>MTLD01000057.1_pt1 | contig 376981 bp, 345 predicted proteins | sample 1982471 | NCBI WGS metagenome assembly MTLD01 (sample SAMN05712604, study PRJNA340218) | biofilm metagenome | isolation source: sample SPM anode biofilm adapted to -50 mV | place: USA | collected 2012-02-03
TTGCTGTTGTACTGGCGCGTGATGGCTATGGGAAATGTCTTGCCGAGGGTGAGGTCGGTTCGCCATATGGTCGACGCCCCGGAGGCGGAATTGAGCGGGTTGTCAGCGAAGCTGGCCCAGGCAGGGGCGTGGCCGAGCAGAAGGACGGCCAGTGTCAGGAGGATAGCCATGCAGTGTTTGATTGAGTTATAGCTCATTCTGCCCATGTGTTGCAGCCTCCACGGAGGTGTGTCGTCAAATATTTGTTACCGGCACTGAAGTTCTTCTCTATCTTTGTCATTTCAGCATCACCTGAGGCAGCATTGATCGGCGGGGGTGCCGCAGCAGGGGTCCGGGTCACCACAGCATTCGTCATCCGGGTTGATGCAGCATTTGTCGGTTGGGTCGAGGCAGTTACATTCAGATGGAATGGGAATAGTGGTATAAAGTGTGTGTGTGACATAGTGCGAACAATCTATGTCTTGTGGTACAACCACCGGTGTAAGGTCGCAGCTGCCAGAACCACCGCATGCTCCTTGCGTACACCTGAAATGCTTAGGGGGAAATGGAGCATAAGCCGTAGTTCCGTAATTCATTACAGTTGTCTCAAAATGTCCGTCACAGTACTCTGCTTTAATATTTTCTTTATAGTAGGTATCTGTATAGCTTTCGCTATACCAAGTATCAGGAATAAGAACACCATTCCAATAGCAGATAGTATTCTGATTACAACAGATTCTTGTTCCGCTTTGGGTGAAATCAATACTGCCTACTGAATATGTACGAGCCACAATGATCGTTGAACGATAATCGCAATCCCTCCAGATTGTTACTTCTGACTCTCCAATTTCAGGTGTGTATTTGCAATACTGACCTAGATTAGCATTTACATACAAATCTACCGTCTGCTGAACGCCCTGACAGGGAGTAATGGCATAGGAAGGCATGACAGAATTAAAAATTGTAAAAGTCGCCAAGACCAGAATAAATAAATTTATCTTGATTCCAGTTATCCTCATTCAATATCTCCCCGATTTTATATCAATAATATGGTTATAGTATTATTTCGATTCAAAGCTTTACCTTAAGGTTACCTTTTGTAATTGAGTAACTGCCGGTACCTGGATTGGTCGCCTGTATGCTGACAGCATAGTCCCCTTCTTCCGATACAGCAAAATTCTTCCCGAATGCATCATTCAGATCTGCAAGTGTCCATTCCATTTCATAATCGCCCGCCGCCTGAAGCAGATTATCTTGCAGAATTGCCGCCACACCACTTGGGGAGACAACCTTGATGGTTACATTGGACTGCCTGGAGACTGTGTATTTAATTCTGGTGAATTGCCCATATGACAATGAGATCTGGTAAGGGTCTGTTTTCAACATTGTCACCTTGGGCGTATCGCCGGTTGTGATCAGAAAGTTCTCCGGCAGAAGCGAAGCTATGGTACATGTTGCCAAGGCCCCCTTCGCCAGTACAGTCTGCGAAGGGTCCATACCAAACCAGTCGTAGGTACCGGTTGCAGCCAAAGTTGGTACTGCATCCATTACCTTATATCTCTGGGTTCCCCAGGAAATATTAATGTTTATCCGAGATGGCAGCGTCGGGACATAGGTAATAGTCATAGGTATGTTTTTTATGGGATTATATTCACTCTGCGTACAGGTGACGCTCCCGGAGCCAAGGGGCACAGGCGGGGTATAGCCGTCGGTTCTCGTCCCGTCGGATGCATTCAGGATATAGATGTATGCTTCGTCAGGGACAACCCTGCCGGACAAATCGGTGCCATTCCAGTTAAATGCATAATTACCGGCAGCCACACAGTTGACCGAGGTCTGATACACCGGCGTGCCATTGGCTCCCAGTTTTTCGGGAATAATGCTGAGGGTCACCGTGCCGGAGCGGTTGATAGTATAGGAGATGCTGATTGATTCCCCCGTACTGGTGTTCAAATTGTTCTTACTGACTGATATGGCGGAAAGGATGAGATTGTCCACAGTTAACTGAATGCTGGACACTGAGCTGTTTCCTGCCTTGTCAACGGCGCTCAGCCTGAGCTGGTAATCGCCATTCTGCCGTATGAGTACGTTCCTCAAGTCATTGGTGATCCAGACTGCCAGAGTACCTGAGGAGACTGGCGTGCTAGAAGAGGCCAGAAGAGTCCACGGACCTGCGCCGGTCGCCGGGCCATATTCCACCTTGTAGTTATCCAGGGTAGCATCCGTTGCTGTTCCGGTGATAGACACCGTGTTCAGTACCATTCCGCCTGCAGCAGGTGCGGTTATAGAAACACTGGGCAATGTGTTATCCACATTTATGGTGCCTGTTTTAGGAGGAGCTGGCAATAACGAAACGGGGTCCAGGGCGTTGACTGTATATGTGTAAGCCCCATCAGGTACGAGCGTCCCCGATGAGTCTATGCCGTTCCAAGTCTGACTGAACGTAGAACTTCCGCTTGCGGTAAAAGTCTTGACGATGGTACCGACTGAGTTACTTATAGTCACCGACCAATCCACAGGATAGCTAGCGGTCGCGCTGATTGTAGTTGCATCCTTGATGCCGTCCATATTAGGGGAGATATACGCCTCCGACGACGAGGCTGTTTGAATCCAGAGGAGCCGGATGCGGACTGCCTTTACCGTTGAATTTCCGGCATTGTCGGTAACGGTAAGCCTCAGGGTGTAGACTCCCCCACTGGCGTTAGTAAGGTCCCAGGCATAAAATAGAGCATTTTGCACTTGAGTAGTTGCGGTCTTAAGCTGCGTCCAGGAAGTAGGGTTATCCCCTGTCCCGTAGGCTAAGGTGTAATTTTTGAAATCAGCTGCATCGGAAGCAGTGCCGGTCACATTGACAACGGTTCCGCCGGAGAAGATCTGATCGTCAGTCGGTGCCTCAAGAATAGCTATGGGAACCTGACGCAAGACCGTTAAAGTCCCCTGGAGAGGCGAGGCTGTTTCCAATGTCGTGGGATTGACCGCCTCTATCTTGTAGGTATAACTCCCATCATCAACTTTTTCTGACTGGCTGTCTTCGCCGAACCATTTCTGGCTTATGGTAATACCGGTGCCGGTAAAGCTTCTGACCACGTTATTGCTGCTGTCGGTGATGGATATGGTCCAGTTGGCATTGGCGGATATGTTGGCGGTGAAGGAGAGGTAATCTCCGTCCGGGTTAAACGCTGTTGGCGTTACTTTAACGTTGCCGAAGAGTAGACTGCTTGTTGGAGACTGGCCGCTCCACGGGTTGAACAGCACTTTGTCGCTTACACTATTGCCGCTTCCGGACGGGTTAGTTGTTGCGTGGTACGGGCCTGAGGTTGCCCCCCACCAGTTATCTCGGGCATCAACATCTATCGATGTCGAGTTGTTCCAGACTCCGGCGGTGGTATTGCCATAGATCTGGGAATTGGCAACATACGGGTTGGAGTTAGTGGCGTAGATCCCCCATTTATTCCCGGTGATTACGCTGTTGCGCACTTGGGGAATCTGGGTGGCGCCGGACATATAGATGCCGCTCCCCGCACTGTTTCTGATGATCGAGTTACGGATGACTGGAGAGGAGGAAATGAGGAGTAGGTTTGCATCATTATACAACCCGCCTGCGCCTCCATATTCGACGACAATGTTGTTCAAGATGCTGGCGGTAGCAGCGCCACCGGAAAGGGTAACGCCCGACCAGTTTCCGGGGGCAGGTACTGCCTGACTGGAGGTGAAAGTTATGGGTGCAAGTCCGCCATCGGCAATAATTACTCCCTTGGAGGTTCCCGACCCAACCTGCAATGCGGCACCTGAATTAAACCGAACCACCACCCCAGGCTCTATGGTCAGGGTGGAGGCTGTAACGGTATCGTTGTATACACTGATGGTTCCCGAAACAACATAAGGGGCTGCCCACTTCTTCCAAAGTGCATTCTGCTTTACTAACTCGCCAACAACCTCGATCTTGCCGGCTGAGGTGAGCCCGCTGAAGTTGTTGTTTGACAAGAGCTGGTTGATCAAACCAGCCCCGGCATGGGGCGGCGAGTTGTCTCCGTTGGTGAAGGTGTTGCCGGTGATGGTTGGTGTGATGCCTGTGGAGCTTATGTAAAGACCATTTGAGATGGTGGAGTTGGTAACGGAGAGGGCAGAAGTTGTTGTGCTCAAGTTAAGGCCGTACTTTCCTGGACTGTTGGCGATGGAGACGCTGTAGTTACTGATTATTGGAGAACCGCTGCCATAAATGCCGTAGCCGGTGATACTGGAATTGGTGAGACTACCGCCGGTTATGATGGGAGATGAGAAGGAGAGGTAGATGCCGTAGCTGTCGTTATTGGTGATGGTAACGTTTTCCAGTACAGGATTGCTGTATGAGAAACTGAGATAGCCCGTCATGTCAGTCATGGTACAGTTTCTAAAAACAGGCGAAGCATTTAGCATGTAGATGCCGGCGGTATATTGAATGTCGGTGTTTTCAACTACTGATGTTTCATCCACAGTGCCATTATAATAATCAAGTCCTGACCATGTACCGGTTGTGCCACTTCGGGTCAGGACGATCCTTTCTGTTGCCGTCCCCTTGGCGATAAGTGCCCCCAGATTGCCATTAGAGTTTCCTATCACTAGGCTTCCTCCAAACTTAATCGTGGTTGCGGGTTCAATGGTCAGGGTAGCGGGGGAAATGGTATCCTTATAAATGCTAATATTTCCCGAAACCACATAAGGTGCTATCTGTTTCCGCCATAGGGTGTCCCTGTTTATCAACTCGCCTGCAACCTCAATCTTGCCTGCGGAGGAAAGGCCGGTGAGGGTGTTGTTGGCAATGAGCGGGGCGATGATGTTCGCTCCCGCGTGGAGTGGCGAGTTATCCAGGTTGGTGAAGGTGTTGCCGGCAATGGTCGGAATGATGCCAATGGTGGCGAGGTAAAGACCGTTGGCTATGGTGGAGTTGGTGACGGAGAGCGCCGAGGTTGTTGTGCTGAAATACAGGCCGTACTTGCCGGCACTGTTCACTACGGAGACGTTGTAGTTGGAGATTATCGGCGAGCCGCTGCCGTAAATGCCGTAGCCGGTGGCACTGGTATTGGTGAGGCTGCCACCGGTGATGGTCGGCGATGAGGCGGAGAGGTAAATGCCGTAGCTGCCGTTATTGCCGACGGTCACGGTGTCGATAGTCGGATTGGCGGAAGTGAGGTAAAGACCGTTGCCGGTCACGTTGGTGATAGTGGAGTTCCTGATTGTAGGGGAAGCAGAGGTGACCTTCACCCCGGTGCTGTACTGGATGTCGGTGTTCTCGATAACCGCCGTCCCGTCCACCGTACCGTCCTGAAAGTTGATGCCAGTCCACGTACCGCTTGCGGCGCTGCGGGTGAAGACAATTCTATCGGTTGTTGTGCCTTGGGCGATGAGGCTTCCCTGGCTGGTGCCATTGCCTACCTGAAGCCCGGCACCCGAGGCGAACTTAACTTCGGTTCCGGGGGCGATGGTCAGGGTGGAGGGTGTTGTCGTATTATAGACCGAGACGGTGCCCGAAACCACGACGTAGGGGGCAACCAGCTGATTCCACGTCGCGTTCTGGCTTACCTGCTCGCCGACTACCTCGACTCTGCCGGCGGAAGAAAAACCGGTGAGGGTGTTGTTGGCAATGAGCTGTGCGATGATGTTCGCTCCCGCGTGGAGGGGGGAGTTATCCAGGTTAGTGAAGGTGTTGCCGGTAATGGTCGGGATGATGCCGGTGGAGCCGAGGTAAAGGCCGTTTGAGATGGTGGAGTTGGTGACGGAGAGGGCCGAGGTTGTTGTGCTGAAATACAGGCCGTATTTGCCGGCACTATTCACGATGGAGACGTTGTAATTGGAGATAACCGGCGAGCCGCTGCCGTAAATGCCGGAGCCTGTTGTGCTGGTATTGCTGAGGCTGCCGCCAGTGATGGTCGGCGATGAGGCGGAGAGATAAATGCCGTAGCTGCCGTTATTGCCGACGGTAACGGTGTCGATAGTCGGATTGGCGGAAGTGAGGTACAGACCGTTGCCGGTCACGTTGGTGATAGTGGAGTTCCTGATTGTGGGGGAGGCAGAGGTGACCTTCACCCCGGTGCTGTACTGGATGTCGGCGTTCTCGATAACCGCCGTCCCGTCCACCGTGCCGTCCTGGAAGTTGATGCCAGTCCACGTTCCGCTTGCGGCGCTGCGGGTGAAGACGATTCTATCGGTCGTCGTGCCTTGGGCGATGAGGCTTCCCTGGCTGGTGCCACTGCCGATCTGAAGGCCGTTGTTCGAGGCGAAATTAACCACTACCCCAGGCTGTATGGTAAGGGTGACCGGAGTCGTGCTCGTGCCGTATACCTGCACAGTCGATGTGACATTATATGGGCTGCCAGCGAGTGTCCAGGTAGTGTCCGTGGAAATGACCCCTCCGACTGCGGTATCGGCCCGAGAAGGCATGACGTCTGAAAATACAATGAACAGGCAAAACAGAATACCCCAAAAATATTTTTTAAGCATCTCGCCCTCTCCTAATAATCCAATCTCTGATGTATATAATTCCCCCCAACTTGCTACGTTGAGAGGAAAATGATTGTCCAAGATACCCAGATGCTCGCGGCAGCGGGAGTCATTGATAAAACTAAAGCCCATTTCTGAATAATCAGAAATGGGCTACATTGCACCGTCAGCTTGCCTCCATGGCAAGAATAGAGACTGAAAAATCCACGCTCGCCTCCCCTCACAAAAAAATATCAATAAGTAATTAAATCACTCGATAGTATTTGCCAACCAAGCATTTGTCAATAGTAATTAACAACAACTCAATTAAAATTATCCAAGTTTCCTTTTTCTGATACCAACCTAATCTCTTCGTGATACAAACCACATGCAAGGCTTTTGGAGTAAGGCACCACATCTGACGACTAATCCGTGTTGAGCACGTTTCCCTTGATTTGCGTACTGCTGTGTTCTCTTTAAGCATTAGCCCACCACCTAACCCACCAAGCATCTATTGATGCCATCGCAGATCAGAGGCAAAGTATCGTAGGTCTGCTGGCTCTGGTCCAACTCGATCATGCCGCAAGGATCCTGTTCCTTCCACATTTTCTTTCTGCCACCTGTAGACATTATCAAGCAATAAGGTTCCGGAGCTAACCGCTCGTCACCATTTATCGCCGTTACCTGCACCATGAACTGCGAGTGATGGCTTGCATGGAAAAGCTGTCAGATTGTCGACACCGGGAGGAATCTCTATGAGTATGGCTTGAGAGAAATAGCAGCATTTAGCAAATGCCCTAACATACTGTTTTGACGTGTTTTTAGAGGACGTCAAAAAATATAGGGATTGTCAAAAAGTCGACAGGCAACCTCTTCTTGGCAAAATAAATACTCTAATAAATTAAGCATGTTACCTGACACGCAAATTTTTTCTCCTTTGGCACGACTCTGGTAATTACTGGATCCATCGAGCTTGAGCGCACCGGCGGCACGCGCTCACTCACACCACGAGGCGAGAGGAGATGTAGATGAAAAAAGGCTTTACCCACGAGGACAGCGGCAGTACTAATGTTGAGTGGTACACGCCACCGGCCGTTTTTACCGGGCTTGGCGAATTCGCCCTCGATCCCTGCCAGCCCCCGAACGGAATCGACTGGATACCGGCAAAGCGGTTTTACTCCGTTTTAGACGACGGGCTCAAACAGCCCTGGGAGGGGAGGGTTTGGCTGAATCCGCCCTATGGCAAGCACACGCACGCGTGGCTTGGGAAGATGCACAACCACCGGCAGGGGATTGCCCTGGTTTTCTCCCGAACGGACTGCGCCTGGTATCACGATTATGTCGCAGCTGCCGATGCGATCCTGTATTTGAGGGGTCGGGTAAAGTTTGTCGATGGTCGGGGGAAGTCGAAAGGGGGCGGGGCCGGGTGCGGATCGATACTGATCGCATGGGGTGCCGAGAATGTTGACGCATTGAAGCGAATTAGCGACCGTGGTCACCTCGTCATAAATAAGCGACTCTCGTGAATAGTCGCAAAACGGACGCGAAAACGTCCGTTTTTTGTTGACAGCAAACGTCGGTTAAATTCATGTGTTTTTGTTTACGCATAGTGTAAAAAATGATATAATTAAGTATCTTTTCACCTACAGAGTAACCTGAGGGTTAATAATGGCAGTTTACGGATACATTCGCGTGTCGACCAACCGGCAGGACGGCGACAACCAGAGATACTCGATCCTTGAGTTCGCCAATGGGAAAAAACTCGGGACCATCGACTTCGTTGATGAGGTTGTCTCCGGGACGGTGGGATGGCAGAAACGGCAACTGGCAGACCTCATGGACAGGCTAAAAAAGGGAGACACTCTGATTGTAGCTGAATTGTCCAGGCTGGGCCGCTCCATGCTGGAAATTATGGAACTGTTGTCAATCATGACAAAGAAAGGAGTGCGGATCCACGCTATCAAGGGCAACTATGAGCTGGGGGACAATATCCAGTCCAAGGTTCTGGCCTTTGCCTTTGCACTCGCTGCCGAGGTAGAAAGGGAGCTGATATCATCGCGGACCAAGGAAGCACTCAGCAGGCGGCGCGCCGAAGGCAAACCACTGGGTCGCCCAAAAGGCAGCACTGGCCGATCAAAATTGGATGGACGGGAGGAGCAGATACGGGAGCTATTGCGCCACCGGGTTGCAAAAGCGGCTATCGCACGGATACTCAATATTTCCAGGCCTGCGCTTCTTGACTTTATCAAGTCCCGCAGCTTGAATGTCTAACAAACTCCGTCAAAGAAGAGGAGGAGCTGGGTATGACAGACAACGCAAATGCGCGCTGGCGCTTGACGGAACTACCCGGCCGGACGCTTGTCCTGGTTAAAAATTTTGCTCATCACAATAAAGTCCGCCTCCCTTTTGTGGGGACGACAGTTGCTGTCGCTATCCGGGCAAACGGGATTGCGATCTACGCCATGCCAACCATTGACAAATTGCCGCCTGACAGCGAGAATCTGCTGCTGGTTATTCCCGCTGGAGCCATCACTATGGAGAATCTCGAAGACCTTTTCCCTGTCCAGGCCGCCGCCGAAATCTTTCTTTCCTACCGCTTGAATCGCAGACATCTACTGCAGCTGATTATTGGCAACGTCAGCACCGGCGACGACAGAGAGCCTGGCAACCACAAAAGAAAGGAGGTTTGACTACCAACCGGCAACCGGCTGCATTTCTCAAGGAGGGTCTATGGGCGGACCAGCCCAACAAAACGAAAAACTGCACCACTACCACCGGATGGCAACATGCGCGACCGAGTTTCTCGCCATAAGCCTACACTTCCTGTCCACTTTGCATATCAACATCACCCCTTTAGGCACGTCGTTGTTCGCAGCCTATTCGCTCGCAACGGCAACATATCTTCGTTTCAGCCTGGTTCAACTAAAAAAAGACAATTGACGATTGAGCATGGGCGCCGGCAACGGCTGCGCCCATGCATACTATCAATTCTTGCAACATCGCATGGAGGCAATATCTATGACATGGAGTGTCCCAACAGCAAAACACGATGCCCTCAGAGCACGTTATCACACCTGCACTTGTCCATCTGGCGCCGAAATCACATACAATTGGCGAGATATGAATGTGGTCGATGCTGATTTCGAGCAGGCCGCTGTCAGTTCGAGTGATCGTTACATCTGGTACACCATCCGCTGTTTTGATTGCGGTAATTATGTGTTGGACAACATGCCGTTTGGTATCCAAGAAACTGGCTATGCCTTGTTTTGTGAGGCGAAAGCTCTGGCAACTGAGTACGCCATTGATGTAAACGGGGCGCATCTTGATCCGGACTACGAATTGGCAATTCGCGTTGTTATCGCGGAGGCAGTCAGAGACATTTGGCACAGGTATTGTCAAGGCAATGAAACCAGCACCTGCTCTCACCTACTGATGCATCATGGAGAGTATAAATTGCTCTATGACTGCATCAGATGTGTGCTGACGGATTTCGCTCAACTGAAGCCCGTTAGCGTAAGTCCTGGTTCCGATTTATCCAGGGCCATCGATTGTATGGGGATTGCATGTCTGGAAAAACTGGCCGAAGAGATGATTTTTCGGTTTCGCACGGCCACTCCAAGGATACTCTATGGCAAGAACTATCATTACCTGCATCTGCCTCTTCACATGGCACAGCCGGCAACTCACTGCATTACCTATGCAGCCGGCAACGCGGACAAGATGGCGCATTACATGTTTGCTACATACGGAAAGACTGTAGCACGAGGGCTGAGCGAGGCTGACTACATCCGTAGTTTTGAGTCATCGCGCGAATCTATCGCTCCCTACTACAGGCTTCTTTTGGCAAATTTGACCCATTTCCACTGGCTCGCTTAATAGCCTCTGACACCTGATAAGCCGGCATGAAAGAAACGCCGCCAACCTGTAAAGATTTGCGGCGTTTCTTTTTGCCCTTACTTTTTCTTGCCTGCCGTTCGATTTCCTCTGTAAATGCAGCCACCGCTCACAAGAAAGGAACTTATTTATGGACGAATTCGTTGCTGAACCACCGAAAGGCATCCCAAAACCATTGCAGCGCAGGGTCATGATTGAGGGAGCCTATACCGAGGAACTGGCAAATGACACGAAAAAAATGGCGGAACATCTGAGGCTGCCGGTCAAGTTGCTCCGGCGCTGGCGGCGGCGGGAAGACTTTGGCGGGGTGACAGGGTGGCTGTCTCACCCCATTACGCGCGAGGAGTATCTGACACTGCTCATCATCGTCAATTTTGTCTGGGAACTCGATGAAACCTTGCGCATGCAGCTGTCCCGTAAGACAAGCGCTGCTCGCGAGCGGCTGGTAAACGAATGCGATATGACGTGGATAGAAAGGACCGTCTACCACGACGTTCTCCGGCACAAGCTACTGGGGGGCCGGAGACATATGAAATTCAGCATCTACCGGAAGGAGTTGGAAGCTCGTTACAAAAACGGTTACCAACAGCTCAACAGTAAAATCCTCATAGCCATGAAAAAGAAAGCTGGCAACCAGATCCAGAAAGCACGTGAAGATGGGGCGCTTGAGCTGCTCGCGAAGTCGGTCGATTTGGAAATGCGGGATGGCCAGTTTGTCAGGCCCCGTCCGGCAACACCTGTCCAGCCGCCGATAGTGCGTGGCGACCACAACGTACCGGAGGAAGTACTGCTCCGCGCCGAAATTGATACGGCAGTTAAGGAGGAAGCAGCCTCTACCTGCACTGCTCCTCCGGAGGAGTCGGAACCGGACGATGACTTGGCCGAGCAGATCCGGGAATGGGAATTCCTGGCTTTCTACTCGGATTTGATGCAGGTAAAGCGTGAAAGGGAAAAGAAGAAGAAAAAGAAAAAGGAGAAGGAGAAGGAGAAGGAGAAGGACGACCCTCCTCCCGCCACATAAATAACACAGTTATTTAAATAGTAGCAGATTAGGCAGATTGGGGCAGGAGGCATACCGACATCCAACGGTGTCGTCTCCTGCCCGCAATCTGTTTCTGTTGTGGAACTGTTGTCGGAAGAATAACGCGGCTGTCGAAAAATTGACAAACATGAGGGTCTGCGCTCAGGCATATCAATAATTGCAGACTGTTAGCATCCTGTTATGACCTGGCACGACTTTTGAGCTACCTCTCAGCAAATTCACTCTTGGGGAGGCAGAGATGATCTACCTGTCGAGAAATTGACAGACAGGAGGGCCCTTGGCTCGGGTCATATCAATAACTAACGGGGTTAGCTGCTTGTCATGGCTTGGCACAACCTTTGAGATACCTCCCTGCAAATAATCTCTCAGGGAGGCAACAATGATTTACAGGATTATGAGGCAGATGTTCTCCATCGACGCAAAGCGCGCCGGGCTCGAGGTCCTCGAGTTCTCCTCCAAATTCTGGCACATGATCGGCGTGTCGGTTTTGGGTGTGCTCGTCGCCAACGTCCACGATCTGGAAACCGGCATGGTCGTCAACATCATCAAGGAGGAAGCCGGCTTCTTTGTGCACGTTGCGCCGCTGGCGCTGCTGACGGCTGACGTGGAGCTGAACCAGGGTGCGCTGACCATGAACCAGCGGCTGTTCATCGAGGATGCTGAGAAAGCTGGGCTCACCATCGACTACGACTATAGCGGCAAATTCATGAACGGATACCGCTGCCCAGCGGTTTATGTCGACAGCTACCATCAGGTGGAAACCGATGCCTATGTCTGCATGGACAATTGGGGGAAACGCTTCGTGGTCTACGCGATGATTTAACGGGGAAAAATCAGAAAAGGGATAGGCCGTCGGAGAATCACGAAAAGGGGTTCACGACGGCTCTGTCCGAGGACCTGCTCGGAACGAGAGGAGAACCCTTCGCCACATAAATAACACAGTTATTTAAACGGTCGCAGTTTAGGCAGATTTGCCTGGTCGTGGTCAGGCCGCAAAGGGCCAATCGGCGAAGAGCGCTTCCGCCTGCTGGATGATGCGGCTGAGGAACGGCTCGAAGTCCTCCTGCCGTACCCCCCGCCGGCGCAGGACGCGCCGGACCGCCGCACGCACTGCCGCCTTGACGTCTTCACGATGGGGCTCGGTCCAGTCCACCTTCAGGTTCCCCTTGATGGTCTGCACCACATCGTGGATGAGGTTGCAGAGGAACTGCTGGTCGTAGATGCTTTCGCCACTCGCGGCCACGGCGTCATAGAAGGCGAGCTCGTCGTCGGTCATGCCGAGCTGTTCGGCCCGCTGCCGGTCAGCCTGCATCTGCTTACGGATCTCGACCATCTGCTGGATGACTGCCGCGGCCGTGACCAGCCGATTGTGGTATTTCTTGAGGGTCTCCTCCAGCATCTGCCGGAACGACTTGGCCTTGAGCGGGTTCTTCTTCAGGTAGGTGTGGATGGCGTCGTCCATCAGCCGCTCCAGGAGCTTGAGCCGCAGGTCCTCGTGCGACTTGTTCTTGAAGGTCTGCAGGAAATCGTCGTCGAGGATGGAGATGTCCGCCTGCTCAATGCCGGCCACCCGGAAGATGTCCACCACCCCCTCCGATTCCACGTTGTCGTCCACGAGGTCCCGCACCGCCCTGTCCAGCTCGTGGCCCTTCTTCTTGCCGCCGGGGCGCAGCTTGCGTAGTTGCTTCCGGACCCGCTGACAGAAGATCACCTCATCGGCAAATCCCCTGCAGTCGTCCAGATGTTTGACGAGCAGATATGCCGATGACAGGCGCAGTTCGGCCTGGAGGAACTGCTCGGTGCGCTCGTCGTCTTCGGTGAGGCCGCCATAGACCAGGGAGTAGAGGTCCTCCATCTCGATCTGTGTCATGCGCCGCCAGCCGCCGTAGTCCTGCTCTTCGGGGAGGAGCAACCGTATCTCCTCGAGGCAGGAGAGGAAGAGCGGCCGCGCCGACTCCTCGATACCGGGGGCGGGTTCGCCGCGGCCGCCTCCCTGGGTGTACTTGGCCGTTGCCTCCCGCAGCTCGTCGCCAACACCGATATAGTCGACGATCAGCCCGTGGGGTTTGTCGCGGAAGACCCGGTTTACGCGGGAAATGGCCTGGATCATGGTATGGCCCTGCATCGGCTTGTCGATGTAGAGGGTATGGAGACAGGGGATGTCAGTGCCGGTGAGCCACATGTCGCAGACGATGACGATCTTCAGCGGATCGTCCGGGGCAACCATTCGCTTCTTGATGATGTCCCGCTGCCCCTTGGTGGTGAGGTGGCCCGCCGCGTTCCATTCGGGGGGATCGTCCGACAGGTTGCCGGTCATGACCACCTTCACCTCAGGACAGCCCGGCAGTGCGGTCAGTTCGTCATAGAGCCTGACACAGTTCGCCCGGGTCATGCAGACCACCAACGCCTTGCCGTCCAGGGTAGTAGTCCGGTCAGTGAAATGAGTCAGCAGGTCCTCTGCCAGTTGCTCCACACGCTCCTTGGCGCCGGCCGCGGCCGCCAGGGCCGCCCAGCGGCTCTTGCGCCGCTCCAGCTCGGTGGTGTCGCCAGCCCCCTCGGCCAGTTCCTTGAGGGAGGCGTCAATGTCCGCCTGGGAGAGATGCAGCCGGACCTGGCGTGGGGCGTAATAGATGGGGACCGTGGCGCGGTCTTCCTGGGACTGGCGGATGTCGTAGATGTGGATGACGTCGCCGAACACCTCGACCGTGTCGGCGCCGCCAAAGCTGACCGGTGTGCCGGTGAAGCCGATGCGCCGGGCGTTGGGAAGCGCCTCGGCAAGATAGCGGGCATATCCTTCGGAAAAACCGTACTGGGAACGGTGGGCCTCGTCGGCGATAATGATGACATTGGAGCGTGGGGAGAGGACCGGGTGCTCCAACTCCCCGTTTTCTTTCTTCAGGCGGAACTTCTCGATGGTGGTGAAGATAACTTCGCCCCCTTCGGTCTGCAGGAGAGTGCGAAGGTCGTCCACGCTCTCAGCGTGCTGCACCTCGCCCACCAGCGACCGGGCCACCACGAACTGGTCGTGGAGTTGGTCGTCCAGGTCGGTCCGATCCACCTGGATGACGAAGGAGGGGTTCTCCAACTCCGGCGTGCGGCGGAGGATGCCGACCAGGAACGCCATGGAAAGGGACTTGCCCGAGCCGGTGGTATGCCAGATGACGCCGATCCGCTTGTCGGCGCCAGCTGTGACCGTTTCCACGGTCTTACGGGCCGCCAGCCTCACGGCGAAGAACTGGTGGTACTTGGCTCCCTTCTTCGTGATCTTGTCGTTCGCCACCTCGAAGAGGACGAAGTCCCGCAGGTACTGGAGGAGCCGCTCCTTGGGGAAGAGCCCCTCCACCAGGGCTTTCATGCTGCCGGTTGTGTTCGGCTCCACATCGAAGCCGTTGATGGATTTCCACGGCGCGAACCACTCCATGTCGGCGGTCCACATGCCATGGAGGGTGGTTCTGCCGTCGGAGATGACCGTAAAGGCGTTGTAGTCGAAGAGCTGGCTGATGTCGTGGACGTAGTGCTGGATCTGGTTGTGGGCATCGTCCACGGTCGGCTTGATGGCATAGGGGTTTTTCAGTTCGAAAACAACGAGGGGGAGGCCGTTGATGTAGATGATGATGTCGGGGCGGCGGTCGTTCTTGCCGTGGATGGGGAGCTGGTTGCAGACGTGGAAGTCGTTGGCGGTTGGGGTGTCCCACTGGATGGGGTGGATGTGCCGGTGCTCGACCCGGCCGTCGGGATGCTCCACCTTCAACTCGAAGCCCCGGGTCAGCAGCTGGTGAAAGGCCATGTTACGCCGGATGGTGTCCACGCCGTCGGGCCGGCTGATGCGGGCCACGGCCTCGTCCAGGGCCGCCGGCGGCAGATCGGAGTAGCGAGCGGCCAGGTTGGCCCGAAGCAGGTCCTTCATCACCACCTCGTCGTGCGGTCGTTCCAGCTCAAGGCCGAGCAGGTGCCCGTAGCCCTGCTGTTCCAGGCGCTCGATAGTGGTCAGCTCGAAGGTGGTTTCCGTGCCCCGGTGATTACTCATTTCTCGGCCAATCCTCCGGCACCAGCTTAAGGCCACCTCTCCATCGCTCGACAACAGCTGCTTGATACCAGTCCTTATCGAGATCCGCATGCTCAGTGACGATCACCTGCATCCCAGGCTCCACCTCGCTGACAGCACGTAGCACAAGGTTGAACATTCGCGATACGGCGAGCCGGTCATCTTCAGTAACGAGCGCCATTGAACCATCGATATCATTCTCGGGAGGGAAGTAGACCTGGGAAGGTTGGTCGAGAAAAAGGAATCTCGGTACCGGCCTGTTTTTCTGCACGAACCATTGGTGCAGAGCCAAGTGGGCTATCAGATGGTATCCAACCCAGTTTTCCCCGCTTCCCATTCTGGCCATTGGCACGGGTCCATCTTCGGTATCTGCAACTATCGTTAGCTTCTTGAAGTCGAGACGCAGTGGGAATTTCGAATGCTCGAGCTCTAGGAGTCGTGCCCATTCTGTCAACTTCTGCCCCAGAATTGAAACGATTGAATCAAGACGCTCTTGAGTCCGCTCATCGCTTAGATCGGTCTCAAGCGCAACTATCTGTGCGCGAAGACTTTCGGCCTTCGTTTCCAGGGCCGTTGTGTCGGGTAACTCTGGAAGGCTCTCAAGATAAAGGCTTATACGGCCAAGGATATGGGCACGCTTGGTTGCATCGTCCTGAACATTTGCCAAACTGTCACTCGCGGACCTAACTGCCTCCATCTCTAGGCGGTTCTTGGCGAGCCCGCGTTGAACTGTCTGGAGCTTTGCATCGAGGTCGGCGATTGCCTTCTCGACTCGAGGCTCTGCACGAGAGACGGAATCGAGCCGTGTCGATACCGCAGATAATGCCGCCTTGATAGCGCTTTGTGAAGGCGTTGATGCTCTGTCGGAAAGTTCGTGCGCACATAGAGGACATACTTCGGCCGCATCGGCCCCGGCAAAGATGCCAATAGTCGTGAGCCTGGCTTGCTGCTCCTTGGCTTCTTTGGAAAAGGCTCGCCCGTCCTGCTCAAAATCTCTCACCAGAGCAATCTCATCGCGAAAGCGCCGTTGCTCTTCGAGAAGCAGCCTGCGTTCACTCGAAAGTCGCTCGAACTCGGCATTGTCAGGGATGTCGGGGTTCTGGTCTGTTAATGGAGTCGAAGCCACATCTCTAAGTGCGCCGACAACACCTTCCCACGTTTCTGACGTCACTTTTGCCAGTCCTGCGTCGCGCGCTTGAGCCAATAACCCTGCACCCTTGCTGATGCCATCGCCACTCAGTGCTGCGAGTTCATTGAGGCGCCGGTCACAAAGACGAAGTTCATCTTTCAGACGCCGCAGTTCCTCGCGTTTTCGAACGTACTCATCATCTACGGCACCGAGAAAAAAAGGAAGTGTGTCCTTGATAGACTGGGCGACGAAGTTGTCCGCAGTCCCATGAAATAGTTGCTGCCGCCGGATGATTTCATCTTGTGGCTGAAAGCAAAAAGCAAGCGCATGGCGGATAGTTGCCGTTAAAGGAGAACGCGTTTGTCCGGCAGGCGGTTCGTGGATGTTATCCCGGATGCCAGTCCAGCCAGCGAGAAGGGCTCCTAGCCCCTTAGTGTTGGTGGTCTGTCTCACATCGGGCGCAAGGGGCACCTGGACTGAATCACCAACATCAACAAAGCACTCTTCGCTTGATGCTGCCCGTGGCCCCGGACAACGTCGCGCAACAAATGCTTGGCCATCGGCAAGTTGCAGGCGCAGGCCAAACCAGGCTACACAGCGTCTAATGGGGCCTTCCGGCACCCGGCATTCCCCGCTCCCAAAACAGTAGTCTACGATGTCGATAAGCGCTGACTTACCGGTTTTAGACGCTCCTGTAATGACATTGAATTTCCCTGGTTGCAACGTGAGCACACGATGCCGGCCATCATGGCTGTAAAGCACAATTTCAAGAATTTGCACACTCATGGCCGCACCCCCAGTAATGCCATAACAGTTCGGCAACTGCCTGTCTTGGCGAACCACCTCCCAACAAACTCAGCCCGCTTGGCACACGCCTTGACCTCGTCACTTGTATTTTTAAGGCCTGCGGCAACCTGCCGCTTCCAGTCCGGATTGGCTACCACCTCATGGCCAGTGACACGTATTAGTCCATGGATGCCGCCGAATACTATTGCTTCCTTGGTAAAGGGGACTATCACTTGAGCACGGTCCGCTATGCGTGCCCGAACCAATGGATGCTCATCGAGCCAAACGGCAAGCGACGTGGCGACTGTCTTCGGGAGCAACTCCCTTGTTTCACGATGCAGCACGATCGGCAGTACCAGAAAGGATGCGTCAAAGGGCAGGCCGCTCTCAGCCTCGGTCTGGTGACCGACCGCCGCATACCAAATAAGTACCGACGAAAAACTCGGCACGAGAAGCGCCCGCTCTTCAAAGGCACGTTCATTCCATGCGCTCATGCGACTGCCCCCTGCGCTTTCAGCAGAGCAGAAAGGCGCTCGCGGAACTCGGGATGCCATCCAACCACTAGCTTATCGGCCAGCATGTGCAACGACCCACGAGTAACGAACGGCTCAGTTACCCGCGGACGAATCTGGACCCTCGTGGGAGCGGCTTGCTCAGCCCACTCGAGCAGTTCACGGGCAAGTCGTTCTTTTGTCTCCTCTGTTGCAGCCTCGCCACACCTGTCCGTCATGGCTGCAAATGCGAGCTCCCACTCTTCGAGAAGCCTTCGCTCGTACTTTGTGAGCTCTCCCACGAGGAGTAGATCCTCGCGAATCCAACGGGAACGCTGAACGAACGCACGGTAATAATCGCGTACTGCCGCGAAAATACGTGTCTTTGCTGCCTTCGTCAGCTCAATTTGCCGAACAAAGGGAGAATCAGCGTGGGCAGCTTGATTCGCCTCGTCCAAGGTAAAATTAAGAAGATCATCATCGATGGGCAAAGACTCCTGCTTGAACTGCTCCCGGAGGTCAGACATTTGCGACTCGAGCTCGTCAGCGAGAATACGATCGCCTGATGTAGTCAACTGCTGCAACACTCTGCGAAACCACCAACCCTCAAGCCGCACAAGAAACGATTCCAGATGTTTTCGCTCGACGGCGGAGAACACCACGGTACGTAACTCCTGATCCAGGGCCGTTATGCTGGGTGACGAGTCGATAACAACGACATCATTAAGGATGCTTCGCAGTGTGGCAGCTTGTGTCTTCAGGAAAACGGCGTAAGCACTGGCATTCGTCTGATTGGTGGACGACTGGGCTGTCGCTTCGAGCGCCGCCAAAGCCACTTCCACATCACGACCTGCAGTTCGGAGGTAGGAAGCAGCCGACCCGCTGGGAGATTGTGCAGTGGTGAGTAGGTAGAGAGCTGTCCCGGCTACGATTTGGCCTGCATGATATGCCTCCAGCCAAATGCGGAGCGTTTTCCAGAGGTCAGGACTAGCGTCGGTTAGCATCGCCTCCCGTTGGCGGTGATGTTTCGTTTGCAGAAGTTCCTGTGGAGTGCCGCCCAAGGTTTCGAACGTGACATCATCAAGCGTTTCAACCGATACTAGGAAGTCGGCACCAGCTGGAAGTCGGCGCAGAGACAGAAGCAGAGCGATGCGCACTTGATACAAATACCCCGTGATGCTATCTGCCGCTGTGAATTGACTAGCGCCCGACGTCGTCATGGAACTGACTCCAGAAGCTTCTTAGCGCTTTTCACCCGTAGTTCACCGGAAAGAAGCTTGGTAAGCAGGGCATCGCGCAGGTTGGCAAGGGCCAACGCCTGTCGTTCGCTCTTAAGAAGTCTAGTGTAAATCGGCTGAATGATTTTGCCTGCAGCAACGAGTATTTCAACAGGCGGGAGAGCAACATCGGGCTGCGATAAATGCTCACGCTTGATGTGGCCCATTGTTGTTGCCTTGTCGGCAGCCACACCTTGAAAGAATGCCATAGCTTCCCTCAGGTGCTGGTGTACGAACCATAGAGGATATTCGTCGCATACCACCTTGAAGATGTGCTGGTTCACCAAAGCTTCGTCCCGATGCCACCGATAGACGTCGAGTGAACCAGACCATGAGAACAGCAAGTCACCAGGAAATGCTGTATTTTCCGGTCCTGACTCGATTTCGTTGTAGATGGTCGAACTCCCAGGCCCAGAGTTTAGTTCTGCTATCCTTATAACCATTCGACCTGAGCCTGTTGCATTCTTTGTGAAGTTTCTTCCGTTGACGTAGCGGGCGATATCAGCCGTGCTGCCCTTTCTCCACCCCGCCGGAACCGGCCCCATCTCGGTATCCTGGAAATGCTCCGGGAACAGGGCAGTTGTGGCATCGTCCATGCCAGCGGGCTTGCGGCCGTCGCGCTTGGCGCTGACCGGTTCGAAGTCCACAAACCACGCCCGGAAGATGGCCTGCGCCATTGCCTCCAGCGTGCGGTTCATTCGGCGGTTAAGCTCGACCTTGTCGTCCAGCACGCCGAGGATGCGGGCGATGGCGCGTTGTTCGTCAATGGGGGGAAGGGTAAAACGGAACGCCTCGATCCGGGTCGGCGCCGTGTGAACTATTTTCGTCCCCGATGAAGAGGCCACCAATTCCTGATTGAACTCTTTCCCGAGAAACACCCAGTAAAGGAAATCGTCACATACCAAGTCAGGTCGAGTCACCACCACTTTGCCCATTCGTTGGTTATGGAGATACTGTCGCCCATCGTCAGGCACGCGGCCGGGTATGCCAAGGATCTCTCCTCCCGGCGTCTGGCAAGTCATGACCAGCAATGTGTCGCCGGGCAACAACTTGTACTCCTTTGGATAATCGCCCTCATATCCTTTGAGTTGAGTGCTTTCGAACCGAAAACCACCAGAGTATTGGAAGTTGCCGATGCTTACCACTATCGGCAGGCCAGGACTCCACTCGCGAAAGCACTCACTCTTGAAGGGCCAGCCATGCTTTATCCGCATCACGTCGCCGAGGCGTATTTCCTGCCACTCAGTCATAGCTGCCCTTATTATTTCACGGCCTTAATGATTTCCGTCAGCAACGAGCGAAACTCCTTGGATTCTTTCGACTGCAACAGCACATCGACGAGCGTTGCAGGACTCTTTGCGTCGGGAATCCCGTGTGCTCCGTCGCCATGACCAAAAGACCTCTCACCAATGGTAATACGGAACTCTTCTCGCTTTTCCTTTGGCAAAGGTGCTATGAAAGGTCCGATTGCTTCCAACTCCAAGGCCAGCCGCCGGTTCTGTCTCTCGACCTTTTGGTACTTGTCTGCCTGGCTGGCGGCATAGGCTGCGAGAATGCCAAACGTCAAGGAAATGAACACTCTTCCTGCAAAGCTGCTCCATGAGAAGCCACCGCTGACAACAGGCAAAAATGCCACAATCGCGATCACTATCAAGCCTACCATTGCGGCGACAGTAACCCTTTGCCAAATCCTGACGGCACCTTTCGCCTCGTTCGCTGTGTTGAGATATCCTGATGTCACCCCAAGGTTGCCAATCACGCCAACGAGTTCTTCAATTTCTTTCTTCCGCTCGAGCATCTCTTCGCGGAGCTTCGTTGATTCATCAACGAATTGCTTCTTGAGGGTTTCTAGCTCGCTTTGATGAAGACGGGCAATGTCTTCTCGTTGCTTTGTGAAGTCGGTGTTTTGTGCCCCCAGCTTCTGAGTAAAATCGGTAAATAGAGTGCTGGAACGATCCTGTTGCTCTTTCTGAGCGGCAGCAAAATCGCGGGTTCGCGACTCTTGAGCCGTTGAGAATTGTGTCTGAAAATCTGAGCTAAGGGTTGAAAGTTTTGACTTTTCAGCTGTCATTCCCTCTGACAGCTCGTCGAGGCGCCTTGCTAAAGAAACAATATCAGTGGAGAGCTTCGACGCTCCGGCTGTAACCTCTGTTAGCGCTTTATCAAGACCACGCCGGTATGTTTCGGCGGCTTCTCTTGCGGCCAGGAAGTCCTCTGTGGTCAATGGGACGTTAAGCTGGGACAGGTAGGTAAGAGCCGAATCTGCCTGTGCGTTAGCATTTGTTATATGGCCAGCATTACCATTTGCGATGAAGTTTTGAACTTCTTGCAGCGCTGCTTGAAGGGCATTATTCAAGCTGTCGAGCGACCCTGTCTGGATAAGGAAAGGGTCAGCACCTGCAAGCCGTCGCCCGGTGAAAGCGAGAACTGACTTAAGCCGAGACAACGCTTCTGTCGACTGAGCGTCTACCCCTTCTCTCGCAAGCGCATTATCGATAGCAGGCCCGAGATTCTCCAGAATTTGCCATATTGGGTGGCCTTGAATCCGTTCAGTTATTTGAGCCATTTCTGCCTCCTCCCATCACACAGAACCGTTTGCAAGCTATTTCATCTGCTCCGGATACAGGTCTGGGAACAAGTATCCCGCCACAAAGGTCGGAAAGGCCAGTCTGACCGGCCCCTTCGGCATATCTGAAACCAGCAGCCCTTCATCCAGCAACTGCCCCAAAACCATTCGGCCGGTCCGTTCCGCCATGCCCGAAACCCGAATCATGTCCCCACGGGTCACCTCGCCCCGCAGCAAGGCCTCTTGCAGCATATAGGCCGCCTCCGGCTTGAGGGTCGGCTGATCCGGCTTCGGCGCTGGCGCGACTTTGGCCCCACGCAGTTGAACATACCCCCGTATCCGGTTGAGGAGGACATCCAGCCTCAGCAGACCGTTCATGTAGTCGATCTGGTCAAGACAGACCTCGAGGAAGAACCGGCAGAACTTCACCAGCCCCTCGTTGGAGAGGTCCCCCCGGCCGTCGAAATCGTTGCGCCGCGGTGCGTCGCCTTGCGTCAGGGCCACCATGTAGTCGTCGCGGCGTCGGGCCAGGCCACGGCTTACATTCCAGAGTCCGTACCCGAGGAGCGGCAATTTGCGGAAGCAGGCGTCTGTGTAGAGTCTCGTCACCCGGCCATTGCCGTCGAGGAAGGGGTGAATCCACATGAGGCGATGGTGGGAGGCGGCAGCGGCAATGATGGGCGTGACACCGTGGTGGTCGTCGCTCCGGTAGAACCCTGCAAAGCGCTCGAAAAAAGCCGGCAGCGCGTCGGCGAGCGGTCCGATGTGGCGGCCGACCTGAATCTCCCGCTGCCGTGGCTCCCCGCCGACCACTTCCAGCACCTCGCCGCTCTGCTCATCCTTCACCCGTCGCAGTTCGGGGGGAAGTTGGTCGTAGAAGGTCTTGTGCACCCAGCAGAGAAAGTCGGCGCCCGCCACGTTCAGGTCGGGTTCCCGCTGGAGACGCTCCTCGATCCGGCGCTGGCAGTCGATGTGGGCGAGGCTTTCCTGCTGCAGGTCGCGCTTTGCGGGGTCAGCGGCGTAGTCGTGGCGCATGGCCCGCTCGATGTCAACGGGGTTGGTGCTGTGTCCCTCAATGAGGTTCGAGTAGTAGCTGTTGATGAGCCGCAAGAGCTCGACGACAGGGCGCTGGCTTATGGGATGCAACTGGCCGCCGAGGGCTGCGGAGCGGCCGACGGTCTCCCGGGCCATGTCCTCAAGGCCGAAGTCTCCGGTGGGGAGCAGAGGCTCCATATGGGATATCTTATTGTACATATTGCCGATGTTAATGCATAATTAATGTGATGCATAACTCTTTATCACAAAAGACAATAACTGTCAAAATAATGTAACTTAACAGGCATAAATGCCGATTATCATGCCGATTGTTTTGCCGGCAATGTCCAGAGTCCAATTTCCTCCAGGTTCGCCCTGATCTCCTTGTCCAACCGCTCCGACTCGGTCATCTGTTCCGCCAGGTGGCCGACCAGCCGCGCCATCTTTTCATCGAACGCCTCGTCGTCCTCTTCCGCCTCTTCCGCCCCCACGTAGCGCCCCGGTGTCAGGGCATACTTATGCTCGCGCACTTCGTCCAGAGTTGCCACCCGGCAGAAGCCCGGTATTTCGGCTGGGATGACGGTGCGCCGGTACTCGCGATAGACGGCGGCGATCCGCTCCACTTCCTCGGCGGAGAGCTGCTTCTGCTTGCGGGAACCGGGGATGAGGGCGCCGAGCTTGCGAGCGTCGATGAAGAGGATTTCGCCGATGCGCTTGCGGAAGCCGCCGCCACCGTTTCGGCTTTTGGAGAGGAACCAGAGGGCGCAGGGGATCTGGGTATTGGCGAACAACTGGCCTGAGAGCTGGACGATGCAGTCGACGTAGTTTTGCTCCACCAAGGTCTTTCGCACCTCCAGCCGGGCAGTCTCGCTATTGGACAATTCGCCTGTGGCCATGACGAATCCGGCAGTGCCCCCGTCCTTTAGGTGGTAGAGGAAGTGCATGATCCACATGGTGTTGGCGTTGCGGGGTGACAAGGCCATTGGCAAACGTCTGCCAGCTTCATCCCGCATATCGGATATGCGGATTCTGGGGTCATCAACAGGAATGTTATGCGCACCCCATCCGTCATCCGACTTCGAGCCATCGTTGAAGGGAGGATTGGCAATGATGTAGTCGGCCTTGACGGTGGCGTGCTGGTCGTTGTTGTAGGAGCTGCCCAGCTTGATGTTGCCGTCGATGCCGTGGATGAAGAGGTTCATCCGGCAGAGCCGGTAGGTAAAGTCCTTTGCCTCCTGGCCCACGAAGGAGAGTTTTTGGCTGTGTCGGGTGAACAGGTCGGACTGGACAAACATTCCCCCCGAGCCGCTACAAGGGTCGAAGACAACACCTTCTTGGGGCTCCAGCATGGCAACAAGAGTCCGCACAATGCTGGACGGCGTGAAGTACTCGCCGCCCCGCTTCCCCTCGGAGGAGGCGAACTCGCCGATGAAGTACTCATAGACCCGGCCGATGAGGTCCTCCCCGCCGTGGTCCTGGCGGAAGATGTCCTTGGAGAAGAGATTGATGAGTCCGGTGACGTTCTCCCGCCCCAGGTTCGAGCCTGCGTAGATGCGGGGCAGGAGCCCACGCAGTTTGTCCGGGTAGGTCTTCTCCAGCAGTTCCAGGATGTTGTCGAGACGCACCTTGATGTCGTCGGCCTGGGCCTGTTTGCGGATATTGTCCCAGCGGGCCTCTTCCGGAACAATGAAGGCGCCGGCAGCGCGGTACTCGTCCGGGTCGTTGATGGCTTTATTATCGCCGTAATACTCACTCGCTGGTTCAGCCACCATGGTTTCCAACTCCGCCCGGCGTCGTTCATAGCGGAGTGACAAGAAGCGGAGGAAGATGATCGGCAGGACGTACCGTTTGTAATCAGCCGGCTCGATGGAGCCGCGCAGATTGACGGCCGCCTGCCAGAGTTCCTTGGTCAGATCCATGATGCCATTGCCATTGGCAGCAGTCTTTGTTTTCTTCGGTCCACGGGCCATTTATTTCCTCTTTCAGTGTAAACAGCTTGCAGGGCAACCGATTCCGGCGACCACTGCAACAAGACCCTCCTCTTTTACCAAAAAACCTTAGCCAATACTATAAAAACCCAAAAAATGGCCCGGTAAATCCCAAGACACAATTATTTCCTACTAAGAAATCCACCTTCCTGGCGGGGTAACAGATCTAACCCCCAAAAAAACGCCCCTGATTCATATCAACACCTTATGAGATAGTGTTAATGTCAACCATATTAATCCTCTAATAAAGCTTGCCGTACCAATAGGGAAAATCGGCGTAAATCGGGCTTGGAGGCTGGTCTGGCGGATTTGACTCAGAGCCAGGCGGTGTGCTCTAATCAAATAAAGCGAACAACGCCGGCGGAGGATTCGCGCACCGAAGCACGATCTACCGAAAGGACACCACCCGATGCTGGATCACCGACAGAGTCGAACCGACAACCAACATGCTGCGTGTTCAACTCCAGTGGCACACATGGCAGACCATGTCGAGCTTACACTCCTGGCTGACGACTACGAAGCGGAGCAGAACGTCGCCGGCCTTTTTCTGACTCTCAACGACTGGCTCAGCTCGTCCACGACCCACTGACTGAGGAACAGTACATGGCCCACCCGCGCGGGATACAACCGTTAACAGAAAAAGAGATTGCCAAGGGAGTAATACTGGTCATCATCTACATCCGCGTTTCGTCGAAGGAACAGGAACAGGGCTACTCCATAGACGCCCAACTGTCAGCCCTCCGCGACTATGCTGCCAGACATAACATGATCGTCGTGGAAACGATAATCGAAATCGCGTCCGCCCGCCGGCCTGGACGGGACAAATTCGACGATATGGTCGTTTTCTTTAAGCGGGAAAAGCGGAAGACTGGTAAGCGGTGTGAAACCATTCTGACCGAAAAGACCGACCGCTTGGTCCGAAACCATCAGGACAAGGAAGCCCTTCTCGACCTCGGGGTAACCATGCATATGGTAAAGGAGCGCCTCGTCGTTAGTAAGCATTCCCGATCAGACGTACTCTACATGTTCGATCAGCACGTTTCCAATGCCTCACGCTATAGCCGGAACCTCGGTGAAGAAACGGTCAAGGGGATGCTGCAGAAGGCGGAAGAAGGCATCTATCCGTCAAATGCGCCTTTCGGCTACCAGAACATCACAGAGGCCAGTGGGAGGAAAATCATAGCGCCCGATCCCATGTTCGCACCGATTGTCAAGGAGATGTTCATGGCGTACGCCACAGGCCGACACTCCCTGCAGTCGATTACCGATATGGCCAACAAACGTATGTCCTCACTTGGGGTGAACAGGCGACTCGTCAAGAGCACGGTGGGAGACATCCTCTCCAACACAATCTACTATGGTGAATTTGTCTGGAAGCGTCGTCTCTATAAGGGGATACATCAACCAATTATCGATAAAGAGCTGTTCGAGCAGGCACACGGTACAGTAACAACGATAAATGCTCACAAGCGGCAGCAGCAAAAACACAAGTGGCTCTTCCAGGGGCTGCTTAGTTGTGGTCATTGCGGTTGCGCCATGGTGGCTGAACTGAAAAAAGGGAAATACGTCTACTATCACTGCACGGGCAACAAAGTGAAAAACTGCCCGAATTTTACGAGGTACATTCGCCAGGAGAGGCTGGAGGAACAGTTTCTCGGTGCCGTCAAGAGGCTCCGTGTCCCTGAAGAATCACTGGGCAAGTTCGTCACCATTGTCCAGAACGCTCAGAACGACGACAGAGTCAAGCTGCAGAATACCACCATGCTGCTCAGCAATAAGATTGAGACTCTCAAGAGGCGCAGGCAAGAACTGTTAAACCGACTGCTTGACGGGAAGATCGACGAGGAACGTTACCAGGAAGTGGAGACCTGCATCATTCAGGAAAGGGAAGAGCTGGAACAGAAGCTCGAGACGCTGGTCCAACGGAACGGCACGTTTGTTGAAAATGCTGAACAGCTACAGCGGCTCGTGACAATAATGCCCGCTCTGTACGTTAATCAATCGGACACGGAGAAACGTCGGCTCCTTGCCTTCATGTTCTCCGAATGCAGATGGAGTGATGGCCAATTGTCGCCGTCTTACAGGCGCCCCTTCGACGCTCTGGTGACACCGAAAGCAGCCTGACGCCATGGCCGCCGTCACCACGAAATAAAAGACAGGGTAATGATAATGGTAACGGATAACGGAATAACGATACCAGTATCATTACCGATACCATGTGAAAGGAGATGATTATGCCGGAAGAAAAGCGATGCATTGGCAAGGAGGACATCTTTGCCGCAGCCGACAGGCTGGTGGAGGCGGGAGAAAAGCCATCGGTGACCAAGGTACGGATCTATCTGGGGCAGACGCTTGGGGTTAAAGGGTCACCCAACAAGGTTGCTGCTCTCCTGCGTGAGTGGAGGGCAGAGCGGGCCGCCCAGCAGCCGATCGAGCAGGCACCGCTTGGGCTGCTGCCCGAAGAAGCCGATCAGATCCTCAAAAAGGCTGCAAACGGTTTTAATAACATCCTTGGGGAGTTGAATGTCTCCTTCTGTCACACCATCGCAGAGATAAGGCACAAAGTGGCTCGCGATCACGCCGCTATTCTCGAGATCTCAATCGCGGCTGAACGGGAAAAAGCCGAAATGGCGGCCGATGGGGAAGCCGAAGCGCTCCAGGAGATTGAGCGCCTGGAGACGGAAATCGAGGAGAAAGCTGCGCGGATCAGCGGACTTGAAGCGGCTCTCACCACGATGAACATCGAACTTGCCGTCGCCAGGGCAACCTGCGACAGGCTGGCACGCGAGAACCGCGAGCAGTTCGACAAACTCCTCACGGCTATCAGCGAGAAGCCAGCGGCTCCGAAGCCGCGCAAAAAGGGCCAGCCCAGCTGCACGGTGTAGCAGCTCTCTAACCGGCAAATTTTGCCGAACTTAAACACAAGGGACAGGAGGATTCACAATGAAAATTTGTAACGCATGCGGCAAGCCGCGACAAGGTGGTATATGGATTGGCACAGCAATGCTCTGCTTCTGCTGCGCCGGGGACTACCTGCTGCGCGACGTGCCTGAGGACCTGATGGCCGCCACCAACCACAAGGCCCTAGATGAGGGGGTCTCAGCCCGGGAGCTGGTTCTCAAGGCTCTCCACACATATCTCGCCTAACCGCTTTGGCGTTACCACAAGGTGGCACTGAAGTGGCCCGATTCTGTCCCACCTCCTTTACAGGGGGCCCGTCTCACGACGCGGCCCCCTTGTTTTGTTGGGGGTAAAATCCTCAAATTCTGGTACCTCGCGTCTACTGAGGTATAATTGTGATCCCACATCAGGAGGGTGCACATGAAAAAGACGACAGAACTGTCGGAAATCAGCGGCAGGAAGGCGGTCCTCTACGCACGGGTATCGTCAAAAGAGCAGGAAAAAGAGGGATACTCCATACCCGCCCAGCAGAAGCTGATTCGCGAGTATGCTGCCCAGCAAGGTCTTTCGATCGTCCACGAATATGTTGATGTCGAGACGGCAAAACGGACGGGCCGGCCCGGTTTCGCTGAAATGGTTTCGTATTTCAAACAGGACAGTCAGAAAGCGTCATCGGCTGGGGAATGCAGGGTCCTGCTCGTCGAGAAGACCGACCGGTTGTACCGGAACCTCAAAGACTGGGTAGTCATCGACGATCTCGATATTGAGATCCATTTGGTAAAGGAAAATGTTATCCTCTCCGCAGACTCCCGTTCGTCAGAGAAGTTCATGCATGGCATCAAGGTTTTGATGGCCAAAAACTACATCGACAACCTCTCCGAGGAGACCTCAAAGGGGATGCTTGAGAAGGCGCAACAGGGCATCTGGCCGTCGTTTGCACCGTTCGGCTACCTCAACATCGCTACTCCCACCGGCCGGAGGATTATTGTCCCCCACCCTCACCATGGACCTCTGGTGAAACTTATTTTCGAATGGTACGCAACGGGCGACTACTCGATCCAGGACATCAACGAAAAGCTGAATAGCCAGCATGCTGTCGCCCTGGACGGTAAAAGACTGTCAAGAAGCACCATCCACAAGCTGCTATCCAACCCGATCTACAACGGAGAGTTCGTCTGGGACGGGGTAACCTACCAGGGGACCCATGAGCCGATTGTCGTCAGAGACTTGTTCGACGAGGTCCAGGAAGTGCTTGTCAATAACGGGCAGAACCGAAAAACGCAGCAGAAGCAGCACTTTCTCTTCCAGGGGCTCATCACGTGTGGGCACTGCGGTTGCGCCATGGTCGCAGAAATCAAGAAGGGAAAATATGTCTATTACCACTGCACCCAGAATAAGGGGAAATGCGGGAAGACTTACGTACGCGAGGAAGAGCTCGAGCGGCAGTTCCATGCGTCGCTACGGGCAATTCATCTGGACCTGGATTCGCGTGAGTGCCTGCTGGCAGCGCTCAGGGAAAGCCACGCAGACAAGATGCGGTACCACAACCAGATACTCGCATCGCTCCAGGACGAAATCAAGCGGTTACAGCACCGCCTCGACGCCATGTATATTGACCATCTCGACGGCAAGGTCGACCCGGTTTTCTATGAGAAAAAAAAGCGGGAATGGCGACGGGAACAGGATGCATTGCAACGCAAAATGACTCGACATCACAATGCCGACACCTCTTATATCGATGAAGGCGTCCGTTTACTAGAACTCACCCAAGATGCTGTAATCACTTACAAAAATCAAAACATGAACGAAAAGCGCTCGCTCCTGAAAATCGTGCACTCGAACTCGATTTGGAAAGACGGAACTCTGTCGACAGAATACCGAAAACCCTTTGATTTACTTGCAGTTACCAATCATGACTACCAACAAAAAAAGGTCACTTTTCAGACGAAAAGTGACCTTTGTACGATTTGGCTCCCCAGCGCGGACTCGAACCACGGACATGGTGATTAACAGTCACCCGCTCTACCGACTGAGCTACTGGGGAATAAAAGAAACGTTTATTTAACATGCATCACAATTTATGTCAAGACGAAAAATGCGCAAACGAAATCCGGCTACATTATGAAGTGCAAAGACCCTATTTTAGGCCAGGGATCGTTTCATTTCCGGCAATGCGCCGGGACGAAACGAGAGCACTCCAGGAATAGAGCGCCAACCCTCCCCAGATGCAGCTGAATGCGATGAGGTGGGTCGGCGTAAACTTCTCACCGAACGCCCAGACCGCCAGGATGAACTGGATGCTCGGCGTAATATACTGGAGAAACCCCATGGTGGCAAGGCGCAGGCGGCGGGCGGCGGCGGTGAACCAGAGGAGCGGCACCGCCGTCACAACCCCGGCCAGGGGAAGGATCAGATCGTCATGAAGGGAGCCGGCAAGAAAGGCCCCCTTCCCTGCCATTCCGAGCCAGCACAGGAAGGCAAGTGCCGCCGGTGCCGCCAGGAATGTCTCGATGGAAAGCCCCACGAGGGAGTCGACGACGGCGGTCTTGCGGAGCAGGCCGTAAAGTCCGAATGTTACTGCCAGGAGCAGGGCTATCCAGGGAATCTGCCCGACACGGAGCGACATGATCAGTACCCCTGAGGCCGCCAGCACCAGGCTCACCGTCTGCCAGCGACGGAGCCGTTCGCCGAGGAGGGCAAAACCGAGAAACACGTTCACGAGCGGATTCATGAAGTAGCCGAGGCTCGATTGCAGAACCTCACCTTTTTCAACGGCGAAAATAAAGATCAGCCAGTTTGCAGCGATAAGGAGCGTGGTCCCGCTCAGAGTCAGAATGGTCTTCGGCGTCCGGAAAGCGGCACCGATTTCCCGCCACCGCCGTGTCCCTGTCACGAGCAGGGCGAGAAACAGCATGGACCAGACGATCCGGTGGGAAACCACTTCCAGCGGCGGAACATGCTGGACCGCCTTGAAGTAGAGGGGGAAGAACCCCCAAACCAGGTAGGCGGCCAGGCCATACATCACCCCCTTGCGGGTGGCCGCGGCTTCGGTTGCGGTAGGAGACGGACCGTGGCTCACGCCACTCCCCCCACCGTGTCGGCTGGCGAAAACCCCCGCCTCATCGTGTTTTCCGTAACAACCCTCGGGTCCATGAAGTGGAGGAGGTAATCGGGGCCCCCTGCCTTGGTTCCCACACCCGACATGCGCGAGCCGCCGAAGGGCTGTCGTTCCACCAGGGCGCCGGTGATGTTCCGGTTGATATAAAGGTTTCCCACGCGGAATTCCCGGCGAGCCCTCTCCAGGTGCCCGGGGCTGCGGCTGAAGATGCCGCCGGTGAGGGCGAATCTGGTAGAATTGGCCCACTGGATCGCCTGATCGAAATCCTTCACCCGCATGACTGCCAGCACCGGACCGAAGATCTCCTCCTGTGCGATGCGGTGATCCGGCCTGATCCCGCCGATGATGGTCATGGGGACGTAGTACCCCTCCCCGGCCGGCACCTGGCTCTCATAGAGGAGGTGTCCCTCCTTCTTGCCGATCTCCGCATACTCCCGGATACTCTTCTGCGCCCTTTCGTCAGCCACGGCCCCCATGTAGAAAGCGGGGTCCTCCGCAGGGCCGATCCTGGTCGCTTCGGCCATGGAGACGAGCCGTGCAACGAACTTGTCGTAGACCCCATCGAGAACGATGACACGTGAGCATGCGGAGCACTTCTGCCCCTGAAATCCGAAGGCGGATCCGAGCACGTGCGGGACGGCTTCGTCCAGGTCCGCATCATCGTCGATGATAATGGCGTTCTTTCCTCCCATCTCGGCGATGACTTTCTTCACGTTGGCCTGCCCCGGATGAACCCTCGCCGCCCGCTCGATGATCCTTGTTCCCGTTTCCATGGAACCGGTGAAGGCAATGAGGCTTACATCAGGATGGTCGACCAGGTAGTCCCCCATGGTCGAACCGCGCCCCGGGATGTAGTTGAACACCCCTGCGGGGAGTCCTGCCTCCCGGAAGATCTCCACCAGATGCCAGCCAATGAGACAGGTGAGACCCGACGGCTTGAAGACCACGCAGTTACCGGTGACGATAGCGGCGGAGACCATACCTATGCTGATGGCAAGGGGGAAGTTCCAGGGAGCGATGACCGCGGCCACCCCCTTCGGCTCGTAGAAGTAGTGGTTCAGCTCGCCCGGTGCATGCCCGGCCCGCCGGGGTTCACCCAGACGGATCATTTCCCGGGCATAGTATTCCAGGAAGTCGATCGCCTCGGTCACATCGGCGTAGGCCTGATCCCACTGCTTGCCTATCTCCAGCACCTGCCAGGCGGAGAATTCGAAGATGCGCCGGCGGGCCGCCTGGGCCGCCTTGATGAGATATTCCGCCCTTGTCCGGGGGCCGGTATCACGCCAGGCAGGGAAGGCCGCTTTCGCTGCTGCCACGGCGTCTCCCACCTCCCTGGTACCCGCCTGGCATATCTGACCCAGGATTTCTGACGGGCGGTTAGGGTTGACCGTCGGGACAAAGTCGTCAGTCCATACTTCCCGACCGTTGATAAAGAGCGGATAGTTCTTTCCGAATTCTCTCCGCACTTGGGCTATCTGCTCCGGGAAAGCCTGCCGGTGATCTGCACGGGTAAAGTCCACCGCCGGCTCGTTACAAAAGCCTTTGAGATCGCCGGAATCAGTTCTTTCCTTTTCCGGCTCGTGCTGCAGGGCCGCCCGCTCCCGCGCGGCTACCATGTCCGGGTCCTCCAGGAGCTTCTCGACCCGGGCATCCCCGGCAAAGCTCTGGCGGAGAAACGATTCGTTGGAGGTGTTCTCCAGGAGCCTGCGCACCAGGTATCCCATCCCCGGCACCATGGGACCGTAGGGACAATAGAGGCGGATACGGCCGACGATCTTCAGTATCGCCTTCCTGACCGGTTCGGCCATGCCGTAGAGCATCTGGAACTCGTAACGTTCCTCGGGAACTCCCAGCTCCTTGGCCATCTCCATCACCGCAGACACCGTCCTGATGTTGTGGGACCCACAGGCAAAGTGACAGATCCCGTGGTTCTCCAGGATTTTTTGTGCCTGACGCTCGAAGGCAGCGTCGCTTTCCGCCTTGATGGTCCAGACAGGAATTGCCCAGTTGTTCTGCCTGGCCTTGACCACTTCGTAATCCCAGTAGGCACCCTTGACGAGACGGATCGAAATCTGCACGCCGTTTTCTCGCGTCCAGACGAGCAACTCCTCCAGATCTCTGTCCGTATCCCTTAGGTAAGCCTGGAGCGCGATCCCCAGATGGGGGAACTCCCTGTACTCCAGCTTCAGGCGACGGAACACCTCGAGGGTGATCTCCTTGTGCCGATAGGACTCCATGTCGATGCAGAGGAACCCGTTCAGCTCAACGACCTTCTCCATGATCCGCCGCATCCGATTCAGGATCGCCACAACCGACCCCTCGAAATCCTGGGGATTTGCCAGACAGTAGAGAGCTGTCGGCTTTACCGCCACGCTTACCTTGGGAGCATGCCCCCAGTCAAGGTTCGGGTCACCATTATTCCCCGGCAGTCCCGGCCACTCAGCCTGCTCCTTATTCAGTGCGTCGAGAAGCTCCAGATAGGTAGTCGTATACTCTTCAGCCTCTTTCTCCGAGAGTGTCGCCTCACCCAGCACGTCCATCACAGCGGCAAATCCTTCCTTCCTGAGATTCGCAAGGGTATTCACCGTTTCCTTCGTGGTCTCTCCCGCAATGAACTGCCGCGCCATCTCCGTTATCTTTGCGGTCAGCACCTTGTTGAGCACCTCTCCCCCGAGCGGGCCAAGCACCCCCGCCATTCTGGCACCGGCAGACATGACCGCAGGCATCTCCAGCTCATCGCCGAAATACTCGCGGATGTGCTCTGTCAGGAGTTTGCTGTCGGAAAGTGCCGGAAAGACATCTACGAACCGGAACAGCTGGGTCTTGAATTGTTCGTTCTGCATGCACCAGTTCAGCACCTTCCCCATCCAGGCTCCCTGATCGAAAAGTGAGGGCTTCTCGCCCGAAATCGCGGAGAACAGCTCCCTTCCACGTGCCACTACTCTGCTGTTCAGTTCCCGTTCCATGGAATGACTCCCGTCCGTATAATGGGCTCCCCCATTACGGCATTGGTTCTTTACCCTGCCATCACCTGGATAAAAGTGTACCAAGGTTTGGACAAATGTTTTGCTCGCTGGGCAGAATCGGGCATTCCCGGAAAGGATTGCAACTCTGCATGAACGCAAAAAAGCCCGTGACTATTCTCACGGGCTTTCAAATCAGGCGGCAAAACCGGCAGTGACCGCTATTTCCCTTTCTTGAGATCGACCAGAATCAGCTTGGCCACCGCCTTGAGGGTTTCGAAAACCCCTTCACCCGTGGAGGCACACGCCTCGAACTCGGGGACGTCGGTCGGGTTCAGCTCCCTGCGGAGTTCCTCAACCGATACGACGTTCGGCAGGTCACGCTTGTTGTACTGGACAACGTAGGGAATCTTGTCCAGATTGTACCCCTGCTCTTCCAGGTTGATACGCAGGTTCTCCAGCGACTCGATGTTTGCGTCCATCCGCTCTTCCTGGGAGTCGGCCACGAAGACGACACCATCAACCCCCTTGAGAATAAGCTTACGGGATGCATCGTAGAACACCTGCCCCGGCACGGTATAGAGGTGAAAGCGGGTCTTGAATCCCCTGATCTCCCCCAGTGCAAGCGGCAGGAAGTCGAAGAAAAGCGTTCTCTCCGTTTCCGTCGCCAGGCTTATCATCTTTCCCTTGGCATCGGGGGCGGTCTTCTGGTAGACGAATTGCAGGTTTGTGGTTTTGCCACACAGCCCCGGTCCGTAATAAACAATCTTGCAGTTTATTTCCCGGGAGGCGTAGTTGATAAAGGACATCTGCCGTTACCTCAAGTCTCAGCTGAAGAGATTGTCTATATCGTCATCGGTGATTTCAGCAAAGGGGAAATCGGTTTCACCGCTCTTTTCCTTCTCCTCGGCCTTCTCGAGAAGTCGGTTGAAGATGGTTGTCAATTCATCGGACGCCTTTTTCACCCGGAGCCGGACCAGTCCGAGGGACGAGCGATTGTCGAACAGCACCACAAGGATCACACGCCCACCGACGATGGATATGTGGAGGTTGTCCTTCTCTCCTTCATGAAAGAGGATGGAGAATTCTTTTTCGCCGATCAGCTTGGCCATGCCGCCGGTGGCGGCGATATTGCCGGCCGTCAGGGACGCCAGTGACGTGGTGTCGAACTGCTCTATGTCTCCAACGCCGGAGATCAGCTGACCGTTCTTGTCCACCAGAAAAATTACCTTGGAATTGGCTTCCCGCAGAAGTTTTTCAATGACGACATTTATCTGCTTGAATTCCTCATCATACATCACCATCTGAGGATTCGACATGGAGCACCCCTTGTGTGCGGTGAGTAAATTTACTGTCAGCGGTAAGATATAACAGAAAGAGTCTGCTCTTTCAAGGTTTTTTGACCTTTTACCCGCTCGCATGGAAAAGCCCCGGCAGTTTCCTGCCGGGGCTCTCGTACCTCACGGGAGAATTAATTACTTCTCGCCGCTCTCCTCGAAGTTCAGCGCCGCCAGCTTCTGGTAGTAGGCGAAATGTGCCTTGGCCCACTGGCCGGCCTTTCTCATCAGCTCATCGGCTTCCTTCGGATTGGCCTTCTTGAGCATGCGGTAGCGGTTTTCGTTATTGGTGTACTCTTCGAAGCTGATAGTTGCCGCCTTGCTGTCCAGCTGAAGAGGGTTCTTGTTCTCGGCCGCCAGGGCCGGATTGTAACGATACAACGGCCAATAGCCCGATTGTACGGCCTTTCTCTGAGCATCCACCCCTTCCGTCATGTTGATCCCGTGTGCGATGCAGTGGGCATAGGCAATGATCAGGGACGGACCGTTGTAAGCCTCGGCCTCCAACATGGCCTTGGCGCACTGGGCGGGATTGGAAAGGGAAACGGCAGCCACGTAGACCGTACCGTAGGACATGGCAATCATGCCCAGGTCCTTCTTGCTTACGGGCTTGCCACCGGCTGCAAAAAGTCCGACTGCGCCCATCGGTGTCGATTTGGATGCCTGACCACCGGTGTTGGAATAAACCTCGGTATCCAGTACGAACAGGTTGATGTTCTTGCCGCTCGCAATGACATGGTCCAGACCGCCGAACCCGATGTCGTAGGCCCAGCCATCACCACCGATACACCAGACCGATTTTTTGACCAGGTAATCGGCAATCGGCATAAGCTGTTTGGCTACCTTTTCCTTGCTTCCCTTCAGGGCCGCCTTCAGCTTTTCGACGCGGCCACGCTGGGCCTCGATGCCGGCCTGACCGGACTGATCGGCGGAAAGGATTTCCTTCGCAAGTTTGGCATTGGCAGCAAACGCCTTGCTATCGGCCAACTCGGCCAAATTTCCCCGAGCCGACTTGGTGAACTGGTCTACGGTCAGCCGCATGCCGTACCCGAACTCGGCGTTGTCCTCGAACAGGGAGTTGGACCAGGCCGGGCCACGGCCGTCGGCACGCTGTGCGTAGGGAGTGGTGGGGAGGTTGCCGCCGTAGATCGACGAGCAGCCGGTTGCGTTGGCAACAAGCATCCGATCGCCAAACAGCTGAGTTAACAGCTTCAGATACGGAGTTTCGCCACAGCCTGCACAGGCACCGGAGTATTCGAACAGCGGCCGTACCAGCTGGTTGCCGCGCAGCGCCTCCAGCTTGACCTGAGTGGCATCCACATCGGGCAGCGACAGGAAGAAGTCGTAGTTGTCGGCTTCCTGGGCACGCAGTGGCGGCTGGAAAGCCATATCCAGCGCCTTGTGGTTCGGATTCTGCTTGTCCTTGGCCGGGCAGTTGTGGGCGCAGGCGCCACAGCCGGTACAATCTTCCGGGGCCACCTGGACGGTCAGCTTCTTCCCCTTCATCTCGGGGATGTTGCAATCAATCGACTTGAAGGTCTTGGGGGCATCCTTCAGGAGCTTGGCGTCGTAGGCCTTCATGCGCACCGATGCGTGGGGGCAGACGAAGGAGCAGATGCCGCACTGGATGCAGAGCTTCTCGTCCCAGACCGGGATTTCAGTGGCGATATTACGCTTCTCGTACTGGGAAGTGGCCGTGGGGAATGTGCCATCGGCCGGCATTTTGGAGACCGGCAGATTGTCCCCCAGACCGGCCACGATGACACCGGTTACATCCTTGACGAACTTCGGTGCCTTGCTGGAGACGGCAGAGGCCATCTTCAGCTTGCTGGTGGCCTTGGCCGGCACCTTGACCTCGTAGAAGTTGTTCAACCCGGCTTCGACAGCCTTGTAGTTCATTTCCAGCACCTTCTCGCCAGCCTTGCCGTAGGACTTCTTGATGGCACCCTTGATGGAAGCCACGGCGTCCTTCAGTGGGATGATGTTGGAGATCTTGAAGAACGCTGTCTGCATGATCACGTTGATGCGGGGCCCGAGGCCAATCTCGTTCCCCAGCTTGACCCCGTCGATCACGTAGAATTTCATTTTCTTGTCGATTATCTGCTGCTGCACTTCCTTCGGCATGGTGTCCCAAACTTCCGTGGGTCCGAAAGGGGCGTTCAGCAGGAACGTAGCGCCAGGCTTGGCCTTGCTCAGCATGTCGTACTTCTCAAGGAATGAGAAGTTGTGGCAGGCCACGAAGTCGGCCTCCTGCACCAGGTACGGAGCACGGATGTATTTTTTGCCGAAACGGAGGTGGGAGGTGGTCATGGAACCGGCCTTCTTGGAATCGTACACAAAATAGGCCTGAGCGTTGTTGCTGGTCTCCTCACCGATGATTTTGATGGAGTTCTTGTTGGCACCGACGGTGCCGTCAGAACCAAGGCCGTAGAACATGGCCTGGAATGCACCTTCCATCGGGTTCTTGTAGGAGTAGTCCACCTTCAGGCTGCAACCGGTCACATCCTCCTCGATACCGACCACAAAATTCTTTTTGGGCTTGGCGCTCTTGAGGTTGTCCAGCACTGCCTTGGCCATGGCCGGATTGAACTCCTTGGAGCCGAGACCGTAGCGGCCGCCGACGATGACCGGATAGCCGTCCAGCTTGCACTTCCCGCTGGCCATACCTTCGCCGATCGCAGTACGTACGTCCAAATAGATGGGCTCTCCCAGGGAGCCCGGCTCCTTGGTCCGGTCAAGGACGGCAATCTTCTTGACCGTCTTGGGCAGCGCCTTGAGGAAGGCGTCCAGCGGGAAAGGACGATAGAGGCGGATCTTGACCACTCCGACCTTTTCACCCTTCTTGACCATATTATCGACCGTGTCCTGAACGACATCAGCGCCGGAACCCATCACCACCACCACGCGCTCGGCATCCTTGGCACCGACATAATCAACCAGTTTGTACTTACGGCCGGTCAGCTTGCCGAACTTGTCCATCTCTTCCTGGACGATCTTTTCGCAGATCGGGTAGTGAGCGTTGACGGTTTCGCGCCCCTGGAAATAGACGTCCGGGTTCTGGGCGGTACCGCGCATAAACGGGCGGTCGGGGTTCAGGCCACGCCCCTTGTGCTCGGCGATCAGTTTGTCATCGAGCATAGCACGCATATCGTCAAAGGAGAGCTCCTCTACCTTCTGAATCTCATGGGAAGTGCGAAAACCGTCAAAGTAGTGCAGGAACGGTATACGGCTGCGCAGGGTAGAGGACTGGGAAATCAGGGCAAAGTCCATAACCTCCTGCACGTTGTTGGAACAGAGGAAGGCCCAGCCGGTGGAGCGACAGGACATGACGTCGGAGTGGTCACCGAAGATGGACAACGCCTGGGCAGCAATAGCACGGGCCGAGACGTGAAAAACGGTGGAGGTCAGCTCACCGGCGATTTTGAACATGTTGGGGATCATCAGCAGGAGCCCCTGGCTGGCGGTGAAGGTAGTGGTCAGTGCGCCGGCCTGCAGGGCGCCGTGTACGGCACCGGAGGCGCCCCCTTCAGACTGCATCTCGACGACAGAGGGGACGTTACCCCAGATGTTCGTCTCGCCGACCGCGCTCTTGGCGTCTGAAATCTCCCCCATAACCGATGACGGCGTGATGGGATAGATGGCGATCACCTCATTGGTTGCATGGGCCACATGGGCTGCCGCAGTGTTGCCGTCAATGGTTACCATTTTGCGACTCATAAAAAACTCCTCCTTCTGATTTCTTGGATTATTCGAAACGCAATCCTATCTGCTTCGTCTATCTACCGGTCAATCAAATGTCAAAGCTCGGACCGCCCCTCCATGGCCCGCTGCACTGTTGCAAGATCCACATACTCAAGGTCGGAACCAAGGGGAATGCCATGGGCAAGACGGGTGATCCGTATTCCCGTGGGCTTGATGAGGTGGGTCAGATAGAGGGCTGTTGCCTCACCTTCAACGGTAAAATTAGTTGCCAGTACAACCTCTTTGCACTCACCCTTTTCCAGGCGCTCCATAAGTTCCCGGATTCTCAACTGGGCCGGCGTGACACCATTCAGCGGCGAGAGCGCCCCCTGAAGCACGTGATAGCGCCCCTTGAAGGAGTGACTCCGTTCGATCGCCAGCATATCCTGAGGTTCTTCCACAACACAGAGAAGCGAAACATCCCGGTTTCCCGTGCAAATTGCACAGGGGTCCGCCTCGGTAATACCGAAACAGGTGGAGCAGAAGCGAACCCTGCTTCCAACCTCCATAAGACTTTCCGCCAGAGCATGAACGTTTGCAGGGGATTTTAAAAGGTGCAGGGCGAGCCGTAACGCGGTTTTTTCCCCAACTCCCGGCAATTTCTTCAATTCACCAATCAACTTCGTCAGTGATGCAGAAAAATGTAGCATATTTTTCCTATAATATAAAACATTTTTTTATTATGCTTTAAATAAAAAAATTTATTATGCGTAAAAAATTCGCATAATAAATAGTAGTTTCAATGGGTTAAAGTCGGGCAGGCATTTCGCCCTGCCCGTTCTATTTCAGCGGTATCCCTTCCCCGTCGGGAGGAGAAAATAAACTGGTATTGCCGCGGTGATCGTCTTAAAACAACCCGGGGATGCTGAGTCCGCCCGTTATCTTTCCCATCTGCTCGGAAAGCTCGCCCTGCACTTTGGTCAGGGCCTCGTTAACCGCCGCAACGACGAGATCCTGAAGCATCTCGACATCTTCCGGATCAACCGCCTCTTTTTTTATCGTGAGAGAAAGCAGCTGGTTCTTTCCGTTGACCACTGCCGTCACCATGCCCCCCCCCACCGTAGCCTCGGCGGTTTTCTGGGCTGCATCTTCCTGCAATTTCGCCATCTTCTGCTGCATCATCTGGGCCTGCTTCATGATCTGCGCCAAACCTTTCGACATCCGGAACCTCCCTCAGACTTCATGTATTTTTTTTACTCACGCTTAACAAATTTTATATTACTAAAACATGGTTATACCTTTTCGGGTTCATCTCCTCCACGAACCGATTCGATCACACCGTCAAAAATTTCCAGCGCGGCCGCTACCACTGGATGACTTGCTGCCACTTCCCTCAACTCCACGTCGCGCGCGGACTGATCAAGACTTTTTTTTTCCAGGAGCGTGGGGGGAAGTCCCTCCGTATTCCCGCTCAAAGGCTTGAGCTGAAACACCGTGGCAACGTGAAAATATGCTTGGGCCAGACCGGACAGGTCAGTCATGACTTCAGTGTCTTTCAGCCTGTTATACTGGAACGAACCGGACTCGTACGCCAGTTCCACAAGCCGGGGAGAAACCTGCAGTGGTCTGCCATGCTCAAGCAGTGCTGCCAGCAGCGGCTTCTTCCCCCGTACGAACATGACAAACCCTTCCCAGTCCCCGCTTGTTTCAGTGACTTCGTTCAGGGAACCAGCGTTCATTTCAGCAGGTGCCTCCCGTGGAGTGTCACTCTCCGGCACTTTTCCGGCAGACGACGCTTTGGCGACGGGTGTCACTGCAGGACGGGGCTTTTCGACAGATGCCCCTTCCGGTCGGCGGCGGGGGGCCTCCCACACCGGTACGCCGGAAGCAACAACACCTCTCCCCGATTTCTCCAAAGACTGGAGACGGGCCAGAATCTCATCTACCGGGATGACCGGCACCAGGTTCGCCATTTTCAACAGCACCATTTCCAGAACCAGTCGGGGAAAACTGCTCTGGGCCATCTCGGTATCGGCCCGCAGCAGCAGGGTCAGGTGGCGCTGGAGGTCGTCCAGTGCGACGCCACCGGACAGCTCCTGCAATTCAGCAAGTTCGCCAGGGGAGAGCTCGGCCAGTTCGGCAGCATCACCGACTGCCTTGAGTATGACGAGGGTGCGGAACTGGTCTATCAGCTCCTGCCCAAAATGGCGCATGCTGTAACCGAAACCGTCTACCTGGCGCACAATGTCCAGAACACCCCTGCAATCCCTGGCAAAGATCGCCCGTGTCGCGTCCTGCAGCAGGCGGCGGTCAACGACACCGAGAAGGGCAACCACATCGTCGTCCTTTACCTGTTCCCCGCAGAATGCCAGCACCTGATCCAGGGTGGAAAGGGAATCCCGCATGCTGCCGTCCCCTTTGCGCGCGATCATTGCCAGCGCACCGTCGCTTATCCCGACCTGCTCCTGGTCGACGATGAAGCGGAGACGGTCGACGATCTTCGGCAGCGGTATCCGCTTGAAATCGAAACGCTGGCAGCGCGAGAGGATGGTGATGGGGAGTTTGTGGGGTTCGGTGGTGGCGAAGATGAACTTTACGTGGGGAGGAGGTTCTTCCAGTGTCTTCAGGAGAGCGTTGAAGGCACTGGTTGAAAGCATGTGCACTTCGTCAATGATGAATATCTTGTAGCGGCTCCGTGACGGGAGGTATTTGACATTCTCCCGCAGCTCACGGATGTCGTCCACGCTGGTGTTGGACGCCCCGTCGATCTCGAAGACATCCACCGACGTCCCCGCAGTAATCTCCGTACAGGTGGAGCAGCTGTTGCACGGCTCAGTAGAGGTCCCCTGTTCGCAATTGAGTGCCTTGGCCAGGATCCGGGCGGAGCTGGTTTTCCCTACCCCCCGTGCCCCGGTAAAGAGAAAGGCATGGGCTATACGGCCTGAATCAATGGCATTCTGAAGGGTCTGACTGACATGCTCCTGTCCGATCAAATCACGGAAAGTCTGGGGACGCCATTTTCTCGCTAACACAAGATATGACAAGGGATGATAACCTCATATGCAGTTTAAGGATTGTGGGAGGGGGGGTTGGTTTCGCGGGTTTGCGGGCAGAACTGATAGCTGGGCACCCCCGCGGCACACGGAGCCGGTTACTGCCGCTGCTTCCTTCCGGACCTGACGGGGTTCATAACCTTCCGTTGCGCGGGACCCAGCTATCAGCTCTATCCGCAATCTTTGCCGTCGGCGGGGCGCTGAAAAGCGGGCCAGTGGCAGTGCTGAAAAATTAATGGCGGAGAGAGAGGGATTCGAACCCTCGGTACGCTATTAACGTACACACGCTTTCCAGGCGTGCTCCTTCAACCTCTCGGACATCTCTCCGCGAAGGGGAACTATAGTATAAACGATGCTGGTTTGTAAAGGTTTTATGGCGGAGAGATAGGGATTCGAACCCTAGGTGGAGTCACCCCCACACCTGATTTCGAGTCAGGCGCCTTCGACCACTCGGCCATCTCTCCATTCAGTCTGCCGCAACTTTTTTATGGCGCTTCCGCTCGCGCAAGCCCGCAAAGAAGGAACTGATAGTTGCGGCGCACTCCGCACTCCGCACGCCGGCGGTCAGCATAACGCGATGATTGAGCCGGGGATCAGCGGAAAGATCATAGAGAGATCCCGCCGCACCCGCCTTCGGATCATGACAGCCGAAAACAACCCGCTCTATCCGAGCCAGGAGTATCCCCCCCATGCACATGACACAGGGTTCTACGGTCACGTAAAGGGTCGCGCCGGACAGCCGCCAGTTGCCAGATCTGCGGGCCGCCTGACGGATAGCGATAATTTCGGCATGGGCCGTGGGATCATGGCGGGCCTCGCGAAGATTGTAGCCCCGACCGATGACCTTATCGTCCCTTACCACCAGAGCGCCGATGGGGACCTCACCCAGGTCAGCGGCCTTGTTGGCCTCGCGGAGCGCGATCCCCATCCAGTACACATCGTCTTTCATCTGATTAAATGGCGCGCTTGGAGAGATTCGAACTCCCGACCTACGGATTCGTAGTCCGTTGCTCTATCCAGCTGAGCTACAAGCGCGTGCAATCCTAACTGGCAGGTACGAAATCGACCAGTGTAAAACCATACTTGGGGTGTTGAAACGCATGGGTCGTCGGATAAAGAGAGAACAACCATCCCTTGAAGACCTCTTTCCCGCCTTCCATGATCCGGACCTGGGCCGCAGGGTTTTTCGGTTCATTGGACTGGGATGTAAGGGTCGTACCCTCCATACTGAAGTGGGGAAGGAAATTCTCAACCCTGACGACGATGTTACTGCCGGGAAGGGGAAAATCAGCGCCCAGCGGCATGACATAGACCGTCTCTTTGTTGGCTGTCTTGTCGGTCACCGCGATCTTGACAGCCTTCCATTTCCCCTTGACCGTATCAGGTACAACGACTACTGATTCTTTGCGTTGGGTCTGTCCATGGGGCGAACCGACCCCCTCTGCCTTTTGTTCTTCCTTTTTGCTGCAACCGGCCGCCACAATCACCAGCAGGGCGAACAGCATGAATCTCAGCGTGTACTTCACCAGATCCTCCTTGGCAAACGGCAAGGCCGCAGAGCCTTAATAAATGGCGGAGAGAGAGGGATTCGAACCCTCGATACCGGTTTCCCAGTATACTCGCTTAGCAGGCGAGCGCCTTCGACCTACTCGGCCATCTCTCCAGGAATCTGTTCTGTTATAAATGGCGGAGGGAGTAGGATTCGAACCCACGGAACTTTCGTTCAACGGTTTTCAAGACCGCCGCCTTCAACCACTCGGCCATCCCTCCGGAATACTAGCTGATCCTCTCAACCCCGCCCATGTAGGGAAGCAGCGCCGAGGGAACGGTCACCGAGCCGTCCTCCTGCTGGTAGTTCTCCAGAATGGCCACGAGCGTCCGGCCAACGGCCAGGCCGGAACCATTCAGCGTATGAACGAATTCAGGTTTGGCCTTTTCGTCCTCGCGATACCTGATGCCTGCGCGCCGCGCCTGGAAATCACCGAAACTGCTGCAGGATGATATCTCCCGGTAGGTGTCCTGCCCGGGCAGCCAGACTTCGATATCGTAGGTCTTTGCCGCGGAAAAACCGATATCGCCCGTACAGAGCGCCATCACCCGGTAGGGAAGTTCCAGAAGCTGCAAAACCTTTTCCGCATCCGCCAGCAGTTTTTCCAATTCGACATCAGACGTATCCGGCCGGACGAATTTGACCAGTTCGACCTTGTTGAACTGGTGCTGACGAATGAGGCCACGGGTATCCTTACCGTAAGAGCCTGCCTCTTTTCTGAAACAGGGGGTATAGGCCGTGTAACACAAGGGAAGCTCAACCCCCCGGAGAATTTCACCCCGGTGGATATTGGTCACCGGCACCTCAGCCGTGGGGATAAGGAAATAATCCGGCTCATCCACGTGGAACAGGTCATCCTCGAACTTCGGCAACTGACCCGTAGCGGTCATGCTCTCCCTGTTTACCATAAAGGGAGGAAGCATTTCAACATAATTGTGCCTCTCCGTGTGGAGATCGAGCATGAAATTAATGAGCGCACGTTCCAGACGGGCACCCGCCCCCCGGGAAAGGGTAAAACGTGCGCCGGCAATCTTGGTGCCCCGTTCGAAATCGAGGATCCCCAGTGATTCTCCAAGCTCCCAGTGCGGCTTGGGAGTGAATGCGGGTTGGGGCGGGACCCCCCATTTCCGTACTTCCACGTTATCCGACTCGGAAGTACCCAGGGGAACGTCCGGATGGGGGATATTGGGGACCGTCAGCAGAATCTGCTGCAACTCCTCCTCTACTCCGCGCAGCTGGTCGTCCAGCCCCTTGATCTGCTGGGAAACCTCTCTCATTTCGGCAATACGGCCCTGGGCCTGGCTCTTGTCCTTTATCCGGCTTATCTCTTCAGATACCTTGTTGCGTAACGCCTTAAGGGTCTCGCTCTGCAGGAGCAGCTCACGGCGACGTTCATCCAGCTGCCGGAAACCGGAAAGGGAAACACCGGGGCCTCGGGTCGCAAGTCGCGCTTCGACCGATTCCAAATTGTCCCGAATGTATTTCACGTCCAGCATGGGGAAAGGCCTTTACTTTCTGATTAATAAAGCTATATTTTGTAGCATTTGCACGGCCGGCCGTCAACAATTTTATCCGGCCGCTCGATGGGACCCGCTTATGCTGCGTAAACTTGTGCTGTTGACCTGCCTCTGTCTCTGCACTCCGACCCACCCCGCCAGGGGAGGAGAGATCGTGATCAATGCCGTCGGCGATATCATGCTGGCTGGGAGCGGCACGCCTGTCTATTCCCGGCTCGGTTACGACTACCCCTTCGCCGCTACCCGCAAATACCTGCAAAGGGGGGACCTTGCCATCGGCAACCTGGAGTCTCCCATCACCAGCCGCGGCGATGAGTTCAGGGACAAACGGTTCCGCTTCCGGGCAGAACCGGCAGCCGCAGCAGCCCTCCGGGAGGCGGGATTCTCCGTGCTGACTCTGGCCAACAATCATGTGCTTGATTACGGCTCCGTCGGTCTCCAGGACACCGCTGACCTCCTGGACCGGTACGGCATCCTCCACTCCGGAGCAGGCAAAAATCTTGGGGAGGCCCGCCAGGCGGTCACCATCACCATCAAGGGGAAACGACTCGCCTTTCTTGCCTATTCCCTCACCTTCCCCGATAAATTCTACGCCTCGGACAGCACCCCCGGAACAGCACCGGGATATCCCTCATTCTTCGCAGACGACATTGCCAAAGCCCGACAGACAGCGGACTACGTCATTGTCTCCTTCCACTGGGGTACGGAGCGTGCGGAGCGTCCCCACTCCCGCCAGGTCGCTGCCGCCCATCAGGCCATCGACGCCGGCGCCGACGTAGTGCTCGGCCACCACCCCCACGTCCTCCAGGGAATCGAACGCTACAAGGGCGGTGTAATCCTGTACAGCCTTGGAAACTTCGCCTTCGGCAGCCTGAGCCCTTCGTCACGACAGAGCGTCATCGCCCGGATCACGCTGGGAGAGGGGGTGAGGGAAGTGGAATTCATTCCTCTCAACGTATTGAACCGAACGGTCCGCTTCCAGCCACGGGTCATGGAGGCCGGCAGAGGAGACGCGGTGATCGCCCACCTCAACCGCATTTCCGCTCACCTAGGGACAGCCATCGTCTCTGACGGCGGGCGTCATCTGCTTGACATGGGAAAGGACAACCAGCGGGTTGCCGCACGGTAAATGGAGGGAATGGCCATGCCACGACTGTTCGTCGCCATTGATCTGCCGGAAAAAATCAGGAGTGAGCTTGCAAACTTGCGGGAGGAGCTGCCGGGAGCACGGTGGGTTGCAGGGGACCAGCTGCACCTCACCCTCCGGTTCATCGGGGAAGTCGAGGCGCGACAGCAGGGAGACATTGACGAGGCATTGCGGCACGTCCATGACGAACCCTTCAGTCTGACTCTCCGCCAGGTGGGCCATTTCGGCAGACCGGGGCGGGTTCTCTGGGTCGGCATGGATCGCCCCCCCACACTCCTCGCCCTGCAGCAGAAGGTGGAAGCGGCCCTCGCCCTGACGGGAACACCGCCTGAAGAGCGCCCCTTTTCTCCCCACATCACCCTTGCACGCATAATTGGAACGCCGGCACACCTGCTTTCCAATTATGAAGAAAAGCACCGCGGCTTCGCCTCCACAACTTTTCCTGTCACGGAGTTCCACCTCTACTCCAGCACTCTCACCTCCACCGGGGCCATCCACCGGCGGGAAGGGAGCTATCAGTTGACCAGCTCCTGAATAAGCACGTAAGGGCTCACCACCAGCATCCGGAATCTTCGATCGGGGGCCGCATTCCATGCCTCCAGTTCGGCAACCGTAGGTTTCCACATTTCCCCGCCGGCAAGCCACCCCTGGATGACAGCCGCATCGTCCCCGGCCACCCGCTCCCCCACCTCTGCCAGGTCCAGCCGGCCCGCTACAACAATCAGACCACCCCGCTCGCCGTGGGGTCGCAGCCATCCCCACTCCGCCACATCCACCTGCAGGGCCAGTTCTTCACGGGTCACCCCCATCCACCTACTCCTTCCCGGTCAGCACCGGCTGTTTCAGCAGCCGCTTGTAGTAAAAATTCTGTCCGTAAAGCACCGCCACAGGATTATGCCCCGTCACCCGGTCCTTGCAGACGAGGGTAGTTACCGGCGCCTTTGAATGCTTGGCGAACAGCATGTCGTGGCCGACGCAGAGACCGACGATGATGTTCATATCCGTCCCGTGCCGGTTGCAGAGTTCGGCCTGGGCGATGGGATTGCAGGCAGGCTCGAATGTGCCTGGACGGACCTTGTCGACCTCCTCAAGCCCCAGTTCCAGCTTGTCAATACTCCCCGCTTTGCAGCAGACCGACAGCGGCTCAAGACCCTGGGCGCTGAGAATGGCGGTAAGCTTCTCGGTTTCATACAGAAGCCCGATGCAGGTGGCAATACCGATCCTTTTCCACCCCATCAGCTTTGCCAGGGCTATGGTATCCTCAACCCTCGTCCAGCGGGCATTGACCGCATCGCTTCCCGGAACCGGCTGATAGCAGAGCCCCTCCACTTTCGCCGCCACAAGGGCAAGGCGGGCATCCTCGCTGTCGCCTGTGTAACGGGCAAAGGAATCCCTGACCAGATCTTCACTGGTACTCGACGGGCAGTTCCCCGGCCGGGGAGGGGCGGTTGCAGGATCGCCGCTCCAACAGTTGGTGGTACCCTTCTTCTCCCAGACCGCGCTGCATGCTGCACAGCTGGGCAACTTCTTTTCGTCGCTCACAATAACCTCCCGGGGGGAGCCTGGAAAGGAGCCCCTGTATTTTCACGAATCAAAGCGTTATGGCGGTTACCCCGTGTCCCGAGGAAACAATCACGAGACCGGCGGGGTCGGGTAGTGACTCCCCAGGATCTCCAGGAACTGCATGACGAGCCGGTAGGTAATCCCCCAGAGTACCGGCTTGCCTGCCGTCGGGAGACGGATGGAGGGACGTTCGAAGGTGCCTCCACCGAAACGGACCGGCGCCATGATGTGGCGCGTCGGCGCCACAAGTTCGGCAAGCGGCACCCAGAAAGCATCCTGCACCTCGTCACTGAAGCTGAACGGGCCGATCAAGCCGGCCCCGTAAACGAAGCAGGAGACCCGCACCGGCATATGGGCGCCAACGACGTCAGAGAGGCGGCCGATATAGCAGGCCTGACCGAGGTCAAGGTCGAGCTCTTCGCGGGATTCGCGCTCCGCAGCCTCCCGGGGGCCATAGTCCCCCACCTCCACCTTCCCCCCGGGGAATCCGAGATCCCCCGACCAGGGATCGCCGGGCCGGGAGGCCCGTTCGATGAAGAGCACCTCCGGCCCGTCGTCACCTTCGCGGAGGACAAGGGCGACCGACGCATGATTCAGCCCTAGCGTGGCAGGGTGTTCGGGCATGTAGTCCGCCAGACGGCACGAGATGTCGGCAAGGGTCACCTGCGCCGGGAATGGGTTGACCGGTCGGCAGAATTCATGGTCGGATACGGGTCGATAATCGGGGTTTGGCATGGACTTCCTTCTATTCGAACTGGGACGTGAAATCCCTGACCATCCGGCGCAATTCGGATACTTCCAGGCGGAGTTCGGCAACTTCTTCTTCCACCTTGGCAATCCGGTCGTTCTCGGCCATCACCCGGAGACGGGCAGATTCGGGAGGCGGAGAAAAGTCTTCCACCGTCAACTCCGGCTCGCCGGCAAACAGGTGGGCGTAACGCGGCTCCTTCCGCCCCGGCTGGCGGGACAGTTTGTTCACGAGGGGGGGGGTACGCGCCGACAGTTCCTCAAGAGTCGTCTCGACGGCGGCCGGATCGGAAAAGTTGTGCATCCGCTCGGCCCGGGTGCGCAACTCTCCTATCGTCTGTGGTCCCCGCAGCAGAAGTTCGGCCAAGACCGCCAGTTCGGCAGGGGAAAGGCGCAGCTTCTCTACCAGGGCATGACGGTATTTAGGCACCCTTCCCCCCTCGGCCGACTGCAGCGCCATATGTTTGAAACGGAGGGAATCGAGGGCTCGCACCACGTCGGCCTCCTCCAGGGTGAGCACCGGGTCCCGGTTGGATTTCTGGTTGCAGGCATTGGTAAGGGCATTGAGGGAGAGGGGATAATACTCCGGCGTGGTCAACTCCTTCTCCATGAGGCAGCCAAGCACCCTTACCTCCACATCATTGAGTATCGCTTCCATACGGCATTCCTTTCCGGGCGATGTCTTAAGAGGGTCATTATATCAACTTTTGACCGGAGATGCATGGCTTTAATACGGGGTGATGACGGCAACCCTCAAAATAATGGCGCCCATTTTGCTTATCCAACAACACCCGACCACGACAGGAGAGAGCTGGATCGACCTGCGTCCGCGGAAAGCCACTGAACGGCACTCCCGGAAGGGTGTTTCTGCCGCTTGCAAGTTTCATCATTTTGCGGTTTAATGGTGCGGTTTGGCGGAGGGAACACCGACCGTTAACCCTGGACCGTGACCTGTTCTTCCCGGCAACATCCCGCCGGGGGATATTTTTTCCTGCCCTAGCTACCCAGAGAGGAGTCACCGATGTCTTTCACCGGAGACCTGGAACACCTGCCGATTGTCGACGTGATACAGTTGCTCCATGCGACGAGGAAATCCGGCGTGCTGAGCGTGAGGAGCCGCAAGGGTGAGAGCCAGCTGGTCTTCAAGGACGGCTATATCGTCAGCGCCAATCATCTCAACAGCAGCATCCGACTCGGCGAAATCCTCATCAGCCTCAATGTTATCACCCCCGAAAACCTCGAGCAGGCACTTCAGCAACAGCAGCAAGCAAGCGACGACCGCAGGCCCCTGATCGTCATGCTCCTGGAAATGGGGCTCGTCAAGGAGGAAGAGGCCTACAAAGGACTGGAACTCCTCATCGAACTGACCATCGTCGAGATGCTGACATGGAAGCGCGGCTCCTTCAGCCTGGATGTTAAGAACCCGGCGACCCCCGATGACTACCGGTACTATCCGGGAAAACTGGGCATGGAAGTCAACATCGATACACAGACCCTCCTGATGGACGCCCTCCGCATCTATGACGAGAAGTTGCGTGACGGCGAACTCACGGACGAGGCTCTCGACGACGATCTCCCCGCGTCTATGGACCTGTCCGGGGGTGGAGCTTCACTCCTTTCCGCCGACGACCTGGGGCTGGCCGATCTCGACAAGCTGGAACGGAGGATTCCTGCGGTCTTCGCAAGCCTGGATGACCGGACCTCCGCCAGGAGCGGCGAAGAGGAGATGCCGGCCGAAACCACCCCGGGCGTTACCCAGGTCGAAGGGGAGGAGCTCCTCGCTTTTCTGGAGAAGCCGGTGCGTTTCTGGGCAGAGTCAGCTCCCACGGGGGGGCCGGTTCCTTCCGTTATTCTCTTCACTCCCGACGAAATTCTTTCCTACTGCATAACGACGGTCTGCATACAGGAAGGGATTCATGTCTTCTCCAGTAGCGACGAGCAGGACCTGGAACACATCGCCGACCAGTTCCTGTCGAAGCAGAGGACCCCGCTCCTCGTGATTGACCGGCCGGGGAAACCGGACGGCCTGTCTGAGGAAAAGATCATCTCCCTCCGTCAACAGCTCCGAAAACAGTTTCCCGGCATCGCCATAATCCAGCTCGCGCCCCCCCTCGACTACCCCTTCACGATGCATGCCTACAAGGACGGCATCAGGGCGGTTATTCCCGCCCCTTCCCTGAAGGAACGGAGGAACTCCTTCGTCCCGGACATGAAGAGCTTCCTGGAAGCATTGCTGGAGTTTCTGTGCGGTTTTGTCCCTTCACCGGCCGACCATCTGGTCGGCAGACTCCGGACAAGCGTGTCGGCCCTGCGGGGGATGAAGGAGGCGCCGGACATCGCTTTCGCCCTCCTGCAATTCATCGCTGACTCCTTCGAGCGCTCCCTCACCCTGATAGTCCGTAAAGATGAGCTGATTGCAGAAAAATCCTTCGGGATCAAGGGGGAAAAGGAACGTGGTGCAGCGCCCCCTCTCGGCTTGCGCATACCCCTGGCCTCTCCTTCCCTGCTCCGGACCATCACCGAAGAGGGTTCCGTCTATTTCGGGGAGACCACCGACGCGATCATCAGGGAACAGCTTTTTCCGGCAATCGGCGCTCCGGTCCGTTCGACCGTACTCCTGCTCCCCCTGAGAAGCTTCGGCAAGACCATCGCCGTCGTCTACGGGGACTTTGGACGAAACGAGGTGCCGGATGTACCCGTCGACATGCTGGAAGTCCTGGCGAACTATGCAGGGCGCGCCCTGGAATACGCCGTGGCCCGGAAAAAGCGGGAAACCCCGGCCCCCTAGAGAAAGTGCAGACCGAATCACGAACATGCCATAGCGAGGAAATTTCATGGACCTGAAAAGATTGCAGCAGATACTGGAAATCGCCTTTGAGAAGAAGGTTTCGGACGTGCACTTCGAGGTGGACAATCCTCCTTTTTTCCGGGCTCGCGGCCAGCTGCTCCGTTCCAAGCTCCCGAAACTGACAGCTGAGGACACCGTTTTCATAGCCCAGACAATCATCGAGCACAACAACCGCAAGGTCCCTGCTGAAATCAAGGAGCTCGATTCATCCTACTCCCTTCCCAACGGGGGAAGATTCCGTGTCAGCATCTTTCGTCAGCGGGGGGATGTGGGAATCGTCATGCGGGTAATCCCCCCCCATGTCAGCACCTTCCAGGAGCTGAACCTTCCGCCGGTCCTGTCGGAAATCGCCAAGGCCCCCAACGGGCTCATCCTCGTCACCGGCCCCACCGGCAACGGCAAATCCACCACCCTTGCCGCCATGCTCCGCTACCTGAACGAGAACTTCAGCTTCAATATCATCACCATAGAGGACCCCATCGAGTTTCTCTTCACGTCGGACAAGAGCTGCATCATCCAGCGTGAAGTGGGAATCGACACCGAGAATTTCACCGCTGCCCTGCGGGCAGCCCTCCGCATGGACCCGGACGTCATCATGGTGGGTGAATTACGGGACCTTGAGACCATCGACTCATGCATCAAGGCGGCGGAGACCGGCCACCTGGTCTTCTCCACCCTCCACACCCAGAGCGCAGCCTCCACCATCAACCGGCTTCTCGGCAACTTCCCCCCCGACTCCCAGGAAGTCATCCGACAACGACTGGCGGATATCCTGGTCGCCACCGTCTCTCTGCGCCTCATAAAGGACAAGACGGGGGAGCTGATCGTCCCAGTGGTGGAGGTGATGCGTTCCACAACCACCATCCAGGCATGCATCCGGGAAGGGCGGCTCGACGAGCTGGACCGGCACATCGAAAACGGCCGGTCCCAGTACCAGATGCAGTCACTGGACCAGCACCTGGTCCAGCTCTGCCAGCAGAACATCATTACCTTCGAGCAGGCAAAACGGATCACCCGCTCCATGGACCTGGAACGAAAGCTCACCTTCGAGAACGAGTAATCGCAAACCCGACAGTTGTAGATAAAGCAACGGAAAAATGCAAAGGGGACGGAAGCTTTTCTAAAAAGCATCCCGTCCCCTTTTTTCCTGTCACTAAGTGGCTCTTCTACGGAGCGCTGACGATTCGTGCCGGTTCGAAACAGTTGCTGAACCGGGGCTCCGGTGACGAGCAGAGGGCTCCTTCGAGAGAGACCTTCTTCCCTTGGAAACTCTTTCGCAGCTCGTCAAGCAGGGGACCAAGGAGGAGGTAGTCCTTCCCTCTCACGCCATCGGCCGTCGTCAGGATCAACCGGGTGAACGGTTCGTTTCCCACCACCCGCACCGTACCGGTAAGGGTCGCAGCATCCGGTTTCCGCACCCCCATGGCACATCCCTGGGTGGTGAGCATCAGGAGAAGCATCCCGCTTAACGGGCCAAACAACAGTTTTCTCATTATCGGTTCCTCCCTAAAACTGAGGCCTGAGTCCCTGGGCACGCATCCCTTTCTCCCGACCCCTCATGCTCGGCCCGATGTCGATACGCTGGGGCTTGCCGCTTGCCGCCACCCTCGCCCGCACTTCCGGGCTGGTATTTGCCGCCTCCAGCACCTGTACCGGCGTCATATTGGCCCTCACCACCGTGTCGCCGGATGTTGTGGCCGTACCCGCCGGGTTCTGGAGGATCAGGTATCCTGTGGAGGTGTAATTGTAAGTGGTCCCCGATAGCATGTCGTAGGTCAAGACACTCCCCCCTCCATCGACAAAGGCCCCCTTCTCGGTAGCAGTAGCCGTCGGGGTCCAGGTAATGGACCCGGCCGGCGGACTGACCGGAGTGTAGCTGTAGAATCCGAGGCTCCACTGATCGAGGGGCTGGAGGGTAGTGACATTCTGCCGGGAAACGGGAAAGAGACCAGGAAGGGATATGGCCCCGGGCCAGGTATTGATCGAGACATAGGACCATTCGGGATGCCCTGCCGGAACCGGCACAGTAGTCCCATCCCCGTAATAGTTCGCCACGGCCCAGTCACGGAACGTGCCGGTGAAGTCCTTGGGATAGCCTGCCGTGGCCAGTGCATTATTGACCGAGGCGATGCCGACCAGGTTGTTCTGGAGCATCCGATGAAAGATGTCGTTTCCGACCCGGTCCTTGTAGTACTGTGCCCACATGTAGACCACGCCGTAATCCTCGAAGGAATCTTTCCAAACGGTCAGAGAATCGGAGGATGCGTGCTCGAAGGTATTCACCGCGTCGTAGTCTGCGCCATAACCACAGTAGGCGGGTGACACCATGCCCATCCCCTCATCCAGCCAGGTGTCATCGTGCAGGTTACGCAGATGGTCTTTTTGCTCCCAATGGATCATGTGCTGGAACTCATGGGCCAGGGTCCTGAAAAAATCGATGCTCGCCGGTGCGAACCAGGTTGCCACGGCCGGGTTGACATTCATGTAGAACATTTCTTTCTGGTTCGAATTGGCATGCTGGGCTGTTGAATATTCGTTGAGAGGGTCGAAGAAACCGGCGATATAGCTCGGGTTAGCCGGGTAATTGAAACCATCTTTTATACTGAGAAGAAGTATATATATTTTCGGATCGTTATCGATTCCCGGATTAGGCTCGCTGCCGAAAGCAGTGGTGACGTCCGGGTAGATGGTGGTGTCGAATTCATTCTGGATTTTATCGATATTGGCCGAGGAAACGGTCTGCCCCTGCTCCAGATAGATATAACAGTGGGCCCCTTCCGCCACCTTGTTTGCGGTAACCTGGTAGTATGAGGCGGTGCTGGTGGATAAATCCGCAGCCCAGAACTTGGCCTGCGCCGGAGCAGGCAGGACGGGAGGCGTACTACTACCGCCACCCCCACCACCCCCACCGCATCCCGCCAGAACCGCAATCCCCCACAGTATCACTATCAGTCGTTTCATCGTTCCCTCTTTTCCCACGCCATCTGTGAATGCAGAATTGTCTGACAAGTATATCAATCATTCTCCAAAAATGCAGCCGGTTTTCCCTTTCCGCCATCAACGGGGGAGAACGGGAGTTGGAGAAATTTTACTGGACTGCCGGCAGCATTTCCCCGTACTCTAGACGAGAGAAAGGCATTACAATTATTCAAGCATATCAGAGAAAGGTACCACATGGCACAGGCACAGAAGGGCGACAAGGTAAAAATCGATTACACCGGCACGCTGGAAGACGGGACCGTCTTCGATTCCACCCTTGAAGGAGACGAATGCGAGCACGATGAGTGCGACACCGACGAATGCGACGATGGAGACTGCGACTGCGGCTGCGAAAGCGGGCCGATGGAACTGACCATCGGCAGCGGTGAGTTTTTCCCCCAGATCGAGGAAGCACTGGTTGGAATGGCCCCCGGCGAAAAAAAATCGGTGACCATTGCAGCCGAGGACGCTTTCGGTGACTACGACGAAACCAAGGTCTTCACGGTACCGCGGAGCGATGTTCCGGCAGACCTCAAGCCGGAAATCGGCGACCAGCTTGTTCTTGCCAATGATGACGACGAAGAGATCGGCGTGACCGTAACCGGTATCACTGAGGACAGTATAACTTTCGACGCCAACCACCCCCTGGCGGGTGAAGACCTCACCTTCCAGCTGGAACTGATTGAAATCCTCTAGCCCCATGGGGAATGAAGCATCGTCACCCGCTGCCCCGGCTGCCACGAACGCACGACTCCCCTGGCAGCCGGGGCAGATCCCTCTCATGCTCGCCCCCATGCAGGGTCTCACCAACAGGGCCATGCGCGCCCTTTTCATCAACTGGGTGCGTCCCGACACGGTTTTCACCGAGTTCATGCGGGTCAATCCCGTGGCAGCCAGAAAGCGCCTCTCCGCGGGGGACTTGCAGGAAATTGCCCCGGACGAAGAGGGAATCCCCCTGGTCGTCCAGTTGATCGGCCACGGCAGGGAGGCCCTGGTGACCGCCGCCCAGGCTGCCCAGGCTGCCGGAGCCGTGCACCTGAACCTCAACCTGGGCTGTCCCTACGGGAGAATGACAACCGGCCTCACGGGGGGCGGGATGCTCCGCTGCCCCGAGATTCTGGCAGAGATCATCCCTGCCCTGCGTCATGCCGTTTCCGGCACGTTCTCCGTCAAGCTCCGCGCCGGCTACGACGACCACCACCAGGTTTTTTCCCTCCTCTCCCTTTTCGAGGCGGCCGGGGTGGATTTCCTCGTCCTCCACCCCCGGACGGTTGTCCAGGAATACGCAGGGTGGGCTGACCATGCCGTGACCGCCGACGTGGTACGGCAGACCCGCTTGCCGGTCATCGCCAACGGCGACATCCGGAGCGCCGCCGACGGCATGCGCGTGCTGCGGGAGACGGGTGCTGCCGGGTTGATGCTGGGTCGGGGCGCCATTGCCGACCCCCTTTTGTTCCAAAGGCTGAGAAATCAGACAACTGCTGCGCCGGACCGGCAAGAGCGGGCGGTGGCACTGCAGCGTTACCTGAGGGATCTGCTGGCCCGCTACCGGGAACTATTCTGTGGCGAGACCCAGGTTCTGAGCAAGGTCAAAGGAGTCCTTGCCACCATGGACGATCCCGCCTTCGTACAGGTGGTCAAACAGCTCAGAAAAGCCCGTACTGTCCAGGCCTTTACAGCCGTCCTCGACGACCTGGAGTAATCCTATGGAAAACCCGCCCCTCCCTGACCATCGGGAGTTCCTCCAACTGGCCCGACAGAGGATGCCCTTCGGGAAATACGAAGGCCGGCTCCTGATCGACCTCCCCGAGCCTTATGTGGTCTGGTTCGCCCGGCAGGGATTTCCCGAGGGGAAACTTGGCGACATGCTCCGGACGGTCTACGAGATCAAGGTCAACGGACTTGAGTACCTGTTCGAGCCTTTGCGTCATCTGCTCTGACAGTTGTTTCCGTATCTTTTTAGGGGTATGATTTAGCACGGCAGTCGGCCGGCGGGACGAAACTCCGGCGGCACGACAGAGAGAGGAACATCTATGGCTGAATTTCTCAAATATCTGGCGTTGTTGATGGCACTGGTGGTCTGTTACCAGTTCTACGCATTTGCTGTTTCCCGCATCGGCAAAGAAAAGCAGGAACACTGCCAGAAGCTGGGAATCGTGTTCATGTCGATCGGCATCGTCAGTCTCATATTCCGCACCGGCCCGGCAGTCATCGGCGGGTTGGTTCTTATCATGCTCGGATTCCGTCTGATCGCCCAGGGGCTCGACCGGATAAACAAGAAGACATTCATCGACCGGTACGACGAAGACCAATGAGCACAACCAGTCACCGGGTCACTGGCAGGCGTAAGAGCCACCTAGAGAGTTATCACGGAAGGTTACGGGGTGAGCGCCCCCAGAGGCTGGCGTAGACGGCAAGGTTGACGAGGAAGGCCACCAGGGCGAAGACCAGCTGCACATTGCGGGTGAGGCCAAGGGGATAGAGGAGCGGCTCCAGGTATCGCTCGATGAAAGTCCCGCCGTACCCCGCTTCTCCTCCCAGCCACCGAAACCTGTTTTCCAGGAAGGTGAGGGGACAGACCCATCCCCCCAGTTCGATCATGACTCCCCAGATGGCCGCAGGAAGGTGAACCCATGCGAGGCGCGGCCAGCGGAACACCGCAATTCCTCCCAACAGCACAAAGAGAACGAACAGGGCATGAATGAGAACCGTCGTGTCCGCAAGGACGAGATAGGCCATGATATTCCTTGTCATTAAACGGAAGAGGCGACCACTGGCCGCCTCTTACAACATTTTTCCTCACCGGACCGGATACCCGGCAGCCTTCCAGGCTTCAACACCCCCCAGCAGCGCCGAAACATTCCCGTATCCCTGCGCCTGGTACTCTTCCGCCCGACCGGCGGATGTGTGCTCAGTCGGTCAGGCGCAGTAGAAGATGATCTCCTGTCCCTTGTCCAGAGTGGGAAGACGCTCCTGGAACTGGCCGAGGGAAATCCCTCCTTCGAGCATCATCCTGCCACACAACTCCTCGCTTTCGTAAGCGCAGACGAAAAGCGCCGCGCCGGCCTCCACTTTCCGGCGGGCTTCCGCCGGGGCTGTCCGTGCAACTTCTCCCATTGTTGGCCTCCTTTCCCGTAATCAACACAGGTACAGTCTACCCCGGTTTCGGGTGAAGGCAACGGAGAAAGCAGGATTCCACCTGCTCTCCTATCTCTGGGTAAAGAGCAGCAGGGTCAACAGGAGAGGAAAGAGGTTGAGGGATGAAACGATGGCCGTTTCGGAACGGCTGAGAACGATTACACCGAGGGGGAGGCTAAGGGCCACGTACCATAAGGGGATGAAATGGCCGATGACGCCAAAGGCTGGCAGCAGCATCGCCCCAACCGCCAGGGCGGCCACCCAGAGCCGGCAGAGACCGTGGGGGTATGAATCGCTCCGGCGAAATTGGAGCAGGGGAATGCCGGCACGCCGGTAGTCGTCGGCATGACGCTGTTGGAGAAGCCAGAAATGGGGAATCTGCCAGAGGTAGAGGAGGCCGGCGAGAAGCACTATGGGATAATCGGCCGGCTCTCCGCCGGCGCTGCACCAGCCGATGACCGGCGGGATGGCTCCGCAGAGTGCACCGATCGCCAGGGCCATGGGGGTGCGTTTCTTGAGGGGGGTATAGACGCCGAGGTACCAGGCGAGAGCTGCCGCTCCCAGCAGCATTGGCAGCAGTTCTCCCTCCACGGCGAGAACAAGCAGACCGGCCACCAGACAGCCGCACCCAATGGCCGTCGCTATCAACGGCGTAATGCCACCGGCTGGCAGTGGGCGCAGACGGGTCCTCTCCATGAGCCGGTCGATATCGCGCTCCAGAACCTGGTTGAACACCGATCCCGCCGCCGCCAAGAGCGCCACACCGGTAAAGACCGCAACCAGCCGCACCGGATCGATCACCCCCGGAAAGAGGAGATACCCCCCCACCGCCGTTGCGCCGTTCAGGAGTGCAAGCCGCGGCCGGAACAGCCGGAAGATGGCCACCATCACCTGACCCCCTTGATGAATTCCACTATCTCCGTCACCTCGTCCTTGGTCAGACCAGGGATGGAGGGCATGATCGGCTGGTACCCTTTCACCACATCGGCGTTCGGATCGAGGATCGAGCGCCGCAGATACTCCTCGTCCACCGTTATGGTCCGCTCGGTACCCCCCGTCAAGACCACCACGCTCCGCCCGAAAATCCCCTTGAAGGTCGGCCCCACCTTCGGCGTCCCGTCGAGGGAATGACAGCCGAGGCAACCATGTTTTTCCAGAAGTGCCTTGCCGGAACCCTCTTCCTCTTTACCTTCCCCCTTCTCAAGCCATGCGGCAAAGTCGGCAGCGGGGACCGCCTCCACGGTCGTGATCATCGCTGAATGGCCCAAGCCACAGTAGACGGAGCAGAAGAGGTCGTAGGAGCCGGGCTTGCTTGCCACAAACCAGACAACGTTCTTCACCCCCGGGACCACATCGTGTTTAACCCGGAAGGCGGGGATATAGAAGCCATGCAGCACATCCTTGGAAACCAGGGTCACCACCACCGGCTTACCAACGGGAACATACAGTTTGGGGCTGGTCTTGCCGTTGGCGTAGGTGAAGCTCCATGACCACATGCGGGCCGTGGCTGTCACCGGCAGCGCATCCTTGGGCACGTTGCGCAGGGAAAGATAACCCGCCCAGCCGTAATAGAACATGGCCAGCACCAGGACAGAGGGGAGGACGGTCCAGACGATTTCGAGCCAGATATTGCCGGACGACTGGGACGTCGGCTCGGGTGCACGGGAGCGGCGGTAGCGGATGACAAACCCCACCGTCGTTGCCGTGATGCCGAGCAGCAGCACGAGGGACACCCCGAAGATGAACTTGAAGACCGGGTCGACCGCTTGGGTCGTAGTGATGAGCAATGGGTTCATGTTGCATTCCTACCGGTACAGCACGTCGAAAAACGTCAAGCCGATGAAGATGGCCAGTACGGAGAGAGCGAAGAACAGCAGCCAACGCAGGAGTCGCCCCTCGTACTTCATATGCATGAAAAAGGCAATCACCAGGCCTCCTTTAATGACAGCTATGGCAAGGGAGCCCCAGACATGACCTATCCCCACATTATGGCGGGCGACCCAGACGGTCAGGGCCGTCAAGGCCAGAAGTGCCAGCCAGATTGCCGTCAGTTTGCCATAACTGACGATATGTTGTTCGGAAGTCCCCGTCGTCATGACGTCTCCTACAGAATCAGGTAGTAGAGCGGGAAGATGAAAATCCAGATCAGGTCCACCAGATGCCAGTAAAGTGCCCCGTTCTCCAGCAGCACGTAGTCACCGGCATGGATGGTTCCCCGCTGGACCCGGACCGCAACAAAAGTCAGGAGAGTTGCGCCGATCAGCACATGCAGGCCATGGAGCCCGACGGTCAGGTAATAGAGGCTGTAGAAAACCGACTCTCCGGGCGGACCCGCCGTCAGCCGGGAAGAACCGGGATAGATGCCGTTGCCGATCTCGGCGCTCCACTCCAGATATTTGTTGAACAGAAATGTCGCCGCACAGAGGACCGTCCCGCCGAGCAGCAACAGGACCATGCGGCGCGCGCCCCTCTGGATAGCGGTCACCGCCATGGCCACCAGCAGACTGCTGGTAATGAGGATCACCGTGTTGAGCGTGCCGAAACCGAGGTGCATCTCCCGCCCTGCCGCGCCGAATTCCCGGGGATACCGTGCAAGGTAGGCGGCATAGAGAAGAAAGAGTCCACCAAAGAGGAGCAGCTCGGTGAAAAGAAAGAGCCACATGCCGAGCTTGGCGCCGGCATTGTCCTTGTGCAGTCCCCCGCTCACGTGATTCCCGCTTTCTTGAAATCATACGGTCCATGGGTCACGACCGGCTCTTCTTCGAAGTTCTCCGTAGGCGGAGGTGTCGGGATTGTCCATTCAAGGGTGGCGGCCCCCCAGGGATTCCTGTCGATCGGCTCCCCTTTGAAGAGGCCCCGGAACAGGTTCACCAGCATCAGTATCAGGCCGCTCACCAGAATCCAGCTGCCGATGGTGGAGACCAGGTTGAGGGGGGCGAACTCCGGGAGGTAGTCGTAGTAACGGCGGGGCATCCCCTTCATACCAAGCACCATCATGGTGAAGTAGGTGATGTTGAAGCCGACGAACATCAGCACCCAGGCGACGACGGCCGGCTTTTCGGCGTAGCGGCGGCCGTAGAACTTGGGAAGCCAGTAGTGCATGGCCCCGAAGAAGGCGAAGACGGCGCCGCCGAAGATGACATAGTGGAAGTGACCGACCACGAACTGCGTGTCATGGACATGGATGTCGGTGGCGGCCGCGCCGAGGATCAGGCCGGTCAGCCCGCCGATGGAGAAGAGGAGGATGAAAGCAAGGGCGAAGAGCATGGGGGCTTCCAGGGAAATCGACCCCCGGTAGAGGGTGGAGACCCAGTTGAAGACCTTGATGGCCGAAGGAATCGCTACCACGAAGGTGAGGAAGGAAAAAACCAGGATCGCGGTGTCGCTCATCCCGCTGGTGAACATGTGATGCCCCCAGACCAGGGAACCGGCGGCGGCGATGGCAATGCTGGAAAAGGCAATCATCTTGTAGCCGAAGATCGGTTTGCGGGCAAAGGCGGGAATGATCTCGGAAATCACCCCCATCCCCGGCAGGATCATGATGTAGACTGCCGGGTGGGAATAGATCCAGAACAGGTGCTGGTACATAAGCGGGTCGCCCCCCCGTGCCGGATCGAAGAGGCCGGTGCCGAGGAACCGTTCGGCAATGATCAGTGCCAGGGTGATGCCGAGGATCGGGGTCGCCAGGATCTGCACCCAGGCGGTGGCGTAGAGCGACCAGACAAAGAGCGGCAACTTCCCCCAGGTCATCCCTTCGGCCCGCAGGCGATGGATGGTGGTGACAAAGTTGAGACCGGTAATAATAGACGAGAAGCCGACGATGAAGACACCGAAAACCGCCAGGGAGACGTTGGTGCCGGTCCGCTCGCTGAAGGGAACATAAAAGGTCCAGCCGGTGTCGGGGGGACCGCCGCCGGTGAAGAGCGAGGTGATGATTACGGCGGCACCTGCCATGTAGAGCCACCAGGAGAAGAGGTTCAGGCGGGGGAAGGCCACATCCCGTGCACCGATCTGGATCGGCATGACCAGATTGCCGAAGGAACCTTGAAAGCCGGGGATGATGAAGAGAAAGACCATCAGCACCCCGTGGACGGTGAATACGGCGTTATACGTCTGGGGGCCCATGATGGTCCGCCCCGGCGCCATCAGTTCGATCCGGAGCAGAACCCCGAGCACAACGGCTATCAGGAAGAAGGTGAGCACCGAATAGAAGTAGAGCAGGCCGATCCGCTTGTGATCGGTGGAAAAAATCCAGGCGGTGATGCCGGTTTTGCCGGTATCGTTCCAGAAACCGCCATTACCGGGGGGATGCACTTTTTCAGCAGAATTCATCGTCACTCCGAACAAATAACTGAACCAACCCTTAATAGCACACGAAAAAACCGGATAACAACGGATAAAACATATCTGGTTTCGGACAAAAAAATTGATTGATCCGCCTTTTTCCGCCTTTTCAGATGTGATCCGTGTTCCATTCAGCTTATGTTTTTCGGCCCTTATGCCTGCGTCCGGTCAGGAGCAGAAAAGCGAGGAAGGCCGCCGCGCCTGTGATAACGACCGTGGCGCTCACCCGCAACAGGTTGAAGACGTAGGTCTTCTCCTTGGGATCAAAGGTGAAGCAGTACCCCACAACCTTGCGGATGGTCACTCCCACTTTCCCGTCCCGGGCCTCCAGCAGCGCCAGGGTCAGGTCCTTGGGGAGGAATGTCGTCCCATAGAGATAGCGAACGATTGTGCCATCCCGGGCAATAACGAAGCTCGCCACCGGGTGAATGAAATCCCGCTTCCCGCGCTGGAAATGGTAGCCGGCGGCATCGGTCAGCCTGCGGATGTTCCGGGCGTCACCGGTGAGAAAGCGCCAGCCGTCCTCCGGGAAAGGGGTATTCATCGAGGCAAGGTACATCCTCTTGTATTTTGATGCCAGCGCCGGGGTCTCAGTCTCGTCGAAGCTCAAGGAAATGACCCGGTACTCCGTGCCCGGTGTCCGTTTCACTCCCGGCAGGGCACTTGCCAGCCCACCTTGCAGGAAATTGCACTCATTGGTGCAGCTGTAGTAAACGGGGAGAATGATGGTCGGCACAGTCACCAGATCGCCGAGACGGACCGGTTTGCCGGATTCATCGCGGAAGGTAAGGTCAAGGGGGATCTTTTCTCCGAGCCGCTCGGTGAGGCCGGCCTTCGCCGCAGCATCCGAAGCCAGAACCGGCCCGCCATGGTCTTGCTCAGGGAATGGTCCTTCCGTATGAGCCACAGCGATGCCCGTCAATGGAACCCAGGCCATGAGCAGCGCCGCCAGGAAAAGCCGTGAACCGGTCCGTACTGTTTTGCGTAGTCGTCCCATGTACCCGTACCCCGTGATATCTCTATCATGTATACCACGCCCCCGGCGACACGCCATGGACAGTGATAAAAAAAAGGCGACCGTTGGCCGCCGGGAAGAGGGAGCGCGCTCCCTCGTCAGACCAGGTTGAAGTTGTTCTGGTAGGCTACCAGCGTGTTGATCATCAAGGCGGTGACCGTCATTCGACCCACCCCGCCGGGGACAGGCGTTATCCAGGAACATTTCGGTGCGACGTGCTCGAAATCCGCGTCACCAACGATCTTGCCATTCTCCAGCCGGTTGATCCCGACGTCGATGAGAACAACCCCCTCCTTCACCATATCTTCGGTAACGAACCCCGGAATACCGACCGCCACGATTACGATGTCGGCCCGGCGCGTTTCGTCCAGAAGCAGTTCCCGGGGGGTCTCGATATGTGACAGGGTGACCGTGGCATTGCCGATGTCGAAATCGTTGGAGAGCATGATGGATATCGGCTTGCCGACGATGTTTGACCGGCCGATGACGACGCAGTGCTTCCCGTGTACCGGTACCTGATAGAACTGCAGCAATTTGCAGATCCCGTAGGCGGTCGCCGGCCGGAACGCCTTCTGCCCCAGGGTCATCCGCCCGAAATTGGTCGGGTGGAAGCCGTCGATGTCCTTGTCGGGGGATATGGCGTTGATGATGTGCTGCTGGTTGATATGCTTGGGGAGCGGGAGCTGGACGATCACTCCGTCGGTGGTCTGATCGTTGTTGATCTCCTCGATCTTCGCCAGCAGTTCCGCCTCCCTGACCGTTTCCGGGAAACGGATCAAGTTGCTGTCGAACCCTGCCAGGGTGCTGGTGGTTATCTTCGACTTGACGTACGACTCGCTCGGCGCATGGGTGCCGACCAGGATAATGGTCATGTGCGGCTGTCGCAGGCCTGAATCCACATACCCGTCCACCTTCTTCGCTATCTCTGCGATGAGGCTCTCCGCGCATTTCTTTCCGTCCAGCAGCTTCATGGTATGTCGTCCTTTCTTCAAATGGGGAGAAGTGTTCCCTGGAGCGAATGTGCCCGAGAACCAGCCGCGCTAAAGAGCCATTCATCCCAAAACCGGTAATTGAACACGGAAAATGCTTTTTTCACTTTCTTTTCTACCATAAAACAAAGGGGGCCACAACCGCCCCCCTGTCGCCAGCCAGCAGTGGCATACAGGTGCAAATCCTCTTGAGTGTGATCAAGTACGGCATTTTGACCAGGGGCAAGAGGCAACCGGTGCAAACTTCTTCAGGAAACTTCCAGCGGTGGTTCGGCGAGGGCCGCCAGCTGTTCCCGCAGCTGAAGGATATGCTCACCCCAGTAGCGGACGGTGTTGAACCAGGGAAAGGTCCCGGGAAAGATCGGGTCCTCCCAGCGACTGGCGAGCCAGGCGGAGTAGTGGAGCATGCGCAGGGCACGCAGCGCTTCGATCAGCCCCAATTCGCGGGGATCGAAGTCGCTGAACTCCCGGTACCCTTCCAGCAGGGCATCCAGCTGGGCGGTCTGGCATTGCCGGTCACCGGAAAGCATCATCCAGAGATCCTGCACCGCCGGGGCCGTCCGGGCATCATCGAAATCGACGAAGTGGGGAACGCCGTCGCGCCAGAGGATGTTCCCCGCGTGGCAGTCGCCATGGGTCCTGATGCAGCGGACCTCTCCCCCATCCGAAAAGCGCTCCTCGATCCCCGCCAGGAGCTGGTCGGTCACTGCGGTGTAGCTGGCCCGGTACTCCGCCGGGATGAAGCGCTCGCCGATCAGGGCAACGCTGGCATGACCGAAGCTCTGGACATCAAGGGCCGGCCGGTGCCTGAAGCCATGGACCGCGCCGACGCAATGGATACGGCCGAGCATCCGGCCGAGGATCAACAGGTTATCCAGGTTGTCGAATTCGGGGGCGTGGCCACCCTGGCGGGGATAGAGGGCAAAACCGAATCCCCCGTAGTGGAAGAGGCTCTCCCCTGCCCCGTTTCGCCACGGGGCCACCACCGAAAGCTCCTGGTCGGCCAGCTCCCGGCAGAAGGTGTGCTCCTCCCGGATCTGAAGGTCGTTCCAGCGGCCGGGGCGGTAGAATTTGGCGATGAGCGGCTGCCCCTCCTCGATCCCCACCTGGTAGACGCGGTTCTCGTAGCTGTTCAGGGGGAGGGTGCGGCAGTCGCAGCGAAAACCCTGGCTCTCCACGGCGTCCATGATGAAATCGGGAGTGAGGGTCTGGAACGGGTGCGGGCTCTCGGGCATGGGTCACGGTTCCCTTACGAATGTATGATCGAACAGACTTCCCCACCATACCATCAATCGCCGCCGGAACCAAGGAGAAGGGTCGTTCGCGTTACGATCCGCCAAATCGCTCCAGAACTCCGCAGAACGCATCCTTGAGCGGAGTCCCGTCGATCTCCCCGATGGCATAGGATACGCGAATGATGGGTCGTGGAGCAGCCAGCAGCCGGTTCAGGTCGATGGGGGTGGCAGCGAGCACCAGATCGCACGGCACCGCCGCAATGGTGGCGGCCAGGTCCTCAACCTGGGCCGGGCTGTATCCCATGGCGGGGAGCACCGGCCCGATGTGGGGAAAGGCGGCATAGACCCCGACCAGCGACCCCCGGGCCCAAGGGCGGGGATCGACAGCCTCGGCGCCATACTGCCGGGCTGCGGCAAGGCCGGCCCCGGAAGGGAGGAAGCCATGGGTGACGGACGGGCCGTCCTCCACCACCAGGACCCGCTTCCCCCGGATTCTTTCTCCATCCGGCACGGTCACGAGCGACGCCGTCCGCACCACCATGGCCGCCGGATTCAACTTTTTTGCCGCGGCTTCCACCATCTCCGCGGCCGCCGGGCCGGCGGCATTCACCTTGTTGATTACCAGGAGCTGCGCCCGCCGCAGGTTGACCTCGCCGGGATACCAGGAGGTCTCGTGTCCCGGGCGGAGAGGGTCCGCCACCACGATCTCCAGGTCGGGGCGGAAAAAGGGGAGGTCGTTATTCCCCCCGTCCCAGATGATGATGCGCGCCTCGGCCTCGGCCCGCCGCAGGATCCGCCGGTAGTCCACCCCCGCATAGACGATGGCGCCATGCTCCAGAAGATGCTCGTACTCCTCCCGCTCCTCGATGGTACAGTGGAACCGGTCCAGGTCGGCAGGTTCCGCAAGACGCTCCACCGCCTGGGCAGCCAGGTCGCCGTAGGGCATGGGATGACGGACCACCACCGGCCGTATCCCCCGTTCCCGCAGGATATCACAGAAATAGCGGGCTACCTGGCTCTTGCCACAGCCGGTCCGGACGGCGCAGACCGACACCACCAGCCGGCGGCTCGCCAGCATGGTCGCGTCCGGGCCGATGAGGCGGAAATCGGCGCCGCAGGCGAGAACGAGGGACGCGGTGTGCATCAGCTGCTCGTGGGAGATGTCGCTGTAGGCAAAGACCACCTGCCGGACCCGGTGGCGGCTGATCAGGTCGGTAAGCCGCTCCTCGGCATAGATGGGAATCCCTTTGGGATAGAGTGGTCCCGCCAGGGTCGGAGGATAGCGCCGATCGCTGATGGAGGGGATCTGGGCCGCCGTGAACGCCACCACCTTGAACAACGGATTGTCCCGGAAACAGCAGTTGAAGTTGTGGAAGTCCCGTCCCGCCGCCCCCATGATGAGAACCCGCGTGGGGCGGCTCGCACTGCCTCTCGCCATGACCATCCTCCCCCCTCTCCTGACCAGCTTTACAGAACTCTCTACTTCTCCTTGCTCCCCGAACGTCAGGTGAATGGGAATCGGAGTGAACGAGGTCCCCATTCACCTGCCAACTGCTGGCTTAAGCGTACCACACATTGGCGACTGTCGCCGGTCCCGCTTGACAAATCTCCTTCCGGCGCTTTACTTGTCCCATCCCCCCGACACCCAGGAGGCCATCATGGCAGCCATTCCCCCCTATACCCCCCCCGGTTTCTCCCGCCCCGACCTGGCTGCTGCGCCGCCGGCCCGGACCGAACCCGCCCCGGCCGACGGCGTTCTTCCCGCCGGCTTCCACGCCACCAGCAACCACCCCGAATACGTCCACCGGGGGCATGGAGAGTGGCTGCTGGTCCGGGAGAGCCGGATGGACGCCGTTCTCATCCTGCGAGACGACATGCTTCAGGCAGTGGAGCCCCGCCACGTCAGGCAGGGGGATCCGGTCGTCATGGGACGGAGTGAGAACGGCGAAGAGGGAATCTATATCCATACCACCGGTTTCGATCCCGCCGGTCCGGCGGCGGAAGAGAAGTTCGCCTTCCGCGCCCGCGGCACCCGGGAAACCCCCTTCTCCCGCTCCTATGACGAACTGTACGACATCCTCCGCCATGACCGGGAGCACGGCTCCATCCTCTGGGTGCTCGGACCGGTCGTGGCATTCGACCGGGACAGCCGCGACGCCATGCAGTGGCTGATCGAGAATGGCTACTGCCACGCCCTGCTGGCGGGCAACGCCCTCGCTACCCACGATATGGAGGCTGCCCTCTTCCGCACCGGTCTCGGCCAGGACATCTACACCCAGACACTGGTTCCCGGAGGTCACTACAACCACCTGGACGCCATCAACGAGGTCCTCAGCCACGGCTCCCTGGCAAAGACCGTCGCCGACCTGGATATCCGGGACGGTATCATCCCCGCCTGCCTCCACCATTCGGTCCCTTTCGTCCTGACCGGTTCCATCCGGGACGACGGCCCCCTTCCCGAAGTCATCACCGACAGCTGCCAGGCCCAGGATGCCATGCGCCACCAGGCACGTCGCGCCACCACCGTCATCGCCGTTGCAACCCAGCTTCATGCCATCGCTACCGGCAACATGGTCCCCGACTACCAGGTCAAGGAGGGCGGCACTGTCCGGCCGGTATTCCTCTACATCGTCGACATGTCCGAGTTCATCGCCGACAAGCTGGCAAACCGCGGTTCAAGCCAGGCCCGGGCCATCCTGACCAACGCCCAGGATTTCGTGGTGAACCTCCGGCATGCCCTGGAAGGATCAATTTATGGCTAGAGGAGGGAATACAAGCTACGGGATTGATTGCCATCATTCCATCTGGCGGGTGGGAGAAATGGTGCGGGGCCGATCCTCATGTTTGCAGCGTATTAAGATTTCAGAACATGCCTAAAAGTTCTCCGAAGCTTTTTACTATCTGTCCGTGTCCTTCCTGCAGATACAATCCAAACTGGGCTATGAGCGAATAAGCGGCCGCGAACTGGGCAAGAGCGAACCCGGCGATAGTGAACTGGCTGATGCTCACCACTCCGATCCCGAACTGGGATATTGTAATGAACCCGAATGCGAATTGTCCTATGGCAATGATCCCTTTTGCAGGGACCGGTACACGGTTAGGGCGGTACTTGAACGAAATATGGATGAGCGGCAGGCCGAACATCGTGGCCGTTGATTTCCATTCGAATCCAAATCCGTCCCATTTGTCTTTTGCGGGATACGGTGCGCCGCAGTGGGGACAGGTGAAAGCCTGCTCCGATATTTCACGGTTGCATTCACGGCAGGGTTTCATGGCGACCTCCGATCAATCGAACGTTTTTACCGGCCATTCAAAGGGGAAACTTGTGTTTCTTGCAATAAGCCCGGATAACTACTTCGGCCTGATTAAGCCGGGAGAGTTTCATGTTCCGCGTCTTGATGGACATGACATCATCCAGCGGAATCACCTCCTGACGCAGTTCCCGGGCAACTATGCCGATGTTGCCAACGATGATTTTAAGATCAGCCGGGGTATATTTCTTTATCAACGGCGGAGTCACCATGAAATACCCGTCAGAAATATCCTGAGCAAATTTCTTTGGATTTCCAGCGATAGCCATGGTTCCTCCAGAAGCAGTAGTAGTTACTTATACCACGAGCAACACGTCGTTCAGGGAGGGCTGCTATTCTTCACGTAACGGCGTTCTCCCGAAACCGGGTCATAATGAACTTCCATGATTTGTCCGGTTTCGGGGTCCTCAAATTTTTCACCTGTCGGTTGCCACTGTCTGTCATGATCATGCTCGTTACGTCGGTAGCGCCAACGTTCAAACAGAACCGCAATTACCAGAATGCTTCCCCAGATCAGAAATGGCTGGTAGCTGCATTTATCTTGAATCAGAAATACAAGGCCAGTGACGGCGAGCGACAAGCCCAAAATGAGTAATCCAATTCGCAGCATAGAGTTAACTCTGCTTTTCTACTACTACTGCAGTTCCATAAGCTACTATTTCACTCATTGTCTGCCCAATTTCCGATGAATCAAACCGCATCATGACGATGGCGTTTGCATTCATCAGGGTGGCATTTCTCACCATGCGGTCAATGGCATGTCGTCGTGCTTCTTCCAGAAGCTGTGTGTATTCGGTTATTTCCCCGCCAAAAATAGAACGCAGCCCTGCTAAAATATTACCTGCCAATCCTCTGCTCCTAACGACAACACCAAACACCTGTCCTTTCACCTCAGTGACCCGATATCCGGTAACATTTTCCGTTGTGGTTATGATCATCCCATCCTCCTTTGCCGATCTGAATACACCTTAAAGTGTCAAGCTTCAACTCTTTCTGATTTCGAATTCATTTGGTTTCCATTTGTTTTGGCTAGGCGAGACTGACTATATCGACCGAGATCTCCACCGCGGGAATCGTTCCTCTGTTCTCAAGCCAGTGTATGGTGTTCCTATCCTCGGGCCAGCCCACTCCCGGCCCATAGTCCGTAGCGACTCCATTTCGATGGTCAGTGATCGTTCCTTGCAGTATGTAGACGGTGCCTGGTCTGTCATTATGGTCGTGAATCGGGCCGAAGACGCCTCCAGGTTCGATGGTGACCATGCGCATTCGAAGTTGGCGCCCTGCCATCCCCTCGATCTCGGGACCAAGGTCAACCGATGCAAGTAACTTCACCGTAACACCTTTCGTCTCAGGTGCCACCTGTTCTTTGCTCATCATGCGCTCCTCTCTGTACTTTCAAGGCCTGACGGGCATGGCTTTGACCCGTCAGTCTTTTCGGGCAGGTCGTAAATCTTGTTGGTACTTCGCATCTTTTCTAATTTTGAGATTTGGAGATGCGACCCCTTTAAGTTGCTTTATTCGGCTGGTTTGCGTGGAATGCCCGGCACGCCGAGCCAGCCGGTTCCCAGGACCATCAGGGAAGCCGTCGTCACCATCAGCCCGCCAAACGAGCCGCTGAACAGCGACACCAGCAGGGTTGAGAGGGGGAAGAACGCGATGTAGATAACCATCTCCCCCACCCCTATGGGCGTTTTCATCGTCTTCGCGTAAAACAGCAGGTAGTAGAGCGGCCCGCCGAACCAGATGCCAAGCAGCATGGCCATGGCGGCCGGCATGAGGAAGGGCTGGGACGAGCTTTTTTTCACGAAGAACCAGTAGGTGAAGCCGCAGACAAGGGGAATCAGGAGTACCTTGACGATGATCAAGACCGCGGTGGAGAACCCGGCCGCGAAACGGGTGATCAGCGCGTCAGCCCCCCAGAACACTAGCCCGCCGAGCAGGGGACATATGAGCCAGATGTGAGATTTCTTCACGGGCTTCCTATCACGGCGATAACCACTGACATTACAGACATTACAGGATGTAGTTTCCGGTTCGAAAACTGTCTCAAAGAGTCGCACCAAACAATGCTCCGACCCCGGCAGTCAGAGCCATAGCTAGTGCGCCCCAAAACGTCACGCGCGCGACGGATCTCCACACGGGTGAACCACCAGCGCGAGCCGCCAAGGCACCCAACAGCGCGAGAAAAAATAATGAACTGCCCGAAACCACCCAGACGAGCGCGGATAAAGGCACAAAGAGGACGAGCAGGAGTGGCAGGGCGGCACCGACCGTGAACGTGCCCGCCGAAGCGAATGCGGCCTGGACAGGCCGCGCGCTCAGTGTGTCGGAGATTCCCAGCTCGTCACGGGCATGCGCACCGAGTGCGTCTTTGGCCATCAATTGAGTGGCAACCTCGCTGGCAAGTTCGGGATCGAGTCCCCGCGCGACATAGATGGCGGCCAACTCGGCGTGTTCGTGTTCGCCGTCAGTGGCCAACTCCTCACGCTCCCGATGAAGATCGGCGCGTTCCGTATCGGATTGGGAACTGACTGAAACATACTCGCCTGCTGCCATCGACATCGCGCCCGCCACTAAACCGGCAATACCGGCAACGAGCACGCTGTTGCGGGTAGATTCGGCTGCGGCTACACCCACGATCAAACTGGCGGTGGAAACGATTCCATCGTTGGCGCCGAGAACAGCGGCACGGAGCCAGCCAACGCGGTGGGTGCGGTGTTGTTCAGCTTGTCCCATAATGAATTCCCTCACTCGCAAGAACGCCTAACGGTGTAGGAGTTGACTGGGCGGGTTTTCGGCCCGGTCCAACTTGCTAGTTGGGTGCACTTTTCAGATCTGCAATGAGCACTTCTGAGGGCACTCCAAACTGGATCACCACATTGCGATAATCTATTGACCAGTCAAGCTTACCAAACAAAGGGTTGAGCCGAATTGGTCGGCAGCCTCCTACTAAGTATCCATGTATGTGGAACAGTGTTGACCACATTGCACAAACGATCCTTGACACAAACGTCTCTCCATAGGTAAGGCTCACTAAACAGAACTTACCACCTGGTATGAGCACCCGATGTGCCTCGGAAATTGCCTGTTGAATGTCGCTCTCCGACAGGAGATCAAGAACGTATGTGCAGATGACACGGTCAACTGAATGATCATGTAACGGAAAACTCATCGATCCGTCAGATTGAACCACTTTTGCTCGCCCTGCGAACTCTGATATTCGTTGTTCCGCAATGTTTATCATGGACAAACTCAGGTCAATGCCAAGGTACGATGCGGACGGAGAAAGATGCTTTGTTAACAGGCGAGAGGCAAACCGTCCCGTACCACAGCCAAGCTCGAAAATATTTTCTGCTTGCCCGAAATCCGCATGAGCGATCAGGTCATCTAACGCCGCATCTTCATAAAATGACTGTGAATCCTGCATGTTACCAAAGCGGTCGTAAAAAGCCCGTACTTGAGATTTTGTTAAGATCATTTCTAGAAAACCTCAAGGGGTCAGACCTACACAATTGACAGATTTAAGCTTTCACCGAGTCCCTTAACCATTTCCCTAAGCTTTTTGTCCTTCTCAATCAACTGGCCAAACCGCTTGCTCGCCTGTGTTACCCCCGATTCCGAAAGCGAAAATTGTTCGCCTATCGCTTTCAGTTTTGCTCCGCTGTAACGATGGCACAAAAAGATGCCAACCTTGGCAGCCAGTCGGGTATCTGCTGGGAAAAACCTGTCGACGGCTTGCATGATCTTGTCCGGAGAGAGCTTGCAGGTGATCTCCCGTAGGGCTGGAAGGTCTCTGTCCGCTTTGATTCTGCCCAGATGACGGTCTTGTATTTCGCAGACAAATTCCGGACTACCCAGGATGGTGGAGGCGACCGTTTGCTGCAAGGGGTTCTTATATTCCGCTTTTATGAAGTCGTGCACGAATTGGCGGTACTTCTTCCGGGCAGTTACTTCTCTCTTGCCGAAGTAACCGAGAATAAAGTCGGTTCTCAACCATCCCGGAACTGAAGCATCCCCTGTGTAGCTGTGATAGCTCATCCAGGGGTAATCTTCAGGCTTTTCGGCGATCCCGGCCTTGACGGGGTTCAGGTGTATGTAACGCGAAAGCTCTGTTGCATAGGCATCTGCCTCCACGAGAATTGCCTTATAGCGCCCCTGTAGAAGATGCCCGGCCCGTTTGCGTTTGACGTTGTAGTAAGTCGTGTAAGAGCTGTTGATATGTTTCATTATCTGGGAAAGGTTGCCTTGCGGTGTTTCCAACATCAGGTGATAATGGTTGCTCATCAGGCAATACGCATGAATAACTGCGCCATATCGTTCCGTAGCAACTTCCAGGTAAAAGAGAAACTTTTCCCGTTCTCTTTTGCTCTTGAAGATATCCTTCTGCTCGTTACCCCTTGCAGTGACGTGATAAAATGCACCGGGGTATTCGATTCGCAGTGGGCGGGCCATTGCCTGCTCCTTCGATGCTACATTTGGTTCTAACAAATGGTACCGAAGTTGTAAGAGTTGTCAAATGTGTAGGTCTGACCCCTTAGGTTACTTAGGTTAGGTTGCGCTCTGTTCCTTATAGAGGTCCTTTTACAAGATCAAAAACGACATATCCACCTGCCTGTCCTTGCAGGAGGCCGCCTCCCTTCAGAATCACCTGGGTCTGCAGAAAATCTATACCATCACCTTCGACAGGAATTTCGGAGTCCAAAGAGAGCTTTCCTGGCTCCTTAACCAGTTTTTCTAACATCTCAGCTGTCTTTGTTAGATCGAAGACTACGGATGCTCCCAAAGACTGTAGCATTCTGAGAGCTTTAGCTGCTTCTGCCCCCCAATAATTGGCGGAGGAGTCCTGACCTAGTATATCGGCAGATTCGTAACGAAACGAGTTAACATAGTACTCGCAACCATCATTCAGGATCATTATTCGGTCCCCAGACAAAGTGACTACATCCTCAGTCGCTTCTGTCATTGATCGCAGGGCAAAGGAGTGTGATTTAATTTGGGAATTGTTTATGGGAAAAAGAGGCTCTGGTTCTCCCCGGACACATTCGGAATCGGGAACCAACTCAGACGACAAAGACTGAAGAGGATAAACCGCAATCAGGAGGCAGAGGATATAAGCAATGTGATTCGGTCTCAAGATTTACCTCTTTATTCGGCGAACGTCGTGGGGGCGCACCAGCGCGTCAGCGCCTGTGTGCCGCCTCCTGGTTATGTCTTATGTTGTCTCACTTGAGTATACTTTCACTGGCCGTTTTCGCTTTCTTTCTAGCACCAGGCAGGCTACCCTTTGATGCAATAATTGCAAATCCGATAAAAAGCACTGAGTAAATTAAGTTAAATGCAACTTCAAAGTGCTTAGGCATTTTTTCTGTATTTATAGTATAGCCAGGAACAAGTAACAAGGCAGAGCACTCGGCAACTATTGAAACAATAATCAACGCAATAACCGCCCAGATGCAAAAGAAAATAAACCTCCTAAGTACGGAAGGATAATTATAGGAAATATCTGCTTCAAAGTTTTGTTCTGTTTCACCGTTATTTGCAAATTCAGGATTTTGTTCAATTTTTTTCCGTGACAGCACCACTAAAGTCTTCGCAAGATGATCATGAATGGCTTGATGCTTTTTGCTGAACAGCATAAATACCATTGACAGACTGCCTAAAATTGTCTTCGAGAAGTACCGCAGAAAGGAGGCAGGAAGCCTACATTTCCCACCATCATGAACACTTATCACCTGAATCCCGAAAATGTACTGGCCCAGCGTGAACCCGAGGAATGAGATAAGAAAAGGCTCCAGCAAAACCGGAGGAATGTACATTAAAACGCCATTTGCGGCATCTCTTCCAACCAACATGCTAATGGATAAGGGAGAAAGAATCATCAAGGATAGTAGGACAACCCCGTCTATTATGGCGGCCTTAATTCGGCGTGGTAGGGTGGCATAAAGCACTTGGGTGGTATCCATCATGCTTTTAATCTCCTCTCTCTTGATTGACCGGTTAGGGGTATATAGGTAATCGGTTCCTAATATATGGAATATGGTCCCAATATGGGGAACCATGAAAGTTACTTATATTGGGAACTTTGATCCATTATCGTACTTATCCGGCATGTTCCTTATATGGTGAACTTGTTCCCTATATCAGCAATTTTCCAATTTCAATCCTTCACAATCCTTCCTTCCAGTTCGGCATCGCCCCGGATAGCCCCAAATAGCATCCGCCACAATTTTTTCTTCGGGTTCCGCGTGCCGTTTCCCGAGGGGCATGCAGTTGGGGCAATGCCGAGAATATACGCAAATGCTGAGAGCCTATAAATTAGAATCTTCATGTAAATTGACGGCGATTTTGACTTTAGAGCATGAGGGAAGGAGCACGCAGAGGAGCAGGGTTCGAGGCTTGCCGTTATCCCTGGCAGTTCCGGAGATCCCGGCACCGTTCAAGAGCACCTGCCATGCGGGCCAGGGCTTCAGTGAGGAGTGCCCGGGGGCAGCCGAAATTGAGCCGGACAAACCCCGGCAGGCCGAAGTAGGCCCCGTCGGAAAGCCCCACCCCCGCCTCCTCGAAAAAACGGACCGGCTGGGGGAAACCGGGCTGCCGGGCATCGATCCAGGCGAGGTAGGTCGCTTCGACGTGAGTCATGGCGAGTCCCGGCATCCTCCCGATCTCCGCCGCTACCAGGTCCCGGTTCCCCCGCAGGTAGGCGACAAGCTCCCGCCGCCACGCTTCCCCATGCCGGTAGGCCGCCTGGGCGGCGGTGTATCCGAGCAGGTTCACATGGGGGACGATCCCGGCCATGGTCCGCTTGAACAAGGCGCGCAGACCGTCATCGGCGATGACGGCGAAGGAACAGCCGAGACCAGGGATGTTGTAGGTCTTGCTCGGTGCGTGAAGGGTTATTGTCCGGCGGGCTACAGCCTGTGACAGGGCAGCCAGGGGAATGTGGTGCACCCCTTCGTCCAGAATGAGGCCGGCATGGATCTCGTCGGAGCAGATGATGAGATCGTGCCGCTCCGCAAACTCGGCAACCTTTTCCAGCTCCTCCCGGGTCCAGGCCCGGCCGACCGGGTTGTGGGGATTACAGAGGAGGAAAAGCCGGCTGCGGGGGGTGACCGCCCGCTCCAGTTCCTCCATATCCATCAGCCAGCGCCCGCCCGAGAGCCAGAGGGGAACCGTGACGGCGGTGCGCCCGGAGAGGCGGGGAGCCGACAGGAAGGGTGGGTAGACCGGGGTAAAGGTGAGCACCTCATCGTCATGGTAGCCAACGGAGCGGCAGGCAACATTCAGACCGGTCACCAGGCCAGGAAGCCAGACGATCCAGGCCGGATCCAGGTTCCACGAGTAGTCGCGAGCCAGGGAGGAGATGACCGTCTCAACCAGTTCCCGGGGCGGGGAGGTATAGCCGAAAACCCCGTGGTCGACCCGTGCGTGGAGTACGTCGATGACCGCGGGAGGGGAACGGAAATCCATGTCCGCGACCCAGAGGGGGATGACGTCCCGCCCTGCGTACCGGTCCCATTTCTCGCTGGCGGTGCCGGTCCGGTCCACGACGGTGTCGAAATCGTACCGTTTATCCCCCTTCACACCAGCTCCCATGCCGTCAGTTCGGCGATGGTGTGCTGGAATTTCCGCCGGGTCTCACGGATCGCGAAGGGGATGTCCCGCGGCGCCCCCAGCATCCGGAAGCGGGGTGCCAGAGCCTCCTTCAGCCCGTCCAGGGTCCAGACCGGCTCGCCTGCATCCCGGTACCCCCCCAGCCACTCCTCTTTTTTCGTGAACTCTTCCAGCCAAGTGTAGGGTGAGGTTATCACCAGCAGCCCGCCGGGATTCATCCGCTCGTGGATGGTAGAGAGAAAGAGGCGCGGCGCGTAGAGCCGGTCGATCAGGTTGGCGGCCAGCACCAGGTCATAGCCGGTAAACTTGTCCGGCAGGTTGCAGGCGTCCGCCTGGAAAAACGCCACCCGGTCCCGGACTTCCGCCAGCCCCAGTTCGGCCAGCCCGATTTCGTGGAAGGAGACGATCTCCCCCTCCTCGGGGAGGGCAAAACGGAGGTACCCCTCCTCCTGCATCCGGGCAGCAAGGCGGAAGAAGCGGGTGGAGAAGTCGAGCCCGGTGACCCGTTCGAAGCCCCCCTTCGCCAGCTCGAATGAGGCCCGCCCCACGGCGCATCCCAGGTCGAGAGCTGCGCCTTTCGTGCGCCCTTCCATAAGTTCCAGGCATATCCGGGCACAGGTAACCGTGAAATTGGCCACGTCGAAATGGGCCGGACCGTAGTGGGCATCGCAGTACTGGGCGGCCAGGGTGTCGGTCTCGTACTGGTCCTGGTGGATGACCACCGGTGCGGCGCTCTCCACGTAACGGAAACCGGCATGCTGGAAGAAATGGCGCCGGAAGGCATAGCGGGAGTCGCGGGTCGCCTCGTTGCCGGTGGATATCCAGGAGCCCCCCTTGATCAGGTTGTGGCGGGTGTCGAAGGTGGGGGTGGAGAAATCGTCATACCAGGGGTGGATCTTGAACCCGTGGAAAGGATAGATGGGGGTCTCGGTCCACTGCCAGACATTCCCGAGGACATCGTAGAATGGGCCGAAGGGGAAGCGGTCCACCGGGCAGGAGGAGCTCCAGAACTCCAGGTTGATGTTGCCGGGCGCCTTGTCCCAATACGGCTGGTCGGGGATGGCACAGACGTCCCGCAGCCGGTTCCACTCGTCCTCGGTGGGAAGGCGGACCGGCCGGCCGCTCAGTTCGGCTTTCCAGTTGCAGAAGGCCTTCGCCTCAAGATAGTTCACCTCCGCCGGCCAGTTCCAGGGAAGGGGAATGACCGAGGCCATGGTGCGCAGCTTCCAGCCGTCACCGTTCCCGATCCAGAAGAGCGGATGCTCTGCCTGTTTGAACTCCCGCCAGTTCCACCCCTCCTCAGTCCACCATCGCTGTTCGCGGTAGCCGCCAGCCTCGATGAACGCCAGGAACTCACGGTTGGATACCAGGTAGCGGGAAGCGGTGAAACCATCCACCTCCACCTCGTGCCGGCCATATTCGTTGTCCCAGCCGTAGAGTGGATGGTCCTCCGGTTTCCCCAGGACAACTTTCCCCCCTGCCACCGGCAGCAGTTCATTGGCCGGCGGATCACCCGATTCGCCGCAAATGTCCCAGAAGGGGAGCTGCACTACCTGATCGAGGGGAAGCTGGCGGATCAGCACCGATGAAGTCTCCAGGTGGATACGCTCGTGCTCGATCCCCATCATGATTCCCCAGAAGGGGTCCTCCCAGGTGATGGGAAGCGTGAGGGGAAGAGTACGGATCAGGCCGTCCACCAGCTCGCGGGCCTTGTCCCGGTACTCCTTCACCGCCTGGCGGGTCGGCCAGTCGTAGTGGGTGGCGTCCAGGTCATCCCAGGACATTTCGTCCACCCCCACGGCGAACATTGATTCGAAGCGGGGGTTGATCCGGGTGTCGATCACCCGGGCAATGGTCAGCTTGTTGATGAAGAAGGTTGCGGTGTGGCCGAAATAGAAGATGAGCGGATGCCGGAGCCGGTCGGCCCGCAGGTAGAAGGTGTCGTCATACTTCAGGGTTTCATAGAGCTTCTCGTCGATGTCGAAGGTGCGGTGGAAATACTCCAGTATCTCCATCCGCTTCAGTTCAGGGTCCCCTTCATTCAGGACGGTGGTACGGGTTTTCTTCAGGTCCATGGCTTCACTCTCCGTGTCATTGGCAATGCGGCGCATAGAAGTGCCTTCTGAAGTATACCACGGAGACCGGACTTCTTCCTCTATGGGAGCAAAGCCATATCTTTCAGGATATCCGTCAGTTTCTTCACGTCAGGAGCCCTCATCTGCAACCCTTCCGACGGCCATCCCCCCCTGTTTTTCCTTGCCTCACTTCCGGTTCCCCTATAGGATTGTCGACACCCTATCCAATAGTCCAAGGAAGCCCCGTCCATGTTCGAACCGCACCAGAAACCTATGTTCCGCTTCCTGGCCGTCCTCACCGCCGCCTCCATGGTCGGCCTGCAGGGATATTCCATCCTTATCAATAACTTCGCCGTGGAAATGGTACATCTGGAGGGGAAGCACATCGGCATCATCCAGTCGGTGCGGGAGATCCCGGGTTTTCTGGCCCTGACCGCCGTTTATGTGATGATGATGGTCCGCGAACACCGCCTGTCGGCCTTCTCCATCGTTCTGCTCGGCATTGGCGTCGGCATGACCGGCTTCTTTCCCTCCTTCTCCGGCATCGCACTCACCTGCCTCGTCATGAGCTTCGGTTTCCATTATTATGAAACCACCAACCAGTCCCTGACCCTCCAGTACTTCTCCACCCACCTCTCCCCCCTGGTGATGGGAAAGCTGCGGAGCCTAGCGGCCATCTCCAGCATCGTCGCGGCCGGCGCCATCTGGGTCATGGGGGGATTCCTGGACTACCGGGGGATGTTCCTGGCACTGGGAGGAGTGGTCTTTTGCCTGGGTATCTGGGCACTCTTCCAGGACCCGACCCACGAGAGCATCCCCCCCCAGCGGTTGAGGATGTTTCTGAAACGGCGCTACTGGCTCTACTACGCCCTCACCTTCATGTCAGGCGCCCGGCGCCAGATATTCATGGTCTTCTCCATATTCCTCCTGGTGAAACTCTTCCACTTCTCGGTGCGGGAGATGACCATCCTCTTCATCATCAACAACGCCGTCAACTGGTTCGTCAACCCCCTCATCGGCCGCGCCATTAACGCCTTCGGCGAACGGCTCCTCTGCTCCATCGAGTACATCGGCGTCGTGGCGATTTTTCTCACTTACGCCTATGCATCGTCCAAGGGAACAGTAGCCGCCATGTACATCATCGACTCCATCCTCTTCAACTTCGCCGTGGCCATCCGGACCTATTTCCAGAAGATTGCCGATCGCGAGGACATCGCCCCCACCTCGGCCGTCGGCTTCACCATCAACCACATCGCCGCCGTTTTCCTCCCTGCCCTGGGGGGGTACCTCTGGATGATCGACTACCGGATCCCCTTTATCAGCGGCGCAGCCCTGGGTGTGGTCTCCCTGGTCCTGGCCCAGTTCATCCGGCTCCCGGCCAGGACCGGGCAGGCCGCCGCTCACTGACCGGCTTCCCGTAGCAGTTTTTCACCGAACTGCTGGGGTATGGCGAGGTTTGTGGTATCTTTTACCTGGATGCCAACTCATCTTCTCAGGAGCCCCCCGTGTCATCGCTCCCCCATCATAACCACGCAGCCGGATCGTGCCGTGTTCGTCGCGGCATGAGGGCGCTTTTCCTTTTCCTGGCGCTCCTGCTCGTCCCCTTCCATGCCGGTTCCGTTGTCGCCGAGACGCTTTCGTCCCATCCGAACAATGTGATCGTCGTGGGGGGAGACCGGGATTACCCCCCCTACGAGTTCATCGACCGGGACGGCAATCCGTCCGGCTACAACGTGGAACTCACCAAGGCCATCGCCAACGTGATGGGGATGAAGGTCGAGTTCCGCCTCGGCGGCTGGTCGGAGATGCGCACCGCCCTGCAGAACGGCACGGTCGACGTGCTTCAGGGTATCTCCTATTCGGATGAGCGGGTGAACGAAGTCGACTTTTCCCTCCCCCATACCATCGTCAACCACGCGATCTTCGCCCGCCGTGATTCTCCCATGATCAACTCCCTCAAGGAAGTCGAGGGGAAGAGCGTGGCAGTCCATCGGGGGGGGATCATGCACGATCTCCTGGCCAGGAAGGGCTTTGCCGGGAAACTGGTCCTGACCGACACCCCCGCCGACGCCCTGCGCCTCCTTGCCGCGGGGAAATGCGACTACGCCATCGTGGCCATCGTCCCGGGGATGTATCTCATCCGTGAACTGAAGCTGACCAACCTGCTGCCGGTGGTGCGTAACGTGGCCACCTACCGTTACTGCTACGCGGTGAAGAAGGGGAACAAGGAGCTCCTCTCCCGCTTCGACGAGGGGCTGGCCATCCTCAAGCAGACCGGGCAGCACCAGGCGATCTACGAAAAGTGGCTGGGGGTGCTGGAACCGGAGCGGGTAGACTGGCGGACCATCGTCAAGTACGGGGCGGTGGTGGTGATTCCCCTGGTCCTGCTGCTCGGTGGTTTTGCCCTCTGGTCCCGGACCCTGCACCAGCAGGTGGCCCTGCGCACCGCCGACCTGACGCGGGAGATCTCCGAGCGCCGGCATGCCGAGGAGGAACTGCTCCTCAACCAGCAACAGCTGGTCCAGGCCGACAAGATGGCGGCCTTGGGGGTCCTGGTCTCCGGCGTGGCCCACGAGATCAACAACCCCACCGGTCTCATCCTGCTGGATATCCCGATCCTGAAGCGGGCCCACCGGGACACGGCCCCCATCCTGGAAGAACACTTCCGGGAACGGGGGGATTTCCCCATCGGCGGGGTCCCCTATACGGAGATGCGGGACGAGATTCCACGGATACATGACGAAATGCTGGAGGGAGCCCACCGGATCAAGCGTATCGTCAACGACCTGAAGGATTTTGCCCGGCGGGACGACACGGGGGACAAGGGGGCCATGGACTTCGCCGCCGTCGTGAAGACGGCGATACGCCTGGTCGATCCGACCATCCGCAAGGCGACGAACAGCTTCACCGCTGCCTGCGAGGAAGAACTTCCCCAGGTCTGGGGGAACGCCCAGCGGATCGAGCAGGTAGTAGTCAACCTGCTCCTCAATGCTTGCCAGGCCCTTCCCGACACGGCTCGGAAGATTGCACTCGACATTCGCCACGACCGGGAGCAGGGGCAGGTCGTCCTGCAAGTCCGTGATGAAGGGGTCGGCATCGATCCCGAGCACCTCTCCCGGCTGACCGACCCCTTTTTCACCACGAAAAGGGACAGCGGCGGAACCGGTCTCGGCCTGTCGGTTTCCGCCGGTATCGTCAAGGAGCATGGCGGAACCCTCACCTTCGAATCGGAAGTCGGCAAGGGGACTACCGTGACGCTGATGCTGCCCACGGCCGGGAATGATCAATCCGACACCTGACCACCCTCGGTACCAGAGAGGAATACTCCATGAGTGAATCGCCTTACCCCAGCTACAGGATTCTCCTCGTCGACGACGAGCCGGCATGGCTCAAGTCGCTTTCGCTCACCCTCAGGAGCTGCGCGGGTCTGACCAACATCGTCACCTGCCAGGAGAGCCGAGAGGTCATGAGCATCCTGGACCGGGGAGGAATCGGGCTGGTGCTCCTCGATCTCACCATGCCCCACCTGTCGGGAGAAGAGCTCCTCCGGCAGATCGGCGAGCGCCACCCCGAGATAACAACCATCGTGGTGAGCGGCCTCAATCAGCTGGAGACCGCTGTTCGCTGCATGCGGCTTGGCGCTTACGATTACTTCATCAAGACCGACGAGGAGGACCGGATTGTCGGAGGGGTGCTCAGGGCGGTGCGGATGGTGGAGATACAGCACGAGTTCCAGGAGATGTCCAGCCGGCTCGTCTCCGGTGAGCTCCGCCGCCCCGAGGCGTTTTCTGCCATCGTCACCGGGGACCGGGGAATGCTGGCCGTTTTCTCCTACATTGAAGCGGTGGCGACGAGCCCCCAACCGCTCCTCATCACCGGTGAGAGCGGCGTCGGCAAGGAGCTCATCGCCCATGCCGCCCATACCCTGAGCAGCTGCCGGGGCAAGCTGGTTGCGGTCAACGTGGCAGGGCTCGACGACACCATCTTTGCCGATACCCTCTTCGGCCACGTGCGGGGGGCCTACACGGGGGCGGAGACGGTCCGCCGCGGGATGGTGGAAGAGGCGGCCGACGGCACCCTGTTCCTCGACGAGATCGGCGACCTGAGCATCCCCTCCCAGGTGAAACTCCTCCGCCTGCTCCAGGAGGGAGAGTATTTCCCCCTCGGTACCGACCAGCCCAAACGAATCAAGGCGCGGGTCATCGTCGCCACCCACCGGAACCTGTCCGCCAAAGAGGCGGCGGGAGAGTTCCGCCGGGACCTCTACTACCGGCTCCGCACTCACAAGGTTCATGTTCCGCCGCTCCGGGAACGGAAGAGTGATATCCCGCTCCTCCTCAACCATTTCCTCGCCGAGGCGGCCCGCACCCTCGGGAAGAAAAAACCGAGCCCCCCCAAGGGGCTGGCCCAGTTCCTCGCAACCTACCGCTTTCCCGGCAACGTGCGCGAACTGAAGGCCATGGTCTACGACGCCGTCAGCGTCCATCGCGACGGGCTGCTCTCCATGGACTCCTTCGCCGCCGCCGTGGAGCAGGGACGGACGGAGGGGGGACCTGCCGCGGCTGCGCCCTCCCGGCAGAATCCCTTCGCCGGCTTTGCCGAACTTCCCACCTTCAGTGAAGCAGCAGGCTTCCTAGTGATGGAAGCCATGGAACGGGCTAGCGGAAACCAGACCCTGGCGGCGCGACTCCTCGGCATATCCCAGCCGGCACTCAACAAGCGGCTCAAGATGATGCGGGGTTGACCACGTATAACCCGAGGTTATACCCATAACCGTTTGTTATAAACTGGCTTAACAGTTTGACATCATTACGATTTAACACATCGCTCCCCCGCCGGTATAACCTGCGGTTATGCCGGTTTCCCCGCCACAAAACCTGCCCACGACCAAATAGCGCAGTACTTTCAGCATGTTGCAAATAAATTCCTTTCTGGCATTGTCCATGCTCTTACCTCTGCAGAAAGAGACGGGCGACCAACTGACCCGTCCAGCTCATGGTAAGAATGGAGGTTCGTCATGGCAATGTTCTGGATCCAATTTGTGCTCGTCCTCGGTGCCATCCTCATCGGTATCAGACGGGGCGGGGTGGCCCTCGGTCTCATCGGCGGGCTCGGTGTAGCGCTGCTCACGCTCGGGTTCCGCAGCTCTCCTGCCGAGCCGCCGATCAGCGTCATGCTCATCATCCTGGCGGTGGTTACCGCTGCGGCGACGCTACAGGTTGCCGGCGGCCTCGACTACCTGGTGCAGCTCACCGAAAAGCTGCTGCGCGCTCATCCCAAGTACGTGACCATCCTCGCCCCGCTCAGCACGTTTTTCCTGACAGTTTGCGTCGGTACCGGCCACGCGGTGTACGCGCTGCTGCCGGTCATTGCCGATGTCGCCATCAAGACCGGTACCCGGCCGGAACGGCCCATGGCGATCGCCAGCGTCGCCTCCCAGATGGGGATCACCGCCAGCCCGGTGGCCGCGGCTGTCACCTTCTTTCTCGGTTTTGCCGCCAAAACCGGTCATCCCGTCACCCTCATCGATATCATCTCCGTAACCATGCCGGCAGGGATTGTCGGTGTCGTGGCTGCCTCGGCCTGGAGCTTCAACCGAGGCAAGGATCTGGACAAGGACTTCGAGTACCAGGGACGTCTGCAGGACCCGGAGTTCCACAAATCGATCAACACCAACGTCACCACCCTCGACAAAAAAATCACCACCACAGCCAAGGTGTCGGTGGCACTTTTTTTCACCGGCGTGGCCACCATTATCCTCTTCGCCGTCTGGCCAAACCTGCTCCCCCTTGGCGCCGACAAGAAGCCGGTGCCGATGACCACGGTCGTCCAGTTCGTCATGCTCGCCTATGGCGCCTTCATCATGTTCGCCGGCAATGTCAAAGCTAAGGAGATCGCCAATTCGAGCGTCTTCATCGCCGGCATGACCGCCGTCGTCTCCATCTTCGGCATCGCCTGGATGAGCGACACCTTCATCACCGCCAACAAGAAGTTCCTGGTTGACAACATCGGGATCATGGTGAAGATGGCGCCCTGGACCTTTGCCATCGCCACCTTCTGCATCTCCGCCTTCGTCAAGAGCCAGGCCGCCACGCTGGCCATAACCCTGCCGCTCGGGCTGGCACTCGGGCTGCCGGTGACGCTCCTGCTCGGGCTCGTCCCCGCCAGCTACGCGTACTTCTTCTTCGCCTTCTATCCGAGCGACCTGGCGGCCATCAACTTCGACCGCACCGGCACCACCCGGATCGGCAAATACCTCCTCAACCACAGCTTCATGATCCCTGGCCTCATCGGCGTCGGCGTCTCCACCGTGGTGGCGTACTTCATCGCAAGCGCCATCCTGTAACGGCAAAGCGTCAGGCCGTCTGCACAAAAAAAAGCTGGGATGCCTCAAGGCACCCCAGCTTTTTTTACGTCTCTCCCCCAGCTTCTCCGGGTCACCGACCTTCCTGTTCCCTTATGCCAGGGTAAAGAAAAAGGTTGCACCCTCACCCGTTTTCCCTTCGGCCCAGATATCCCCCCCATGGCGCTGGATTATCCGCCGCACCGTAACGAGCCCGATGCCGGTCCCCTCGAAGTCCCTGGCACTGTCCAGGCGCTGGAACAGATTGAACAGCTTCCCCGCCTCGGCAGTGTCGAACCCGACACCGTTGTCCCGGACAAAATAAACCTTTTTCCCCTTCTCATTCAGGACACCGAACTCTACCATCGCATCAGCACGCCTTCCGGAATATTTCCAGGCGTTCCCGAGGAGATTTTCAAACACAACCCTCAGGAGTTTCCCGTCACCGTTGGCCACGATTCCGTCCGCAATGGTCGACGTCACCGTATGTCCGGGATGTCTCAGCCTGAGATCCAGGACGATAGAGCTGACCAGATGACTGAGGTCGACCGTTTCACGCTTCATCTCCTGGCGCGTCAGCCGGGAAAAATCAAGCAGCGTTGCAATCAGCTGCTCCATGCGCCTGGCAGCATCATGGATATGATCGATGAAACGCCTGCCCTGTTCGTCGAGTCTTTCACTCCATTGCTCGCGGAGAATCTCGCAGTAGCCGTTGATACAGGTCAGGGGGGATCGGAGATCGTGGGAAACAGTGTAATTGAACGCCTCCAGTTCCTGGTTGGCGGCTTCAAGTTCAAGGTTGGCCTTTTCCAGATCGAGGGCACGGGCAGCCAGGCTTGTATTGAGGACCTCGATCTTTTCTTCCGCCCGTTTTCGGTCGGTAACATCCATCATGACCGCAAGGGAACGGACGATCTCCCCCTGTTCATCCCTCTCGGCAGTAGCAGCGAGAAGGACGTCGCGCACATCCCCGTTTTTCCTTACCAGCTGGAGTGGGACATCTTTGATGTGGCCGGTCCGGAAATATTCGGGGATGGTGAACTCTTCGACGTAGCGTCGCGACTCTTCCGTAATGAAGTCGATCAGCCTGCGGCCGATTACCTCGCTCCGCTCGAACCCCAGATGTTCGAGCCAGTAGTTGCTGACGTTGACCAGCTTTCTCTCCCGGTCTATGGAATGGAGCATCACCGGCGTATCGGTATAGAGGTGGCGGTAGCGCTCCTCGCTCAGTTTCAGTTCCCGGAAAAGAAGGTCGTAGGGCCTTGTCAGGGCAGTCTCGATTATCGCCTTGTAAATGAGGTAGAATCCAACGAACTTGAGGAAATGTCCGACCAGGTTGCTGATGCCGTAAACATCGGCATAGAGGGTAAAGGCGAGTCCCGCGGCGATCAGTGTGCTGATGGCAATTGAAAGGAGGCGAACCACGTCCAGGTCAAACTCCTTCGCTTTTTCCCGCATGAAGAGAAGGGAGCCAAGGAGCACGAGGGAGGTCAGGTATTCGTTAATCCTCTTAAACGGCGTAAGCCCCTTCCCCTCGATGAAGCAGTCGGGGAAGATTCCCCCGAATACCGACCCCAGGAGAAGCACGGTAACGACAAGGTATGCCGCCAGCGCATAGCCGGACTTGAGCTGGCGACCGATGAAAAACGGTGCAGCGATGAGGGTGAAACCCTGCAGATAGCGGGATACGATCCAGAGCTGGGTCGGCAGATTGGCATCGTACCCGGGGAATACCCCCATCCCCTTGTAGGCAAGGGCATGGGTGAAGTCGACCGCACCGACAAAGAGAGAGCCGATGCCAACAAACAGGAAATAGTTGTTCACACCCATGCGGCGGGCGTTCCAGGCGATGATGAAAATTCCGCACGCCACGATGACGGAGAATATCTCCACCAGGGAGTGGAAGAGGAGATAGGAATAGAGACTGGCCAGATAGAGACCGGCCAGGACAGCGCCCCACATGAAAACTATCCGGCTGTTTCCGCGAAATTCCGCCATTCCTTCCTCCGAAACATCGTCTCTCGTCAGAATCCCCTGCCAGCCGCACTCTATCAGCATATTAACAGCAATTCAACAGCATTTGCAGCCCCCTTCACGACGAACCCATGGTTAAAGTCCCGCCAAAGCTCCGATGCCGGAATTTACCGGATTGCCTTTGCACGGACATCCGGGTACACTGCTGGCGGGAGGATGGAAACCGTGAATCTGCTCTACAGCCTCGACCTGCTCGGTACCGCTGCCTTTGCAGCGTCCGGCGCACTGGCCGGCATCCGCCGGGACATGGACCTGTTCGGCGTGCTGATGCTCGGCATGGTGACCGCAATCGGCGGCGGGACCGTGCGCGACCTGCTTCTGGGGGACACGCCCCCCTTCATCTTCAAGGACGAAACCTATTTCTACCTCTCGATTTTCGTCTCCCTGGCACTGTTTCTGTTCCACCACCGGCTGGGCATCCTGCAACTCCCCCTCCTCTATCTCGACGCACTGGGACTGGGAACCTTCGTGGTGATCGGCACCGGCAAGGCGCTCGACTTCCAGATGGGCTTCATCGGCTCGGTGATGATGGGGGTCATGACCGCCACCGCCGGGGGAATGATGCGCGACATCCTCTCCTCCCAAGTCCCGCTGGTTCTGCAAAAGGAGGTCTACGCCTCGGCCTGCCTGGCGGGGGGAACCCTCCTCTACCTGCTCCACCACACCCCCCTTCCGACCCCCTGGGCACTCATCATTTCTGCCCTGACAGTGATAGTGCTCCGCATCTGCGCCATCCACTTCAACTGGTCACTGCCGAAGGCCTCCCGGAATTTCGATCACTGACTGCGCCATTACTGCCGGGTGACCGCATCCCTGCATGCTCCGGTGATCATATCAGACGCTTCACTACGAAGACGGTTTAGCAATTGCTCCCCAGGGAGAAACATGCTATAACATACCGACACCTGAACCACAGGGACACTCCTGTGGTTTTTTTATTGGGCAGTGCAACAAAGGGAGAACATCATGAGAAGACCGCTATCGGCCGGAAGCATCATTGAAACAAGGTGCACCCGCTGCCGGGCACTGATGAATCATACGATCGTCGCCATGGTCGGGGAAAAGGTCGTGCGCGTCGAGTGCAATACCTGCCACAGCATGCACAACTACCACCCTGTCAAGACAGAAAAAGAGACTGTTACCACCAGGACCGCCCAGAAAAAAGCGGCCACACCCCGTACGCCGAAAGCCGATCCGGTTGCTGTCGCTGCTGCCGAGTGGGAGGCGCTGCAGCCGGGCTGGGATGCTGCGCAGGCGATACCATACGATATGGAACGGAAGTACCGCGTCAACAATCTGCTGCTGCACTCCCTGTTCGGGCTCGGCATTGTGCAGCTTGTCCTGCCGAACAAGATCGACGTGCTGTTCCATGAGGGAAAAAAACGACTCCGGTGCGGCTGAAAGGCGCGCATGCCGAAAAATTCCCGTCCCGGCCAGCTTCTTTCCCATGCTATAATAGGAACAGGAAGGAAGGGGGCGAAAGGTCATGACGAATGAACGGTGCGACATCAAGGTCTGGAGCGGAACCTGTGAGCACAGCTCCTACGAAAACATCGGGGATAAATACCTTTGTGATGTCTGTGGGACGCTCGGCAGCATCGACCATGAAGTAAGCCACGAAGGCTTCATTCATATCAGTGGCGACTACCACGCACTGAGTTAAGGGTGCCGATGGGGCAGATGCTGACACACAGGGAGACGAGAAGGGCGGCCGGTTGGTCGCCTTTCGATTTTCCGGGGGGATGAAACTTTGGAAAGGCATATCCTTTATCCGCTGCTTAGGGTATACTCAAGCATCGGCTTCCACAACCTCCTGCCGGTCCCTTCAATCCCCCCTCTCCTCACCTTCGGGGGCACTTCGCTCAAGTCTTCCGGGCCAGCCTTTCCCCAATCCGAATCGCAAAATGTGCGGAGATACCTGGAAACCTCTCTTGCTGCCAGAACAGGATATGACACTTTATGAAAATGCCGAAAAAATTCGAGATACTCGTCCATAACGGACTCGTCGACGAGGTCGTCTCACAGCTCATGAGCGGCAAGGAAGCCGAGGTCTACGTCGTCCGGTCAATGGGAGAACTCCGCTGCGCCAAGGTATACAAGGATGCCGACAACCGGAGCTTCAGCAGGCAGACCCAGTACCAGGAGGGACGCAAGTCCAAGAACAGCCGCCAGGCACGCGCAATGGTGAAGAACACGAAGTACGGGCGGAAAGAGCTGGAGGGCGCCTGGCAGAACGCCGAGGTGGATGCACTGCGCCGCCTTGCCGCCACCGGCGTGCGCGTACCGAAACTTTTCAGCTACGTCGGTGGAATACTGCTGATGGAGCTGGTGGTTGACGAAGACGGCAACCCGGCACCGAGACTCAACGATGTGAAGCTGTCCGGAATCCAGGCCCTCGAATACCACCGCACACTGATCGGGCAGATCGTTCTCATGCTTTGTGAAGGGCTCGTCCACGGCGACCTGTCCGAATACAACGTGCTCGTCGACAGCAACGGGCCGGTCATCATCGACCTGCCCCAGGCCATCGATGCCGCGGGGAACAACAACGCATCCGGCATGCTTTTGAGGGATGTCGCCAACATCACCGCCTACTTCGGCCGCTTCGCGCCGGAACTTCTGGCCACCGACTTCGGCCGGGAGATCTGGAAGCTTTACGCCACCGGCGAGCTCCGCCATGACACCGCACTGACCGGCCGCTTTGAGCAGAGCAGCAAACCGGCAGACGTACATGGCGTCATGCGGGATGTGGACACGATACGGCGCTGGCATGAGCGCAACAGTTGAAAACCGGCAGATAGTGCGGTGGCATCGGGAGCTGCCGTAGAAACAGCAAAGGCGGCCGATTGGCCGCCTTTTTGCGTGAAGAAATCTCTTCTCCGAGCATCCCCCGGGAGAGTCTCCCGCTATTTCTGGTTCGAAAATCCGAGACGTTCCAGATGATTGCAGATGAAGCTACCCCCCATGCGAAGGGAATACTCACAGAATTTGGGGTTGGGCCTTTTCACCTTGCACTCGAAAAAATCCTGGCTGATCATGCGGGTGCGACACCTTTTCTCGGAATTCCACGCGCTGAATATAGTCATAGTTCTACCTTCGTTTTTATCTTTTAGTGTTGAGTTTGTCAGACCTATTTCTTCTTTTCCGCTTTTTTGATCTTTTTTTCAGCTTTCTTTTCCTTCGGTGTCTTGACCGGTGCTTTTTTAACGGCTTTCTTGGTGTCCTCGCCTTTGCTCATGGCTACTACTCCTTATCACGTACGGTTATGGTGCGTACCAAACATCTCTCCACGGTCAGCGATAGTATACCACTCCTTGGAACCGGAGCGGCATAAATTCCCGAAATCACTTCCCGGGTCTGGCCGGACGTGACTCCAGCAGCGGCTTGAGAAACTTTTCAAAGGTTGCCAGTTGTTTGGAGGTCAGCAGATCGGTGTCCCCTTCGTTATCGAGCAGAAAGGTCCCGACGCCGATGACGGTTCTTGCCAGATAGCCGGTCCCGCTAATGCTCTTTTCAATCTCGCCGGTTCGTTTGCTCAAAAGGTTGCTCAGCAGGTTCAGGTCAACTTTCATTTTTATTCTCCCAAAGAGTTACTATGCGCTTCTCGCGCCGAAGGTATGTTCAGGTGGCCGATACCATCAAGTATGCACTATCATGCGCTGAACATCTACCGCCAATCAACCGGCAGATCATCGATTCGGCTCCCCGGAGTGGATCGGCAGGCTGCATCTCATAACGTTCAACCGGATCTCCGCACTCTGAAATAGCGCCCCTTGATCCTGTTTCGGCCCAGGCAGGCCAGTGCCTGTTCGACACTCTGCCGAGCGATCGCCACGTAGGCATGGGAATCGAAGATATCGATCCTGCCGACCTCGCTCCCTGCTATCCCCGCCTCGCCGGTAAGGGCACCCAGAATATCGCCGGGACGAAGCTTGTTCTTTCGGCCACCGTCGATGCAGAGCGTTACCATGGGAGGAGCCGGTGGCCGCACCGTTGCCGCCTGCAACGCTGCAAGGTCTCCGCGGGCGATACTGCTCCCCAGCGCATCTTCTATGGCAGTGATGAGCCGGGTTTCCCGGAGCGTCACCAGGCTTACGGCCAACCCCTGCTCCCCGGCACGACCGGTACGACCGATGCGGTGGGTATGTATCTCCGAGTTGCGGGACAGTTCGTAAATGATCACCGCCGGGAGTTCCTTTATGTCAAGCCCCCGGGCGGCAACATCGGTAGCCACCAGCACCGAAGCACTCCTGTTGGCAAAACGGACCAGCACCTGATCCCGCTCCCGCTGTTCCATATCGCCATGAATGGCCAACGCCGCAAAGCCCCGGCTGACCAGGGCATCGGCCACGTCCTGGCATTCCACCCTCGTGTTGCAGAAGATCAGGGTCGACTCCGGGCAATAATGACCAAGAATGCGTACTACCGCCTCAGTCCGCTGCTCTCTCTCCACCACGTAGAATACCTGCTCGATGGAACCTTCGTCATGGGTCTCGTCCACACTGACCTCGGCAGGCTCGTGCTGGATCGCCGCACTCATGGCGGCAATCGACTCCGGGTAGGTGGCGGAAAAGAGCAGGGTCTGCCTCATGGGCGGCAGTGCAGCGATCAGGGCGCTGATCTCCTCCTGGAAACCCATGTCGAGCATGCGGTCCGCCTCGTCCAGCACCAGGGTGCGCAGCGCGGACAGGTCGATACTTCCGCGGCGCAGATGATCGAGCAGTCGGCCGGGGGTGCCGACCACCACATGGGCGCCATGCTCCAGGGAACCCCTCTGGGGCCCGAAGGGAACACCGCCGCACACCGTCAGTATCTTGATGTTGTCGGTATAGCGGGCAAGGCGCCGCAACTCTCTTCCTACCTGATCGGCGAGTTCGCGGGTCGGGCAGAGCACCAGCGCCTGCACCCGCAAAGAGGAAGCCTCCAGATGCGTCAGCAGGCCGATACCAAAGGCCGCAGTCTTGCCGCTGCCGGTCTTTGCCTTGGCAATCACGTCTTTGCCGGCAAGGATGAGTGGCAGGCTGTGGGCCTGGACCGGCGTCATTTCCACATAGCCGAGGGAGGCCAGGTTCTTGAGCATGGGGGATTTCAACTGGAGCGATGAAAATGCTTTGGGGTTCACGGGGTGACTCTCATTCTGCGCCCATAAAAAAACCACAGGGGGCCCTGTGGTTCAGACGCTTGTCGAATATAGCATACTACGGCCTAGGGAACAATTCATTTGCCGCAAACGATTGCAGCGGCGCAATCATCCTTGGTCTGACGGGGCTCCAGGGATTTCTGAACCCTCAACAGACCTCGACAATGGTAAACGACGCAGCCGTGGCAGTGTCACCGGCCCGTACCTCGTCACCGGCATGAAGCCCCAGCAGGGAGCGCCCCAGGGGAGAGCCGGGGGTGATGACCACAATCTCCCCGTCACCGTCATCGATTTTCAGGCCTCCGGCCTGAGGGCCGAGAAAAAACCGTCGGCCGTTACCCTCCCCGTCTTCCAAGGTCACCAGTGCCGTCAGACGGATGGGAGTATCGTCGTCGAAGGCAGAGGGCACCAGGGTCCGGTAAGCCTCCAGCGAAGACCGGATCTCCTGTGCACGGTTGGCTTGCCCCTGGGCGATGTAGGAGGCCTCCAGCGCAGTAGTGTCGTACTTGTTGTCGGGAAGACATTCCTCGTGGGTGGCCGCCACGTGAGCCGCCCGGGCGGCGGCGGAGAGGACCGTCAGATCGGCGGTAAGGGTCGCGACAATCGCCTGAATCAGTTGTGCTTTGGTCATTTCAGTGGAAATCGCTTTCGCAGGGAGCGGAATCTATTCGGCATGGGACCGGAACGGACAGGCAATCTAGCAGAATCGGACCGGAAGGTCAATCGCGCGTAGGGGCGCTCCGACTGTTATCACCTTACGATCGGCACCTCTTCGACCCGCAACAAAAAAAGCCCCTGCATTTCTGCAGGGGCTTTACGGAATCGCCCGCCAATCAACTTGACGGGCTAAATACTGCAACCTTCCTTGCAACGGGATACCGGGCGAATACGAAATCTTTCAGTCCACATCGGCGTATCTCCTTTCAATCCTGGTTACTTTCAAGCATGTCTAACTATACCCGCAAAAGGTCTGCCCCGTCAACCACAATCAGACATAAGGGGTCTTTTTTATTTTTTGACCCACGAGCGCACGCCTCTTTCCCCCTGACGGTGTATAATAGATGCAGGATAGAGACTTTTACGGGAGGTGCACCATGAAATCATTCATGTCGAAATACAGTTCATACTGTTACGCCCTTATGCGGATTGTCGTCGGTTTTCTGTTTCTGTGGCACGGCGCACAGAAACTGTTCGGGTTCCCCAGCCCAATGCCACCGGGAGTACCTCTCTTCATTACCTATGTCGGCGGCTCCATCGAGCTGATTGGAGGCATCCTGGTGATGGTCGGCTTGTTCACCCCCTGGGCAGCCTTCATAACGAGCGGTGAGATGGCTGTTGCCTACTGGATGGCGCACGGGACAAAGGCGCTGTTGCCGATCCAGAACGGTGGCGAACTCGCCGTGGTCTACTGCTTTGTGTTCCTGTTCATTGCTGCACAGGGGAGTGGCATCTGGAGCGTCGATTCACTGATGGTTAGCAGCGGCAAATCTCCTGACCGATAGTTGGCGGACAGCCCTATCGTGGGGATTGGCGGAAGGCCTGCATGGTCTTCTGGAGACAGTCGGGAGCGGAATAGCGTTATGCTTTTGCGGCCCCGGCTTTATTGTGCCAGCAACCTCCTTCCATTGCTCGGCCTTCTCGCCTTGATTGCCGGTGCTATCCGGAACCGGTCCGGCTGCTCGGGAGGATGTGCGGCCAATTCAGCTTTTACTGTGGCTTGATCTGTGATAAGAAAAGATGTATGGATCGACTGGCCAGACATATACTCCTCCCCGCTGTTGCTCCGGCGGCGATTATCGGGCTCTACGTCACTCCCGTCGCACTGATCGGTTGCATGAACCGCGGTCTGCTCGCGCTGGGAATCGTGGTCGTTTCTCTCGTGGCAGGGATCGCCATGGGGGTCGTCGGCATAAAGACATGCCGACGAGATCCAGCGACACGGTGGTGGTGGATTGCGTCGATATTCATACTCGCTACGCCGGCGTTTCTGGTGCTTGGCCCGCTGGGCTGACCCCTGACAGGGTGATCGTCCGCAGAGCATTCGCTACGAAGTTTTCCTCCAGTACCCACGAAATTCCCTGCTGTCAACCTTTAATCTCTTGTGCTATGATTTCCACCCCGCACGGGAGACACTTACACAACAAAGGAGTACACAATGGCAAGAGCCACTGCCCGCCACATCCTGGTGAAAAGCGTGGAGGTCTGCGAAGACCTCAAGAAACAGATTGAAGCCGGTGCCGACTTTGCGACTGTTGCGCGGGAACATTCCCTCTGCCCTTCGGGCAAAAAGGGTGGAGATCTGGGTGCATTCGGCCCGGGCCAGATGGTCAAGGAATTCGATCAGGCCGTTTTCACCGGCGATGTGGGGAAGGTCCTCGGCCCGATCCAGACCCAGTTCGGCTACCACCTGCTTGAGGTCACCAGCCGTACCGAATAGGCAGCTGTAGTAGTGCAACCACTACAAAAAGGGGCCAGGCTGCCTGTTTTCAAAGCAGCCTGGCCCCTTTTCCCTGGGTATCAAGACAGGTTATGGCTTATTCGTTTCCCCGCATGCGATGCCTGAAAATGTAGGGTTCAGCTACGCAAGCAGCAGCGAAACGGCATGCAGCAGCAGTCCGATGATGCCACCCACCAGGGTGCCATTCATCCGGATAAACTGCAGGTCGGAACCGATGCCCAATTCGATCTCGGTGGCATAGTCATCGATGTCCCACTGTTGCACCGTGCCGGTAATATGCCCGGCAATGGCCGTTCGCAGCGTATCCCCGTAGTTCAGTATCAGCATTTCGAGGTGTTCGTTCAGGGACTCTTTCAACCCCCGGTTGTGCGACAGGGTCGTGCCAAGCCCTGCAACTGCTGCTGAAATTTTTTCCTGCACCTTTGACTCGGGCTGGTGCAGGTCGTCGCTCAGCCAGCTCTTGAGATCGTTGCCGATGTTCTGCGCATAATCGGCTATTGATTGGGTATGCACAACCTCGAGCTTGATCGCCTCAACCTTGGCGCGAAGCTCCGGGTCGGAGTTCAGCCTGGCAATGAAATTCGTCACGGCAGTGTCAAACTTGACCCTGACCTCATGGGCAGGATCGGCATTAACTTCCTGAATAAATGCGTTTACCCTGCTTGCGACCTTTTCACCCGCCCCCTGGGAAAACTGCTCCCGATTGGGAATAAAGACACTCAGGATGGGATATTCCTTCGTGCACATGTTGTCGATGGCGGTAGCCAGCCTGGCCTGCGCTTCCGGGGTTGCCAGCCACGCGGCGAAGCGGTTCAGCAGGTCATCGAGAACGATCTGGTGACGATTGTCTTTTCTGAGGGTATCGAGCATCGCCCCGGCGGACGAAGAGAGATCGAAGCTTTCAATCCGGTTGCTCAGGGCAGCCCTCAACAACTGCTGGACCCGCTCATCATCGATAAAATCCAGGGAGTCGGCAAGCAGACGGCTCATTCCCCCGGCCAGACCGGCGGCATTCTCCTTCGACATAAGGTAGGCGGCAAGATGCTCGGCCGGATTGTACTCTCTCATCCTGGCAATCAAGGTGTCACTGGCGAGAAATTTGTCACGGATAAATTCCGCCAGATTCCCGGCAATTACCTCCTTCTTGTTTCTAATGATGGCCGTATGGGGTATGGGCACCCCCAAGGGATGGCGGAACAGCGCCACGACCGCAAACCAGTCCGCCAGCGCGCCGACCATGGCCGCCTCGGCAAAAGCGGCAAGCCACTCCCAGGCGCCATGCCCCTTCTGGGAGCGGGCAACCACAAACAGTATGGCTGCACCTATCATCAATCCCGTGGCTATTGTCTTGTTTCTGATCAGCAGTCGTTTTCTGATGTCCACACGCTATCTCCGGATTCGATTTTGTGATGCTGCGCCTTGCTAAAAGCAAAAACCGCTTCATCAGGCAGAAGCGGTTTTCCCTTACGGTGTCTATTTATGGCATGCCTACGGTGTTTTTGTCAACGACCGGAGCGTAAAGGCAACCGGAATGGCCTTTTTGAAATGACTCAGCAGGGAACTCTAAGCCGTCAGCCCCTCGGCCAACGACTCAAGGTTTGTCACCGCCAGGTCAGCCAGCTCCGGCCAGCGGAAGGCGCCGCTACGATCCACATGGATGGTGGCGGTGCCGGCGGCGCGCCCCACCTGAAGATCGAACAGATAGTCCCCCACCATGACCGCCTCATCCGGTGCGCTCCCCCAGGCATCGAGCAGTTTTCCGATCCCCTCCGGGTGGGGTTTCGGCGCGGCCTCGTCCCGGCCGAGAACCTCATCCGGGCGAAAGTACTGCGTGAGGCCGATCATGCCCAAGGTATGGAGAGCAATCTCACGCGTGTTCCGGGTGAGGATGCCGACCTGGGCGCCGCGCCGATGCAGCCGGTCAAGCAGTCGTCCGGCGCCGGGTGCGGCGGCGGTCCTGGCGGCCAGCTCATACTCGATCTCGATCAGGCGGGCATGCTTTTCAGCTGCTTCGGCAGCCGGCAGGGAGTCAAGAAACCGGATAATGTCGGGATCGGATTCGGCCATGCCGAGTTCTGCGCGGATCGCGGCAAAATCGTGCACCGGCAGGGTCAACGTGCCGTCCAGGTCGAAGATCCAGCAGCGGCGGTCAAGTATGTGATGTTGATGGGCCATAACAGAAGGATAATCTTTTTTGTCCATTGGGGCAACCGGGATATGCTCCCTCAGCCATCCACGACCGTTGACGGCAACGGATTTTCAGGCTAGGATATCGGCCGTTGCATCCAAATTCCATCATAGTAAGGAGCAGAGATGAAGAGACTGATCATTGCAACCGTTGCTACTATTCTCGCAGTTCCGACGTTTGCTGCGGCTAACGACGCCATCAACAAGGCCGCCAAGGAAAAGGGCGCCGTGAAAACCCCGTCCGGACTGGTCTACCTCTCCATCAAGGATGGCAAGGGGAAATCACCGAAAGCAACCGACACCGTTGAAGTCAACTATCGCGGTACCCTGACGGACGGCAAGGAGTTCGACAGCTCCTACAAACGCAATCAATCCATCAGTTTCCCCCTCTCCAGGGTAATCCCCTGCTGGACCGAAGGAGTCCAGATGATGAAAGTCGGCGGCAAGGCCAAACTGGTCTGCCCGCCCGAACTTGCCTACGGTGCCCGGGGAGCAGGGAGTGCTGTCCCCCCCAATGCAACCCTCATTTTCGAAGTTGAACTGCTCAATATAAAATAGGCTCCGGGCAGCACTTCCGGAACCCCTGAAACAGCAAGCGCCGTGAAACCTATCAGACAAGGTTTCACGGCGTTTTTTCCACTGCAGCAGATCAATCCCCGCAGCGAACAGACAATTACTCTGTAACTCATATTTCTTCGCGGCTAATCCCTCTAAATCTCCCCTTATCTGAGGGGAAACTTCAAGGCTTCCCCCCCAGTGTAAGGGGGGATAGATTTAGATGATATGTGGCATTCCCCGGGGCCATTGATTCAACAGAGCAGCAGCTGACCGTCGGCATCGGCCTCGTATGCAGTCTCGTCAATGACCCGAACCGGAGCCGGCCCGGCAGGGGCTGCCGACTTCGGGATGATGCTCTTTTCCAGTTCCTGTACTTCGACTTGTTGTGCCGCTCGAACATTTTCCTCTTCCGCCCGTATCCCAGCCTCTGCCGCCCGCTTTGCCAGCCTGTCGCAGCGCTCGTTGAACGGATGCCCGTCATGGCCCCGCACCCATTCCCAGGCGACCTGATGGTGAGCGGAGAGGGCTGCCAGCTGCTGCCAGAGGTCCTGGTTCTTGAGGGCATCCGGCTCCTCCAGGCGACCGGTCCGCTTCCAGCCCGCCAGCCATTCGCCCATCCCCCGCACCAGGTACTGTGAATCGCTGAAGACGCGCACCCTTGTCCGTTTCTGCAACGCCTCCAGCCCCCTGATCGCCGCCGTCAGTTCCATCCGCTGCGAAGTGGCGGCCGGTTCAAACCCGCTCAACTCCTTCTCCGACTCCCCATAGCGCAGGATCACCCCATACCCTCCGGGACCGGCGTCCCTCCCCGACCCGTCGCAGTAGATCTCGACCACACCGGGGGGCGGCGGGGTGAAGGCGAGCTCCAGGGCCGCAAATTCAAGCTTCCGCAAAAGTGGCATCAGCTCCGGGAGGTTCGGCGTCCGGCGCTGCAGCGATGCCATGTCCAGATCCACGGGGACGTCATAGCGAACGGTGGCCAGGGTTTTCGAGAGCCGGGCCTGATCGGCATGGGCATGCAGATTTTCCCGGCGCTTCTTGCCATTCACCAGGTTTTTCCACTCAAGCACCCCTTCCAGGGAACCGAACCGCCGGACCAGTTCGGCAGCCGTCTTTTCGCCGATCCCGGGAACTCCCGGGATATTGTCCGAGACATCGCCGGCCAGCCCCAGCACATCAGGCACCAGCTCCGGCGGGACACCGAAGCGGTCCAGGACCTCTTGGGGGCCTGATCGCTGCTCCTTCATGGTGTCCAGCAGGCTGATCCCGTCACCGACGATCTGCAGCAGATCCTTGTCGCCGGTAACGACCGTGACCTCAATACCCTCTGCGGCAGAGCGGCGGGCCAGGGTGGCCAGGACATCGTCGGCCTCGAATCCGGGGACTTCCAGGGCCGGGATATTGAGGGCCTGCAGGACCTTCCTGATATACGGCAGCTGGGTGACGAGATCATCGGGCATGGCCTCCCGATGGGCCTTGTAGGCGGGATAGAGTTCCCGGCGAAAGGTCTCTTCACGGGGAGGGTCGAAGACGACGGCGAGGTAATCGGGGCGATTCTCCTGCAGGAGGGTGAGGAGCATCCGGGTGAACCCGAATACGGCATTGGTCGGCATGCCACCGGAGGTGGCAACGTCCCTCACGCCATAATAGGCGCGGTAGATATAACTGGAGCCATCCAGTACATAGAGTTTCGGCACTGCGTTCACATTCTCTCCCGATCCGGGTACTGGCCGGTGAATTTACTTTTCACCTGATTCTGGTGCTTATTTCAAACCAATAGCCAGCGATAAAGCGGCTCAACACTTATTTTGATCCCGTCCAGTTCAAATTCTTCCAAGCTGTCGAGGGTAATGATCAAACCTTTCTGCAATCCGAATTCTCTGCAGCACTCCATAAGACCTTTAATCTCACGCTTCCTGGTCTTTTCATCACTCAGCGTTACCGTAACCTGAATAGCTTCCGTCACGTCTGGCCCATGTTTTACGATGAAATCGCATTCGGATTTGTCCTTGAAAAAGCAGATATCTTTCTCACGGCGTTTCAGTTCCAGGTAAACTGTCTGCTCCAGAGACTTGCCGGTATCGTCGGAAAATTTGTAATCTATCGCATTCAACAGTCCGTTATCGATGGCATAGATCTTCTTCTCGCCCAACTCCCGGTCCACGAGCGAGTTCGTATGTTTCTTCAGTATCTGCGCCATATAGATGTTCACGCAGGCTTCCAGATTGTCGTACAGTTGGGTTTTCCCTATTTTGAACCCGGATGACTTTAATTCGTTATAGATATTATTGACCGAGACCTGCTTTGTCGCCGATGACATAATTCGTTTCAGGAAGAATTTCAGCGCCGGCAGATTCTTGATTTCATATCGTTCGAGCAAGTCACGATAGATCATGACATTGAAGTATTCCTGCAGCACCCGGTTGCGCAAAGCATCGTCATACCCGATAACCTCAGGGAAGCCGCCATGCTTCAGGTAGACTCCCAGCTGATGGTTGATCTGTGCAATAGACTTCGAACTGTTAACATCCGGCACAATGTCCTTAAAGGACAGATACTCGCTGAACGACAGAGGGAACACCTCATAGCTGATGGTTCTTCCTCGTAGACTTGTGGCAATCTCGCTGCTCAGAAAGCGCGCGTTTGACCCGGTAATGTAGATATTTTTCGTTCCCTTGTCGTACAGTCGCCGTACGAACTTGTCCCAACCGTTAATGTTCTGGATTTCATCAAAGAAAAAGTAACATCCCTCCACGTGCGCATCAGGATAAAGCTCCTGGTAAGCCTGCAGCAAGAGATCAAGCTCCTCTGCTTTCAGATCAAGCCGCTCATCCTCAAAGTTTATATACAGAATCCTGTCCATTGGAACGCCCTGTTTCAGGAGGTCCTCAATGAGATTGAACAGGGACGAAGTCTTGCCGCTTCGTCTCACACCCACGAGTGTAATAATTTTCCCTGTGGCAGTGGGTACCTGCAGTGTTCGACGTTTAAGCGCCGGCAGTGGTGAAACATGAAAATCTCTGATGATCTGTTTTAGCAATTCTTTCTTCATGGCAAGGAAATAATAACAGAAATTTTCCTCAGTTCAAGGAAAATATCCCAGCAAAAAAGTTCTCATTCCGGAGAGAATCGAAATACGGCGGTGAGAAAACAGCAAAGGCGGCCGATTGGCCGCCTCATGATGTACGCTGTAGCTTTGGGGTGCGTTACTTGCGGAACACGATCCGGGTTACGTCTCCCGCCGCTATGCGATAGGCCCCTGAACCCGTGTCGCCGTAAAAGATGGCGCTCTTGTTCACCTTCAGCTGGACGTGCTTCCCCGACATGAGGAGCAGATCGGCGGGTACGTCGCTGCCGCTCACCGCGCCGAAACTCACCTCCTTCAGGTCGCGAAAGAAGAGACTCATCGTCCCCTCTCCCCGGCGTCCTTCGAAAACGACGTTGCCGTCCATGGAGAACCGGCTGAGTTCGTTGGACACTCCCGCCCGGTCGACGAGCTGTGCCCGTATGTTTTCATCCGTCTTGGGGACTGTTCCCTCCGGGGTACCCCCGAGGTTTCCCATCCCCGTCAGCAGGGCGGCGGTCAGCAGGATAAGTGTCACTGTCAGCAGGTTGCGCATGTTTTCCCCCTTTCCATCGGCATGTGCCTAATAGCATAGCACCGGAAGGGATGATGTAAACCGGTGGCCGACGCAATTCACCGGTACGCGCCGTCATGACAGCGCTGCGCAGTGCTCTTCAACCTTCCGCAACAAAGCCTGAATCTCCGGCAGCTGCACTATCTCGCACTGTTCCGCCAGAACCGCCGCCAGAATCCCGTCGGTCGTCAGCGGGTTGGCCAGGACGACACGCAGGACGGTGAGTTCCTCACCATAGCTGGCAAAGCGCAGCCGGGTCCGGGAGACAAAGGTTTTCCCCGCTTCCCGCTGATGCTTCTGCAAAAGCATGCAGACCTGGTCGAGAAGATCATTGATGCAACGGCGCTGCTCTGGCGTCGCTGCGGCCAGGACCCGCTGCACGGCTCGTGGACAGTAGCGGTAGGTGAGGATATTCAGCTCCGGTTCGCTGGTCAGTTCGAAATCGGGATGCAGCCGGATCATGTCGGCAAAGGTGCGCGCCCGCTCGATCCCCATATCGATGAGCAGCTCGTACCCCTTGCGGCCTATGATGGAAAAGCCGGCATGCACCAGCATCGCCATCCCCGGCCGTGACCCTTCGAGGGTATGACTCCCCAGGTCCTTGGACCCATGGCGAAGGATGTAGTTGGCGTGATGTTCGATCGCCGTCAGGGCGGTCGGGTCCCTGAAGACGACCATCCCCGCCCCCATGGGGACATACAGTTGTTTGTGCGCATCGATAGTGACCGAATCAGCCCGTTCAATTCCGCTGAGCAGGGAGCGATACCGGTCGGAAAAAAGGGTCGGACCACCCCAGGCGGCGTCCACGTGGAAATGGCAGCCGAGCTCCAGGGCGAAATCGGCCAGCGCTTCCAGCGGGTCGACGTTGCCGGTTTCGGTGGTGCCGGCGATCCCCACCACCGCAAGGGGAAGGATGTTCCGATCCTGCAGGCGCCGGCACTCTTCACGCAGCAGCTTCACGTCGATGCGGTTATTGTCGTCGGTCTGCACCTTGATCAGGTTGTCCCGGCCTAAGCCCAGGAGGTCGGCGGCCTTGCCGAAAGAGTAGTGGCCCCGCTCGGAAACAAGGACCGCAACCCCGTCGCAGCCGCGATGCTGTAACGCCCGCCCGAGCCCTTCCTGTGCGATGCCACGAAACTCCCCGTCCGGAGCGAAGAGGCGGTTGCGCGCCACCCAGAGCGCCGTGGTGTTGGCGATGGTGCCGCCGGAGCAGAAGGCACCCAGGGCATACTGGCTGTTGTGGATCCAGGGGGGATAGAAGTCGTCATCACGGCGGTAGACCAGGTGATGGAGCATGGCGAGGACCTGTCGCTCCATGGGGGTGAAGGCCTTGGAGGTCTCCACCTTGACCAGGTTCTGGTTAAGGGCGGTCATGAGGCGCGCCAGGGGGAGCATGAAGTAGGGGAGCGCCGAGGTCATGTGACCGACAAAACCGGGGGCGGCGGTATGGACGGAATGTGCGACGAGGTGATCCTTGACGAATTCGGTATACTCGGAGACGTAGGTGGGTTCTTCCGGGATGGTGGCGGAGGCGAAATGGGTCTCGATCTCTTCCAGGTTCCGTTCGATGGCGACGATATGCGTCTGCAGGAAGCCGGCAACATCGTCGGCGATCGCCTGATCGATGGCGCCGAGGGTCGATTCGGGCGATTCCGGCACGGTGAAGATCCGGTACAGGTTTTCCAGGTTGGCGCGGGCTGCATCACGATTTTTCGGCATTACTGATCACCTTCGGGGAAAAGGGAATTCCCCCTCTTTCTTGACTATCGGCTCTCCCCGACGCTTCTTCCCCTGCGGGCTTGGCGGCGGGGCAGCAGGTTTGAACTCAGGTTCATACCCCACAACGAAGCTGGTGTCGACGGTATTTCGCATGCTCAGGAAGTGCGCATTGTTCTTATCGAACGGGCAGATGGGTGCACTGCAGGGCTCAAAGCCGAACCGCCCGTAATAGGCGGGTTCCCCCAGGACAAAGAGGGGCTGGCTTTTGATCGCCTCCTGCCGAAGGGCAAACCTGAGCAGTTCCGAGCCCACCCCCTGTCGCTGGAAGTCCGGTGCCACGGCCATGGGCGCCAGGTGCAACCCGCAGATGTCGTTGCCGTAATAGGCATTGGTAAAGGCGATGTAGGCAATGACCTTGTTGACATGAATGCAGACCCATTCGTGGATCGGCTTTCCGTTCTCGTGGAGCTTCTGCACCAGCCCGGCTTCGTAGTCACTCCCCGGAAAGGCGCGATTCAGGAGCGCGTAGACCTTGGGGCGGTTCTCTATGGTCAGTTTCTGTATCTTCATGGAGGCTCCAGGTCAGGTTTGGAGGTAGGGCGATCCCGCCATTTCCACCAGGGTCAGGAACAGCCGTGTGTCGAATTCCAGCTGGTGGTAGGCGGGTTCCATGTACGCGCAAAGCTGGTAGAAAGCCTTGTTATGCTCCTTTTCCTTCAAATGCGCAAGCTCGTGCACGACAATCATCTTCAGAAATTCCACGGGAGCGTCGCGGAAGACCGATGCGATGCGGATTTCGTTCTTTGCCTTCAGCTTCCCCCCCTGGACCCGTGAGACAAAAGTGTGGGTCCCGAGGGCGTTGTTGAGCACATGGATTTTCCCGTCGTAGACCACCCTGCTCAGCGGCTGGGCGGTGCGCAGGAACTCGTTCTTCATGTCGACGGTAAACTCGTAGAGCGCCCGGTCGGTTCTCACGTCGTGCGCCTTCGGATAGCGCTGCAAAAGGACGTTCCCCAGCCGGTTCTCCGCTATCAGCTGCGCCACCTGGCCGGTTATCCCGGGTGAGTAGCCTGCCAGATATTTCAATCGGTGCATCTGCGGTTTCTTCCCTTCTCTTCCGTTCCCGCATCATACCTGCTGTCGGCGTATGCAATCATGTCACAGAAACTTCCGAACGGGGGAGCCAAGCGGCTCCCCTTCGGTTATCAATAAATTTCCTTTATGAACTCGGCCAGTTCTTCACCCTCGTCCTGAGCCTGTACAATGAAGGCCTTGGTCATGTTGCTGCTTCCCAGGGTGTTCCCTTCTCCGCCGGAGCGGATATCCTTGATCTTCACCAGCACGGTGCCCGTTGCGGCGTCAACCAATTCGGCATCGATGGAAATGTTGGTCTTGGTGCTCTTGGGGGCCGCGAAGCCGAGGAACCATTTGGCCGCGCCAACCCCGCCGTTGAACTTGGTGATTTTTCCCTTCAGGATGACCGCTTTGGTCTTGGTTGAGCTGTTGGCTTCGACTTTCTTGAAGATCTTATGTTGTTTCAGGTTCTTCACCGTGCTGTCGGTAAGCGCCTTGACGATATCTTTTTTCGCGTCTTCCAGCATCTTCTTTTCTTCGTCGTCGATATTGGCAATTTCCGCGTCCTTGGTTGAGTAATCTTTGACGACGATCGTATCGTATTTTGTCCCGAGCCGCTCGCTCGTCAGAATCTCCTCTTCATCGAATTTATCGGGTTTGGGAAGGGTGTCCGCTGCCAGCAGACAGGTTGAGGATGTGGCTAGGGTAAGGACCAGAGCCAGCAGGATGAGCATTCGTTGCATGTGTACCTCCAATGGTAAGTTTAGGATTACTGTGTTCAGTGAAGTTCAAATTATCATGGGAACAGGTTTTGAAAAATCTTTTTTTTGCGTTATCCCCTTTTGACAGTCGCGCATGCCGGCACGGATACCATCGAAGATGGCCAAAACTTCACAGAGCTCAAAGCCGCTCAGCGTGTCAGCTCCCTTTATCCTGTTTTCTGCAACAAACTTCCAGAACGGTGTTGCACTGCGCCGGTCGAAAATGGTACATAAAAGGATGACCATCTTGACGTTGCCCTGAAAGTTGTCGGGGACGCGGTCTCAAATCACATTTTCTGAGGTTGAAAGCATGACAATGACACACTTCGGTCCGACCAGACTGGACGCAACGCTCATCCCGAAAATAGCCGGGCAGTGGGGAACACCGATCTATCTGCATGATCAGGAATACATAGAAAACAGCTGTGATCAGCTGCTGAACATGCCCAACGCTTACGGCCTGCATGTCCGCTACGCCATGAAGGCAAACTCGGACCGCACCGTCCTGCGGGTCGTCACCAACAAGGGACTGGACCTGGACTGCTCGTCGCTTGATGAAGCGGCCCGCGCCTTTGCCGCCGGTGTTTCGTACAGCAGGATGATGCTGACGACCCAGGAGGTCCCCTCCGGCGAGGAGCGCGCCGAACTGGAACAGATGATCAAGGCAGGCCTCAAGTACAACGTCTGCTCCACGACCCAGTTTCAGCTGATAGCCGACTTTGCCAAAGCCAACAAGATCGACCTCTCCATGAGGGTCCATCCGGGAGCCGCCGGCGGCGGTGAAAGCGCCACACGCGATACCGGCAGCGAATACTCCTGCTTCGGCGTCCACCTGAACGATGTCCCCACGGTCAAGGCCATGGCCGACAATCTTGGGCTTCATTTTACCCAGGTCCATGTCCATATCGGTTCGGGAGGCGACCCGGAAAAATGGCGCCAGAACATCGACCGTGAACTGGGCTTTGTAATGACCTATTTCCCCGATGCCACCACGGTAAGCTTCGGCGGCGGGCTCAAGGTCGCCCGGATGCCGGGGGAAAAACAGGCCGACATCGCCTCGCTGGGCGCCTATGCCAAACAACGGATCGAGGAATTCAAGGCGGCCACCGGCCGTGAGCTGCAGATGGAGATCGAACCGGGGACCTTTGTGGTCGCCAACTCGGGCCATATCATCACCCGGATTATCGACAAGAAGTTGACCAACGAGCTGAACTTCCTGATCGTCGACGGCGGCATGGAACTGCTGACGCGCCCGCTCTTGTACGGCTCCGAGCACCCCATCGCCATCGTGCGCCAGGACGGTACGCTCCTCTCCAGCGAGTATGACGGCAAGCCGACGGCCGGGCTGAAATCGTTCGGGATCGTGGGGCGCTGCTGCGAAAGCGGCGACTCGGTGCGTCTGGATAACGACGGCAACATCGTGCCGGTGCAGATTGCCGAACCGGAAATCGGTGACTATGTCGTCATCGGCGGTACCGGAGCCTATTCCGAGAGCATGTCGCCGGAAAACTACAACTCGCACCGCAAGCCGCCGGCCGTCATGAGGACACGCAGTGGCGAACTGGTTCTGATCAGGAAGAAGCAGGTTCTTGAGCAGATCTACCAGAACGAGCTGGATGTGAAACTGTAATCAGCAGGTTGTTGAAAAACCGTCAGATTGCCGTCGTCCTCAAAAGCCCCATTGTGCGGCGTAGCGCGGCTACGCCTCCGCAGGGGCTTTCTGCGGATACGACAATCTCACTATTTTTGAACAACCTGAGCGTTGCACGCTATTCAGAAGATAAATTACCGTAAACAAAGAGGCCAAGGGGTATGCGTCCCCTTGGCCTCTTTTTATGTGAGATATGATTGCTGTGTAATCTACCGGTAAACCTCGTCATGGCTGCCGATATCGAGTAATACGATTTCTTTTTCTGTCATCAGCAGGGTCAGAGTTATGCGGTAGGAATAGGTCAGCCTGACGGCATGGCATCCGGCAAGCTTGCCGGTGAGTTGATGTAGACCGAGGCCCGGCTGAAACGGGTCCTGTTGCAGAGCGCTGACGGTCGCGGCAAAGCGGGGCTTGAGCTCGGGGTGCTTCCTGAAGAACCTGCTTGCCTGCCGGAGAAACTTTTCCGAGGTGGTAACGCTGAACACGCTCACTCTCCGTCAGCGCCGAGTGCCTGCAACAGTTCATCGGCAGAGGCGAATCTTCGAACCCGGCCGGCCTTCACATCCTCCAGCGACGCCTTGACCCGGGCCACATACGCCTCCTCCGCCTCGGCCACCAGTTCCTGGTAGCGCGCCTCAGACAGCACTACATACTCGGGCCGGTTGTTGCGGATGACATGCACGTCACCCGTGGCGATCAGCTCGTCCACGGCGGCAATGCCGCGCCGTTTGATTTCCTGGGCAGGGATGGTGTTCATATCCAGCCTCCTCAAAGTACTTGATTCAGTACTAATATTGTGTCACAAGCAGTACACAAATTCAAACATATTTTCGCACGGAAACAGCCTAGGCGGCCGATTGGCCGCCTGCCTTGGAGGACGCCCCTTGGCCTCTTTGTATATGAGACCGGCTGATACAGCGCTTCGATAATCCGCTGAGTTGTGTGAACGAAAAGGGGGGGGTAAACTATGACAAGTCATATAACCCCCTGTTCGCTCTGCAAATGCAAACCTTAAGGGAAAGGAGAGCTGAGATGAATAAAGACAGCACGTGCCCGGTAACGGGCCAAAACGACAAACCCACGGCCAGTAGAGGCCCATCGATCCGGGACTGGTGGCCGAACCAGTTGAACCTGAAGATTCTTCATCAGAATTCCGACATGATCAACCCGATGGGCACGGGGTTCAACTACGCCGAGGAATTCAATAAACTCGACCTGGAGGCCCTGAAGAAGGACCTCCAGTCGCTGATGACCGACTCCCAGGAGTGGTGGCCGGCTGACTACGGTCACTACGGGGGGCTCTTCATCCGGATGGCGTGGCACAGCGCAGGCACCTACCGTACCGGCGACGGCCGCGGCGGTGCCTCCTCGGGTTCGCAGCGCTTCGCGCCGCTCAACAGCTGGCCGGACAACGTCAACCTCGACAAGGCGCGCCGTTTGCTCTGGCCGATCAAGCAGAAATACGGCAAGAAGATCTCATGGGCCGACCTGATGATCCTCGCCGGCAACTGTGCCCTGGAGTCAATGGGGTTCAAGACGTTTGGCTTCGGCGGCGGACGGGAAGACGTCTGGGAGCCCGAAGAAGACATTTACTGGGGGGCTGAAGACACATGGCTCGGTGACAAGCGCTACTCCGGTGACCGGAATCTGGAGAACCCTCTCGCCGCCGTGCAGATGGGGCTGATCTACGTGAACCCGGAAGGGCCGAACGGCGACCCGGATCCGGTCGCCTCGGGCCGTGACGTTCGCGAGACCTTCGCACGCATGGCCATGAACGACGAAGAGACCGTCGCGCTCGTCGCCGGCGGGCACACCTTTGGCAAATGCCACGGCGCCGGCCCTGCGTCCCATGTGGGGCCTGAGCCCGAAGCTGCCCCTATCGAGGAGCAGGGGCTGGGCTGGAAGAGCAGCTTCGGCAGCGGCAAAGGGGGCGATGCGATCGGCAGCGGCATCGAGGGCGCCTGGAAAGCGCACCCGACCAGATGGGACATGGGCTATCTGAACACGCTGTTCAAATACGAGTGGGAGCTGGTCAAGAGCCCGGCCGGCGCAAATCAGTGGCTGGCCAAGGACGTGGCCGACGAGGACATGGTTGTTGACGCCCATGACCCGTCGAAGATGCACCGACCGATGATGACCACGGCGGACCTCTCCCTTCGTTTCGATCCGATCTACGAGCCGATTGCGCGGCACTACCAGCAGAACCCCGAGAAATTCGCGGATGCCTTCGCCAGGGCGTGGTTCAAGCTGACCCACCGTGACATGGGCCCACGTTCGCGCTATCTCGGCCCGGAAGTGCCGGAGGAAGATCTCCTCTGGCAAGACCCGGTTCCCGCGGCCACCCATGCGTTGATTGACGGGCAGGACATTGCTGCCCTCAAGAGCATAATCCTCGCGTCGGGGCTGTCGGTCTCCCAGCTTGTCTCGACGGCCTGGGCGGCGGCGTCCACGTTCCGCGGCTCAGACAAGCGTGGCGGGGCGAACGGGGGACGCATCCGTCTCGCACCCCAGAAGGATTGGGAAGTCAACCAGCCAGCCCAACTGCAGTCTGTGCTGCAGGCCCTTGAGGGTATCGGGAAGGAATTCAACAGCGCGCAGTCGGGCGGGAAGATGGTTTCGCTCGCCGACCTGATTGTTCTGGGGGGATGCGCAGGTGTCGAGCAGGCGGCGCGAAATGCGGGCCACAATGTGACCGTTCCCTTCACGCCAGGACGCACGGATGCAACCCAGGAGCAAACCGACGTGGAGGCTTTCGCCGTGCTCGAGCCGGTTGCAGACGGGTTCCGTAACTACCTCAAAACCAGATACACCGTATCGGCCGAAGAACTGCTGATCGATCGGGCCCAACTGCTGACGCTGACCGCCCCAGAGATGACGGTGCTCATTGGCGGCATGCGCGTCCTGAATGCCAATTTCGGTCAGTCCCGGCACGGCGTCTTCACCAAACGGCCAGAGACGCTCACCAATGACTTCTTCGTGAACCTGCTCGACATGGGCACCACATGGAAGGCGGCCCCGGCAGACGACCTGTTCGAGGGACGTGATCGCAAGAGCGGTGAACTCACGTGGACCGGCACCCGTGTCGATCTGATCTTCGGTTCGAACTCCCAGCTCCGGGCTCTGGCGGAAGTATACGGATGCGAGGACTCCCGGGAGAAGTTCCTGCACGACTTTGTTGCGGCATGGAACAAGGTCATGAACCTTGACCGGTACGATCTTGCCTGATCGTCACATTAGTCTACTTTAGTTGAGACGACTGCGTAGTCGATACCGAAGGAAACATGTTTGGTCTGCATTCAGTGACATAACAACGGTAACCGCAGCGGTGAGAGGAGAGAGTCGCCACCATGATCCACCCGTCAACTACCATAAGCATGCAGATCGCGCGTGAGCCCGCAGCGGTTTACGCGTTCGTCTCTACACTTGAAAATTTTCCCCTGTGGGCAACGACATTCTGTAAGTCGATCAGGAAAGAGCAGGACAACTGGGTGATGGAGACGTCACTGGGACCGGTTTCGATCAGGCTTGCCCCGCAGAACAGTCTGGGTGTACTAGATCATTACGTAACACCTCCCTCCGGAGAGACGCTCTATGTGCCGCTGCGGGTGGTAGCAAACGGTTCGGGAAGCGAGGTGCTTTTTACCCTCTTCCGCCTCCCCGGGGTGAGCGACGAGGCCTATGCGGCCGATGCCGCCCTGGTCAGGCAGGATCTGAACAGCTTGAAGGAGCTGTTGGAGCGGTAGCCGGGTCAATTATCTCATGACAAAGGAGAACGTATGAACGTCGTAGCATTCAACGGCAGCCCCAACAAGGAGGGGAACACCTGGCATGCGCTGAAGATGGTGGCTGCGGAGCTGGAACAGGAGGGGATCGAGACCGAGATCATCCATGTGGGAAACAAGGCGGTCAGGGGGTGCATCGCCTGTTACCAGTGCGTCAAGAACAGGAACGAGCAGTGCGTGCTCCCCAACGACGAGGTCAACGCGTGGATCCAGAAGATGAAACGGGCGGACGGGATCATCCTCGGCTCCCCGGTGCACTATGCCTCCATCGGCGGGACCATGAAATCGTTCCTGGACCGTGCCTTCTTCGTCACCGGCGTCAATGACGGCATGCTCCGTCACAAGGTGGGTGCATCTGTGGTGGCGGTGCGGCGCTCCGGCGGCCTGCCGACCTTCGACCAGCTGAACAACTTCCTCAACTATGCCGAGATGCTGCTGCCGACCTCCAACTACTGGAACGTAATCCATGGCCGGACGCCCGGAGAAGTAGTCCAGGACCTGGAGGGGGTGCAGATCATGCGGGTGCTGGGGAAGAACATGGCCTGGCTACTGAAGCTGGTGGCGCATGGCAAGGGAACCATCACCCCGCCGGAACGGGAAGACAAAACCTTCTTCAGCTTCATTCACTGAGACCGGGAACGTTCGCAGAACAACAAAGGCGGCCGATTGGCCGCCTTTCCTCACTCGCTCATTTCAACGTCACCCACGGTTCCTGCTCCAGAAAACTCCCCTCGATGTTAGCCTCCATCTCCAGGAACCGCTGAAAGGGGATGGTGAAGCTCACCACGTCCTTCCCCACCTGGGCACGCAGGTACTGCCGCGCGGAGAGGTCCGTGAGCCCGACCACGCAACGGGGGTGCGCCGAGCGGGCCTCCCGGTAGGAGAAGACACCGATGACCTGGCATGCGGCCGCATAGGGGATGGCCACGTTCTCCAGGCCGGGGCGATCATAGTTGGCCAGTACCGTCAGGGCCGCCAACTGGTCGGGGGTGACAAGAAAGGTGACCGACTCCGGTTGCTTCGCGGCGGGGTCGATACTGCCGAGGGGAACAAAGGCGGCGTACTTCGTGGGGATATCGGTTATGGGCAGCGCATCGATATATGCCCGCACCAGTTCCGGGCTCTTCTTGTAACGTTCGCCGTGGAGAAAGTGGTGCACCAGCTCCGGCCGCGCACCGCCGGCCCGCATCCCTTCGCCGATCCTGCGCCCCTGTTCCGAATCCCCGTTTCCGATGGAGAGAAAGTTACAGAACCCCTCCTCCCCACCGGGGAACTTCTGGTAGGTGTTGCCGAACCCGAGCCCGAGGCCGCCGCCGAAGCAGCCGTAGGTCTCCCGGTCGAACACGGCGGTCCGCCCCTTGGTGGCGACGGCACCGAACATGCTCAGGACGCACCCCCACTTCCCGGGCTCGAACTGGACCGCTCCCTCAGGTCTTTCGTCGGTCAGAAGCAGAGCCACCGGCTCCGTCCCGAGGTTGATGGCATCTGCAATGGCGCTTTTCATGGTGTTTTCTCCTGTGGATCGTATTGTCGGGGGTACCGTCAGCCCTAACCTGCCAGAGCCGCCAGGATCTCGCCCAGATGATCGATGTGGAACTGGATATGGTACTCGCCCAGGCCATAGATCATTCCGTCCAGCGTCGGGTACTCGCCCAGGGGCGAATCCTTCAGTTCCGGGATATGGGCGGTGCGTGCCAGTTGCTCCCCGGTCAGCCCTGCCGCAAAGTCGGCTACCCGCCGGTAATTCAGCTCACACTCCGCCACCAGCTCACTGAAGCTCATGGCAGCACGCTGTTCGGTGTAAAACGGATTGCCGGCATCGAGAACCAGCTGCGGGACGTCGCTGTCGACAAAGGCCCTGAGGAGCGGCAGGTGACCGACCCCCTCGGGACCGCAGAGATGGGAAAGAATCTCCTTGGGTGACCACCGGCCCGCCGGCGCGCGCGAAGCCAGGTTCTCGTCCACCCCCTGGCATACCTGTTTCAGGGCGGCTACTTTCTGCCCGATTATATCAGCCAATTCCTTGCCACGTGAAGTTGCCATACTGACACCTCCTTATGCTGCTTTATCTCCTTTTCTTTCAGTTTACTGCAATCAGCCGATAAACGTTAGGCCCTTTTCGTTGTCCTGGAATTCCTCCACTATTCTGTCTATTTGCTAGACACATACACTCTCAGCAGCACAAGTTTCCGGCACTCTTTCGTCCCTCCACGCAGCGCCACTACAGCTAACTTCCCGCGATTACAGATAAAATATCCCCGGCACTCTTGGCACACGATATGAAAGTCCTGATCAGGATGTTCACTACAACTGGTAGGCAACGGCGCCTGCCTACGGAGGTAGGCCATGCAACAGATTGAAGCCGTTATCGATCAGTTCAAGCTGCAGGAGGTACGAAGCGCCCTCGAAGGTATGGGGATCGAAGACTTCACGGAGAGCACGATCAGGTGTCACCAGAAGGGACCGGTGATGATGTTTCGCGGTGCCGCCTTCAGGGCAAACATCGTCGAAAAGATCAAGGTCGAGATCATCGCGGCAGATGAATCGGTCACGGGGATTGTCGAGGCAATCGGCGCCATTGCCCGAACCAGGCACAAGGAAGATTGCCGTATTGCCATTCACCCCTACCGGGGAGTGAACTGATTCCCGATGACACAGGAAAGGCGGCCGATTGGCCGCCTTTCGAATTATATATGGTGTCCCTGGAATTCCAGCCGACGCCTGCTCAACATGCAACTGCGGCTGAGTAGCTGAAGCAGGTCCACGCAGGGGAATATGTAAGGGTACGGGCTACTTTTCATATTGCAGCCTGTACCCTTTTTGTTCTGCCGTGCCTTCACCCTATTGCATCGAATGCAGGCCGATCATATTGCCTTCCGTATCATAGACCAGGGCGATAAAGCCATACTGCCCGATGGGGAACTTTTCCCTGAACAGCTGGCCGCCGTTCGCTGCGGACTTGGCTGCCTCCACGCTGCAGTCGGCACAGCTGAAATAGATCAGGGTGCCGCACCCGCCCGAATCTTTCCCCTCCATCCTGACCAGGGCACCGGTGGCACCGAGCACATCCTGCTGCATCGGGAAGGACCAGATCTCCATACCGGGGATTGGGCTTTCCAGCTGGGTCAGGGTCAGACCGAACACTGCTTCGTAAAACCGCTTCGCCCGCGCCATATCCTGCACGTAGATCTCGAACCAGACTACCGGATTGATTGCCATGACGAATCACCTCCTCATTGCTGCCATTATACACCCTCTGCCAGTAGGATGCCCCTGTAAATCCTTCAGGCCGCGCGGCGCAGTTCCGCGGCTGTTTGACCGCAAACAGCCCACGGTTCAGGGCATCACTTATCTCGATGAACTGCCGGCTCACATCACGGCTCATGCCCATGTCGAGCAGCGCCTACTGCTTTACTGTACGCCTGTTATGGCAATCGGAATGCGGAAAGCTTTATATAAATATATGTCAAAGAGCAGTAGAATGAAGATGGCAGAGAAATCGTTATGGGCTAGTTACACTGACCGCTCATTACCGGCATTTTTTCGAGCGGCGCATCGCAAAGGAGAAGTGACATGGTAACGCCTGCAAAGAACACAGTTTGCCTCTGGTACGACCGCAACGCCGAGGACGCTGCAAGCTTTTACGCCAGAACCTTTCCTAATTCATCCGTTGGCGCAGTACTTCGCGCCCCGGGTGACTACCCGTCCGGCAAGAAGGGGGATGTGTTGACGGTCGAGTTTACCGTGATGGGAATTCCCTGCCTCGGGCTTAATGGTGGCCCCGAGGTCAAGCACAACTGGGCATTCTCGTTTCAGGTGGCAACCGTTGACCAGGCCGAAACGGATCGCTACTGGAATGCCATTGTCGGCAACGGCGGCATGGAGAATGAGTGCGGCTGGTGCCAGGACAAATGGGGCTTGTCGTGGCAGATTACACCGATCGCCCTGACCAGGGCCATAACCGATCCCGACCCCGCCGCTGCCAAGCGAGCGTTCGATGCGATGATGAAGATGAAAAAGATCGACATTGCGGCAATAGAGGCGGCGCGCCGTGGTTGAAGTTGCGGAAATGATCCATAAACAAAAGGCGGCTCCTTGGCCGCCTTTTGCATCAGGTAAACTATCCCCTTAATTTCTGCTACGCCGCGACGGTTTCTGCCCCGGCCAGCCGTCTCCCCAGGTCAAAGGCCCGCCGGCAATCCAGCGGCAGCGCCTCTGCCCGCCGCTTCGCCTTGTGGACCGGATCGAAGCTCTCGATCATTACTTTCCCATAGTCATCCACCTGGCAGGTGTCGAAAGCGCAGAGCGACTCGGCGGTGCCGAGCAGCATCTGGGCATAGCTTTCGTTGGCTTTGACGAAGTACTCATAGCCGAACTCCCTGCTCCGCTCTTCGGTGACGTTCATGGTGTAGATGAAGGCCATGGCCAGTTTCTTCGGAAAAAGGGTGCCATAGGGGACGGTGTAGGTCAGATAGGGGAACAGCAGCCGTTCCAGGAAACTGCGCGTCTCGCCGGTGACCGAGCCGAAATAGACCGGCGAGCCGATGACCAGGGCATCGGCCGCAGCGATCTTTGCCAGCACCGGCGTCAGACCATCCTTCATGGCGCAGCGGCCGTAGCTCTTTCCCCCCCTGGTCTTGCAGGCGAAGCAGCTCGTGCACCCCTTGAAGTCCAGGTCGTACAGGTGAACCAGTTCCGTCTCTGCCCCTTGCGCTGCGGCCCCCTCCAGGGCATTTGCCACCAGAGTTGCCGTGTTCCATTGTTTGCGGGGACTGCCGTTGATACCGATGACCTGCATCGTCTACCTCCTGTTAAGTGTTGCCGGATTTGAAGCTGCCGGACGAGTTGGCTGTCGTTATTCAGGTTACTGCTGCGCGGGGTAACATGGTGGGGTATGCCGGGTGCAACTATTCGGTTTTTCGTGGCATGGTGAAAAATTACTCCCGAAGGGATGTGTCGTCAAGCGGGAATAGGTATGGTGTCTGTATTTGCCCTAGTGTAGAACAACAAAGGCGGCCATTTGACCGCCTTTTAAATTAAGTATGCTGCCCCCCCAATTCCACGACGGCTGACCACTTGCGGATCAGCATCGCTTCATTTTCGGAGATGCCCAGCGACAGCAAAAAGGCGTGGTGGGCCTCCGGCTCCCGCCTTTCGAACTCCACATGGAGCTTTTTCATGGCGGCGTCATCCATGCCGGCAGCGCGCAGCATGGCGACGAACATCTCCTTGTTCACGGTGGCACCCGGGCCACCCTCACCCTGCACTTTCAACATGCCGGCCAGCAGACGCTGCTTGGTACGCAGGGCCTCGATCTCCGCGCTGATTTCGTCAAGACGCCGCCGTAACACGGTGGTCGTGTCATCACCGACAGTGGCGAGAATCGCCCTGATCCCGTCGATATCCATCCCGGCCCGTCGCAGGGAGCAGATCGACTCCAACCGCCCCCGATCGGCGGGAGAGTACTGGCGATAGCCGGCCTCGCTCCGCACCGATGGCGACAGCAGCCCGATCCGGTCGTAGTAGAGCAGCGTACTGCGGGACAGGCCGAACTGCCGGGCCAGCTCTGAAATGCGGTACATACAGACTCCAATAGTGCCCCCGGCGCACAGCCGGGGGCGAATAGATATCAGACAGATTTCGCCCTGATCGCGCTGATCCTGTCCGCCGGCAGCCCCAGCCACTCCAGAAAGCTCTGGTGTCCGGCAGGGTTTTCCTGTTCAAACAGACGGTGCCACTTCTCCATTGCCGCCTGATCCAGGCCGATGGCCTTGAAGCGGGCCACCCACTCCTCCACGGTTACATTTGCTCTCATTGCTGTTCTCCTTTTCATGTCGTTTGTAATTGTATCATGGCCATGACAAAGACAATGCTAAACTGTAAAGCGGTAGACGGGTCAAGAGGTATTTTCAGAATAGTGCTTAAATAATAAAGGCGACCGTTTGGCCGCCTTATGAAGTACATATGGTGTCCCCGGAATTATCCCGTCCCGGACCCTTTTTCTCTTCCCGGATGAGGTATAATGTACTCACCGGCAGGCACGAACCGGTGCCGCCGGGGACGCGAAACAACGTGGGGACGCCATGAACAGTAAACCCGTGGTAGAGGTCTTCTTCGATTACATCTGACCCTGGTGCTATCTCGGTACCGTGCGTACCGACCGCCTCCATCAGGAATACGGGGTCCAGCTGCGCTGGAGCGTCTTTCCGCTTCACCCCGACACCCCGCAGGAAGGAAGGGAGCTTTCCGAGCTCTTTGCCGGTCGGGAGGCGATGATCCGCGACATGCAGGCCCGACTGCTGCAGATAGCCGCACGCGAGGGACTCCCCCTTGCCGAACGGAGCCGCACCTACAACAGCCGGCTCGCCCAGGAGCTGGGGAAATGGGCGGAGGAGCAAAGTCGTGGAGATGAGTTCCGCCATGCCGTCTACCGGGCCTATTTCGTGGATGGGGTCAACATTGCCCAGGTAGAGGAGTTGGTGCGGATCGCCACCACGGTCGGGTTGCCGGCGGACGGTGCACGAACCGTGCTGACGGAGCGAAGTTTTGCCGCAGCGGTGGCTGCCGACTGGCAGCGGGCCATGGACCTTGGCATCACCGCCGTACCGACCCACCTCTGTGGAGGGAGGCGCCTGTCCGGTTTTGCGGCCTATGAAGATTTTGTGCGGCTGATTGGGGAGAGCCAGTAAGTTCCTCCGCAGAAATTCAAAAGGCGGCCAATCGGCCGCCTTGAATTAAGTATGGTGTCCCCGGAATTATCCAATGTAACAACATCCTGGCGTACGAAAGGAGACTCACATGATAGGGGCTTATCTGCAAATAACATTGAAAATAGCCAGTGCGAAGCGTCCGGCAGCGGCCAAAGTATATGCGGACTACCGGGAGCCGTTCCTGAAAACCATACCCGGAGCGCAATCGAAAGAACTTCTGCTTCGAGAGGAGGATGTCCAGGTATTGCACGGTTTTGATACGGTTGAGCATGCCGCCGCGTACCTGAAGAGCTCTCTGTTTCAGAACGACGTGGTCGCCGCCTTGGCGCCAAACCTGTCAGCTGATCCCGAAATCAGAATCTATTCCTGTAGCTGAAGGGGGATCGACGCCGACATTCTCCTTTACCCAAAAGATGGAACTCCATGGGGTCACTCCATGGGGTCAGGTCTTGAATTATCACTTTTTTGCGTTGATCACCTTGCTGACCGTGGTGTAGTGGATACCGAGAGTCCGGCTGATTTCCGTCAGTGTGTAGCCGTGCTGCCCATGGGCGATTTGGATCAGCCGGTTGCGTTCCCCCTTCGCGCGCTTTTCGCCAGACGGAAACAGGAGATCCAGTGCCGGGCGTCCCGCATGGCGCTGATGGCGCGGGATTTCATGGATCTCCTTCTTCCCGTCAAGGCGCTCCCGCACCTGCTCGACAAACAGCTCCGTTCCGAGGATGACCTGACCGCACAGCTTTTCCCATGGTGATTCCTGCTGTCCCATCCCCTCCTTGACAAACTGCCGGTAGCGACGCCGGGCCTCGGCCAGGGTGGCGGAGAAATTGGCAAGCAGCCACTCAGTGCAGAGAAACCCCGGCAAAGGGGCCCTGCCAAGGGTCGGCAGATAGCTGCCCCACCGGTACTGCTCCGGCCGCTCGACCATACCGGCCCGCACCGGGTTCAGCACCACATAGCGGCACAGCTCCAGCAGGTGGCTCTCCTTTTCCACCAGCACGGCCTTGAACCGCCCCTTGAAGAGATGACCATCCACCCGGTGGGTGCGATTGTATGCCTGGGTATAGACGCCGTTCAGATGGCGCATGCCGGCGGAAAGGTTTCCTTCCGGGGTTTCGATGAGGAGGTGGTAGTGGTTGCCCATGAGGCAGTAGGCGTGGCAGAGCCAGTTGAAGCGCTTGACGGTCTGGCCGAGGATGGCAAGGAAGGTCTGGCGGTCGTGGTCATCGGCGAAGATGTCCGCCCGGGCGTTGCCGCGGGAGGTGACGTGATTGACGACGCCGGGGAATTCTATGCGTAAGGGGCGAGCCATGGGGAAAAGGGTAACAGTAGAAACTTATAATTCAAGACCTGACCCCATAGATTTTCCGTAACTCACCGAAATGTCAATAAGTCAAGTCTGCCCCCAAGTGGTCCCGGCTTCTTTTATTGCTTACTATTGCTTTTCAACAATATCTGGTAAAATCGACATAGATGTTGACAGAAAAACATAGTTCTAATAAAATATGTGCCATGCAGTTACTGTATACAGTATACGAAAGTGTACCTCCACCAAGCCAAATAGTTCATCTATTTTAGGCTTCACCTAAGAAAGGAGGTAATATAATATGTTAGCTGCAAATTTGAAATCCCCCCTAGAAACCGGCCTCTTCACCCTAGCACTTAGCCTTTCCAGAAATAACGAGCAGAATGTCCCAGCAACCTTGATTGACTATTTTGATCAAATCCTAAATCAGGTTAGGGCTGTCTTGGCACGCCCAGGTGAGGTTGTTAAAGATATCGCCCCTGAAGCTCTTGACTTGGCTCTTGAAATTGAGTGCGATACATGCCTATACAAAGAGCTGCTTGAGTTGGAAAATTATCGTAGCCTGACACCTGAAAAAGCGGATCATCTCCTCCGTGATCTGGAGGCTCTGTCTGTTCGTTAAAAATAACCTCAGGTTGCTGCTTGAAGAGTTTGTAAAGCTCAATAAAACCCCCTATTTCAACCGAGAGATAAACGCCTACCTCCTTGAACTCATAGAGTTTACAGAAGAACTAATCGCAAATTACAATACTCTCCCTGCCGACGCTACTCGACTTATTTCCAAGATCCTTTGGAGTGCGGCGAAATATTTAAGCGGCACGTCCATACACAAGGTGCCGTATGAGATTGTGTATTGCCTTAAGTTGGCGCTTGATGATTGGAATTCTGACCCAAAGCTAATTACTACTGCGCTCACCGATGATCCGGATTTCCATTTTATGCATGTAAATCCGGGCGTTATAATTAATCTTATTTATCCTGGGAAAAATACAAACAAAGACATTATTCAGATTGCATTTCCGACGCTATACAGACATAGACCTCTTTATATTATCGCTCTTTATCATGAACTCGGACATTTCATAGACAAACAATTCAAAATAACCGATTGGTCTTTTAGAAGTGACCCTGTGCCAAAGGATCAACGGAAGAAAGAGGAGGCTCATAGATCTGAGTATTTTTCTGATCTGTTTGCTGCATCCTATGCCGGGAAAGCATATCTGCAATTTTTAAACAATTTTGCACCAGGTGATCCAACAACTGACTCACATCCTTCTACAGCCGATAGAATTGACAATTTAAATGCTTTTCTAGAATCAAGAAATAATACACAAATAGATAGGATTAATAATGTATTGCTCCAGCTTGGTAAGCCGCTACTTGCCTTGAAATACACTAAGCCAGCACTTACCGACTGCTTCGATAATTTGCGCCCTTACACATTCAAAAATACAAATGAACTGCATGGGATTTTTGAGGCGGGATTTGACTACTTACAAAGTGTCCAGTCAGCACCAAATCAATTGTGGAGCAAGTTTGACGAATTCAAAAGAGACAAGGTTGTGAACGATCTCGTAGAGAAAAGTATCAGAAATAAAATGATTACCGAAGAGTGGTCAAATGCAACTGCTTAATAAGAAAGACATAGAAGTGTCTTTAGCATCGTCACACCCAAACACGCTTTTTATCGATCCACTCCTAGATCAGGAGCAAATAGGTAATGTTACGGTTGACCTTCGTCTTGGGTATGATTTTTTTGTTTCAATTTTAACCAGAAAACCATTTATTGAGGTGTTGGCAACCGATCCAAAAAATAATCGCGGAATTGCTTCTTTTTTCCAGGAAACTCGCAGAGACATTAGTGATAGGTTTATTCTCTATCCAAATCAAGTAGTACTGACAACTACCTTAGAATATGTTTCGCTTCCTTCAAATGTCTATGCTGATGTTCTTACCAGAAGTAGCTATACCCGGCTCGGCATTCACTTAAACACGATGATTCAGCCTGGCTTTAGAGGGTGCGTACCTCTCGAGTTGGTTAACCATGGGAATAATGCAATTGAACTTGTTGTCGGTAGTAAAATTTGCCAGGTAAGGCTTTTTAAACTCGCTGAAGAATCTCCCTACCATGAGTCCTCAGATTCGAGAAAATATTTTGGAGATGTCCGGCCAGTGTTATCCAAGGCAGAGAGTGACAAGGATCTTGATATCCTGTCGAAAATTCAAACTGCAAAGCCGTAGATGTAGATTCATCCAATCACTATCAATATTCCTTCCCCAGCCTGCCTCAACAAATTTGACCCAACCCCAAAAAAACAATTCAATAAAATGTTGACAGCACATGTTAGCTTGTGTATGCTTACAGCATGAACACGCCGTTTGGGACAAAAATCCGCCAGTTGCGGGAAGCAAAAAACCTCTCTCTCCGGGATTTTGCAAAAAGACTGGGAGATATTTCTCCAGCGCATATTTCTGATATCGAACTCGGAAAGCGTTTTCCCTCTGAGCAACTGCTTGAAAAGATTGCCGTATTGCTCGACATCACGACAGAGGAACTTCAAGAATATGATTCACGACCTCCCATTGATGAAATTAGAAAGCTGGTACAAGCTGATTCAGCTTATGGCTTTGCGCTAAGAAAGCTTGTCAGTTCGCAAGTAACACCGGACGATATCCTTGAACTGCTTGAAAAAAAGCGAAGCGAGGATCAATGAATTCGACGAACTAAGAAGAGCATTTTTTTTGACCTGAGTGTTAGCAATGACAGCTTACGTAAGCTTATGGAAATATTGGTGCTTGAAGTAATTACAATATTTGCTACGTGAGCAAAATACAGTTGCAGAAAAGGAGGTGATGAAAATGGCAAAAAATCCACCAATTGGTGACAGGCACAGGATTGGCGCAGTTCGAGAACGGTCACAGACTTACAACCCACAGAACGACCGATGGGTAAAGCGCGACACAAACACGGGGCAGTTTATTGATCAGAAAGCAGATGGAAGCCCATTTAAGGGCGTCCGGCGAGAGAGTGGGAGGTAACACCACTACCAAGAAAAGGAGAAGTGCTATGGACAAGGACAAAGTAAAAGAAATCGTTTTTTTCATTGACAAAGAGCAATTCAAGTCAACAAAACAACACTTGTCAGTTAGGGAGATTCTTCAGGATTATGCGAAAGAAGATCCAAATGAAACAACACTCGTGTTGCGGAAGGGAAATGATCTTCATAAGTACACCAACCTTGATGAGGTCATCACTCTCGAAAATGGAATGAAATTTATCGCTTATCACAATGGCCCTACGCCAGTATCGTGAGGTGCATTATGTACGGTCCGGACAGACTAATTAAGGAACTTCTTGACCTTGGATATGAAGTAGAGAAAGTTGCCGTTGCTAATGACAAATTCTTCGGAGTAATCAAGCGTTATGAAGTCCCTGTCGGACGCTTCCAGGGGAAAACCATTGATCTTGGCATTCAGGCAACCATTGATTTCCCGAGAACTGTAGCTTCCGCTATTCATGTACTCGCTAGTCCTCAATTGTATGAAAAAACCGACTCTATACAGGGTGTACGGAATATCACTGACAGCGTCTTGGGGCCGGAATGGCGATACTGGAGTCGTAACTTCGGATGGCAAGGAGAGAAGTCAGCACGTAGGCTCATGAACCAAATAAAGGGGATATTCGCAAATGCTTAAACCCGAACTTTCAGTCGCGATGTCCGAGAGGCTGAATGCCAGCCTCTCGGAATTCTTAGTTCGCAAAGACCACCAAGAAGATTTGATTTTTACCCTTTGGAGTCCGTCACTTGGGGAGCATCGACTCACTGCACTCTTGCACACCATTGTCTATCCTGAGGACGGCGACAGGCAGGTTCATGGGAATGTCAGCTTCAACCCGACTTATTTCGAACGGGTATGCTCTTTGGCACTCCGAGAGAAGTGCGGGATAGCCTTTCTTCACAGTCATCCATTTCCAGGCTGGCAAGGAATGAGCGAAGATGACATCGTTGCTGAAAAAAAGATGGCTGGCGCGGTTGAGGCATTGACTGAGCTTCCTTTAACAGGCATCACAATTGGTTCAGATGGAACTTGGAGTGCTCGAATGTGGGATTCGGCCGGTGGCAGACAATATCATGGGCAATGGTGTAAATCGGTACGAATTGTTGGGTCAGCATTAAAAATTAATTTCGCCGAACACTTAGTGCCTAAACCAACTTATCGAGAACTTTTTAAAAGAACTGTTACCGTATGGGGCAAGGAAAATCACGCAACATTAGCACGGCTCAGAATTGGCATTGTCGGATTGGGAAGCGTAGGAAGTTTAGTAGCTGAAGCACTTGCACGGATGGGAATGGAGCACTTCACACTTATAGATTTTGACGAAGTCCAAGAACATAATCTAGATCGTCTACTCGGGGCAACCGAGGAAGACATCGGCGAGTTAAAGATTGAAGTGGCCGAGCGCCAAATCAGAAGATCGGCAACTTCAAGAAAAATTGAAATCAATTCCGTACCACACAGTCTGGCAGAGGAAGTTGGTTATCGTGCTGCACTAAATTGCGATGTCATTTTCAGTGGCGTAGATCGCCCGAGAGCACGACACATTTTGAACCATCTTGCTTATGGACATCTGATACCCGTGATTGATGGCGGTATTGTTGTACGGTTTAATAAATATGAGGAATTTACCGGAGTTGATTGGCAACTGCAGACCGTAGCGCCGGGGCGCCCCTGTCTCAGCTGTTTGGGCGCTTACAACCTTACAGACGTAAGTCTTGACGAAAATGGACAGCTTGACAACCCATCCTACTTAAAGGGCCTTCCGAAGAATCATCGGTTTAAAAATAACGAAAATGTTTTCCCTTTCAGTGCCAATTTGGCTTCTTTGGAAGTCCTACAATTAGTAGCTCTAGTGACGGGTGTCGGTGGCATTAACAATTTTGGCGTGCAACGTTATCGCTATGTGCCAGGCAACATGGAGTTTGATGTTGAAAGGAATTGTAATAAAGATTGCGACTGCGTAGAGTTGGAGGGAAGAGGAGACAGCCATTTTTCTCTTTACGGACAAGACGTTACAGCTGAAGCTGCTCGGAAGAGGCAATCTGAAAGGCGATAGATAAAAGAGAACCAGATATAACGAACCTAAAACCGAAAGGGCGCCGCAACGGGCGCCCTTTCTACCTACTTCAAATTTTTCTTTATCCTCTCCACCGCCTCAATAACGTTCTCGCGATGGCCAAACGCCGACAGCCGGAAGAACCCTTCGCCGCTGGGGCCGAAGCCGGAGCCGGGGGTGCCGACCACATTACACTCAGTCAGGAGCTTGTCGAAGAAGTCCCAGCTGCTCATGCCCCCCGGGGTCTTGAGCCAGATGTAGGGGGCATCCACGCCGCCGTAGCAGGTGACGCCGGCCTCTTTCAGCCCTTCACGGATGATGCGAGCGTTCTCCATGTAGTAATCGATGATCTCTTTCGTCTGCTTCCACCCCTCGTCGCTGTAGACCGCAGCGGCGGCACGCTGGACCGGGTAGGAGGCGCCGTTGAACTTGGTGGTGGTGCGGCGCAGCCAGAGCTTGTTGAAGCTGTAGCGCTCGCCCGTGCTGGTGGTTCCCATGACCTCTTCCGGCACGACCACCAAGCCGCAGCGCACACCCGTGAAGCCGGCGGTCTTGGAGAAGGAGCGGAACTCGATGGCGCACTTCTTCGCCCCTTCGATCTCGTAGATGGAGTGGGGGATCTCCGGGTTGGTGATGAACGCCTCGTAGGCGGCGTCGAAGAAGATGACGGCGTCATTGGCGTTGGCGTAGTCCACCCACTTCTTCAGCTCGGCCTTGCTGGCCACGGTGCCGGTCGGGTTGTTGGGGAAGCAGAGATAGATGATGTCCACCTTTTCGGTCGGCAGCGACGGGATGAAGCCGTTCGCCTCGTTGCACGGCATGTAGACGATCCCCTTGTAGTACCCCTTCTCGTCCGCTTCGCCAGTGCGGCCGATCATGACGTTGGTGTCGTTGTAGACCGGGTAGACCGGGTCGCCTATGGCGACAATGTTGTCCAGGGCGAAGATATCGAGAATGTTCGCGCAGTCGCACTTGGAGCCGTCGGAGATGAACATCTCCTCGGTCTTCAGCGACACCCCCAGCGGCTTGTAGGACTTCTCGATGATGGCGTTGATCAGCCAGTCGTATCCCTGCTCCGGGCCGTAGCCGGCGAAATGGTCAATGGTGCCGAGGTCGTCCACGGCGTCGTGGAACGCCTTGAGGATAGCCGGGGGGAGCGGACGGGTGACGTCGCCGATCCCCAGGCGGATCACCTTGGCGTCCGGGTTGGCGGCGGAAAATTCCCGCACGCGGCGGCCGATCTCGGGGAAGAGATAGCCGGCTTTGAGTTTCAGGTAGTTGTCGTTGATTTTTGCCATCTTGGGTGAACCCTCCACATTGTATTGATATTCTGAGAACAGAATCGTAAATCAAGGTCTATCTCACGCAACGACGCGACGACGCGACGATAATCTTAAACCTTTTTTTGGTTAAGGCTTTTAATCCGTTGCGTCGTCGCGTCGTCGCGTGAAACGGAGGTTTTCCGGTTTGCACGGTTTCGTTATTTCAGTCCCAACACGTCCTGCATGTCGTAGATGCCCGGTTTCTGCGAAACCACCCACTGGGCTGCCCGTACCGAGCCGCGGGAGAACATGTCGCGGGTCATGGCCCGGTGGCTGATCTCGATCCGCTCGCCTTGGCCTATGAAGTAGACCGTGTGCTCGCCGACGATGTCGCCGCCCCGCACGGTCTGCATGCCGATCTCTTCCTTGGTCCGCTCGCCGCAGATCCCCTCGCGGTGGTAGTTCGCCACCTTGTTGTAGTCGCGACCCAGCGCCTCGGCCACCACCTCACCCATGCGCACGGCGGTGCCGGAGGGGGCGTCTTTCTTCTTGTTGTGGTGCAGCTCCACGATCTCCACGTCGAAGTCGTCCCCCAGAGTCCTGGCCACGTCCTTCAAGACCTTGAAGCAGACGTTGACCCCGACGCTCATGTTGGGGGCGAGCACCGCCGGGATCTCTTTCGCCAGTTCGGCTGCCAGCGCACGTTCCTCGGGGGTGAAGCCGGTGGAACCGATGACGATCGCCTTCTTCTTCAGGGCGCACGCCTCCAGGTTCTTCAGCGACACCTTGGGGGTGGTGAAGTCGATGAGGACGTCGCACCCGGCCACCACGGCGTTCAGGTCGTCGGATATAGTAACACCCAGCACGCCGCAACCGGCGATGAGCCCGGCATCCTGCCCCACCATCTCGTGCCCCGGCCGCTCCAGCGCGCCGGAAACCGTGCATCCGGCCTCCTTGGCGGCAACGATAATCCTCTGGCCCATCCGACCCGCAGCACCACAGACAGCTATCTTAATCATAGGAAAACCTCGTCAGTCTGAAGACTGAAGGCTGAAGGCTGAAGGAAAGCCTCCAACCGTCAGCCTTTCGCCTTGGATTAGAATAGTACGTTACCGGCTGGCAGCCTCTCTTAACCTTCAGCCTTCAGCCTTTAACCTTCAGCCTCTACTAAATCAGCTTGTACTCTTTCATGATTGCCGCCAGTTTCTCCTTGTTCGCCGCACCCATCTCGCAGAGCGGCAGCCGTACCTCGTCGGAGCATTTCCCCATGAGCCCCAGGGCCGTCTTGACCGGGATCGGGTTGCTCTCGATGAACATGGCGTTGCCGATCTTGAGGGTCTCCAGGTGGAGCCTGCGGGCGGTTGCCATGTCACCGGCGTAGAAGGCGTCGGTCAGGTCCGCCACGGTCTTCGGCATGATGTTGGCCAACACCGAGATGACCCCCTTGGCGCCGCACGCCATCATCGGGAAGGTGATGAAGTCGTCGCCGCAGAGAACGTCGATCTTGTCGCCGCAGAGTGCGAGCACTTCGGAGGCCTGCTGGAGCGAGCCGGTCGCCTCCTTGATCGCTACCACGTTCTTGTGCACTGCAATCCTGGCCACGGTCTCGGGGAGCATGTTGACACCCGTGCGCCCCGGCACGTTGTAGAGGATCTGGGGGATGGCAACGGCATCGGCGATGGCGGTGTAGTGGCGCACCAGCCCTTCCTGGGTCGGCTTGTTGTAGTAAGGGGTGACGAGGAGCACGCCGTCGGCACCAACCTCTTTGGCCTTCTGGGACAGCTCGATCGCCTCGGCGGTGGAATTGGAGCCGGTGCCGGCGATGACCGGAACCCGCTTGTTCACCTGCTCGATGACGGCCTTAATCACGGCCATATGCTCGTCGTAGTCGAGCGTCGAGGCCTCGCCGGTGGTGCCGCACGGCACGATGGCGTCGGTTCCCCCTGCGATCTGGAACTCAACCAGTTCCCGCAGTTTTTCGTAATCCACCTGTCCGTTATTGAACGGTGTGACAATGGCGACAATGCTTCCCTTGAACATGATCTGCCTCCTCTATGAGAATTGACGGTTAGTGACGATTGTTATTTGGTCTGCTGCCAGACGATGACGCCCTTTTTGTTGAGGTCGCCGGTGATGCGGTGGCAATCAATCGATAAAAGTGGGTATTTGTACCATATGGAGCGGTAAAAGTCAAAATATTACGGCGTGGCAGGGGGTTACGGGGAGGTCATAGTTCATGGAACGGGAACGGGTGAAGAAAAAAGCGGTTATGTCTCTGCGGATAACAGCAGGATGAATCATAAACAGCATTTGAACCGCAAAGTCGCTAAGAACGCGAAGAAAACGTACAGGTAAATAAAAAAAACTTCTCACCCATAAGGTGATCTCAGGGATTCGATTAACTCTCTGATTTCTTTGCGAACATTGCGTCTTTGCGGTAATAATCCACTTTTTCTAGGATTATTCGGGCATGGCGAGGGAGCCCGTCACCTCGTTCGAGACGGCCCCTTCCACGAGCTGGCCGTCATTGACGGAGAGCACTTCCCGCACCACGTAGGTATACGTGACACCGAAATCGGCGTGGCGGTCCACGTAACGGTTCCCCTTCACCGGCGTAGCCGTGAGGAGAACGGAAGTGGTGCTGTCGCCTCCCCGCCGGCGATAGACATGAAAACCGGCGTGGTCCGCCACGACCCCGCTTGCCGGCTGCCACTCCAGATTTATGCTGTCGGGAGTGGAGGCCGCCGTAAGCCGGGGAGCGGCTGGGGCGATGACTTTCTTGCTGCGGACCCGGGAGGAATCGCTTTCCGCCCCATCCCGGTTGTAGGCAACCAGCTTGTACTGGTAGGTGGTACCATCCTTCAGGTCGGTATCGGTGTAGATATAGCGGTTGTTGTCGACCTGAACCCCCTTGGGGTACTCCAGGTCCACCTGCTGAAGGAGGTGGTAGGCGGTGGGGCAGCTCTCGCAATCTTCAGCGGGGGGGAGCACCTCGCGGCGGAACAGCCTGAACCCCGCCAGATCCTTGAGCGGCTTCCCTCCAGCTTCGCTGGCCGGTGCCGTCCAGGTGACGTAGAAGCGGTCTCCCTTCTGATCCGCCCGCAGGTCGGCAACGGCCGCCGGCACGGTGGACGAGGGGGGGACGAGGGCACCCTTGCGGCCGCAGCCGGCAAGGAGGGTTATCAGCACTATCATCACGAATAATCTGCCCATGGCGTTATCCCATTCAAACAAAAGTTATCTTCAGTCCGCGAGGGGTGGGCGCTCCGTGGAGCGAATGTGCCCGAGTGCCAGCCCGCTGTAGGAGAAATTGAGCTAAGCCAGCCGAACGGCCGGCGCGAAATGAGCCGTACAGCGGCGGCACGAGGAGACGCTGAGCAGAACGGAGCGCCCACCTCTCGCGAACATGCCGCCGGCTACCGCCCCGACTTTACCCGTTCGATCTCCGCCTTCACCCGCTCCAGGGCCGTCCCCCCCGTGGCGCGGCGCGCGTTGACGCTCGCCTCCAGGGTGATGGCGTCGTAGATGTCCTCGCCGATCATGGCGGAGAACCCCGTCCACTCATCCATGGTCAGCTCCGGCAGGTCCTTGCCGTGGGAGAGACAATAGGCCACCGATTTACCCACCACCTCGTGGGCATCCCGAAACGCCATCCCCTTCCGGACCAGGTAGTCGGCCACGTCAGTGGCGGTGGAAAATCCTTTGGCCGCCGCCTGGCGCATGGTGGCCGCGTTGACTTCCATCTCGCGGATCATATCTGCGAAGATCTTGAGTGATCCCTTCACCGTGTCGATGGTATCGAACAACGGCTCCTTGTCCTCCTGCATATCCTTGTTATAGGCGAGCGGCAGGGATTTCATCACGGTGAGAAGCGCCATCAGGTTGCCGTAGACGCGGCCGGTCTTCCCCCGGACCAGTTCGGGAACGTCCGGGTTCTTCTTCTGGGGCATGATGGAGGAACCGGTACAGAAGCCGTCGGAGAGGTCGATGAATTTGAACTCGCTGGTGGACCAGAGGATCAGCTCCTCGGAGAAGCGGGACAGGTGCATCATCACGATGGAAGCATCGGCCAGGAACTCCAGGGCAAAATCCCGGTCGGAGACGGAATCGAGAGAGTTGCGGGTCACCTGGGGGAAATCGAGCAGCTCGGCCACGTGCTCCCGGTCGATGGGGAACGTGGTCCCGGCAAGGGCACCGGCGCCGAGGGGAAGGACGTTCATCCGCCGGAGGCAGTCCTCCATCCGCCCCTTGTCCCGAGTGAACATCTCCACGTAGGCGAGCATGTGGTGGGCGAAGAGGATCGGCTGGGCGGTCTGGAGATGGGTGTACCCCGGCATGATGACGTCCAGGTTCTTCTCGGCCTGGAAGAGGAGCGAATCGATGAGGAGGTCCAGGTAGGCGGATATCTCCACCAGTTCGTCCCGGAGGTAGAGGCGGATGTCCAGGGCGACCTGGTCGTTGCGGGAGCGGCCGGTGTGGAGCCGTTTCCCCGCCTCGCCGATCTTTGCCGAGAGGCGCGCCTCGATGTTCATGTGGATGTCTTCCAGGGATATCGAAAAGTCGAACTTCCCCTCCTCGATCTGGCGGAGGATCTCCTGAAGGCCATGGACGATCTTTTCCACGTCGGCCAGGGGGATGATCCCCTCCTTGCCGAGCATCCGGGCATGGGCGATAGAGCCGCGGATATCCTGGTGGTAGAGGCGCTTGTCGAAGTCGATGGATGCGGTGAACTCCTCCACGAACTTGTCGGTAGGCTGGGAAAACCGCCCCCCCCAGAGCTTGTCGGTGCATTCCTTGGGCATGGTGTATCTCCTTCTATGAAAAACTGTATTATGTAAGTTGTTTGTGCCTGTTTTTACTAGAAACGAGCAAATTTTCGCAAGGTCAAGGCGGCCGAAGGATGACGCGGAGGCGTAGCAGCGCTACGCCGCACAAGGAATCCAGAAGGCCAACGCAGAGATTGCGGAAAAGGGCCGTTTCTATGCTTCCTGGCCGATTTCGAATCCCGCCACCATCTCTTCCCCACTCACCCTCACCCACTTCTCCTCCGTCGACCAGCGCATGATGGCATGGACCTTGAGGGGAACCCGGGTGGTACGGGGATCGAGTTCATGGTGCTGGGGTAGATTGAAGTAGTAAAGCCGGGTACCGGTGCCGAAGCGGAGCCGGCAGAGGGGCGCGCCGTCGAAATCGTCGGTGACGAACTCCGGCAGCTCGACCTTTGCCAGCTTGTGGTGGCGGTTGATGATTACCGCCGACCGGCCGAACTCGCCGGCAGCGGGAGCGTCTTCGATCCGGGTCTCGGCGGAGGTATTGCCGAAGACGGTCACCGTCTCCCGTACGCCGGGGGTGTCCTCCAGGTACTCGCCGTAGAACCCGGTCAGGACCTCCCAGTAGGCGCGGTGCTCCGGCTTGGGATTGCACTGGATGACGAACAGGGCATCGAGCCCCTGCCGGGTGGAAAAATAGAGCTGGTTGGCGTGGTCGATGATCTGCCGGATATTGGAGCTGTAGAGGTCGCGGTAGAGGTAGTCCAGGCAGATCAGCACCATGAAATTGAAACAGGCGGGCCGGCTCCTGAACAGGTAGAAATGGCGCCCCCGGTACAGGTCGTGGACCTTGTCGAGAAACTCCTCCCCGTGGAACGGGTGAGTCTTTGCCTCCAGGAAGACCCGCAGCTTTCCGTCCGCCTCCTTGATCGCCGTGCAGCACCAGTTGACCGGCATCTCCCGCACGTCGCCGGAGTCGATGTCCCGGTCCACCAGTTCGATAGCCTCGCCGTTGTCCTCCCGGAACCGCTCGAGTTGCTCCCGGTAGATCTTCAGGGTCACATGCTCCATCCCGAACATGGTGACCGTATTGGGACGGAAGCCGGTCCGGATCCTCTCCAGCAGGTCATCAAAGCGGGCGAACGGGATGGAGCTCTCGGGAAGCATGAGGAAGTGGAGCTTCTTCAGGTTGCTCTCCCCCGTCACCGCCAGGTCGAGAAGCGCCTCCACCTGTGCCCACTTCCGTACCGGCTCCGCCAGCGCGAACCCCGCCTCGGCCCGCCGCAGGTGGTTGGGTATCTGGGCGATGAGGCAGTGGAGATGGTGCCCCAGAGGGAACTCCAGGTTCACCTTTTTGTCGACGATCTGGACCATGAGAACCTTTTTTTACCATAGAGGAAACGGAGGAGGGGCCTGTCACAGGAGCCCGATTTTTTCGCAAGATCAAGGCTGTCGAGGGGTTGCGCGGAGGCGTAGCAGCGCTACGCCGCACAAGCGACCCCGAAGACTTACGCAGATATTGCGGAAAAGGCGCGCTCCATCACACCTCGCAGCTGCAGAGTTCCGGGAACACCTTTCCGAGTATGAACTTCGTCCCGTCCGGCATACTGTACTGCATAAGCTCGTCACGCGGTACCCAGCGGGCCTCGGCGACCTCACCGGGATTGTGGTTGATGGCGCAGGAGAGGGGACGGCAGAGGTAGAAGAGGATGATGAAGTGGTCGTTCTCGTCCCCCGGCGTCAGGTGTTCGAAGACGTCAATGAGGTCCTCCACCTCCACCGCCAGTCCGACCTCCTCCATCACTTCCCGGTGGAGCGCCTTCATGATCGGCTCCCCCAGGTCGATCTTGCCGCCGGGCATGACCCAGAGGTCCTTGAACGGCTTGATGCTCCGCTTGGTCAGGAGGACCCGCTCGTCCGTATCGACGATGACCGCAACCACCGACGTGACGATATGTTCTTTGCGATATTTGATCTTGGGCATATTAAACGGTTGTAGGGGCACGGCATGCCGTGCCCCTACGGTTCGCGATCCTGTAGGGGCGAATCATTCGCCCGACTCAGTGGGCAATCGGAAGGATCGCCCTAAGAATATCACTTCTTCTTGTTGGCCTGCATGAGCGTCCTGATCCTCAGCCGCAGGGAGTTGAGCTTGATGAACCCTTCGGCGTCCTTCTGGTTGAACACCTGGTCCTTCTCGAAGGTGGCGAAGTCGAGGTTGAAGAGGGAATCGGTCTCCGACTTGCGGCCGACGGTGCGGCAGTGCCCCTTGTAGAGCTTGACCCTGGCCACGCCGTTGACGCACTTCTGTGATTCGTCGATGAGGGTCTGGAGCATCTCCCGCTCCGGGGAGAACCAGTAGCCGGCATAGATCATCCGGGCGTACTCGGGGATGAGGCTGTCGCGGACCCGCATCACTTCACGGTCCATGGTGATCTGCTCCACAGCCATGTGGGCTTCGCGGAGGATGGTACCGCCCGGGGTCTCATAGACGCCCCGGGATTTCATCCCGACAGAGCGGTTCTCCAGCAGGTCGACCCGGCCGATGCCATGTTCGCCGCCGATGTAGTTCAGATGGGCCAGGAGCTGGGCAGGGGTCATCTTCTCGCCGTCCACCGCTACGGCGTTGCCGTTCCTGAACTCGATCTCGACATACTGGGGCTTGTTGGGAGCCTTTTCCGGCGGGCGGGTCAGCACGTACATGCTCTCGGGAGCTTCAGCCCAGGTGTCTTCCAGGATCGCCCCTTCGAAGGAGATGTGCAGCAGGTTCCGGTCGGAGGACCAGGGGCGTTTTTTCGTCACGGGAATGGGAATGCCGTTTTTCTTGGCGTAGGCGATCAGGGCCTGGCGGCTGTTCAGCTTCCAGTCCCTCCACGGGGCGATGACCGTGATGGCCGGATTGAAGTGGTAGTAGCCGAGCTCGAAGCGGACCTGGTCGTTCCCCTTGCCGGTGGCGCCGTGGGAGACGGCGTCCGCCCCCTCGATCTTCGCGATCTCCATCTGCCGTTTGGCGATGAGCGGGCGGGCGATGGAGGTTCCGAGGAGGTAGTGCCCCTCGTAGATGGCATTGGCGCGGAACATGGGGAAAACGAAGTCGCGGACGAACTCTTCCTTCAGGTCGTCGATGTAGACCTTGTCCGCGCCCGTGGCCAGGGCCTTGTCCCGGATCGGGGTCAGCTCGTCACCCTGCCCCAGGTCCGCGGAAAAAGTAACCACCTGGCAGCCGTACTCGTTCTTCAGCCACTTCAGGATGATGGAGGTATCCAGCCCGCCGGAATAGGCAAGGACAATTTTCTTCACTTCTTTCTTGGCCATGAACTCTCTCCTTTGTCTTGAATTCAGACTTAATATGTTTGCAATTGAAACGAGCAATTTTTCGCAAGGTCAAGGCGATCGAGGGACGACGCGGAGGCGTAGCAGCGCTACGCCGCACAAGGAGTCACGAAGATCAACGCAGAGATTGCGGAAAAGGGCCGTTTCCTAACCCATTAAAGTGGCCATGATGGCTTTTTGGATATGCAACCGATTCTCCGCCTCATCCCAGACCGCCGAGTGGGGCCCCTCGATGACGTCGTCGGAAATCTCCTCCCCCCGATGGGCGGGAAGGCAATGGAGCACCATGCAGTTATCCTTTGCCAGGTTGAGAAGGGCCTCGTCCAGCTGGTAGCCGGCAAACGCCTTCTCCCGCTCCTTCTGCTCCGCCTCCTGTCCCATGCTGGCCCAGACGTCCGTGTTGAGGACGTCGGCATCCTTCACCGCCTCCCGCGGGTCGCCGGTCAGGGTAATCCTGCCGGGAGCCTTGGCCTGCGCCCACGCCATCACCTGCGCGTCCGGCTCGTACCCCTTCGGGCAGGCGAGGGCCAGGTCGAAGCCGAAGATGGCGGCCGCCTCGATCCAGGTGTTGGCCATGTTGTTGCCGTCACCCACCCAGGCCACCTTGAGCCCTTCATAGCTTCCTCTCGCCTCGATGACCGTGAAGAGGTCCGCCATGATCTGGCAGGGGTGGAACAGGTCGGTGAGGCCGTTGATCACCGGCACGGAACTGTACCGGGCGAACTCGTCCACAATCTCCTGGCCGAAGGTCCGGATCATCACCCCGTCGCAGTAGCGGGCCATGACACGGGCCGTGTCCTTGATCGGCTCCCCCCGTCCCATCTGGGAAGTGCCGGAGGAGATGAAGAGGCCGTGTCCCCCCAGTTGGTAAATCCCTACCTCGAAGGAGATTCGGGTCCGGGTGGAGGACTTCTCGAAGATCATGGCGAGGGTCTTCCCCTTGAGGAGATGGTGCTCGATCCCCTTTTTCTGCTTGGCCTTGAGATCCCGGGTCAGGATGAACAGGTCATCCAGCTCCGTCTTGGAAAAATCGCTCAGTTTGAGGAAATGGTTCTGCATCGTCCGTCCTTGTCCCCTCTCAGGGGGTTATTTCCGCCAGGATGCCGTCCAGAATCACGATCATCCGGTCAATTTCCTGCTTGGTCACCACGAGGGGGGGAACGAAACGGAGCACCGTGTCATGAGTCACATTGAGAAGCACCCCCCGCGCCATCCCTTTTTTCACGATGTCGCCGGCAGGGAAGGAAAGCCCCATGCCGATCATGAGACCGATACCGCGCACCTCAGTGATGAAGGAGTATTTCCCCTTGAGCGTCTCCAACTCCCCGACGAGGTACTCGCCGATTTCCTCGGTCCGGTTGAGGATTCCCTCCTCCAGTATGGTCCGGACCGTCGCCAGTGCCGCCGCCGTTACCAGCGGATTGCCACCGAAGGTCGAGCCATGGGTGCCGGGGGTGAAGGCAGCGGCAACAGCGTCCGTTGCCAGCATGGCACCGATGGGCGCTCCACCGGCCAGCGCCTTGGCCAGGGTCATGATGTCGGGAGTGATGTCGAAATGCTCATAGGCGAAGAGCTTGCCGGTCCGCCCCATCCCCACCTGAACCTCGTCGAAGATGAGAAGCAGATTCTTTTCGTCGCAGAGCTGTCGCACCGCCCTGAAATATCCGGGTGACGGGACATTAACCCCCCCTTCACCCTGGATCGGCTCAAGCATCACCGCACATGTGTTGGGGGAAATGGCCTCCCTGAGGGCCTGCACATCGTCGAAGGGTACATACCGGAAGCCGTGGAGGAGCGGATCGAAGAATTTCTGCACCTTCTCCTGCCCGGTGGCGGAAACGGTCGCCATGGTCCGGCCGTGGAACGACTCGGCAGCGGTGATGATCTCGTAACGCTCGGGGCCGAAGGTGTCGCGGCTGTACTTGCGGGCCAGCTTGATGGCCGCCTCGTTGGCCTCGGCGCCGCTGTTGCAGAAGAAGGCCTTGTCGGCGAAGGAGTGGGTACAGAGCAGCTCCGCCAGCTCGATCTGCTGGGGAATGTTGTAGTAGTTGGAGCAGTGAATGAGCGTCGCCGCCTGCTGCTGCAGAGCTGCCACCACCCTGGGATGGCAGTGACCCAGGTTATTGACCGCTACCCCTCCCAGGAAATCAAGGTATTCCTTCCCGTCTGCATCCCAGAGCCGGCACCCCTCCCCCCGAACCGGCACAAGGGGGTAGCGACCGTAGGTCTTCATGACATACTTGTCAGCTTTGGCAATCCATTCAGCGGAATTCATCATCTTGATTGTCCTCTCACACGTCCCTTAAAACGTGATTTTTCCGCAAGGCCAAGGCGAACGAGGGATGACACGGAGGCGTACTAGAGGTACGCCGCACAATTTCGCTTGCAAAATTGGACCGCGAAGGCGCCCCGAAGGGGGCGGCCGCAGGCCGAGTCACAAGGAGTCCCGAAGTTCAACGCAGAGATTGCGGAAAAAGCACGTTTTATTTTTGTATCTCCGTACCGACGCCGACGTCGGTAAATATTTCCAGTAGTACGGCGTGAAGCAACCGTCCGTCAACGATATGGGCCTTTTTCACCCCTTCCCGGAGTGCATCTACGCAGCAGTTCACCTTGGGAATCATCCCGCCGGTTATGGTACCGTTATCGATGAGAGCCGGCACGTCATCCAGGGAGATGCTCGTCATAAGCTCTCCCGACAGGTTCTTCACCCCTGAGACGTCGGTAAGAAGGATCAGCTTTTCAGCCTTCAGGGCTCCGGCCACCTTCCCCGCTACCAGGTCGGCATTGATGTTGTAGCTTTCACCCTGCTCACCGACCCCTACCGGGGCGATGACCGGCAGGAACTTGCCATGCTCCAGGGTCTGGATCAGTTCCTGGTTCACCTTGATCACATCCCCGACGTAGCCGATATCGACCTGTTCCACACTCCCGTCGTCCCGCTTAACCTCCTGCAGGAGCTTTTTGCAGAGGAGCAGGCCGCCGTCCTTGCCCGACAGCCCCACCGCCCGGCCGCCATGCTGGTTGAGGTAGCCGACCACATCCTTGTTGACCTGGCCGGTCAGCACCATCTCAACAACGGCCATGGTTGCAGCGTCAGTAACACGCATCCCCATGACGAACTCGGAGACGATGCCGTAGCGCTTGAGGGTTTCGTTGATCTGCGGACCACCGCCATGGACGACAACCGGATTGATACCGAGGGACTTGAGGAGGACCACGTCAAGGGCGAATGACTCCTTGAGCGCCTCGTCAGCCATTGCATGACCGCCGTACTTGATGACGATGGTCTTGCCGGCAAAACGCCTGATGTAGGGAAGTGCCTCCATCAGGGTCGTGGCTTTTTCGATCAGCTTATGCATCAGGGCTCTCCGGCTGGGGAGTTACAGTCGGCGCAGGCGGTCGAACCACCGGCTGCCGCAACTGAAAGTTGTAACTATAGCAGAAAAGGCCAAATAATCAACAGCAAAGAGGGGTTAGCACTACACCTGCAGCCTTCGGGTCAAAGGAGTGGGACAGGAGGGGTTCGTATCAGGACTGCTCGGGAGGGTGGGCCGGAAGGACGATGGTAACCCGGGTGCCGCGCCCCGGTTCACTCTCGATGGTGATGGTGCCATCGTGGAGACGGACAAACTGCCGCGCATAGTAGAGGCCGAGACCAAACCCGCGAATCTGGCCGGTCTTGGCAATATCAACCTGGTAGAACTTTTCGAACAGTTTGGGGAGTTCCTCCCGGGCAATCCCTTCTCCCTCGTCCTCAACCGTGAACCGGCAGGTTTCTCCGTCCCTGGCAAGGGAGATGGTCACCTTACCGGTCTCCCGGGAGAACTTGTAGGCGTTGTCGATCACCTGTTTGACGGCAAAGGCAATCTTCTCCCGGTCAAAGAGGAGTTCGGGGAGCGGCTCAAGATTGAAACAGGTTTCCACTCCCGGTCTGCGGAACGCTTCACTCGATCCCTGGAGAGCCTCTGTGACCAGGTCACCGAGCAGGACCGGCTCAGGCCGGAGCCCCCCCGTATCCATAACATGGGTAAACGCAAGGAGGTCGGCCACCAGACGCTCCAGGTAGCAGGACTCTTCGTAGACCAAACTCAGGTTGAGGCGGCTTTCCGGATTGTCGGGATCATACACCCCGCTGGAGAGGTTCTGGAGAAAGAGGGAGATGGCCGTAATGGGGGTACGGAATTTATGGGAAATGAGAGAGAGAAAGTTGGACTTCAGACGGTCCAGGTTCTTCAGGTTGGCAACTTCTTCCTTGAGGGCCTTCTTGTCCAGCGCCTTGTCCACGGCAGTCTTGAGCTGGAGGAGGTTGAGCGGCTTGGAGATAAAATCGTCAGCATCCGCCTTGAGGGCGTTGAGAATGATTTCCTTCTCGGCAAAGCCGGTCATGACGATGACCACGAGGGTCGGATCCATTTCCTTGAGCCGTCTCAGAAGCTCAATGCCGGTCATTCCCGGCATCATCACGTCGGTCAGAACAACGTCGATTCCCCCCTTGGCGAAAATCTCCAGCGCATCCCCGCCATTTCCTGCCTGCAGCACCGCGTACCCCTTGAGTGCCTTGCTGCAGAGATCACGAATGATCGCCTCGTCATCCACAATCAGAATAGATCGGGATCCATGGTCTCCTGCTTGTAGTTTGTTCGTTTCAGGCATGGCTCACTCGGTTACAGACTCCACGTCAGGCGGAAGTTTAACTGATCAGATTATAGACCTCTTGCAGGGCTGCGGCAAGCTGATCGGGGCGATTGCCGCCGGCCTGGGCCAGCTCCGGTTTGCCGCCGCCGCTCCCGCCGATGAGGGGAGCAAGAGACTTGACCAGATCCCCTGCCTTGTACCGGTCCGTCAGGTCACGGGAAACGGCGACCAGGAGGTTGGCCTTGCCCTCACCGGCGCTCCCGAGCACGATGATCCCTGTTCCGAGCCGTTCCTTCAGGTTGTCGGACAGCTCCCGCAGCCCCTTCGGATCTGTTCCCTTGACGTCGGCGACAAGGACTTTAACCCCGCCGATCGCCCTGACACCGGCCAGGAGGTCGGTCGCCGCACCTGCATTCAGCCGTCCCTGGAGGGTTTCTATCTCCCGCTGAAGTTCCTTCTGCCGGGCGAGGAGGCGCTCCACCTTCTCGATGGGGCTCCCCCCTTCGGCCTTTACCAAGACCGCAACCCGCTGGAGATCGTCCTCAAGCCGCTGGACGTGCTGGATGGCCCCCGTACCGGTGAGGGCCTCGATCCTCCTGACCCCGGCGGCAATCCCGCTCTCGGAGAGGATCTTGAACAGGCCGATGTCACCGGCTGCGGTGACATGGGTGCCTCCGCAGAGTTCGGTGCTCACATCGCCCACCGCCACCACCCGGACCCGCTCCCCGTATTTCTCGCCGAAAAGGGCCGTCGCGCCGCTTGCCATAGCCTCGGTGGTAGTCATCTCCTGGGAGTCCACCAGGGCATTGGACATGATGTAACCGTTCACCAGTTCTTCCACCCGCCGCAATTCGTCGGGCGTCACGGCGGAGAAGTGGGTGAAGTCGAAGCGAAGCCGGTCGGGCTCAACGAGAGAGCCGGCCTGCTTCACGTGGTCTCCCAGAACCTGGCGCAGGGCCGACTGGAGGAGGTGGGTCGCCGTGTGGTTTCGGGCCGTTGCCAACCGGTTGGGAACCGTCACCCGCAGGTCGACCGCGTCGCCGACCCGTATGGTCCCGTCCTTCACCACGGTGCGGTGGACGATCAGGTCGGGGTAGGGACGCAGGGCCGTCGTCACCTCCAGATGGGCGCTGCCGGTGGAGATGGTGCCCGTATCACCCTCCTGCCCCCCCGAAGCACCGTAGAAGGGGGTCTTGTCAGTGACCACATCCACCACGTCTCCGCTACTTGCCTCCTTGACCACCTCGCCATTCCGGATAAGTGTGGAGACCACTCCGTAAGAAGTCTGCTCATCGTAGCCGGTGAAGAGGGAGCGAAGCCCCTGGCCATGGAGGGTCTTGTATACTTCTGCGATCCCCTCTTCCCCCGATCCCTTCCAGTTTTCCCGGGCCTGGTTCCGCTGGCGTTCCATGGCAAGGGCAAACCCGTCCTCATCCACGGTCATACCTTCGGCTGCAATGATGTCGGCCGTCAGATCGACCGGGAAACCGAAGGTGTCGTAGAGGCGGAATACCGCATCGCCGGAAAGAACGGCCTTCCCTGACTTCTTCAACCCCGCTACCTCATCGTTGAGGATGGCGAGTCCCCGGTCGAGGGTTTCGGCAAAGCGTTCCTCCTCCGCCAGAATCACCTTCTTGATGTACCCCTCCCGCTCCAATAGCTCCGGGAAAGCTTCGCCCAACAGGGCATTGACCGCATCAACCGTCCGGTAGAGGACCGGTTCGCCGAAACCGAGCATCTTGGCATGGCGGGCGGCACGGCGCATGATGCGGCGCAGCACGTACCCCCGCCCCTCATTGCTCGGAAGAGCCCCGTCGCAGATCAGGAAGGTGACTGCCCGTGCGTGGTCGGCTATGACCCGCATGGAGACGGAATCCCGCTCGTCCGCGCCGTACTGCTTGCCGGAAAGCCTGGCCACATACTGGATGATTCCCTGGAGGAGGTCGGTATCATAGTTGGAGGTAACCCCCTGCATGACGCCGCAGATCCGCTCCAGACCCATGCCGGTATCAACGGAGGGTTTGGGGAGGGGGGTCAGTACCCCGTCGGCGGAACGATTGAACTGCATGAAGACATTGTTCCATATCTCCATGTACCGGTCGCAATCACATCCCACCGCACAGGTAGGACTGCCGCAGCCGGTGCCGGGGCCGTTGTCCCAGAAAATCTCGGAGCAGGGGCCGCAGGGGCCCGTATCCCCCATGGACCAGAAGTTATCCTTCTCTCCGAAGCGATAAATACGTTCACGCGGCACCCCTTCCTGCAGATGCCAGATGTCGGCGGCTTCGTCGTCGTCCTGGTAGACAGTCACATAGAGGCGGTCCTTGTCCAGCCCGAGTTCCTTCGTCAGGAACTCCCAGGCGAAAGCGATGGCCTCTTTCTTGAAATAATCACCGAAGGAGAAGTTGCCGAGCATCTCGAAAAACGTATGGTGGCGAGCCGTTCGCCCGACATTTTCCAGGTCGTTGTGCTTGCCCCCTGCCCTGACGCATTTCTGGGAACTGCATGCCCTGATGTAGTCACGTTTTTCCAGCCCGAGAAAACAGTCCTTGAACTGGTTCATACCCGCATTGGTAAAGAGGAGGGTCGGGTCGTTGTGGGGAATCAGGCTGGAACTCGCCACCACCGCATGCCCGCGCTCCTGGAAGTATTGGAGAAAACGCGCTCTGATTTCTTTTCCTGTCATGTCCACCCCTGACAATCAAATAAAGTTAAAAAAAGGGCGCCGATCCAGCCACCCTTCATTCGTCATACCGCAGTATTCTGAACAGCAATCCGGCGGAAAATCCGCGCCGCTGCAGATACCCCATGACCCGGAGCCGCTCACGGTCCGACGACGTCAACGGATCGAAGGAAGGAAACTTCCTGGCCAGAATATCCCTGACCAGTTCCCGCTCATCGTTTCCCGCCGCAATTCCGGCCAGGACTTCCGCCACGATCTCGGAGGGAAAACCACGCCTCGTCAGCTCCATCCGCAGTTTCGGCCCGAACCCCCTGCCATTGCGCACGGCCGATTCTGCCCACAGCCGTGCTGATCGCCGGTCGTCCAGGTACCCCAGCCCCTTGAGCCGGATGACAACCCCGTCCTGAAGCTCACCGTGGTATTCCCGGTCCGCCAGCTTGCGGCGCAGCTCGGCTTCGCTGTGGTCACGCCGGGAAAGTATCCGCAGCGCGGCGGCAAAAGCCTGCTGCGCCCGGTCCATGTCAGTACTTGTCCACCTTGAGACCGTCCCCTTCGCCCCCCTCGCCCCCTTCTCCCTCTTCTCCGCCAAACTGGTCCCAGCTTGAATTGGAGGTGGAGGAGATGCCTGAGACCTTGAGGGCGAAGTCGTCGGGGTTGCTCGACTGGCGCAGCGCTTCTTCGTAGGTAATCAGCTTGTTCGAGTAGAGCTGCATGAGGGACTGGTCGAAGGTCTGCATCCCGTAGGAGACAAACCCCTGGGAGATCGCCTCAGGGATCTGCTTGGTCTTTTCCTTGTCATCGATACATTCGCGAATCCGGGCGGTGCCGATCATCACCTCGACCGCCGGCACCCTCCCCTTCCCGTCGGCACGGGGGACGAGGCGCTGGGAAACGACCCCCTTGATGACACCGGAGAGCTGCATCCGGATCTGCCGCTGCTGGAACGGGGGGAATACGGAAATGATCCGGTTGACGGTTTCGGCGGCATCCAGGGTATGGAGGGTGGACATGACAAGGTGCCCGGTTTCGGAAGCGGTCAGTGCCGTCTCGATAGTCTCCAGGTCGCGCATCTCTCCCACCAGGATGACGTCCGGATCCTGGCGCAGGGCGCTCCGGAGAGCATTGCCGAACGATGCGGTGTCGAAACCGACTTCCCGCTGGCTGACGATGCTCTTCTTGTCCTTGTGCAGGTATTCGACCGGGTCCTCGACGGTTATGACGTTGCAGGTCTTGTTGTCGTTGATGTAATCGACCATGGACGCCAGGGTGGTGGACTTGCCGCTCCCGGTGGTACCGGTGACCAGAATCAGGCCGCGTTCCTCCATGGCAAGCTTCTTGAGGGCCGGCGGCAGATTGAGGGAGTCGATGGAGGGAATGCCGAAGGGAATGGACCGGAACACCATGGCGACGCTGCCGCGCTGTGAATACACGCTGACCCGGAACCTCCCCAGCCCCGGGACACCGTATGCAAGGTCGGTCTCGTAGTTGTCCTCGAACTGCTTCCGCTGCTTCTCGTTCATGATGCCGTGGGCCATCTCGGCAACCATGTCGGGGGAGAGGCGGGGGGCGTTGGGAATGGGGCGCAACTTGCCGTCGATCCTGACGATGGGGGGAAGGCCGGATTTGATGTGCACATCGGAGCCGCGCGCCTTGACGGCAATGGTCAGTACCTCGTTAAGTTCCATGGTTTACACCTTTGCTTCGGCAGGCGTGGGACGATTAAGCCCCAGCTCGCTGAGCAGTCTAGTTTCGATCTCCGCAACCAGTTCCGGGTGCTCCTTGAGGAACAGGCGGGAGTTTTCACGCCCCTGGCCGATTCGTTCCTTGCCATAGGAAAACCAGGCGCCACTCTTCTCGATGATATTCTTTTCCACAGCCATATCGAGGATATCACCCTCGCGGGAGATCCCCTCGCCGTAGAGGATATCGAATTCCACTTCCCGGAAGGGTGGAGCCACCTTGTTCTTCACCACCTTGACCCTGGTCCTGGACCCGATGACGTCATTCCCCTGCTTGAGGCTGGCGATCTTCCTGATATCCATCCGCACCGATGCGTAGAACTTGAGGGCATTGCCGCCGGTTGTCGTTTCCGGGTTGCCGAACATCACCCCGATCTTCATCCGGATCTGATTGATGAAGATCACGCAGCAGTTGGACTTGGATATGATGGCGGTGAGTTTGCGCAAAGCCTGGGACATGAGGCGGGCCTGAAGACCCATGTGGGAATCCCCCATGTCTCCCTCGATCTCGGCCTTGGGAACCAGTGCCGCCACTGAATCTATGACAAGCACATCTATGGCACCGCTTCTGACAAGTGTTTCCGTGATTTCCAGGGCCTGCTCCCCCGTGTCAGGCTGTGACACGAGCAGATCGTCTGTCCGGACCCCGAGCTTGCGGGCATAGCCGATATCCAGGGCGTGTTCCGCATCCACGAAGGCGGCAATACCCCCCTGTTTCTGGGCTTCCGCCACGATATGGAGGGCCAGGGTTGTCTTGCCCGACGATTCGGGGCCGAAGACCTCGATGATCCTCCCGCGGGGGACCCCGCCGACACCAAGGGCCATGTCGAGGGATATGGCACCGGTGGATATGGCGGCGATGTCCGGTAACGGCTCTTCCTTGCCGAGCCGCATGATGGCGCCTTTGCCAAACTGCTTTTCGATCTGGCTCAACGCCAGGTCGATCGCCTTCTCTCTATCCTGCATATACTGGCCTCCTCGGTTTGAATAGATGTCAGCCAGACCATCCTGATCGGAAAACGAACCCACAGATAGTTTCCACAGCGAAAACCACGGAATTTCCAACCTGACGAGGAAATCGGATGGTTGCGTGGGGGCGTACACAGGTACGCTGCACCAGGCAATCATGAAGTCCGGCATCGCCAGGGCGAAAAAACCGTTTCCCGGTGAAAACTAGCATAGTTAGCAGTCGGTTTTCAACATTATCTTTGCCGGAAAGGGAGAACAGGTTATTCGGTGGGCGATTCCTCGGGTAGTCACAACTGCCGATTTAGGGCAAGGGATAACTCAAAGGCTTATTCGGCGCGCATGAACGGCAGCCCGGGCTGGCTGATCCCTTCCTCCATGGGGAGGAGGAAAATGAAGGCGCTTCCCAATTCCCCGCCGGCATCCGTGAAGGGGCTTTCCACCCAGACCATCCCTCCCTGGGCTTCCACCATCCCCTTGACGATGGCCAGGCCGAGGCCGGGCCCCTTCCCCTGGAATTTGTGCCGGCCGCTTGTATGGTGACGTATGTCGCCGATCCCGTAAAATTTCTCGAATATTGTCAGCTGTTCATCTTCGTCGATGCCGATCCCGCTGTCCTGCACCGCCACCTGCAGGTAGCAGGAGTGCCCCATCTGATCGAAGAACTGGGAGTTGAAGCGACAAAGAGTCTCTGCCTTACCGCTCAGCCCTGCCCGGTCGACCACCTGGGCAGCAATTACGACCCCTCCGCCATCGGGGGTAAATTTAATCGCATTTTCGAGCAGTTCAACGAAAATATCCGTCAGGAATTCCCGATCGCCGGAGAAATGGGGAAGGGACTCCATACCGCGAGTCTCTATGGACTGTCCTCTCTCCGCCAGGACCGGTTCGAACTGGGAGACCACGAGATCGAGGACCTCCTGCAGATGGAGGGTCGTCCTGGTCATGGCGGCGGCGTTGGATTCCAGTCGGGCAACCTTGAGAAGATTGGTGACGATCTCGTTGAGGCGCGTCCCCCCTTGGTGGATCATCTCCAGCAGCTGCCGGTCCTCACGGGTTCCGTCGCAATTCTCCAACAGGTATTCGGCACTGCCGAGTATTCCGGTCAGGGGGGTCCGGAACTCATGTGAGATCAAACCGAGGAAATGGGTTTTCATCCGGTCCAGTCGTTCCAGGTCCAGGTTTGCCTGTTCGATGAGGGCAAGATTCTGCTTGAGACGATGCTGGGAGTGGGCGAGCTGCCGACTGTTCTTTTCAAGCAGCCGGTGGGAGCGGAGCAGTTCGTCGGTCTTCAGGTTCAGTTCAGCGAACAGAATGGCGTGCTCGATGACGATGCCGATCTGGTTCCCGATGGTGGTGCCGAAGGTAAGTTCTTCCGGTGTATAGGTCCGCCGGGTATGGGACATGACGTGCATGATGCCAATGAGCCGGCTCTTGGCAAAGAGGGGAAGCCCGACCATGGCGCACCAGCCATCGGCAACGGCCAGTTGTCCCATTCTGCAGGGGATTTCGTGCAGGTCGGAGAGAGCATGACAGTTCTGGGTTGCCATGACCTGGCAGGGGCCGCCGCAGTGCAGATCGTCCCGTTCTGTCTGGGCGGCAAACTCATCCGACAGGTTATGCTTGACACCAAGCCGGAGGGATGTGCCGTCCTCTCCCAGAAGGTGGATTACCCCCGCATCGGCACCGAACACCTCCAGGTTTTCCGTGAGGGCCACCGTGAGAACCTTCGGAAGGTCGAGACTCTGGTTGGCCCGTGCCACGATGCTGTTGAGAAGGAAAAGCTGCCGATTCCGCTGCCGGATCTCACGCTCGGACCGGTATTTCTGGGTAACATCCCTGACGATGGCATGGACCACCTTTTCGTCGCCGAGATCAATGAGTCGGGCTTCTATTTCACCGAGAAACTGTTCGCCGTTTCTCCTTCGGAAGGTTATGCCGCCGGCCCGGACCCTCCCTCGCCGCCTGACCCGCAGGACCAGCGAGATGAATTTATCCTGCACATCCTCCGCCACCAGATCCATGCCGTGCAGGGATACCAGCTCCTCCGGGCCGTAGCCGAACATCTCCGTTCCCCGCCGGTTCACCTCCTCAAGAATGCCGCTTTCAGCGTTAAAGACGAAGATTGCATTGCCGGCCCCTTCCAGCAGGGACTTGTAGCGGAGGGCGGTCTTGTCCACTTCCCGCTGCATCTCCAGGAGTTCCAGGGAATGGGCGGATGCGGCAAGTTCCAGCTTTCTCCTTTCGGATACTACCAGCAGCACCACCGCCGTCACCAGGCCGAGGAGTGTAGCCAGCCCGAGCAGGCGTGCCACGACGGGAGATGGGAGGCGGGAAAGGGAGAAAAGCGTCTCCAGAGCGATGCTGATCAGGATCAGTCCGAGAAACCATTTGAAGATCTTCTGGGTTGTTTCGCTGGCAGGCGTCATGGCACCGCTCCCCACCGGGCAACCGGCGGGCTGAAATACTGACTTTGGTGTATTACGGGGACAACAACTGGCGCCGCAGCCAATCCATGGCCGTCAACGCGGTAATCGTTCTGATTTCTTCCCGGTCGCCGTAAAAAGCGTAGCGCTTGGCATGACAACCGGCCCGGTTCGCCAGGGCGATGTAGACCGTGCCAATCGGTTTTTCGGGGGTTCCGCCGTCCGGGCCGGCAATTCCCGTCACGGCAAGGGCTACGTCGCTGCCGCTCACCCGCCGCATTCCCTTCGCCATGGCCATGGCTACCTCGCCACTGACCGCACCCTTCTCCGCCAGGAGCTGGGGAGGTACTCCCAGGTACCTGGTCTTGGCTGCATTGGTGTAGGTTACCACCCCTTCCAGGAAATAGGCCGAACTCCCCGGCTGATCGGTAATCCGTTTGGCCACCAGTCCGCCGGTACAGGACTCGGCAAGGGACAGGGTGATCCCCTTCTCCCGGAACAGCCCGGCCACCACGCTATCCATGGTGGCTCCATCCTCGGCGAAGACCACGCCGTTGAGTTTCGCCCGGGCCTCTGCCATGGCCCGCTCCAGCAGATCGTCGACGGCCACCTCACTCTCCCCTTCAGCCCGGAGTTTGACGTGGATCTCGGGAAAGATGACGTTGAAGGCCACGGTTATCCCCACGTTAACCGCTGCCAGCTCCTTCAGGAGGAAATCGACCTCCGCTTCAGAGGGGCCGAATACCTTGAGGACCCGGGTCCGGACCACCTTCCGGTACCTGTTTCTCTCCAGCAGGAAGGGGACGACTGTCTCATCCAGCATCCGTACCATCTCTCCCGGCACCCCCGGCAGGAAGAACAGGTACCGCCCCTGATGGATGAGGTGAAAGCCGCAGGCGGTACCGACCGGGTTAGGGATCAGGGTCGATTTGGTCGGCATGAGTGCCTGTTTTTCGTTCAGGGGGTGGAGATTCCCCCCCAGCTTTTCGTTTACCCCTTTGAGGTGAGCCAGCGCCTCGTCGTTGAGCACCAGCCGCCGGCCGGTCGCCTTGGCGGCAGCGCGGGAGGTAATGTCATCAATGGTGGGTCCGAGCCCGCCGGTGACGATGACCGCATCGCTCTTATCGGACAGGAACTCAAGGGCCTCCACGATATCCGGTTCTCCGTCCCCCACGGTCAGGTGCCGCTGCACCGTCAGCCCCACACGGTAAAGTCGCTCGGCAATACAGGCCGTGTTGGTGTCCACGACCTCACCGTACATCAGCTCGTCGCCGATGGAAAGGGTGGCAATCTTCACAGGAACCTCAGCAGCAGATGGAGCGCCAGGCAGGCATACACTCCCGCCACCAGATCGTCCAGCACAACGCCGTAGCCATTTTTCAGATGGCGGTCAACGTAGCCGGCAGGGAACGGCTTGACGATATCGAACAGGCGAAACAGGAAAAAACCGGCCACTACCCCCTGCCAGCTGAACGGGACGGCGATCATGGTTACCAGGTAGCCGGCAACCTCGTCGATGACGATTTTCCCCGAATCCTTTTCGGCGAAAATCCGTTCCGCCTCTCCCGAAACCCAGCAGGCAAAGAGACTGAACAGCAGGGTAACCAGAACGTAGAGGGGGAGCTGCAGGCGGCCCAGCAGGAGATAGAACGGGATGGCCGCCAGAGTGCCGACTGTGCCGGATGCCACCGGACTGTAGCCGGTCCCCCCCCACGTGGCGAGCATGATGACAAAACGCCTCATGACGCGACCGTCTCCCGTTCGATGATGCGGTAAACCTCCAGGAGTGGAAGACCTTTAGCCATGGCGAGCCGTCGGCACTCCTCGTACTCGGGTGCCACCCGGAGCAGCCCTGAACCGTCCCGGAACACCTTGACCCGGACCAGTCCCAGGGAGGTCTCCCGCTCTTCGATGACCCGATCCAGTTTGAGACGACGGGCAGGATAATAGCGGATTCCGGCGGCAGTTGTTTCCGTCAGGACCATGCGGGCAAGTTCATCCAGGTGAGCAGGGGAAGAGATGATGGTCAGCCTGATGCCGGGGCGGTTTTTCTTCATCTGCAGGGGAGCAAAGGCGACATCGAGGGCTCCCGCTTCCAGTAGCCGCTCCATGAGAAATCCGAGGATTTCCGGGTTCATGTCGTCGATGTGGGTCTCTGCCACAACTACATCGTCATGGTGAAGCGTACCATCTTTTTCTCCCAGCACAAGACGAAGGATATTCGGCACGTCGTCGAAATCCCGGCTTCCGGCGCCGCATCCCACGCCGAGCACCCGCATGGCAGGCGAGGCCCCGAAACCCGTGGCAAGGGCGGCCAGAACCGCTGCGCCGGTCGGCGTTACGCGCTCTCCCGATCCGATCTCCCCATGAACCGGCATCCCCCTGAGGAGTTCGGCGGTTGCCGGCGCCGGTACCGGCAGCCGGCCGTGGGCAGTCTCCACCCAGCCACTTCCCAAGGGAAGGGGAGCGGCATGGAGCTCCGTCACCCCGAGGTAGTCGAGACAAATGGCCGTACCGACAATGTCCACAATGGAGTCCACTCCACCTACCTCGTGAAAATGGACATGGCCGATCTCCACACCGTGAACCTTTGCCTCAGCCTCGGCCAGCCGGTAAAACACCCGCTGGGCCCGCTCCTTGACCCCCGATGCCAGGGAACTCGCTTCGATCATCCCGGAAATGTCGGTATAGTGCCGGTGGGGCTGGTGTTCCTCCACCCGCACGTGAAAGCGGGTGGCCACGATTCCCTGCCGCTTGACCCGCTCTGTTTCCAGACTGTAGCCGGAACGAGGGAGGGAAAGCTTTGCAAGTTCCCCCCGGAGAACCTCCAGCGGCACCCCCAGTTCCAGCAGCGCGGCAACCGTCATGTCACCGGCAATCCCGGCACGGCAATCACAATAGAGAATCTTCATGCTAGTCCCGGTTCATGAGGCTGGCGGCACAGGCCGCCCCGAATCCGTTATCGATGTTCACCACCGTCACCCCGGCGGCACAGGAATTAAGCATGCCGAGAAGAGCGGCGATTCCCCCGAAGGAGGCGCCATACCCGATGGAGGTGGGGACGCCGATAACCGGCCGCCCCGCCATGCCGGCCACCACCGAGGGAAGCGCCCCCTCCATGCCGGCCACCACGATGATCACCGCCGCAGAGAAGAGGAGTTCCTTACGTGCCAACAGGCGGTGAATCCCGGCCACCCCCACGTCATAGAGCTGCTCCACCTCGTTTCCCAGCAGACGGGCGGTCACCACTGCCTCGGCGGCCACCGGGATGTCGGAGGTTCCCGCCGATACCACGAGAATCTTTCCCCGACCGGTCAGCTCCACCGGCTTCTGCTCCAGAGTCAGGCAACGGGCATCCTCATGGTACAAGAGAGGGGGGAAATGCTCCTTGAGCTGCAAGGCACGGGGTTCATCGACCCGCGTCACCAGCACGTTGCTCCCCTTGTCCAACAGCGCCGTAACGATCTGGGTAATCTGGCCGACGCTCTTCCCCTCGCCGAATATCACCTCGGGGAAACCGAGCCGGAGCTGCCGGTGATGGTCCACGTTGGTATGGCCCAGGTCCTCGAATGGCAAATGTTTGAGCCGCTGAATCGCATCGTTTACGTCAATGTCACCGTTTTTAAGGTTCTGCAGCAGTACCTGCAGTTCTTTGCTGTCCATTGCCACCCCTTGCTTTTTGTACCGATACAGTTTGGGAAGTATACCACGGAGTCGAGAAAAGGGGAATGCATCAATCCCCGGAATGGGCCGTGCAGTAAAAACGTCAGAGCCGGTCCAGGTAGCCGGTAACCTCGGCGGCCAGGGCGGGGGAATCGATGAGGAGGGAAAGTTCGTTGTTTCGTGCAAGGGCGCTCTGGGTAAGGTTATGACTGCCGATATAGACATGGCGGTTGTCTATCACCACTGCCTTGGCATGGGTGGTCACCCAGGGGGAATCGAATCTGACCGTGACTCCGCCCCGACGTAACAGAACAGCCGTATCGTGATTGGCCGCGTTGAGCTCGTCCGGATGCCGTCCCTCCTCTTCAAGGATTACGGTAACGGCAACACCCCGCTGCCGGGCACGGATCAGCTCGTCGGCAATCAGACGGGGCTGGTCCTCCCGGGAGGTACCGGTCTTGAACAGGTAACAGGAACAGACGACGCTTTGGCGGGCCGTCCTGATCCCCTGAACGAGTGCATCCAGGTAATCGCTGTTCCTGAGCAGGACAACGGAGGGGGACGATGGAGCAGCAGCAACAGAAATCGCCGGAGAGAGGGACAGGATTGCGAGAAGAAGAGTCGCCGCTAACCGGGATGTGCGCCCGGTTAGCGGCCGATGCGGAGAGAACGGGGTCAACTGATGATGTCCATGACCTTGTCGAAAAAGCCTTTCCGCAGGGGATGGACCTCTTCGCCGCTGATCCTGGCAAATTCATCGAGAAGCTCCCGTTGCCGCTTGTTCAGGTTGACGGGAGTTTCCACCCGGATGATGGCCAGCTGGTCCCCTCGGCCGTACCCCTGCAGCACCGGGATCCCCTTTGCCTTAAGCCGGAAAATCCGCCCTGATTGGGTCCCTTCGGGAATCTTCATTTTCACCGGCCCCTCCAGGGTCGGAATTTCTATCTCGCAGCCGAGGGCCGCCTGGGCAAAGCTGATGGGAACCTCGCAGATGACGTCATTTCCTTCCCGCGTGAAGAGGGAATGGGCACGCACCGTGAGCAGCACATAGAGGTCGCCGTTCCCTCCCCCCTTGGTTCCCTGCCCACCCTCGCCGGAAAGCTTCAACCGGTTGCCGGTTTCCACCCCTGGCGGGACCTTGACCGAGAGGGTCTTGGTGTCCCTGATACTGCCGGTGCCACGGCAGGTGGTGCAGGGGTTTTCCACGATGCGCCCCTCACCCTGGCACTGACCGCAGGTCTTACTGACGCTGAAAAAACCCTGCTGAAAGCGGACCTGCCCGGCCCCACGGCAGGTGGGACAGGTTTTCGGCTCGGTGCCGGGCTTGGCGCCGCTCCCGCCGCAGGTGTCGCACCGCTTGGCATAGGGGACGTCGATGGTGGTCTCCATCCCGAACGCTGCTTCTTCGAAGCTGATCTCCATGTTGTACTGGAGATCGTCGCCCCGTTTACCTCGCCCGCGCTGACGGGTACCGCCGAAGATATCGCCGAAGATGTCACCGAAGATGTCGCCGAAGGGAGAACCGCCGAAACCGCCGCTGGAAAAGCCGCCCGCACCCAGCCCGGCATGGCCGAACTGGTCGTACTGGGCACGTTTCTGGGGATCGTAAAGCACCTCGTAGGCCTCGGAAAGCTCCTTGAACTTGTCCTCGGAACTCTTGTCGCCGGGGTTCTTGTCGGGGTGGTACTGGATGGCCAGCTTGCGGTAGGCCTTCTTGATTTCCGTATCCGAGGCGTTGCGGTTGACGCCGAGCACCTCGTAATAATCGCGTTTGTCGCCGTTTGCCAAGATGTCGTTCCTTTTGTCCTTTCAAATACGTGTAGGGGCGCAGCATGCCGCGCCCCTACGATGTGCACCGGCGAACGATCTCCCGGTTATTTCTTGTCGTCCTTCACTTCCTCGAAGTCGGCATCCACGACCTTCTCACCCTTGGCACCCGCCTCGGCGGCAGGTTCTCCGGCTGCTTCGCCGGCGCCGGGCTGGGCCTTGGCGTAGACCGCCTCGGCAAGCTTGTGGGACGCCTGCATCAGCTCGTCGCTTGCCTTCTTGATGGCATCCGGGTCGTCCCCCTCCAGGGCCTTCTTCAGCGTAGCCAGACCCTCTTCGATCTTCTGCTTCTCGGCAGCATCGATCTTGTCGCCGAACTCCTTGAGGGACTTCTCGGTCTGGTAGGCAAGGGAATCAGCCTGGTTGCGGGCCTCGATAAGCTCCCGCTTCTTCTTGTCCTCGGAGGCATGGGCCTCCGCATCCTGCACCATCTTGTCGATCTCCTCCTTGGAAAGTCCGGAGGAGGCGGTAATCCGGATCGACTGCTCCTTGCCGGTCCCCAGGTCCTTTGCGGAGACATGGACGATGCCGTTGGCGTCGATGTCGAAGGTCACTTCGATCTGGGGAACGCCGCGGGGTGCTGCGGGAATGCCGGTCAGCTCGAAATTGCCGAGGGTCTTGTTGTCCCCCGCCATCTCCCGCTCACCCTGGAGTACGTGGATGGTAACGGCCGGCTGGTTGTCGGCGGCGGTGGAAAAGGTCTGGGACTTCCGGCAGGGGATGGTGGTGTTCTTCTCGATCAGCTTGGTCATGACGCTTCCCAGGGTCTCGATGCCAAGGGAAAGCGGAGTGACGTCGAGGAGCAGCACGTCTTTCACATCACCCCTGAGGACGCCACCCTGGATGGCGGCGCCGATGGCCACCACTTCGTCCGGGTTGACACCCCGGTTGGGGACCTTGCCAAATATGTCCTGCACCTTTTTCTGCACGATCGGCATGCGGGTCATGCCCCCCACCAGGATCACCTCGTCCACGTCACTGGCCGAAAGACCGGCATCCTTGAGGGCCGTCCGGCACGGACCTTCCAGATTGGCGATGAGGTCGGCACAGAGCGCCTCAAGCTTGGCCCGGGAGAGTTTCAGGGTCAGGTGCTTGGGACCGGTTGCGTCGGCGGTGATGAAGGGGAGGTTGATGTCGGTCTCCATGGAGGTGGAGAGCTCGCACTTGGCCTTCTCCGCGGCTTCTTTCAGGCGCTGCAGTGCCATCTTGTCGCCACGCAGGTCGATTCCCTGGTCTTTTTTGAACTCGTCGGCGATCCAGTCGATAACCTTCTGGTCGAAATCCTCACCACCGAGAAAGGTATCGCCGTTGGTGGACTTCACCTCGAACACCCCTTCCCCAAGTTCCAGGATGGAAATATCGAAGGTCCCCCCGCCAAGGTCGAAGACCGCAATCTTCTCGTCCTTCTTCTTGTCGAGGCCGTAAGCAAGCGCAGCCGCAGTCGGCTCGTTGATGATCCGCAGGACATTCAGGCCGGCGATCTTGCCGGCGTCCTTGGTGGCCTGGCGCTGGGAGTCGTCGAAGTAGGCCGGGACGGTGATGACCGCATCGGTCACCGTCTCACCCAGGTAGTCCTCGGCAGTCTTCTTCATCTTCTGCAGAACCATGGCAGAGATCTCGGGGGGGGAATATTTCTGCCCCCGGACTTCCACCCAGGCGTCGTCGTTATCCGCCTTCACAATCTTGAAGGGAGAGATGGCGATGTCCTTCTTAACCTGTTCCGTGTTGAACTTGCGGCCGATGAGCCGCTTGATGGCGAAGAGGGTATTCTCCGGGTTGGTGACCGCCTGGCGTTTGGCCTGCTGCCCAACCGGGCGCTCGCCGCTGTCGGTGAAGGCGACCATTGATGGAGTGGTTCTGCTCCCCTCCGCGTTGGCTATGACAACCGGTTCTCCCCCCTCCATAACTGCTACGCAGGAGTTGGTGGTTCCCAGGTCGATTCCGATAACTTTACTCATATGGGTGCTCCTCCTTGTGAAATATCTACGTTCAAGCTAGGCATTCCCCGCCGGAAAAACAAGGGGGAATGCAAAAAAAGTGGGGGAACTACCGGAAACGGAAATCGGTAAAGACTTTTACAAGGGGCTCGATTCACCGATCACCGGTCCCCGGTCCCTACCCCTTCGTTACCGACACCATGGCCGGCCTGAGAAGCCGCTCGTTGAGCAGGTACCCACGCTGGAGTTCCTCCACCACCACGTTGGCGGGGAGATCATCCGATTCGACCTGGCACATGGCTTGGTGGAAATCCGGATTAAAGACGGTACCGCGGCCGGTTTCGATGGGGGCAACACCGAACTTCTTCAGGGCACCCAGGAGCATGGCATGGGTCATCCGCACCCCCTCGATCACCGCGTTCTGGCTCTCCTCGTCGGAGTGGGCCAACGCCCGCTCCATGTTGTCGAGGACCGGCAGGATTTCGAGAAGGAGCGACTCGTTACCGTACTTGAGAAGCTCTTCCTTCTCCTTCTGCACCCGCCGGCGATAGTTCTCCAGATCGGCCCGTTCCCGGACGAACTTGTCCCAGTTTGCCGCCGCCTCGGCCTCCTTCGCCGCCAGGGCCGCTTCCAGCTCTTGCAGTCGCTCGCCGCCGGAAGCCGTCGCTTCCGAAGGCGGAACGGCAACCGGTTCGGTTTCCGGTCGGGTCGCGTCGACGGCCGGTGTGGCGTGGTGGTGTTCTGTTTCCGTATGTTTTTTCTTGTCCATCTCAGTATCTCCCGTGGATCACTTCAAGGCACGAAGTCAGGGGACGGCTACTCTATTTCCAGAAGCCGGCTTACCATCTTCGCCGTATAGTCGACAATCGGGATCACCTTGGCATATCCCATGCGTGTCGGACCGATAACGCCGAGCACCCCGAGGGTGTTGCGGCTGGTCATATAGGTCGAGGTAATGACGCTCAGTCCTGCCATCTGGCTCAGTCGGGACTCGGCGCCGATAAAAATATTGATCCCCTGTGCACCGAGGCACTGGTCGAGGAGTCCGACAAGCTGCCCTTTCTCCTCAAACGCACGGAATATCTCCTTCATCCTGCCGGCGTCGGCAAACTCGGGAAGATCCAGGATGTTGGACCGCCCCTCGATGAAAACCTCCGAATCCTTGTCCGGCAGGCTTTGCTGGGAGAGTTGGAGGGCCTTGGACAGAAGCGAATCGTACTTCGTCTTGGCGTTTTCCATCTCTTCAAGGAGGCGGTTGCGTACCTGGGCAATGGTCAATCCGGCAAGAAGCTCGTTCAGGTAGTTGGACATCCGGACCAGATCTTCGGTGGAGAAGTTATCGGTCGTTTCGATGATCTTGTTCTGCACGGAGCCACTCTGGGAAACCAGGATGACCAGAATCCGCTGCCCTCCGAGCTTGACGAACTCCAGATGCCGGAGCACATTGGCGGCAAAGCGCGGCGCAGCCACGATCCCCATGTAATGGGATACGGAGGAGAGCATCCGGCTCGTTTCCTTGAGCACCTCGCCGATATCTTTACCCGTCAGGCTGCAGTGTCTGCGGATCTCCTCCCGTTCCTCCCGGGCGACCCGCCGCACTCCGAGGAGAGAGTCGACATAGAGGCGGTAGGCCTTGTCGGTCGGAACCCGCCCCGCCGACGTGTGGGGGGAGGCGAGAAATCCCATCTCCTCCAAATCTGCCATGACATTGCGCACCGTCGCCGGCGACAGGTTGAGACCGTGCCTGCGGGTAACCATCCGGCTCCCTACCGGTTCTGCCGTAACGATATAATCCTCAATGATCGCCTCGAGGATCTGTTTGCTCCGCTCTGTCAGGTTGTCGTGCATGGTAACCCTCAAAAAAACATTAGCACTCATCATTTCCGAGTGCTAACACTGTCCCAATCTAATAACAAACTCCCGTTTTGTCAAGGGGATTTCCCCGGACAACAGCTCCGTCCGCCCCTTCCTGTCTAAATAGTGTCCATCCGGAAACATCGGATGTGACACTATCGGTTTCCAATTCGGAAACGAGGAGTTTTTCGTGCTGGCAAGGAAAACGAGGGGTTGCGCGGAGGCGTACGCCGGTACGCCGCACTAGCAAACCCGAAGATTGATGCCGCCAGGGCGAAAAAGAACCGTTTCCGGATGGAATCTAAATAAAGGCCTGAAACACCTGGTTGGCCAGACGCAGCCCGGTCCGGGTAAGCCGCAACCGGTCGCCGGCCAGTTCCAGCAGGCCGGACACCGTGAGGCTGGCCACTTCCGCCCCGTAGGCCTCATCCACCCTCACCCCGAACTCCTCCCGGAAACGGGACCGGTCAATACCTTCCAGAAGCCGCAGGCCAAGGAACATAAACTCCGCCATAGCGTCGTGACGGCCGAGAGTAGTCGGCTCCTCCTCAGGAGGAAGCCCCTCTGTCAGCGCCTGCAGATAGGCGGCAGGGTAATCCGGATTATGCCAGCGCCGCCCCCATCTCCCCTCCCGCAGGAAGGAGTGGGCCCCTGCACCGAAACCGAGATACTCCCCCCGGCGCCAGTAGACCTGGTTGTGGCGGGAGCGCAGACCGGGGCGGGCGAAGTTGGAGATCTCGTACTGCTCATAACCTGCTTCCCGGAGAAGGTCAGTCGTCAGCTCCAGCATCTCCACTGCTGCTTCCTCGTCCGGCAGGTCGAGTTGCCCGGCACTGGCCAGCGCGTGAAACGGCGTCCCCTCCTCCACGCTCAAACCGTAGGCGGAAATGTGCCCGGGAGAAAGGGCAACGACCCGTTCCAGGTCGTCCCGCCACATGACGACCGTCTGACCGGGAAGCCCGTGGATCAGGTCGATCCCGAGGTTGGCAAACCCGGCGTCTCTGGCGGCGACAACCGCCTCCACCGCCTGCCGAGCCGAATTGACACGGCCGAGACGCACCAGCATGGCATCGTCCAGCGACTGCACCCCGAGGGAGAGACGATTCACCCCCGCCGCCCGGTAACCGGCCAGCTTTTGCCGGTCTACGGTGCCGGGATTTGCCTCTATGGTTACTTCCGCATCCGACAAGAGCCCATACCATTTCCTGGCCCCGTCGATCACCCGTTTAACCAGCTCCGGAGGCATGAGCGAAGGGGTGCCACCCCCGAGGTAGAGAGTTGGAGCCGTTACCGGCGCCGTCAGGGTTGCCGCACGCAACTCCATCTCCCGCACCAGCGCCATAACGTATTCCTCAGGCGTGACTGGTGAGCCGGCCAGGGAGTTGAAGTCGCAGTAGAGGCATTTCCGGACGCAGAAGGGGAAATGGATATAGAGGGAACATTCCATGTTCAGGATAGTAGTACATCACCAGCGCCATGTCCAACAGGTAATATCTTGTTGTAATACAGGTCGCTTGCCGGTAAACTTGCGGCGTTCTTACGATAAATCCGGAAGGAGGTGCCGCCATGAACCGCGAGATCAAGGCCGCCGCCGTGCAGTTCAACATACAGCTGGGTGACATAGACGCCAACGTGGAGCATGTGCGGATGGCTCTGGCCCGTCTGGCCGGGGAGGGGTGCCATCTGGCGGTGCTGCCGGAGATGTGGAGCTGCGGCTTTGCCTACCGGGAGCTGAACGCCCTTGCCTCACGGACGCCTGAACTGGTGGAAGAGATGGGACGGCTTTCGGCGGAACATGGCATGGTACTGGTGGGGAGCCTGCCGGAGCCGGACGGCGACAAGGTCTGCAATACCGCCTATATACTCGACAAGGGAAAACTTGCAGGGAAATACCGCAAGATACACCTGTTTTCACTGATGAACGAGGACCGCTCGTTTACCGGCGGCGAATCCTGTCTGGTGGCGGACACCAGTGTGGGGAGGATCGGGGTATTCATCTGTTACGACCTCCGTTTCCCCGAACTGGCACGGCGCCTTGCTGTGGAGGGTGCGGAAATCCTGGTTGTCCCCGGCGAGTGGCCAAAGCCTCGGGAAGAGCACTGGCGGGCACTGCTCCGCGCCAGGGCCATTGAAAACCAGTTGTTCGTCGTTGCAGCAAACTGTTGCGGTGTAGTCGGCAAGCTGGATTTTTTCGGCATGAGCCTGATTATCGGTCCAAAGGGAGAGCTCCTGGCGGAAGGTGGATACGAAAGCTGTGAATTGGCAGCCACCCTCGACTTCAACGTCATGGAGAGCTGGCGCCAGCAGATACCCTGCTTCCAGGACCGGAAGCCGGAATGCTACTGACCGGCTTTTCGCGGGACGGTATCTTGTAGCCGCCCATCATCCGGGCAGGCACGAGCACCTGCCCCTGCAGCAATAAAAATCGTATTGACTTCCCCCCGGGTACGTAATATTTTCGGGGAGTTTACTCCTAACAAACAGCGGAGGTACATACCGTGGCTTTCTTTGCCGGGACCGGCCTGGTCGTTAAACTGGTACTGTTGATTCTTATCTACTTCTCCGTCGTCTCCTGGGCCATAATTTTCTACAAGCTGCTTCAGGTCCATCGCGCCAACAGCGAGTCGGAGAAGTTCCTGGAATTTTTCTGGAAAACCAAGCGGTTTGACGCCATCAACGCCCAGGTTGACCGGTTCACCAACTCTCCCCTCACGGTTCTCTTCAGCGAAGGGTACGGAGAGCTGAAAAAACTCATGGACAAGGGGGAGCATAAGGAGGAGCCGGACGTAATCAGCACCGACCTGGGGGGTATCGAAAATATCTCCCGCGCCCTGCGCCGCGCCACCACCTCGGAAATCACCCGCCTGGAGAAGTACACAACCTTCCTCGCCACCACCGGCGCAACCGCCCCCTTCATCGGACTGTTCGGAACGGTCTGGGGGATCATGACCGCCTTCAAGGGGATAGGTGAAACAGGTTCCGCCTCCCTGGCAGTCGTCGCCCCCGGTATCGCCGAAGCCCTCATCGCCACGGCCATCGGCCTGGTGGCCGCCATTCCGGCAGTCATGGGGTACAATCACTTCCAGCACAAGATCAGGGTGCTCATCGGGGAGATGGACAGCTTCTCCACCGAGTTCCTCAACATCGTGCAGCGCAGCTTCGCCAAGAAATAGGGGGGAAGCATGGGAATGGGAAGCCATAACAACAGCGACCGGGGGACCATGTCGCAGATCAACGTCACCCCCCTGGTAGACGTCATGCTCGTACTCCTTGTCATCTTCATGGTCACCGCCCCCATGATGCAACAGGGAGTCCAGGTAAACCTGCCGAAAGCGGACGCCAAGGCCCTGCCGGCCCAGGAGGAGACCGTGATCGTCTCCATCGATAAGGGGAACCGGCTGTTCATCAACAAGGAACCAGTCGCCGGAACCGAACTGCGCGGCCGTCTGACCTCCATGTTCGCCAACCGGACGAAGAAAGAGGTATTCCTCAAGGCTGACCAGGATGTCCCCTACGGGGACGTGGTCAAGACCATGGCTGAGATCAAGGGAGCCGGCATCGAGCGGCTCGGGATGGTAACGGAGCCGGCCGGGGGGAGATGAACCGCCGTCCTCTCATAAAGTCCAGAGGGTTTGGTGCGCCACTGACGATCTCGTTCGTGATGCATCTGGCCCTTTTTTTTATGTTCACCTATTCGGGGCTCATCCTGGCGCCACGTCTGCGGGAAGCGCCGGTCTACTATGTGGACATCGTGAACCTGCCGGTGGCCCATCCCCGGATGGGGAGTCCTACCGTCGCCGGCAGCCAGCCGGGTGCAGTACCCCAGCCTCCGGCCCCTCCCGAGGCCATGCGCCTGCCCGCAAAAACGGTTCCCAAAGCCGCCACGGGGGTTCCTGCTGCAAAGCCCCTCGCCAAGAGAGCCACGGAAGAGACGAGCCGGGAATTCGAGGATCGTCTCAAGCAGCTGGAGAGAACTTCCGAAGCACGGCACCAGGCGGCAGCTTTGGAAGCCTTGAGGAACAGGGCCGGTACCGGCAAAGGGGCGGCCGGCATGCCTACAGGGACAGGCAAAGAGGCGGGAAGCGACTACGCCAGCTACATCCACTCCCGGCTCCAGGATGCGTTCCGCACCACCATCGCCTATCAGAGCAAAAATCCGGTCGTGCTCGTGCAGCTGACCATTGCCCGCAACGGCCGGCTTCTTCGCTACCGGATCGAGCGGAGCTCCGGTGACAGAATTTTTGAAGCTTCCGTCGTAGCCACTATCACCAAGGCGGAAAAGACCTTTCCACCACCTCCGGGCGGCACGGAATTCGAACAGGACTTTCTGTTCAGACCCCAAGGGATCGGTAAACAGTGAAAAAAATCTTTCTGATACTCATGCTTCTTGCAATTATCCCTGTCCTACTCCCTGCAGGAGAGAGTTACCTCGAAGTAACCGCCCCCGGCAACCGGCAACTGCAACTGGCTGTTGCCCTCCCCGTCCCCCTGTCCGGCGGGACAAACACCGGCATAGCCAAGGACATCTCAGATATTTTCCGGTTCGACATGACCCTTGCCGGCCCCTTCACTGTCATGGCTACCACACCGACCGACCCGAAGAGCGGTATCCGGCCGGGTGATTTCAGTTTCGACTCCTGGAAGAGGGCAGGGGCCGACCTCCTCATAAAATCGGGATATACCCTTTCCGGTTCCACCCTTACCATCGAATGCAGGCTCTACGACGTCACCCGGGGGCAGGAACTGGCCGCAAAACGTTACAGTGGCAGTATCACCGACATGCGCCGTATAGCCCACACGTTTTCTGACGAGATCATGCAGGTGACAACCGGTGAACGCGGACCCTTCACCGGCAAAATCGCCTTCGTTTCCAAACGGACCGGCAACAAGGAAGTCTACCTTATGGACTATGACGGGTACAACGTGCAGCGACTCACCCGCAACGGTTCCATAAACCTCAACCCGGACTTTTCTCCCTCCGGAAAGGAACTCATCTATACCTCCTACAAAAAGAGGAACCCCGACCTCTATCGCCGCGATATATTCAGCGGCATCGAAGCGCGTATCTCGGCACACCGGGGAATTAATGTGACCGCTGCCTATGCTCCAGACGGCAATCGGATCGCCCTGGCCATGAGCAAGGACGGTAATTCCGAGATTTACATCATCAACAAGGACGGCAGACAGTTGGCACGACTCACCAATAACAGCGCCATCGACGTCTCCCCCGCCTGGTCCCCTGACGGCCGGCAGATCGCTTTTGTCTCCGACCGCCTCGGCAAGCCCCAGGTCTTTGTCATGAATGCCGATGGAAGCGGCGTGCGCCGCCTCACCACCAGCGGCGCCTATAACGTGAGCCCCCGCTGGTCTCCCAAGGGAGACCGGATTGTCTACTGCCGTCAGATGGGAGGGTTCCAGATATTCGCCATCAACCCGGACGGCAGCGGCGACACCCAGCTGACCAGCCAGGGGAGCAATGAGCACCCGCGATGGTCTCCCGACGGCCGCTACATTACCTTCAGCTCACAACGCAGCGGAAGGGAGGCTATTTATGTCATGCGCGCCGACGGCAGCGGACAGGTAATGGTATCCCGTGGCAAAGGGGCTGACAGCCATCCTGTCTGGTCGCCCCGCTGGTAGCCAGGGGCAGTTTTTAACTGTACGGTCACATACTTCATTGAAAACAGTTTTCGGTTATGTATAATTAGAGCTTCAGGCCTCGAGGCACTTCGTGACCAGGTCTTATTTAATGTCACTGATTGCGGATGGTAGTTTTTCGCATCGAAACAGGCAGTTTCTCTTCCGGTTTCTCCGGAAGGAAACACCATTAACGGCAAAAGGAGAGGAAAATGCGCAAGGGTATGTTGAGATGTGTCATGGTGTTATGCTGTGGGGTGATCTTTGCCAGTGGTTGTGCCAAGGAAGAGCTTGTAAAAAAAGAAGAACCGGTCGCGGCACCCGTTGCCCCCGCTCCCAAACCGGCCCAACCGGTTGCTCCCCGGGAAGAGGTGTTGCCCACCCAGACGGTGAAGGAAGCGCCAGTTCCCGTTAAAGAAGAGGCGGTGCAGGAGCCGGCACCGATTTCCGCACTGGAGAAAATCTACTTCGACTTCGACTCGTTTACCCTCAGCCAGGCATCACGGGACACTCTGGCGAAAGATGCGGAAATACTGCTGAAGAAGCTGTCGGGCAAAATCCAGATCGAAGGGCATTGCGACGAACGTGGCTCTGACGAATACAACCTGGCTCTTGGTGAAAAACGGGCTAAGTCGGCCATGAACTATCTGGTGACCCTTGGTGTCCCGGCAGAGCGTCTTTCCGTCATAAGCTACGGCAAGGAAAAACCTGCAGATCCGGGACATGACGAAGCCGCCTGGGCCAAGAACCGCCGGGACGAGTTCGTCATCGTAAAATAAGCCAGTTTCCCGTAATTGACACAAGGGGCGTAAGAACTACGCCCCTTTTTTCAACCTAAACAAGGAGGATGCCTGGCTATGAGGTTGAATCACGTAGGACTCTCCCTGATCATGCTGCTCGCTGTAGCGGGTTGCGCCAGCAGGGGAGAAATGGAAAGCCTTCAGCGCGATACGGACGAACTGAAGACCCGTGTCCTGCAAATGGACAAGGATCTTGGGGGTGTACGGACCGAAGCGCGGGATATTATAGAAAAGTCCCAGGGATACCAGAAGGATATGGAGGCCATGCGCCGGGGAGCGGCCGACCTTCAGGCGACCCTGGACAGCGCCCGGGTCGACATGCAGGTTCTAACCGGTAAGGTGGATGATGCAACCCTTCTGGCAAAAAAACCGGCCGATGATCTGGCGCTCATGCGCGAGGACATGGAGCGCCGCTTCACCTCAATCGAAGAGCGCCTGACCAAACTGGAAAAGGGGCTGTCTGATACCGTTGCCCGGGAGGAATCAACACCTGACGCCCTCTATCAAAAGGGGCTTTCCATTTACAAGGGTGGCGACCCGCAAAAAGCCCGGGAACTCTTCAACCAGTTCCTCCAGAAATTCCCCAAACATGACCTTGCCGCCAACGTTCACTACTGGCTGGGGGAAACCTACTACAGCGAGAAGAACTATGATCAGGCCATACTCGAGTTCCAGGAGGTAATCAAGAACTTTCCCGGAAAGGACAAAGTACCGGCTGCCATGCTGAAGCAGGCCATGGCCTTCAAAGAACTGGGGGACGTCAAGAGTGCCCGTTACGTGTACAAGAAAATTATTGACGATTTCCCCCTGGCAGATGAAGTAAAAACAGCCCGGGAAAAACTCAAGGAATTGAAATAAGAAAAGGCGGGGAAACCCCCGCCTCGCTTTTTTTATCTATTCAAACCGCCGGCCTCATACCTTGGTCGGCTCTTTTTTTTCATCTTCCACTGGATTCGTGGTCGCTGCTTCCCGGGCAGCAGCCTCCCGGGCTATCGTCTCCTTCTCGTCCTGACCCCGCGTTTCATCCTCCACACTCTGCTTGAAATCTTCGGTTGCCCGCTTGAACTCCGCCAACCCCTTGCCAAGCGAGCGAGCCAGGTCCGGGAGCTTCTGCGGCCCAATGACAATCAGCGCAATCACCAGAATTACAATCAGCTCAGGCATTCCTATGCCAAACATGATAAGCCCCTCATTAGCTGGCCGGAATCAGTCAGCCGTGCATTAATTCTTTGAATAATAGAGGGTTTGCCCAATACTGTCAAGAACGGTTGTCGACTCAACCGGCAAAGGGTTTGACATGGCCTTCGATATTGTCTACTATTCCCTTCACCCCCACCGACCGGGGAGCCATGCAACGAACCGCGAGGACCTGCCGATATGAGTGCAGAAACTGTCAAACGGGAGATCAGGAGCCTGCTCAAAGAGCGTAATGCCATCCTCCTGGCCCATAACTACATGCGCGACGAGGTGCAGGAGGTCGCCGACATCACCGGCGATTCGCTTGCCCTCTCCATAGAAGCTGCCCGGGCGACTGCCGACGTGATCGTCTTCTGCGGCGTCCATTTCATGGCCGAATCGGCCTCCATTCTTGCCCCTGACAAGACAGTCCTGCTTCCGCGACTTGACGCCGGCTGCCCCATGGCTGATATGGTGACGGTAGAAGAGTTGCGGAAACTGAAATCCCGGCACCCGGGAGTCCCGGTGGTCACCTACGTCAATTCCTCAGCTGCCGTCAAGGCGGAAAGCGACATCTGCTGCACCTCGGCCAACGCCCAGAAGGTAGTGAGCTCCCTTGCCGAGCCGGAGATCATCTTCGTTCCCGACCGTAACCTTGGGCGCTACGTGGCAAGATTCTCCACCAAGACCTTCCATTTCTGGGAAGGGTACTGTCCTACCCACGAGCGGCTCACAGCCGATACGGTCCGGCGGCTCAGGGGGGAGCACCCCGACGCACTTTTCATCTGCCATCCTGAATGCAATCCTGCCGTTGTGGATCTTGCGGACCATGTCTGCTCCACGAGCGGCATGTTCGACTATTGCCACCAAAGCCCGGGAAAGCGCTTCATCATCGGCACCGAGGCCGGCATCCTTTACCGGCTGCGGCAGGAGAACCCGGACAAGGAGTTCATCCTCGCCTCCCCAGCCCTCATCTGCCCCAACATGAAACTCACCTCCCTGGAGGATATCGCGGCGGCACTGACAACCATGGTCCCCGTGGTAAAGGTGCCGGAAGAGATTCGGGTAGCGGCGAAGAGGGCGCTGGACCGGATGCTGGCCATTCCACGGGACTAGTGAATGCGATTTTTTCGCAATATCTGCGTAAGTCTTCGCTTGTGTGGCGTAGCGATGTTTATGCCCGTCGGGGGTACTACGCCTCCGCGCTCACCCTCGACAGCCTTGATCTTGCGAAAAAATCGCATTCCCCAAAACGACTAAAAGGACAACACTTTCCATGATCAGGCCTTTTCAGGGGGTTCATCCCCAGATCGCCCCTTCCGCCTTCATCGCCGAGACAGCGGTTATCATCGGCGACGTGCAGATCGGCGAGCAGAGCAGCATCTGGTACAATGTGGTAGCCCGCGGCGACGTGAACTTCATACGGATCGGCGACCGGACCAACATCCAGGATCTGACCATGCTCCACGTCACCCACCGAAAACACGCCGATGACCCGGGGGCACCGCTGGTCATCGGCAATGACGTTACCGTCGGCCACAGCGTCACGCTCCACGGCTGCACCATCGAAAACGGCGCCTTCATCGGCATGCAGGCAATGGTCATGGACAAGGCAGTGGTTGGCGAAGGGGCGTTGGTCGGCGCCCGCGCCCTGGTTACCGAAGGAACGGTCATCCCCCCGCACACCCTCTGGGTCGGCTCTCCCGCCAAGTACAAACGTGACCTCTCCCCTGACGAAATCGCCTGGCTCCGCAAATCACCTCAAAACTACGTCAGGTACGCCCTCGAATACATAAACGACCGGCCATGAACGGCAGAACCCCGGCAGGGGTATCCCGCCGGGGTTCTGGTATAATGTGCCTTTGTGCCGTCGGGGAACTCGCCGGCCGCCGGTTGTCACTGGCACTGGCCGCTCTCATCGGTTCGAGAGAAGATGCCGCAGGTCACCAACGGCTTTCCGTTCTTGAAACTGCAGCTGATGTTTCCCCGGACCGGTAGAGTTGTGCCGTCACGTGTGATGAAGACGGCATCGATTACCCCTCCCTTTCCGGTGGCCATGAGGGTCTGGAAGAACCCCAGACAGTGTTCTTTGCAATCGGGGTGGATGATATCATGGATAGTCAGTCGGTCGATATCGCCCTCACCGTAACCGAGGGCCTGTCGCCAGGCGCGGTTAACGTAGAGGAACGTGCCGTCGGGGGTAACCCCCTGCACCATGTCCCGGGAGTTTTCCAGGAGTATGCGAAACATTTCCTCGCTCTCCTGAAGATTCTCCATCATCTGCTTGCGCTCTGTTACCTCGTTATACACCAGTACCACGTGAGTAACTTCGCCGAATCTGTTCTTGATGGGCGCGGCTGCAACATCGTAGTGGTGTCCTCGCAATGCCCACTCCTGCCGCTGTAATCCGATCTTGCACGCCATAATTTTGGCGAAGGTGCAGTCTTCAGGGGGGACGTCCTGACCACAGAGCACCTGATTGCACGTTGAACCGAGGACATCGGTCCCTGCAGCAAGAAACATCTCCCGCAGTTTCGGATTGAACGCCTGAATTTTCATTTCGGCATCGACCACCAGTATTCCCACGTTGGCAGCCGTCAGAATGGCCTGAATCTCGTCATTGGCAAGCTTCATTTTTTCGTTGATCGTATTGAGGTGATCGAGTACCTGGGCAAACGAATCAGCAACGATCCCGATCGGATCCAGTTCCCGCATTGCCTTGTCATCCAGCTCCTCGGCCCGAAGCGGCAACGTCCCCATCACCCGTAACAGCTGATTCACCTTGCTCCGCATGTATTCATGGAGTTGTCGCTCCCGTTCACGCAGGAGGTCATTCTCCGCAACCAGGCGCTGGGTCTCGCCACCCCCTGAAAGATTATCGACAACCCCCCGCAACCTCTCACCCAATTTCATGACTGATCATCCCCCTGACGTTAATGCCCCTGTTCGACCACAATAACATAGTAGTCATCGACCCGCTGCACATTGACAGCGTACCCCATGTTCTCGACCGCATCGGGAATGGTGATCGTTGCATCCCTGTTATCCGTTTTAATAACAAGTTGTACTTCTCCGTTGCGAAGTTGATCCTTGCAACTGTTCATTTCCTTAAGTGCTATGAGCAAAGATGCCGGGCAAATCTGACCCCTGATGTCGAATTCCAAGACCTGAGGCGTTTTCGGTTCACTATCCATAAGCTCCTCTTAACAGAATTGGTTGTTATATCTACTGACAGAAGCGATTTCCCAATATCAATCCCTGATGATCAGTCGTGTAAGGAGTTTCCCCCCCAGCCAGGCTCCCGGAAACAGTCCCAGGACAAACAGGAGACTCTGGCTGGCCAGTATGGGCAGACCGCCAAAGACGTGCCAGACGTTACACCCAGGTGTCATACGTGATGCCAGTCCCATTACCAGACCGCCGGCAAAGGCCGAACCGTACTGTCGCAACGGAACCCGGAAATAAAAGCGGAATTCCTTTGCCAGGATGGCCGACAACAATCCCCCCAGGACAAGCCCGAGCAGGAGAGGGTATTGCACGGCAGCTACGGCATCAAATGCAGGCCCAGGACCGCCGATAAGACGCTCCTGCGTCAAAGGATACAGATAATTGAGAGGCAACCCCTTGAAGAAGGCCAGACCGGCAAAATGGCCGGGTACGATGAACTGTTCGACGAAAGCTCCCAGCTTGGTATAGGCAGTCGTGATGCCAAGCGGCATGCCAACAAGCAGGTAGGAGAAAAGTCCTGTCAGGGCAAGGAGCACAGCAGCCAGCCAGGGCTGCACGTAGCCACTTACGGCAGAGCGGCGCTGCAGCTTGCCAGTGCGAATCCAGTAGCAAAGCGGAACGGCTGCAACGGCAACGGACAACGTTATCGGCAGGAGAGGATCGATTCCAAACTCCTCCGGCAGTGTCAGCCTCCCTTTACCCAGAATGGTAGCCCGTGCAAACGCTCCCCACCAGGGATGAATCTCCCCGTACAGTGTGCTGCCGGCAATGAGGCCGATGAGGGCCACCGCACTGAGCGCACTACCCGCGCCAGCCTTGTAGAGGGTTCCCACGACACATCCGCCCGCAAGGACCATCCCCACACCGAAAAGCGCCCCGCCCGCCAGACTGGCTAAAGTCGGGGGGCCAAGCAGGGGAAAGGGGTAAAGTGGCAAAAGCCCTACCAATCGGGCTGCTTCGAAGAGGATCATGGAAACAACAACAAGGAGCAGCAATTGACGCAGCATGAACGTCTGTCGAAAGAGGAAGAGATCACGGAACGCTCCTGCCATGCAAAAACCGGCACGATGCATGATGAAGCCGGCCGCCCCCCCCAGGATCAGGGATATCGGCATGATTACCCCGTATGCCGTCAAAGTCAACCCCACCCTCTTCCTGCGACTTGATCACGCCACCTTGAGTACCTGCACCAGTTCAGAGGGGAGTCGCTTGGCCTTCATGCCTGGTCCGACGCAAACCAGTGTCACTTGCCCCTCGACAAGAAGTTTATTATCAACATCCCTGAGGATACGCTGTCCCAAGGTGAAGGAGGTCTTACCAACCTCCAGGACCTCTGTCTCAACCCTCACCAGGTCGTCAAGGAGTGCCGGTGCTCGGAATTCAACCGTCAAGCGAACCACCGGGAAAATACTCCCTGCGTTATGTAACTCTCCGACCGATAATCCCTTTTCTCTCAGGAACTCGGTCCGGGCCCGCTCGAAAAAATGGATATACCGGGCATGGTAGACAACTCCCCCCGCATCCGTGTCCTCATAATAAATACGCACCTTCATTCCCGCAATGACCTTTCTGAACTTTGCTATCGCGAAGCAGCCACCAGGGCAAACGGCATCTCACCGTCTCGGCAACAAAAGGCAAAAAAGAATCTATAGGTCTTTCAGACTTTAATTTTTTCAGTATATCATCAAAGGAGGGCATTGGTTCAAATATTTAACGATTCCCTACTAGTTTTTGCGGGAATCTTTTACTTGCAGACCGCAGAGAACAGAGGCTTCCCTTGCTAACAGGCTATTTCAGAAACAAAAAAAACCCCGCTTCGGCGGGGTTTTTCATGGGACCATATGCAGTCGATCGAGTGCTGCAATCGGATCACAGGCAACAGTCTAAGCGATCGACCGGTAGGAATTACTTCTTCTTGGCAACGGCATCCTTGAGAGCCTTGCCCGGACGGAACTTGGGCACTTTAGCTGCGGCAATCTTGATTTCCTTGCCAGTCTGGGGATTTCTGCCGGTGCGGGCCTTGCGGCTGGCAACTTCGAAGCTACCGAAGCCAACCAGGGTTACCCGGTCACCCTTTTTCAGAGCGCCGCTAACCGTAGAGATGAACGCACCCACTGCCTTCTCCGCTGCAGCCTTGGTCAGACTGGCCGACTTCGCTACCGCTTCGACGAGTTCTGCTTTGGTCATAGTAAACCCTCCTTTTTGTAGTGATTCACGAATACTATATTCATAAATTTGGCGTTTGCAAGGGTTTATTTAAAAAAATTTGTTTTTTTTTACGACAGTCCCGGGTTTGCGCCAACTGCCTCCCGTATGCCGGGATAAACTCAAGGGTTGACAGAGTGCCGGAGTGCTACTTCCCTTCAGAGGCAAACATTAGTCAAAACAATTGGTTAAATCCTTACGGGGTAAGACATTCAGCATCTTGGAGCAGGGCAGACACGCCCTACTCATCGTCTCCGTCATAACTTGTCGGTTCGGTCCCCGTTATAAAACATTCCGAGACACTCCCTTCACTCCCCTGTCTGGCCAGTCGCCCGGTACGGGGATTAATGAGTGCAAAGGTGACATCGTCAGGGGGAGAAAAGCTCTGCGACGGAATGCCGGCCAGGCCACGCTGCATGAAATCCGTCCAGATAGGAGCCGCCGCCTGCCCACCGGACCCCCCCGACCCGAGGGATTTCTCCTGGTCGTAGCCGACCCAGACTCCGGCTACCAGTTGGGGAACGTACCCCACAAACCAGGCATCCTTCATGTCGTTGGTTGTTCCGGTCTTGCCCGCCACTGGCCGGCCGAGCGCCCTGGCACGCTGGCCGGTACCGCTCGCAACCACGCTCTCCATCAGGTTGGTCATGATGTAGGCTGTTTCCGGAGGTATAACAGGAACAGCTGTCATTTGGCTGGCCCCCTGAAGAGGCGGGGACGTTGCGGTACCATTCATGGTTAGCTTCCGGGCTGAAGTCGCGGCGGTAAAGACCGGCAACACCGGTGGAGACACTTCCTCCAGCACCTTCCCGTCACGGTCCGTAACCTTGGTGACGAAATAGGGGGTCGTCCGGTAGCCGCCTGAGGCGAACACCGCGTAAGCGCTCGTCAGTTCCATGGGGGTCACGCTTGAAGAACCGAGGGCCAGGGTGAGATTGTTATCGAGAGTCGATGTGATGCCAAGTTTTTTTGCAAATTCGATGGCGGTGGACACACCGATGGTTTCAAGGATTTTCACGCTCACCACGTTGATGGAATTGGTAAGCGCCTCCCGCATCGTAACCGGTCCCCGATAGATGTTATCGTAGTTCTTCGGCTTCCAGGCCTTATCCCCACCACTGTCGTACTCAACCTGCGAATCGTCGATAATGGAGGCAGCCGTCAATTTTTTGCTGTCAATGGCCGCACCGTAGATGATCGGCTTGAATGCGGAGCCGGGATTACGCTTGGCCTGCATGGCACGATTGAACTGGCTTTTTTTGAAGTCGTATCCCCCCACCATGGCCCGTACCCCACCGGTGCGCGGATCGATTGCGATCAACGCAGCCTGGGCCAACGGTTCCTGGTCAAGGGCAAAGACCGCCCCCCCTTTGTTCGCATCAGGCGTCAGCACCGACACTTCGATAACCGCACCAAGGGGGAGAGCTTTTCCCTTTACATCCGTCGGCTTGCCGTAACTGTTGACCAGAGTCACTTTGCCGGCCCACGCCATGTTCTTGCGGGTGAGAAGGCCGGTCCGGTCGCCGACGCGCACCGTCACATCCCCCTTGACGGGATTCACCGCCGTCACCACCCCCTGGTAGGTCACCCCCTGCTTGAGGGAGGCAGAGTCGATGCCATCCTCAACCTTTTTGCAGAAATCGTCCAGTTCCGTTTCGTTCAGGTATTTGAGAGGACCTCGGAAACCCTGGCGCTTGTCCACCGCCTTGAGGCCGTTCACCACCGCGTCATAGGCCGATTTCTGCATTTCGGCGTTCATGGTGGTATAAATCTTCAGCCCTTCCTTGTAGAGCCGGTCTTCGCCATATTTTTCCTCAAGCTGAATGCGCACCTGCTCCAGGAAATAGGCCGACTGGTCACTGTTGACCTTCTTCAGAGAACGGATGACGATCGGCATATTCTGGGCATGGACAGCCTCGGCCTCGGTGATGAACCCTTCCTTTACCATCCGGTCCAACACGTACTTCTGCCTCTCCCGCGCCTTATCCAGGTGCTTGATGGGGGAATAGGAATTAGGTGCCTTGGGAAGCCCTGCCAGCATAGCCATTTCCGCGAGGTTGAGCTGATCCACCTCTTTGCCGAAGTAGGTCTCCGCCGCCAGTTGCACGCCGTAGGCACCGGCCCCCATGTAGATCTGGTTCAGATAGATGTAGAGGATTTCGTCCTTCGAAAGTCTCTTTTCCATTCGTGTAGCAAGAATCGCTTCCTTGAGCTTGCGGGAGAATTTCTTCTCCGGCGTCAGAAGCATGGACTTTGCCACCTGCTGGGTGATGGTGGATGCCCCCTCCTTTTTCCGCAGGGAAATGAGATTCTTGAAGGCTGCCCTGGCGATCCCCAGATAATCGATCCCCTTGTGCGTATAAAAGTTGGCATCCTCCGCCGCAACGAACGCCTGGATAAGCTTCTTGGGAATTTTGTCCACCGGCACCACCGTTCGTCGCTCCAGGTAGAACTCGCCGACCAGATTGCCGTCCGCTCCGAACACCTGGGAGACGATTGGTGGCTTGTAGTCGGCCAGCCGGTCCACCTTGGGCAGTGTGGCCATGAGAAAGAGAAAATAGACGCCCAGGGCGACGAGGGCGATCACACCCATGACGACTACGGCAAGGAGGAGTTTTTTCCCCAGCCTTTTCTCTGGATTACGCGGTAGGCGACGTTTAACCTGCTGTTGTCCCTGGTAAAGCTGCATAGAGGCAAACTCCTCTGTAACGTCAGGATTGATGCCGGAAAACGGCTGTTCATTATCGCAGATTGACTGGCGAATTCAAGCAGATAATAGACACGCCTCCCATCGGGGAAAGGGGTTACTGCAACTTTCCGGCATCCTTTCCCTTGGCAACCTGCTTGATTTCAACTATTCTTGGGAAACGTGTCCTTCGACTCCATCAGTAGTCATATCGTGTACAGAGAAAGGGATAATGAACTGGAACGAATCGTATAAAGATCTTTACGGTCACACCAACAGGTCTGCGCATCAATCAGTACATCTCCTGGCAGTCATATTCTGTCTCTGCTGGCTGCTTTCGACCCCGGCCACTGCAAGGAGCGCGGAGATTACGCCCTTCCACACTTTCAACCAGAGCCCGCTGGTCCAGATATTCGGCCTGCCGGCAGCGGAGGATGCATTCCTGCAACCTGCCGATCGCACCTGGACTTTTCTTGGCACCGACATTGCCAACAACTTTGCAGGAAATACAGCCTCACACGAAGAGTTACTGATCGACGGTGAAAGTTACCGGATAACCATGGCGTTCCGCCATGGCATCTCGGACAATATTGAGGTAGGAATGGATATCCCGTTCGTTGGGCACGGAGCGGGGGTTTTTGACCATTTCATCGAAGAGTGGCACGATTTCTTCGGACTCCCCGAAGGAGGGCGGAAGGAAGCACCGACTAACCGCCTCCTGTATACCTACAGCCGGGACGGCCAGGAACGGCTTCGGCTTGACGATTCAAATTTCGGTCTCGGAGACATTCGCCTCATCGGCGGCCTGCAGCTGTACAAGGACCGTCAGACCTGCCAACGGGCCGTTGCCCTCCGTGCCAGCATAAAGCTCCCTACGGGAAGCATCTCAAAGCTCCATGGCAGCGGCAGTACCGATGTCGCTCTCTGGCTCGACGCCAGTGACGATTATCGGTTATCGGGACGCTGGGGACATATGACGCTGTTCGGCTCTGCGGGCGGAATGGCACTGACCAACGGTGATGTACTGTCGGACCAGCAACGCAACTTCGCCGGCTTCGGCTGCCTTGGTTTCGGCTGGTCGCCACTGGAGTGGCTGGCTTTCAAAAGCGAGATATCCGCCCATTCTCCCTTTTATCGCGGCAGCGACCTGCCGGAACTGACCGACCCCTCCTGCCTGCTCACCATCGGCGGCACCCTGGCATTTTCACCGGACACGGCACTGGACATCGGAGTGTCAGAAGACCTCGTCGTCTCCACCGCTCCCGACGTGGCTCTCCACCTGGGGCTAAGCCACCGGTTCTGACACGTGAACAACCGTCACTGAGAGAATTCCCTGGAGATAAACCTGTTATCTCCCGTTTCAAACCGCCCGACGGTAATCGATACCGATGCGCCACTCCCGGTACCGCCGGATGAGCATCGGTATGGCAACGGCACCGAAGATGAAGCCGCACCCCACCCATTCTTTCCCGTTCATCCGCTCCCCCAGTACTACCATTCCCCCCAGCATGCTCCAGACCGGATCGAGGGTATAGATCAGTCCCGCCTTGGTAGGAGTGGTGTAGCGCTGGTACTTATTCTGGAGGGTGAAACAGATTACCGTCGGAAAGATGGCGCAGTAGAGAAGGGAACCTGCTGATAGCAGCCCGATGTGAAACGGTCGCGCCGGAATGAAAAGGCAGAGAATTCCGCCGGCAACCGCCGCAACGGCAAACTGGACGAGGGAGACCAGATAGACATCATCGTTCCGCAGCACCTTGGAGACACCTATGATTTGAATGGCTATGAACAGTGCACAGACGGTAGAGAGAAGGTCGCCATGACTGAACCCCTCCGCTCCCCCCCGCGCCAACAGCCATAAGCCGGCAAGCGCCATGCTGATACCGAAAAAGCTCCAGATATCTATCCGTTCCCGCCAGACCAGATAGCAGAGAAGCGGAATCAGGAGAACGAACAGGTTGTTGAGAAAACCAGCCCGCGAGGCGGTCGTGCCGCTCAAGCCAAACACGAAAGAAATGTTGGCCGCAGCCAGAGCCAAACCAACGACTGTCCCCTTCCCCATGACGCTCCGGTCAATACGGCGGAGCCGGGGTAGGCAGACTATCGTCATGATGAGGGTCGCAAGGACGAAGCGGAGAAACATGAAGTTCACGGGGGGGATGTCCCGGAATCCGAGCTTGTTGAAGACGAAACTTCCGCCCCAGAGGAAGGTCGTAAGAACGAGCATGGAGGTCACTCTGGAGGAGGAAATCGTGGGATTATTTTTGTCGGACATTGCGCTATTCTGCACCCCTCAGAGTAGTTTGCGCAGGAACTGCCCCGTGTAGGAGCGGGTGACCCGGGCCACCTCTTCCGGCGTCCCCGTGGCAATCACCTCGCCACCCCGGTCCCCACCCTCCGGCCCCAGGTCGATGAGGTAGTCGGCGGTCTTGATGACGTCCAGGTTGTGCTCGATGATGACAATGGTGTTCCCCCCCTCCACCAGACGCTGCAGGACATCCAGGAGCTTCTGGATATCGGCGAAGTGGAGGCCGGTGGTCGGCTCATCCAGGATATAGATGGTCCGGCCGGTTGCCCGTTTGGCCAGCTCCTTGGCAAGCTTCACCCGCTGGGCCTCGCCGCCGGAAAGGGTGGTGGCAGATTGCCCCAGCTTGATGTAGCCGAGCCCCACCTCTTCCAGGGTCTTCAGCTTGGTCCTGATACGGGGGATGTGTTCCATGAACTGCACCGCCTGGGAGACGGTCATGTCCAGCACCTCGGCGATGGATTTCCCCTTGTAGCGCACCTCCAGGGTTTCCCGATTATAGCGGGCACCCTTGCAGACCTCACACTGGACGTAGACGTCGGGAAGGAAGTGCATCTCGATCTTGATGATCCCGTCCCCCGAGCACGCCTCGCACCTCCCTCCCTTGACGTTGAAGGAGTAACGCCCCGGCTTGTAGCCGCGCACCTTGGATTCGGGGAGCTGGGCGAACAGGTCGCGGACGTCGGTGAAGAGCCCGGTGTAGGTTGCGGGGTTGGAACGGGGTGTGCGTCCGATGGGTGACTGGTCGATATTGATCACCTTGTCCAGCGCCTCCAGCCCTTTGATGTCGCGTACCGCACCCGCTTTCTCCCGGCTCTTGTAAAGTCTCTGGCCAAGCACCTTGTAGAGGGTGTCGATCACCAGGGTCGATTTCCCCGACCCCGAGACTCCGGTGACACAGGTCATGACACCGAGGGGAATCTGCACATCCACTTGCTTCAGGTTGTTTTCCGTGGCACCGACGATCTTCAGGAACGTCCGGGGCGTGCGCCGTTTTTTCGGCACGGCGATGGAAAGCGCCCCCGACAGGTATTGGCCGGTAAGGGATGCGGGGTTCGCCATGATCTCCGCAGGCGTTCCCTGGGCCACCACTTCACCGCCATGGACCCCCGCCCCCGGCCCCATGTCGATGACATGGTCCGATTCCATGATTGTTTCCTCGTCGTGCTCCACCACGAGCACCGTATTACCGATATCGCGCAGGTGCTTGAGGGTCTGGAGGAGCCGGGCGTTGTCCCGCTGGTGGAGGCCGATGGAGGGTTCATCCAGGATGTAAAGGACTCCCACGAGGGAGGAGCCTATCTGGGTTGCAAGGCGGATCCGCTGCCCCTCCCCGCCGGAGAGGGTGCCGGATGAGCGGTCCAGTGAGAGGTAGTCGAGCCCCACGTTGACCAGGAAGTGGAGCCGCTCCCGGATTTCCTTCAGGACCCGGCGGGCGATCTCCGCTTCCTTCTCGGTCAGGGGAAGGTCGGCGAAGAACTCCAGGCACTCCTTGATGGAGAGGGCCGTGACCTCGCAGATGTTCCGCTCGTTGATCCTGACGTAGAGCGCCTCTTTCTTCAATCGCGCACCCTGGCAGGTGGGGCACGGCATGACGTTCATGTACTTCTCCAGCTCCTCCCGCACCTGCTCCGAGTCAGTCTCCCGGAACCGCCGCTCCAGGTTGTTCAGCACCCCCTCGAACTCCTTCTGGTAGGTATGGCGACGGCCACCGTCCTCCTCCCACCAGAACTCCACCTTCTCCCCTCCCGAGCCGTACAGGATAACCTGCTGGGCCTTTTTCGGGAGCTTGCTGAAGGGGGTGCGGATGTCGAAGTCGTAGGCCTTGGCCAGCGCCTCCAGGGTCAGGTGGTACCAGCCGGAGAGGCGCTTTTCCCACGGGGCGATGGCGCCGTCCCGGATGGAGAGGTCAGGGTTCGGGACCACCAACTCGGCGTCGAAGTACATTCGGGTGCCGAGCCCCGTGCAGTCGGGGCAGGCGCCATAGGGGTTGTTGAAGGAGAACATGCGTGGTGTCATTTCCGGGTAGGATATGCCGCAGTCGATGCAGGCGAGGCTTTCGGAGAAGAGCATGGTGCTTTCCGGCAGGGGACGGGTGCCCCTCCCCTTTTCGGGCGGCAAATCGCCCCCCTTGGCCTCCACGATGGACACCTTGGCGATCCCCTCCCCATGGTTGAGTGCCACCTCCAGGGAGTCGGCAAGCCGCCGCTCCAGCCCCTCCTTGACGATGAGCCGGTCCACCACGATGTCGATGTCGTGCTTCTTGTTCTTGTCGAGGGTGATCTCTTCCGTCAGTTCAAAAGGTTTCCCGTCGATAACGACCCGGGTGAAGCCGTCTTTCCTCAGCTGCTGAAGCTCCTTCCGGTACTCACCCTTGCGACCGCGCACCATGGGGGAGAGGAGGTTGAGCCTGGTCCCGGCGGGAAGGGCCATGATCTGGTCCACCATCTGGGATACGGTCTGGGAGGTGATCTCCTTGCCGCAATTGTAGCAATGGGGGCGGCCGACCCGGGCAAAGAGGAGCCGGAGGTAGTCGTAAATTTCGGTGACCGTGCCGACGGTAGAGCGGGGATTCTTGCTGGTCGTTTTCTGTTCGATGGAAATGGCGGGAGAAAGCCCCTCGATGGACTCCACATCGGGTTTCTCCATCTGCTCCAGGAACTGTCGGGCATAGGCGGAGAGGGACTCCACGTATCGCCGCTGCCCCTCGGCATAGATGGTATCGAAGGCAAGGGTAGACTTCCCCGACCCGGAGATGCCGGTGATGACTACCAGTTCGTCCCGGGGAATTTCCACGTCGATGCATTTCAGGTTGTGCTCGCAGGCCCCTTTGATGATGATCTTGTTGCTTGCCATGGCGCTCCAGCTTTCGTAATTAACATGGGAATGAATGCCCCTCTGGGGTGAATCAGTAAACTATAACACACTGCAAAGGGCTTTGGCAGTTCCTTCATTAAACTTTGAAGCAGTCAGCCACAGAGGACATAGCCCCCCGATGCCCCAGAATCAGCAAAAGCGCAGGGACGTTGCCGCCACCTGCGCTTCTTCATACGCTTATTCCTTGAGACTGCTAGTGTTTTTTGTGCTTCTTGCCATGCTTGCGGTGGCGGTCCCCATGTTCCCATCCCTCATGACGGCCCCGGTATTTTTTCCTGTAGACTCGTTCCTGCTGGCCACCATTGACGTTGATACTCACACCCGGAGGTGCCGGCAAGCCGCCGTTAATACGAACATTGGGACCCGGGGGTGCCGGCAGCCCGGGCGGCGGTGGGGGTAAGGGTAGTCCGGCCCGGACCTCCCCTGCAGCAGTGAAGGTGACAGCAACTGCCGTCAGTAGCATGGCAAACAGTACTCTTGTGCGCATACGTTTTTCCTTTCATGTCGTAATAATATCCATCGTCCCGTGGAGATGAGGAATTCAGATACCAGCGATCTCCCGCCCGGCCTGGAGCAATTCATCTACCAGGCTGGGCTCCCCCGCTTCGCTGTAAAGACGGAGCACCGGCTCGGTGCCGGAGGGACGGATCAGGAGCCAGGAGCCGTCGTCAAAGGTGAACTTGAAACCGTCTTTGAAATTCTCCTCCGCCACCGGCCGTCCGGCGATGGTCGCCAGACCTCCCGCCTGGAGCCGGGAGATGAGCGCTTCCTTGGCACTGTTGTCGATGGGGAGATCGAGGCGGCGGTAGTAAAAATGGCCGATTTCATCCATGGTCTCCATGAGAAGCTGGCGGAGCCCCTTGCCGGTCATGGCCATCGCTTCAAGGAGGAGGAGCCCCATGAGAATGCCGTCCCGCTCCGGGATGTGACCCTTGACACCGAGTCCTCCCGATTCTTCCCCCCCCATGAGGATGTCATGGTCGAGCATCAGTTCGCAGATATGCTTGAAGCCGATGGGGGTCTCGTAAAGGGGGAGGCCGAACTTGGCACACAGGAGGTCGATCATTCGGGTAGTGGAGACGGTCTTCACTACCCCCCCCGTGAGCCCCTTCCGTTCGTAGAGGTGGCGCAACAGCACGGTAAAGATGCGATGGGATGAAAAAAACTCTCCCGTTTCATCCACCGCACCGATCCGGTCCGCATCCCCGTCCAACGCAAGGCCGACCCGGTACTGGCCGCTCTTCACCAGAAGCGCTAGATCCGCCAGATGCTCTTCCGTCGGCTCGGGAGGCTGACCGCCAAAGCCGGGGTTTTCCAGGGCGTGGATTTCCGCCGTGCCGGGAAGAAGCTCGGGAATGAAGCCGGTTCCGGCACCGTACATTGGGTCCACCACCACCGGGATACTGGCACGACGGATCAGGTCAAGATCAACGTAGCGGGTCAGTTGCCCGAAATAGGCGGTTTTCGCGTCATAGACTTTCACCAGTCCCTTTGCCCGAGCCTCGGCAAGGGGAATGGACAGCACTTCCCGGCCACTCGCCTGAATGGCCGCAACCATCTCTTCCAGCTCTTTCGTCGTGGAGGGGCGGGCCGATCCGCCGTACTGTTCCTTGATTTTGAAGCCATTGTAAATGGGCGGGTTGTGGCTGGCGGTAATCATCACTCCGCCCCCCGCCTTCAGTTCGTGCACCCCCCAGGAGACCGCCGGGGTCGGTGCATAGCCGTCGGTAAGCCAGCACGCGATACCGTTGCCGGCAGCAACCTCCACCACCCGCTCGGCGAACTCCCGGGAAAGGAAGCGCCGGTCATAGCCGACCACCAGACCACGGGATGCGAGCCCTTCCCGCTGGAGATAATCCATGGTGGCCTGGGCCACGAGGGAAACATTGTCAAAGGTAAAATCGCGGGCAATCACTCCCCGCCAGCCATCGGTACCAAACTTGATCTGCAACGTAAAATCCTCCTCAACTACCTGTAATCTCGTGATTCGGGCGGTAATTTTCGCCTCATCATCGTCGGATGTCAACCATTAGTTTCCTTCCCTTTGCAGGGGAAATGGGGTAAGGTGCCCCAACCCACCCGCGCGGAGACACCCCATGACCGGACGCATCTTCACCCCTTTCGCCATAGACCCGTTCACCATCCTGCCGGAGGACTCTCCCCTTCCGGAACCGTGCGGCATCCCCATCGTTCTCGGCCGGAATGGAGCCTTCGGCTCGGGGGAGCACGAGACCACCGCCTCCTGTCTGGAGATACTTGCACGGCTTCCGGAAGTCCGGGGTGCCCGGGGGCTCGACCTGGGAAGCGGTACCGGCATCCTCGCCATTGCAGCCGTCCGGCTCGGGGCTGATGAGGTGGTCGCCGTTGACATCGAGTGGCCTGCCGCGGTTTCCTGCGCAGCCAACGCCCGCCTGAACGGGATGGAGGACCGGGTACTCAGCGTCTGCGGAGAGCTTGCCTCTCTTCGTGGAGGACAGTTCGACATTCTCCTCGCCAATATTTACGCCGATATCCACCTGGCGCTGGCCGACCAGATGGTCGACATGACCCGTCCCGGCGGACTGCTGCTCCTCTCCGGCATCCCCCTCCAGGACAAGTTCGATATCCAGAACCGCTTCGCCAGGCTCGGATGCACCCAGCTTGACATGCGCATCCTGGAGGATTACGTCACCCTTCTCGTGCGAAAAGATTGACCGGTTCCCTCCGTTTTTCTATACTGACACGGTATCAACACCCATTTGCAAGGAGGAATTCCAATGCTGAAGAAACTCATGCTCACCCTCGCCTTCACCCTGCTGCTGGGGGGGACCGCCCTGGCCGCCGGTTCGAAAAATCCGGTCGTGCTCATGGAGACCAGCCTCGGCAACGTGAAGATCGAACTGTTCCAGAAAGAGGCCCCCATATCGGTGAAGAACTTCCTTACCTACGTCAACAGCGGCTTCTACAATGGCACCATCTTTCACCGGGTGATTCCTAACTTCATGATCCAGGGGGGAGGATTCACTCCGGCTCTGACCATGAAGAAACCGAATGCCCCCATCAAGAACGAAGCGGATAACGGCTTGAAGAATGCCCGCGGAACCATCGCCATGGCCCGCACCGGAGATCCCAACAGTGCCTCCTCGCAGTTTTTCATCAACGTGGAGAACAACCTCAACCTGAACCGTCCTTCGCCTGACGGCTTCGGGTATGCGGTGTTCGGCAAGGTGATAGAGGGAATGGACGTGGTGGACAAGATCAAGGCGGTGCAGACCGGGGTGCAGAAGGGGTTTCAGGACGTGCCGAAAGTTCCGGTGGTGATAAAATCGGTAACAGTGGTGAAATGATGAACGAAGGGCGCCGGCAACGGCGCCCTTCGCTGTGTCGGAATACAACGTCAGATTTGAGATGATACCAAGGCGGCAAGGAGGAAGCGACGAGGCGTACGGGGAGTACGTCGAGGAAGCTGACGACGCGCCAACGCCGGTAGCGCTCAAATATGACGTTGTCTATCTACCCCGCCGGACCGCCAGCAGAGCCACATTCCCCACCGTAAACAGCAGTGCCCCGACCAGCGCCCATCCAGCCCCCGGTTCCCGGTGTATCTCCACCAGCGCTACCGGCGCCGGCATGAACCCCACTTCCTTCAGGTAGAGTCCGAATCCCCCGTAGAAGAAGGGGTGATTGGGGCTCATGGTCCCGGATACCGAACCTCCCGCGAGGGTACGGACCTGGGCGCTGAAGCCGGTCGGCATCCCCATGGGCCCCATGGCGGCGTGAAGCCTCTCCACAAGAACCACACCGCCGTCGGGGAAACCGATGGTGCTCCCCTCCCCCACCTCCATGACCTGCTTAAAACTCCCCCTGGCGCTGAGAAGGTGCGCGACCATAATCAGCAGAAACCCGAGATGCATGACCTGTGGGGCGATACGGACCAGGAAATTCCCCCGCTCCCATTTTTTGAGAAGGGACTCGATGCTGCAGAGAACCGTATTGAGGGCCAGCAGGGCCAGCAGCCCGATGGTCGCCCAGAGCCAGCACGAAGCGGTCAGCGGCGCCTCCCGCAACCAGAGGAAGAGCGGCAGGTCGTTAAGGGAACTACCCTCTTCCCCGCTACTGGCAAAAGAGCCAACCACCATGAACAGCAGTACGCCGGTCATGAGCCAGAGCCCCAGGTCAAGCGATACGAGGTAGCGGTAGACCTTGCCCGTCATGTCATTACATCTCCACCCGCGTCACGACACCTTGAAGTTTCGACGCCGGCAGCTTGCTGAACTGGACAAAATTGGGGGTGAGTTTTTTGATGGCTGAGAAGGCTCGCCAGATGGGGTTCATGGTGGAAATGTCCTCCACCCCGTAGAATATGACCTTCTCCTTGATGCCGTGCTGTTTCAGGAGCTCCTCAATGTCGATCATCTCCATGTAGCCGGCCCGGATCTCGAATGCATCGAGGCCGGAACCGAGACCGGTCGTCAACTGGGACTGTATATCAAACGGCTCATCGGTACGGATAATTGAGATAAAAACGTTCCGTTCGTAGATGATGTTACTCCGGATGATGCAGTGGACAACGTAGGGAGGGATGATATTCCATTCCCGGGTAAAGAAAAGGCCGGTCCCCGGAATGTTCTTCTCCTTGGCGTAGATCTGTTCGTACGAGAGGAGGAATGTTTCCATGTCGAGAGGCTTGAGCGCCCGGTAAAGAGCGCGCTGCCCCTTGGTCCAGATGAGAATGGTCAAAAACGGTATCGTCGCAAGAATGATTGACCAGTATCCGCCGTGGGGAAGCTTGTTAAGGTTCGCCACGAGGAACACCAGGTCCACCAGAGTGATAAGCGCAGCAACGGGAGCCTTCCATTTCTTGGTGGTCCGGGCAAAGATCATGGTCATCATGATCCCCGTGATGGTCATGGTCCCCGTAACCGCCAGGCCGTAGGCCGCCGCCAGGTTCTCCGACTTCCGGAACAGGAGCATGATGAAGATGACGAGCACCATGAGGAACCAGTTCACCGAGCCGATGTAAATCTGGGATTTCAGATGGCTGGAGGTGTAATCCACCTTCATGAGCGGCATGATCCGTGTGGTGATCCCCTGGTAAACGATGGAAAAGACCCCGCTGATGAGGGCCTGGGAGGCGATGACCGTGGCAATGATGGTAAGGATGAGGAACGGGATGTAGAGGAGTTGGGACTGGTCCTGCACCATGCCGAAGAGGAAGTTCTTTGCCTCGGGATGATGGAGGACAAAGGCCCCCTGCCCCAGGTAGTTGATGACCAGGGCACAGAAGACGAAGTACCACGCCCGGACGATCGGCCGCCGACCCAGGTGCCCCATGTCCGCATAGAGCGCCTCGCCGCCGGTGGCGCAGAGAATGACCTCTGAAAGGACGAAGAAACCGGAAAAGCCGTTTTCATGAAAAAATTTGACGGCATAGTAAGGGCTCACCGACTTGAGCACCTCGGGCATGGCAGCGATGGAGATGGCCCCGGAAACCGTTAAGGAAACGAACCAGAGTACCATGAGGGGACCGAATGCCTTTGCCACCTTATCGGTCCCCTTGAACTGAAAGACGAACAGTCCGATGGCGATCAGAGCCGCAATGAAAATAAGGGCTCCCTGACGGAGGTTTTCCAGTCCCGGGATAAGGACCATACCTTCCACGGCGGAGAGGATACTGATGGCCGGTGTGATGACACCGTCGCCTAGAAGGAGGGAAACGCCCAGGAAGGAGAGGAAACCGACGAACGCTATCCTCCTTCCGTCCTTCAGGAGCCGGACCAGAATCTCCTTGAGGACGATGGTCCCCCCCTCCCCCTTTCGCCCCAGGCTCATGGCAAGCCAGGCATACTCTGCAGTGACAAGAATGATGAGGGTCCAGACCACGAGGGAAAGGATGCCGAACACGTTGTCATGGGTCGGCTTGGTCAGGGCAAACAGGACCGTCAGGGTATAGATGGGGCTCGTGCCGATGTCGCCGAACACCAGCCCCATGGATTTGACGATGCCCCCCCAGAAGGAGTCGGTTGTGATGAGCTTGATATGTTGTGTCTCCCCATTCGCCATAGCCGGCATCATATACCATTTCCTCCTGGAATAAACAAGCAAAAACGGCCCTTTACCCTTGACTTTTCAATGAGTTCCTAGTAGCTTAAACCGCTTGACCCGTGAACTACCTCACCCAAAGCTGGAGGTCCTATGGACTACAAAGAGACGCTCAACCTGCCGGTCACCGATTTCCCCATGAAGGCCAATCTGGCTCAACGGGAACCGGAAATCCTGAAGAAATGGGACGAAACCGGACTCTACGGAAAGATCGAAGAGAAAGGGAAGGAGCGACCGCTCTATATCCTCCACGACGGCCCCCCCTACGCCAACGGCCACATCCACATAGGCCACGCCCTCAACAAGATCCTCAAGGATGTCATCCTGAAAAGCAAGCGGATGGAGGGGCTCAGCGCCCCCTACGTCCCGGGGTGGGACTGCCACGGCCTCCCCATCGAATTGCAGGTGGAGAAGAACCTGGGATCGAAGAAGCATGAGATGACCAAGCTGGCCATGCGCCGGGAGTGCCGCTCCTACGCCGAAAAGTTCATCGCCATCCAGCGGGATGAGTTCAAGCGGCTCGGCGTCCTGGGAGACTGGGAGAACCCTTATCTCACCATGAATTACGAGTACGAGGGACTGACCGCCGCCGAACTGGCCAAATTCGCCCATAACGGCGGTCTCTACCGCGGGAAGAAACCGGTCCATTGGTGTTCTTCATGCGTCACCGCCCTGGCCGAGGCCGAGGTGGAGTACGCCGACCACACCTCCCCCTCCATCTACGTCAAGTTTCGCCTGCAGGACAATATTTCTGCCGCAGTCCCGGCCATGGCAGGAAAGCAGGTGTATCTGGTCATCTGGACCACCACCCCCTGGACCATCCCCGCCAACCTGGCCATCGCCATCCATCCCGACTTCACCTACGCCGCCCTGGAAGTGAACGGGGAAGTGCTGATCGTGGCCGAAGGGCTGAAGGATGCCTTCCTGGCAGCCAACAAGCTGGAAGGGAAAGTGCTGGCCACCTTCGCCGCCCCGGTTCTGGAGCGTAAACGGTGCAAGCACCCCTTCTACGACCGGGACTCCATCGTGCTGCTCGGCGAGCATGTCACCCTTGAGGCGGGGACCGGCTGCGTCCATACCGCGCCCGGGCACGGTCAGGAAGACTACGAACTGGGGCTGAAAGAGGGTCTTGAGATCTACAACCCGGTGGACAACCACGGCAAGTACATCGGCAACCTTGAGTTCTTCGGCGGCCAGTCCGTCCTGGCCGCCAACCCGGCGGTCATCGAAAAACTGACCGAAGTGGGTGCTCTCGTGGGGCAGGCTAACATCACCCACTCCTATCCCCACTGCTGGCGTTGCAAGAAACCGATCATCTTCCGCGCCACCGAACAGTGGTTCATCTCCATGGAGGCGAACGACCTCAGAAAGAACGCCCTGGAGGCGGTCAACTCCGTTCAGTGGATCCCCCGGTGGGGAAAGGAGCGGATCTACGGCATGATCGAAAACCGCCCCGACTGGTGCATCTCCCGCCAGCGCTCCTGGGGAGTACCAATCACCGCCTTCTCCTGCACCGCCTGCGGGGAGTACCTGGCCGACGGGACCATCATGGATTTTGTTGCCGAGCAGTTCAAGGAGCACAGCGCCGACATCTGGTTCGACTGGGATGCCGCCCGCCTGATGCCGGCCGGGACGACATGCCCGAAGTGCGGCGCTACGGAGTTCCAGAAGGAAATGGACATCCTGGACGTCTGGTTCGACTCCGGGGTCTCTCATGCGGCAGTCCTGGAGCCGAACCCGAAGCTCTCTTCGCCCGCCGATCTGTATCTGGAGGGGAGCGACCAGCACCGCGGATGGTTCCACTCTTCCCTCCTTGAGAGCGTCGGGACCCGGGGCGTTGCCCCCTACCGGAACGTCCTGACCCACGGCTTCGTGGTGGACGGCTCCGGACGCAAGATGAGCAAGTCGGTCGGGAACGTGGTCGCCCCGGAAGAGGTCATCAAGAAATTTGGCGGCGAGATCCTTCGCCTCTGGGTTGCCGCCCAGGACTACCGGGACGACATCCGCATCTCCCAGGAAATCCTTACCCGCCTCTCCGAGGCGTACCGCCGCATCCGGAACACCTGCCGCTACATTCTCGGGAACATCCACGACTTCGACCCGGCGAAGGACGCCGTCGAGTACGGGAAGATGCCGGAGTTGGACCGCTGGGCCCTCCACCAGCTGGAGCTTCTCAAGGAGAAGGTTCTCACCTGCTATGGCGAGTACGAATTCCATGTCCTCTACCATGCCATGAACGGTTTCTGCACCGTTGAGATGAGCGCCTTCTATCTGGATATTCTCAAGGACCGGCTCTACACCAGCAAAAAGGATTCGGTGGAACGGCGTTCCGCCCAGACCGTCATGTACCGCATCCTCGATACCCTGGTGCGGCTCATGGCGCCGGTGCTTTCCTTCACGGCCGACGAGGTCTGGGGATACATGCCGGGCGGACGGGAGGAGAGCGTCCACCTGGCGGAGTTCCCGGCTCTCCAGCCGGAATGGAAGGACGAGCAGCTGGTCGAGCGGTGGGAGCGGATCATGAAGGTCCGTGCCGAGGTCTCCAAGGCACTGGAACAGGCTCGGGTAACCAAGACCATCGGGCACCCCCTGGATGCCGCCGTGACCATCGCCGCCGAGCCCGAACTGCTCGGCTTCCTGAAGGAGTATGCCCAGGAGTTGCCTGCGATTTTCATCGTCTCCAGCGTGAACCTGGCCGGATCACTCGATGGGGAATGCTACACTGCCGAAGGTGTTGCCGGCATGAAGGTGCGGGTCACCCCAGCTCCCGGCGAGAAATGCGAACGCTGCTGGTGTTACAGTGAAGAGTTGGGGACGGACAGCGAGCACGCGACCATCTGCCCCAAATGCCTGGCGGCGGTGAAATAGGAACGCCACTTTTCCGCAATCTCTGCATCAGACTTTGGAATTGCTTGTGCGACGTACCTTCCAGTACGCCTCCGCGCAATACCTCGTCTTCCTTGACCTTGCGAAAAATTGACGTTCCTGAGATTGTTACGGGAACCTTTATGAAACTGAAATACCTCATACTTGTCGTGGTCTCCACCCTGACCATCGGCATCGACCAGGCGACCAAGCTCTACATCGACCGGACCATGGATCTCCACACGTCCATTACTGTTGTGGAGAACTTCTTCAACATCACCTATATGCGCAACAAGGGTGCTGCTTTCAGCTTCCTGGCCAACTTCAGCTACCGCATCCCCTTCTTTATCCTCGTCTCGATCGTTGCAGTGGCAGTGATTGTCACTTTTTTCCGCAAGCTCCGACCCGACCAAAACTTCACCGCTTTCGCCCTCTCCCTCATCTTCGCCGGAGCGGTCGGCAACCTCATCGACCGGGTCCGGCTCGGCGAGGTGATTGATTTCCTCGACGCCCACTGGTACGGACACCATTGGCCGGCATTCAACGTGGCCGACTCGGCCATCTGCGTCGGGGTCTTTCTTCTCGCCGTCGACATGTTCATCGAAGAGCGCCGGCAGAAACACCTCGCCAGGTAAGCTTGCCCCCGTGGACCGACCATGACTGCCACCCCGCAGGATCACATCAAGCAGCTTGCCGCACCCCTTCGCGCCGAAGACTCTCTCGTAACCGTTGCCGGCCTGAAGGGTTCCGCCCCGGCCTATCTTCTGGCCAGACTGATCCCCGAACTTTCGTCACCGCTCCTGGTCGTCACACCCGACCCGGAATCCGCGGAGGAACTCTGGCGGGAACTCTGTTTCTACGACGGCAACACCGAGGGAATTCTCCATTTCCCGGCATGGGACACGACACCGTTCGAGTCCGCCGCACCCCATGCCGACATAACCGGCCAGCGCCTCAACGCCCTGTTCCGTCTCATGGACGGCCGGGCACGGGCCGTAGTAACCCCCATAGCCGCCCTGGCCCAACGCGTGCTGCCACGGCAGACTCTGGGTGAAGTCTCCCACTACCTGGTAGTAGGGGAAGAGGCGGAACGGGAAACCCTGCTGGGGAAACTGGTAAAGCTTGGCTATTCCCATGTACCCCTCGTGGAAGACCGGGGCACCTTTGCCAGCCGCGGCGGCATTCTCGACATCTTCCCTCCCGACCTGCCGGAACCTGTCCGCATCGAGTTCTTCGGCGACTTCGTCGATACCATCCGAACATTCGACCCTGTCTCCCAGCGCTCCCTTCGCCCCCTTTCCGAACTGGTCCTCCTCCCCTCCCGGGAGGTAATCCTGACTGACGAGGTCGTCAAGAGTTTCGCGACCCGGCTGAAAAAGCGATGCGAAGATCAGGACATCCCGACCATCCGTCGACGGGAACTGGCGGAGCAGGTACAGAACGCCATTTACCCGCCGGGGATCGAGTACCTGCAACCCCTCTTCCACCCGGGACTGGCAACCCTCCTCGATTACACCGGCCCCACGACGGTCCGGGTTCTGCTCGACCCGGAAGGGATCGACGCCGCCATTGCCCGCAATGATGACGAGCTGGCTTCCGCCGTCGAACGTGCCCAGGAAAATGACACCGTTACCTGCAACCCTCCCGACCTTTTCCTCGCACCGGACGAACTGGATACAATGCTGGCAAGCGGCCGTCGGCTGCTCTTCCCCTCCCTCCTGCTGGACGAGGAAAAAGGGGAAGGGACCATCCACCGTTTCACCGTGGCGGACAACGCCGACCTCAAGCTCGACATCACTCCCGACAGCGAAGGGGTCCTGAAACCGCTGGTCGCGCGTCTCCACGACTGGCTGGCCGAGCGGCAACGGGTCGTCATGGTCTGTCACCAGCGGGGTCAGGCCCAGAGGCTCTACGAACTCCTCGCACCCTATGGGCTCCCCCTCGACATATCGGAGCGCCCCTTCCACCGTGAGCTGCAGCACCGGGACGGTAAGGTGGCCATCCTCGTGGGAGATATTTCCCGCGGGTTCCGGTTCCGGGAGGACGGGGTTGCGGTCATCGCCGAGGAAGAGATATTCGGCCGGAGGGTCAAACGCCGTGGCCTTTCCGAGGCACGCAAGAAACAGCTCCTTACCTCCCTGGCCGAGCTCAAGCCGGGGGACCACATGGTCCACATCGACTTTGGCGTCGGTATGTACCGCGGCCTCCAGCACCTCACCCTGGGTGACGTGGAGGGGGATTTCCTGCTCCTGGAGTATGCAGGAAGCGACAAGCTCTACCTGCCGGTGGACCGGATCAACCTGGTACAGCGCTACGTCGGGGCTGAAGGTATCGAGCCCCACGTGGACAAGCTGGGGGGAACCGGGTGGGAAAAGACCAAGGCCAGGGCACGGGCCGCCATGCAGGAGATGGCGGAAGAGCTCCTGAAAATCTACGCCGCCCGGCAGCTCCAGGAAGGGCACGCCTTTGGCCCCCGGGACGAGCTCTACCGCGAGTTCGAGGCAGCCTTTGCCTTTGAGGAGACCCCCGACCAGCAGACCGCCATCGACGACGTGCTGGCGGACATGGAGAGCAAACGCCCCATGGACCGCCTGGTCTGCGGCGACGTGGGGTACGGCAAGACGGAGGTGGCCATGCGGGGCGCCTTCAAGGCGGTCATGGAGGGGAAGCAGGTGGCAATCCTGGTCCCGACCACCATTCTCGCCCAGCAGCACATGGAAACCTTTACCGCACGTTTCAAGTCCTATCCGGTGAAGATCGAGATGCTCTCCCGCTTCCGCTCCCCGAAGGAACAGAAGGATATCCTGACCGGGGTGAAGAAGGGAGATGTGGACATCATCATCGGCACCCACCGGCTCCTGCAGAAGGACGTGGAGTTCCGCGACCTGGGGCTGCTCATCGTCGACGAAGAACAGCGCTTCGGCGTCACTCACAAGGAGAGGCTCAAGAAGTACAGGGCGGTGGTGGATATCATGACCCTCACTGCCACACCCATTCCCCGCACCCTCTACATGTCGCTCATGGGGATTCGTGACCTCTCCATCATCGATACCCCACCGGTGGACCGGCTCGCCATCAAGACCTTCGTCGCGCGCTTCAACGACGAGGTGATCAGGGAGGCCGTGCTGCGTGAGCTGCGCCGGGGAGGACAGGTATTCTTCGTGCACAACAGAGTGCAGTCCATAGGGGCCATGGCGGAACATCTGCGCCGCATCGTACCGGAGGCACGCATTGCCGTGGGGCACGGCCAGATGGACGAAAAGGAACTGGAAAAGGTAATGCTCGGCTTCATGCACGGCGAGACAAACCTCCTCCTCTCCACGACCATCATCGAGTCTGGTCTCGACATCCCCACCGCCAACACCCTCATCGTCAACAGGGCTGACAGCTTCGGACTGGCCCAGCTGTACCAGCTGCGGGGCAGGGTCGGCCGCTCCCGGCAGCGGGCCTACGCCTACTTCCTCATACCCGGCGAAGGGGCCATTTCCAGCGACGCCCGGGAACGGCTCCGCATTCTCCAGGAACTGACCGAACTGGGCGCCGGCTTCCGCATCGCCACCCATGACCTGGAGCTGCGGGGAGCAGGGGACCTGCTGGGGGCCCGGCAGTCCGGAAACATCGCCGCGGTAGGGTTCGAGCTCTACACCGAGCTGATGGAAGAAACCATCCGCCAGCTCAAGGGGGAGGAGCTGGTGGAAAAGGTGGAGCCGGAACTCAAGCTCCGCATCCCTGCCTTCATCCCGGAAGATTACGTCCGCGACCCGAACCAGCGCCTGGTTATCTACAAGAAGCTCACCCAGGCAAGCAGCCGGGACGACATTGCCGAGATGAAAGGGGAACTGGACGACCGCTTCGGCAAGCTGCCGCTTGCAGCCGTATACCTGCTCGAGGTAATGGAACTCCGCCTCCAGCTCAAGGCGTTCCTGGTACGGGAAGTGGAATTCGATGGCAAAAGGCTGATTTTCGCTTTCCATCAGAAGACCCCGGTTTCCCCGGACACCATCATCGGCCTTATCCGCCGGCACCCGAAAACATACCAGTTCACCCCCGATTACCGCCTCATGGTCGAGCTTGCTGACACCTCGTTCGAAGGGGTTCTGGAGGCGGCCAGAAATCTCTTGAAAAGCCTTACCTGATGTGTTACGTTCCGCCTTTGGACAGCCGAAAATATCTTCTTTGAAGGAGTCTAACTGTGCAAAATCGTAATAGGATCAAGGCCGCTCTGCTTGTCCTCTGTATAGCCGTCGCCTGTGGTTGCAACGGCAAGACAGGTACCGGGGAAAGCAAGGGATCCTCCGGAGGGAAAACCCTGGCCGAAGTGAATGGTAACGTCATCACCACCGAAGATTTCAAGCGCGAGGTAGAGAACCTCCCCCCCTATCTGAAGCCGATGGCAGACACCGCCGAAGGGAAGAAGGAAATGCTGGATACCATGATCGTGCGCGATCTCATCCTTCAGCAGGCCCGGAAGGATGGCATCGACAAGAGCGCCGAGGTAACAGCAAAACTGGAAGACCTGAAGAAACGGGTGGTGGTGGAAGCATACCTGAAGAAGAAGGTTGAAGAGCAGGCAGGCCTCTCCGATGCCGACCTCCAGAAATTTTATGATGCGAACAAGGATAAGTTCAAGACCGGCGAGCAGATCAGGGCCAGTCACATCCTCGTGAAGAGTGAGAAAGAAGCCCAGGATATCCTTGCTCAACTGAAGAAGGGTGGCAACTTCGAGGAACTGGCGAAGAAATACTCCACCGACTCCGCTGGCGCCAAAGGGGGCGATCTCGGCTGGTTCGGCAAGGGGTCAATGATCCCGGCGTTCGAGAAAGTCGCCTTCGGCCTGAAGGAAGGAGAGCTTTCCGGCATCGTCACGACCCAGTTCGGCTATCACATCATCAAGCTGACCGGCAAACGGCCTGCAGGCATTCGCCCCTTTGCAGAGGTGAAGGACCAGATCAAGGCCGGACTTCTGCCTGAAAAACAGCAGGAGGTCTTCAAGAAGCTGAAAGAAGACCTGAAAAAGAACGCCAAGATATCCGTGAAGGAAGATGTTCTGAACGAACTCGGCGGGAAGAAATCCCCGGAAACCGCCGCTCCTCCAACTGAAACCAAACCCAAGTAGCGCCCCTGGCAACCAGTCGCGGGCCGGGCATTGCCCGGCCCTTTTTTAATTTATGCCGAGATACGCTCAAATTGACGTCTGAAACCCCCTCGTTTGACCGCGTGCCGGCACTACAGAAAACACCGTGGTAACCTATCGATATGAATACCTTTATAAAAATCATTCTTCTGACTGCCCTTACCATCCTGCCGGCCCTGTCCGCAGCCGAAATGGTCAGCAGCATTGCAGCCATCGTCAACGACGAGATCATAACCTCCTACGACGTGGACAAGGAAACCGCAAACCTTGTCAAGGAGGCTGAGAAAAAGGGACCGATATCCGCCGCCGCTCACGCCGAGCTGCGCACTTCCGCCCTCAACCGTCTGATTGATCTGAAGCTCACTGAGCAGAAGGTAAAGGAACTTGATATAAAGGTAACTGAAGAAGAGGTACGTCAGTCTATAGAGGATGTGAAGAAACAGAACAATCTTTCCCAGGAGGCGCTGGTTGCCGCTTTGGCAGGTCAAGGGCTCTCCTTCGACCAGTACAAGGCGCAACTGAAAAGCCAGCTTGAACGGCTCCGCCTCATGAGCCAGGAGGTCCGCGCCAAGATCCAGGTGGGAGAAAAGGAGATGCGGGAATACTACGCAGCCAACCCCGCCAAGTTCGGAGCTGAAGAACAGTTCCGCGCCCGCCACATCTTCTTCCGCCTCGCAGCTGATGCGCCTACAGAGGATATAAAGAAGGTCATGATGACCGCCTCGAACGTGCTGTTCGAAGCACGGAGTGGCAAAGACTTTGCCGAGCTCGCCCGAAAGTACTCGGACGACCCGGGTGCAAAGACAGACGGCGGCGATCTCGGGACGTTCAAGAAGGGGGAGATGCTTCCCGAAATCGAAGCCACCGTAACGAAGATGAAACCGGGTGAGATCAGCGACCTGGTGGTAACCAAGGCAGGAATCCACATCATAAAGCTTGAAGAGAGCTCCGTCGGAAAACCGAAGCCGTTCGAAGAGGTACAGAAGGAGATCGAGGATGCCCTGTATCGCAAGAAATCGGAAGAACGCTTCAACCAGTGGCTGGCCGACCTCCGCAAGGGTGCTTCAATTGAAATAAAATAAAACGTGAGGTGAGACGGCCTCTCCCGTAACGGATCACAGTCCTTTTCCCGCCAACTGTTCCAGCAGCTCCCGCTGGGTTCCGGTCAGCTGTTCCGGCACCTGGACGTTGATCCGCACGAACAGATCCCCTCGCACATCCGTTCCCATCCGAGGGAAACCCTGCCCCTTCAGGCGAATCTTGGTCCCCGGCTGAATCCCCGCCGGCACCTTTATCCGCTTGGTCCCTTCAAGGGTAGGAACCTCCATCGATGTCCCAAGTGCCGCTTCCGAAAAGCGGAGAAGCCGCTCCACCACGATATCATCCCCCTCCCGGTGGAACTGGGGATCGCTGGCAACCTTTATATCGAGATAGAGGTCCCCTGCCTGCCCACCGCCGCGCCCCGGCCCGCCTTTCCCCTGGACACGCAGCCGCGCCCCCGTGTCGACCCCGGCTGGAATCTTTACCGACAGCTCTTCGCGCTCCCCGCCCCGTGCAAAAGCAACCCTTTTCTCGCAGCCGCTGAAGGCTTCCCGGAAAGAGACCGTCAGCTCCATGCTGAGGTCCTCACCTTTGCTCCGGCGGCCCCCGCCATAACCGAAACCTCCCCGCTGCTGAAAACCGCCGCCGAAGATGCGGGAGAAGATGTCATCACTCCCCAGCCCCGCATCCTTGAAGATGTCCCCCACGTCGAAACCCCGGAAAATGTCCTCCTGGGAAAACCGTTGGTGAAAGCCGGCGGAACCGAACTGGTCGAACTGTTCCTTCTTCTTGGGATCTGACAGGACCGCGTACGCTTCGTTTATCTCCTTGAAACGATCCTCGGCCTCTTTGTTGCCGGGATTCTTGTCCGGGTGATATTTTACCGCCAGCTTCCGGTAGGCCTTCTTTATCTCCGCCGGGGTCGCACCCTTCTTCAGTCCGAGGACCTCGTAGTAGTCACGTGCTGCCATGGTTAGCGTCCTTTCGTTATGCACACGTCTTGAATGTAATCGCTGTTCCCCACCTTGTCAACCATTGCACAATCGGCCATCGTACGACTTGACAAGCAATCTCTACCCGCCTACTATGCAGCTACCGGCCCGCTACATCGACCCATCATCCCGGCAGCGTCCCGGCAGACGGCCCTCCACAACGGACCGGACTCGACACAGACAGAAGGAGGAACACCATGGAGAGGTACGATCTCATTGTCATCGGTGCAGGAATCAGCGGCCTCAGCCTCGCCCATTACTGCCAACGTGCCGGTCTCAAGACCCTGGTCATCGAACGGAGCGAACGGATCGGCGGCTGTTTCAACTCCCATTCCTTCTCCGGCGATGCCGCCGGTTTCTGGCTCGAGCTGGGAGCTCATACCTGCTATAACTCCTACGGCAACCTGATCGGCATCATGGAGCAGTGCGCCCTCCTCGACCGGATCCTGGCACGGGAAAAGGTTTCCTTCCGCATGCTGGTCGATTCCGGGATCAAGTCGATCCCCTCCCAGCTCAGCTTCCTTGAGCTCTTCGCTTCGGTCTGGCACATATTCACCCAGGAGAAGAAGGGAGCAAGCGTTGCCTCCTATTATGCCACCATTGTCGGGAAGAAGAACTTCGACCGGGTATTTGCCCCTGCTTTCAATGCCGTCGTCTCCCAGCGTGCCAACGATGTCCCTGCCGATATGCTCTTCAAAAAGCGTCCCCGGCGCAAGGATATCCTGAAGAGCTACACCCTGGTGGGGGGGCTCCAGACAATTACCGACACGATAGCCCGTAACCCGGGCATCACGACCATGACCGGTACGGATGTGACCGGCATCACCTTTGACGGTTCATCGTACCGGCTAACCACGGCTGACGGCACAACCTTCGAGGCGACCACACTAGCCCTTGCCACCCCACCCCCTGAGGCATCACGCCTGCTCCAGGGGGTCGCGCCCGAACTCTCACCGTTCCTCGCCCGGATTCCGTGCGAAACCATCGAAACAGTGGGAGTGGCTGTGCAGAAGGACGCGCTCCGGATCGCTCCCCTCGCCGGGATCATCGCGGTCAACGACATCTTCTACTCTGCCGTCTCCCGCGACACGGTCCCCCATGAAAGTCAGCGGGGGTTCAGCTTCCATTTCAAGGCAGGAACGGCAGATCAGGAGGGGAAACTCCGCAGGATCAGTGAAGTGCTGGGGGTGAAGAGGGAAACGCTGCGCCATGTGGCGACCCAGGAAAACCGTCTTCCCTCTCCCGTTGTGGGTCACGGGGAGATTACCGACGGCATCGACCGGCTCATTGCCGGCAGGCGCCTCCTGGTGACCGGCAACTACTTCGCGGGGATGGCGATAGAGGATTGCGTCAGCCGTTCCCGCAGTGAGTTCGAGCGGCTGACGGCGATGGGTTACCGGTAGTTCTTTCTCCGGAAGAGTCCCGTCTTGAGTGACACGATCCGGTCGAGGAACAGAACCCCGTCCAGGTGGTCCATTTCGTGCTGAATCGCCACCGCCTCGAAGCCGCTCGCCTCGATCTCACGGGACTGGCCTCCTCCATCGAGAAATCTGACCGTTATCCCGGTGGCCCGCTCAACCTCCCCCGTGTAGTCGGGGATACTCATGCACCCTTCCCGCATCACCGCAGCCCCTTCCCGGGCGATGATCTCCGGGTTTACCATGACCAGCTGGCCGTGATTGTTATCTTTCCCCAGGCGGCTGGCGGAGACGTCCACCACACAGACTCGAAGCGAGACACCGATCTGGGGAGCGGCGACCCCCACCGAGCCGGGTCCTTCCCGCATGGTATCCAGCAAATCCTCAACGAGGGTGCCTATTTCGGCGTCGATGGCCAGCACCGGCCGGCACATTTTCTTCAGCACGGGATGCGGGTAGATGAGAATTCTTTGGGCAGGCATCGTATCAGAAGGAAACAGGGGTAATGGTGCGAACCCCTATCTCCACGTTCAACTCCTTTTTCAGATTGTCCAGAAGATGCCCGGCGTCATCCACGGTCATCCCTGCCGGCAGGATCGCCTCCAGCATCAGGACGTAGACCGGTTCTTCAACCGTGCCGATCAGGCGTGTGTTCAGGTCGGTGATGTTTACCCGACGGTCCGCCAGTGCCCGGGTTACCCGGTAGACGATCCCCGGCTGGTCCGAGCCGTAGACCGAGATGAGGCAAAGCTCCCCCTCTTCCTTCACCGGGCAGATCTCATCCTCCTGGAGTGTGCGGACGTGGATTTTCAGGCCGGTGCGCTCCTGGAGCAGCCTGAACTCGTCGACCAGGCCAGCCTTGGCAAACGGCTTCTCGTGGGAGACGATGAGGATCATGGCAAAGTCCCCCCCCAGCATGGTACAGCTGGAGTCCTCGATGTTGCAGCCGAGACGGAACAGAGCTTCGGTGGTATCTGCCACGATACCGGGGCGGTCCTTGCTGATGATGGTAACGGCAAAGTGGGCCAGATTGTCCTTGCGGCACTCGCTCATGGGGCCTCCCGTTGATGAACAGGCTAACAGCGGATTCAACGCTGAAAGACGCAGATTCTATGGATGTACGCTGATAAAATCCTATTGCCTGAGCCTTCTTACAAAAGCCCTGCTCTGTTACGTGTTCTGCGTTAATCCGCATCTGTTCTGCGTCCCTCTGCGTTGACTCAGTACAGGCCTACAACTTGTTGATGAACACTTCCCTCGGCTTGCTCGTCCCGTCGCTGGGAGCGACAATACCTTCCTGCTCCATTTTTTCGATGATGCGGGCCGCCCGGTTGTACCCGATCCTGAGCCGCCGCTGAATCATGGAGATGGATGCCTGGCGGGTCTCGGCAACCAGCGCCACCGCATCATCGTAACGTTCGTCAAGCTCCTCTTCGGCAGCTCCTCCACTCTCGGCCCCAGCTTTCATCTCCAGGATCGACTTGTCGTAGACCGGTTTCCCCTGCTTTTTCAGGAACTCCACCACCCGCTGCACCTCGGCATCGGAAACGAAGGCGCCATGGGAGCGCATCAGTTTGGCTGTGCCGGGGGGAAGGAAGAGCATGTCGCCGGCCCCGAGGAGAGCTTCCGCGCCGTTGCAGTCGAGGATGGTGCGAGAATCGGTCTTGCTGGAAACCTGGAAGGAGATACGGGCCGGGAAGTTCGCCTTGATGAGGCCGGTAATGACATCCACCGATGGCCGCTGGGTGGCCAGGATCAGGTGAATGCCGGCAGCCCGGGCCATCTGGGCCAGCCGGGCAATGGACTCCTCCAGTTCCCGTCCCGCCACCATCATCAGGTCGGCCAGTTCGTCCACGATCACCACAATGTACGGAAGGTGGCCGTGTTCCAGTTCTTCGTCCCTGTCGAGAAAAGCCTGGATAGCCGCCTCATCGCTGTCAGCGCTCTCCTCAACCTCGTCAACCACCACAGTTTCCCGCGCCCGGTTGTCAGCCTGCTCCTTCTCCTCACGCTCCAGCGCCTTGTTGTAGGAGTCGATGTTGCGCACACTCTTGTCGGCCATGAGCCGGTAGCGGCGCCCCATCTCCTCCACCGCCCATCGCAGGGCCAGAGCGGCCTTCTTCGGGTTGGTGACCACGGGGAGGAGCAGATGGGGTATCCCCTCGTAGATGGAGAGTTCCAGCATCTTGGGATCGACCATGATGATCCGCACGTCGCGGGGGGTGGCGGTATAGAGGAGGGAGAGGATCATGGTATTGATGGATACCGACTTGCCGGAACCGGTGGCACCGGCCACCAGCAGGTGGGGCATGCGGGCCAGGTCGGTCACCAGCGGTATGCCGGCTACGTCCTTGCCAAGTGCCATGGGGAGTTTGAGCTTGCCACGATGAAACTCCTCGCTGGAAAATATCTCCTTCAGGAATACTATCTCCCGGTCCCGGTTGGGAAGCTCGATCCCCACCACTCCCTTGCCGGGTATGGGTGCGATGATCCGGATGGAAAGTGCCTGCAGGGCCATAGAAAGGTCGTCGGCAAGGCCGGCGATACGGCTCACCTTGACCCCCGGGCCGGGGGCGAATTCGTACATGGTGACGACCGGACCGGGGCAGATCTCCACCACTTCCCCGTCCACACCGAAGTCCTTGAGCTTCTTCTCCAGAAGCCGGGCGTTCATGGTCAGGGCTTCCTTGTCGACCCGCTTTTCCGTCGTCGGCGGCGTATCGAGAAGGGACAGGGGAGGAGTCTGATAGGCCCCGTCGCTCTTTATGAACTCGAACGCTTCCTGGACCGGCTTTGACTTCTCTTCTTCCTTCTTCTTCTCCCTTTTAAGAAGCGGCGGCGGAGTGGGGACATGTACCGGCAGCGGCTTTATCACCGGCGAGCCAGCTTCGGCCGGTTTAGGCTCCTTTTGCATCAACTCGCGGTTGAGCGCCCGCCGTTCCCGGAAGCGAGCCCACCTGGCCCCCAGCGCCCCGAACCACCAGTCGGCAAACAGGACGAAGGAGAAGCGGGAAAGAATCATGATCGACGCAGCCAGCATGGGAAGCAGCAGCAGCAGCGCTCCCGGCATGCCAAGAAAACTCTTGAGAACCGACGCAGTTTGGTATCCCACGGCTCCACCCGTCGGTACCCGCTCGCCGAAGAGGGACGTGAATTCCAGGTTGAACGCGAAGATGGACGAGAGAGAGACGAGGAGCCCCGCGTAGGCGAACCATTTATAGGCACGCCACTTCACCTCCTTGAAGCGGAGGAAGAGGTAGGCAAGGAAGAGGAGAGCTCCGGGGACAAGGTAGCCGGCCAAGCCCGTGGTCTGAAGGAGCAGATCGGACACCTCCGCCCCGAGCCGCCCGCCGAAATTGCGGACGCGGGCTTCGGAGGAGAAACTGTTGAACGAAAGGTCGTCGGTCCGGTAGGAAATGAGCGCGATCAGCACGAACAGCCCCGCCGCACCCAGCGCCATCCCCTGGATCTCTTTCTTCAGCTTTTCCTTTTTGTCAACTTTATCGTCCATGGATTATCTGTTCCTTCGACGGCTTCGACTGAGACGCATTTGTTGCAGTCACAGAAACGTGGATTTTTCGCAAGGTCAAGGCGATCGAGGGATGACGCGGAGGCGTAGTACCCAAACGACGGGCATAAACATCGCTACGCCGCACAATTTCACTTGTGAAATTGGACCGCGAAGGCGCCCTGAAAGGGGCGGCCGCAGGCCGAGTCACAAGGAATCCCGAAGATCAACGCAGAGATTGCGGAAAAGCCGCGTTTCCGGGCGAAGCCGTCTTACATCTCCAGAATTAAGGGCAATATCACCGGCCGTCGCTCGATGGTCTTGTTGAAGAAGCGCCGGAGTACCCGCCGCACCTCCTGCCGCACCTCGCCCCAGTCGGCCATGACCGTTACATTGGTGAGGGCAAGGGTGTCTTCCACCACCTTCCGCGCCTCGTCCAGGTACTCCTGGCTCTCGTCCTCGAACACGAAGCCGCGGGAGACGATGTCAGGACCATAGATGATCTCGCCGCTGGTCTGGTTGATCCCGATAATGACCACCACCATGCCGTCCTGTGAGAGGTGCTTGCGGTCCTTGAGCACCACCTCCCCCACATCGCCGATCCCCTTCCCGTCCACGAAGACCCGGCCTGTCTCCACCTTGCCGGTAATGACCCCGCTGCCGTCGGAAAAGGTGATGACATCGCCGTTCACCGCGAGGAGGCAGCGCTCCCGGGGGACCCCCACCTTCTGGGCAAGCTGGGCGTGCTTCACCAGGTGGCGATACTCGCCGTGCACCGGGATGAAGTAGCGGGGGCGGACGATGTTCTGCATCAGCTTCAGCTCTTCCTGGCTGGCGTGACCGGAGACATGGACTTCCGAGACCTTCTCGTGGTAAACCTCGGCACCCCGCCGGTAGAGATGGTTGACCAGGTCGGAGATGGTCTTTTCATTCCCCGGTATGAAGCGGGAAGAGAGGATCACCGTGTCACCCTCCTCCAGCTTGATCTGCTTGTGGTCGTCCATGGCAATCCGGGTGAGGGCGCTCATAGGCTCCCCCTGGGAGCCGGTGGTGATCATGCAGACCTGCTCCTTGGGGAGGCGGGGAAGCTCTTTCAGGTCAATGAGAAGGTTATCGGGAACCGACAGGTACCCCAGTTCCCGGGCGATCTGGACATTGGCTATCATGGAGCGGCCGTTCAGGAGCACCTTCCGCCCCGATCGCGCGGCCGAGGTCATAACCTGCCTGACCCGGTGGATATTGCTGGAAAAAGCCGCCACGATAATCCGTCCTGAACATTTGGGGAAAATATCGTCAAACGCCTCGCCAACCAAAGCTTCCGACAGAGTGTACCCTTCCCGTTCCACGTTAGTAGAGTCGGCCATGAGCGCCAGCACACCCTCCTCACCATAGCGGGCCAGGGTCGCCAGGTCGGTCAGCTCCCCGTCAACCGGAGTCTGGTCGAGCTTGAAATCACCGGTATGGATCACCACCCCCTCGGGAGTACGGATAGCCAGGGCACAGCCATCCACGATGGAGTGGGCAACCCGGATAAATTCGATGTCGAAGAGCCCGACGTCGACCCTTTGTCGGGGCTTCACCACCCGCAGGTCAACTTTTTCGTCGAGATCGAACTCCTTGAGCTTTTCCTTGACGAAGCCGAGAGTGAGGGCGGTGCCGTAGATAGGGGGATTCAGCTCCTGAAGGATGTAGGGGAGTGCACCGATATGGTCCTCGTGGCCATGGGTAAGGAAAATCCCCCGCACATGGTCGGCCCGCTCCCGGAGATACGTGATGTCGGGAATGACCAGGTCGATGCCGAGCATGTTGGGCTCGGGGAACATGAGTCCGCAGTCGACCACGATGATGTCATCACCGTACTCAAAGACCGCCATATTGAGCCCGATCTCCCCCAACCCGCCGAGGGGGATGATACGCAGTCCAGGATTGTCGTTGTGGGTCATTTCCATAAGTGCCTTGAGCAAAATTTATCTGCATTCGCGGATGGTGTATTCCCCGTAGATCGAATGTGTCCGAGTTCCAGCCGCTGGAGGCTAAATCGAGCAGAGACGGCCGATCGCCCCGGAATCAGCGCTTCTGTACCCCCGCCTCTCCTTGCAGTTTCACCAGACGGGCGATCTTTTCGTCGCACCGGGCAATCCATCCTTTCCCCGGCGAGGTGAGCCCCCATGTGGCATAAAATGAGCTGCGCAGGGCACGGTACGCCACCAGGGCGAGCTCCCGGTCGCCCCTCTGTTCCTGCAGCTCGCCGATTTCCCACAGTTTCCCGGCAGAGCGCTCCACCATGGAGCTGCCGGGGGTATACATGTGGATAGCAGCTTCGTACCCGGCGATGGCGGCGACGTAATCACCCCGGGAGAGAGCAGCCTCCCCCTGGTTAAACTGGCTCCACTGCCGGTACCAGGTATTCCCCCAGATGAGGATTATGGCTATAAGGGCCGTAACAGCAATGTTCACGGCAATTGTTTTGGCCTTTTCCATACGATTCCTAGCCCCGGAAGAACCCGGGGACCGTCACGAGCAGAGCGCCGAGCAGTGCACAGCAAAGCCCTGCCAGCACCACAAGTGCAGCAACGATATCCAGAGGGCGCCGGAGCCGGTGGGCAGCGGGGAAACCCCATCCCATGGCAACCAGCCCCACGACAATCAGTGCATAATACAGCATCGGCATATCAACGCTCCAGCCCGGCGGCAATGGCCGTCCGGACCCGTTCCAGCAGCTCTTCACGCCCCCGGCTGCTCCCGTCCACCACCGTTATGGGTGCGCCGAAGCGAACGTTAATGGTGCCGGGGAAAAGCTCAATCCGCCTGGAAGGATTAACCTCCCGGCTGCCGCTGATAGAAACCGGCACAACGGGAACCCCCGCCTTTACAGCCAGGAGAAAGCCCCCCTTCTTGAAGGGGAGAAGGTTGCCGTCCGGTGTCCGCGTTCCCTCGGGAAAGATCACCACACTTCTCCCCTCCCGGATCAGGGTTGCTGCCCGCTCCATGCTTTTCAGGGCCTGGCGGCCGTCGCTCCGGTCGAGGGGAACGTAGCCCGCCCGCCTCATGGAGTGACCGAAGACCGGAATGGCGAACAGCTCTTCCTTGGCTATCCAGGAAAATCGGTAGGGGATGGCCCTGAACAGGGCATGAATATCGAAATTCCCTTGGTGGTTGCTCATGTAAACGACCGGCTGACCGACCGGGACTCTTTCCTGGCCGGCAACCACAAGCCGAACACCCGCCATCCAGAGGCTGATGCGGCTCCAGAGCCGGGCATGGCCGTGGTACAACCGTCCGCTGGGATCGAAAAGAGTGGCGATGATCGCGCTGAACGCAAAGAGAAAGGTCAGCGGCACAAAGATCAGCAAAAAGAGATATGCTCTCAACATAGGGGCTACTCCGGCGTTTAACCTGTTAAACTTACTTTTTTTTACCGCCGGAGTCAAACAAATATGCACCAGATGCGGCCCCGCACACATCTCCCCCCCCGCAACTAGCCGATTTGCCGTGGTCAGGCCGGGGTCTCAAAAGTGGCGGAACCTTTTCGCTGCAACCGGTACCAGACTTTGCTCCCTATTTTCGGTTGCTTGACCTAAGTCAAAGTCAATTTTCGGATGGATGTTATGTTGAAATTACTGGCGACTCACAGATCCAGCAATTGGTTATAATCCGGAGAAAGGATTCGTTATGCACTTCGTCACCCGCTATGTCTTCCAGCTCAGTCTCATCATTCTTCTCATGCTCCCCATGCCTGCACTTGCCATACCTGCCATCACCTGCCACTGTTTCACCGACCGCTCCTATGATCCGGCGCACCCCACGGTGGCTGATCCCTATTTCCTGGCCACGACCCAGAATTCCTTTGTTGCCGCAGTTTTTGGTGTCGACAAAAAATCGATCGTGATCAAGAAGCAGAAAGGGGCCTCGGCAGATGACCTGTGGACAGCCTATTGGCTGGCGGCCAAGTCCGGGGCCGATCCGGAATTTCTGTTGCAGGAGCACAAAGCCAAGGGATCCTGGCGACAGGTGGCGGCCCCGCTGACTATTTATGCCAAGGCCGGGGGAGGGAGGGGTGCTGAGGCACTGAAGGCCGGTGCTGCTGACGAACGCCTTGCCAACGCCGTGGTCGATGAGCTGCTGCTGCGCTTCTGCTTTCACGGCGCATCGGAATTGGCAGCACTGCGCAAGGCCGGAGCGGGGAACCAGGAACTGATCCTGGCTGGTCTGATTGCAGCAAAAACCCGTCAACCGGCTTTCCAGCTCTATCGTGACGTAAAGGGGGGACGTACGAGTTGGGGTGCGCTGCTGCAGCAAGCCAAGGTAGATCCGGCGGACATTCAGACTGAGATTGCCACACTGGTAAAGAAATCGCGTGATCCGAGAAATGGCAGATAGAAGGACTTCACCAATTGTTTATTCCTCTCTTCATGCCCCGCCCGGTTTCACGGCAGGTTTGGGAAACAACAGGTCAATGACGGTTATAACCACCCCGGCGAAGAAACAGACCCCCAGGACCAGCGTCACGGCCATCCAGAGATGCATATAGGACTGGGCAGTCATGTACCCCATGCCGAGCACCCGCTCCAGATAGCTCTGCAGTACCCCTGCAATGCCGAAGGTAATCCCCATCAACATCATGGCGCTCGACATGGTCCAGAAACCGATCTTGCCAAGGGTAGGCTTGTACACCTCGATTCCTTTCAGCCGTGGCATCGCAAAGTAGAATACGGTGATGTTGAGGAGGGCATAGGCGCCGAAAAAGGCCATGTGGCCGTGGGAGACGGTGACCTGGGAGCCATGGGTGTAATAGTTGATCTGCGGCAGAGTGTGCGCAAACCCCCAAACGCCGGCACCGATCAGGTGGAATACGGCGCACCCCACCGCCAGGGTCCAGGTATGGGGATTGGCAATCTGTACCTTGCGGTGCCTCACGTACGTCATGGTATCGATAACCATGAGAAGGATGGGAAGCGGCTCCAGAGCCGAAAAGATGCCACCCACCCAGAGCCAGTACGTCGGGGCGCCAATCCAGTAGTAATGGTGCCCGGTCCCGGCAATACCGGTAAACATGAACAGACCAATCTCCACGTACAGCCATTTCTCCACGACCTGCCGGTCCACCCCGGTAAGCCGCATCAGGATGAACGCCATGATCGCGCCGGTCACCAGCTCCCACGCCCCCTCCACCCAGAGGTGTATCACCCACCACCAGTAGTACCAATCGATCACTTCATTCCGGTAGAAAGGAATGCCGGCAAGGTAGAGAAGAGCCAGGAAGACCAGCCCCCCCAGCAGGACCCCCTGGATGACGGTCCAGCGCCTGGCCTTGAACATGGTCATTCCCACATTGAAGAGGAAAATGAGGGCGCCTGCGACGACCAGATAGTTGAGGGGGGGCGGAATCTCCAGGAGGGGGCGCCCCTTGGTCCAACCTGCTGCAAACCCGGCGAGGGCAATCACCCCGGTGGCAACCAGGACGATGAGTTGCAGCCAGGCAAGTCGTGGCGACCAGATGTCGCACCCGGTCTCCTCGGGCACGATGTAATAGGTTCCCCCCATGAAACCGAGGAGCATCCAGAGGACGAGGAGGTTGGTGTGCATTGCCCGCGCCGTGGCGAACGGGAATACGTTGACAATCTCCTGCGGTATGGTGAAGACGTAGTTGGATATCAGCCAGAGCCCCATCATGACCTGGAGGACAAAGAGCAGCAGGGCGATGGTGAAGTACCAGCTGGCAATTTTCTGTGAACGGTATTCCATTGCTCCCTCCTATTTCAACTTGGCCAGGAACTTGGCCACCTCTTCCAGTTCACGGTCGGAAAGCTCTTTCTGGGGCGGCATCATGGCTTTCGGGTTCACGCTTTTGGGGTCTCTCACGTAGTGCTCTATCTGCTCCATCGTCAGTTGCCTGCCGATGGTATCCAGGGCCGGGCCGAACGTTCCACCCGTACCGTGAAGCGAATGACAGTTCATGCATCCCTTTGTCTGAAAGACTGCCGCGCCGGGAGAGACTGTCGCTCCTGCAACCAGCCGCTGTTCGCCACGGGTCAGACGATTCTTGCTGTCCTGCGGAGGCCAGTCTCCGTTTTCAATCCCCCCGACCCAGGTAAAAAAAGTGACCAGGTTGTCAATTTCACCTTCAGGGATGTGCTGTTGCGGCATCTTTCGCGGCGAACTGGCAAACGCCAACTCCGGGTGCCTCAACCGATAGCGGATACCATCCTCACCTATCCGTTGCTCCACCCTGGTGAGATCGGGCGCATAGTAACCGCCGAAACCAAGGATCGTATGACAGTCATTGCAGTTATAATGCTCGAAGGTCCGTTTTCCCGCGACGACCTTGTCGGACAATTTATCGGCATGAGACAGGGCTGCCACCTGGCGGTGCATGTCCCAGGTAAGTCCCAGGAAGATCACCGCGGAGGAAACAGTGCCGATCAAAAATAACCAGAAGGCACTCTTTTTGGACATAGCATAACCTCCGTTTCAGCCGCTATTCCTGTACTGTTTGCAGTATCACTTCCGGGCTAAGGGTCTTTTACATGTTTGTTGGGGTTTTTTCGAAATTCTGGGCCCATGTGAATAGCTGACTACAGCTATGGATACAATAAGCTTACAATTCTTCCCGGGAAATACAAATCCACCGGCGGGTGCTCATTGGGGTTATGCCACAACCCGCGCAAGATCGGATATAAGGTCATCCGGGTCCTCCAGCCCTATGGAGAGACGTACCAGTGTATCGCTGATCCCGCGTTCGGCACGGTCGGCAGGGGACATTGCCGCATGGGACATCCTGGCCGGATAGGAAAGTATGCTCTCAACGCCCCCAAGGCTGACGGCGAATGCAGCCAGCTCGACCCCCTCCAGCAACCGCCTGGTCAGCTCGAAGCTTTCCAGCTCGAAGGAGAGGACCGCCCCCGGCCCGTCGGCTTGGCCGCTGTGGACAGCATTGCCCGGATGTGTCGACAGTCCCGGATAATATACCCGTTTAACCTGTGGGCACCCGTCAAGGAAGGCCGCAACTTTCAGCGCGCTGCTCTGGCTCTCTTCCATCCGCACCTTGAGAGTCTTCAGTCCCCGCAGGGTCAGCCAGCAGTCCTGGGGGCCGAGTATTGCGCCGAAGGCGTTCTGGATGAAACCGATACGATGGGCCAGATCTTCGTCCTTCACCACGGCAAAACCGCAGACCACGTCGCTGTGACCGTTCAGGAACTTGGTGCCGCTGTGCATGACGATATCGCAGCCAAGCTCCAGGGGGCGCTGCAGGTACGGGGTCATGAAGGTATTGTCTACCAGGGCCAGCAGCCCACGGGAGCGGGCGATCGCTGCAGCACCCCGGATATCCGTGATTTTCAGAAGGGGATTGGAAGGAGTCTCCAGATAGATCGCCTTTGTCTCCGGCCGGATGGCAGCCTCTATGGCTTCGAGACGGGTGGCGTCCACAAAGGTGACGCTGAGCCCCCACTGACCGAAAAGTTTGGTCAACACCCGGAATGCCCCGCCGTAGACGTCCTCGCAGACTACCAGGTGGTCACCGGGTGCAAAGAGCATCAGGGTCGAGGAGATGGCCGCCATGCCGGAGCCGAAGGCAAACGCATGGGTACCCCCTTCGAGATCGGCAAGTGCCTCCTCCAGCGCCTCCCTGGTGGGATTGCCGGAGCGTGCGTAGTCGTATTTCCCGAACTGGTCCACCGACTTCTGGGCAAAGGTGGATGTCTGATAGACCGGAATGGAGAGTGCTCCGGTTGCGGGATCGACGGCATGGCTGCCGTGAATGAGTCTCGTTGCGAATTTCATGTTATGCCTCCGTGGTAAATGCCGATTCCAGATCGGCAATCAGATCGTTCACATCCTCAATTCCTACCGACAGTCGAAGCAACCGGTCGTTAATGCCAAGGGCGGCCCGTTTTGCCGGCTCGATATCGGCATGAGTCTGTACGGCAGGAAAGGTGATCAGGGTTTCCACGCCTCCCAGACTTTCGGCAAAGGATATCACGTTGGTGCGCAGGAGCAAACGCTCCACCAGTTCCGGTCTGGTCACTTCGAAAGCGATCATCGCACCGAAGCCTTTCCCGTGCGTTTTCAGGAGCTCATGTCCCGGATGGTCGGGCAGGCCCGGGTAATAGACCTTCGTTACCAGCTCATTGGCCAGCAGCCAGCGGGCAATGGCCAGGGCGTTCTCCTGTTGGCGGTCCATGCGGACCGAAAGGGTTTTCATGCCGCGAATGGTAAGCCAGGAATCCTGGGGGCCGAGGACAGCGCCGGCGGCGTTCTGATGGAAATAGACCCGTTCCGCCAGTGCAGGATCCTTCACCGTCACGAGGCCACACACCGTGTCGTTGTGCCCTGCCAGGTACTTGGTCCCGCTGTAGACGGCGATATCCGCACCCAGATCGAGCGGGCGGAGCAGATAGGGGGTGAGGAAGGTATTGTCCACGATACAGAGGATATCCTGTTGCCGGCAGAGCTTGGCCAGTGCGGCAACGTCGGCCACCTTGAGGAGCGGGTTTGTCAGGGACTCCACAAAGAGGCCCTTAGTCTCGGGGCGGATGGCTGACGTGACCTGCACGATGTCACTTGTGTCCACATAGGTGAATTCCAGGCCGTACCGCTGGAAGATCTGCTCGAAGAGGCGATAGGTGCCGCCATACAGGTCCTCGGTGACAATGAGATGATCCCCCTGTTTAAAGAGGAGGAGCAGGCTTGCGATGGCCGCCATTCCGGAAGAATAGGCAAAGCCCCGGGATGCGCCATCAAGGCGTGCTATCCCCTCTTCCAGTGCCTGGCGGGTGGGGTTACCCGATCGGCTGTAGTCGTAGCCGGTGCTCTGTCCCAGGCCGGGATGCCGGAAGGTCGCTGTCTGATAGATCGGGACGGTCACCGCTCCGGTGCGTGTGTCCCATTCGAGTCCGATCTGTGCCGCTGCAGTTGCAATGTTCATCGTTCGCTCCTTAACGAAAAAGTCCCCTTCCGGGGTGCGGAAGGGGACTCTCTATCGTGGCGAAGGTTGTCCGCGCTCCCTTATCTTCCGAAACCGTGCGGCTTCGCAGGAATTGGCACCTTCCCTTGCGGGAGGTTGCCGCGACGTCGTAGGGCCTGTCCCTCGGTCGCTCTTGATAAGAAATCGTGCAGCTATTCAGTTGTCACTGTTCTTTGCCCAAGGCTACAGAATCAGTATTTAATTCTTTACCTTATTGATCGACATTTGTCAAAGCATTTTCCCCACTAAATAATTCTTGACAAAAGCAGTAATTTATTATACCTATAGATTTAATAGATATGATAACAAAGAAAACGAAATACGCCTTTAAAGCGCTGATTCACCTTGCCGGAACGCCCAGTGGTCACCCCGTCCTGATTGCCGATCTGGCCGAGAGTGAAAATATTCCCAAAAAGTTCCTTGAATTTATTCTCTTATCTTTGCGCAAAGGTGGATTGCTCAACAGCAGGGTTGGAAAGGGGGGCGGCTATTCTCTGGCCCTCCCGGCAGATAAAATTTCGGTTGGCTCGATAATCAGAATCCTTGAGGGAGACTTTGCCCCGGTACAGTGCCTCAGCACGACAAACCGTACCCGGTGTGAAGAGTGCAAGGACGAGGAGACCTGCGGTATCAGGTTGACTATGGCAGATGTACATGCAGTTCTGACCACCACACTTGGCAATCTCACCCTGGCGGACATGATCGAGCGTAGTGAGCAGGCACGGAAAAAATTAAGAAATGTAGTAGACTACTGTATATAATTTTTTTGTCGTTAACGTCTATAAAGTCTATAGACTAACCCACGACAACACGAGGAGTTTAAAGATGAGCAAAATCTACGCCGACAATTCCCAGTCCATCGGCAATACCCCCCTGATTAAACTCAACCACATCGGTGACGGCACCAAGGCGACAGTCCTCGCCAAGATAGAGGCAAGAAACCCGGCCTATTCGGTAAAGTGCCGCATCGGCGCCAACATGATCTGGGACGCCGAAAAACGCGGTCTGCTCAAGCCGGGGGTTGAGATCATCGAGCCGACCAGCGGCAATACCGGCATCGCCCTGGCCTACGTGGCTGCGGCACGCGGCTACAAGCTGACCCTGACCATGCCGGAAACCATGAGCATCGAGCGGAGACGGATATTGGCCGCTTTGGGCGCTAATCTGATCCTGACTCCTGGCGCCGAGGGGATGAAGGGGGCCATCAACCGGGCCGAGGAGATGGCCGCCTCCGATCCGGCGAAGTACTTCATACCCCAGCAGTTCAAGAACCCGGCCAATCCCGAGATCCACGAGAAGACCACGGGACCCGAGATCTGGAACGACACCGACGGCGCCATCGACGTGATCGTGGCCGGGGTAGGAACGGGGGGCACCATCACCGGCATCTCCCGCTACATCAAGAAGACCAGGGGGAAGCAGATCATCTCCGTCGCCGTGGAACCCAAGGAGAGCCCTGTCATCACCCAGAAGCTGGCGGGTCAGGAACTGAAACCGGGCCCCCACAAGATCCAGGGAATCGGCGCCGGCTTCATTCCCGACACCCTCGATCTCTCCATCATCGACCGGGTCGAACAGGTCTCCGGTGATGATGCAATCGAGTTCGCAAAGCGCCTGGCCCGGGAGGAAGGACTCCTGGTCGGGATATCCAGCGGAGCCGCTGCTGCGGCTGCGGTCAGGCTTGCCAGCCTTGACGAATTCGCGGGGAAAACCATCGTCGTGATTCTGCCGGACGGGGCCGAACGCTATCTCTCCACGCCTTTGTTTGAAGGTGTATGATGGTTACCCCGTCACAACACACAGCCAAAAACCCGTGGAATCGGGAGTTGGAACTGGTGGTGCGCGAGGCATTGGAATCGATCCGTTTTGGAACTGTCACCCTTGTGGTGCAGGACGGGCGAGTGGTCCAGGTCGAAAAGAATGAAAAGATCCGTCTGAATCGCCCGGTCAACATGGATGGCGCCGGGATCTGACATAACCTGAAGTTCTACAAAATCAACTTGTGCTGACCGGAAACACCGGAGGCCGAGGAAGACTGTCCCCACGTACGGGACGTCCCTCGGCCTTTTTTTTGTATTCACTGTCGGACCTGCAACCAAATGAGGATTGGAGAAAAACATGACGAGCAAGATCATTGATTACCGATTGGACGGCATTTACCGGCAGCGTCAGGAGGGCTTCTTCATGCAGCGGGTCAAGCTGCCGGCCGGAGTGATTTCTTCCGTACAGGCCCGTGGGGTTGCGAGAATAGCTGAGACCTTTGGCCACGGGATCATCCATCTGACCACGCGCGGCAGCATGGAGATCCACTGGTTGCGCGAGGAGAATCTTCCTCCCGTAAAACGGGAACTGGGGAAAGCAGGCCTCACATCACGTGGAGCCTGCGGCGGAGCGGTACGGGGGATTGTCTGCGGCGCCCATGGATCAGATAAATTTCCGGCCATCGAGACAATGGCGCGCCGCCTCCAGCGGCACTTTACCGGGAACCCCCGATTCGAGCGACTGCCAAAGAAGTTCAAGATCGGCTTAGAGGCCGATGTGTCGGGAGGGAGGCATCTTATCCAGGATGCGGGGCTGGTGCTGGCCAGGTCCGAAGAAGGCCGCTGCTGGTACGACGTGTGGGTGGCCGGTGGGCTGGGACGGGAGCCCCAGGCGGGTTTTCTCCTGGAAAGAGAGGTTGACGAGCGCCGCATCATCCCTCTTCTGGAGGCAATCGTGAGGGTCTATGCCTCCCATACGCCGGCGGGCAAACGGCTGAAGTGTCTGGTACGTGAAATCGGCGAGGATGAACTCAGGAGCAGGATCAGCGCCGAGCCGGGCGCCAGGGAAGAGTTGCCGGAGGTTGTCGCATTGCCGGAACACCTGCTCCCCTCGCCGGGCCATCGCCAGCGGTTCGAGGTTCAGGTGTTTGCAGGATTGCTGCCGAGCGACAAACTGAGGCTGCTGGCAGATTTCGCCGACGCCAGGGCCGACGGTTCCCTGATCGTGACCGTCGACCAGAACCTGGCCTGCGTGTTGGCAGAGGGTGTCGATGAAGCCGCTGCGCTCAGGGAACTGGAAGAGGCAGGGTTCAATCAAGGGCTTCGGCCAGAACAGACCGTATTCCGCGTTTGCCCCGGTGCTCACGAGTGCCTGGCCGGCCTTGCACCGACCCGTGATATCGCCCAGGCCGTACTGGATGCGCTCGGCACAGAGGGGACAAAACTTGCGTGGGCCATTTCGGGCTGCCCCAATTCCTGCACCCAGCCTCAGCTTGCCGATGTCGGCATCGTGATCTCGCGGCTGGTTGTCGACAAAGACGGAAATAAAGCGCCGGGGTTTGACCTGTATCGCCGCAACAACGGAGGCCTGGGGGAGAAGGTCGGTGAACTGCTGACACTTGACGACCTGCTGGAAGGCGTTCGCCGGATCGGGTGAGCAGAGGGAGCCCCCGTTTCTGCACAGAAGGAGCACATCATCATGGCCATGATTGTCGACGAACAAAAACTGCATACCATCATCGCACGACCGGAACCACTGCCGGAGCCGGGCACACTGAGTCGTGCCGGCAAGGTTTTCTTCGTCGGGGGAAACCTCCCTGTCCATGAGACCCTCGAAACCATGTTCGAGAGCTTCAGCATGGAATCGACCGACCTGTTCCACCTCTCATTCGGGACACATGATGACTTTTTTCGTGGTGAGGAAATGGCTCGACAGATCAAGAAAAATTTCAATGTCAGGTTGATGGGGAAGATCCCCTATCCTGCTCCGGCGCACACCATTGAGCGGGCCTATGCCGCCGGGGTGGATATGCTCGACATCTCAGCTGCGGATATGGATTCGGCGTCACCAGACGAACGGCGCAGCGTGCGACAGGATTTTCGTGACTCACTGGCCGCGGCTGTGCGGCTGTTGCCCCGCTGGTCGACAGCTTCGACGCTGGTACTCGGAGCGGAGCCTCCGGCTACGGTCATGAACGACATCGACATCCTGCTGAATGCAGGTGTCGTGCCGCTGGTGACACTGACCACAAGTGCCTCCCCTTACCGTTCAGGGGACGTTGCCGCTGTCTTCGCGCATCTCGGCTCAGGATGGGAACGGCATCACGCAACCATGAAACCGTTTCTTCCCCTGATATCCCTGACAACACCGCTTGTGTTGGCAGAAAAGGCGGGGCGGCTGCAAAGTGTCATCAACAGGATTCACGACCGGCATTTACTGGCGACATCCGATCTGCGGCGGCATCTGCGGGTTGTGCCGGCCAAAGATTCCCTCGATTCGGCAGGGCTGTGATGGAGCAGATTACGATCGACAAACCGCTCAAAATCGACCGGCGCCCTATCTGGCAAATCCTGGTTGACCGCACGCTCCGCTACCAGATCCTGGCCGGGCTGATTCTGATCAGCGTTGTGCTGTTCAACCTCGATCCGCCCCGGGGGCTTTCGACGCAGGGGTACCGTGCCCTGGTCCTCTTTTGCGCCACCGTTTTCCTCTGGGTGTCCGGACTCCTTCCCCTGGCTGCCACGGCGTTGCTCTCCATGGTAATGCTCCCTTTGCTGGGGATCATGAATGCCCGGGAAACCTATGCACATTTCGGCAACGAGGCGGTTTTTTTCATCCTGGGAGCCTTCATCCTGGCGTCCGCAATGACCGGCAGCGGCCTATCGGCGCGACTGGCGCGGGCCATGCTTGCCCGATTCGGCCGAACCCCCACCCGTCTTGCCCTGACCGTCTTCCTGCTCTGCACCGCACTTTCCTACTGCATGAGCGAGCACGCAGTGGCGGCCATGATGTTCCCGGTGGTGTCGAAAATTGCTGCCAGCCTCGGCCTGGAGCGGGGGAAAAGCCGCTATGCCGGACTGCTCTTCATGTCCATCGCCTGGGGTTGCATCATCGGCGGCATCGCAACCTTCCTTGGCGGTGCGCGGGCGCCACTGGCGGCCAGCATACTCAGGGAAACCACCGGCCTCAGTTTCTCCTTCCACCAATGGATGATCGCGGCAAGCACGATCGTCCTGCCGCTGATAGTGATCGGCTTCCTGCTCCTGCTGCGGTTCTTTCCCGTAGATCTGGAGAGTGTCGAAGGTGGATTGCGCCACCTAAACCGCAAACGGCTCGAGGGGGGGAAAATGGGCTTCAACGAGTTCACGGTTGCACTGGTAATGATTGCCACCATCCTCGCCTGGATAACCCTGGGGGAACGGGTCGGACTGGCTGCCATAGCGATTCTTGCCGCCGTGCTCCTGTTCACCTTCCGGGTAATTACCTGGAAATCAATCGAGGAGGATGTGAACTGGGGCATCATCCTGATGTATGGCGGCTCGATCGCCCTGGCAGGCGCTATGGAAAAAAGCGGGGCTGCCTCGTGGATAGTCGACAGAGGGCTGGAATCCTTCGCTCCGTCCCCCTTCGTGGTAGTGGCGGTTATCTCGTTTGTCGCCATCATCATGACCGAGTGCATCAGCCATGCGGCTGTGGTGGCCATCTTCATGCCGATTGGTCTGACCCTGTCAAAGAGCATGGGGATCGATCCAAAAGTCATGACGCTGGCGATCGCACTCCCCGCTGGTCTGGCCTACTGCCTTCCCATGGGCACTCCAGCCACGGCCATCGCCTACGGGTCAGGTTTTCTCAGAAGCCGCGACATCATGCTCCCCGGAGCCTTGATCATGCTGATCTCGTGGGTGCTGTTCCTGCTATCGGCCCGCTATATCTGGCCCCTTATCGGGCTGGCAATCTGAACGTACGAATTCTGAATTTGAAAGGGACTCGACCATGAACAAGTCACTACCAGACTTAGCAGTCGACGCAACCCCCGCCGACATCCTTCGCGCCGGCATCGAAGCAGCCGCTGGGCCGGTATCACTGGCCTGCTCCTTCTCCCTTGAGGACGTTGCCATCATCCAGATCGCCCATGAGGCCGGCCTGGAACTGAGGGTGTTCGCCATCAACACCGGGCGGCTGAACGAGGAGACCTATGAGGTGGCCGACGCGCTGACAGAGCGCTACCGCCTGAAAATCGACTGGGTTTTACCGCGTCACGGGGATGTGGAGGCGCTGGAGCGGGCGGAAGGTCTTTTCTCGTTCCGAGAATCCCTGGACAAACGCCACGAGTGCTGCCACATCCGGAAGGTGGAACCGCTCTCCCGGGCGCTCAAGGGGCTGGCGGGCTGGGTCACCGGCATGCGGCGCGAACAGAGCGTCACCCGCGGCGAACTGGCCCCCATCGAACGTGACGAGCTGAATGGCAGCATCCTCAAGATAAACCCGCTCATAAACTGGAGCGAAGAAGAACTGATCGCCTACACCGATCAGCACCGCCTCCCCAAAAACCGGCTCTACAGCCAGGGGTACCGCTCCATCGGCTGCGCCCCCTGCACCCGGGCGGTGAAACCGGAGGAGGACGTCCGCGCCGGAAGATGGTGGTGGGAGAATCCGGAGAACAGGGAATGCGGGCTGCACAGAAGATAAACAACATTAAAGGCATTACTCACGCAACGACGCGACGACGCAACGAAAAGCTAAACAAATATTTTTCTTGGTTTTACGTCGCGTCGTTGCGTGAAACAGAAAGTCTTTCCGACTTAGGTTTATACTCCTTGTAATAGCTGCATCCGCGTTCTATTTCATTTAAAAAAAGCATCATGAGGTAACAATATGAGCTTAAATCTGACCCATTTACAGCAACTGGAAGCCGAAAGCATCCACATTCTCCGCGAAGTGGTGGCCGAATTCGGCAATCCGGTGATGCTCTATTCCATCGGCAAGGATTCGGCGGTCATGCTGCACCTGGCCCGCAAGGCCTTTTATCCGGCACCCCCCCCTTTCCCCCTACTGCACGTGGACACCACCTGGAAGTTTCGCGAGATGATCCAATTCCGGGACCGTATGGCCAGCGAATGCGGAATGGAACTGATCGTCCACGTCAACGAGGAGGGGGTCCGTCAGGGGATCTCCCCCTTCACCCACGGCTCTGCCCTCTATACCGACATCATGAAGACCGAAGGGCTGAAGCAGGCGCTGGACAAGTACAAGTTCGATGCCGCCTTCGGCGGTGCCCGCCGGGACGAGGAAAAATCACGGGCCAAGGAGCGGATATTCTCCTTTCGCAGTGCCAACCACCGCTGGGACCCGAAGAATCAGCGTCCAGAGCTCTGGAACCTGTACAACACCCGTGTCAAGCCGGGGGAAAGCATCCGTGTCTTCCCCCTCTCCAACTGGACCGAGCTGGACGTCTGGCAGTACATCCACCTGGAAAATATCCCCATCGTGCCGCTCTACTATGCAGCGGTAAGGCCGGTAATAGAGCGGGATGGCATGCTGATCATGGTTGATGACGACCGCCTGGAGTTGAAACCGTGCGAGAAGATTCAGTACAAATCGGTCCGTTTCCGCACCCTGGGGTGCTATCCCCTGACCGGCGCCGTCGAATCGACTGCGGACACCCTCCCCGAGATCATCCAGGAAATGCTGCTGACCCGCACCTCGGAGCGCCAGGGACGGTTGATCGATCATGATCAGGCGGGATCTATGGAAAAGAAGAAACAGGAAGGGTATTTCTAAAGAAACGTCACTTTTCCGCCCTGGCGGCGTAAGTCTTCGTGATGACTTGTGCGGCGTAGCGCTGCTACGCCTCCGCGACATCACTCGACAGCCTTGCCAGAACGAAAAATTGACGTTTCTGAATCGGAGTTATTTATGGCACATAAATCTGAATTAATAGAAAAAGATATCCTCGCCTATCTCAAGAGCCAGGAAGAAAAATCGCTGCTCCGCTTCATCACCTGCGGCAGCGTCGATGACGGCAAGAGCACCCTGATCGGACGTCTTTTGTGGGATTCCAAGATGGTCTTCGAGGATCAACTGGCGGCACTGGAGGCGGACAGCAAGAAGGTCGGCACCCAGGGTGGCGCCATCGACTATGCCCTGCTGATGGACGGCCTGCAGGCGGAACGGGAACAGGGGATCACCATCGACGTGGCCTACCGCTTTTTCTCCACCGACAAGCGCAAGTTCATCGTTGCCGACACCCCCGGTCACGAGCAGTATACCCGCAACATGGTCACCGGCGCCTCCACCGCCCAGGTGGCGGTTATTTTGGTGGATGCCCGCAAGGGGCTGCTGACCCAGACCAGACGCCACAGTTTTCTTGTCTCGCTGGTCGGTATCCGGAATGTGGTGCTGGCGATCAACAAGATGGATCTGATTGATTTCGACCAACAGCGTTTCGAGTCTATTCTGCGTGATTACGAGCAGTTCGCCGCTCCGCTCGGCTTTGCCTCGATTACCGCCATTCCCCTCTCGGCCCTCAATGGCGATAACATGATCGAGGCAAGCGCCAACACGCCCTGGTATACCGGGCCAACCCTGATGAACTATCTGGAAACCGTCCAGCTTGCAGGTGACAACAGGGATCAACCGTTCCGGATGCCGGTACAGTGGGTGAACCGCCCCCATCTGAATTTCCGTGGCTTCTGCGGCACGATTGCAGCGGGAACCATCCGTCCGGGGGATGAATTGCGGGTCGCCGCGTCCGGACGCACCAGCCGGGTCACGCGCATTGTCACCATGGATGGCGACCTGCCGGAGGCCACCGCCGGCCAGGCGGTGACCCTGACGTTGGAGGATGAGATCGATATCAGCCGGGGGGAAATGCTGACTGCACCTGATGCTCCACCGATTCACGCCCGGCACCCTGAGGCACACCTGGTCTGGATGCACGACGAGCCGTTGCAGCCGGGACAGATCTACCTGGTCAAAACAGCAACTGGCGTCACCCCCGGCCGGGTCACCACCGTGCAGTATGCGGTGGATGTCAATACCCTGGAGCATAAGCAGGTGCCGACGCTGGGGCTGAATGAAATCGGCGTTGCCCGTCTGGAACTCGACCGCCCGATCTCATTCGACCCCTACCGGCAGAATCGGGACACCGGCAGCTTCATCCTGATCGACCGCATCACCAACGCCACCGTGGCCGCGGGGATGGTGATCGCAGCAGCGCCTCTGGAGCCGAAGATGGCACACGTTGCGGATCTGACAGGCACGAGTAGAGGCCACTCACGGCGTATCAGCCTGAGTGAAGCCTCCACCAACGGCATCGGGGTGAGCGTAGTCGATCTGACGGAAGAATGGGGGCCGGTCGAGTTCGATGTCGCAAACAGTTTCCTCGACTACCTTGGAAAGGGGAACAGGATTCTTTTCCGCCTGAGGGATGTTGGCCAGCTGGAGGCGGTGGCGCTGCTGGCTTATGAACACACATTGTCATTTGAATTCGATCGCACGGCGAAAGGGGTCAGCATCTTGATCTTCAAACGGGAGACCCGGTCAGTGAGCAGATTGTTTGATGACGCTAGAACGGGGATATGACGAACAAGGCTCATACTGTGATGGTTAAATCCAAGATAAGTCGCCAAATCCGCCCAAACCATGCGGTATGTAAAATTGCAGAATCGCTGTTTCCTGCCTGTACAAACATAAGCTTTACAACCAGGCATAATCTGGTTTAGTATCGGGAACCAAAGTCGTACAGACATAAATTATTACTCATCAAGAGGGCAAGGGGCAACATATGGCAAGCCTTAACAAGGTAATGCTGATCGGCAATCTGGGAAAGGACCCGGAGGTCCGCTACACGGCATCCGGCACCGCGGTGGCAAGCTTCTCCGTGGCGACCAGCGAGAAGTTCAAGAGCAAGTCCGGTGAGTGGGAAGAAAAGACCGAATGGCACAATGTTACCCTTTGGGCGCGACTGGCGGAGATCGCCGGCGAATACCTCTCCAAGGGGAAGACTGTCTACATCGAGGGTCGCCTCCAGACCAGGAAATGGCAGGACCGTGACGGCAAGGACCGCTACACCACCGAAATCGTCGGAGAAAAGATGCAGATGCTCTCCGGCAAGGGTGAAGGCGGCGGCAGGCAGGGTGGCGGTGGCGGCCGCCCCGACTCCCAGGAACACAACAGCGCCCCGAGCTATGACGAGCCGGCGTTCAACCCGGACGACGATATTCCGTTTTAATTAATACCATCCCCCCATGACACACAAAAAAGGCAACCGACACCGGTTGCCTTTTTGCTTCATATAACCCACCCACATTCTACTGAGCCAGTTCCACCCGGTTCTTCCCGCCGTTCTTTGCGCGATAGAGGGCATCGTCCGCAGCCTTCACCAACGCGTCCGGAGTGGTCCCGTGCTGGGGGAAGGTCGCCACGCCGATACTGACTGTGGCCTTGCGGCCGTCGATGTCCAACAGCTCCACGTCCTTCCTGATCCGTTCCGCAAAACCGAGGGCATCGATGCTTAAGGAGCTATCACCGTCCAATCCCGACTCAAGCGGTGTCTCCGGCAGAATGATGGCAAACTCCTCGCCGCCGTACCGGCAAGGTACATCCACATCGTAGGGTGGTTCGGTCTCGCTCCGTCGAATGTTGTCCCGGAACACCTGCGCCACCCCTTTCAGGAGCCGGTCTCCTTCCAGGTGTCCGTAGGTGTCGTTGAACTTCTTGAAATTGTCCAGGTCGAGGAAGATGACGGAAAATACGTGGTTGTAGCGGAGCGAACGCTGGATCTCGCTGTTAAGAGTTTTGAAGAAATATCCCCGGTTGTAGAGCTTGGTCATCTGGTCCTTTATCACCATCAGCTTCAGGTCATTCTCACGTTTCCGGATGATCGCCATGAGATAGGCCGAGATGATCGCCATGGTTCCGTTCATAAGGGATACCCAGAACCAGCGGAGCATCACGTAGACAAAATTGTGCTGGAGTGATGGATCGATGAGCGGCATGCAGATCGGAGGGATGATGCTGTAGAACTCCGCCGTCAGCACTGCACCGTAGATAAGTCCGCCCACGGCGCCGATAAACCAGACATCGCCACGCCGCTCCAGGAGAAACGACGCCTCCAGGGTAATGACTAGGTAGACAGCCCAGAACCAGCTGAGCGCACCGCCGCTGTAGTGGATCAGAATGGTGACGAACAGGATGTCCAGGAGTATCTGGAGGTGGTTAATAAGGACGAAATGGCTCAACTCCTGGACATAGCGGTGATAGAAGAGATTGTACGCCACAACCGCCACCATGGCCCCCCCCAGCGCCAGCATCTGGGAAAGTTGCAGGTCGGCGGCATTGCCGCTGAAATACATGAACCCGCCGGCGTACATGCCATACAATGTCAGCAAGGTGAGAAGCATCCACCGCGTTTTCACCACCAGCTGCATTCGTATCTGGCTCTCCCCCAGCATCTCCAGTTCGTGACTGGTCGGATCTCCCCGGTAGACGCCAAAGCGCTTGATCAGGGACTTGAACCATACCATCATTTCGATTCGTTCTGCTGGCATGACGCTCTCCACGTTGCGATACTGATACCATAATGTACATTAAATTTATTAATTATGCAATAAATATGCTAGGTTAGGTAACTCTGTGAAATATCCGCCAGGCCTGTCCCCTTTACCGACCGGCCCGCCGCATCTCCACCCGTTCACACAGGGGTTGACAACGGTGCTGATTGGTGACATAGCACTAGTACTATCATGTAAGGAGGTTGACTATGCGAATCCGGAAAAAAATCCTTGATTTCGAGTACGAGGAAGTGCTCGATGCCAGGACCCGCGAGCTGATTCGGGTCGGCTGTGCCGTCGCCGTCGGTTGCCCCACCTGACTGAAAAAACACTTCGCGGGCGCGAAGGAAGCGGGAGCAACGGAAGCAGAACTGAAAGAAGCCTTGGCTTACGGAATGATCGCCCCCTCGGGCCGAGCGAAGAATTTCGTGATGAGCCTCTCGGACGATCTCGACCTGTAGTCCTCCATTAAAAGGGGCACGGCGTGACGTGCCCCTCTCCGATACCTTTAGAAAACAACATGTCCCTACGCAGCATCATTTCAAACTTGGCCGGCGACAACTCCGGGAGAAGGATTTCTATCCGGCGGAGGGTTTTCAACCTTTCCCTGCCGGTCCTTCTGTCATCCCTCTTCCAGCGGCTTGTCTCCATCGTCGACATCTTTCTGGTCGGTGGACTCGGGGCGTCAGCCATTGCCGCCGCCGGTCTCGGCCAGCTTCTCGTCTTCGTGGTCATGACCGTTTTCTGGGGGCTGGCGACCGGTGCTACCGTGGTGATCGCCCATCTCTGGGGGGGAGGTCAGCATCCGGAAGCCCGCCGAGCTGCATTTTCCGCCTGCCTCGTCTGCCTCGTCATGACCGTCGTCGCGTCGCTCCTTGGCTATCTGCTGGGGGACGATCTGGCGCACTTTCTTGGTGCCCGGGATGACGTTCTCCGTCTCGCCACGGGGTACATCCGGCTGGTCTTTCTCTATCTCGTCTTCACCACCGGCCTCAACATCCTGTCTGCCATCATGCAGGGCATCGGCAACACCCGCACCCCGATGGAAGGGGTGATTCTGGTCAACATCCTCCACGTGGTACTCGCCTACCCCCTCATCTATGGCAAGTTCGGCCTCCCGGCATTTGGTGTAACCGGCGCAGCTTACGCCATCAATGCCTCGGAGTTCTTTGGCTGCCTCTACCTGCTGGTGCAGGCACTTCGCAAGGGATACATCACGATCGGCCCCCTTGACCGTGAGCAGTTCCGCCGCATCTGGCAGGTCGGCTATCCGGTCGCTCTTGAACGGGTGGCCCAGCAGTCAGGACAGCTCTTCTACTCCAAGTTTATCATAGGCTACGGAACGGCCGCCTATGCCGCCCATCAGATCGGCCTCTCCATCGAATCCCTGTCCTTCATGCCGGGGGCGGGAATGGGTATCGCCGCCTCCACCCTCATGGGGCAGGCCCTCGGCGCCCGCAAGATCAAGCGCGCTCGACTGAGCCACCAGGAAGCCCTTCGCCTGGCCGTGCTCGTCATGACTGCGATGGCGCTGATTTTCCTCTTTTTCCCCAGCCAGCTCATCGGCTTTTTCACCCACGATCCGGAAGTCATCGACAAGGGGTGCATCTTCCTCCGGCTGGTCGCCTTCGCCCAGATCCCCCTCGCCCTCTCTTTCGTCTATGCCGGCAGCCTGCGGGGGACCGGAGATACCCACTACGTCTTTCTCGTCACCCTAGTAGCCATGTGGGGGATCCGCGTGTTCCTCTCCTACGTCGCCGCCGAACTCCTCCATCTTTCCCTCGCCTTCGTCTGGGGGGTATTCCTCCTGGACTGGTTCTTCCGCGCCGGCGCTTTCGCCTGGCGGTATCATAGGCGGGATCTGCACCAGATCGTATTCTGAGCCGCATCAAAAAAAGGGCTCTCCTCTCAGGAGCGCCCCTTTTTTAATTCCCGGCGGTTGCTGCTATTCAACGCCGAATTTCTTCCCACTGTTTCACCGAAAGCGCAGTATCCCTTCTACTGCGGCGGCCGGTTGGGCAGATACTGCTCGAACTGCTTCTTGTCCGACGCGCAGCGGTAGGCCTCTTCCGCCCCGATCTTCCGCATTTTGAGGAGGTCAAGGAGATGCTGGTCCATGAGCTGCATCCCCTCCTTCTTGGCCGTCTGGATGATGGACGGGATCTGGAAGGTCTTTCCTTCCCGGATAAGGTTGCCGATGGCCGGCGTTCCGACCATGATCTCCAGCGCCGGCACCCGCCCCTTGCCGTCGGCGGTGCGGAGCAGCTGCTGGCAGATCACCCCCCTGAGCGATTCGGACAGCATGGTACGGACCTGCTCCTGGGCATCCCGCGGGAAAGCGTCGATGATCCGGTCGATAGTCTTGGCGGCCGAGTTGGTGTGAAGGGTGCCGAACACCAGGTGGCCGGTTTCGGCGGCCGTCATGGCAAGGCTGATTGTTTCCAGGTCGCGCATCTCCCCGACCAGGATGACGTCCGGGTCCTCTCGGAGAGCTGCGCGCAGGGCCGCGGTAAAGCTGTCCGAATGTTCGCCGATCTGGCGCTGGTTCAGGAGCGACAGTTTATTGCTATGAATGAACTCAAGCGGGTCCTCAAGGGTCAGGATATGCTCCCGCCGCGTGCTGTTGATGAGATCGATCATCGCGGCAAGTGTCGTGGACTTGCCGGAGCCGGTCGGTCCGGTGACCAGGACCATCCCCTTCTTAAGGTTGGTCATTTTCCGGACCCCTTCGGGGAGCCCAAGGTCGTCAGCAGAGAGGATCTTGCTCGGAATTATCCGGAAGACTGCCGCGATTCCCTTGTGCTGCATGAACATATTGCCGCGGAACCTGGCCAGGCCGGGTATCTCGTAGGCAAAATCCAGGTCGTGCTTCTCCTCGAAATCCCGCTTCTGCCTCTCAGTCAGGATCTCGTACAGGATCGACTTGGCCTCTTCATGTGAGATGGATTTGAAGTTCGACTTCTCCATCTCCCCGTGGAGACGGAAGATGGGGGGCGACCCCGTTGACAGGTGGAGGTCCGACGCCCCCTGATCCTTGAGCATTTTGAACAATCCATCGATTCTTGCCATTTTCTGTACTCTCCGTAAAACGTTTATACAGCAGAGCCCTTAGACTCCGCAGATACTTAAGGGTGGCCGTTCGAAGATGCCACCTGCTCTCTTTCTTTAGAGAAGGAGCGAGGCAACATACTCCACCGGGGATATCTCGCCGGCCCTAAGCAGCCCCTCCCCCTCCGCCCTGATGCCGCGATACCCCGCACCGTGCAGGTACCGCTCAATATCCTTGCTGTCGCCGGCCGACTCGAAGGCAGCCAGAAGTTCTCCGTCGAAAGCGATCAGGTCGAGCAGATAGCGCCGTCCCTTCACTCCGGTCTCGTCGCAGTCAGGGCATCCGGTAGCCCGGAAATAGCTCCCGGCCGGCGTCGCCAGACGCAGGGCGGCAATCTCCTCCCTGCCCGGCTTGTATTCCCCGCGACAGCGGGGGCACAGGGTCGCCACCCCCTTGCAGGAGATGATCCCCTTGAGACACGTGGGGACAAAGTAATGCCGGTGCCAGAGATGGAGGAGATGCCTGAACGCCGCATCCACATCGGGTAAAGCAATGCCCGCAACCACCAGCTTCCCCCGCATGGCGGCCTTGGTTGCCGCACTGAAGGAGAGGGAGTCGGTGACGTCCTCAACGACGATGATGTCCGGATCATGGTCGAGAGCGGCGAGGAGCAGGTCGTGGCTCTCACCCCCCACCCCGTTCGGCAGGGGAATCCGCGGGAAGTGCTTGCTCCCCTTCCCAAGGCCGTTGCCGAGGAGAAGGACGCTTTTGCCTGCCGTGGAGCACTGTTCCAGAAAGAGGTCCATGAGACTGCAGCGGTCTTCGTTGTCCCGGTGAACGACAAGTACCAGCCCCGACGTCGAGGCCGACAGGTCGCGGAACCGGGCGAGCTGCTCGACCGATCCCCCGAGATCCTCAAGCCGGGAGGGGAACGGTGCGGCCGCCTGTGGTTTCAGCGTCACGCAATCACCGGCGGCTCCCCGCAACAACAGGACCTGAAAGGAGAGCTGAGCTCCCTTGTAGCGAAACCCCAGCGTTCCGCCCGCCATGCTTTCTGCGGAACCGTCGATCGAGGCAAGCTTCCGTATCCGCAGCACCAGATCGGGATAGTAGGTGCCGCAAAGGGTCCCTACCGGCCGGGTTTTACCGGCCCTTTTCGCGACAATGCCGACACTGTCACCCACTGGTTGCAGGGAGAGCCCCGTCGCCCTGTTCTGGATGATGAAGACGAGAAGGTAATCGAGGAGCCGCGCCCCGGTAAGATCGGCGTTGATTTCGGCAAGCACACGTTCGGGAAAACAGTCCGTCTCGAGTCCGAGGGATGTGGCGCTCTCCGCCGGGCCATAGAAGATATCCTGCATCTCCCGTATTTCCCGGATGAGGGCGACGGAGACCGTGACCTGACAGCCGGTCAGTTCCTCTACGGCCCCTATGGCCTCCTTGTTGAGGGGATCGGCCAGGGCAAGGGAAAGGTCGTCCCCCATCCGGAGCAGGGGGATCAGGTTGTACTTGCGTGCCGTCGTGGCCGGGATGAGGTCGGCTGCCTCCTTGTCGATCATTTCCCGCTTAAGCCGCACGTAGGGAATGTTCAGCTGGTTGGAGAGTGCCCAGTCGATATCCTCCTGGGTGACGATCCCCAGCTTGACCAGCGCCTCCCCGAAACGGCAGCCGGAAGCCTGCTGCTCGTCCAGCGCCGCCTTGATGTCATGTTCCATTATAATCTGTGAATTGAAGAGGATCGCACCCAGCGAACCTTCCTTGACGAGCTCGTTCATTGCCCCTCCGACGAAAACGTTGCCCCTGCGGCTGAGAACCGGCATTCCGGACAAGCATCTCAACCATGCAATCTCTTTACCATACTGTCAGAAATTCGGCTGCCGGGGAAAGTTCTCCCTAACCACCGGTTTTTATGACCTTTACATTTCACGACCGACTGTGCTAGCCTTGCGCAAATTCATTCAGGTCCCGTACCGCGGCGCTATTTGACTGCCTGCCCCGGCATGGCACCACAGGAGACACCATGCAGCGTAAAGCCCTCGCCCTTCTCTCCGGAGGACTCGACTCCACCCTTGCCGTCAAGGTCATGCTTGAACAGGGCATTGCCGTCGAAGCCCTCAACTTCACCTCCCCCTTCTGCACCTGCACCGGCAAGAACGCCGGCTGCAAATCCGAAGCCGTCCGGGTAGCCGAAGAATTCGGCATCCCCATCAAGGTCCTCCACAAGGGGGCCGAGTACCTGGAGATCATCCGCAATCCCCGCCACGGCTACGGCAAGGGGATGAACCCCTGCATCGACTGCCGTATCTACCTGCTCAGGAAGGCCAGGGAATACATGGCAACCTGCGGCGCCGATTTTGTCATCACCGGCGAGGTCCTGGGTCAGCGCCCCATGAGCCAGCGCCGCGACACCCTGCGAGTCATTGAGCGGGAAAGCGGCCTGGAGGGCCTGCTTCTGCGCCCTCTCTCCGCCAAACATTTTTCACCGACCATACCGGAGCAGGAGGGATGGGTGGACCGGGAAAAGCTCCTCGCCATCCAGGGACGCTCCCGCAAGGAACAGATGCAGCTGGCCGACGACCTTGACGTGAAGAATTACCCTTGCCCGGCCGGGGGCTGCCTTCTGACCGAGGTCTCCTTCGTTTCAAAGGTGAGGGACGTTTTCGACCACTCAGACCAGGTCAACCTTCGCGACTGCAGGCTTCTCAAGATCGGACGTCATTTCCGCATAGGACCGCTGACCAAGGTGCTGATCGGCCGCAACGAGGCTGATAACCAGCTGCTTGAAGGGGCTCTGCAGGAGGGAGAGGTGGCGCTCCGCTGGAACGAGGGGGGAAGTCCCCTCGGCGTCGTGACGGGAGTGGTGGAAGAGGACCTGGTCCAGACCGCCGCCAGGATACTCCTCCGGTACACAAAGGCGGAACCGTCACGTGACTGCATGATAAAACTGCTGCGCAACGGTGGAGAAGAGCTGTTGCAGATATCTAATGACTTCTCCGAGGCCGAGATAGAAGGGTTCCGCATCTGAAAACATGCGTAGAGGCTTTGCATGCAAGGCCTCTACGCATTTCAGGGTTGTTTCGTCTCACCATCTGCCGGCGCCTGGCCATTGCTGCCGGGAGCAGCATTCTTGCCTTCCGTACCGCCGGCCGGCACCTGTTCCGCCGGGTGCTCAGCCTCCGGAACCTGCATCGATCCATCCGGCGGTGCTACAGCCGCCCCTTCCTCTTTTACGCTACTGCTCAGGTTTGTAAAGACCGGTTCCTGTTCGATGGCTTTATCCACCTTCTGCTGCATCCTTCCCACATTGGGGATTTCCGCCAGAGCCGTACTGTACTCATTCTCCGTCAGCACACCTTTGCTGCGCAGTAGCCGCAGAATCATGTTCGAACGCTTCAGGACCTTGCCCAGGTTTTTGTACGGGTTATAGGCTATGCGCGGTCCGGGAAGCATGGCGGCAAGAAACGCGCACTCACGCGGAGTAAGCTCTGCCGCCGGTTTTCCGAAGTAGTAGCGGGCACCATGCCCAATCCCGTATACCATCGGCCCCAGTTCGACCACGTTGAGATAGAGTTCGATGATGCGCCCCTTGGTCAGCTCTTGCTCCATCCGCTTGGCAAGGACGATCTCCTTTACCTTGCGGCTGATGGTCTTCTCCCGGGAGAGGAAGAGGTTCTTGGCAACCTGCTGGGTAATGGTGGATGCGCCGCGGGCAAAACTCTTTTTTTCCAGGTCATACTTGATGGCATTCTTGATTGCCTTGACGTCAATCCCCTCGTGCTTGTAAAAGTTCGAGTCCTCCGCCAGGATCACTGCCCACTTCATTTCTGACGGAATGCTCCCCGACGGGACCCAGTAGCGATTCTTCGGCCCGACGATGAAAGAATGGTAGTGCCCCTGCCAGTCCTTCACCTGGATGGTCATGGATGTGCGCCGGTTCTTCACCTCCTCGACAGACGGCAGGAACAACAGGGATATGCAGATGTAGACGGCATAGAGCAGAACTATGCCGCAGAGGGCGACAACTGTATTCTTTACGGATATGTCGGGTAGTTTCACGTCTCTTCCGCCCCCCTCTGATCCCGCACGGATGCCATCCGTGCAGCCAGAAGAATGGCGGCAACCATGCTCCTGTGGTTGGCCTTTCCCGTACCTGCCAGGTCATATGCCGTCCCATGGTCAACGGAGGTGCGAATAATGGGGAGCCCCAGGGTGACGTTGACTCCATCATCGAAGTGGAGGAGCTTCAGGGGGATGAGTCCCTGATCGTGGTACATGCAGACCACGGCATCATACATCCCCTCGGCCGCAAAATGAAAAAGTGTGTCGGCAGACAACGGACCAACCGCATCGATCCCCTCGGCACGGGCGACAGCAATGGCCGGAGAAATAACCCGTGCCTCCTCGTCGCCGAACAGCCCACCCTCGCCGCAGTGGGGGTTAAGGGAAAGCACAGCCAGCCGCGGATTTGTACGGAAATAGCGGCTCACATCCCGGTGAGTTGTCCTGATGGTGGAAAGCACCTTGTCGAAAGTAACCAGCCGGGGAACATGGGCCAGCGCCTCGTGGATCGTGACAAGGGCAACACGTAACCGGTCGCCAGCAAGCATCATGACGAACTGATCCGTCCCCGTCAGCTCAGCCAGAAGCTCGGTATGCCCCGGATAATGGTAGCCGGCCCGGTTGAGCGCCTCCTTGTTGATAGGCGCGGTAGCCATCCCCGCAACATCGCCGGAAAGGCAGAGTTGTGCCGCGGTCGTTATGTAATCATACATCGCCACGCCACTTGCACGGCTCGGCGCACCGAACACCATGTCGGCAGCAGTGAGCCGCGACAGCGGACGGACATAGATACGGTCGTTAACGTCATCGACCGGCGGCATGCCGTCATCGAGAACTTCAATAGACAGCCTCTCGCCGGTAATGGCAAGCGCCCTCTCCATGGCAAGCTGGTCACCGATCACCAGATGCCGGCACGTGCGCCGCACCTCAGGGTCACAGAGTGTCCTGGCGATTATTTCAGGACCTACTCCGGTCGGGTCTCCCATGGTTACGGCGATAATCGGTCGTTTCATCGTTGCCTCGTTGCATTTTTCAGGAGTCATGGCCTGTGATTATATAGCATCTCCCAGAGTGCCGACAAAAAAAAAGAGTGGCGTATCGCCACTCTTCTTGTCTCTGCGAAACCGCAGATTATCTGTTACCGGCCTTGTCGGCGACATGAATTCTGATAATGGCGCGTTCAAGTGCGGCTTCATAGACACGGAACTGCTTGTCTTCGGGATGCAGGCGTTTCAGGGCTTCCTCTGCGCGGCCAAGGGCAGCCTTCGCACGCTCAAGGTCAATTTCGTCGGCCCGCTCGGCAGTTTGCACCAGGACCGTCACCTTGTCGTCTTCAACCTCGAAGTATCCCCAGTTAACGGCCAGATGGCTGACAGCACCATCTTTTTTATAGGTTAATTCGCCGATCTTGAGGGAGGAGAGAAACGGGGCATGTCCCGGCAGAACGCCGAATTCGCCAATGGCTCCTGAAGCGGTAATCTCGTCAACCTCTTCGGAAAGGACCTTCTTATAGGGTGTTACCAGTTCAAGTTTCAGTTTTTCAGCCATATATCAAACCCTTTGGGCGTTGGGCATTGGACGCAGGGAGTTAAGCCTGAGCCCGATGCCAGCGGCCTGACTAATTTATACTGCCAGTTTCTTGGCTTTTTCCAGGGCTTCTTCGATCGTACCGACCATGTAGAACGCCTGCTCGGGGATGTCGTCGTGCTTCCCGGCGACAATCTCCTGGAAACCCTTGATGGTGTCCTTAAGCTCGACGTATTTGCCGGGGGAACCGGTGAAGGCTTCCGCAACGTGGAACGGCTGGGAGAGAAAACGCTGGATCTTACGAGCACGGGCAACCACCAGCTTGTCCTCTTCGGAGAGCTCGTCCATACCGAGAATGGCGATGATATCCTGGAGATCCTTGTACTTCTGCAGGACGTACTGGACCTGGCGGGCAATGGCGTAGTGCTCTTCGCCGATGACCTGGGGATCGAGGATCCTGGAGGTCGAGTCGAGGGGGTCAACGGCCGGGTAGATCCCGAGCTCGGCGATCTGCCGGGAGAGAACCGTCGTGGCATCCAGGTGGGCGAACGCGGTGGCAGGAGCCGGGTCGGTCAAGTCGTCAGCAGGTACGTAAATAGCCTGAACCGAGGTAATGGAACCTTTGGTGGTCGAGGTGATCCGCTCCTGCAGCTCGCCCATCTCGGTGGCCAGAGTCGGCTGGTAACCGACGGCGGAAGGGATACGGCCGAGGAGCGCGGAAACCTCGGAGCCTGCCTGGGTGAAACGGAATATGTTGTCGATGAAGAGAAGAACGTTCTGCCCTTCTTCGTCACGGAAGTACTCCGCGATGGAAAGAGCGGACAGGGCGACGCGGGCACGTGCTCCCGGCGGCTCGTTCATCTGGCCATACACCAGAGCGGCCTTGTCGAGAACCCCCGACTCCTTCATCTCCATCCAGAGGTCGTTCCCTTCACGGGTACGCTCACCGACACCGGCAAAGACGGAGAAGCCGCCGTGCTGCTTGGCGATGTTGTTGATAAGTTCCATGATGAGAACGGTCTTGCCGACGCCGGCACCACCGAACAGACCGATTTTGCCGCCGCGGGCGTAGGGAGCGAGGAGGTCAACGACCTTGATCCCCGTGGTAAACGCTTCTACCTTGGTGGACTGGTCCACGAAAGCAGGCGCCTCGCGGTGGATGCCGTACTCCTTCTCTGCGTTGACCGGACCCATTTCGTCGACCGGGTCGCCGATGACGTTGAGAATCCGGCCGAGGGTCTTGCGACCAACCGGCACGGAAATCTGCTTGCCGGTATCGAGGACGTCCTGACCACGAACAAGACCGTCGGTGGAGTCCATGGCGATGGTCCGGACCGCGTTCTCGCCCAGGTGCTGCGCAACTTCCAGCACCAGGTTGTTTTCTTTGTCGTCAATCGCAGGGTTGGTCACCCGGAGTGCATTGTAGATAGGGGGCAGCTTGCCCGGCTCAAACTCAACGTCGATAACCGCGCCGATGACCTGCGTAATTTTACCGATGTTCTGACTCATGTACCCTTTTCCTCCTGCGGCCCCCTGTGGCGGCCTCTATTGTGTAAAATCCTAAATTAGCCCTTGATTGATTCGGCGCCGGAGATGATTTCCATCAGCTCCGTGGTGATGGCCGCCTGGCGCGCCCTGTTGTACTGCAGGGTCAACTTGCCGATCATCTCCGTAGCGTTCTTCGAGGCACTGTCCATGGCGGTCATGCGGGCGCCGTGCTCGGAAGCAACGGACTCCAGCAGCGCCTTGAAGATCTGCACCTCTATATGCTTGGGAAGCAGTTCTGCCAGGAGCTCCCCCTTGGAAGGCTCATAGATGTACTCAGGCACATATTCCTCTTCCCCGGATTCGGCGGGAGTGATGGGGAGGAGCTGCTCAAGGGTAATGTCCTGGGACATCACGCTCCGGAACGAGTTGTACAGGATGAAGACCTCGTCGTACTCCTCGTTCAGAAAACCTTCGATCATTTCCTGGCCCAACAGGGAGGCCGTCTGGTAGCTCAGGCTGGAGAAGATGTTGCTGTAGTTCTTGTAGATCGTGCGGCGATGTTTCAGGAACTCGTAACCCTTCCTTCCCACCGTCATGATGCTGATCTCCGAGAACTCGGCACTCCGCTCTCTGACGAAACGCTCTGCCGCCTTGCAGATATTGGCATTGAAGCCGCCACACAGACCGCGGTCGGAGGTAACCACGATGAGAAGGGCCTTTTCGGCCGTCCGTTTCTGCAAAAGCGGACTGCAGTGGCTGTCCTGACTTTGGGCCAGCCGCTCCAGGACTTCGCCGAGCTTCTTGGCGTAGGGACGTGCAGCAACCACGTTTTCCTGGGCGCGGCGCAGCTTCGCCGCCGAGACCATTTTCATGGCCTTGGTGATCTGCCGGGTATTCTTAACCGACACTATGCGTTTTTTAATACTTTTAAGGCTTGCCATGCGTAGACACCGTCCTTAATTACGCGGTAAATTCTTTTTTGAACTCTTCCATAGCGGCAACAATCCTGGCCTTCAGATCGTCGTCGATGGCCTTCTTATCGCGCAATTCTGCCAGTGTATCACTCTTTCTGGCATCAAAGAACGTGTAGAGTTCAGCCTCATAACGCCGCAGGGATGCAACCGGGTAGTCATCCAGGAAGCCATTATTGGCGGCAAAGATGATGAGGACCTGCTTCTCGTTAGGAATAGGCCGGTACTGGGGCTGTTTGAGAATTTCAACCAAACGCTCGCCACGGGCAAGCTGCATCTGGGTCGCCTTGTCAAGATCGGAACCGAACTGGGCGAAAGCTGCCATTTCCCGGTACTGTGCCAGACTGAGACGCAGGGTGCCGGCAACCTGTTTCATGGCCTTGACCTGGGCGGAACCACCGACGCGTGAGACGGAGAGGCCGACGTTGATGGCCGGACGGACGCCGGAGTAGAACAGGTCGGACTCCAGATAAATCTGGCCGTCGGTAATGGAAATGACGTTGGTCGGAATGTAGGCGGAAACGTCACCGGCCTGGGTTTCAATGATGGGGAGCGCCGTCATGGACCCGGCACCGCAGTCGTCGGACAGCTTGGCGGCACGTTCGAGAAGGCGGCTGTGAAGATAGAAGACGTCACCCGGATAAGCCTCGCGCCCGGGAGGGCGACGGAGGAGCAGGGAAAGCTGCCGGTAGGCAACAGCCTGCTTGGAAAGGTCATCGTAAATGATAAGGGCATGTTTGCCATTGTCACGGAAGTACTCGCCCATCGTCACACCGGTATAGGGGGCGATGAACTGGAGAGGTGCGGGTTCGGAAGCGGTTGCCGCAACGACTATGGTGTAATCCATCGCGCCATGTTCCTGCAGCTTGCTCACGACTTGGGCGACGGTCGAACGCTTCTGACCGATAGCGACGTAGATACAGACAACGTCTCCGCCCTTCTGGTTGATGATCGTATCAAGAGCGACAGCGGTCTTGCCGGTCTGGCGGTCGCCGATGATCAGCTCGCGCTGGCCGCGGCCGACCGGGACCATGGAGTCGATCGCCTTGAGGCCGGTCTGCATCGGCTGATGTACCGATTTGCGCTTGACGATACCGGGGGCCTTAACCTCGACCTTGCCGAACTTGTCGGTATTGATCGGACCCTTGCCGTCGATCGGGTTGCCAATGGCGTCAACAACGCGGCCAATAAGGGCCTCGCCAACGGGAACCTCGGTGATCCTGCCGGTGCGTTTGACCGTGGCCCCTTCCTTGATGGTCTCGTTGTTCTCGCCGAGAATGGCGGCACCAACGTTGTCTTCTTCCAGGTTGAGAACCATCCCGGAAATCCCGCCGGGGAACTCCAGCAACTCGCCGGCCATCGCCTTGTCGAGACCATGGATACGTGCAATACCGTCACCGACGGAGATGATGGTGCCGGTCTCGGCGACCGCCACTTCCTTGCCGTACTCCTTGATCTGCTTCCTGATAATCTCGCTGATTTCTTCCGCTCTGATTTCCATAGAACGATCTCACCCCTTCTGTAATATATCTTCGATTCTGTTTAACTGGGTCCGTACACTGCCGTCATACACCTTGTCGCCAATCTTGGTCACCACGCCACCGATGAGGGTCGGGTCAACCTCAACCTGCAACACAACCTGCTTCCCCGTGGAACGGGCAAGGGCCGTCTTTATCTCTTCCACCTGCGCCGCCTCCAGCTGCATACCGGAGGTAAGCACCGGGCGGATGATGCCGGAAAGCTCGTCGGAAAGGACGCTGTAGCTGGCCGCTATCTGCGGGAGAAAGGCAAGTCGGCTCCGGTCGAGAAGGAGCTGCAGAAAGTTCCCCACCATGGTGGAGAGCCCTGCCTTGCCAATGACATCCTTGAGTATCTCTTTTTTCGCCTCTACGCCGTAGGCCGGGTTGCTGAAAATGGCCGAAAGCTCGGGACTGGCTTCCAGCAGAGTGGCAATCAGAGAGAGCTCGCCGTTGAACTTCTCGACCGCCCCCTCGTCAGCAGCCAACTGCACCAGTGCCTTGGCATACCTTCGTGCAATAGCATTCGTGATCAATGTAACTCCACCACCTTGGTAAGATATTCGCCAACCAGGCGATCCTGGTCGTCTTTCTTGATCTTCTCTCTGAGCGTCTGCTCAGCAAGCTGAACAGCAAGCCGTGCGGCCTCACCCCTGAGTTCAGACTGGGCCCGCGCCACTTCCTGATTGGCGGACATCCTGGCCTGCTCTTTGATCCGCTCCGCGGTCAGCCTGGCTTCGGCGACAATGCGTTCTTTTTCCAGCTCACCCTCTTTTTTGATGGCGGCGCAGATATCATCCACCTCGGCATTAGCCTTGGCAAGCCGGTCGCTGTACTCGGCATATTTCCGTTCCGCTTCGGCACGGGCCTCGACAGCTTCCGCAAGTGCCTTCTGGATAGACGCCTGACGTGCTGCAAGAGAACCTTTGACGTCAGCCTTCTTCACTCCCCAGGCAATCAGGACGAACAGGGCGGCAAAATCGATGACCCTCCACATGAAGTCCTTCATCTGGGCAGCGGCATGGCCTCCCTGGTGGGCACCTTCTCCCCCTTCGGAGGCAAAACCGGCCGCAGCCAGACCAACCAGCAGCAGGCAGACTCCCGCCGCCATGACCCACGATTTCCAGCCGGTATTCCGCTCACGGCATATCATCTTACAGACTCCTTCCAAGGACTTTCTCGCAAATTTCGAGGGAGAGCCCACGGGCCTGCTCACGCAAAAGCTCCTTGGCATCGGCGGCCTCCTTGGCCACCTTCTCCTTTATGGTCGCCAGGGTATCAGCGGCTTCCTTCCGGGCCTTCTCCAGAACAGCCGACTCCTCAGCCTGGGCAGCCTTTTTCAGGACATCACGCTCCCCGTTCGCCGCGGTCTTGCCTTCACGAAGGCGTGCTTCGTAAAGGGCCACCTTCTCCTGCACGTCCCTGTCAACTTCTGCGGCCCGCTCACGGGCACCGTTGAGTTCCGTTGCCCGCTCGGCCAGCACCCTGCGGATCGGCTTGTACAGGAATACGTTCAGAATCAGTACCAGCACCAGGAAGTTGACCAGCTGGATAATGAAGGTCAAATCTAGATTGATCACCCTGCCACCTCATGTCGTTCTTTTGTATACAGTATACAATCCGAGTGTCCCAAAGGGAACTCCCGGACTAAAAGCTTAGGATAGCTATCACACGATTTATACTATGTCAAGTTTTTTATACAGGTTAGTCGGTCCGTACAGCATGTCATTGCAGAGAAAACTGTTATTTGTTCAGGATATCGAGGAGACGGTCAAGTTCGACCGGAGAGGTGTAGAATATCTCGATCTTCCCCTTCTTGCCGCTCTGGCGGATGGCGACCTTCGCCTTGAAGTGCCGCTTCAACTGCTCCTCCAGATCGGTGACGTGGGGATCGGGTTTCTGCGGCACCTTGACCGGCCGGTTGGCCTTCAACCGCTTAACCAGGTTTTCCGTCTCCCGGACTGTCAGCTCTCTCTTGAGAACCTCCTCCCGGGCCTGCTTCATCTGCTCCGGTGAATCAAGCGCCAGAAGCGCGCGGGCATGCCCCATGGCAAGGCGCTCTTCAACAATGTCCCGCTTGAGTTCGGTCGGCAGCTTCAGAAGCCGCAGGGAGTTGGTCACGGTAGAGCGTTCCTTGCCAACCCTCTTGGCCAGCTCCTCCTGTGAGAGCTCGAACTTCTCCAGCAAGGCATGATAGGCTTCGGCCTCTTCTACCGCATTCAGGTCCTCACGCTGGATATTCTCGATGAGGGCCATCTCCAGCGCGGTATCGTCCGACACGTCCTGGATGACCACCGGCACGTCCCGCAGGCCTGCCTTCTGGGCAGCGCGCCAGCGCCGCTCACCTGCAATAAGCTCGTAATGGTCGGCCTTCTTGCGCACAACCAGCGGCTGAATAATTCCCTTTTCGCGAATGGACGCCGCCAGCTCTTCCAGCTTCTCCGGCACGAAGGTCTTGCGCGGCTGGCCTTTGTTCGGACGGATTTCTTCGATGGGGCAGGAGAAATAACTCTTGTTGTCCTCCGCCACTACCGGCAGCAGGGCAGCCATTCCCTTTCCCAGACCTGTCTTCTTAACCATTGCTTTCCTCTTTCTTGAGGATTTCCTTGGCCAGCTCCAGATAACTGGCGGCTCCCCGGGACGTGATATCATAGAGGATGATCGGCTTGCCGTGGCTGGGCGCCTCGGACAGCCTCACATTGCGCGGGATGACGGTGGCAAAGATTTCCCGGGGGAAATGGGTTTTGATCTCCTCGCTGACCTGACGGGACAGATTATTCCGGGCATCGTACATGGTGAGGAGTATTCCTTCTATTTTGAGGGCTGAATTCAGCCCCTTCTGAACAAGACGAATGGTGTTGAGTATCTGGGACAGCCCCTCCATGGCGTAGAATTCGCATTGCAGGGGGATCAGAACCGAATCGGCAGCCGTCAGGGAATTGATGGTCAGGAGGTTGAGTGAGGGGGGGCAGTCAATGATGATGTAGTCGTACCTGTCGCGGAACGCTTCCAGTGCGTGCTTGAGCTTGAGCTCCCGCGCCATCGCCGCCACCAGCTCCAGTTCCGCCCCCGCCAGGTCGGCGGTAGCAGGCAGAAGATCGAGACCGGCAAATCCGGTCGGAATGATGACACTAGACGGATCGGTTTCATTGATAAGAACATCGTAGACCGTTTCCGCCAGCCCCTCTTTGTCCACACCGACACCACTGCTGGCGTTCCCCTGTGGGTCCATGTCGATGAGGAGGGTCTTCCTTTCCGCAGCAGCAAGTGAAGCGGAAAGATTGACAGAGGTGGTTGTCTTCCCCACCCCTCCCTTCTGATTGGCGATACAAATCACTTTTGCCATAATTTACGCTTTTATTTCCGGTAAGTTACGCAGCAGACGCGGCAGGAGATGACATGCGGATTCGAGAGCACCGCACGGTACCATAAAATTTCCCTCAAGAAAAGTAATTTTCTCCTTCCCCGGCATCACCTTCCCTGGCAGATATAGGTAAACCACCTCATTTCATGGAACATTCCACGATGATAACACTGCAAACCACCCAGCTTACATGCCGGCTGCTTCATGGTTCCGGCTTTGCCAGGAAGGTAATAGAACCTGAGTCCGTACCTCCACCTTTTTGCTTGCGGTCGCCACCGCACCGGCTATACTTGCTGGGAAATCGCCCCCTTGGAGGCCAGGCATGCCCAGGTTCCGCGACCTGCATATAAGCACAAAATTCAACTTGATCATGTCCGTGTTCCTCATCGTGCTTCTTCTCGCCACCGCATTCATGACGTACCACCGGCAGCAGACACTGATCCTCAGGGTGGCAGTGGATGACGCTCGCAGCTTCGCCCGCCAGATCATCGAAACCAGAGATTACATGTCCAGCGTCGTGCGGGGGGAACCCGAGAAGAACTACTCTCTCGTCCCCCAGGTGGTGGCGACCCAGGTGGCGAAACGGATTACCAGCGGCAGCAAGTACTACGTCCGCCAGGTGTCACTGCGCTACCGCAACCCCGAGAACCGCCCGGACGACTACGAAACATCTCAGCTGCAGATCTTTGCCAGCAAGGATGGTGGAGAAACCTATCGGGTCATTAAGGTACGCGGCCAGGAAGCATTTCGTTACATGCTCCCCATGGTGGCGGAAAAGTCCTGTCTCGAATGCCACGGCGACTACGACAGCGCTCCTTCTTTCGTCAAAGAGCGCTTTCCCCGCGGGCACTATTCTTACGGGTATAAAGTCGGCGAAGTAATAGGAGCGGTTTCGGTAACTATCCCGATGGCCGATCTTTATCGGCAAATAGGCATCAACGTGGCTCTTGAGCTTCTGTATCGCGCCGTCATCTTCATTATTATTATCCTGGTCCTGGGGGCGCTCATCCGTCGCACCGTCATCAACCCGGTAGCGCTCGTATCCGCTACCCTCAGCCGGGTCACGCGGACCGGCAGGTTCGACGAGCGTATCCCCCAGAAATCCAATGACGAGCTGGGGCAGCTGGTCGGCGCCTTCAACGCCATGATGGAAGAGCTGGAGCATAAAAGTCTCCAGCAGCAGGAATCGGAGGAGCGCTACCGGGGGATGATCGAGATGGCCCACTCCGCTATCGTCACCTTCATGGAGGACGGCAAGATCATCATTGCAAATCAGGAGGCGGAACGGTTATTCGGACTCAGCAGGCAGGAACTGCTCGGGGAAAGAATGTACGGATTCCTGGAGGATGGAACCGAAATGGAGAAAGGGGTACAGAAATTCCTTCGTGAGGGGCACGGCGGCGGCGTGGGAAAAACGACATTCCACCGTTTCCGGAACCGGAGAGGAAACTCGACCTCCGTTGAAATCGCACTCTCAGTATCCCGGGCCGCCAACAAAACCTTGTTCACCGCAATCCTGCGCGAGGTATCCCGGGCGTAACCGTGGAGGATTCAAGGCCGGGCGCAGGCACATTCTAGATGCCGCAGCGGGAGGTGCCCCGCTTTTCCAGATACCGCTGGTGGTATTCCTCCGCCCGGAAAAACTTCACCATCGGAACGATCTCCGTCACGATGGTCCGCCGGTGGCGCCCCTGTTCACGGTCCCGGGAGAGCCGGGCCGCAGTCGCCTGATCCGGGGAGTGGTAGAAGATGGCCGAACGGTACTGGGATCCCACGTCGGGCCCCTGGCGATTGAGGGTCGTCGGGTCATGCATTCCCCAGAACACCTCCAGCAGCGCCTCGTAGGAGATTTCCGCCGGATCGTACTCAAGCTGCACCGCCTCAGCATGGCCCGTCATCCCGGTACAGACATCTTCGTAGGTCGGGTTAGCCTGGCTCCCGCCGGTATAGCCGACCATGACGTCGGTCACACCCGGAACCTTGCGGAACGCGGCTTCCACCCCCCAAAAACAGCCGGCCGCGAATGTTGCAGTTGCCATCGTCACCGCTCCTTTCCCGGGACAGCACCTCCATGACCGCGCAGCACCTCCAGAAACGCCCCGCCGTATCGGCCAAGTTTGTGGTTCCCTACGCCGTTGATCCTGAGCAGGGCCTCCGGGTCAGTCGGCCGGAAGGCCGCCATCTCTATCAGCGTGGCATCACCGAAGATCACGAAGGGGGGAACCCCGGCCGCGTCCGCAAGCTCCTTGCGAAGGGAGCGGAGAGACTGGAACAGCCCATCATCGTAAGCGATGTTGCCAGCCGCACGTCGGGGGGGCTTGACGGGTGCGACTGGCTTTTCACGGGGACGCGCAAGGTCCAGCCGCTCTTCTCCCCGCAGGAGGGGCCGGGCCGTCGCCGTCAGCTTCAGTACTCCGTAGCTGGCAAGGTCCTGTTCCAGATAGCCCAGGTGAACCAACTGGCGAAGCACTCCCCCCCAGACCTCGGACGAAAGCTCTCTGCCGATGCCGTAGGTGGAAAGCCGGTCGTGCCCCAGTTGAAGCAGTCGCTGGCTGCGGGAACCGCGCAGTACATCGATCACATGCCCCATGCCGAAGCGCTGGCCGACCCTATAGACACAGGAAAGGGCCTTTTGCGCCTCTTCCGTGGCATCGAAGCGCTCAGGCGGGTCGAGGCAGACGTCGCAGTTCCCGCAATCCTCCCCCAGCGACTCGCTAAAATAGCCGAGGAGAACCCGACGCCGGCAGGTCACCGCCTCGGCGAAGCCGACCATGGCATTGAGCTTCTGGAGTTCGATCCGGTTCTGTTCCGGATTTCCGCCGTTTTCGATGAGGCCGCGGGCCACGGCGATATCCCCGTAGCCGAACAGGAGGAGAGCCTCGGCGGGAAGGCCGTCCCGACCTGCCCTGCCGGTTTCCTGGTAATAGCTTTCTATGTTCTTGGGGAGGTCGTAGTGGACCACAAATCTGACATTGGGCTTGTCGATCCCCATTCCGAAGGCGACCGTGGCCACCACCACCCGCAACTCGTCCCGTTGGAAGGCCTCCTGGACCCTGCTTCGCTCCCCGTCCCCCAGGCCTGCGTGGTAGGGAGCGGCGGCGATCCCGGCCGCGGCCAGGCGCCCAGCAACCTCCTCAACCCGCTTGCGGGAAAGGGCATAGACGATCCCCGCGTCTTCGGGAGGACGGCCTGCCAGAAATGTCTGGAGCTGGTTGAACGGCTTCTGTTTGTCCACGACGGTATAACGGATGTTGGGGCGGTCGAAACCGGTGACGTGACAGGTGGCCCGGGTCAACCCAAGGCGGCGGATGATATCGGTGCGGGTCTGGGAGTCGGCGGTGGCGGTGAGGGCGAGGAGAGGCACCCGCGGAAAGAGCTCCCGCAGGCGGCCGAGCTGGACGTAGTCGGGACGGAAATCGTGCCCCCACTGGGAGACACAATGGGCCTCGTCGATGGCGAAGAGAGAGATGGGGATATCCTTGAGCCGTTCCAGAAAGGACTCCCCCATGAGCCGTTCCGGTGCGACGTAGAGGAGGTCGAGGCCACCCTGGTGCAGCCTGGCCAATACCCGTTGCGCCTCACGCTCCGCGAGGGAGGAGTTGTAAAACTCCGCCCGGACGCCGTTGGCTTGCAGGGCATCCACCTGGTCCTTCATGAGGGAGATGAGGGGTGAAACCACCAGTGCTACCCCCGGGCGGTGCAGGGCGGGAATCTGGTAACAGAGGGATTTGCCGCCGCCGGTCGGCATCAGGACAAAGCTGTCCTCCCCCCGGATCACTCCTGCGATGATCTCCTCCTGATGGGGACGGAAGGCATGGTAGCCAAAGACGGTGCGGAGAGTTTCAAGGGGTGTTCCCGGCATGATGCAGTTTCCTTCTCGTGGTTGAAAGTCTTGCGGAGCGGCATCAGACCTCATAGCTTCAGGCTATAATTCCCGCAGCACCCGCAGGCCGAGATAGACGTAACGGCCGTCGGGGTTCCCCCGGCCGCGGGCGGAAGAGCGGATATAGCGCGGTTTGCTCCCGAAGGATCCCCCCCGCTGCACGCGCCGCTTGTCCTCTCCTCCCTCCCAGGCTTTTCCGTCGGAGGGAGCACTTTCGTAGCTCTCGTGCCAGGTATCCTGGCACCACTCCCACACGTTTCCTGCGGTATCGTACAGGCCAAAGGGGTTGGCGCCGAAGGAGCCGACCGGTGCGGTCTTCTTGTTGTCCCATGTGCTGCCACATCCCTTGCAGTTGGCGCGGTTCTCCCCTACGCTGAACCCCCACCAGTTGGGTTCCTCTATGCCGCCCCGCGCCGCATATTCCCATTCCGACTCGCTGGGGAGGCGATAGCGCTGCCCGGTCTGCTCGGAAAGCCACCGGGTATAGGCCACCGCATCATTCCAGGTGACGTTCATCACCGGGCGGCGATCCCGCCCCCAGTTGGAAAAGGGGAACCAGCGCCGGCCATCCTTCGGTTTTTCCCGGCCGGTTGCCTGGCAAAAGCGGTCGTATTCTGCAAAGGTGATCTCGTAACGCCCCATGGCAAAAGGGCGGGGGATGGTTACCTTATGCACCGGCTTTTCGTCCGGATCTCCACCACCGTGGATGGCCCCCATCCTGAAGCTGCCAGCGGGGATTACCACCAGTTCGGGGCCAGGCGTGCCGTCCCGGAGCCGGTCGCGTACCACCGTCCCCGCCGCCGGTTGCCCCTTCACCCCCCCGGCCGCTACTGCAACACCAGCCAGCCCTAGCAGCACGATTATCCCAATGAGTACCCTTCCCATCCTCTCCCCCTGAAACACATTGAACTGGCAACGTCAGATTTGAGCTGACCACAAGGCAACAATGAGGAGGCCCCGGAAGCGTACAGACTGTACGTCGAGGAGGCCGAAGGCACGTACCGTGATGGGCGCTCAAATAGGGCATTGCATATACAAAAGAGGGCTGGAAATCCAGCCCTCTTTGTCTACTCTCTCCACCATGCCGTTAGCTTAAGGGCCTCCGAGCGAGTTCCCTAACACGTGGGCGTCTCTGTATCGCTTCAGGCAAATCCCGCAGAGGGGCAGCACACCACGATCGATCAAGACCCCCGAACAAATGAGTATTCCGCCTGGGCATTGCAGCCTCACGCACATGGCAGAGAGAAACCGGTTATGTGGGATCATTGTAGCGCCGACCCACCTTTAATGCAAGGGGCTAATTACTCTCCACCCTCCCTTCTCCAAAGGCTTCCGTGAGGGGGCGGGGGGCTCTCGTGGAGCAAAGAGTCCCGCAGAAAAACACCCAACAAGGTACGAAGGGAAAGCGCAGGGAACAGCACTTGAGCAGACGTGAAAGCCAGACGGTGGCGCTTGACTCTTTGCGGAGGGAGAGCCCCCGCCCCCTCATACACGAGTCAGGACTACTTGAATCCCAGAAAGGCGTTCAGCCTGGTCACCTCTTCCATAAGCCGGTCGAAGCCGGCAAAGGTGAGGGACTGGGGTCCGTCGGAGAGCGCTTTTTCCGGTTCCGGGTGCACCTCCACGAGGACACCGTGGGCGCCGGCCACCAGAGCCGCCTTGGACATGGGAGCGACAAGGCTCCGTTTGCCGGTGGCATGGGACGGGTCCACCATTATCGGCAGGTGGGACAATTCCTTCACCAGCGGCACCACCGCCAGGTCAAGGGTATTGCGGGTGGCGGTCTCGAAGGTGCGGATACCCCGTTCACAGAGGATCACCTGATGGTTCCCTTCCGCAAGCACGTACTCAGCCGCCGCCAGAAACTCCTCGATGGTGGCGCTCATCCCCCGTTTCAGCAGCACCGGCTTGCGGATTTTCCCCAGTTCCCGCAGCAGGTCGAAATTTTGCATGTTCCGCGCACCGACCTGGAGCAGGTCGGCGTATTCCGCCACCAGCCCCACGTTGTCCGGGCTCATCACTTCGGTGACGATGGGGAGCCCTGTCGCCTCCCTGGCCTTGGCCAGGAGCTTCAGCCCCTCTTCCCGCAGTCCCTGGAAAGTATGGGGTCCGGTGCGCGGCTTGAATGCGCCTCCCCGCAGGAGGTCCGCCCCCGCCTTTTTAACGGCCCGGGCGGTCTTCAGAATCTGCTCCTCGCTCTCCACCGCACAGGGGCCCGCCACTACCACCGGCCGCTTCCCTTCACCGATTTCCACTCCCCCCACTTTCACGATGGTAGGACGGGGATGGAAATCACGGGAAACCAGCTTGTACGGTTTGGAAACGTGAATCACCTCCTGGACACCAGGCAGGTCCCGTATATTGGTGTCGTCCACGTACCCCTTGTTACCCAGAACCCCGATTGCGGTCCGCTCGCTCCCCGGAATGGGTGCCGCCGTGAGCCCCATGGCCTCCACCGCCATGGTCACCGCTTCGATCTGTTTCGGCCCCGCCTTGTGGTTCATAACGATGAGCACATTCACCTCCGCACAGCAACAGTTGTTAATGCCAGCCTGCCGCAAAGATAGCAAGGCACGGCCGCCAGGTCAACAGTATTGAGCCTCCCTTCACCGTCGACTGGAATTGGTTGCTTTTTTACGGGAATTCAGTAATATACACCTACTTTTCTAGTACTCGGGGGAACTGTGCGCCTCAAAGATGAGCAGATTGCCAAACTGGCGGACAAAATTCTCGCTGATCTCACCACCGCCGACCTCATTCGCCTCAAGCAAGAACGGGGTGCGGTCCTGGCTGGAATCAAGGGTGCGATCAGCGCCGACCTCTCTCAGGAAGCGACCCTGGAAAAGGATGCCGAGAACCTTCTGGAACAGACACTCCGTTCCATGGGGAGCGCCGCCGGCGACATTGACCGGCACAAGATGCTCAGGATGATCAAGGAAAAGCTCGCCAAGGAACGTAAAATAGTCATCTGACAAACTTTTCACTTTTGACCTTTCACTTTCCACCAGAGGCCACCATGCACGTAAGCGAAGACCGCATTTCCCACCTGGCCCACCGGGTCGCTGAAAAGATCTGGCAGGACGACCTGGCCGATTTCCCCGACGAAGCCCGGGCGTTGCAATCGGTCAAGGATACCATCGCCACCTTTTTCCACCTGACTGAGGAGGTGGATGAGGCCGTGCGGAAAAAGCTTGCCTCCTACAGCCAGGCCAAAGTGCCGGGAAGCAGGGATTGGGAAATCCTGTACCAGAAATTCTACCAGGAAGAGATGGCCAAGAGAAAATGGTAGGGTCACGCTTTGTTAAATCCGTCTGCTCCTCACTTCTCGCCCTGTACGTAGTGCTGCTCCTGGCCGGCTGCGGTGCCGCCACGAAGGTCTCAGTCGCCCCTGATTTCAAACCGGGACCGGAACAGGAAGCGGTCTACATCTTTCCCTTCACCACCACCCTGGTGCCGGAGAATTTCAGCGAATCCGTCTTCAACGCTTATGTGGACGACCTGAACGACAACCATGCCAAGACCAATGCCACCTGGTTTGCTATCATCAAGGAAGACATGAAGAACGTCGACCAGCAGTGGCTTGCCCGGCAGTTCTACATAACCGGCGAAATCTGGAGCTACATAGAGAACTCCGGCTGCTGTTCCACCGAACTGCGCACAAAGGCCCGCCTCCAGTTTTACGAAGTAGGGAAGAAGGAGCCGTCGATGGAGGTCTACATCCCCCTTGAAAGCTTCTTCGAACACGACCGCTCTACACTTGCCGTGGAACGGGACCGCCTGGCAAAGCGCCTGGCCGACGAAATGACTGTGCAGACTCTCAAGGCGCTCCGGAAACAGTAGCCCGTCCCACAACATGCGGCCGGCGTATCACCACGGCCCCCCGCTCGTCCCCCTCCCGCCCCGGTCCCGGGAATTTTTTTCGATTAATGACTTGATTTTTACCGACACCCTGTTTATATTTACCCAGCGATTAGCACTCAGCGGTTTCGAGTGCTAATATTTTTTCACCAACTCACCATTACAAAACCAACGCAGAAAGGAGATGCAACTGATGAATCTGAGACCATTGCAGGACCGTATTATCGTGAAGAGGCTGGAAGAGGAGACGAAAACCGCCGGCGGCATACTCATTCCCGACACCGCCAAAGAAAAACCCCAGCAGGGGGAAGTGGTTGCGGTTGGGAAAGGGAAGCTCACCGAGGACGGCAAGACCATCCCCATGGACGTAAAAGTCGGTGACAAGGTTCTGTTCGGCAAGTACTCCGGCACCGAGATCAAACTCAATGGCCAGGACTACCTGATCATGCGGGAAGACGACATCCTCGGCGTCCTGGAGAAGTAGGGGCGAAATCCTGTATTCGTCTTTACTGGTAAGCGATCTCAAGGATCGCCCCTACCTGAAACATACACACTATATATATGGAGGATAGTACAACATGGCTAAGATCATCAAATTCGACCAGGACGGCAGAAACGCCATCCTGAAAGGTGTCAATACCCTGGCCGACGCCGTCAAGGTAACCCTCGGCCCCAAAGGGCGCAACGTGGTCATCGATAAGTCCTTCGGCGCCCCCCTCATCACCAAGGACGGCGTGACCGTCGCCAAGGAAATCGAACTGGAAGACAAGTTCGAGAACATGGGGGCCCAGCTGGTTAAGGAAGTCGCTTCCAAGACCTCCGACATTGCCGGTGACGGCACCACCACTGCCACCGTGCTCGCCCAGGCCATCTACCGCCAGGGTGCCAAGCTGGTTGCAGCCGGCCACAACCCCATGGAAATCAAACGCGGCCTTGACCAGGCGGTGGAAACACTCGTGGCTGAGCTCAAAACCCTCTCCAAGCCGATCAAAGATCAGAAGGAAATCGCCCAGGTAGGGACCATTTCCGCCAACAACGACAAGACCATCGGCGACATCATCGCCCAGGCCATGGAGAAGGTCGGCAAGGAAGGGGTCATCACCGTTGAGGAAGCCAAGGCAATGGAAACCAGCCTTGAGACCGTGGAAGGGATGCAGTTCGACCGCGGCTACCTCTCCCCCTACTTCGTTACCGACCCGGAGCGGATGGAAGCGAAGCTGGACAACGCCCTCATCCTCATTCACGACAAGAAGATCTCCAACATGAAGGACCTCCTGCCGGTTCTGGAGCAGACTGCCAAGTCCGGCCGCCCGCTCCTCATCATTGCAGAAGATATCGAAGGCGAAGCGCTGGCCACCTTGGTGGTCAACAAGCTGCGCGGCGTGCTCAACATCTGCGCCGTGAAGGCCCCCGGCTTCGGCGACCGCCGCAAAGCCATGCTGGAAGACATCGCCGTTCTCACCGGCGGCAAGGTGATCTCCGAAGAGATTGGCTTCAAACTTGAGAACACCACCATGGACATGCTCGGCAACGCCAAGAAGCTGACCATCGACAAGGACAACACCACCATCATCGATGGTGCCGGTTCGGAAGCCGACATCCAGGGTCGTGTCAAACAGATCCGTGCCCAGATCGAAGAAACCACCAGCGACTATGACCGTGAGAAGCTCCAGGAGCGCCTGGCTAAACTTGTCGGTGGCGTTGCCGTCATCAAGGTCGGCGCCGCAACCGAAGTCGAGATGAAAGAGAAGAAAGCCCGCGTGGAAGACGCCCTGCACGCTACCCGGGCTGCCGTCGAAGAAGGGATCGTCCCCGGTGGCGGGGTTGCCTACCTCCGTGCCATGTCTTCACTCGACAAACTCTCCCTCCCGACCGAGCAGCAGTTCGGCGTCACCGTCATCAAGCGCGCCCTGGAAGAGCCGATCCGCCAGATCGCCCAGAACGCCGGTGTCGATGGCTCCATCGTGGTTGACAAGGTGAAGAACGGCAAGGACGCCTACGGCTACGACGCTGCAAACGACGAGTATGTTGATATGATCAAGGCCGGCATCATCGACCCGACCAAGGTTTCCCGCAGCGCCCTGCAGAACGCCTCTTCCATCGCCGGTCTGATGCTGACCACCGAGGCGATGATAGCCGAAAAACCCAAGGACGAAGGCGCCATGCCGGCAATGCCGGGCGGCATGGGTGGTATGGGCGGAATGGGTGGCATGGGCGGCATGATGTAATTTGGGACGACGCTTTTTCGCCCTGCGTTCGTCAGTCATCGAGATGGGTTGTGCGGCGTACTTCCAGTACGCCTCCGCCCCACCTCTCGACTTCCTGCCCAGGACAAAAAATCCTCATCCCTCACACACAAAAAGGGAGCGACCAAACGGTCGCTCCCTTTTTTTTATTTCTTCGGTCGGTCTCTGTAAACCAACCGCTTCACCGGTCTTCAAAAACTATGGGAACTCTTCATCAGCATGCTGACGCCGAGATAGGTGAAGAGGGTCACCCCGAAGCCCACGATTCCTCCCCAGGCCACGGCACGCTCCCAATGGGGACCCTTGAGCCGGATATGGAGATAGAACGCGTAAAAGAGCCAGAGGATGGAGGTCCAGAACTCCTTGGGAGTCCAGAGCCAATAGGTTCCCCAGGCGTAGTACCCCCAGATTCCCCCCGACACCATGGAGGCGGAGAAAAACGTGTACCCGACCAGGGCCGCCCGGTACTGAAGATCAAGGAGCGGTCGCTCGTGCCGCACGAGGAACACTGCACCGAGCAGGGCTCCGATGGCGAACAGGGCGTAGGCAAAAAAGGCGAGGGCCACGTGGAGCTCGAACCAGTATATATCAAGGATCGGCGGCAGCGGCATGTTGATGCTCCTGAACGGAAGAGCCATAAGGGCGAAGAGCGCCGCAGTAAAGCCAACCAGCCAGGCAAACAGATCTGATTGCCGCAGGGGAGCGGCGAAGAGGAAGGGGAGGGCCATGAGAGCGATGGATGTGGAGAAAAAGACCAAGGTGTCATGGGGGCCGACCAGCGGCAGCCGCCCCAGGTCATGGCCACGCAGTGCCAGGTAGGTGAGTTCGGTCAGCAGCCCGGCAACCAGGAGCAGCCGCCGGAGGCCGCACAACAGGTAGAGCACACAGGAGGAGAGGAGAAGCCATATCATTCGTTATTCACCAGCCGCGTCAGGGATAGTAAAGCCTGTTCCACTATACCCGGCGGACTTGGACGGTCAAGAAAAAAAGGGCCCGGCACACCTGCCGGACCCTCCATCTTCACTCCCCTCGCTGGAACCTCAGAACTCCTGGGGCATCGCCTTCACCTGCTTCGCCGTGAATACCGGCCCGTCCTTGCAGACGTAGACGTTTCCAACGTTGCAGCGGCCGCACTTCCCCAGTCCGCACTTCATCCGGTTCTCCAGGGTGGTGTAGATCGCCTCGTCGGTAAAGCCGAGTTTCTCCAGCACAGGAAGGGTGAACTTGATCATGATGGGAGGACCACAGACCAGGGCGATGGTGTTCGCAGCAGCAGGGGCCGCCTCTTCCAGGATGGTCGGGACAAAGCCGACCCTGCCATCCCAAGTGGGACCGTTGCCGCCGGGATCCACGGTCTTGACCAGGTTCACGTCGCTCCGCTCTTCCCACTCCTTCAGTTCGTGCTTGTAGACCAGGTCCGCCTCCGAACGAGCGCCATAGACGATGGTGATGTCGCCGAACTTGTCCCTCAGGTCCAGACAGTTCCAGATCACCGTCCTGAGAGGCGGCAGGGCGATCCCCCCGGCTACGAAGACCAGGTTCTTGCCGTAGAACTCTTCGATGGGGAAGGAGTTGCCGTAGGGGCCGCGGACGCCGACGGTGTCCCCCACCTCCAGGGAGCGGAGGGCATCGGTCACCCGACCCACGGAGCGGAAGCAGCATTCGATGTACCCCTTCCTCGTGGGAGAGGAGGCGATGCAAAAGGTGGACTCGCCGGCCCCAAAAGCGGAGTACTCGGCAAACTGGCCGGCCCGGAAGGTGAAGCTGTCCCGCACCTGCTCGTCCTGGAATACCAGCCGGAAGCTCCGGGTATCCAAGGTCTCGTCGCGCATCTCCTCGATGGTGGCAAGATGGGGCATGTAGATGTTTTTACCGTGATCGCACATGTGAATTCAGGGGCTAGTGGCCGGGGACTAGGGGCTAAAGAAGCCGTTACTAGTCCCTAATCCCTAGTCCCCAGTCCCTTTCTGGTGTATTTCTTCGATGACCGCGTAGATGTCGATCCCGACCGGGCAGTTACGGATGCAGCGTCCGCAGCCGGTGCAGAGGGTCTGGCCGAACTTGTCGTCGTAGTACGTGAACTTGTGCATGATCCTGTTGCGGTAGCGCTTGTTCTGGATGTCCCGCGGGTTGTGGCCGGAGGCGTGGTTGGTGAACTTGCCGAAGCCGCAGGCGTCCCAGTGCTTGCGGCGCTCTCCCTTGTCGGCGGTCCCTTCGTCGTTGATGTCGAAGCAGTGGCAGACCGGGCAGAGGAAGGCGCAGGCGCCGCAGCCGGCGCAGCGGTCGGCGATGCCGTTCCAGAGGGGGCTTTCGAAGTTGCCGTCGAGCCACGCCTTGATCTTCTTCAGGTCGAGCTTCTCCACCACCGGTTCAGCCAGGGGGAGGGGTTTCGCGTTACTGGCATCACCGAAGAGCTGGGAGTGGCAGGCCATGAGGCGCTCTCCCTTCTCCGTCGGCGCCTCGCAGGCATATCCCCCTCCTTCCAGTGGCGTCAGGAAGAGGTCGGACCCCTTCATCTCGGCAGGGGAGAGCCCCACCGCCGTGCAGAAGCAGGCGTCGTCTGCCTTCGTGCAGGCAAGGCCGATGATGGTGGTCTTGCGCCGACGCTCCAGGAAGAATTCGTCCTTATAGTCCCAGGAAAAGACCGCATCCAGAATTCCCGGAGCCGCCGCATCGCAGGGACGGGCACCGATAAGCACCGTCTCCGGAATGGCGCAGACATCCACATCCTGCACCGTCGTCTTCCCCTCCTTTTTTTCGAAGGAGAGGATGGTCTCGCAGACCGGGAAGAACGTCTCCTTGACAGAACGGCGCGGCAGCTGATCCAGGACCAGATCATCCCCCGTCGTCAGCGGTTCGTAGAGAGTCATGGCTCCGGCCTGTTTGGGGCCCACCACCCGTGCACCCTCTTTGACGAGGGTGTCGATGAGGATGCGGAGGTTCTGTTCGGTTATCATTTTCGGCATAGAGTTTCTCGATGTCTTTTTGAAGCGAGCAATTTTTCGCTCAATCAAGGCTGTCGAGGGATGGCGCGAAGGCGTAGCAGCGCTACGCCGCACAAGCTATCCCGAAGACTTACGCAGAGTGAGCGGAAAAGGGCCGCTTCCCTATTTTATGAAGCTCTGGTCGTCGTTGTCCTTATACTCCGTCAGCGGCCCTTTTTCCTGGGGGGCCAGTCCCGCTTCGAAGGCGTACAGTTCCTTCATCTCCATTGCCATCTTCCGGTTGAGGAGGTTCAAGGGGATGTCCATGGGACAGACCCGCTCGCACTCGGCACAGCCGGCGCAGCGCCCCGCCAGGTGCATGGCGCGGACGATGTGCCAGGCCATGTTCCCCGCCGGCCGGGGAGTGCTCTCCACCGCCTGGGGGCGGTTCTTGTCGCAGAGGCACTGCTCGCAATAGCAGAAGGGGCACACCTGGCGGCAGGCCATGCAGCGGACGCAGCGTGAAAAATGCTCCTTCCAGAATGCCCAGCGCTCGGCCGGGGTCATGGCCCCCAGCCGGGCCATCTCCTCGGCCTCCACCGGCGTCAGCTGAGGCGGAGAGGGAAGGGTTCCGGCGATCAGGCCGGCCCCCTCCGGCGTATGGACGGTACACTCCCGGCATTTGCGGGCGATGTTCCCGGTGGTAAGCGGCTCGCCGTTACCGGCCCCGCTCCCCTTCACCCCGGCGCAGACCACGCCGATGATGAAGACATCCTCCCGTTTGATCTGGGATTCCCCCATGAGGCCGGCCAGTGCGCGCATGTCGCACCCCTTGGCGACGATGGCGACCCGCCCCTTTTTGACCACGTCCTTCTTCGCCTTGGTGAGGTAGAGGGCGAGGTTGTTGACGCAGGCAGGGGAGAAGATCAGCTCAGTAGCCTTGGCCGGGTCGGTGACGATGGCCGGCATGGCGGTGCCGGCACGACGACCGGCCTTGTACCCCACCACCGCAGTTACCGTCCCGTCGGAGAGAATCCTGACCGCTTCCTTCCCGATAGCCTCGGTGACGTCGGCATAGCAGGAGGTGTCGATGGGGGTGGCTGTTTCTAATTTTTGTGCCGTACTGTTCATGGGAACCAAAACCTTTTAATGGGACGCGGAAAAAGCGAAAAAATCGGATAACTGCGGATCGAACCATTCTTTCGTTTTAAAATCCGCCTTTTTCGCCTCAATCCGCGTCCTATTCTAGATGTTGTTGTATGCCTCTTGCAGTTCCGGGGTAGCCAGCACACCCGACCAGCACTCCTCCGTCTCCAGCGCCTTGAACTCATCCATCGGCCCCATGACGCGGATCCGTTCTGTCAACTCTGTCACCACCTCCACCCACTTCCCCCCCTCGGCGGCCGAGACCCAGGAAAACTGGAGGCGGGCGAGATCCACTCCGACGAAGTCCAGGAGCCCCCGAAATGCGGCAAATCGGCGCCGGGCATGGAGATTCCCCGCCATGTAGTGACAGTCACCGGGATGGCAGCCGGAGACCAGCACCCCGTCGGCGCCGCGCTGGAAGGCGCGGAGGATGAAGACCGGGTCGATCCGCCCGGTGCAGGGGAACTTGAGAACCCGGACGTTGGCAGGATACTGCATCCGGCTCGTCCCGGCCAGGTCCGCCCCTGCATAGGTGCACCAGGTGCAGACGAAGGCAACTATCTTCGGTTCGAAGTCATGTTTTTCTTTGGTTTCGTGCATCATTTCCTCACATCATTCAGAACGAGCAAGTTTTCGTCAGATCAAGGAAGGCAAGATCCGACGCGGAGACGTAGCAACGCTACGTCGCACAAGAAGGAGCGAAGCCTGACGCCGAGCTGGCGGGAAATCGCTCGTTCATAACGCTTCGATCATTGCCATGACCTGCTCGTCCGTATACCCGTCGAGCTCGACGCTCTTGGAGGGGCAGGTGGCCTGGCAGGTACCACAGCCACCGCAGACGCCGGGGTTGACGTAGGCCACCACCCGGATCAGGTTCCCCTGCCGGTCGCGGATCTCTTTCTCCTCCACTGCGCCGTAGGGGCAGACCTTCTTGCAGGAGAAGCAGGCGACGCAGTTCCTCTCGTTGACCCGTGCCACAATCGGCTCCCGCTCCAGCTGGTCCCGGGAGAAAAGGGTCATCACCTTGGCCGCGGCGGCAGAGGCTTGGGAGACGGTGTCAGGGATATCCTTCGGCCCCTGGCAGGTGCCTGCCAGATAGATCCCGGCAGTGGCGCACTCCACGGGTTTCAGTTTGGCATGGGCCTCGGAATAGAAATTGTACGTATCGTAGGAAATACCGAGCTTCTGGGCCAGGGAATCGGCTCCCTGCCGGGGCTGAACCGCCGTGGCGAGGACCACCAGGTCCGCCTCGATCTCCACCTGGACGCCGACCAGCACATCGCTCCCCATGACCACGATCTTGTCCCCCTTCTGGTAGAGGCGGGAGACCATGCCGCGGATGTAGACCGCTTCCTCTTCCTCAACCGCCCGGCGCCAGAACTCATCGTAGCTCTTCCCCGGCGTACGGGCGTCCATGAAGAAGACGTAGGCCTGTCCGTCGTGGACCTTGTGCTTGTAGAGCATGGTGTGCTTGGCGGTGTACATGCAGCAGACCTTGGAGCAGTAGGATATCCCCTTCTCCCTTGCCCGGGAGCCGACACACTGGACGAAGACCACCTGCTTCGGCTCTTTGCCGTCGGAAGGACGGAGAATCTTGCCGCCAGTGGGGCCGCTGGCCGAGGCGAGCCGCTCGAAGGTCATCCCGTCGATGACATCGGGGATGGTGCCGTGGCCGAATTCCCCATACCCCTTGATGGAAGAACCCTTCGGTTTTTCGTTAATGGTATAGAGCTCAAACCCGGTGGCGACAACGATGGCCCCCACCGGTTCGGTGATCAGCTCGTCCTGCTGGTCGTAGTCAATGGCGCCGGGACCGCAGACCTTGGCGCAGACCCCGCACTTGCCGGACTTGAAGTACGTGCAGTTCTCCCGGTCGATAACCGGGGTGTTGGGGACCGCCTGGGGAAACGGGACGTAGATGGCCGGCCGGGTGCCGAGGCCGCAGTCGAATTTGCTCCTGATTTTCTTCTGGGGGCACTTGGCCATACAGACGCCGCAGCCGGTGCACTTGTCCATATCGACGGAGCGGGCCTTCCTGCGGATGGTGACCTGGAAGTTGCCGATATAGCCGTCGACGTTCTCTATTTCCGCGTAGGTGTGGAGCTTGATGTTGGGGTGGTTGGCCACGTCCACCATTTTGGGGGTCATGATGCACTGGGAGCAGTCCAGGGTGGGAAAGGTCTCGGAAAGCTGGGCCATGTGGCCGCCGATGGAGGGCTCCCGCTCAACCAGGAGCACCTGGTGGCCGCAGTCGGCAATGTCGAGGGCTGCCTGGATGCCGGCGATGCCGCCACCGATGACGAGCGCCCGCTTGGTGATGGGAACGGTAATCGGCTGGAGCGCCTTGTCCTTCTTCACCCGTTCCACCATGAGTCGTACGATGTCGATCGCCTTGGTGGTCGCTTCCTCCCGGTCCTCGTGGACCCAGGAGCAGTGCTCCCGGATGTTGGCCATCTCGCAGAGAAACGGATTCAGGCCGGCGGCACGGGCGGCGTTCCGGAACGTCTTCTCATGCATGCGGGGGGAGCAGGCGGCGACGACGATCCCGTCGAGCCGGTGCTCGGCAATAGCCTTCTTCAGAAGCCCCTGGCCCGGGTCGGAGCACATGTACTTGTAGTCGGTGGCCAGCGCCACCCCGGGGAGCTTTCCTATCTCCGCCGCAACCCGCTCCACATCCACGGTACGGGAAATGTTTTCACCACAATGACAGACAAATACGCCGATTCTTGACATGAACTCCCTCGAAAAATCCACCACAGAGACACAGAGAAAAAATCCTTTAGACTCTTTAAACCGCGAAGGCGCGAAGATTGCGAAAAAAACAAAGAAGGACGTCCGGTTTGGTTATTGCCACAAAATAAGATTGTGGGTTGTCTCTTGTCTTTCCTGGTGTCCTTTGCGACTTTACGGTTCAAAGTTTTATACTCTTGCCGTTCTCAGTGCCTCCGTGTCTCTGTGGTGGGTTCTAACAGTTGGGTTACAAAAGGTTCTTTTCTTTCAGCAAAGGCAGCGGGTTGACGATCATGCTTTCGAGCCCCAGTTTCGTCGCCGGCACCCCTACCGCCAGACCGAGGAGCTGGGTCATGTAGAACACCGGCATCCCGTAGCGGGTGCCGTTGGCCTCTTCGATCTCCTTCTGGCGGATGTCCAGGTTGCCGTGGCAGAGGGGGCAGGCGACCATGATGCAGTCGGCGCCGGCTCTCTTGGCCGAGGCGAGGATCGCGTTGGAGAGATTGAGAACCACCCCGGGACGCGACAGGGTGAAGTTGGCCCCGCAGCACTCCAGCCGGTGGCTCCAGGCAACCGGCTCCGCGCCGGTTGCGGCAATGACGTTCTCCATGATGGTCGGTGCCTCGCAGCAGTCCAGTTCCGGCACATCGGGCGGACGGGTGAGGAGGCAGCCGTAGTAGGTGGCGACCTTCAGGCCGTTCAGGGGCTTTTTGACCGCGTCGGCGAGACGGTCCAGGCCGTAGTCCTTTGCCAGGATCTCCAGCAGATGCTTGACTGGCTTTTCCAGGGGGACGGCGCCGTCAATGGCAACCTCCACCTGTTTCCGCTTGACGTCGTTATCCGCCAACCGGTGCTGGGCAGTCTTGAGACGGGAGAAACATGCAGCACAGGCAACGGCCAGGTCCCCCTCTTCATTGTCGGCCAGGGAGAGATTTTTGGCACAGAGGGAGAGGGACAACAGCTCGTCCACGTTGTGGGCCGGGGTGGCACCGCAGCAAAACCAGTTGGGCACCTCTTTCAAGCCAATCCGCAGGGTCTTGAACAACCCTTTCGTGGACTCGTCATACTCCTTGGCCGAGGCGTGGAGGGAGCAGCCGGGGTAGTAGGAGTAGTTGAGGATATTTTTTGTCGGCACTATGGTTCTCCGTGGTTTTTAAAATTATGAAGGATGGATTATGAATTATGAAACTTCTGGTTTTGTGTTTTCTTCGTAATTCATATTTCATAATTTATACTTGCTGTTACGGTGCTTCACCTTTTTTTCGCATCTCCTCGATGCGGGAGAATATCTGCTCGATCTCACCGATGTTCCGGTTCTTCTGGTGGAACACCTTCAACTTCCCCTTGGTAAGGAGTTTGGGACCAAGGAGGAAATCCTTCATGAACTGGCCGCTCTTTATGTTGAAGACAGCGGCAAGCCGCATCTCGTACTGGCGGCCGTAGGTCTTGATGTTCTCGATGAACAGGCGATTGGCAAGCTGAACATAGCTCTCCTTGGAGGGGCCGTTGGCGTCCCAGGAAAGTTTGCGCAACGCATCCATGATGGCAGCCAGATCGACCTTGTTGGGGCAGCGGGAGGAACAGGTCTCGCAGGAGGCGCAGTACCAGATGGAGCGACCGGCAAGCACCCGTTCCCACTGGCCGAGCTGGAGCAGACGAACGATCCGGTTGGGGGGGTGCTCCATGAAGGTGCGCATGGGGCAGCCGGCTGAGCATTTGCCACACTGGAAACAGCGGCGCACCGAGCTGCCGGAAAGGGCCTCCACCTTCCGCACGAACCCAAGGTTCATGGTTTCGGTGGAAAGATACATTTTAGAATTCTTCACTGAATCTCCTTTCCTGCCCTTCTGCAGGGTGGAGCCGTGGATGATGCGGCGACAGACGGCAATGAACGGGGGAGCGTGGCGCAAGGTCGGATGTGGGTGGAAGGCGCCTGGGGCGGAAAGATGACGCACTCGGCCCCGGACAGCTCTTTTAGTTTTACTAAAATTTAAAAAATAATAACCTGGTTATTTTATTGTGGATTGCAACTGCATATTTAATTATAGTAAAATTCAATAGCATACCTGAAAATCATTTGTCAACACCTATTTAGGAGGTCGGCGGTCCCGGTAAAACAGTGGATACAACAAAGAGAAGGTCTGAACCGAGCCCTCCATTCTAATGAGTAAGTATATCCCCACTGGTAACAAAATGGCAACAGAAGAATGAGGTGCCGGGCAAAGGCTTTGACAGGGTAGGTGAAATGGATTAAAACTGAGCCTGCCAACGTGAAATCCTGCGGATGCCTCCAGTCACCACCGATATCCCCTGGCATCAACGGAGCCGACCATCAGCGAACTTGCCAGACTCTACCACCATATGCGGTCACGACGGGGGACCTACCTCCTGGGAGGTCTCTGCCTCCTCGGCACAAACAGTTGCGCCCTCTTCATCCCCTGGCTCATGAAACTGGCGGTGGAGGGACTGCAGTTTCCCCATAAGGCACAGCACCAACCCTCCCACTACGCACTCCTCATAATTGCCGCAGCCCTCCTCCAGGGGATTATCCGCATCTTCTCCCGCACAACCCTGCTCCATGCCGCCCGCCGTATCGAATTCCAACTCCGGGAGGAGCTCTACGCTAAGCTTCTTGACCTCGACCTCCCCTTTTTCAGCCGGGAGCGTACCGGCGACATTCTCTCCCGATTTTCAAACGACCTGACAAACGTGCGGATGCTCATGGGGTTCGGGGTTCTTAACGTCATCAACACGGCGATCATCTACCTGGCCGCCATTTTCCTCATGGTACGCATCAGTCCGAGCCTGACCGCCTGCGCCATCATCCCCTTCCCCCTCATGATCCTGGGAGTGAAACGCCTCAGTGCCTCCATGTTCCGCCGTTCCAAAAGGGCACAGGAAGAACTGGCGCGGCTTTCCAGCCACGTGGAGGAAAACGTCTCCGCCGCCGCGGTGGTCCGTGCCTACTGCCGGGAGACAGCCCAGATCGAAGCATTCCGCGAGTTCAACAGCCGCTACCTGGAGAGCAATATGGGGATGGCGCGGCTTCGGGGATGGATGATCCCGGTCATAGCCGCCACCGGGGCGATCGGCACGCTCATCGTGCTCATTCTCGGCGGAAGCAGAGTCATCGCCGGCTCCCTCACCCTGGGCGATTTCGTCGCCTTCAACGGCTATCTCGCCATGCTCATCTGGCCGACCGTCGTTCTGGGATGGATACTCAACCTCATGCAGCGCGGTGCCGCCTCCATGTCCCGGTTGAACCACGTTTTGGAAGCCGTCGCGACGGTCACGGAGCCGGCCGAACCGGCATCGGTGGACCGGCTGCAAGGAGAGATCGAATTCCGGAACCTGACCTTCTCCTATGACCAGCAGACCACTCCACTTCTTACTGACATCTCCCTCACCATCAAACCGGGGAAGAAGGTCGGCATCGCAGGGCCGGTGGGAAGCGGCAAGTCCTCCCTCGTCAGGCTCATTCCCCGTCTCTACCCGGTAGCCGACGGCCAGATCTTCATCGACGGCATAGATGTCAACCGTATCCCACTTGCCCGACTGCGAGGCGCCATCGGCTTCGTTCCCCAGGAGAGCTTCCTTTTCTCCCGCAGCATTGGCGACAACATAGGGTATGGCAAGGAGGAGGCCGATCCCGGAGAGATCGCAGCGGCGGCCCGTCTCGCGAGTTTTGAAGAAGATGTGCTCCGCTTCCCCGACGGCTACGGCACCCTGGTGGGGGAACGGGGGGTGACCCTCTCCGGCGGACAGAAGCAGCGTGCCGCCATCGCCCGTGCGCTCCTGAAAAATCCGTCCATCCTCATCCTGGACGACCCGCTCTCCGCCGTCGATGCCCGTACCGAGGAGGAAATCCTGGAGAGCATGTCCGGCTACTACGGCGACCGGACCGTCCTCATCGTCTCCCATCGTCTCTCCGCCCTGCGGGAGTGTGACCTGATCCTGGTACTGGAAGAGGGGAGGGTGGTTGAGCAGGGGGACCATGAGGGCCTGCTGGCCATGGGCGGTCGTTACGCGGCCACCTGGCATGAACAGCAGCTGCGGGCGGAGATCGAAAGGCTGTAAAAGTAAGCAACGGTGAAAGGGTTTTCATGCACTACGGCGGCATCTACGAAGATGAAATAGTCGGCAAGGCTTACGACCGGCGCCTCATGGGGAGGTTCCTCGGCTACCTGCGCCCTTACCGGCTGCTGGTGGTCGTGACACTGCTCCTGCTCCCCCCCATGGCAGCGGCGCGGCTTGCCCAGCCCTACCTCCTTAAACTCGCCATCGACAACCACATCGTGAAAGCCCAGATGGAAGGGCTGCCGCTCCTGGCCGGCTGGTTCCTCCTCCTCATCCTCGCCGAATCCATCTTCACCTACGCCGAGGTCTGGCTCCTCCAGTACGTGGGGCAAAAGGTGATGTTCGACCTGCGCCTGGCGCTCTTTAGCCACGTCCAACGGATGCCGGCAGCCTTTTTCGACCGGACCCCCACCGGCAGCCTGGTCACCCGGCTTACCAGCGACGTGGAGGTACTCGGGGAGATGTTCGCCGCCGGCATCATCACCATCGTCGGCGATATCATGGTGCTGGTCGGGATCATCGGCATCATGCTCTGGATGAACCTGAAACTCTCCCTGGTCACGTTCTCCGTGCTCCCGCTCCTCGTCTGGGTCGCCTTCACCTTCCGCCGCCGGATGCGCGAGGCATTCCGCCAGGTACGGGCGCGGCTTGCCAACCTTAACGCCTTCCTGGCCGAAAGCATCGGCGGAATGGCAGTAGTACAGCTCTTCAATCGTCAGGCCAGGGAGCAGGAAGAGTTCACCAGGCTGAATGCCTCCTACAGGGACGCCAATCTGCCGGTCATCAGCTGGGATGCCGCTCTCTACGCCCTTGTGGAAACACTCTCTTCCGTGGCGGTCGGAATCATCGTCTGGTACGGCGGAGGGGAAATTCTCCAGGGTGCCCTTACCTTCGGTGCCCTGGTCGCCTTCATCCAGTACATCGAGAAGTTCTTCTCCCCCATCCGTGACCTGTCGGCCAAGTACTCGATCATGCAGGGTGCGATGGCGGCCCTGGAGAGGATATTCAATCTGCTGGACCGGGAACACGGGGAATCCCTCGGGTCCACGAGGGGAGAAGGAGCATCTCTTCTTCCCCCTCCCTTGATGGGAGGGGGGGAGGGTGGCCGACCGGTGGAACGTATCGAATTTCGCGACGTCTGGTTCGCCTACAGCGGCGACGACTACGTACTGAAGGGGTTCGACCTGACCATCCGTCGGGGAGAGACGGTGGCACTCGTGGGTGAGACAGGCGGGGGAAAGACCACCGTCACACGACTTCTGTCCCGCCTCTACGAGGTGGAACGGGGAAGCATCGCCTTTGACGGAACCGATATCCGGGAACTCCCCCTGACGGCACTGCGCAGCCGGATCGGCGTGGTCCTCCAGGACCCCTATCTCTTCACCGGAAGCATCGAATTCAACATCTCCCTGGGGGACGATCAGGCCCGCAGCCGGGCGGAGGAAGCTGCCCACATCGTCGGAGCCGACCGGTTCATCCGTCACCTTCCCAATGGCTACGGGGAAGAGGTGCGGGAGCGGGGGGTTAACCTCTCCGCAGGAGAACGTCAGCTCATCTCCTTCGCCCGGGCGGTCGCCTTCGACCCGGAGATTCTCGTCCTTGACGAGGCGACCGCCAGCGTTGACACGGCAAGCGAACGGCTTATCCAGGAGGGGCTCAGGGGGCTCATGGAGGGACGCACCTCCCTCGTCGTCGCCCACCGCCTCTCCACCATCCAGGATGCCGACCGCATCGTGGTCATCCATAGGGGAGAAAAGATGGAGGAGGGGACCCACCAGGAACTGCTGGCCAAACGGGGGCTCTATTACCGGCTGTACCAGCTGCAGTTTAAAGACTGAAACGGAATTCAACGCGGAAGGACTCCAATTTCGGCCCCAAAATTGACATCCGTCGCAGAGTATGCTCTAACCAGAAATAAAAACACTCTCCGCATTTTTCAGCGTCCTTCTGCGTTGAATGCTTTATGAGGTCTGGCATGAAACATTTGATCCTCGGTACCGCCGGTCACATCGACCACGGCAAGACCTCGCTGGTAAAGGCCCTGACCGGTACCGACACCGATCGTCTCCCCGAAGAGAAGGCCCGTGGCATCACCATCGAGCTCGGCTTCGCCCAGCTTGAGCTGCCGGGTGGCATCCACTTTGGCATCGTCGACGTACCAGGGCACGAGCGGTTTGTCCGGACCATGGTGGCAGGGGTAGGGGGGATGGACCTGGTGATGCTCGTTATCGCCGCCGACGAGGGGATCATGCCCCAGACCCGGGAGCATCTCGATATCTGCCATCTGCTCGGCGTGAAGAAGGGGGTCGTGGCCCTTACCAAGAGCGACCTGGTGGACCCGGAATGGCTCGGGCTGGTTGTTGAGGAGGTACGGGAGTACCTGGCAGGAAGCTTCCTTGAGGAAGCGACCATCGTGCCGGTATCGTCCCGCACCGGGGCCGGTCTTACCGAACTGAAAACGGAGCTTGCCCGGCTGGCCACAGACGCCGAGGAAAAGAAAAGCGCCGGGCCGTTCAGGCTCCCCGTGGACCGGGTCTTTACGGTCACCGGCTTCGGCACCGTTGTGACCGGAACCCTGCTGACGGGGTCAATTGCGGTGGGGAACGACGTGGAAATCCTCCCCTCTGGCCTTCAAGGGAGGGTCCGGGGGGTGCAGAGCCATGGAAGCAAAGGAGACAAGGGGAGTGCCGGCCAGCGGGTAGCGGTAAATTTACAGGGGGTGGAACATACAGAGGTCCGGCGGGGTGACGTGATCGTCCCACCAGGAGTATTCCGCACCACCCGCACGATGGACGCCATTATTGATCACCTCCCCTCGGCCCCCCGCGACCTGAAGCACCGGGCCACTCTGAGGCTTCATTCCGCCACCTACGAAGTTCCGGCACAGGTGATCCTCCTGGACAGGAACACGCTCAAACCGGGAGAATCGGCCTTCGCCCAGCTTCGCCTGGAGCATCCCGTCCTGCTCCTCCCCGGCGATCCGTTCGTCCTTCGTTCCTTTTCGCCCCCGGCGACCATCGGTGGCGGGCGGGTACTCGATCCGGCACCGATGCGCCGCCGGCGCCGTTCGACAGAGGCGCTGCACCTTCTCAAGGCGCTTTCCGGAGACAATGACCGGCTCAAGGTTGCCCTGCTGGTGGACCAAAGCCTCTACTCCGGGATATCCATCCAGGAGATCGTCATCCGGAGCGGACTCCCTCTCAAACGGGCGGAGGCTGCACTGACACCGCTCCTGTCCGACGGCTCCCTGCTCCAGGTGGTGAGAGAGCCGCGCATCTTCCTCGGCAAGAACGCCTTTGCCGACCTGCAGCGCCTCCTGCTTGGCGAGGTTACGCGTTTTCTGCAGGAAAATCCGCTACGGGAAGGGATCGGCAAGGAGGAGTTGAAGGGACAACTGCCGAAACGGAGCGATTCCCGTTTTTTCGGTCCGCTCTTGGCAATGCTTGAAAAGAATGGTAAGGTAGTGACTGTTCGCGACCTGGTAAAGCTGCCCGGCCGCACGGGTGCTCCAACGATCGCCCAGACAGGGGTCCAGGAGCGGATCGCCACCTTTCTCCAGAGGGGGGGGATGGAGCCGCCGACCATAAAGGAACTGGGGGATGCAACCGGTTGCGGTGAGAAGGAGCTTCTCGGCCATCTCAACTTCCTGGTCCGTGAGGGTCGCGCCGTCAAGGTAAAGAGCGATGTGTTTTACGCCCCGGACCCCCTCGGCGCCATCAGGGAAAAACTTGTTTCGTACCTGAAGGATCATAAGGAGATCACCCCCACCGACTTCCGTGAACTGACCGGCCTCTCCCGCAAGTTCATGATTCCCCTGCTGGAATATTTCGATGGAGAAAAGCTGACCATACGGGTTGGCGACAAGCGGATATTGCGGAAAGGGTAGGGGTACAGCAGCACTGCGACATCATTACGCGCCCGTAGCTCAGCTGGATAGAGCACCAGGCTTCGAACCTGGGTGTCGGGAGTTCGAATCTCTCCGGGCGCGCCAATTATTAACAGCAGGCCATAGAGTTTTCTGTGACCTGCTGTCTTGTTTTAAAGCAATGAAGTGACTTCAAAAGTGACTTAATTTTTTTGAACCAATTGCCGGGTCTGAGACCACTCAGGAGGTAATTCGTTGGCAAACTGGTATTCGCATCGATCCCCGGTGGCTTACTCCCACCGGGGATTTTTCCATCGATTGCAGGTTTGTCGTCCGGTGATTGCAGATCGTTACAGCTATTGTGCATACGAGAACTCAGATCATCGCGGCGGCAATGGATCAGATTTCAACGGGGCACATGCACCCCGTACGTATTCGTAGCCAGGCATGGGAAACGGGTATGTGTTGTTTTCAAAATCCCATGCTGATACCGGCATGCTTGACATTATCCCGCCATTGTAGCCGGTGCAGCTTCCCTTCATTCCCACAAACGCTTCATCCTTCACCACCTGGCACCGACAGATCAAGGGCCTGTCCGGATCGGATGGATTCTGGTTTTCCGTGCAGGGAGCGCCGTCGCAGACAGCCCACTCTCTATCCCCGGTGTAGCCTGATGCATCGGGATAACAAGCTATGAGATCCCACTGCAGAAGAGCGCACCAGCCGCGATAGGAATAGGTCGACACCCAGTCATACTTTACATTGTCCACCTCATACTGGCCAGACCTGATGGCCTCGCAGACAGGAGCTTTATCTACATCGCAAGGATGAGCATCGGTGCATTTGACCTGCGTCATCCGTTTGACCGCACTGTCCTTGATTTCAGATGTTACCATGATATGTGCTTCATTAACCCTCATACAGTCACAGTCTCCATTCCTTCTGCAATCGGGGGATGAAGTACACAGTGCGTGCCATCCAGTGCACACGACAGATTCCTGAGGTGCATTAGGAAAGTTATGGGTGCTCTTCTCTGCTTTTTTGCCGATGTCTGCCCCACATATCGGCGCATAACTCAATGCTATCCAGGTCATGCTGGTGATCGTCAATATCGGTAATCTCATCTGCTTTCCCCCTGTTCTCTCCCCGAGAGGATTGATCTGACTCTCATCGATTTCAATGACGTTGTTTCTCTATACATGCTTGCCAACCGCCGTGGATGAAGGTCGACTTATCGCACCAGACGGCGTCCGGGTAATAATCTCCCATCAATTCCTTGGCGCATGGCCCCTTCGCGTCCAGATCCTCTCGTTTTGGAAGGTTCGGGAACGATAAGTTGAACGTGCAGTAATGGTCGGGGGGGGCAGCCCAGACATTTTGAATAGCATAGGGAAAATCTGGCGCGGGCAGCATGTTGCGGATAACCACGAACTTGGGATACTGCTCATCCCCATAGGGCAGCCAGTTGACATTGGGCCTCAACCAGTCCGGGCGCTGCCGATCGTCCGATATGACGATCGTGTAATAGCCCCCTTCAAGACGGGTTGTCAGATCGGTTGCGCAGGCGACCAGCGAAAGCGGCGGCACAAAGTCCTGTTCGCACATGGCCCAATACCGCATGTCGACGCTCCGGAAGCCCCGCGACGGCGACCAGACCGGCGAACCCTCGAATGTGCCGGGAAAACCCGGAGCTTTGCCATGTATGACCATGATCCGCCCGGGTTGGTATTCGTCCCCCGGCCACATCATCAGATATTTACCATCCGGATTGGGCCATAGAATCGACGGCGGGTTTTTCGGTGACGCAAACCAGAGCCGATCGGTGGACGGCGTCCCTTCATCGATGCTGAGATCGACCACCGGTGGAAAGAGGAGTTGGGCAAGCTTATTTATATCCGACCATTTGTTGATCGGCGAGCAGGCCTCCAACTGCTTGCCGGCGCCGGTTTTCTCCGTCACTGTTATGGCGGGGAGCGGTACCCCCCCCATCAGACTTTTGCCGCTCAGGGAGGGATCGTCGTTCGCTACGTACATCCGCATGACTACCCAGACAAGGCGGTCTTTGGAAACCTCGATCGTATTCCCCGAACTCGGGCCGCTGCGCGAGACTGCGACAGTGTAGGTACCGCTGCGGCTGCCCGGTGGGACGAACGGGTTGCTGCTCCCCGGATCAGGGGCGATCTGGGCATCGTAAAGATGATCCTCTGCGAGGTTGAAACCGTTCTGACACATCGAGCCAGGAGGGTTGCACGCTATGGTCTCGTAAGCGGTGAAAGAAAAAAACCGGATATTGGGATAGGTTCCCTTGATGGTCATTGTGTCGTACTGCGTATCAAAGGGCATGATCCAATACCGGGCAGCACCGTCAGGGCCCTGCACGTTACCGGATCCTTCGGGCGAGAATTCGAGCGGCCACGCACAGCCGCGAGAATTAAAATCCTGGGCGCGAACGATACCAGGACTGATCAGGAGCGCGAGAGCCGTCAGAACGATGAGAATGCCGATCCGGGCGATTACGGGTTGCGCGATTGTTGCTTTCATGGCGGGTTCTCCTTTCCTCGCTTGTTTCCGTTAAAGTCCCATTTTCTGCCGCCGCTCTTGGGATCATAGGCAATTCCGTGATCTTTCAGGCCTCTTGCCCACGAACTCTACGACGGCGTCTATCTCTGGACGCTCAAGGCTGCGGCGGCCGCGGCGAAAACTTGAGGACGCGGTCATAGAGCATCTCCGGCATAGCCGGACCGATCTTTGTCGCGGGCTCAAGGTAGATGCGGGTGAAGACGCCCAGGAGAGTGCTGGAGTCGAGGCTCAGGCGCTGGCAGTCTATGGGCGGAGACAGTTTCAGACAGTTGGGTTCGTGGGTCCCACACTCCCGCGAAACCTTATACGCGTACATCAGATCCGCATCAGAATCACCCAGAAGAAACGGCGTGGCCGTGCCCTTGCCGGTAAAGTCGCGGTCATCGATGGCACCAAGTGACAGCTTGGCCGTCTCGCTGGCATAGATATTGGTGTTCATATAGGTCGCCTTGCCGGTGGCAACATGGTTGACGCCGTAAATCATGAGAAACTCGCCATCAGCCAGCCTGATCTGGTTGACAAAATCGTACTCGGGCAGACCCGCGCCGACGTAAAACGCATCCCGGCTGTCTCCGCACCACACGAGACCCCGCTGGATCAAGTCATAACCTTCGTAACACATCGGCATAGTCTGGATATCGGCAGCTTCCATCCCGGTATTGGCTTCGATGATGTTCTTCCGGAGTTGATCCATCTTGTTCATCAGGTCCATCTCGGTCTTTCCCGTTCCGCGGACGCGCAGAGGCGGCGCGAGGAACGGAATCTTAGTTGGCAAGGTGCGCGGCGTCACGCGGAAAACCCTGAACGGAGGATTATTGACGTAGTCGCTGCCGGCGGCCGGAACCTCCCAGATCGCATTGCGCATTGCGATCATAAGCAGATCAGCGTTTTCGCCGTAGCCGAGGTTCAACATCTTTGCGGGGAAGACGACCGTGCTGATGATATCTGCAGGGTAGCCGGCACGGCGCAGCGCCGCACGAACGAGGGCATCCGTTGTCTGGTCGGGGGTGAAGATCAACGCAACGGGGGCATTGAAAGGCGTTGGGCCGATGGTTTTGACCGTAGCGACATTCACAGAGTCTCCCAGGGTGGCAGGAACCGGCTTTCTGCCCCCGTCGGGATACACCCTTGACCAGAGATAGGGAGTAATGCTGAAGTATTTTGCGGGCGGCGGCGTCAGCCCGATCAAAACGACGGCTTCTTGTGGATCCAGATGGAACTGCCCGCTCAGTTGATCCGGCACCTGGGCCGACGCGGGGACCTTCACCTGAATATACGTTTCAATGTTGAAATAGAGTGCGCTATCGACGCCCGGGGTGTTGGCGCACCACTCTGCCGCCGGATTCCAGGGGACAACAGCGCCCTCCGTGACGTCCAATCCCTCCTGTTCAAGCGCATTTCGAAATTTCCCGACTTGTGTGTCAGGAGCCTGCCCCGCCCGAGCGAACGCGCACGGCGCGATCAGTAAGACAACAGTTATGACTACGGAAAGTAGTAATTTTGCCTTCATACCGTTTCTCCTTTGCGTTTATTGTGCATACGCGAATTGATTTCATAGCTCGTCAGAGACTCGTTTCTTATTTGCCGTGATATTCATAGATAATCTCATGTTCCAGGCGCTCGCCCACGAACTCGACGGCAGCATCTATCTCTTCCTTGTAATCGTCGCAGATGCCAATGGCGCTGAACAGGGCCGCTTTTAAGATCTCGACGGGAACAGATAATTCCAGCTCGAAGAGCACCCCTGCCAGCTGATCGGCGAGCATCTGCACGGCAACCGGTTCGGGCTGGGAAATGGCCTGTCCCAGAAAAATCATGTCCTTCCGGTGCCCCTTCTCGACAGCAGTCAATACGTTGGCTGCGGCCTGGTCGTCGTCGTCAAAGCCAGAGCAGTTGGCCGCGTAATCCGCTGCATAGGCCTTCACGAGCAGGGGCTGAAACCTTTTCGTCTCATTTCGGGCCGCCGTGGCCAGCCGCCGTCCGAGCAGAGGAGCCACTTCGTTCCCGAGCCTGATGTCTACCGCCTCTTCCGTGATCAGATGGGCGACCAGGAGCGCCATGTCCGGGTCCATGCGGAGATCGGCGAAAGCAGCGCCGAACGTCCGCTCAGGGTTGGCAGGGTCTACCGGAGTAGTCAGCAGTTGCCTGGCCTTGATGATGATGTAACCGTCGTTTTCGTATCCGGGCCTCAGACCGAAGTGATGCGCGACGGAATCGGCCCCCCAGGTATCGTTGTGGCTGACGAAGCCATACGCGAGGGCTTTTTCTGAGTTTGTCTCCGCGGCATTCCAGACCTTCAGGGAAGTCTCGGCATACGTTCCCTGGAGCTGATCCCCTATCCAGCCGGGACAAAGGGCTTCGTCGAAGACGAAGTTGTACATGTCCGGCGCGGTGCTCCCCCACATTTCGCTCAAGTTGTCGATGCCCACAGACGCACCCAGCCGGTCGGCAATGTAGGCATGGGTGGCCTGGTTCCATGAAAATGCCGCTGCAGGCATCATGACGAACAAGAAGCAAATCAACCCCAGTGTCATACGGACTTTTCTTCCCATCTCAGTCCTCCTCTGTTACCTGCCCCGTTCACAGCGGATCAGGGCCGCGGCGAAAACTTGATGACGCGGTCGTAGAGAATCTCTTGCATGGCGGCTCCGACCTTGGTCGCAGGCTCGAGATACATGCGGAAAAATAAACCCAAGACAGTGCTGGAATCGAGTATCACTCGCTTGCAGGGGGCAGACAATGGCAGACAGTTGGGTTCGTCCTTCCCACAGTTCCGCGACACCTTGTATGCGTACATCAGATTCGCATCAAGATCCCCAGGGAGATAGCCCGTTGCCGTGCCAGGAAAAAGGTCATCGGAGACCCCGCCAACGAATGCATCCCATTTCGGAACGGGGGGTCCGCCATCTTCTTTCCTCCCGGTGGCGTAGAAATTGATGTTCATGTACGTTGTTTTGCGGGTAGCGACGTGATTGACGCCGTAAACCATGAGAAACTCATCATCGCCCAGCGTGATAATGTCATTCAAATAAGGTTGGGGCATCTGCCATCCGGCGGATAAGTTAAATGCATCCCTGGTGCCTCCATCTGCCCATATTTCGCGTTGCAGGTTGTCATAGTCCTCATAGTTGGCTATGGCCGAGCGAAAATCCGTTGCATGGTAGTTCCCCGCATTGGCTGCGATGATGGCCGCGCGCAGTTCTCCCAGCTTGTTCATCAGGCGCATTTCGCTCTCTCCCGTTCCACGGACGCGCAGAGGGGGCATGAGAAAGGGATTGGGGATTGCCGGAGTGCGTGGCGTCACCCGGAAGATATGGAGCGTTTGCGGTGCACCCTGTATGTAACGTTGGCCGGCGATCGGATCTTCAAACAGCGCAGTGCGCAAACTGATCTGAAAATCGTCAGCTGTCTCCTCATCCCCAAGTTTCAGCATCGATGCGGGGAGTACATTGGTATTGATGATCGCCTCCGGGTAACCGGCGCGCCGCAGCGCCGCGCGGATGCCGGCGTCCGTACCCTGGTCCGGGGTATAAATCAGCGCAAAGGGGGTGTTAAACGGCGCAGAGCCAGTGGTTTTGATAGTGGCGTTATTGACAGCATCTCCCACGGTACCGAAAATCTCTGTTCGTCCCTTATCGGGGTAAAACCGGGTGCCGATCCAGGCGTAGAAGCCGAAGTATTTTGCGGGTGGAGGCGTCTGTCCGATCAGTACGACGGCTTCGTCATGCCGAATTTTGAACCTCGTTGTCAGATCTGGGATCTCTCCCTGTTTCGGGACCTTTTTCGGGACGTTGAGGATGAGATAGAGACCTGAGTTGGCCAACCGGGCGGACGGGATTGTGCCGGCGCATAAATCCCCCAGCGGGTCCCAAACCATCGCAGCGCCGGGTGTCACGTCAAATCCGTCTTCATTGAGTGCACTTTGGAACCTGGCCAGGGCGCGAGGGTCCTGCCCCGCTTGTTGAGCGAACACACACGGAGCCAGCAGCAACACGATAGACATGATTACAGAGAGCAGTATTTTTGCGTTCATACCCCTTACTCCTCCTTTGGTTCACCGGTTGTGAATTTTCCCCTTCCCTTTCTTCACAGCTCAATGCCGCGGCGAAAACTTGATCATCCGGTGATACACGACTTCAGTAAATGCCGGACCAACGCTCGTTGCCGGCTCGAGATAGGAGCGCGTTGCGAAGGCCAACTTCGTATTTGCCCGAATGGCCGCGTGCACGTCATCGTCACCGTCGAGCTGCAATTCGGCGCAATCCCCGCTTGACATTTTCAAACAGAAAGGCTCGCCACCGCACTGCCACGAAATCTTGTACACAAACATCTGAGAAGCTTTGGGATCGCCGCTGGGAAGATAGAAATCAGCGCTGTTCACAAAATCGGTATCGAAGACACTCCCTATGGCCAACTGTGACTGCTTGGCATAGGCATTCAGGTTCATATATGCGGCTTTCCCCGTGGCGGTGTGGTTAACGCCATACATGACCAGGAATTCGTTGTCGGCCAAGGTGATATCGTAATTTACGTTGTTGGGAAAAGCGTCAGCGCCGGCACCGACATAGATCGTGTCGCGGCAATCGAGATACGCCCGCTTCATCTGCTGCATGAAATCGTAACCGTCGTAACTCCCCGGCGCCGACGTATATTCGCCGGCCACGACGTACCCCCTTTCGGCATACTTGCTGATGACGCGGTCGCGGATCTCGTCAAGTTTCCCCATGAGGCCCATCTCGGTCTTTCCGGTTCCGCGGACGCGCAACTCCGGAGCCGGGAAGGGTTTCAGATTTGCCGCAGAGAATACCTTCGGCGTCACCCGGAAAACCGATACCGGCGACGGTACCGACGAGTCGGGAGTGTTGTCCAAGCTGTTCATGTAGGCCAGACCCGCGGCTTCGCCTGCCGCGCCGTTGAGCCACTTCGCATTTCGTCCGAGGATCATGAATATGTCGTAGCCTTGGCCGATACCCAGGTTGAGCAGCGAGGCGGGGAAGACGATTGTATTGACAATTGACGGGGGATAGCCGGCCTTCTGCAGGGCGGAGCGAACGCTCGCATCGGTGCCCTGATCGGGGGTAAAAATCAGCACCATCGGGGCGCTGTACGGATCGGGGCCGATGGTCTTGATGGTCGCAACGTTCACCGTATCCCCCAGGGTGGTACCCACGTCCAGACAATGCGGGTCTCCATCGCATCCTTGAATGGGCGGAGTAAGCAGACCTGCGGGAACGGGCTGCGCGTAATGTTTATTGAGCAGGAAGGGCTGGTAGGAGAAATAGGTCACGGGCGGCGGTGTCACGCCAATAAACACGATGGCCTCATCGGCACGGAGTTGAAAAGTATACGGTATCTGTGTGGGATCGCCTTCTAGATGCGGAACCACGGCGGTCAAATACGGAGCGCCCTTGTTGTTGTATTTGGCACTGAAAACCTTTCCGCTACAGTACTGTTGCCACATGTCAAGCGACTTGCTTTGGCCTGGTTGGACGATGAATCCATCTTGCTCGAGCGCATTTTTAAACCTGTCCAGGGCGCGAGGGTCCTGTCCCGCTTGTTGAGCGAACGCGCACGGTACCAGCGACAACAGAGCAGCCATGATTACGGACAGCAGTATTTTTGCCTTCATACCGTTTCCTCCTTCCTTGGTTTTTTGGCTCGCATGCCCTACCTCACTCGTTGCCGCGATGGCAACTCTAATGTCCTTAAAAGAGCCTACTGCGGCGTGAACGTGAGTATCCTCGGGGTTAGCAGTTTGGTCGTGTCTGGCCCGCGTGCGCTACCCGGGGCGGTGTAGTCGCGAATCCCGGGCCAGAACATACCGAACAGGGCTGGATCTCCTGGCGCATCAGTGTCACCCTTCTTCGGCACCATATCCTCGCCGATCTCGGTGCAGTCCTGGCGGAACCTGGCGGGCGGCAGCAGGTCCGTGAGCTGGTCGCAACTGCGGGTGAAGAAGTGCACGAAGAACTTGTCGGTATTGTTCACGGAGTCAGCGTAGCCGTCCGCGGAGCCCTTGAGGAAGGTGTCCACAGTGCCCGTAGGTGCGAGATATGTCGAGGCATCGTTGACGGACAGGCCGACGTAGGTCGCGTTACCGGTCTCGGTGGCCAGGGTGCTCACCACCGCGTAGACCTGCCTGGAATCGAGCGGGAGGGGTCCAGTGAAGAAGAGGCCAGCGTCCGTCTGGTCGCCACACCACATGTTGACCTTGCGGCAGTACGGCCCGGCCACCCCGAAGTCCCGCAGCGGTTCCGCCATAAAGGATGAGGCAGGCGGCGGCTGCGTGCAATCGACACTGTGAAGGCCCGCGATACTGCTGACACGGTCGCACACCGCATTGACAAGGTCCTGCATACCGTTTCCTCCTTTTGCGGTTATTTAGCTTCGTACACTTACTCAAGCTCACCTTAAATGCAGAGGAAACAGTGTGAAAACACCGTCCAGCCTGACGGGCACGTCACGCAGGGGCTGCCAGTTCCACAACGATTCACTCAAGAGGGCAACGGCGGCGAAAACTCAGAGGGAAGAGCGGCTCATCGGCTCTCCCCTCCGGATCAGGCGCCTAGCGGCGGACGAGCGTCAGGTTCGCGGAATAGTCCAAGACTGCATCTTCCGATTTGACCCAGGATGCACCCCCCACCGATATGTTCGCGCGAAACTTACCCATTTGCGGCACGACCAGCTCCTGGAATGCTTCACCGTTGAAGGTCGCAGACCACGTCTTCTTGCCGAAGTCCACGGCCACTAGGACTCCCTTCTTTGCGTACTTGATGGTGCCACCATTCTCGAACGCCTCCTGGAAGCCATCGATGTTGATTAGTCGCGCAAGGTACGGATGCCCGTTAATATTCACGCTAAGGTCGCCGAAAGCGGGCAGGATTGTCGGCAGCGTGCCCGCGATGGTCACCTTGCCCGATTTCTTAGCCGTGTCGTAGCGGCCCTGGAACGACGTTAGATGGGCCTTGTCAACGCCCGGGGCTGGCTGGTTCCAACGCCAGGCGATATCAACGTCGTGATTTAGATGAGTAAAGAACGCATACTGCTGGTTGATGGTTAGGATGAGGTTGACAATTCTCGATCCGGCTGGCACGCGTCCGTTGAGATCTACTTTCTGGATGTGAAGGTCATAGGTCGCTGCGTCGAAGTCGAGTTTCAGCGTCACGCGGTTTTCCTGGACGTTCCCATTTGGTTGGTAGTGCCAGATGTTCCCGCTGCGGCTCCAGGCGCCGTTCCCGCTGGAGGAGGACCACGAAAAATTATGAATCTCGAGCAAGACCCCTTTCGAGGGATCGAAGTTGTCTGCCGTCATCGGGATCCGTTCCTCCGTTCCCGTCTCCACCCAGGTCAAGCGGCCACCCTCGATGATGTAGTGGCTGTACTGGTCGCCCGGCTCACCTCCGCCGGTTCCGCTGACGATCCGCCCGAACGCATTTGCAGGAGGAGGAGCCGTTCCGGCGCGACTGTCGTCAGCCGAGCTGGCGCCCACAAGGCCACTGCCGGCAAGCATGCTGCTGACAAGGGTGCTGCTTGTGCTAGTGCCGCAAATGAAAGGACTAGTTGGCAGCGGGGTTGCGCCGGAGGCTTTCCAGACGATGGCCCATGGCCTGTCGTTCTGATATGCAGTGGGGATCCAGGGTGCGCCGGCACCGGCATCTCCAGCTTTCGGCATAAGCCAATAGGGTTGAACGCTTAGGGAGCCCACGCAACCGGCTCCAGGGACATTGCATGACTTCATATCGAGGGCGAAAGAGAGTTGGGTTCCAAAGCCGGTCGTGGTCTTGGTGGACCAGCCAAAGCTTCCCGCATATCCGGCTTTCAAATAGGCTGACATCCCGTTGACCGCAGTGCCTAAACTCATGCTGGCTCCGACGGTAACATTGACGTCGTTAGTCTGTCCCTCAGTGTCGTAATGCTGGGTTGTCTGCGCAAAAGAGGGCTCCGAACCGGAACCAGGCACAAACTGTAAAGGTTGAAGCTTTAGCTCCAAATACTGTCCTTTTGTGGACCACGACTCCTCGTTAGGGTTCACGACATTTTTTTCGCCAAGCCTGGCATCCCACCGCGAGTCTGTCTCCCAGGAGACAATCCCCTGAGGGAACCTGTACCAGTCATACAGGCTGCGAGAGCAGCCAAAAGGGGCTATCCCTTTCAGGAGTCCCGGGTAAAGGTCGTTGGGTCCGCCTGGATCCTCAAGTTCAAAATTGGCCTTTTGAAAGGTTGCACCGTCTTGCTGGAATGTTGTGAGGGTCTGATCCAGGTCGTGCCCCACCCCGGTTGAAGGGTCGTAGTCATAGGCGTAAGCTTGCCAGTTTTGCAGGACCAGCGTCGGGGCGTTGAATATGGCCCAACCCCACTTCCCGAGCTCACTGTAGGACGAGCGACTCGTCCCAAAGCTGTCATTTTTTTTCACCGTCTGAGTGGAAGTGTCCCCGAAGTTGTGCGTCCACGTGTGTTTGTAGCCCCAGTCGATGCTGGCCGACAACTTGAACACACCTTTTATGCCGCCGTGTATCTCGCCGCCGCCGCTGGCCAGGACTGAATTACTCATTGTCGTTCCCGACTCTACCTGGTGGGTCTCGTCCGTCCCGTAGTTGACGTTGGAAAAGGGACCAAAGTCGGAGTAAGCTGTATACCCATTCACCGAAAACGGCGGCGTCCCCAGGATCACCCCAACCAGCGTCCAGTAATGCTGCCTGGTTTTGAGCACATCTGCATTACTTGGATCTTCGGCTGCCGTGTCAGTAGCCGTCCCTCCATATTCACCGCACTTGGTCATGGGTATGTCCTTGTTCTTGGGAACCAGGGCATCGGACTTGAAACTTATTTGTTTCGGAACTCCCAGATCTTGCCAGGTGACCTGTATCCACTGACGAAGGTCCTGGTAAGGAGCTTTTGAGTCGTCAATACATTCCGCGAGATATTGGGGAAAGACAAACAGATGGTCCGTTGTCGATCCGTAAGCAGGGTACGCAAGGGTGTCGGCGTGCCAACTTGGCCCCGTGGCCAGTGTTCCCCAGAAGTAGTAGTAGAAGTTCTCCCAGTGCTTAATCGTCCCCGCGGCGTGGAGGGGGTATATTGGCTTGGCGTTCGCAAAGAGCTGCACCACCGGTACCTTCTGACCCCAGCCATTTAGATCGGGTGTGTCCACAGTACCCGATGTGAGGGACGCGCGCCCATAGCTTGGCACGTCGGAGATGCTCTGGACAAGAGAGAGACCGCTTCCGGCATTTCCATCCCAGAGTCCGCTCAGGAGTTGGCTATAGGTATTACCCGCGGCTGTCTGCCGCCCGTAAACGATCAGGACTTTTGGATCGCCTTCACCAGGGGTTCCGGCTTCTCCCCATATTGGTGGGTAGATGGTGATAGCGTCCAATGGCTCGTAGCTGATGTCGTTGTAAACCGGAGGGTCGGTGGCATTCCAGCCATAACCGTCGGTACTTGTATAGGTCTGCTTGTCGGTAAAGACATACAGTTCGGAGTTGAACACGACGATGGCCGCGCCGGCGCCCGTGCCACGACCAGGGTTGTCGGTGTGAACCGGGCCGAGGTGCCGGTTATACAGCCACTTTTTATCTTTCTCGTGAAAAACCGCGACCCAGGCGGACAGCCCCGGGTTGGAACCGTGTGTGCAGGAATCGGCATAATTCCCCTGGGCATCTTGGAGCGGGGTATCGGCGACGTAAACGTAGTAGATTTTGGCATCGAACTCGGCCAGCCCCTCACCCGGACCCGGCACCTGAATGGCTTCGCGGCACATCCGATAGGGGCTGGAATACGTCTTAAAGGAGCTCGGGGTCCCTGAGTTGGGGAAGAACCCGTCCACTGGTTGTCCGACGTCAATGCTAATGTAGCCGCTGCTGTTGATCGAAACCCGATGCGTGTTTCCGTCATCACCTGAAAGGCCGCGCCCCGGATCCCCCCAGGCCGGCACGACCGCCAGCAGGAGGAGGAAATTCCAGCAGATCAGGATGCAGCCGAGAGTTAGAAACGACTGGCGGATATCCATCCGTCTCAACAGAAGAATTCGGAATAGTTTTCGCGTCATGAGAATTTCCTCCATTCGACCTATGCCATGTGAGTGAACTCCTGAAGTCCTGTCTTTGGTTTTGATTTGTTAATTTCCTCCCGTTCGATACGGTAGTTTCATATTATCCTCCTTTCGTGCTACTCCTCCCTCGTTCTCTCTCCCCATCACCAGAGGTCAAGGCGACGGCGGCGAAAACTTGATTACGCGGTCATAAAGCTTTTGCATAGAACTGAGTTGCATACACCATCTCTCCTGCTACTGCTGGATCTGGACCGGTGGCGGCACCCACTTTTCCTGCAGGGCGGTCTTGGTCCGGCAAGTACATGCGCAGCATCAGGCTGAAATTGGCTTCCTCCGGGTGTTGCAGGTCCAGCGCCGGGCTCGGGATGGTGAGCCAGTATCCTGCCGTGCTCGTATTCCTCGGCACAAAAAAAGGCCGGGCTACCTGGAAATAATCCGTGGTAGCTCGGCCATCTTCGAACGGAAGACCCGCCGCTTTCCGCCCCCTTCTCGCGGAGGGGTTGGCTTTGTCACGCAGTATATTATCTTATTTTAATCCTATATTATTTTACAGAGCCCTCTCCACATGTCAAGGTTCCTGCAAGACTTGCCCTTCTGCCCTTTCGGGGGATAATCGGGTCAGGCTTTGCATCTGGTGATTTTAGCTACCAGCTCGTCCTTTCCTTGAAGAAGATCCAGCTCACAAGCGGCTCGTGCATGCAGGCACGCTGCCATTGCGCGCCCTAACGGCAGGTGCATGCAGGTTTGCGTGCCATTGATGCCTCTCCACGCGGATTTTCAGAGATGGTGGTGGAACAGTAACCTTTGCTGCACCCCCATGCCAATGCCCAGATCTGTCATCATCGGAGGCCAAAAGATAGTTCCGCTATCCCATCAGGAATGTACGGATCGCGGAGGAGAGGCCATCGCTTTCTGACAGGCTGGCCAATCTCTGCTATACTTGGTCGCAATCCATTATGCGGAACAGAACTGAGGACACCATGAACCGATTCAGAGGAATGATCCGTCGTATCTCGACAGGGATAGTTGTTGTCTCTCTCTTGCTTTCTGGTTGCGGCTCGAATTCCGGCACATCATCGAACCAGCAGGGTTCCGTGGTGAACCTGGACCCTGTTGCATTGCTCGCCAGCATCAACAGCAGCCTGCTGAATCCCCTTCCGCGATCCATTGGCGGATGGGAATGGCAGCGTTTCGCTACCGCTTTCGGGACGATCCTGACCACCAGTACCTACAGCATTTCCCTGCAAAAGGTCAGCTACCAGTCCACCGGGGCCGACGGTACACCCCGCACCCTGAGCGGGCTGCTGATTCTTCCCCGGTCAGGGAGTACCAGGCCTGCCGTGCCCATCCTGATGTTCCAGCATGGTACCGAACCCTATAGGCAGTTTTCACCCTCCCGCTATCTTGAGAACCAGCTGCGGCCGACCGATTACCCCGAGGTCATGGTAGCGGCTGCCATTGCCTCGACGGGGTATGCGGTTGCCCTGACCGACTACGAAGGGCTCGGCGACAGCACCGGCCCCCAGCCTTACGTTCATGGGGCATCGCTTGCCCGCCAGGTCGTGGACATGCTCCGGGCAAGCCGATCGATCATCGCCGGCAGCACCTCACCCTGTACCTGGAACAACCAGCTCTTCCTGATGGGATACTCCGAAGGAGGCTATGTGACCATGGCAGCAACACGTGAGCTTCAGCTCAACCACGCCGCCGAGTTCACCGTGACCGCCTCGGCACCTCTCTCCGGCCCTCATGACCTGTCGGGCGTGATGCGCGGGGTGATGCTGGCAGACACGACTTCCAAGGCACCCTACTTTCTCCCCTTCGTGCTCAACTCCTACAATTACGTTTACAGTGGCCAAACGACCCTCTTCGCTCCTCCCTCAACCATGCTGCCGGCATTTGCCAGCACCGTCCCCCCGTTGTTCGACGGAAATTCCCCCTCGGACAAAATCAGCGAGGCAATGGGGATGTCCTTCAGTCCGACGGTGTTGATCGTGCCCAAAAGCACACTGACCAGCCAGTTTCTGGGACAGCTCGCCGACGGCACAAGCCAGGCTGTCACCTTTCTGCGGGAGAACGATTCCTATCGTGGCTGGACCCCGTCAGTGCCGATACGCATGGTGCATCACGTCAATGATGAGCTTGTCCCCTTTGCCAATTCCCAGGTCGCATTCGACAGTTTCAGCACTGCCGGCGCCAAGAGGTATGTCTCACTGGTACGGGAGACTATCACCATCCCCGTCTCAACCGATCCGGTCATGACTACCCATCTATCCGCAGCCTTTCCGATTCTCTTCAACGGTTGGCAGTGGCTGGAGACGTTCAGGAAGTAGTGCAGATGGTGAATTATGGTACGTGGATTTGGAACCGACGGTGACCAGTGTAACAAAAAGGCCGGGCTTTTGTGAGCCCGGCCTTTTCACAGCCTTTACCAGACATAATCTCTTGCAATCCCCCGCTTGTCGTGGCCGGCCAGCACATGGAACACCCGCAGATGTTTGAGCCTCACCGGCGATAGCGACCCCAGAGGAATGTAGACGATCTTCCTGCCGAACCGGGACGCCAGCTGCTTGAAATAGCTCCGTGGGGGCCGGGCGGCCACGTAGACCACATGCTTTTCCAGAGAGTAGTCCAGGGCCGCCAGAAGCATCACCTCGGACTTGCTCCGGGCGAAGGAGTAGTCGCCCGTATGCCAGACATCGAGCATCCTGCGCGGCGGGTAGGCGAGGACAAAGCCGCCGTACTCGCAGCGGGAGATGCCGGGGCCGACGATGTTGTCCTCGGGGGGGGTGGCGTAAAAAGCCATGTCCGACTCCTGGGCATGCTCCCCCAGCCAGGTCATCAGGTAGGGATACCGTTCGCCGCCCCGGTCCTCGTCGAAGATAACCACCACACTCCCCACCCCCCCCTTCACCCGTTCCTGCTGCCGCACGTAGATGCGCCCCTCGTGGATGTTGCGCAGGGTTTCCCGCATGTCGATACCGTCAAGCATGGAGACGGTAAACGGCTCCACCCGGCACTGCTCTTCCGAAAGCTGCTTCGCACCCTTCTTCTTCAGGAACCGCCCGTAATCTTCGATAATCAGGTCCTCGGGAGGATAGGAACAGATGGAGGGATCGTCGAACCCCTCCAGCCATTCGCCGGGACGCTTCTCCCGTTTCCGGTTGAGGAAGGCGAGGGGAGAAAGCCCCCTGCCGTGTCGCCGCTCCTTCGGCCGGAAACGGATACGACGGCTCTGCCGCCAGAGGTCGGCAAGGTCCAGACTGATAGTAGGAAGATCGCTCGTCACCTTCTGCCAGGGGTAGAACGTGGCGAGACGGCAGAAGGCATGGGCGAAGTTGTCGTCCACGCAGCCGCGTGCCGCGGAGAGAAGGTGGAAGAGGTCGGGGAGAAGCAGGCCGTCGAGGAGGGCGCAATTGCGGGCAAATCGGAAAAAAGCGCGCTTCTGCCAGACATGCACCGGCTCGCCGGTCTCCTGCCGGTAGTGGCGTGCCGCCTCCAGGAAGAGGCGGAGGATGATCCGCTGCCGGTCGGGCATTTCCCCCTGACACCCCACCAGCCTGACGCTCCGGGCGATGGAGAGGGTGAGCGCTTCCGCCTCGGGAATATCCAGCTTCCCCCCCGCGATCAGCTCCAGGGCGTGGAAACGCTTGCGCAGGGAAGGGCCGTCACCTGGCTGCTCGGGAGGAAACACTCCCCGGCGCTGCTCATACACCGCATTGACAAAGGGGAATTCACCGAGAATCTCCCGGCAGGAATCGGGGTGGAGATTGAACAGGCGGACGTTGTCCCGCTTCACTCTCGCCAGTGGCTCACCCTGGGGGTCCGGGAAGAACTCCCTGATGCGGGCAAGGTGGTACATGCCGCAGACCAGCAGCACCCGCTGGTACTTGGCGGAAAGCTGCTGCAGCCTGAAGGTCATCCCCCTTTCCCGCCGCAGGTCCTCACTTTCAGGAGGCACAGCGGCAAAAGCGGCGGCGAATTCCCGGTAGTAGGAAGCCAAGCCGATCCGCTGCACGGCATAGGAATCGGGAACCGGCTCTTCGTGGAGGGGGTAGTCGTCCAGGTCGATGTCGATGAGATGGAGGGGGATAATACGTTCGAGCGCCTGCCGCGCAGCCTCCACCATTGGGTCGGCCGGCTCGATGAGGAGGTAGACGCTCTGTGAGCCCCCTTCGGTCACCTTTCCCTTGAGGACGCTAGAGGTGTTCACATCGTAGGTAAGGACCGAGATTTCCGGCAGACGCCGGACACCCCGCAGGAAGGGGGCTTCCAGGGTGGGGGGCAACTCGATGGCGATGCAGTCCGGCTGCACCAGCTCCACCGCCTGCCGCACCAAGTGGGCGAACTCCATCCTGTAATGGAGGACGGGGAGGGCATGGACATTGCCGAATTGTTCAAGATAGAGCCGATGGGGCATGGTTGATCATTCGCCTGTAGGGGGAGACCCTGCAGCCGCCCAATTGAGAAAACGGTTGCCTTTTTTCGGAAATGTCGATTTTTCGTCAGATCAAGGCTGTCGAGGGATGACGCGGAGGCGTAGTACCCACACATCGGGCATAAACAGCGCTACGCCGCACAATTTCGCTTGTTAAATTGGACCGCGAAGGCGTCCCGAAGGGAGCGGCCGCAGGCCGAGTCACAAGGAATGCCGAAGACTTACGCAGAGCTGGCGAAAAAGCGGCATTTCATTTCAGGTACCGCAGCGCCTCTTCGCCCAAAATCCTCTCCACCGCCAGCGGCAGGAGTTCCTCGGGCACCTGCCCCACCCCCTCCATCATCTTGAGGGCGTAACGGGCGATGTTGATCCCGTCCCGCACCGAATAGAGCTCGTCGGCAGCATGGGCCCGCTGGAGGAAATCCACCACGTACCGGAGCACCCGGTTTCCGGCAAAGGGGAGGTTCTCCTTGAGAATCTGCAGCTCCTCGTCCGCCTCGGGGAAGTCGATATAGATCTGGGGCTGGAGACGGGAGTGGATGTATTCCGGTACCTCGAAGGTTGAGGAGTCCTCGTTCATGGTGACCACGATGCGGAAATCTGCATTGGCCTGCACCCTCAGGCCAGTGATGATCGACTCCACGTAGCGACGGTCGTCGAGAAGCGGCGCCAGGGACGCCCACGCCTTCTCACTCATCCGGTTCCCCTCGTCGAGAATCAGTACCCCTCCCTTGAGCATGGCGGAGACGAGGGACGAGGCGGCATACTGAATCTTGCCATCCGGCCCGATGACCGGCGTGATGATGAGGTCCTCCGGGCGGGTATCCATGGTAGCCTGGAAGAGGTAGACCGGCCGCCCCAACCGCTTGGCCGCGGCATAGGCGAGGGTGGTTTTCCCCACTCCCGGCTTGCCGATGAGGCGGGGGTTGAAGGGGATATCCCGCTCGTCGATAATCATCCAGGCAGCAAGCAGCTGCTTCAGCAGCTCCTCCTGCCCCACCCACCTGAGCGGCAACTCCACCGGCCGCGCCAGGGAAAGGGCAATACCGTCTATAACCGTCGTTTCCATGTTATCTCCGACATGATGTGGTTCCTGGTTTTGGACGACAACCACCTTTTCGTTCACGCTCAAAAATGCCCAGATGCAAGGCGCGCGAGGCCGAGGAGTGAGGCGTACACCGGTACGCCGCAGCGACGCAGGCCGAAGCGGAACGCTGCAGATGGGCGTTTTTCAGCGTGAACTTCTTAAGTATTGTGTTCGTGTAAGTACATCATGGCCAGCCGTGCCCTGTTCTCCAGACATTGGGGACAGAGCTGCCCGGCATCCTTCCAGACCTCCTCCGCCAGCCATTCACCCGCCTCCAGAAAAACCGAGTTCTGCTGCTGCGGCTGGAACTCCTTGCGGCAGATCACGCAGACGTTCTTCACCTCTCCCTTCACGGCTCCCCCTTCGCGGCCTCTTTTCGCACCAAGTCCGCAAGGCAGTCGATGAATGCCGGCGAGGTATTGAGGGAGGGGCTGCGCCAGAACTTGGCGTAGCCGAGCTTGAACGCCTCCATGGCATACTGGATATCTATCTCGTAGAGCGTCTCGATGTGGTCCGAAACGAAGGAGAGAGGGACGACCAGCAGGTTTTTGCTGCCATGGGCAGCCAGATGCTCCAGCATCGCCTCGGTGGAGGGCTCCAGCCACTTGACCGGCCCTGCCCGGGACTGGAAGGCCAGGTGATGGGCGACGTTCTCAAACCGTTCCATGACGAGCCGGACTGTTTCCTCGATATGGGCAAGGTAGGGGTCACCATCGTCGATAAAAGACTGGGGAAGCGAATGGGCGGAAAACAGGATCTCCACGTCGGCAAGGGGATGGAACTGGTCGATCCCCTCCCGTATCTTTTCCTCCAGGGCATCGATGTAGCGGGGATGGTCGTAGAACCGGTCGATGGTGGAAACCTGGAACTGTACCCCAGCTTCACCCAGCACGCGCTTCAGCTCATTGAAACTCGAACCGGTAGTGGCCCGGGAGTAGTGTGGGTAGAGGGAGAGGGCGATGATCCGGCCGATCCCCTCTTTTTTGATGGCTGCAAGCGCCTCGATGGTGGAGGGGCGCCAATAACGCATGGCCACGAAACAGCGGTACTCCTCTCCCAGCTGCTCTTCCAGCGCCCGCGCCTGGGCCTCGGTAAGCTCCCGGATGGGAGATTTGCCGCCGATCTGCTCGTAGTAACCTTCTACTTTCGGGGCGCGCCGCCGGGCGATGATCCGGGCGATGAGCGGCTGGAGAAAAGCCGGGCCAATCTTTATGATGTCCCGGTCGCAGAAGAGATTGGTGAGGAACGGCTTAACGGCATCGAGGGAATCGGGTCCCCCCATCTGGAGGAGAAGAACTGCGGTTTTCGCGGACATGGACACCTCGTCTGACATCTATGCTGAATCTGGATTTCGAACTTATTTCACCGGGAACCTTTTCTTTGCTTTTACCTGCACAGCATACGGAAAGCCCGTAACAGCTTTACTATGCCCTCACTTCACGTCCCGCGCAACCGGAATTTTATGTCTGTCGAGCGATGTAAAAAGTAAAGGCAGGGTTTCCCCTGCCATTCCCGGTTATAAATCAGGTAAAAAAAAGCCGCGAGCAGATCGCAGCTTTTTGCTAAACGTTGTAATTATACCATGATAAAAAATTTTATACAGTACTGGTAATACCTATTCTCGTTGTTATAGTTTAGTCAGGTAGCTACCTGTAACAGACCGTCAAAAAAAGGAGGGCGATGCAAATCGAAGATACTCCACCGGGCTGTGACAAGAAAATAAGAGAAGCATCGATCCGGCAGTAACTGAATGCCGGTAATGACCCTGAAAAAAGGGAAGCGAAGAAGTAAAAATAAGGCCCGCCGAAAATTGGCGGGCCTTTTCTTTGTGCAAGCAACAGAATGGGAGATTAGCCCCTCTCGTTATAAGCTATTTCTGCGACAACCGGTGCACACAATCGACCATGAACTTCGCATTCTCCGGCGGGACGGTGGGAAGGATGCCGTGACCCAGATTGAAGATGTGACCGGGTCGGCCGGCGTTCTCGTCCAGGACCCGCTTCACCTCCCGTTCGATGACATCATTCGGCGCATAGAGGACGGTCGGATCCAGGTTCCCCTGCACCCCAATCTTCGGCCCGAGGATATCGCGAGCCTTCCCAAGGTCGACGTGCCAGTCGAGCCCCATGACGTCGCCGCCCGCCTTCTGCACGGTGTCCAGCATGGTGGCTGCTCCCTTGACAAAGTGGATGACCGGTACATGAGTACGGTTCAGGCCGTTGATCAGCTTGGTGGTATAGGGGAGGACGTAGCGCTCGTAGTCGGCGGGGGAGAGGACCCCTCCCCAGGTATCGAAAATCTGGATCGCCTGTGCTCCCGCCTTGATCTGTGCGTTCAGGTATTCCATGTCCATCATGGTCACTTTCTCCATGAGGGCGGCATAGACATCGGGTGCAGCGTACATCATCCGCTTCATGGTCGCCCAGTCTTTGGAGCCCTTCCCCTCCACCATGTAGCAGGCAAGGGTAAAGGGGGCGCCGCCGAAGCCTATGAGGGGCACCTTGGTGGCAAGTTCGCGACGGAGGATCTTGATGGTGTCCAGGACATAGGGAACATCCTGCTCCATCTGGGGAATACGGAGCGCCTCCACGTCAGCCATGGTCCGGATCGGATGCTCGAAAACCGGCCCGGGGACGAAATCAAGCTTCATCCCCATCGGCTCCACCGGGGTAAGAATGTCGGAAAAGAGGATGGCTGCATCCACACCCAGGATGTCCACCGGCTGGATGCTCACCTCGGCGGCCAGTTCAGGGGTCTTGCAAAGCTCCAGAAAGGTGCACTTGGAGCGGACCCGCATGTAGTCAGGGAGATATCGCCCCGCCTGGCGCATGAGCCAGACCGGAGTCCGGTCAACCGGCTTCCCCCAGCAGGCATCGAGAAAACGTGTATTCATATAAAATCCTCCTCAGGAAATATTGTTGTTATTTTGATCTGAACCGGGAACGCGAGATTTTGCCCAGATTGTCGCACCCGCAGGAGCGACCGCGGAGGCGTGGTACCCAAACAGCGGGCATAAACAGCGCCACGTCGCACGAGGAAGCGACGAGGACGGCGGCAAGATGGGCGGAAGATCGCGTTCCTTACTCCTTCTTCTGAAGGCGTATGGGAACGTAATTGCAGAAAGGTTCTTCTTCCATATAGTCCCCCGTCACCGCATCAGCCCTCGCCCGGCAGCCGCCGCAGACGTTCAGGTATTCGCACTGGCCGCACTTCCCCTTGTACGATTTGAAATCCCGCAGGTCCCGGAATATCTCCGAGTTCTCCCAGATCTCCCGGAAGGGGGTCTGCTTCACGTTCCCTGCAGTGCGGTGGAAGTAAGAGCAGGGCTTGACGTTGCCGAAGCAGTCGATGAGGCAGATGGTTTGGGCGGCGATGCACCCCTTGCCCCCGCCGGTAGAGAAGGTGAGGGAGCGGCGCTCAAATTTCGTCCCTTCGGCCTTGGCCTTCTGGGGAACGATCCGATAGTAGTGGGGGGCACAGGTGGGGCGCATGAGGATATCGTCCTCCAGCTTCTCCTGCTCGTAGTGCCAGTCCAGTATCTCCTCGTAGTCCTCCTTGGAGATGAGCTCGTTCATGATCTCCTCGCCACGGCCGGTGGGGACGATCATGAACATGTACCAGGCAGTGGCCCCCAGGGACTTGGCCACTTTGAAGGTATTGGCGATGTCGTGCTGGTTCCTTTTGGTAAAGGAGGAGTTTATGAGGAACTTCTGGCCATGCTTGCGGAACAGTTCGGCGGCCCGGACAACCCCGTCGAAGGAGCCGGGGCACTGGCGGAAGTTGTCGTGTACCTCGGCGGTAGAGCCGTCCAGGGAGAGGGAGACCATCTTGATATCCGCCTTCTTCATCTGTTCGCAGATCTCATCGGTAACCAGCGCCCCGTTGGTGGCCATGCACATGCGCAGCCCCAGGGAGGTGCCGTAGCCTGCCAGTTCGAAGATATCCTTGCGCATGAGCGGTTCGCCGCCGGAGAGGACCACCACCGGCTTGGAAAAATCGGCGATCTCCTTCAGGAGCTTCTTCCCCTCGTCGGTGGTGAAATCCCCCTCGGAGGAGGTCAACTCCGACGAGCAGCGGCAGTGGACACACTTCAGGTTGCATTTCTGGGTGGTTTCCCAGGCGATCCATTTGGGTATGAATTCTTCAGCCATCATTTTCTCCAGAACTCTTAGCGGCCCGGATGATTTTTCACCGGCGGTATTCTCACATTAACCTTTTAATCGTACTATGAACGGGGCGAAAAACTCAAGAAGATTCGCCCCCGGCAAGGTGAACGACTGAAACAGGAGAAGGAAGGGATTCCGGTTACTCTGACATCTTCCGGTTGAAGGTGAGTGCCGAGGCGGCAAAAGCGATGACCGCCGTCGCCAGCAGAATGCCGACGGACAGTTGTGCAACCCTGCCGTTAAGCAATGCCTGGCGTGCCCCCTCGAAGATGGCAGTGGTTGGAAACAGGCTGATGACGGCAAAGGCCTCCTTCGGATAGGAGGAGAGGGGGAAAAAGATGCCGGACATGAAGATGAGCGGGACAATGACCACCGCCTCCACACGGCCGATGTTCTCCGGCTTGTCGATCATGGTGCCGCAGATGGTACCGACACAGGAAAAGATCATGGAGCCGAGGAAAATGAAGGGAAGATAGGCAAGGAGGTGAGCAGGGGGGAAGCGAAAGGGGGTGAGAATAAAAATCACGAGCGCCACCGCGAACCCCTTGATGGTCCCCTGGGCAAAGCCGGAGAAGATCTTGCCGATGACGATATCGTAGACCGTGATGGGGGTGACCCGGTACTCCTCGATGGTCCGCTGCACCCGGCGATGAAACCAGACGCTCCAGGCGCTGTCGTTGAACGCCGCCGAGACGGCGGTCATGGAAATGAGCCCCGGTGCGATGAAGAGGGCGTAGGGGACCCCATCCACGTCGGCAATGTACCCCCTGAGGCCGATGCCGAAGGCGAGATACAGGGTAAGGGGGTAGGCGATCACCGCCAGCAGCTCGGATAAAAGGCTGCGGCGGAGTACCAGCAGGTCCCGCCAGAATATGGCTATAGCGCCTCTAAACATGGTTTGCCCTCGTACGATTCGAAACGACCCGTTCTATGTTTGCAGGGACGTGGATTTTCCCCAAGGTCAAGGCGTGTCCCTCTCTCATTCCCGCACTTCTTTCCCCGTCAGCTCGATAAACACATCCTCCAGGGACGGCTCCTTCAGGCAGATTTTCCGGATGTCGTCACCTCCGATCCGGTCCATGAGCGGCTTCAGGAATTCCTCACCCGTCAGGGCGAGACGGAAGCTGTTTCCCGTCCGCTGAAGGTTCCTAACGAAAGGGAGTTCCCGAAGAAGCTTCTCGTACCGCTCCCCGTCACTGCTAAACTCCAGCTCGTACATGTGGGCATGAGCGAGACGCTCCTTCAACTCTGCGGCGGTGCCGTCCACCAGCGCCCGGCCGTGGTCCATTATCACGATCCGGTCACAGAGGGTGTCCGCCTCGTCCATGTAATGGGTTGTGAGAAATATGGTCATCTGGGGAGTGAGGGACTGGACGTAGTTCCAGACCGCCCGTCGCGACTGGGGGTCGAGGCCGGTGGTCGGCTCATCGAGGAACAGAATCCGCGGTTGGTGGACCAGTGCCCGGGCTACGACGAGACGGCGCTGCATGCCACCGGAAAAGGTATCGGGAAAATCGTGCTGGCGGTTGGTCAGGCCGATCAGCTCCAGCAGTTCGTCGATGCGCCGGTTGTACTCCGCCGAGGCCATGGCGTACATGCGAGCGTGAAGGACAAGGTTCTCCCGGCAGGTAAGGTAGCGGTCCAGGTTATTGTCCTGGGGAACTACCCCTATCATGCTCCGGACGGTCCGGGCTGAAGAAAGGATGTCGTGCCCCTCGATGCGGGCGCTCCCCGCCGACGGGCGGAGCAGGGTAGTGAGCATCCGGATGAGGGTGGTCTTGCCGGCGCCGTTGGGACCCAGGAGGCCGAAGATAGTCCCCCGCTGCACGCGCAGGGAGAATGTGTCCACCGCCCGCATGGTGCCGTATACCTTGGAAAGGCCGTCTATTTCGAGTGCATAAGTCATATCAACCTAACTCCGTGGTCGGAGAGTGCCCCGTGGAGCGAATGTGCCCGAGTGCCAGCCGGTGTGCGCGAAATGAGCCTTACAGCGGCGGCACGAGGGAACTCTGAGCAGAATGGGGCGCTTCACGATTTCACGTTTGCGAGTATCAGGCATCTTCAAGTGGAAAGAGAAGGAAAAAGGTGCTCCCTTCCCCTTCCCGGCTCTCCGCCCAGATGAAACCGCCGTGGGCATCCATCACCTTGCGGCAAAAGGCAAGCCCCAGACCCGTACCCCGTGTCTTGCCAAGGCGACGGTTTTTTGCCTGGACAAACCGGTCGAAGATGGTGCCGAGGGCCTCCGCCGGCATCCCTTCACCGGTATCCCTCACCGTCACCTGGAGGAAACGGCCGCTGGCGGGGATGGCTGTCGGCGGATAGGTCTGGGGGGGGATGCGGTCACGGCAGACGGCGATGTCCGTCATCTCTTCCATTCCTACCTCGATCTCACCCCCGTCGGGGGTGAACTTGAAGGCATTGGAAAGCAGGTTGTTGATCAGACGGGAAAACTTGTGCCTGTCCACCCGGAAACCGGGGACCGGCCCGTTGCAGGTGGTATGGAGGTTGATCCGGGTACGATGGGCCAGCGACCGGAACCTGGCAAGGATCTTCTGTATAAGCAGCGGAGGGTCCTCCTCCCGGAAGACCAGCACCATTTTGCCCGCCTCGAACTTGTGTACATCCAGAAGCGTGTCAATCATATCCGTCATCTCGCTACAGCTCTCCACCGCCGACTCCAGGTATTCCCGCTGCTCCTCGTTGACCGGTCCGAGCCGCGCTTCCCGCACAAGATCGAGGGAGCCGAGTATTGCCGTGATGGGGGTCTTCAGGTCGTGGGAAAGCATGCTGACGAAATCCTCCCGCTCCTGTTCCAGGGCCTTCAGGGTGGATATGTCGCGCAGAATCTCAACGCTACCCACCAGCTCGCCGGCGCCGTTGACAAGGGGGGTGGCGCTGGAGAGGACGGGAATACGCGTCGTGCCGATTACGAGCTGGTAGGTGATATCGAGGCACGGCTCATGACTGGCAAGAACCACTCTGCATGGGAGAAGATCGGCGCCGATGTCCGCCAGGATAACTTCTTCAACCGGCCGCCCCATAACTTCCTCCTGGCTTTTTCCCAGGATATCCTCCGCCCTGCGGTTGACCGTCATGATCCGCCCCTCGGTGTCGATTGCCACGAGGAGGTCCGCCATTCCCTGGAGCACGACCTCCATCTTCTGCCGCTCCACATCCAGCTGCTTCTGGAGACGGAGATTCTCCAGGCGGGTCCGGTTGAACTGGATGGACCGCTCAACCCTTTTCAACATGTCATCAGTGGAAAAGGGCTTGGCGATATAGTCGGTGGCCCCCTGCTGCAGGGCCTGCACGACAATATCCTCACTGCCATGGGCAGTCATCATCACCACCGCCAGGTCAGGATACTCCCGGGTTACTTTCGTCAGCACCGCCATGCCGTCCATTCGCGGCATCTTGATATCGAGAAGCATCAGGGTATATTCCCCCCTCGACAGCTGATCCAGGGCATCCAGGCCATCCCTGGCCCGTTCCGTCCGGTAGCCGGCATCCTCAAGCTGCAGTTTCAGGATAAGGGCGATATCGGCCTCGTCATCGACAATGAGTATCCTGTCACCTTTCATTCAGCGTCTCCTCGTACACCGGAATCGTAAAGGTAAATACGTTTCCTCCCGCTGCGCCGCTCTCATAAAAAATCCTGCCGTGGTGCTGTTCGACAATTTCCTTGCATATGGCGAGGCCGAGACCGGTCCCGCTCCGCTCCCGTGGATCGGAACTCCCCAGCTGCTGGAATTTTTTGAACAGCTTCTCCCGGTCCGACCACTGGATTGCCTTACCCATATCAGCAACGGAAACGGTCACGTAATTCCCCGTCCTGATGGCCGATACGAGTACCGTCTTCCCCGATGGCGAAAACTTCACCGCATTGGACAGGAGATTGGTAAAAACCTGTATGAGCCGGTCATGGTCAGCGCAAACCGGCGGCAGGTCAGTCGCCACGTCGCTGACGATGGAGATGTTGCGCCCCTGGGCAAACCCCTTGATCTCCTCGCAGGCATAGACCACCAGTTCGCCGATGGATACCTGGCCGAAGGCGAACTGCATCCTACCCGATTCGATGGTAGATATGTCAAGAATATCGTTGATGAGCCTGATGAGCCGGTCCGTATTACGCTGGCAGACGGAAAGAAGCTCCCGTTCCGTCTGCGTGAGCCACTTCCCCTTGGCGAGGATGAACTGCAACGACCCCTTCATGGAGGTGAGAGGAGTCTTCAACTCGTGGGAGACCGTGGAAATGAATTCGGTCTTCATCCGGTCCACCTCTTCCTCGACCGTCACATCCCGTATGGACATCACCACCCCGGCAAAGCCGCCCGCCTCGTCCATGAGAGGGGAGAGGCTCACCTTGATCTTCCGCCCCGCTACCCTCAGCACCTCTTCCCGTGGGGTCGGTCCTTCCCCGGCACGAACGGCATCAATGTGCTCGAGGAGCATGCAGAAGCCGCCCATGTCGCAGGCCTGCTCGATCGGCTGGTGCATGACCCGGTTCGGCGTGAGGCCGAAGATCTTCTGGGCTGAGGGATTGAAGAGGGTAACCCTGTTCTCCCGGTCCGTAACCACGATCCCCTCCGCCATGCTGGTAAGGATCGCCTCCAGCATCCCCATCTCGATCCGGAGAGCCATCGTCCGCTCCCCGACCCGCTGCTCCAGGTCCTCGTTGAGACGCTGCAGATCACGGGTCTTTCCGGTGATAGTCCGTTCCCGTTCGTAAAGGGTGCTGGCCATCCGGTTGAAGGAGTCGGCGAGCATGCCGAATTCGTCCCTCGATGTCACGACGACCCGTTGGCCAAGCTCTCCCGCTTCAATCTGCTCAACACCCCGGGTAAGGTCAGTGAGCGGTTTGCTCACCCGTCGCGCCAGCAGGTAGGCAAGACCGAAGGAGAGCAGCACACCGATGGCCCCGGACGCCATGATGTTGCGCATGTTGTCCCGCTTGATCCGGGTGAAATAGTCGCTGGAAAGGGCCACGGAGAGGGAACCGATCACCTCTCCCCCCTGGTTGGCAATGGGAGCGATGACTGTCTCGTAGTATTTGTTCCCGATCTTCGCTTCCCCCCGGTAGGTGAGGCGCCGCTCCAGGCGTTTCATGATCTCCGTATCGATGGAAACGGGAGAGGCGATCTCTTCCGCAATGCTGCTGGCAATGCGGTGCCCACGCTGGGTTATGGTGACCTCAACCTCTTTGCCGAAAACCTCCTGTACCTGGAACGGCAGGTTGGGGTCGTTGTTGATGATGTCGCCGGCAAGAACTCCGCCGATCAGGGTGCCATCAGCTGCGAAGACCGGCATGGCAACCACCATGACCATCGCTTCGTTCTCCATGAGCATGTTCGGGGTAATGGCGATTCCCCCTTCCTGCTCCAGGAACTCGCGGGAGACCAGCTCCGTGCTGACCACCGTTTTCCGGGTCCGGAATGCCTGCTCCATCATATACCCAAGCCCCGCAAGCCGGTCTGATTTCCCCGACCCGACCCTGGCCAGCACCCGTTTCTGCGGGTCAACGAGGGTAAGGACTTCCACAAAGGGAATAACCTTACGCCAGCGCTGAAGGGCACCTGCGAGCCACGGGAGGTTATGCATTCGGATGTTTTCAAGCACAGGCGGGGCTGAGGTCGGCTGGGACAGGGAGTAGGTAATCAGGTCTGCCCGGGCAAACAGCTGGCTTTGGGCATAGTGGAGGTTTTCCTCGAGATTCCGGGATACCTGTGCTTCCAGGGCGTAATTAACACTTTTGAACGTGGTTATGGCGAGAATGGCGTACGAGACGAGGAGGACGAGCAGGATGGAGAAGAGCAGTTTGTTGCGTATGTTCAGGCGTAACCGCATGATCTGCCCCTTGCAGCGGATTGATGCATAACCCGGTGAGCGGTATGACACAAAGGTTCCCGCAGGTCAGGAACTCTCGGACTTCAGATCCCTGCTCATGAGCTCTATCACCGCGGAACGGGCCGGCTTGTCGTCATGGAGGACTTCATACACCTTCCCGGTGATCGGCATGTCGATTCCAAGCCGGCGGGAGAGGGCATATGCCGATTCGGTGGTCTTCACCCCTTCGGCGACCATCCTCATCTCCCCGAGAATTTCCGCCAGACGCCTTCCCTTGCCGAGCTGTATGCCTACCGTCCGGTTGCGGGACAGGTCACCGGTGCAGGTGAGCACCAGGTCCCCCATGCCGGCCAGGCCGGCAAAGGTTGCGGTCTCGGCTCCCATGGCCCGTCCCAGCCGGCTCATCTCCGCCAGGCCTCGGGTGATGAGGGCTGCCCGGGTGTTGCATCCGAAGCCGAGTCCGTCGGAAATGCCGGCGGCAATGGCAATAACGTTCTTGATCGCCCCCCCCAACTCGACCCCGACCACGTCCTGATTCGTATAGAGCCGGAAATAGGGGGTGCTGAACGCCTGTTGTACCCGTCGGGCCACCTGTTCGTCGGCAGCGGCAGCTACAACAGCTGTGGGCATCTCCATGGCCACCTCCCGGGCAAAGCTCGGCCCCGAGATGACGGCAAAATTCCGGTAGAGTGCGGGTGGGAGGAGCTCTTCGTATATCTGGGAGACGGTCATGAGGGTATCAAGCTCGATCCCCTTTGAGGCACTGACAATGACGGCATCCGCTGCCAGGGAAGGGAGAAGCTGGGCGATCACCTTGCGCACCACCTGGGAAGGGGCCACACAGAGTACCATACCCTTGTCTCTGACCGCATCCCCCAGGTCGTTGGTGTAATGAAGACCCGGATCGAGGGTAATGCCGGAGAGGAAAAGAGAGTTGACCCCTGTGCGTCCCATCTCCTCCACCAGTTCCGCTTCATAGGCCCAGAGGGTGACGTCGTGACCCTTCTTCGCCAACAGGTTCGCCAGTGTCGTACCCCAGCTCCCCGCCCCGATTACCCCGATCTTTTCCCGCATGGTCACCCCCGCAGCGCCTCGTGAACTCTTCACTCCGGCTGTCAACTCAAAACCCTCAATCCAGAATTTCCGTCTACAACTCCCCATCATCGGGGAACTGGCGCAGATCGTACCCTTCTCCCAGCGACTCGCGGGCCGCCTGAATGCTTTCCAGCGCCAGGCGCCGGAGAAACGGGTTGCAGTGGCAGGGGAAGCCGCTCTCTGCCAGCGTTGCGGAGACGGCTATCACCCGCTCCAGAAGGGCGCTGTCTCCGCCGCTTTCCCTGATGAGGTCTGCCGACAGGAGAAGAAGTCGCCTGATCTGTCCGAGCTGGGAGGGGAAGACCTCTTTGCAGCACCGCTCCAGAAGGTTATCCTGTGCCCGTCCCTTGAGCTTTCCTTCCGCCCCCCCTTCCAGCAGGTCCCACTCTTCGGCAAAGTCGTACATCTGGTGGCTGGCAATGAACCATCCGGCAAATAAATCCTCATCGAAAAGAGAGGCGCTGTCACGCAGGCTGGCGGAGGAGAGAGCCGGCCTCCGCAGGTCGATATCCCCGAAGTCCGGTTCGTAGGGTGCCGGCACGATCCCCCTTGGCCCGAACATCCCCTGCCGGAGGTAGAAGTCCACCGGCAGGAATATGCCGATCTCCCTGCTTCGGTAGACGGCATCCCCCAGGAGCCTCAGCAGGTAAGCGGGCGAAACCGCCGTCACACCTTCATCATACTCAAGATCGGCCAGGACGCGACTCACCTCATCGGTATCCATGCCGCTTTCGCCGCTGGCACTCAGCATCCCCTTGTCGATGTGGGTCTGCATATAGAGGAGGGTAGATCGCCCGTTTTCCTCTCTCCCAACCACACAGAGGGTCCGGTTGCCGTTTCCGTCCAGAGGGCCGGCATAGGCGGCATGGATCGGAAGGGTGGGGGAAGGTGAGGCGGTTTCGTCCGGCACGATACGGAGAAAAGCCAGCCGGCGCAGATTTCGTTCCGCCAGGTCGGCCAGGGACGGATCCTCATGCCGGCAGAGCCTTCGCAGCAGGGCAGCCGCCCCACCGCTACGGATTCTGCCGAGAGCAGCGACGGCTCCCCGGATTATCTCATCGTCGTCAATGCCGACCAGCACTTCCAGCACAGTGAGTACCCGCGGATCGGGAACGGATGCAAGCTCGCCGATGACCGCCAGCCGCCCTTCGGGGGAATAGCAGAGAAGGTTGTCGATAAAAGCCGCCAGCCCCTCTTCACCCCGGTCGAGTAGACAGGGGAGAGACACCTGAAGAGGCCTGCCGACCTCCGTCAGAAGGCGATTGAAAGGGGGAGCGGCCACATCGATGCCGTACCCTTCCAGAGCGGCAAGGAGCGCCGCCTTTCCCTCGTCCTCCAGGTCCTTTCTCCTGAGGACCATCTGGATGAGCTGCTCCAGCCAGGTCCCGTCCTCGAAAAAGTCAAGAAGGTAGGCATACTTGGAGATTAGTTCTCCGTTCTGTTCGCGCCAGAGACGTCTCACGAGCGGCGACAGGGCACGCCGGCCCTCCTTACGCAGGGTCGTCCCTATCTCCTCCAGCTCCTCGACGGTGATATTCTTCTGCTCCAGCCGTGCCAGAAGGTGGATGATCCCCCGGCGGTCGGCCAGGCTCTTGTCTATTTTCCGGCAATGTTCCATAGAATTGGGGATTGGTTACCGGGGACCGTGGACTGGTAAAATGCGTAACCCAGTCGCTGATCACCCGTCACTGATCTTACTCCTCTACAATCTCCGCATCGACGACATCATCGCCAGCGTCGGCGGAATCGTCGCTCTCTTCCTTCTCCGCCAGGCGGGCAACCGCCACGATCCGCTCGTCCGCCTCGGTCACCATGAGCCGCACCCCCTGGGTGTTGCGGCCGATCACCGAGAAGCCAGCCACCGGCATCCGGAGGATCTTTCCCTGGTCGGTGATGAGCATCAGGTCATTTTCATCGGTAACCTGCTTGATGTCGACCACGCAGCCGTTCCGCTCGGTGGTCTTGATGGTGATGACCCCCTTGCCGCCACGGGACTGGAGCCGGTATTCGGAAAGCTCAGTCCGCTTGCCGAAGCCGTTTTCCGTGACCGTGAAGAGGGTGGAGCCGGTCATGTCGTTGATGATCTCCATGCCGATCACCACGTCGTCTCCTTCAAGGGACATCCCCCGCACACCACGGGTGACACGCCCCATGGGACGGGCATCCTCCTCCCGGAAGCGGATCGACTTGCCGTTCCGGGAGGCAAGCAATGCGTCCTGCTTGCCGTCGGTCAGTGCCACGCTGATCAGCTTGTCCCCCTCGTCCAGGTTGACGGCAATGATCCCGCCGACACGGATGTTGGAGTATTCGATGAGCGGGGTTTTCTTCACCACGCCATGCCGGGTCGCCATCATGATGAACCGGTCCTCGGCAAACTCCTTCACCGGCAGGATGGCGGTAATCTTTTCGTTGGCAGCAAGGTTGAGAAGGTTGACGATCGCCTTGCCCCGCGCGGTGCGTCCCGCCTCGGGAATTTCGTAGACCTTGAGCCAGTAAACCCGGCCGGTATCCGTGAAGAACATCAGGTAGTCTTTGGTGGAGGCAATGAAGAGCTGTTCCACGAAATCCTCTTCCTTGGTCTTCATCCCGGTCTTACCCTTGCCGCCACGGCGCTGGGCACGGTAGAGGGTGGCGGCGTTCCGCTTGATATAGCCGGTGTGGGATATGGTGACCACCATGTCTTCCTCGACAATGGTATCCTCCAGAGATATCTCGGCGCTCCGGTCGACGATCTCCGTACGGCGCTCGTCGCCGAACCTATCCCTCAGTTCCGTCAGTTCGCCGACGATGATCTTGAGGATCTCCGTCTCGGAGGCCAGGATATCCTTAAGCCGCTGGATGTACGCGAGGATATCGGTGTACTCCTGAACGATCTTTTCCCGCTCCAGGCCGGTGAGGCGCTGCAGCCGCATCTCCAGGATCGCCTGGGCCTGCTTTTCCGACAGATGAACGCTCGGCACAAAGACGGCGTCGGCAATCCCCAGTTTGTTCAGGAAGTCAACGTCGGAGAAATTGCCCGCCATCAGTCCTGCCTTGGCCTCTTCCGGATTCTTCGAGGCACGGATCAGCTCGATCACCGCATCGAGCCAGTCGAGGGCGATCTTGAGACCTTCCAGGATATGGGCCCGGGCCTCCGCCTTCTTCAGATCGAAGATGGTGCGCCGGGTGACAATCTCCCGCCGGTGGTCGACAAAGTGGACGATGGCGTCCCTCAGGGTCAACAGCTTCGGCCGGCCGTTGACGATGGCCAGCATGTTGATGCCGAAGGAACACTGCATCTGGGTCTGCTTGTAGAGGTGATTGAGAATGATCTGGGGCTCTTCGTCCCGCTTCAGCTCGATGACGATCCGCATGCCGTCGCGGTCCGACTCGTCCCGGATGTCGCTGATTCCCTCCAGCTTCTTCTCCCGCACCAGTTCAGCGATCTTGATAATCAGGTTTGCCTTGTTCACCTGGTAGGGAATTTCGGTGATGATGATCGACTGACGCTCGGACTTCTTCTGGGTCTCGATGAAGGCCCGGGCCCGCATCTGGACGATGCCGCGGCCGGTCCGGTACCCCTGGATGATCCCTTCGCGGCCGTAGATGAACCCGCCGGTCGGAAAGTCGGGGCCGGGGATGTAGGCCATGAGGTCATCCACCGTCATGCCGGGATCGCTGATGTAGGCAATGATGCCGTTGATCACCTCGGTCAGGTTGTGGGGCGGGATGTTGGTCGCCATGCCGACAGCAATGCCGGAGGAGCCGTTGACTAGGAGGTTGGGAAACTTGGCGGGGAGCACCAGCGGTTCTTCAAGTGAACCGTCGTAGTTCGGCCCCATCTCCACCGTTTCTTTTTCAAGGTCGTTCAGCAGTTCATGGGTCAGCTGCTCCATGCGGATTTCGGTATAGCGCATGGCCGCCGGCGAGTCGCCGTCCACCGAGCCGAAGTTGCCTTGGCCGTCCACCAGCGGATACCGGAGGGAGAAGTCCTGGGCCATGCGGACAATGGTGTCGTAAGCCGCCGTATCGCCATGGGGGTGGTACTTACCGATCACGTCACCGACCACGCGGGCCGATTTCTTGTACGGCTTGTTGTAGTCATTTCCCATCTCGTGCATGGCGAACAGGCAGCGCCGGTGGACCGGCTTGAGGCCATCGCGGACATCGGGGAGTGCCCGCCCGATGATGACGCTCATGGCATAGTCCATGTAGGACCGCTTCATCTCGTCTTCGATGTTGACCGAAGTTTTGTTTATGGTTGTTTCGAGCATGAAAACCTCAGTTAAAAGTTAAAAGTAAAATGTAAAAAAGCCTTTCCCTTTTCACTTTTTACTTTATTCATATTGGATTTAGATATCCAGATTGGACACATTCAGCGCATTGTTCTCGATGAATTCCCGGCGCGGTTCAACCTGGTCCCCCATGAGCACGGTGAAGACGTTGTCTGCCTCGACGGCGTCCTCGATCTTGACCTGCAGCAGAGTCCGGTTGGTGGGCTCCATGGTGGTCTCCCAGAGCTGTTCCGGGTTCATCTCTCCCAGCCCTTTGTAACGCTGTATCGACAGCCCTTTCTTGGCAGTGGCCATGAAAAAGGCGAGCAGATCGAGCCCTACGGTGGTGTCAAATACTTCCTTCCCCTCGCTGGAAACCACGGCCCGACCGTCACCGAAGATTTCGCGCACCCTGCGGTGGCTCTCCCGCAGCAGACCGTATTCATAAGAGGTGAGGATGTCCAGGGTATGCTGGTCAAGGGCGTAGCGCAGGTTGCCGAGTCGGAGGATCACCCGGCCGTCATCCAGTATGCTCGATTCGCCGCCTGGGTAGGCGTCGGGAAGCTTTGACAGGTGAGGATGGAGCCCCTCCAGATCCTCCACAGTGGAAGGGATGCCGAGCCGCAGACAGAGTCGAACGATCTCTTCGTTGATCCCCTTGTGGACCACCTTGTCCAGGAGGGTGCGGAACTCTACCAGCTGCTTGAGGATCGGGATGATCTGTTTGCCCGTATAGCTCTTTTCCCCGTTCTCCAGGAACAGGGTCGCATCCTCGGTCCCCTCTTCCAGCAGGTAGTTCTGCATGGCCGCCTCATTCCTCAGGTAGAGCTCCTTACGGCCACGCTTGACCTTGTAGAGCGGGGGCTGGGCGATGTAGAGGTGGCCGCGCTCGACGATCTGCGGCATCTGGCGGAAAAAGAAGGTGAGGAGCAGGGTAAGGATGTGGGAACCGTCCACGTCGGCATCGGTCATGACGATGATGCGGTGGTAGCGGAGCTTGGCAATATCGAAGTCATCCTTGCCGATGCTGGTGCCGAGTGCCGTAATGAGGGTGCCGATCTCCTGGGAGGAGAGCATTTTGTCGAAGCGGGCCTTTTCCACGTTGAGTATCTTCCCCTTGAGGGGGAGGATGGCCTGGAATTTCCGGTCTCGTCCCTGCTTGGCCGAGCCGCCGGCAGAATCACCCTCGACCAGATAGATCTCGCACAGGGCCGGGTCCCGCTCCTGACAGTCGGCCAGTTTTCCGGGAAGATTCGAGACATCCAGCGCCCCCTTGCGGCGGGTGAGCTCACGGGCCTTGCGGGCCGCTTCACGGGCCCGGGCCGCCTCGATGGACTTGCCGATGATATCCCTGGCGACCTTCGGGTTCTCTTCCAGAAAGACCGCCAGCTTTTCGTTCATCAGGGATTCCACGTACCCCTTGATTTCCGAGTTGCCGAGCTTGGTCTTGGTCTGCCCCTCGAACTGGGGCTGGGGCACCTTTACGGAGATGACTGCCGTGAGCCCTTCCCGCAGGTCCTCGCCCGAAATGGCAACCTTTTCCTTTTTCAGCAGTTCATTGGCAGAAGCATAGGTGTTCATGGTACGGGTTAGGGCCGCCCGGAAGCCGACCAAGTGGGTTCCACCTTCGTGGGTGTTGATGTTGTTGGCGAAGCTGAAGACCTTCTCGTCGTAAGAATCGTTGTACTGGAGCGCAACCTCGATATCGACGCCGTTTCTCTCTCCCCTGAAGTAGATCGGTTTGGGGTGCAGGCCGTTCTTATTCCGGTTGAGGTACTCGACGAAAGAGATGATCCCCCCTTCGTAATGGAAGTCGTGGTGCTTGTTCTCCTCCCGCTCGTCGGTGATGGTTATCCGCACCCCGGCGTTGAGGAACGATAGTTCCCGCAGCCGCTGGGACAGAACATCGAAGGAAAAGTCGGTAGTTTCGAAGATGGTGTCGTCGGGGAGAAAGGTAACTTTGGTCCCCCGCTTTTTGGTTTCCCCCGCAACTTCGAGCGGCTTGAGCGGATTGCCGAAGGCGTAGGACTGGCACCAGAGCTTGCCGTCGCGGCGGATTTCCAGATCTAGTTTTTTGGACAGGGCGTTGACTACCGAAACACCGACGCCATGAAGGCCACCTGACACCTTGTAGGAGTCGTTGTCAAACTTGCCCCCCGCATGGAGGACGGTGAGGACGACTTCCGCAGCAGATTTACCCTCCGTCGGGTGCATATCCGTCGGTATACCACGACCGTTATCCACAACCGTCACCGACCCGTCAAGGTTGATCGTTACATTAACCTCGTTACAGTAGCCGGCAAGAGCTTCGTCAATGGAATTGTCCACAACCTCGTAAACCAGGTGGTGCAGGCCCTGGACCGACGTTGACCCTATGTACATTGAAGGACGCTTGCGTACGGCCTCCAGCCCCTCCAGTACCTTGATCTGTTCGGCACCGTACGTGCCCTTCTGTTCTTCAGCCATAATTACCTCTTACGTAATGACCTTTCCCTGTTCCACGCGAAAGGTCGTGTGATGATCCATGCCGTCGAACATGATGTTCGACAGGCTCGTGGTCGTGATGAAAACCTGCATCTCTTTCTGCTGCAAAAACCCGAGCAGGTTTCGGTTCCGTTCCCCATCAAGTTCCGACGACATATCATCGAGAAGCAGGATGGGGGGAGCGCCGAAAGTCCGCTGCAGGTAGTCTATTTCTGCCATCTTGAGGGCCAGGATGAAGCTGCGCTGCTGTCCCTGGGAGGCATGGAGCTTCAGGAGCCGGCCATCGAGGATAAAGTCCAGGTCGTCCCGGTGGGGTCCGACCGCGGTTGTCCCGTGGCGCCGCTCTTCATGGGCAAACCGTTCCAGGGCGGCCAGGATGGCGTTTCTGCCATCGGTTATCAACACCTCACGTTCAACTCCGTGGGGATGGTAACCGATGCCGACCGTTTCCCCTTTTCCGGCAATGGTCCGGTAGTAATTTTGCAGAAGCGGTTCTATTGCCGCCAGGTAGGCAATCCGTTCACTGACGAGCCGTGCTCCCGCATCCGCCAGTTGCTCGCTCCATACGTCGAGTCCGGCCGTATCCCCCGTTTTCAGGAGGGCATTCCGGTTCTTAAGTAGCCGGTAATAGGTATGGTAGAGCAGGATATAGGTCGGACTCCCGCTGAAGACGGCCCGATCCAAGTACCGCCGCCGCCCTTCCGGCGAACCCTTTACCATTTCAAGCTCTTCCGGCGCAAACACCACGACGTTGAGACTTCCGAAGAAGTCCGTCAAGCGAGTAACCAGCTTCTGGTCTATGCGCGCTTTCTTCCCGTCCCGTTCCAGCAGAAGGGCTATTTCCCGCGTTACCCCATCCCGCTCCACCCACCCCCTTATAATGCCGTGAGGGGCCTGCCAGGCTATCAGGTCCCGGTTCCGGGTATGGCGGAATGACTTCATGGTACCGAGCAGATAGATCGATTCAAGCAGATTGGTTTTTCCCTGGGCGTTATTGCCATGGATAATATTGAATCGCGTTCCGGGGTTGAACTCCACCTGCTGCAGATTGCGGAAAGCGCTGATGGACAGTCTGTTGAGCTTCATCGCGCTCCATCATCCGTGAAAAAGGCCGCTCCCGTCAAGAGTGGCCTTTGTTGTGCCTGCCGCCAGGCAGCGGCAAACCGGCCGATCAGAGGCGCATCGGCATGATCACCGCCAGGAACCCTTCCGTTGCACCCGGCCGGACGATGGCCGGTGACATCTCATCCCTCAGGAGCAGCTCTACCTGGGAGGTGGTCAGAACGGTCAGAACATCGATCAGGTAGCGGGCGTTAAAGCGGATGGTGAGCTCGACGCCGCTGTAGAGTGCTTCCAGTTCTTCGTTTGCATCGCCAAGTTCGGGATTGCTGGAGGAAATTTCCACTTTTCCCTCTTTGACATCGAACTTTATTCCTTTGAACTTCTCGCTGGAGAGGATGGCCATGCGCCGCAGTGAGTGGAGCAGATCCTCCCGGTTGAGGGTAACGAGCCTGTCGTTGCTGACCGGGATGACTTTGGTGTAGTCGGGAAATTCACCGTCCACAAGGCGCATCACAACGACCGTATTCCCTTTTTTGCAGACCGCGCTGTTGTCCATGAAACCGAGGAGTACCTGGTCCCCTTCCTCTTCGGCCATTCGTTTCAGTTCGTATATTCCCTTTTTGGGGAATATCACGCCGCTCCCCAGTTCGCTCGATGAGGTCCCGCTCAGGTCCCTTTCGCTTACCGACAGGCGATGACCGTCGGTGGCCACCATCCGGAGAATCGTGCGTTCTCCCTCTGTGGCAGTGCGAACAAGAATGCCGTTGAGGTTGTATTTGGTCTCGTCATGGCAGATGGCGTAGGAGGTCTGTTCGATCATCTCCCTGAGCATGGTGGTGCTTACGGTAATAAAGCTATCGTCGCTGATTTTGGGAAAATAGGGGAATTCCTCTGGTGAAAGCCCAACGATGTTGAACCGTGCCTTGCCGCTCCGAATCTCGACCCAGTCGTTCTCTTTGGTGGAAAAGGTTATTTCCTGGTCTGAAAGTTCCTTGATGATTTCGTAGATTTTCTTTGCAGAGACGGTGATCTTTCCGTCTTTGATGACCGTTGTCGGGTAGGAGCTTCTCATCCCGACTTCCAGATCGGTGGCTGTCACCTGGATCCGATCTTCGCTTGCCTCGATGAGCACGTTGGAAAGAATCGGCATGGTGTTTCTTTTTTCGACAATCCCTTGGACTTTTTGCAGGGCCTTAAGGAAGGTGTCTTTGTCGATTTTAAATTCCATGTTTCCTCCATGAACAGTGACTTGTATCTAATATAAAGAAGTTCTTTTTAGTAGTATTAAGTAGTGCCTGTTGATTTGTTGATAAGCGGCTCGAATCCCCGGTTTATCGGACCGCAGTGGTGTTGGTAACTTTACGAATGACCGGTCACGTTTCGGTGGTTATACACAGGCCGCTTTTTTCTCCACAGGAGAAGGGGAGAATTACACAGGGTATACGCCCTTAGCTTAACAGCCCCCTTCTCAGGTTTTCAATGGTGGTTTTCAGTTCCAGGTCCTGGGTCAGTTGCCGTTCGACCTTCTTCATGGAATATATAATAGTCGAATGGTCCTTGCCGCCGAATTTTTCGCCGATTTCCGGGTATGATGCCTTGGTGAGCTCCCGGCAGAGGTATATGGCTATCTGGCGCGGAACCACCAGTGTCTTGAGTCGCTTGTCCGATTTCATATCGGTGAGCTTGATTCTGAACTGGTCGGCCACGTATTTCTGGATAATCTCTACGGTAACGTCCCGTGATTTATCGACGATGATATCTTTCAGGACCTCACGTGCCATGGCGAGGTTAACCTCGTTGCCGGTCAGACTGGCGAAGGCTCCGAGGCGGATCAGCATCCCCTCCAGTTCACGAACGTTGCTCGTGGAGCTGGTACCGAGGAACATGGCCACGTCGTCGGGGAGAAGGATGGCATTGATTTCAGCCTTCTTCTTCAGGATTGCAACCTTTGTTTCTATATCAGGCGGTTGTATGTCGGCTATGAGTCCCCATTCAAACCGGGATCGGAGCCGTTCTTCCAGCTGGGGTATGTCTTTGGGAAACTTGTCCGAGGTGACTACGATCTGCTTGTGAGACTCGTAGAGGGAGTTGAAGGTGTGGAAAAATTCCTCCTGGGTTGCCTCTTTACCCGCCATGAACTGGATGTCGTCGATGAGGAGAACGTCCATTTTCCGGAACTTGTTCCGGAACTCGTCCATCTTCTTGTATCTGATGCAGTTGATCATTTCGTTCATGAATTTTTCGGATGTGTAGTAACAGACCCGTGCCTTGTTGTTCCTGGCGTGAATATGGTTGCCTATGGCACAGAGGAGATGGGTTTTTCCGAGTCCGACTCCGCCGTAGATGAAGAGCGGATTATAGTTGCTGGCCGGTTTGTTGGCGACGGCCTGGGAAGCGGCATGGGCAAACTGGTTGCTGCTTCCGCAGACGAAGGTTTCGAAGGTATATTTGGGGTTGAGGTTTGATAGCTGTTCTCCCGGCCGGCCTTTTTCACGTCCGGTCGAATTGCCGGTTTTCTCAGCCGGTTTTGCCGGGTCAGGGGATACATCCCCCTCTATTTTCTTCTCGAGTCGTAACTCTATCTGGAAGGGATTTTCGGCGAGGGCGGAGACCGCCTCCTGGATCATGGTGAGGTATTTTTCCGTCACCCATTCTTTGATGAATTTGTTCGGCACTTCGAGGATGAGGGAAGAGGATGTGGCGCTGCTGAACCTGATGGGGCGTATCCAGGTATTGTATGTCTGGGGTGTAAGCACCTTTTCTATATTTCCCTGGGCTTCAAGCCAGACCTTTTCCATACAGCTGCCTTTTTGATTGAAATAACGTAGGTTTTACACAGGGATATCAACAGGTGTTGATAAAATTACTCGTGTAAAATTGGATACTTAGGTGGTTAATTGAGGTCAATTGATGGTTATTCACAATAGCGTCATGAAGACTACCAGAGGAACCTGCAATTTGCAAGGTTAAATATTCCGGCCGCAGATGAATTTGTCCTTGACATTTTTCCGCAGGTGTGGTTAATAATTCAGTTCCCTATCAGTATAAGCAAGGAGTATTTCGACCATGAAAAGAACATTCCAGCCGAGCAACACATCGCGTAAAAGAACTCACGGGTTCCTCGTGCGCATGTCAACTAAAAACGGGCGTCTTGTTATCAAGCGCCGTCGTGCCAGGGGCAGAAAACGGCTCGCCGTCTCCATCGCTGCCAAGTAACCCGCACCAGGTGATCGGGTTTCCCAAAACCGAGCGTCTCAGAAAGCGACCCGATTTCCTGGCGGTTTCCCATCAGGGGCACAAGTACCACAGTGTTAATTTTATAATTCTCGTCCTTCCTTCCGACAGGCCCGTAACCCGGATCGGCATAACGGCGAGCCGGAAGGTCGGCAACGCGGTTGTGCGAAACCGCATCAGGCGGTTAGTGAGAGAATTTTATCGTCAGCACAAAGGGTTGTTCCACCAGGCGGATTATTCGATCATTGCCAAAAAAGGGGCCGAGCGGCTTGATTACCAGGGGGTCTGTCACGACCTGACCCCGGTACTCCGTCGCTCACTCGGCAAAACATGTTGAAATCATTCATCGTCCGCAGTATATCTGTCTATCAGCGTTTTGTCTCTCCTTTACTGGGGAGTACCTGCCGTTTTTACCCTTCCTGTTCCCATTACTCAATTCAAGCACTGGAGCGTTACGGCGTGGTCAAGGGGCTGTTGCTGACCCTGATACGTCTGCTGAAATGCCAGCCGTTTCATCCGGGCGGGTACGATCCCGTAAAGTAGTCATTTAGGAGATACCATGGAAAAGCGTGCCCTCATTGCCGTCGTGTTGTCCATTGCCGTATTGTACGGATACTCCCTCATATTCCCGGCACCGAAACCGTCCGTGCCGGTCAAGGCTGTACAGAAGCAGGTTTCCACCATGACGATTGCTCCCGTTGCTGTGCCCTCCGTCAAGGCTCCGGAGATCCCTTCTCCTGTTACCAATCTCGCAGCCAAAGATGTTACGGTTGATACCGATACCTACACGGCTGTCTTCTCCACCGCTGGCGGCGCACTGAAGAGAATCGTCCTGAAACAGTACAAAGAGTCGGCTGTTGCCGGCTCGAAACAGGAAACGCTGCTGACCGAGAACAACCCGGCTTATTATAACTTCGCGACTGTTGCTCCTGCGATCGGGCTTCCCGCCGCGGCTGTCTTCACGGTCGACGTTGATAACCTGAAGGTTGCGAAGGGGGAGCGAAAGGCACTTTCGTTCGTCTGGGTCTCTCCCCAGGGGAATCAGCTACGTAAGGTTTTTACTTTTGATGGTGACGGGTATGCCATCGATCTGGATCAGCAGTTGACGAGCCGGAGCGGTCTCTCCAATGCAGTCGTCCAGCTGCAATTGCAAAACAGGGCTGATACTACGGCAGGTGATAACCGTTTTGAGGTCCATGGCCCGGTGACCTTTACGGACAATGCCGTTGATGCTCCGAAGGTCAAAGACCTTCTCAAGGGTGCGAAGCAGTATTCCAAGAACATTCTATGGACCGGTTTTGGGGATAAATATTTCTTAAGTGGTGTGATTGCTAAAGAGGGGAGCATTGCGGCCGTAACCATAACCAACGCCAACGGCTACGTGGAGACCACCATTGCTTCTCCGCCTCTCAATGTGCCGTCAGGCGGGACCGCAACGATTAGCGACAAGATCTTTATTGGTCCCAAGGCTCTCGATGTTCTTAAGGCTCAGGGGAGCAGTCTTGAAGCTGCTATTGACCTCGGCTGGTTTTCCATGCTCGCCAAACCCCTTCTACATTCACTCAAGTTCTTCTATGGGTACACGCACAATTACGGTGTGGCGATCATTATTATCACCGTCATTCTTAAACTTCTCTTCTTCCCCCTTACCCACAAGAGCTACAAGTCTATGAAGGAGATGCAGAAGCTTCAGCCGAAGATGACTGAACTGCGGGAAAAGTTCAAGAACGACCGGGACGCGATGAACAAGGCGATCATGGAGCTGTACCAGACCCATAAGGTTAATCCCATGGGTGGCTGTCTTCCCATGATAGTTCAGATTCCCGTCTTCTTTGCCCTCTATAAGGCGCTCATGTTCTCTGTCGAGCTCCGTCATGCCCCGTTCATGCTCTGGATAACCGACCTTTCCGGCAAGGATCCCTATTATGTCACTCCTATCATAATGGGCGCATCCATGTTCATCCAGCAGAAGATGACCCCTTCCAATATGGATCCGATGCAGGCAAAGATGATGCTTGCACTTCCCATTGTCTTTACCTTTATGTTTCTCAATTTCCCCTCCGGCCTGGTTCTTTACTGGCTGGTCAACAACATCCTGACCATCGCCCAGCAGGTTTACATCAACAAGTCGCTGCATGAGGCCGAGGCTAAATAGGGAAAGATATGTACGTCAAGGATACCATTGCGGCCATCAGCACCCCCGTTGGTGAGGGGGGCATCGGCATCATCAGGGTGAGCGGCGATGCAGCTCCGCAGGTAGCGACACAACTCTTCCGTGGTACGACAGACGGTGGCCTGCAAAGCCACCGTTTTTATTATGGCACTCTGGTTGCGCCTGATACGGATAATGTCGTCGACGAGGTGATGCTTGTTCTCATGCGGGCACCCCGTTCCTATACCCGCGAAGACGTACTGGAAATCCACTGCCACGGTGGCTCGCTCGTGGTGCAGAAGATTCTCGAACTGGTGCTCGGACAGGGGACGCGGTTGGCAGAGCCGGGTGAATTCACCCGCCGTGCTTTCCTCAACGGCCGTATCGACCTTGTCCAGGCTGAAGCGGTCATCGAAGTGATCCGGAGCAAGACCGAAGCGGCTCTTTCTCTCGCGCAGCACCAGCGGGCCGGGCTTCTGTCCGGTAGGCTTCATCTCCTCAAGGAGCAGATCGTTCACGCTCTGGCGCTCCTCGAGGCCTACATCGACTTTCCCGAAGAGGATATCCCGCCTGAAGATTATGCCGAAATCGCCCGGCGTGTCGATACCGCTGCTGCCGGCATCGGAGAGCTCCTTGCCGGTTACCGGGAGGGGAGGGTCCTGAGGGAAGGTGTGGCAGTCCTTCTTGCGGGGAAGCCGAATGTCGGCAAGTCGAGCCTCCTTAACACCCTCCTTCGTGAAAAACGCGCCATCGTGACCGCCATTCCCGGCACTACCCGGGACATCATCGAGGAGATCATCAATATCCGCGGACTTCCTGTCCGCCTGCTTGATACGGCGGGCGTACGGGAGTCGGTCGATCTGGTAGAGCAGGAAGGCGTACGTCTAACCCTTGAGAAGATACCGCAGGCAGATCTGGTTCTCTTTATGGTAGATGTCTCCCGCCCGTTCGATAGCGAGGACCAGCTTCTTCTGGACAATCTCGCCGGCTCCCGCTTTATACTCGTGAAGAGCAAGAGTGACCTGTCTGCCGTCATGGAACTCCCCTCCTCCCTTCAGGACTCTCCGTCGGTTGCCATTTCCACTCTGACCGGTGATGGGATAGAACAACTGCGCCAGGTCGTTCACGATACGTTCCTTCGGGATGGTGCGGTCGACAGCAGGGAGTATGTCGCCATCTCCCACGCTCGTCAACGGGACGCCCTTGTAAAGGGTCGTGATGCGCTCGACTGTTTCAGTCGGAATCTAGTCCTTGCCGTTACTGCTGAGATTCTCGCAATTGATTTGCGGGATGCCCTGCGTGCCGTTGGCGAGGTTACCGGCGAGACGACCTCCGATGATATCCTTGACCTCATCTTCCAGAGGTTCTGCATCGGGAAATAGTAAATGTTCCACGTGGAACGTTTAGCCTGATCCCTTGCAGGGTGTGGTTTTGTGGCTGGGATACAGTGTCCCGTGAGGGGGTTTGTGGAACGTGGTTGGCGAAGCTTTGTTTGCGGCCCAGTGTGGGAACCAAAAAGGCAATGGAACACGGAAAAAGCGGTAATCACGGATAGGATCGGATAAACCCTGTACTTCAGGTTTCACTCGAAATATTTTTTGCTGTTGTGTTTTTGATCCGCAGTTATCCAGTTTTTTCTGATTTTTCCGCGTCTAAACGCTTTTCAGGTTGAATGATTGTGTGAGGTTCGCAGGTGATAGTTAACGACAAAAAATATGAAGTGATAGTGGTCGGAGCCGGTCATGCCGGATGCGAGGCGGCCCTTGCCGCAGCCAGAATGGGGTGCAGCACCCTGCTCCTGACCATCAATCTCGATGCCATTGCGCTCATGTCCTGCAACCCTGCCATCGGGGGACTTGCCAAGGGGCACCTGGTGAAGGAGATCGATGCCCTGGGCGGGGAGATGGCGAAAAACATCGACGCCACCGGCATCCAGTTCCGCATACTCAATACCCGTAAGGGGCCGGCTGTTCGTGCCTCCCGTGCCCAGGCGGATAAACAGCTCTACCGACTCAGGATGAAGCATGTGCTGGAGTCGGAGCCGAACCTGGACCTGAAACAGGGGGAAGTAACCGGGGTGCGTGTGGAGGAGGGGCGGGTCACCGGAGTGGATACCAAGGCCGGGGTCAGCTTCGTCGGTACAACTGTAGTACTTACCACCGGCACGTTCATGCGGGGACTCATTCATATCGGGCTCACCCATTATCCCGGCGGCAGGGCAGGAGACCTTCCGTCCATCGGGCTTTCCGACCAGTTGCGAGAACTGGGGTTCAACGTGGGGCGGCTCAAGACCGGCACACCGGCACGGCTCGACGGCCGGACCATTGACTTCAGCCGCCTGGAGCCCCAGTATGGCGACGACCCGCCGGTCCCCTTTTCATTTTCCACCGAGCGGATCGACCAGCCCCAGGTTCCCTGTCACATCGCCTACACCAATGAGCGCTCTCACGAGATCATCCGCGGCGGACTCGACCGTTCCCCCCTCTATGCGGGTATCATCGAGGGGATCGGCCCCCGCTACTGCCCCTCGATCGAGGACAAGGTGGTCCGCTTCCCGGACAAGAACCGGCATCAGACCTTCATCGAGCCGGAAGGGCGGGAGACGGTGGAGGTCTATCCCTCCGGTCTCTCAACCTCCCTCCCCATCGATGTCCAGTTTGCCTTCTACCGGAGTATCGAAGGTCTTGAGCGGGTGGAGATCATGCGACCCGCCTATGCCATTGAGTATGACTACGTGGATCCGATTCAGCTCCATGCATCCCTGGAAACCAAGCTCCTCGGGAACCTTTATCACGCGGGCCAGATCAATGGCACTTCCGGGTACGAGGAAGCGGCAGCCCAGGGGTTGATGGCAGGGATAAACGCGGCCCTTCGGGTGAAGGGGAGGGAGCCGTTACTGCTCGACCGGAGTGATGCCTATATCGGTGTCATGATCGACGACCTGGTCACCCTCGGTACCCGTGAGCCTTACCGGATGTTCACCTCCCGGGCCGAATACCGACTGCTCCTCCGGGAGGACAATGCCGATCTCCGGCTGCGGGAAAAGGGGCACGAGATCGGACTGGTGCGTGAGGAGGAGTACGGGAGATTTCTTCAGAAGCGTGAGCTGATCGGGGTTGAACTTGCACGGGTGCGGGAGGTACGGCTGGTCCGCTCCGAAATGGACGAGGCGCTCAAGGCAGAGTTTGGTCTCAGCGACCTTCAGAATGCGGTCACTCTGGAGCAGCTCCTGCGCCGTCCCGACATCACCTACGGAGAGCTTGGTCGCTTCGATGCAGCATCGGTCGATGTGCCGGTGCAGGTCCGGGAGCAGGTGGAGATTCAGGTGAAGTACCAGGGGTACATCGACCGCCAGCTGGAACAGGTGGAGCGGAGCCGGAAGATGGAGACTACCCGTATTCCCGCCGATTTCGATTACGCTGCGATCTCGGGCATCACCGCCGAGGTGCGGGAAAAGCTCCAGAAATTCCGCCCGGATACCCTGGGTCAGGCCTCCCGGATCTCCGGCGTCACTCCGGCCGCCGTCGGCATCGTCGCCATTGCCCTCAAGGTCCGGAGCGCCAGGTGAACGAGCGGGCGAAAGAGTCGTTCGGCCGTGGTCTGGCGGAGCTGGGGGTGACCCTCACCAGTGCCGAGCTGGGGAAGTTCTACCAGCTGGCTGCCGAGCTTGGTAAATGGAGCCGCAAGATAAATCTTACTGCCATCCGGGGCGAAGAGGATATCGTCGTCAAGCATTTCCTCGATTCCCTCACCCTCCTCAGGGCTATCAGTGCCAGGGGTTCTCTCCTGGATATCGGCTCGGGGGGCGGCTTCCCCGCGCTTCCCGTCAAGATTGCCCGTCACGACCTGCAGGTCGTCTCCGTCGATGCGGTGGAGAAGAAGATTATCTTCCAGCGCCACGCCGCCCGGCTCCTCGGCCTCCATCACTTTGACGCGCTCCACGTTCGGGGGGAGGAGCTGGCGGGGAAGTACGCCGGGCATTTCGACTGGGTCGTCTCCCGCGCGTTTTCCGATATCCCAACCTTTGTTAGGATGGCGCTCCCCCTGCTTAAAGAGTCGGGGAAGATTGTCGCCATGAAGGGGAAGGGTGGGAGGGACGAAGCCCATGCCGCCGAACACCCCCTCGCCGATATGGGGGCCCGGGTGACCGAAGTGATGGAATTCCCCCTCCCGGTCAGCGGCGATGCCAGGTCACTGGTCGTCATCGAGCGGATGTAAAATTCCGGATATTTCAAAATTCGCACCACCCTCATTTTCCGGAAAGGGTGTAATTTGCCACCCATCCCTTGCCGAGACCACTTTCCGATTGCCCCGAAAAGCGCCAAAAACTCGAAATTCTAATTTTCCCGCCAAATCTCCGCCTCAAGCCATCGTGCCCCTCTATTAAGCCCAACCCCAGGCTTGATACGAAAAAAGCCGTCAAAATGGAAATTTGGAAGCCAGTATTTGCCTTATTATTGTGCAGAATTCGACTTTCTCACCGTCATGACTCTCGGATCGATTTTCACAAAAACATTCAGGAAACTATATTCCTTGCACACAAATTGTTTTCGTACTATGTAAGAAGTAACTAATTGTTGGAACATAGTATAAACGCTCGATGAAAGCAGTGCGGGATCGGCTCAGAGATGTTAGTGCGAAGTGGGACCCGGTTCAAAAGCTCAGGTGTGTACAGTGGGGGTTGATACGAGGGGACAGGAAGTTAATGGAACGGGTTGTGAGGGAATGAAGAAGTTTTGATAAATTCCCGGTATAGGGAACATTCCCGCTTCCCTATATTGGACATAATTTCCTTATATAGGTAATAAATGGCTCATATAGGGAAACCTACTAATAACTAGTTGTCCCAATAGGAGAAATAATGAGAAATACAATCTGCCTTCTCCTGGTCTTAGCTGCAACGTCAGGGCCTGGGTGGTGCGCTGGAAGCGAAAGTTGCCGCTCGTTTTCCTTGCGTCTCGCTACAGATGCCACAACACCGACATCATCTTCACCGACAGAGAAACTTAAACTGCATCCTCTTTCACCCGAGCAGGAGCAGATATGGACTCAGAAAGCCTCTGTGATTGACGCAAAGTCGATTGAAAAAGCATATATCACCCCATCAAAACCACTATTCTCGCGCTGGCAAATCCTCCTCAATAAATTGAATCCGTGGTCGAAGCCGATTCCACCCGATCTCGAAAAGCAATTCAGAAAGAGCGGAGAACCGATAATAAATTTGAAAATCAAGCCGGATGGCGTAGCAAGACTCGCTGCAGCGACTAAAAATCATATCGGCAAAAAGATGGCCATTGTCATTGACGAGCAACTATTACTGGCAGCAGTAGTCGTTGAGCCGCTAAACGATTCAGAATTCCAATTGACAAGCACTTGGAGTCAGAAGGAAGCCAGTGCCATTGTTGATCGTATAAATTCTCTGAAAGGATGCCGGTGAAGGGCCAACCATCGGCGGCAGACGGTCGTCGCGACTAAAGCCGCGCCGCCGCTGCGCCTCACCACCGTTATACGAATGAATCTAGAGGCATGAAAATGACGATTGATTCTAAAATTGATGCCTTTGTAAGCAAGGTGAATTCCTCCTCACGTGAGCCCCTGCCCCCTGAAGAAGTGCCAGAATTCCTTAGAATTGGAAGTCCCGACAATTACGGACAGTTCATGTGGAGCATAAAAAGATCGGATTGTGAATGGATGCAAGGCTGGTTTGAAGCTTTTGAACGGGAAATGCATTTGAAATTTCCGCCATCTTTCGAATCTCTTTATTCCCGATATGCATTTCCAGCTTTCCAATGCGGCCCTGTCTTCTTGCATGCAAACACAGGGTATGATTTGGAGTCGGAAATAAGTATTAATTGGGAATTTAAAGAGAGAATTTTCAAGGATAAAGGCTTGGTTGAAGCTTTGCTCCCAGCAGGATACCTACAATTCGGAAACCCACACGAAACCGATTACGATCCCATTTGCTTCGATACCAAGAACCGTAGAGATGATGGTGAGTGCCCGATTGTTGGAATCGACCACGAAGAGATACTTTGCTGGTCAAAAATTAGAGTCGCGAAGGTAATAGCTTCTTCATTTCTGGAGCTAATCGAAAACTACAAAGGCAGCGTATAACCAGCGGCAACAGCGGTCTCCGCAAACGCTCCGCCGCTGGTGCCTTAAGACGTTGAGCAAATAAAACTTGAAATAGGCGATCTAGGAGAGTTCGTAAGCTTAGGTTGCACCGTATCCTAAACCATTCCCACGGGAGGGGACATATGAAAGCGATACGACTGAAAGGCGCCGGAGGGCTTGAGCGACTGACACTGGTCGAGATGGACGACCCCGGTACACCGCAGGCGGGTGAAATTCTGGTGCGGCTGCACGCCAGCTCGCTGAACTATCATGATTATCTGGTCGCGCTTGGGAAGATTCCGACCGCAGACGGACTCATCCCGCAGACCGATGGCGCGGGAATCGTCGAAATGGTCGGGGAAGGCGTCAGCGAGTTTGCCGTAGGCGATCACGTCGTATCCTGCTTTTTCCCTGAGTGGCAAGACGGTGAAGCCGCATCCCACAAACTCGCCAAGGTCCCCGGCGACAGTCTGGATGGGTATGCACGGGAGAGGGTGGTGCGGCCGGCGCATTGGTTCACTCACTCGCCTAAGAATTACAGCCATATCGAAGCGGCGACGTTGACCACCGCCGGTCTTACGGCGTGGCGTGCCCTAGTCAGCGATGGTCCTTTGAAGGCTGGCGAGACGGTATTGACGTTAGGCACGGGCGGTGTGTCAATGTTCTCCTTGCAGCTTGCAAAAATGATGGGCGCATCGACGATCGTCACCTCGTCATCGGACGAAAAACTGGCTCGCGCACGTGCTCTGGGCGCCGACAATACGATCAACTACAAGCAGTATCCAAACTGGGCGGATCAGGTTTTAGAGCTGACCGACGGACGTGGCGTTGATCATGTCATCGAAGTTGGCGGTCCGGATACTTTGCCGCAGTCGATCAATGCGTGCCGCATCGGAGGGCATATCGCGTTCATTGGCGTTTTGACTGGCTTCTCCGGCCCGATTCCGACCGTGTCGCTGCTGACTCGCCAAGCGAGGCTTCAGGGGCTGCAAGTCGGAAACCGCCATCAGCAGATCGAGATGATCCGTGCTCTGGATGCCAATGACATGAAGCCGGTCATCAACAAGACCTTTCCTCTCCAAAATTTGACCGAGGCGTTTCGTTACGAGGCAAGCGGTGCGCATTTCGGCAAAATCTGCATCGAAATATGAATCGATACGAAGGCGAACATATAATGAGAACATACGGCAAGGCGCAGGGGGTTGCCCTTGAAAGTGGAAAAATAGAAATAGGTGCCCAACGAGACCAGTGGACCCGGTCGCGATAAATCTGCGCCGGTTCACCGGCCGAGCCGTTGACGAGAAAAGAATATAAGAAACCATGTCTGGTCTGCTTCAACGAGACCTCCTGCCTTGTTCACCTGAAGCCGATTCTTTAATAATACCCTTGCTTATTAAAGGAAAACAGGAGCATCGCAAAGGGGTCACCCTTGAAAAATGAAATAGATAACGTGGTCTGTCTATCCTGAACCGCAACCACTGTCTCTTGACTAACCCTCTTTTCGCAGTATAAGAATGTACAAATCGCAGATCATGAGGAGGAGAAAATGAAAAGAATAGTTGTTTCACTGTTTCTGACAGTCGTTTTTGCCGTTCCCGCATTCTCTCAGATGAATATGCCCATGAATGGCAACGGGATGGGGAATGGGATGATGATGGGGGGGATGGACCGGATGGGGACGATGATGGGGATGTGTCTCCAGAATGCAGACAAGATTGGGCTGAGTGATGAGCAGGTCGCGAAGATGAGGCCGATCCATCGGGAAATGGAGAAAAAACAGGCGCAGTTCAAGGCCGATCTTAAGGTTGCAGAGATTGACCTGGCAGAGATCATGGATGTAAAGGATTTCGACCTGGAGAAGGCAAACGCTGCGGTCAAAAAGATTTCGGATATCAGAACAGCCCATCATCTGGAGATGCTGAAATCGATGAAAGAAGTACGCCAAATTCTGACAAATGAGCAGTATCTGAAGATGAGGAAGCTTATGCCGATGAAGGCGCAGGCTAAAAAGCCGATGAGGAAAATGAGGAGGCAGTGAAGGATGCAGTCCAGCAAGGTTCCTGGCCTCTGACGTAACTATGAATCCCTGCCCTCACGTTGAGCCGCGGGGATTTTTTATCGGCGATTTGTCAGTCATCAGCCAGGGTAAAATAAAACGTGGCACCCTTATCTACTTCTCCCTCGGCCCATATTTCACCGCCGTGGCGATGAATGATCCTCTGGGCGGTGGCGAGCCCGATGCCTGTTCCCTGGAAATCTTCGGCCTTGTGGAGCCGATGAAACGGCGTGAAAATCTTGTCGGCGAGTTTCTTGTCGAAGCCGACTCCGTTGTCCCTCACGTAGTAGACCTTCCGGCCGTCGAGCTCGGTGATGCCGAAACGAATGACGGTCGATTCCCGCTTGGCAGTGTATTTCCAGGCATTCCCGAGCAGGTTGGCCATGACGATCCGTAGCAGGGTAGGGTCTCCCTGAGCTTGAATTCGATCAGGGGCGATGAACTGCACACGCCGTTGGGGAGCTGTCAGCTGCAATTCGGTTATGACATTGGCAGCGATGGCATTGAGATCGACCCGTACCTTCTGCAGAGGCTGACGGGAGAGGGCGGAGAATTTGAGGAGGGATTCGATCATGGTTTCCATCCGCTCGGTGGCGCCGGCTATCTCCCTGAGGAAATCAATTGCCTGATCGTCGAGACGGTCGCCATACATCTCCTGCATGAGCTGGGCGTAGCCGCTGATATTGGTCAGGGGGGTACGCAGGTCGTGGGAAATCGTATGGCTGAAGGAATCCAGCTCCCGGTTCGAGCTTTCCAGCTCGGCAGCCCTGGCGGCAAGGGCGGTGTTTAGATATTCGATCTGTTGCAGGGCCATTTTCCGTTCGGTGACGTCATTCATGATCACCAGGTTCTTACCGTCTATTATCGAAGTAATGAATTCGGTGATACATTCCCTGCCATCCTTGCAGATTACCCGGTATTCGTCATGGCCGACAGGCTTCTCTTCCTGACGAGGACGCTGTACCGTGGTCTCCCAGGTATCCATCACCACTTTGCGGTACGATGGGTCGGGATAGGCGCGCAGGAACCAGGTTGCCAGGTCCGGTATGTCGGCGCGGGTATAGCCGAAAACCTCGATGAACCGGTTGTTCAGCAGTTCTATGTCGCCATTGGTGTTGCTGATGCAAATTGCTACGGGGGAGTGTTCAAGGAGCTGACGGAACTTTTCCTCGCTCTGCCGGAGCGCCTCCTCATGCTGTTTGCTATGGGTTATGTCGATGAAGATGGTTGCAAATTGACCGTGGTTGGGGGAAAAGACTGAAATACGGAAGTGCTTGTCCATGGGAGGGAAGTAGGTCTCAAACTCGTAGTGGCCTCCAGCTTGGGCAATGGGGGCAAAGATATCGAGATAGGGCGCTTTTGCCGTGCCGTAAAGGTCGGTTGCCAGTTTCCCCTGCGACTGATCTTTCGTAAGTCCGGTGTACTTCTCGTATGCCGGGTTTGTGTCAAGTATCCGGTAGTCCACAGCGTTGCCTGTTTCATCAAACACGAGTTCGTGTATGGCCACCCCCTCAAACATGGCGTCGACCAGAGAGCGGTATTGGCGTTCCCTGTAGGCAAGAGCCGCCTCGGCTTCACGGCGTTCGGTGACCTCGACGAACGACGCCATCAAGCAGAGGGGGGTGCCGTCGTCGTCGGCGATGACGGCTGCCGACAGTACCACGTTGAACAGCGTACCATCGCTGCGAACGGCGACCAGTTCCCCATTCCAGCAGCCATCGTAACGAAGGGCGTCCCTGACCTGCCGGATATTCTCGGTCGTATGCCAGAACGAGGCGGCGGAGCGGCCAAGAACTTCGTTGTCGTCCCTGTAACCCCACATTTTGAGGAACGAAGGGTTCACGTAGGTGAGCAAGCCGTTTGGGTCGGAAAAGGCGACTGCATTGATGGCTGCTGCGATTGCGGCATCCCGGATGCGAAGAGCGACCTCAGTCTTCTCCCGGCCGGTTTGGGCAGTCACTTTCAGCTTTGAGTGTTTTTCCCGGTTATTCTGTCCCATGTGTTCATATCCCGGTCAGCAGCCTGCCATCCTTCTGTAAAGAACACGAAAGAAATAATAGTATAGCCAAAATAAGGGGAAAAGCGACTTTTATTGAGGAGATATTCACGGTTATGCAGGACAAATCTGTTGCTGCCCCGGTTTCATGTGGGGTCAGCGCGCTTCCCCTTGCCGGCACCGCCATTGGTATGGTAGTCTTCAAATATAACATTAGAAATACAGGGGGTAGCCCATGAAACGTCTCGTATCCATGATGCTCTGTCTGACGCTGTTTTCCGGCTGTGCCACCTACAAGACCCAGTACGTCTCGTTCAAGCCGCCCGAAGCCTATCCCAACTTTAAGGTGGTCGCGGGGGCTCCCATGGCTGCGGAAGCCTACGCAGACCAGTCAGTGGCTGCAGAAGCCTTCGGTTTCGACATCCGGGGGGCGGGACTTCTTCCTGTCCAGCTGGTGATCGACAACAAGAGCGGTCAGACCATGGAGATCGTTTCAGGTCAGACATTCCTCGTGGATGACAGCAACCGCTACTGGAATGTGATGGAAAACCGGGCCGCCGTCGAGCGCGTGGAACAGTACACCGCTTCGGGGGCCGTGGCGGCAGGTGCCGGTAAAAGCGCGATGTTCGGGGCGGTTGCCGGTACCATTCTGGGTGCGGCCATCGGCATCGTGTCCGGCCGGAACGTGGGAGAGGCAATCGGAAAGGGTGCGGTCATCGGTGCTGCGGGTGGTGCGGTCATCGGCGGAGTCCAGGGTAGCGCAGACCGGGGACAGGATTACCGCATAGCCGATGATATCCGGGAAAAGGGGCTTGAGGGGAAGGTCATTCCCAATGCCTACCTGGCTAACGGGTTCATCTTCTTCCCCGGCGAGGCCCAGTCCGCCAAGGAACTGCGGATGCAGGTGCGGGAAAAGGAGAGTGGCGATACCTACACGGTCGTTCTGAAGCTTAAATAGCGGCCATCCTGAAACTATTCAGAATTCACTACTCCCCATAAACAAAGAAAAGAGGCGCCATCTTCGGCGCCTCTTTTCTTTTTAACAACCACAACCATGGTACTCCAGCACAATTACGGCTATTCCGGCACAGTCTCCAGCTCAGGCTCAACAAGCGACAAGGCTGCTTCGCTGAGGGCGGACGGCTCGCCGTTTCCATTCAGCACCCTCTTCATCCGTTCGACATCAAGTTCGTTCTCCCACTTGGATACAACCACCGTTGCCACGCCGTTGCCGATCAGGTTGGTAATGGCCCGGGCTTCGGACATGAAGCGGTCGATGCCGAGGATCAGCGCCAGGCCGGCCACCGGGATGGTAGGGATAGCGGCGAAGGTAGCGGCAAGAGTGACGAACCCGCTCCCCGTGACGCCGGCAGCTCCCTTGGAGGTGAGGAGGAGGACTCCGAGAATGGTGAGGGTCTGGGTCATGGTCAGGGGGGTGTTGGTTGCCTGGGCGACGAAGACGGCTGCCATGGTAAGATAGATGGAGGTGCCGTCCAGGTTGAAAGAGTAGCCGGTGGGGATAACCAGGCCTACCACCGATTTCGTGCAGCCGAGATTTTCCAGCTTGGTCATCATCCGCGGCAGGGCCGACTCGGAGGAAGAGGTGCCGAGGACGATGAGGAGTTCATCGCTGATGTAGCGGAGAAACTTGAAGATGCTGAAACCGCAGAGACGGGCGATGGTGCCGAGGACCACGAAAACGAAGAGGATGCAGGTGAGGTAGAAGCTTCCCATGAGCATCCCCAGCTTTGAGAGGGAGCCGACGCCGAACTTGCCGATGGTAAAGGCCATGGCGCCGAACGCTCCGATGGGGGCCAGCTTCATGATGATATTGACGATACCGAAAAAGACATGGGAAACGTTTTCGATCAGCCTGTGCACCGGTTTCCCTTTTTCTTTCAGAGCGGAGAGGGCGAAACCGAAGAGGAGCGCGAAAAGGAGCACCTGGAGAATATCTCCCTTGGCAAAGGCGTCAACCACCGAAGACGGGATGATACTCATGAGGAAATCCGACATCGTGTGCGCCTTGGCCTGGGTGGTGTAGGCGGTAAGCGCCTTGGTGTCCAGTTTGGTCACGTCGGCATTGAAGCCTGCACCGGGCTGGATCACGGTGATGATAAAAAGGCCGATGGCAAGGGCGATAGAGGTGATAACTTCAAAGTAGAGGAGCGCTTTTCCCCCCACCCTGCCGACCTTCTTCATGTCCTCCATGCCGGCGATGCCGGTGACAACGGTACAGAAGATGACCGGGGTGATGATCATCTTGATAAGCTTGATAAAACCGTCACCCAGCGGCTTCATGGCAACACCTGTATCCGGGTAGTAGTACCCGAGGAGGATACCGCAGGCGATAGCAGTCAGCACCTGGGCATACAGATGCTGGTAGAAACGTTTCTTTTGCATGAAACTTTCCTTTCCTAAGTGAAATAATGCAACCTGCGCCTCTTGCAGATGTCAATGTGTAAAGCTATATCAGCAAGAGGGATACCAAACCGTATACGGCTGATAACTATGCATATCAATTGAAATAACTCTGTTTTATTGGTGTCCGGAGGAGGGGAAAGGGTATAACCTTTGTCATGGGGGGTGGTCCGTCGCGGAGATAGAATGAGGCTGTTGCTGGAGTGATAAGGGGTATAACAAAGGTTATGGAATATAACCAAGGTTATCCCCCTTGGGTCATGGAATGGAATTTCAGGTTTCCCTGCGGGAAAGCCTTTTGCTCAGGGCTGGCTGGGAGATACCGAGCAGCCGGGCAGCGATGGTCTGGTTGCCGTCGGCTCGATCCATCGCCTCGGCAATCAGCTGCTCCACCGTGTCGGTGATGGTTGGCAGCTTCTCCATCCCCCGGAAGATATTTTCCCCCGGCAGCCGCTGTGTTCCTTCGCCGCTTGTGGCGGCCGAACCGATGGCAGCGATGAAGCTCTCCAGAGAGAGGACCCGGTCACGGTGGACGCTTACCGCGTCGTAAATCATGGACCTGAGTTCGCGTATGTTGCCGGGGAAGCTGTAGCTGGCCAGGAGCTGGAACAGCTCCCGGGGCGGGGTCGGTTTCTTTTTCCCCAACTCCTGAGCGGCTTTCTGGAGGAAATGATCCACCAGGAGAGGGATGTCGCCGAGCCGCTCCCTGAGCGGCGGAATTTTGATGCGATGGGTGCGGAGACGGTAGTAGAGGTCGCGGCGAAACTGACCGGCGGCCCCCTTGGCGGAGAGGTTCTGGTGGGTTGCGACAATGATTCGGGCGGAGAGTCGCTTGGGTCGGTCGCTCCCGAGGGGGAAGTACTCCCCCTCCTGCAGCAGGCGGAGCAGCTTCATCTGGGAGGCAATGGAGAGGTCCCCGATCTCGTCGAGGAAAAGGGTCCCCCCGGCCGCTTCCTCCACCATCCCCCGCCGGGCCTGGTCGGCGCCGGTGAAGGAGCCGCGCAGATGGCCGAAAAGGGTGTCTGCAAAGACATTGTCGTCCAGGCCGGCCACGTTGACGGAAACCAACGGCCCTCCCTTTCCGCTCAGCCGGTGAACCGCCCGGGCAACCAGTTCCTTCCCCACGCCGCTGTCGCCGGTGATGAGGAGCGGCTGGGGGCTCTGGGCCACCGCTTCAATATAGGCGAATATGGCGTGCATGGCCGGATCGGCGGTGACAATATCGCTGAACGCGGTCGGGTGGCGCAGCTCGCGGGAGAGGAGCCTGTCGGACATGACCCGGTTCTCCCGCTCCAGCTGGTGCATCCGGATGGCGCGCACAATCCCCTGCACCAGCCGGTCTTCTTCCACCGTCTTGACAAAATAATCGAAGGCCCCCAGCTTCATGCAGCGGACCGCCGTCTCCAACTGGTTCATGCCGCTGACGACGATGGTGGTCACCTCCGGGTGCCGCTCGGCAATGGTGGCCAGGAGTTCTTCGCCGGCAAGGTGGGGCATGGTCAGGTCGAGGAGCACCAGCCCCACCTCTCCGTCCGCCAGGATATCCATGACGCCGCGGCTGTCGGTACAGGTGGCGATGTTGGTAATCCCCGCCCTGGCCAGGATGAGACTGACCGAGCGGAGCCAGGCCTGCTCGTCATCCACCAGTAGAATCTTGAAATCCGGGGAGGGGGAATGGGTCATGGCGGAATAACCTCCTTCATGGCGGGGAGAACCAGCTTGACCGTGGTTCCACCTTCCGGCGGCGAACTGAAGATGATCTCGCCGCCATGTTCCTGGGCGATGCCGGCGGAGATGGAGAGCCCCAGGCCGGTACCGCCGCTTTCCCTCTTGGTGGTGAAGAACGGGTCGGTCAGATGGGAGAAATGCTCCGGCGGTATGCCGATTCCCTCGTCCCTGACTGTAAGGGTAACGTTGCCGCCGGCTTGCTCGTAGGCGGTTGACAGGGTGATGGCCCGGTCGTTTGCCGGCAGTGACTGGCAGGCATTGATAAGCAGATTGATGACCACCTGCTCGATCCGCTGGGAATTGCCGCAGACGCGGGGAAGCCGCTCGCCGTACGTCGCGGCGAACCGGGTAGTGGCCTTGCGCAGGGACGGTTCCACCAGCCGCACTGCCGCCTGTACCACCTGGTTGACGTCGAACGGCTCCATGGCTGCCACCGTATCGGGGCGGGCAAAATCCTTCAGGTCTTCCACGATACGTTTGATACGCTGGGCGGCGTGAACCATCTCCTCCAGCATCTGTGGTATCTCGTCACGCATCCTGGCATAGCTGACCCCGCCGAGGAGGAAATCTCCCTCCCGCTGGTAGAGCTCTTCCAGTTCCTGCAGGGCGTCGGCGTACACATCCCGCAATATGGGCAGATTGAGCAGCAGCAGGCCGTTAGGATTGTTTATCTCGTGGGCCACTCCTGAGACAAGGATGCCGAGGGAAGCCATCTTGTCCGCCTGTACCAGTCTGTCCTGGTGGCGGCGCAACTCCTCCAGGGCAAGCTTGCGTTCTGCAACCTCCCGGGCCAGCTCGTCGGTACGGAGGGCAACCCGTCGCTGCAGGGTGCGCGACCAGACCATGCTGGCTGTGAGCCCCAGGATCAGCGGGAGCAGCACCATGGCGCCATACTTCAGTATCCGTTCCCGGGGAAAGGTGGGGGGCTCATTCACCCCGAGCCACTTGTCGTAAATGGCCTGGTACTGGCCGGACTGCTTGACGATGGCCAGCCCCTCGCTGAAGCGAGCCAGGAGCTCGGCGTCCCCCTTGTTCACCGCGTAACAGTACTTTTGGGCGGAAACGCTCCTGGCCACCTGCACCACGTTGGTCAGGTGCAGTTCGCGTATCAGGTACATGCCGGGGAGGCTGGCGACCACGCAGTAGTCGTACTTGCCCGAGGCGAGCAGCCGGAGAGCGTCGGCCGGTGTGCCGGTAAGAATCAGATCCTTGCCGAAACCGAGGCTCATCAGCATGTCGTACATGATGCCGTCGCGGAAAACGATGACTTTCTTCCCCCGCAGTTCCTCCAGAGAGGAGATGGCCGGGGTTCCCTTCCGGGCGAAGACCGCGTGATGAACGATGGTGTGGGGGGGGCTGAAGTCGAGTTTTTTTGCCCGCTCCTCCGACCAGGATATCCCCTGGAGGATGTTGATGCTGCCGTCATTCAAACCCTGACGCATCTCCGACCAGCTGCCGAAGCGGAAAGTTACCCTCATCCCCATCACATCGGCAATGGCTCGCGTGAGGTCGACATTGTAGCCGGCGGGACGGCCATCCATGTCGATGAATTCGTACGGAGGATAATCCCGGTCGCCGCCGACCACTATGGTGGTGTGCGAATCGATGCCGGGCTCGTCCGCGCCCTCGGCATGCAGCCGCGTGGTGGGCAGGCAGAGGGCCAGGAAGAGCAGCGGGAAAATCAGCAAAGGTTTTACGCGCAGCAATAAACCCATGATACCAGTTGTAATACACTTTGCCGGGTAAATGCAACATCGGCTATGCGGGGCTGTGCAATGAACGACTGGTGACAGTCCTGATTTTAAAAGGAGGTGTGTGCTGAAATGGAAAAGATGATGAGATTCGAGGGGTTACGGAGTATGCGGTATGGAGGAAAAGACATGGGAAAGAAAGAGGGTCACAGCTGTTAAGCCGTAACCCCTTGAAAATTATGGTCGGGATGACTGGATTTGAACCAGCGGCCCCCTGCTCCCGAAGCAGGTGCGCTACCAGGCTGCGCTACATCCCGACGAGGGCATATATATACCTTGATGGTCGTTGTTTGTCAACAGGTTAACTGGCACTTTTGCCAAAAAACCGTTGTCAGATTCCCCCCGAAGTGCTACAAAATTAGATTCAGTAAAACGTCACGGCATTTCATGGTGAGGGTGAATGACTTACCGCAACCATGCACGAATACCATAAAAAGCGGGAGAGGTGGCGTACTCCGGCGAAAGCTGGTCAAGGCCGATACGCTGCCGGAGATTGCTGACGTCACCGTTGACAGGTGAACAGATGCCCTTGAAGTGGGAGGAATACAGTTTGTGTCGGTGTGGCGAGGGGTTCTGACCGGGGTGCTGCTGATAGCCCTGCTCGGTGCCGGCGGTTGCTATCATATGAGATTGATGCCAGTTCCCCTTGAAGGGGAGGGGTTTGAGACCGGGCAACCGGCGGGACGGGCTGTTGCCGAGATTGAAAAACGTCTGCTGCAGGACGGATTTCTTCTGGAGAGCGTTGATGCAAAGAGTGGCGTGATCCTCACGGGATACCGGTTCTTTTACAACGACACCAGCCCCGGGCAGCCTGCCGGGGGACGGGACTATCACTACCGGCTGGAAGTCAGGGTTACCGCCAAAAGGAAGGGCGCTGCGGTACGGCTGACTCCCCTTGATCTGGAGCTCAGGACGTTCTACGTTTACGATCACGAAGGGAAACTCGACACGCTGAAGAAGCGGTACCCCTACGAGGAGTACCCCGGCATGTTCGAACTCGAGTATCTGAAGAAGGAGTTGCAGCGGGTGAAGGAACTGCTCGTTGCGGAGAAATGGCAGGGTTAGCATGCAGGCGGAAAGTGCAATGAAAGTAGCGTGGCTGGAAAAGCTCCGGGTATTCCTGGAGATGATCAAGTTTTCCCATACCGTATTCGCCCTCCCCTTTGCCTTCACCGGTGCGTTGCTGGCGAAAGGGGGGCTTCCCTCCGGAGAGCAGGCGTTCTGGATTCTCATGGCCATGGTGGGGGCGCGTACCGCCGCCATGGGGTTGAACCGGCTCATCGACGCGGAGATCGACGCCGCCAATCCCCGTACCAGCAGCCGGGCCATCCCCGCCGGCCTCCTTGGCAAGGGGACGGTCTTCGTCTACGTGCTGCTCGCCTCACTTCTCATGTTCTTCGCTGCAGCCCGGCTTAACACTCTCTGTCTCTACCTCTCGCCGGTGGCACTCGCGTTCCTTGTGCTCTATTCCTACTGCAAGCGGTTTACTCCCCTGGCGCACCTGGTGCTGGGGCTCTGTCTCGGCGCCGCTCCTGTCGGGGCGTGGATCGCCATCCGGGGAACCGTGGATCTGCCGGTGGTGCTTCTGGGACTGGCAGTGCTCTTCTGGGTGGCCGGTTTCGATATCCTCTATGCCTTGCAGGACCTGGAGTTCGACCGGCAGCGGGGTCTCCATTCCATCCCGGTACGGATAGGAGTCACCGGTTCCCTCTGGACAGCCCGCCTTTTTTCCCTCATCATGCTCGTACTGCTGGCCGGGGTCTACCTGACCATGCATCTCGGGGTGTGGTTCCTTGCCGGCCTGGTGCTTACGGCTCTCCTGCTCGGCTACGAGCACTGGCTGTTGCGGAGAGGGGACCTGGCACGGCTGGACCTGGCGTTCTTCACCATGAACGGATATGTCAGCGTCATTATCTTCGTAGCCACCCTGATAGATGTCCTGACCAGGAAGGTCGGGGCATGAGGGTGCGACAGGTCGTTCTCGCCATTACCGGCGCCTCCGGTGCGGTCTACGGCCTCAGGCTCGCCGAAGAGCTGCTGCGCGCATCGGTGCGGTTGACGCTCCTCATCAGCAGTCCCGGCTTTGCCGTTCTCAAGGAAGAGTGCGGGCTGGAGTGGGAAGGGGAGGCAGCGGCGGTCCGGGAGAACCTTTGCCGTCACTTCGGGGTGGATGCCGCTCAGCTTGCCTATTATGCGGAGGATGATTTTTTCGCCCCCATTGCCAGCGGTTCCGCCGCGCCTGATGCGCTCGTCATCTGCCCCTGCTCCATGGGGACCCTGGCCCGCGTAGCGACGGGGGTTTCGGGGAATCTGCTGGAGCGTTGCGCCGACGTCATGCTCAAGGAACATCGCCGGCTGGTGATGGTTCCACGGGAGACGCCGCTGAGCGAGATCCACCTGGAGAACATGCTGAAACTGGCCCGCATGGGGGTACGGATGATACCGGCCATGCCCGCCTTCTATCACCACCCCCGCTCCCTCGACGATGTGGTGGATTTTGTGGTCGGTCGGGTGCTGGATGGTGTCGGGATAGAACACCGGCTGGTACGCAGCTGGGGGGAAGAATCGGGGACCGGGGACTAGGGATCGGTCGGGAACGCTGTCGATCCCTGCTGGCGGTTCAGGAGAACGAGAGACGGGATGATTACATTTGCTTCCATAGCCGGTAAGGTCCGGAGCGGTCAGCGGTTGAACGACGACGACGCCCTCTTCCTGTTCGAGTCGCCGGACCTTTTGGCGGTTGGCGAACTGGCGGCCTTTGCCAATGAGCGGCGCAACGGCCGTAAGGTTTTTTTCAACGTCAACCGGCATATCAACCACACCAATATCTGTGTGAACCGGTGCCAGTTCTGCGCTTTCTCCCGTACTGCCGACCAGCCGGGGGCCTACACCTACAATCTTGACGAAATCCGGAATCGCACCACGCAGGCCCTTGCCCAGGGGGCGACGGAGATCCACATAGTCGGCGGCCTGCACCCCGACCTTCCTTTCGACTTCTACCTGGATATGCTCCGGACGGTGCGGGAAACGGCCCCCGCCCTCCACATAAAGGCCTTCACCGCCGTGGAGATCGACTATCTCGCCAGGTTTGCCGGTCTTTCCCTGGAGAGGACCATTGAGGTCTTGAAGGAGGCCGGTCTCGGATCACTGCCGGGTGGAGGAGCTGAGATTCTCCGCCAGGAGGTGCGCGACCGTCTCTGCCCGGAAAAGATCAGCGGCGCCCGGTGGTTGGAGGTGATGCGGGCGGTCCACGGTGCCGGGCTCAAGTCAAACACGACCATGCTCTACGGCCATGTGGAGACCTATGCGGACCGGGTCGATCATATGCGGCAGCTGCGGGAGCTGCAGGATGAGACCGGCGGTTTCCAGGTATTCATCCCCCTTGCCTTCCAGACAGAGAACAACCCCCTCGGCCACCTGAAGAACCCACTGAGCGGCGGGGTGGACGATCTCAAGACCCTTGCCGTTGCCCGGCTCTACCTGGACAATTTTGCCAACATCAAGGCGTACTGGGTGATGCTCGGGGAAAAGATAGCCCAGACCGCCCTCTGCTTCGGGGTAAACGACCTGGACGGGACGGTGGTGGAGGAGAAGATCGGCCACGATGCCGGCGCCTCTTCCCCCCAGACCATGGGGCGCGACGACATCGTTTCCCTCATCAGGATGGCGGGGCGGGTGCCGGTCGAGCGGGATACCCTCTACAACGAGCTGCGGACGTACTGACATGCTGACGACGATTACCTCCAAAATTGAAAACAACGAACCGATCAACCGGCAGGAGGCGCTCTGGCTTCTCGTCGACGCCGACCTGCTGGCAGTGGGGAAGCTGGCGGACGGCATCCGGAAGAAGCGGCATCCGGACAACCGGGTCACCTTCGTCGTTGACCGCAATGTCAACTATACCAACGTCTGCGAATCCAAGTGCAAGTTCTGCGCATTCTACCGGGATGCCGGTTCCGGCGAGGCCTACGTCCTTGCCGAGGCGGAGATATTCGCCAAGATCGCCGAGCTGGTGGACCAAGGTGGGGCCCAGCTTCTCATGCAGGGTGGGCTTCATCCCGACCTGAAAATCGAGTTCTTTGAAAGCCTGTTCCGGGAGATCAAGCGTCGCTTTCCGTCGGTGCAGAACCATTCCCTGTCGCCGGCGGAGATCACCCATATTGCCGGGCTGTCGGACCTCACGGTTCCCGAAACACTTCGGCGCCTTCAGGGATCCGGTCTGGACTCGGTTCCCGGCGGGGGAGCGGAAATTCTGGTGGACAGCGTCCGGCAGAGCATCTCTCCCAACAAGATAGGGTGGGAAGGGTGGGCGCTGGTGATGGGGGAGGCGGCCAGGCTCGGCATGCCGACCACCGCCACCATGATGTTCGGTAGCCGGGAAAGCCGGGAAGATATCGTCGAGCATCTGTTCCGGGTCCGTACTCTGCAGGCGGAGGGGGGAAGCTTCACCGCCTTCATTCCCTGGACCTACCAGCCGGGAAACACCGAGTTGGGGGGGAAGACCGCCACAGGCGTGGAATACCTGAAGGTGCTGGCCCTCTCCCGCATCGTTCTCGACAACATTCCCAACATCCAGGCGAGCTGGGTCACCCAGGGGGCCAGAATGGCCCAGGTGGCGCTTTTCTTCGGGGCCAACGACCTGGGGGGAACCATGCTGGAAGAAAACGTGGTGGCGGCGGCCGGCTGTTCCTTCCGGATGAGCCGTGAGGAGATGATCCAGCTGATTCGCGGTGCCGGCTTTACCCCTGCGCGCCGCACCACCACCTATGCCATTCTCGAAGAGTACAACCAGTTGACGGAGGTACCATGATCCCCCTGCGCAGGAATATCAAGGAGATGGCCGGATATGTGCCGGGCTACCAGCCGGCCGATGCGGCGGCCTATATCAAGCTGAACACCAATGAAAATCCCTACTCCCCTTCACCCCGGGTGCTGGAGGCGATTATGGCCGAGGCGGGTGAGGGGCTGCGACGCTACCCCGACGCAGCCAGCCGTGTGCCGCTGGAGGAGGCGGCCCGGCTCTACGATTTCCCCGCCGACTGGATCGTCATGGCCAATGGCTCCGACGAGCTGCTCAACAATCTGATCCGTGCCTTTGCCGCCGAAGGGGAGGAGATCGCCTATGTGCACCCTTCCTACTCCTACTATGCCACCTTGGCGGAAATCCAGGGCGCGCGGGTACGGACCTTCGGTCTGACGGAGCAGCTGGAACTGGCCGATTTCCCGGCACGCTATGGGGGGAAGCTCCTCTTCCTCACCAACCCCAATGCGCCCCTCGGATTCTGCTTCCCCCGGGAGTTCATCGAGGAACTGGCCGGACGGGTGGCGGGAATGCTGGTGATCGACGAGGCCTACGTGGATTTTGCGGAGGAACACTCGCTCGACCTGGTGCGGCGCTTTGAAAATGTGGTGGTGACCCGGACCTTTTCCAAGAGCTATTCTCTGGCGGGCATGCGGCTCGGGCTTGCCATCGCACGTCCCGAGGTGATAGCTGCCCTCAACAAGATCCGGGACCATTACAACCTGGACCGGCTGGCCCAGACCGCAGCCGCTGCCGCCCTACGAGATCAGGAGTATTTCCGTGGCTGTGTGGAGAAAATCAGGGCAACCCGCGAATGGTTCACCAATGAGCTTCGGGAGCTCGGCTATACGGTAATTCCCTCCCGGGCGAATTTCGTCTTTGCATCACCGCCGGACCGGAACGGTGAGAGGATCTATCAGGGGCTCTTTGATAGGAAAATTCTGGTCCGCTACTTCACTGATCCGCTCCTTTCCCACGGGATGCGGATCACCATAGGTACCCGCGAGGAGATGGAGAAGACAGTGGAGGCACTTCGTGACATTTGCTGAATCCGCCGGAGCCGAAGCCGGCTTGCGGCACGAAACTGCCGACTTCATCGGCATTATTTCCACACGGGAGGCGCTCCTCGGCCTGGCGGGAAGGCTCGAACGGGAACCGGTGCTTGCCTTCGACCTGGAAGCCGACTCGCTCCACCACTACACCGAAAAAGTCTGCCTGATCCAGGTTGCAACTCCGACGGAAAGCGCCCTTATCGACCCCCTTGCCTTGCCTGATCTGACGCCGCTTGCGCCGGTGCTTGCCAATCCCGCCATCCGCAAGGTGTTCCACGGCGCCGACTACGACATACGCTCCCTGCACCGCGACTTCGGCCTGGAGGTCAACAACCTGTTTGACACCATGATCGCCTGTCAACTTCTGGGCGAGGCGGAAGTCGGGCTCGCAGCGGTACTGAAACGGCGGTTCGGTGTGGAACTGGATAAGAAATTTCAGAAGGCTGACTGGAGCAGAAGGCCGCTGAGCAGCGAGATGATTGCCTATGCGGTGCAGGATACGACGCTGCTGATCCGCCTCAACCGGCAATTGGAGCAGGAGCTCCGCCTAAGGGGTCGGCTTGGATGGGTGGAGGAGGAGTGCCGGCTGCTCTCCCGTGTCAGGGTCGTTTCCCGTGACCAGGAGCCCCTTTGCCTGCGCTTCAAGGGGGCTGCGCGCATGGAGCCGAGAGCCCTGGCCGTGCTTGAGGAATTGCTCATCTTTCGGGACCAGCAGGCCCGGAGGCAGGATGTACCCCCTTTCAAGGTGCTGGGTACCGATGTGATCAGAGCCTTGGCTGAAGGGCGTCCGCGGACCATGGAAGAGCTCGCGGCGATTCCCGGTTTCCCTGCAAAGCTTCAGCAACGGTTTGGCTCCGGAATTACGCAGGCGGTTGCACGGGGGATGGCACTGCCTCCCGACAAATTCCCGCGTTTCCCACGACAGCAACGGCAGGTGCTCGACAAAGGGCAGCAGGCGGTACTGCAGCGGCTGAAACAGGTACGGGAGTCGAAAGCGCGGGAGATGGGGATAGATGCGGGGCTGCTGATCAACAACAGCCTGTTGGAGTCTCTTGCCGTTGCGGACAAAAGCCTTGAGGCGCGACAGACGGCCCTGGCCGCCCTGAAAGGGTGGCAGCGGGAGGTTCTGGCCGCCGACCTGACAGCTCTTATGGAAATGGAGTCGTAGATACGTGAGAGCTGAGCGCCCCGTTCAGCTCAGAGTTCTCTCGCTTTACGAGGCACCCGCCTCACACGTATTCAGGTAAATCCTAACGTTCCAGTTTGTCCCCGTCGTCGGAGGGGTCGCCGAACAGGAAGTCGAGATTATCCGCAGCAAGCCCGGGATCTTCGACCGGCAGCTTTTTGGGCTCGTCCTTTTCCGCGGGCTCATCTTCCTGAAAGAAAAAGTCCATCTCGATCCCTCCCCCTGCTGCCGGAGGTGCGGTAACAGGTTCTTCTCCCCCCCCATTACCGAAATCCATAAATCCATCCGCCGCCGGTTCTGCCACAGGCGTGGCCGAATCCCCATCAGCGGAGCTTTCCAAAAGGTCTGCAAAGCTGTCGTCAATGAATCCCTGCGCGGGAGCGGCCGATTGCTCCGGGGCAGAAACGGGCTCATCAAAGGAAAAATCTCCGAAAGCCGGCTCTTCAACCTGGGGTGTCGCTGCCGGTTCTGCCACGGGGGCGAAGCTGAAGTCCGTTGTATCAGACTCTTGGCTGTTGCCGAAGTCCATGTTGAAATCACTTCCGGATGGTGCAGTATTCTCTGCCGGGGCAAAATTCCCGAACAATCCCTCGTCCGCTGCTGTTGCCGTTGCCGATGGAGCCAGGATGAAGTCATCCGCCGCTTCTTTCGCAGGATTGGCTGTCGTTTCTGAAGGTACTTGCAGAAACACGGGGCGGATGCCCTGTGTTTCCTTGAACGATGTCAGATCATGGTTGCATTTCTTGCAGCTGTCGTGGAATTCAAAGCTGTTGTAACCGCACTTGGGACATTTCATTGTATCTACTCCTTGTATTTATCGAGTTATCCATGGATACGATGCAAGCGACATCTCTGCACAGTCCAGATATCGTGACATTGTGAACGGAATTATCCAATGTCCCCCCAGTGGAACTGCAAGATAGACAGAATGGCGAGGCCGGCGGTTTCCGTTCGGAGGATGCGCGACCCCAGCGAGACCGGTACGAAGCCGGTTTCACGTGCCTGGCTGGCTTCCTTCTCTGTTAGGCCACCCTCGGGACCGACGATGACGGCAATGCTTTCCGGAGGAGGCTGCCCCGCTAAAACCGTTCTGAGGCGGGTCTCCCTCTCTTCTTCCCAGAGAAGCAGCTTGAGGGACTGGTTTGCCGACTTTAAAACCTCGTTTAGGCTCCCGGCAAAAGAAATTCGAGGCAGGGAGATGCGCTGTGACTGGCGAGCCGCCTCGTCAGCTATCCGTTGCCAGCGTTCGAGCTTGCTGGAACGCTGTTCCTGGCCGATCCTTGAGACGGACCTGTCTGCCTGAAACGGGACGATTGCGGCTGCCCCGAGCTCGGTCCCTTTCTGGAGGATTAGCTCCAGTTTGTCCCCCTTCGGCACTCCCTGGTAGAGGGTTATAGCCGGCCCGCTGTCGGCGGATTCAGCCAAGACTTCCCCGTCCCTCGCGATGGTAATACTTTCCTTCCCAACCTGGACGATGGTGCCAGGTGCCTCGTGCCCCTCGCCGTCCGCCAGGAGCACGGGGGCGCCGGCCTTCAGGCGGAGCACCCTGGTCATGTGGTGGTGGAGTTCTCCGCCGATGATGATAATTTCCCGTTCCAGGCTCCCCGGAGGAACGAAGAATCGCCGCACTTCAGCTGTCCCGCCGGTAACAGAGGCAGCTCCACTCGTCGTGGCGGGTGGCCGCGAGCAAGGATACGCCGTGGCCGGCAAAACCGGACAGAACAAATTCCTCCCGTTCCGTCAATATACCCGACAGCACCAGTGTCCCTCCCGGCTCGAGGCGGTTGATCAGGGGGATCGCGAGACGCACCAGCTCTTCGGCCAGGATGTTGGCAAGTACAACATCAAATGTGCCTTTTACCTCCGCGAGGGGGGTTGTGCCGAGTTCCACCATAGTGTCCACTCCGTTCAGGAGCAGGTTTTCATGCGCCACTTCCAACGCCCGGGGGTCGATGTCCAGTCCGACTATCCGGCGTCCCCCGAGTTTTGCAGCGGCGATGGCAAGGATGCCGGAACCGGTCCCTACGTCGAGTACTGTGGACGGTGTCGGCCCCTGATCCTGCGCCCACGGACCTTCACCGGAAAACAGCTGTTCAAGAGCCTCAAGGCAGAGCCGGGTAGTGGCGTGAGTGCCGGTGCCGAAGGCCATGCCTGGGTCCAGTTCGATGATAAGATCGCCGGGCTCGGGGGAGAATGTCTCCCAGGTAGGTTTTATAACCAGCCTTTTGCCGATGCGGGCCGGTTTGAAGTACTGTTTCCAGTTGTTTGCCCAATCTTCTTCCCGGAGCAGGGAAATTGTCGGTTGCAGGAAGGTGAACCCGTCGAATGCCGGGCCGCGTCTGGCCAGGAACGAGGTAATGGCGTCGACAGCAGTGGACAGGGCGTCGTCCGCAGGGAGGTACGCCTTGACCGTTTTCATGTCCGTCTCCTCGACGGTATCGAGGGAGAAAGTGTCGAGAAAGAGGTTGTCTATACTGACGCCGCTGCCGGAGAGCTCAATGAGGAATTCCGCCACCTCATCCACCATGGCGGCGGGAACGATGCAGGAAATCTCGGCCCATTCCATGTTTTCCATCAATAGGTCACTCCGGTGTGTAGACTTTGCGGCACAATGCCTCGTAACGTAGCAAAACAATGGGCGCCTGACAACAAAAAACCTTGACAAATCGCTGCTTTTCATGTGTAATTCTCATTAAAATTGTTGTGGGGATGGCATGGAATCAACGACAATGAAGCAGGCCATAGTGGAGTTGGTGGAAGGGCGCAGAGATGAACTGGCCGGCATTGCCGAGCAATTGTTCCGGTTTCCTGAAACCGGTCTGCAGGAACATCGGAGCGCAGCCCTGCTTGCAGATGCTCTGGAGCGGGAAGGCTTTCGCCTGGAACGGGGATTGGCGGGGATGGATACTGCCTTTCGTGCCGAGTACGGTTCTGGTGGTCCGGCTATCGCCATACTTGCGGAGATGGATGCGTTGCCCGGTCTGGGACACGCCTGTGGCCACAATATAATAGCTGCGGCAGCTGTCGGTGCAGCAATCGCCCTGCGACAGGCCGTCCCTGCCGGGGAGGCCAGGATCATCGTTCTTGGTACGCCCGCCGAAGAACTGGGAATCGGCAAGGTGGAACTGGTCAAGGCGGGCGTTTTCCAGGGGGTGGATGCGGCTATGATGGTCCATCCATCATCCAGGCGCGTGGTTATCAAGCACTATCTGGGGCTTGCCCGGATCCGTTTCACCTTTGCCGGGCGTCCGTCACACGCCGCAGCCTACCCCGAAGAGGGGATCAACGCCCTAGACGGGGTAATCCAGACATTTAACGGCATCAATGCGCTCCGCCAGCAACTGCGCCAGGATGTACGCGTCCACGGGATCATCACCGACGGCGGGGTTGCGCCCAATATCATCCCCGCTACTGCCGGCTGCTACTTTTACGTCCGGGCATCGGATCTCGACGAGGTCGGCCGGGTCAGGGACCGGGTTGTCGCATGTGCCGAAGGAGCAGCCCTGGCAACCGGCTGCCGGTTGGAGGTCGCCGCCGACGAGCGGGTGCTGGCCCCCTTGAAGATCAACCATACCTTGTCGGCCCTCTATTCCGAGCAGCTTGCCTGGCTCGGCCTGGCAGAGGCGAATGCTCCCGCCGACAAAAACCTCGGTTCGTCCGATATCGGCAACGTGTCGCAGGTGGTGCCGACCATCCATCCCCATGTTCCCATCGGAGCAGGGGTCCACATACATACGGACGCCTTTGCCCGGGCAACTGTCTCGGATCAGGGGAAGCAGGCGGTGGTCGAGGGGGCAACGGTTATGGCGTTGACGGCGGCGGAATTCTTCGCCCGTTCCGATCTGCGAAAAAAAATTCGGGATGAATTCACTAATTCATGAAATTGTTTGCACATTAGAGATATCGTGGTATAAGTTAATGAAAATTGCGGCGTGAACGTAGCCGAGAGGCCCATGGAACAGCAAGTATATCTTCTCTCCGATGCGACGGGAGAAACGGTTGAGCGGGTGGTACGGGCAGCCCTGTCCCAGTTCAAGGACGTGGAGATAAACCTGCACCGGCTGAGCGGCCTGAGGAGCCATGAGGATATCCTGACTGCAGTGGCCCAGGTGACGGTCCATCCGGGGCTCATCATCTATACTCTGGTCGATCCGGAACTTGCCCAACTCCTCCGGAACGAAGTAGAGGCCCACGGTTTCGATGCCGTGGATCTCATAAGTCCGCTGTTGTACAAACTGTCGGATATTTTCAAGATGCCTCCCCAGAAGGTGCCGGGGCTCCTCTACCAGATCAACTCCGAATACCACAAACGGGTGGAGGCGGTGGATTATACGGTCAAGCAGGATGATGGCCAGGAGCTGCGCAGCCTTCACAAGGCGGACGTTGTCCTTATTGGCGTCTCCAGGACGTCAAAGACTCCCCTGTCCATGTACCTGGCCCACCGGGGATACAAGGTGGCCAATGTCCCGCTGGTAAAGGGGATTGATCTCCCTTCAGAGCTGTTCGAGGTTCACCAGCACAGGGTAGTGGGACTGACCATCGATCCTAAGCGGTTGGTGGAACTTCGTACTGCGAGGCTGCGCAATCTCCACCAGAGCCCGCGCGGCAGCTATGCGGATTACGAGCATGTGGAAGAAGAGCTTAACTGGTGCATGCGGTTATACCGGCAGCATCCCGAATGGCTGGTCATTGACGTAACGAACAAGTCGGTGGAGGAATCGGCAGCGGAAATACTGAAGCGGATCAGTACCTATTTCAGCTATTGAACTATCCGTAGTTGGGCGTGTAAATAAACAATCAGTCAGAGAGGTGTGAGTCATGAAAATTCTTGTGGTTGAAGATGAGAAGAAGGTATCCAGTTTCATCAAGCGGGGCCTCGAGGAAGAAAAATATGACGTGGATATTGCCAATGATGGGGAAGAGGGGCTCCGCATGGCCCTTGACAAGGCATATGACCTGATCGTCCTCGACTGGATGCTTCCCAAGCGTGACGGTTTAAGCGTGGTAAGGGAAATGCGCGGGAGAAGCACCATGACGCCGGTGCTCATGCTCACGGCCAAGGATTCCGTTGAGGATATAGTGGCCGGTCTCGATTCCGGTTCTGACGATTATCTCACCAAGCCGTTTGCCTTTGCCGAACTGCTTGCCCGCGTGAGGGCACTGCTCCGCCGCAGTGAAATGGACCGCGGCGCGGAACTCCGCTTTGCCGACCTGCGCATCGACCCGGTAACGCACAAGGTCTGGCGCAGCGAGAAGGAGATCGACCTCACCGCCAAGGAATATGCCCTGCTCGAATATTTCATGCGCAATCCGAACCAGGTGCTGACCCGCACCATGATTGCCGATCACGTTTGGGACTACACCTTTGACAGCTTCACCAATATTATTGATGTGTACGTCAATTACCTGCGGAAAAAAATCGACCGTGACGCGGACAAGAAACTTATCCATACGGTGCGAGGGGTTGGCTACATTCTCAAAGAGGAGGATTGATTAGTTGTTCTTCAAATCAATCCGCTTCACGCTTACCCTCTGGTATTCGGTAACGCTTGCCGTAATCCTGATACTGTTCAGCTCGTTCTTCTACGTGTCCCTTCGGAACCAGCTGTATCAGGAGGCTGACCGGGATCTGCTTGCTATTGCGGAAGCAATAGCAAGCCCCACCTTCGAACCGTTTTACCGCGGCGTACATTCTGAAATGGATCAGCTCCTGGAGGATTTCATAGGAGACCGGATTGCCGGAAAGTACGTCCGGATTCTGGACCGGAGGGGAAACCTCCGTGCCTCCACCAGCAATCTTGACGAGATCCGTCTGCCGACGAACAAGCGGTCCCTTGCTGCAGCCGCTGCCAGCAGGATCGTCTACGAAACCCACCGCGACAGTGATCGCTATCCCGTCCGGATTATCACCTTTCCGGTCCTTGTCCGGGGTCAACTGGATACCATCATACAGGTAGGTTCATCCTTGGTGGGGCCGACGGAAATCCTCAACAAGATTCTCCTCATCTTTACCATTTCCATCCCTCTTTCACTGCTTCTGCTGGTGTACGGCGGCTGGTTTCTTGCCGGCAGGGCGCTCAAGCCTGTCGAGCTGATAACCAGGAGCGCCAGGAGGATCTCTGCGGAAAACCTGAGTCACCGGCTGGATGTGGTAAATCCCCGGGATGAAATAGGACGGCTGGCGGAAACATTCAATGCGACACTGGCGAGACTGGAGAATTCATTCAACCGGACCCGCCGTTTTTCCGCAGATGTCTCGCACGAGCTGCGTACCCCCCTTACCATCCTGCGCGGTGAGATCGAAGTCGGGCTTAAGTGGGCAAAAGAGCCTGACGAGTTCCGCGAGCTTATGAAAAGCAACATGGAAGAAGTCAACCGCATGTCGCGCATCGTTGAATCGCTCCTCGAGCTGTCCCGGGCTGAGGAGAACGGTTTGTCGCTCAATTTGCAGGAAGTGGAACTTCGTGAATTACTACAGGAGCTTATCCATCAATTCAGCACTCTGGCAGCTGAAAAAGGGGTACTGCTTGAATTTGTCGTTGACCGGCCGGCCCGTATCCGGGGGGACCGGACGCGTCTGCAGCAAGTATTCCTGAACCTTTTAGACAATGCCCTGAAGTACACGGAGAGCGGCAACACTGTGCGGCTTTCCCTTGAGAACGACGAAGCGTATGCAAAGGTATCGGTCTCCGACAGAGGACAAGGCATTCCGACTGCTGACCTCCCGTATATCTTTGATCGCTTTTACCGGGTCGACGAGGCCCGGAATCGCGCCGACGGCGGCAGCGGGCTCGGCCTTTCGCTGGTAAAATCATATACCGAAGCACACGGAGGACGGATAGATGTCGTCAGCGAAGTAGGGAAGGGAAGCACGTTCACGGTCTTTCTCCCGCTTATTGACAGCTCCGCTGCGGGAATTTCAGCCGAGGTTGACAATCAATAACGACGGCATTAAATTATGGGGGATATCTGAAAAGAGGAGGCCCCATGAAAAACGTACTCGTGAATTGTGGAAAGCTGTTTCTTCCGGTCTTTTTCATTGCGATGCTGATGAACGGAACTGCATTCGCCAAAGCGGTAGTGCCCGACTTTGTCGAACTGGCCGGGAAGCTGAAACCGACGGTGGTCAATATAAGCACCGCCAAGGTCATTACGCCCCAGAAACGCCTTAAGCGTCCCTCCCCCACTCCTTACGGAACCGATCCCTTCGAGGATTTCTTTGAACGATTTTTCGAGGAGATGCCCCAGCGCCCCCACAAAGAGCGCAGTCTTGGGTCAGGGTTCATCATCAGTGAAGATGGCTATATTCTCACCAATAATCACGTTGTTGCAGGAGCAAACGAGATCAAGGTAAAACTTGCCGACGGCAAGGAATACATGGGTGAGATCAAGGGGGCGGACGAAAAGCTGGACCTTGCACTTATCAAGATCACTGCCAAGGAAAAACTGCCTGCAGCTTCTCTGGGGGACAGCGATGCCATACGGGTTGGCGAGTGGGCGATGGCGATCGGCAATCCCTTCGGACTTGCCGAGACCGTTACGGCGGGCATCATCAGCGCCAAGGGGCGGGTCATAGGGAGCGGTCCTTACGACGACTTCATTCAGACCGATGCATCCATTAATCCCGGAAATTCTGGCGGTCCCCTCTTTAATGCCCGGGGCGAGGTCATCGGGATCAACACCGCCATCGTTGCTGGGGGGCAGGGGATTGGTTTTGCCATCCCCGTCAATATGGCCAAGAGTATTATCCCCCAGTTACGGGATACCGGGCGGGTTACCCGCGGGTGGCTCGGAGTTTCTATCCAGCCCATAACTCCAGAACTGGCCCAGTCCTTTGGACTGCCTGATGCGGAGAGTGGAGCACTTGTCGCTGACGTAGTAAAGGAAAGCCCTGCTGCCAAAGCTGGAGTAAAGACGGGTGACATCATCCTCGAGTTTAACGGTAAACAGGTCCATGAAACGAATGAACTTCCACGGCTTGTAGCCGTGACGCCAGCGGGGAAAAAGGTCCCTCTCAAGGTGTTGCGCGACGGGAAGCAGCTGGAGCTTAACGCCGTCATAGAACAACTCAAGGATGGTGCTTCTGCTGAAAGTCAGCCTCATGGAGCTGACGTTCTTGGTATAACGGTTCGGGATCTCACGAAAGAATTTGCCACACAGTTTGGCTTGCCGGATGTCAAAGGGGTCGTCGTAACGGATGTCAAAGCGGGAAGCGTGGCGGAAGAAGCGGGAATCGTAAAGGGTGACATCGTCCGGGAAGTTGACGGGATAAAGGTTTCGACAGTGGCGGATTTCGAGAAGGCCGTGGCTGCTCACAAGAAAGGAGCACTCATGCGCCTGCTCCTGCGCCGCGGAGATATGTCGCTGTTCGTCGCGATGAAAGTCGGGTGATCCTTAGGTAGTGAATGGTGCATCGAGGTCGTCAGATATGACGGCCTCTTTTTTTACCGTTCAAAAGGTGAGATCGAGAAAAGCTAAGAGGCGCTCAAGAGAGGAATTGACAACCTGCTCCTCCCGGACACCCGCACATTCAAGCACCTCAATTGCCGCCGAGAACTCCCCCACACCCTGTGCGATGTGTGCGTCGCTGCCGACAATCACCGGTGCGCCTGTACGTGCAATGAGCTCAGCAAGGGATTCGCAGTTGGGTCGGCTCCCCTTGCGGCTGATGACAAACGAGGAATTGTTGATTTCCAGGGCTGTGCCTGTCTGGCGGGCGGCCTCGACGACCATTTCGTAATTGAGGGGGAAGATGGGGTTGCCGGGGTGAGAGATGGCCTTTACCCGGGGATTGGCCATTGCCTTGATAACGGCGGACGTGTTACCGTCGGATCCCAATCCGTCCATGCCGCATCCCTCGTGGAGGCCCGCCATAACGAAATCGAGCCTCTGGAGGTACTCTTCAGGAAGGTCGAGGGTGCCGTCGGGGTCGATTATGTTGGCTTCCACACCGGTCAGAATGCGTACTCCCCCGATGGTTTGGGGAAAGAAGCGCATGGCGCCGAAATGGTAGAGATGGGGTCCTCCTGGAATGGCCGGTCCATGGTCGGTTACTGCCAGAGCCAGGAGTCCCTTGCGGGCCGCCTCCTGGGCCAGCTCGTTGACCGTGGAATAGGCGTGCCCTGATGCTATGGTGTGGGTGTGCATGTCGGCGACAATCTGCATGAATTTCTAACCTTTTATTGTGTTTATTGGCTACTGTAGCACAACCTGTATCCGGAGGTCCAGTAATGCACATTTCGTTGGAGGTGGGAGATTATCTGAAACACTCCTGTCCAGTTCTGGCGGTGGGATGTTTTGAGGAAGATGGGGATCTGGAATGGATTACCAGGCTGGACCGAGCAATGGAGGGGAGACTCCTTCCTCTCTGCCGGCAGGAGGATTTTGCCGGCAAGCTCGACAAGACCAAGATGGTGCATAGCCTGGGCCGACTGCCGGCCGAACGAATCCTCCTGATCGGTCTGGGGAAACGGAAGGATTTTACCGTAGAGCGCTTGCGGCGAGCCTCAGGAACAATGGTGCAGGTGTTGAAGAAGGCCAGACTTGAGCGCGGGAGCAGTCTGCTTCACAGTGCTGCCGGCGACGACACGGATAAGATCCGGGCGGTTGCGGAAGGAGCGTTGCTCGGCAGTTATGAGTTCTCTCAGTACAAAACTGCCTCAGGTGAGGAGAGTGCTGTCGCCGAACTGACCTTCCTCTGTCATGACAAAAACGTAAGGACGAAGGTTGAGTCGTTTGTCGCTGAAGCCATCTGCGTCTGCGAGGCGACCTTCTTTGCGAGGGACCTGGTTTCCCAGCCGGGTAACGTCGCAACCCCTGCCTACCTTGCGGATAAGGGACTGGAGATGGCAGCCGGGTATGGTATCGCGTGCCGGGCCCTGGAGCGGGATGAGCTGGAACGTCTTGGCATGGGAGCGATGCTGGCAGTAAGTCGCGGGTCCCATGAACCACCCCGGTTCATAACCCTCGAATACCGGAGTGGGAAGGTGAAGAGTCGTCCCATCGTTCTGGTGGGGAAGGGGGTCACCTTTGATTCAGGGGGGATATCACTCAAGCCTAGGGCTGGAATGGAGCGGATGAAAGACGACATGGCTGGTGCCGCCGCCGTGCTCGGTACGCTCAAGGCCGCTGCCGCGCTGCGCCTCCCCCTGCACCTTGTGGGGCTGGTGCCTGCTGCCGAAAATCTTCCGGGTGGTTCGGCGTACAAGCCTGGTGACGTGGTGACAGCCATGTCGGGCAAGACCATCGAAATTGTCAATACCGATGCAGAAGGACGGCTGCTCCTCTGTGATGCCCTTTACTATGCACAGCGTTATCACCCCGCCGCGATCATCGACGTGGCAACCCTGACCGGGGCCTGTGTCGTCGCACTTGGCAATGTCGCTACCGGCCTGATGGGGAACAACAGCGGCCTGAAGCGGGCTTTGACGAGGGCCGGCGAGGCGAGCGGCGAGCGGCTATGGGAACTCCCTCTCTGGGAAGAGTATGGCGAGCTGATGAAGAGCGATATCGCTGACCTGAAAAACGCAGGCGGTCCAACGGCCGGCACCATCTCCGCTGGCTGGTTCCTGCAGCAGTTTGTGGGGAGATCGCACTGGGCGCATCTGGACATTGCGGGCACCGCCTGGGAGGAGAAGGGGCAACCCCACATACCTAAGGGCGCGACGGGTGTCGGGGTGAGATTGCTGATCGAATACCTTCGTTCTATCTGTTAATGCCAGGGAAGAATTGCAGATAAAAAAAGGTGTGTCTTGCGACACACCTTTTTTTATGGTGACTGGTAAAGCGGATTACTTGGCGACGGTTTCTGCCAGCTTGAGGGCGATGTCTTTGTAGGGGTTGGCGAACAGGATGATGAGACATACGACCAAAGCATAGATGGCGAGAGACTCGATCATGGCGAGACCGATCATCATGGTGGTGAGGATCTTGCCGGAAGCGCCCGGGTTACGGGAAACGCCTTCTACCGCGCTCTTGACGGCAAGCCCCTGACCGATACCGGTTCCGAGGGTGCCCAGTGCCATGCCGATACCGGCGGCGAGTACGCACATAGTGAAAAAACTCATTGTTGATTCCTCCTTTCGTGAAATATCTCCTAAATAGTATAGGAAGTCGAATTCTTAATGGGCTTCCTCAAGGGAGCCCTGGATGTAGATCATGGCCAGGAGCATGAAGACGAAGGCCTGGATGAAGGAAACAAGCACCCCCATGACCATCATGGGGAGGGGCACCAGGAACGGAACGAGCCCGAAGAAGATCATGAGTACAAGCTCGTGGCCGTTCATATTGCCGAAGAGCCGAAGGGAAAGGGATATGGGGCGGCTGAGATGGCCGATGACCTCGATGAAGAACATGATCGGCGCCAGCCACCAGATCGGCCCCATGAAATGCTTGAGATAGTGGAAGCCGTGCTCTTTCACCCCGACAATGTGCGTGGAGAGGAAGACGATAATAGCGCAGGCGGCAGTGGTGTTCAGGTTGGCGGTCGGCGGATAGAAGCCGGGGACCAGACCGATCAGGTTTGAGACGAGGACGAAGATGGCGATGGTCGCGATGAGCGGAAAGTAGGGGCGCCCATGTTCTCCCATGGTCTCCACTACCATGTTCTCGATGCCGCTGACGATGACTTCCATGAAGTTCTGAAGCTTGCCGGGAACGGTTTTCAGCCCCTTGGTGGCGAGCAGGGAAACAATCAGCAGGAGGGCCATGACCAGCCAGGTATAGGCGATGGCATCGGCGCCGGCCTCGGAAATGTGGAGCGACTCCACAAGGAGTTCTCTGAGGAACTGCAAAAACAGTAACGGATGAACCATGGACTACTCTCCTTTTGTGTTCAGCGTATAGAGCGCAAGTGCGGTTATGGTCATGACCAGGATCGACAGTCCGAGGAGAAGGCCACGTATGTCAACGCCGATTTTTACAATGAGCAGGTATATCAGGGAACCGATCACCGTGAGCCGAAGCAGGTACCGCAGGATGGCGAAGCGTTCGGGGCTCTCTTGCTGGCGGTAGAGCACACGCTGCATGATGCTCAGTAACCAGTAGTAGTTGCCGATTGCGATCAAGCCACCCGCCAACACACCTCCGGCGAACCTGAGTGAGCCGATGCAGGCACCGCCAACGGTCAGTGCGGCAAGCAGACACCAACTGCCGGTGGCAATGACGGTGCAGTGGTCAAGCTCCTTTATCGTCACTACGGTCATTTCTGTGAATTTCTTTGCCTGCGATGATGTATATGTTCCTGAAGCCCGCAGCTATGCCGATAAAAAGAAAAATAAAGAAAAACCATGGGTTGGTTCCGAGCCATTTGTCCAGCTGCAGTCCGACGAAAACTCCGATGGCAATGGCCAGCGCCACGGAGATTCCCATGCTCGACACCATTCCCATCGTCTTTATCAGGCTCTTAGTATCTTTCTCCATGTTAGGAACCTGACATTGAAGGTACGGTGAAAAACCCAAGCTTAATAGCACATCGACAGAGTTGTGTCAATCTTCTATTTGCTGAAGTTGGGCTACAGAGCCTTGAATGCCTTGCGGGCCGCCGCAATAGTCCTGTCCAGATCGGAATCGGTGTGGGCTGCGGAAACAAAAGCGGTTTCAAACTGGGAGGGAGCCAGGTAAATCCCCTCTTCCAGCATAGCGCGGAAATAGGTTGCAAAGGCCTTCGTGTCACATTGGGCGGCAGTCGTCCAGTCGTGGACCTCACCCCGCGTGAAAAAGGCACAGAACATGCTCCCGACGCGGGTTGAGTAAATCGGGTAGCCGGCGTCTTTGGCTGCCTGAGCGATGCCGGCCGAGAGGCAGGCGCTCTTTTCCTCCAGCTTCCGGTAGAAGCCATCCTCCTGGAGCAATCGCAGGGTGGTAATGCCGGCGGTCATGGCGAGGGGATTACCGGAGAGAGTTCCAGCCTGATAAACGCCGCCGGATGGGGAGAGGAGTTGCATGATATCCGACCGGCCGCCAAAGGCGCCGACGGGAAGTCCTCCGCCGATTATCTTCCCCAGGGTTGTCATGTCGGGGGTAACGCCATAGAGTGCCTGTGCGCCGCCATAGGCAACCCGGAAACCGGACATGACCTCGTCGAAGATGAGAACGATTCCCTCGTTGGTGCAGATGTCCCGCAGTCCTTCCAGGAAGCCTTCCCGAGGTGGGACGGTTCCCATGTTGCCGGCGACCGGTTCTACAATGATACAGGCAACCTCACCGCTGTTTTCGGCGACGAGGGTACGCACTGATTCCAGATCGTTGTAAGTTGCAGTCAGTGTAAGCTTGGCGAAGTCCTTCGGTACGCCGGGGGAGTCAGGAACGCCAAAAGTGGCGGCGCCTGACCCTGCCTTGACCAGCAGGGCATCGGCGTGACCGTGGTAGCAACCGGAGAATTTCAGTATCTTGTCGCGGCCAGTATACCCACGGGCAAGACGGATCGCACTCATGGTTGCCTCGGTGCCAGAACTTACCATACGCACCATGTCAATGGATGGTACGGCCTTGATGACCATTTCAGCCAGGGTGATCTCAAGCTCTGTCGGCGCCCCGAAGCTGCTGCCGTTCTCGACGGCGGACCTCACGGCGGTGACAACATCGGGATGGCAATGCCCCAGGATCATTGGACCCCAGGAGCCGACATAATCTATATATTCGTTGTCGTCCTCGTCATAAATCCTGGGCCCGTTGGCTTTTTTTATGAAAAGGGGGTCGATGCCGACGGACTTAAAGGCGCGTACCGGGCTGTTGACACCTCCGGGAATAAATTTCAGGGCCTGTTCAAACAACTGAAGCGAACGTCCGTTTTTCATCGTGGGGCACCTCACTCTTTTCAATTTACAACGTGGGCGTGTTACCATACAAATCCGCATAATGTCAAGGGTTAATAGCGACGGGAAGAGCTTGTGGGCAACCCGACTGAACCGGTAAATAACGCGACCAGAGGCTAAAAATTAGAACTTTTTTTTCTTGACAATGATTCTGAAATGAAATAAGTTCCGACCAACGGAGATTGTATACAGTATACGCTTCAATGATAAAAGGCGAATACGTTCGGATGGTTGGTGGCAAGGCAGAAGCGTAAAAAACGACAGAGAACTCATTCCAAACTAGAAATAAAACAGACCAACGTTCTACAGAAATTGGAGGAAAAAGATGCTTGGTGCTTATCTGCCCATAATAGTTCTGCTAACGATCGCAATTCTGTTCGGTCTTGGCTCGCTTATTTTTTCGTCCCTTATCGGACCGAAAAAGCCTTCAGAGATAAAGATGGCTCCCTATGAGTGCGGATGTGAGCCAGTCGGTAGTGCACGGGAGCGATTCTCGATCAAGTTCTACCTTATCGCGATGCTCTTCATCCTGTTCGACATCGAGGCAGTGTTCCTTTATCCGTGGGCGGTGGTCTTCAAAAAGTTCATTGCAGCCGGCCTCGGTCCCTTTATTCTTGCTGAGATGGGGGTCTTCATCGTCATTCTCTTCGTCGGTTACATATACGTCTGGAAAAAAGGAGCATTGGAATGGGAGTAGATCAGCAGCCATTGGGTGATAACATCATTACCACGTCGCTGGACGGCCTTGTCAACTGGGCGCGTAAATCGTCGATCTGGCCAATGACCTTCGGTCTGGCTTGCTGCGCCATTGAGATGATGGCCACCGGGGCGTCCCATCATGACCTGGACCGTTTCGGTATCATCTTCCGCGCGTCACCCCGTCAGTCAGACTGCATTATAATAGCCGGTACGGTTACCAAGAAGATGCTCCCCGTTATCAAGACGGTCTATGAGCAGATGCCGGAACCGAAATGGGTCGTAGCCATGGGAGCCTGTGCCTGCTCTGGCGGGATTTTCGATACCTACAGTGTTGTGCAGGGGATCGACGAGGCTCTTCCTGTTGACGTCTATATCCCCGGCTGCCCGCCGCGTCCCGAGGCGCTTCTGTTCGGCCTTATGAAACTTCAGGACAAGATCATGAAGGAGAGGAACAGTTTCGGCTCGTCAATCGGCCTTGGTGAGAGGTTGGAGCCAGCGGCGTAAGGGATCAATACCAAAGGAAAAGGTATGACTAATATGGCTGAGAACAATCGTGCAGTGATAGGTTTGAAGGGGAAGTTCGCTTCTTCTCTCCTGGAGATCAAGGAATTCCGCGGCGAAGTGACGGTGACGGTCAAGAAAGAGGATATCATCGCCATCTGCAAATACCTGAAGGAAGAACTTGGGTATAACATGCTGACCGACGTGACTGCGGTTGACTATTACGGGAAAGCTCCCCGTTTCATGCTGGTCTACAATCTATACTCTATCCCCGCCAAAGACCGTATCAGGATAAAGGCACCGGTGGATGAGTCGGACACGTCGATCGCAAGTGCCACCTGTCTTTGGAATTCCGCCAACTTTCTGGAACGTGAAGTGTTTGACCTGTTCGGTATCAATTTTACCGGCCACCCGGACCAGCGCAGGATTCTCATGGCGGACGACTGGGTCGGACATCCTCTCCGGAAGGACTACCCCCTCCAGGGCCCGGATCGCGAACCTTACAAGGGCCGGCTGTCCTGATTTAACCATATATCAATACCAATCTATCCAACATATAGAGGCGACGAATGGCTAGCACAGAGATCATGACAGTAAACATGGGCCCGCAACACCCCAGTACTCACGGGGTTCTGCGGCTGGTTGTCGAACTGGACGGTGAAGTGATCCAGAAGATCACGCCGCACATTGGGTATCTGCACCGTGGCGTTGAGAAGCTGTCGGAGCACAGGACCTATCACCAGGTGCTCCCCCTGACTGACCGGCTCGACTACCTTGCTCCCATGAGCAATAACCTCGGTTACGTGCTGGCGGTGGAAAAACTGCTCGGGATCGAGATTCCTGAGAGGGCACAGACGGTTCGCGTTATTCTGACCGAATTGACCCGTCTCAAATCCCACCTTGTCTGGATTGCCTGCCATGCCCTTGATATTGGCGCCATGACGGTCTTCATCTATGCCTTCCGTGAACGCGAAAAGGTTATGCAGCTTTACGAAAAGATTTCCGGCGCAAGGATGACGAGCAGCTATTTCCGTGTCGGGGGCCTTTCCGCGGATGTCTACGACGGCTTTGAGAAGGATGTGCAGGAAATCATAGATACCTTTCCGGGCCATTTTGATACCTACGAAGGGCTTCTGACCAAAAACACCATCTGGATGCAGCGGACTATCGGCAACGGTGTGATCTCTGCCGAAGATGCCATAAATTATGGTATCACCGGTCCTGCTCTGCGCGGTTCAGGTGTTGACTGGGATCTGCGGAGAGACAATCCCTACAGCGGCTATGAGAAGTACAACTTCCAGGTGCCGGTCGGTAAGAACTGTGACACCTATGATCGGTACAAGGTCCGTCTCGTCGAGATGCGCGAAGCCGTAAAGATCATCAAGCAGGCATTGGACTCCCTCAAGCCGGGGCCGGTTCTTGCCGATGCTCCACAGGTCTGCTACCCGCCGAAGGAAGAAGTCTACAACACCATTGAAGGATTGATCCACCACTTCAAGATTGCGAGTGAAGGGTTCCCTGTCCCGGAAGGGGAGGTGTACCAATCGGTGGAAAATCCCAAGGGTGAGCTTGGATACTACATTGTTAGTGATGGTGGAACCAAGCCCTACCGGATGCGGATTCGTCCACCCTCATTTGTCAACCTCGGAGCGATTGAAAAAATGGCAAAGGGCGCCATGATTGCCGACCTGGTTGCGGTCATAGGGACTCTTGACATCGTCCTCGGGGAAATTGACAGGTAACTCATTTATCAAAGGAGATGGAGTACATGAGTAACGCTCCAGCCGAAGAAATACCGACTGCAGATATTGACCTGGAAGCTGCAAACCATGTCATCGACAAGTATCTGACTCTGCCGGGAAACCTGATGCCGGTCCTTCAGGGAATCCAGGATGAGTACGGATACGTACCCAAGCCGACCATTGATCTTGTCGCGGAGCGACTGAACGTTTATCCGAGCCAGATCTACGGTGTTCTCACATTCTATGCACAGTTTCACCTCAAGCCGCGGGGCAGATTCATTATCCGGGTCTGCGTCGGCACCGCCTGCCATGTGCAAGGAGCTCCTCGCATCGTTGAGACTTTCTTTGACAAGCTTGGGATCGGTCATGCCGAGACCACTCCCGACCTGCGCTTCACCTTTGAAAAGGTCGCCTGTCTCGGTGCCTGTGGTATGGCGCCGTTAGCTATGGTGAATGATTCAACCTACGGTTCAATGACGGTGCAGAAGGTCGGAGATATCATTGCCGATTACAGCCAGAGGCCGATGAAGAAGTAGCTCGATACTTATCCAGTAGGGGACTATTCGTCATGAGCGAAAACGCAGCGATAAAAATTCTGATCTGCCAGGGAACTGGCGGCGTTTCCATGGGTGCCAAGGAAGTTGAGGCGGCATTCATCAAGCAAATCGCGGAAAAAGGTGTTGATGCCGTCGTCGGGAAGCGCTGCGATGTCATCAAGACCGGTTGCCGTGGTCTCTGTGCCAACGATGTTCTCGTCGATATCATCACCCCTGAGCAGGGACGAGTCACCTATGACTTTGTCAAACCTGAAGAGGTTGAACAGATCGTCGAAGAGCACATTATCAACAAGACTGTCATGGAGAAACGCAAGGCAAAGCCCTACTACAACACATTCGTTGATCAGCAGATGCGCATAGTCATGACCGGATGTGGTCAGATAGACCCCGACAGTCTGGACGCCTATCTTGAAGAAGATGGCTTTAAGGCAATTGAAAAATGTATCAAGACAATGAAGCCTGCCGAGGTTATCGACGAAGTTAAAAAGTCCGGGCTGCGTGGTCGTGGGGGCGGTGGATTTCCGACCGGCATGAAATGGTCTTTCTGTGCCGCATCCCCAGGTGATAAAAAGTACCTGATCTGCAATGCTGACGAAGGTGACCCCGGCGCCTTCATGGACCGCTCAGTTCTCGAAGGCGACCCCTTCTGCATCATCGAGGGGATGATGATCGCCGCCTACGCCATCGGCTGCTACTACGGGTATGTTTATGTCCGGGCCGAGTATCCTTTGGCTATCGAACGTCTGCAGCGTGCCATCGATACTTGCTACGAAAAAGGCTGGCTTGGCAAGAACATTATGGGATGGGGCTTCGACTTCGACATGCGGATAAAAATGGGAGCCGGCGCATTCGTATGCGGTGAAGAAACGGCTCTCATGGCTTCCATAGAGGGTGAGCGTGGTATGCCGCGGCCGCGGCCGCCGTTTCCGGCAGTCAAAGGCCTTTGGGGCAAGCCGACTAACATCAACAACGTGGAAACTTTTGCGAACGTCCGCCACATAATCAACAAAGGAGCTGACTGGTATGCCTCCCTCGGTACGGAGACGACCAAGGGGACCAAGATCTTTGCCGTTACCGGAAAGGTCAAGCATACTGGACTCGTCGAGGTCCCGGCCGGGATGTCGGTTCGTCAGGTCATCTATGATGTTTGCGGCGGAATCGCAAATAACCGCAAATTCAAAGCAGTCCAGGCTGGCGGCCCGTCAGGTGGCTGTATCCCGGCGGAAGTGCTTGATACACCGGTTGACTACGACTCTCTCATAAAGGCTGGTGCCATGATGGGGTCCGGCGGTCTGGTCGTCATGGACGAGACTACCTGCATGGTGGACGTGGCCAAGTTCTTCCTTGCCTTTACCAGGATGGAGTCCTGCGGAAAGTGTGTTCCCTGCCGGATCGGACTGAAGGCAATGCTCGACATACTTCAGCGGATCACTGAAGGAAGGGGCGAACCCCAGGACATCGAAACCCTGTTGGAAATGGGGACCACCATCAAAAAAGCATCACTTTGTGGACTTGGTCAGACGGCTCCTAACCCGATTCTTTCGACGGTTAAATATTTCCGCCACGAATACGAAGCACATATAAACGACAAGCGCTGTCCCTCAAACTGCTGCAAAGAACTGCTCCTGTGGCAGGTAGTGGAAGATAAGTGTGTCAAGTGCGGCGCTTGCTTCAAAGCCTGTCCTGTGGACGCCATTGTCTGGGAGAAGGGGCAGGTGGCTTTCCTTGACAAGGAAAAGTGTACCAAGTGCAAGTCCTGTTACGACGCCTGCCGTTTCATGGCCATTGAGTAGCTGATCACCAAGTAAACATCCGAGGGAGAACAGAGGGCGAGATGGTAAATCTTACAATCGACGATAAACAGGTAACGGTACCGAAAGACGCTACCATATTTGATGCGGCCAAGGCAGCCGGCATAAGAATACCGATCCTCTGTCACGATAAGAAGCTCCACCCGTTCGGCGGATGTCGAATGTGTCTTGTGGAGGTTGAGCAGATGAAGGGGCGGCAGATTCCCGCCTGTACCACACCGGTGACTGAGGGGATGATTGTCCGGACTACGACTGACGAGATCATCAAGGCCCGCAAAATGGTGTTGGAACTCCTGCTTCTCAAGCACCCGATTGACTGCCCGGTTTGCGATGCGGCAGGTGACTGTGACCTTCAGAACCTGACCTATGAGTACAAGGTTAATGCCAATCGCTTTCAGGACGAAAAATTCCAACACAAGATCGATTACGAAAACCCGCTCATAGAGCGTGATATGAACCGCTGTATTCATTGCGGCAAGTGCGCGCGGATCTGTGACGAGATCGTTTCCTTCGGTGCCTATACATTCATGAACCGCGGTATCGAGGCGAAGATAGGTACTGAATTCGATGGCCCCCTTAACTGTGAGTTCTGCGGCTCCTGCGTCTCTGTCTGCCCCGTAGGTGCGCTCGTTTCGCGCCCCTTCAAGTTCAAGGCACGTTGGTGGTCTCTCAACAAAGTTAAATCTGTCTGCTCATACTGTGGTACCGGTTGTCAGCTGACCCTTGGAGTCAAGGACAACAAGGTCCTGACCACGATTTACGATGAAAACCAGGGATTCCATAACGGGCAGCTCTGTACCCGGGGTCGCTTCGGTTATCAGTTCGTCAATAGTGACAAGCGGTTGTCAACACCCCTCATTCGTAAAAACGGCACTCTGCAGCCGGCGAGCTGGGACGAGGCGCTGACCCTTGTTTCTGCTAAGCTCGTTGAGGCGAAGAATGCCGGCGGCAAATCTGTTGCAGGCCTTGTAACTCCGCGGCTCACCAATGAGGAGCTGTTCCTCATCAAGAAGCTCTTCAAGGACGGTCTGGGCTCTGACAGTATCGATCACTCAGCCGGCTATGCCCATGCGGCACTCACCGCGGGTGCGGCTGAGAGCTTTGGCTCCGCCGCTTCTCCGTCAGTTATCTCGGATATTCAGAACGCTGACCTCCTGCTTGTGGTTAAAACAGACGCCTATGAAACCCACCCGGTCGTTGGCTTCGAGATCAACTTGGGGGTCAAGCGCAAGGAGATCGACCTTAGGATCATATCCGACAAACGTGGAAAGCTGTCGAAGCTCCCCAAGGCAGTTACCTACGTTCACAAACCGGGACAGGAAGTTGCCCTCGTTAATGCCCTCGCCCAGGTGCTGCTGGCAGATAATCTTCAGGATTCGACGGCGACCGGTGTTGAAGGATTTGAGGGGCTTAAGCAGCAGCTTGAGGCCTTTGCACCCGAAAAAATTGCCGCTGCCTGCGGGCTGGATGCCGATACGATAAAGACCCTTGCCAGAGACTACGCAAAGGCTGCAAAAGCGCTCATTATCCTTCCACTTGGTCTTGGCTATCCAGGCCACGGTAAGGCGCTGGCACAGGCCCTTGCAAACCTGGCGCTTTTGTCAGGCAAGGTCGGCAAAGAAGGTTGCGGGGTTCTCTTCCTTGGCGAGAAGAACAACAGCCAGGGAGCAGCAGACCTCGGCATCTATCCGACTGCCGGTGGTGCAGATGCGGATGCCATCCTGGCTGGTTGTCAGAGCGGTTCCATCAAGACACTTATTGTTGCCGGAGAAAATCCTGTTGTCTCCTACCCCGATCGGAAAAGGGTCGAAGCAGCGCTCGACAAAGTAGAATTCCTTGTGGTCCAGGACCTGTTCCTGACGGAAACTGCTGCGAAGGCCCATGTCGTGTTGCCGGCTTGTTCCTTTGCTGAGAAGAGCGGAACCTTCACCAGTGTTGGACGCGCTGTGCAGCAGGTTAATCAGGCCATTAAGCCTGTTGGCGAAGCACGGAGCGATTTTGCCATACTCAATGGTCTCCTTGCCGGCTTAACCGGTAATGCTCCCTATGCCGATGCTGCTGCAGTATTTGCCGAGATTGCAGCAACAGTTCCTGCCTATGCCGGACTTACCATTGCTGGATTAGGTGATACAGGGGCTATTCTTCCAGTCACCGTCAAACCTCGATTCGTGGCGGCAGAGACTGCTGCAGTCACTGCGGAGAGTGGCAAGTTCGCCCTCGTAACCGGCAGTGCACTCTACCACTGTGGGACCATGTCCCGATTCGGTGAAGGCCCCATGCATGTCTGCCCGGAAGGATATGTGGAGCTGGGCCGTGACGATGCTCAGGCGCTTAATGTCAAAGATGGTGACACGGTCGCGGTAAAATCCGCCTCCGGCGAACTCAGATTGAAGGCCAAGGTCGGAACACGTATGCCTCAGGGGGTTGTTTTTGCCCCTTACCATTTTGACGAAGCTTCCGTCAACAGCATTGCTGTCGGTGCGCCGGTGACCTGGGTCAGCATCAGCAAGTAGCAACTACTCCTATACCAATTATTTTCGAAGGGAAGAGGAACACATGGACGCTCTATTAGCACTGCCACCGATGTACTATGTCGCCATGGTCGCCAAGGTTCTCATAGCCTTTGTATTCGTGCTGTTGACGGTGGCTTATGCAACCTACGCAGAACGGAAAGTCATCGGTTTCATGCAGGTGCGGCTCGGACCGATGCGGACCGGCTGGTACGGTTTGCTTCAGCCGATTGCTGACGGACTGAAACTCTTTTTCAAGGAAGAGGTTGTTCCTAAACAGGCAAGTACTTTTGCCTTTCTGATTGCGCCGCTGATCGCCCTGGTGCCTGCTTTCATATCTTTTGCCGTCATACCCTTCGGCGGCAACGTCGAGGTATTCGGCTACACGATCCCCCTGCAGATCGCATCGGTGTATGACCCCACGGTTGGGAGGGTGCTTGACCTTAATGTCGGCGTTCTCTATATCCTCGGTATGGCTTCTCTCGGTGTATATGGTATCGTTCTTGCCGGTTGGTCCTCCAACAGCAAGTATTCTCTTCTTGGCGGCCTCCGCGCTTCAGCGCAGATGATCTCCTACGAACTGGCAGCAGGACTGGCGATTGTTTCCATCTTCCTCATGTCCGGGTCTCTTTCCCTCAACCAGATCGTAGCTGACCAGGCAGGAGCTTTCGGCGTGGCTGGCTGGTATCTGTTCCGCAACCCTTTCACGTTCCTTGCGGGCATCATTTTCTTCATATGTTCCATAGCTGAGATCAACCGTACCCCGTTCGATCTTCCCGAAGCTGAGACAGAGCTGGTGTCCGGATTCTGTACCGAATATTCCAGTATGAAATACGCCATGTTCTTCATGGCTGAGTATGCCAACATGGTAACGGTCTGCGCAGTCACCACAACTCTTTTCCTCGGTGGGTGGCATGGGCCGGCGTTCCTGCCTGGATGGATGTGGTTCATTGCCAAAGTCTACTTCCTGATCTTTTGCTGCATGTGGATCCGGGCCACCTATCCGCGCTACCGTTATGACCAGCTCATGCGGCTGGGATGGAAGGTATTCCTGCCGATTACACTGGTCAATGTCGTTGCCACCGCTCTTTGGATCATGGTGGTAGGATAAAAAACGAAAAGAGGTAAATTCGCATGATAATGCCATTGCTGCAAGGTCTGAAGATAACGTTCCTCCACATGTTCAAGAAGCCGGTTACGCTCCAGTACCCGGACGAACGCCCCAATGTTGTACCTAATTTTCGTGGGCTCCATGGCCTTAAGGTTTCCCATGAGCGGGCTAAGTGCGTTGCCTGTTATCTCTGCCCGACGGTCTGCCCTGCCAAATGTATTACTGTTGAGGCCGGAGAGGACGCAAACCATGACAAGTTCGCGGCACGCTATGAAATCGACATGCTCCGCTGCATATTCTGCGGGTACTGTGTCGAAGCGTGCCCCGTCGATGCATTGAAGATGACACAGGAGTTTGAACTCGCCAGCTACAAGCGGGAAGACTTTGTATTCGTTAAAGAAAGACTCTTAGAAAAGAAATAAAGGAGCAGCAATGGAAACCCTCTTCTTTACCATTGTGGCAGCAGTGGCTGTCCTTTCCAGCATTCTGGTGATCACCTGCAAGAATCCGATTAACAGCGCGCTGTCGCTGGTAATGACATTCTTCTGCCTGGCTACCTTCTATGTCATGCTGGATGCCCCGTTCATGGCAGCTATTCAGGTCATTGTCTATGCGGGTGCGATCATGGTCCTCATCGTCTTCGTCATCATGCTCCTTAACATAAGGAGTGAAACGGGGAAACGCTCCAACCATGCCGTTGCCATCAGCAGCATTGTCGCCTTCTTTGTACTCTTTGAGACATGTTACTTCCTGTTCAGGAGTACGGCAGCCAAGGAGGGGATGGGGCCGCTTACCAGCAGCGTGGTCGAAAGTGTCGGACATACCGAATTGATAGGTAAGGCGATGTACAGTCAGTTCCTCCTTCCCTTCGAGATAACGTCGCTGCTTCTCCTGGTCGCCATTATCGGTGCCGTAGTCCTGTCGAAAAAGAAAATCTAACCAGTCAGGGGTGATGAAATGTTAGAGAAGTACCTCATTCTGAGCGCAATACTTTTTTCCATCGGTACCCTTGGTGTGCTGATCAGGCGGAATGCCATCGTCATGTTCATGTGTATCGAACTGATGCTCAATGCAGTCAATCTGACCTTTATCGCTCTTTCAAAGCATCTGGGCAATATTGATGGTCAGGTATTCGTCTTCTTCGTTATGACGGTTGCAGCGGCCGAGGCGGCAGTGGGTCTGGCGCTGATGATCGCCTTCTTCAAGAATCGTGAGTCGATTGACGTTGAAGACATCAACATGATGAAGTGGTAATCGCATTCAAGTTTCAGGAACTATACGGACAAGGAGTCTGGAATGTTTGATAATGTATGGCTTATACCCCTCTTTCCACTGATCGGTTTTTTGATTAACGGATTATTTGGAAAGACCATCAAGGAAGAAAAGGTAATCGGCGGGATTGGCGCATTCGCCGTGCTCTGCTCCTTCGCGGTGGCGTGCATGACGCTCTTCAACATCATATCCCTCCCGGTCCATGAGCGGGTACACAACGTACCTATCTTCACCTGGATCAAGTCAGGAACATTCCAGGCTGACATTGCATTTCTTATAGATCCTCTCTCCTGCATCATGCTCATGGTGGTTACCGGAGTCGGATTCTTGATCCATGTTTACTCCATTGGATACATGCATGGTGAGGAGGGCTTCTACAGATTCTTTGCCTACCTTAACCTGTTCATGTTCTCCATGCTTCTGTTGGTAATGGGTAACAACCTGCTTCTCATGTTCGTCGGCTGGGAGGGTGTCGGCCTCTGCTCCTATCTGCTCATCGGCTATTATTTCCATAAAAAGTCTGCAGGCGACGCTGGGAAGAAGGCGTTCGTCATGAACCGGGTCGGAGACTTCGGGTTCCTCCTCGGCATATTCAGCCTCTACTGGTGGCTCGGTCAGAATCATGGCATCTGGACCATCCAGTTCACGGAGCTTGCCAAGCATGCCGAGCTGTTTCAAGGGTGCACAATGCTGACAGCCATAACGCTCGTCTTCTTTGTTGGTGCAACCGGCAAATCAGCACAGCTCCCGCTCTACACCTGGTTGCCTGACGCCATGGAAGGTCCGACTCCCGTTTCTGCACTCATTCATGCTGCCACCATGGTTACCGCCGGTGTCTACATGATCGCCCGTATGAACTTCCTCTATATTCAGGCACCAACAACGCTTATGGTAGTAGCTCTCGTCGGAGGTGCAACGGCGCTGTTTGCCGCAACCATCGGTACGGCCCAAAACGATATCAAGCGTGTTCTCGCTTACTCTACCGTTTCCCAACTCGGTTACATGTTCCTGGCCATGGGGGTCGGCGCTTTCGCAGCCGGTATCTTCCATCTCATGACCCATGCCTTCTTCAAGGCCTGTCTGTTCCTCGGGTCGGGTGCCGTCATTCACTCGATGCATGGAGCCCTGCACCATGCACATTCTCATGATGACGCCCAGGACATGAGAAACATGGGTGGCCTGAAGTCAAAAATGCCCCTTACTTACGGGACATTCCTCATAGCTACTATCGCTATTGCAGGTATCCCCGGTTTCGCTGGCTTCTTCTCCAAGGATGAGATCCTTTGGCAGGCATTTTCTAATCCCTACCATGGCAGCCTGAATTTTCTTCTCTGGGGCTTCGGTGCGTGTGCTGCTCTGCTCACCGCCTTCTATATGTTCCGTCTGGTCTTCATGACTTTCCACGGCGAGTGCCGCATCACTCCTGCAGCAAAGGACCACCTCCATGAGTCGCCCATGGTCATAGTGTTTCCCCTCATCGTCCTTGCATTTTTATCTCTGGTTGGTGGTTATATCGGCATGCCGAAGATCCTGGGCGATGTGCTCGGCGGAATCCCAAACTACTTTGAGCATTTCCTGGCACCCGTTTTCGAGTTCTCGGAAGAGTTTGCGAAGGCGAATGCCCATGGGGGTGCGCACCTCAGTCATGCTGTCGAATGGGGCCTTATGGGACTGTCGGTGCTGATTGCTTTCGTCGGTATCGGAATCGCCTACGTCCTCTATGTAAAGGACACCTCCATACCGGGCAAGTTCACCGCTGCCTTCCCTGCTCTGCACCGGGCAGTGTTCAATAAATGGTACGTCGATGAACTGTACGATTTCCTCTTCGTCAATCCCTGCAAGTCCTTGGGGAACTTCCTCTGGAAAGGGTTCGACGTGGTGGTTGTTGACGGCATCGTCAATGGTGTTGGCAGCATCTTCATGGGGTTCAGTGGTGTCCTGCGCCACATTCAGTCGGGCTATGTGTTCAACTATGCATTCAGCATGACCCTCGGCGTCGTAGTTATTGTAGCCTTCTACATCTTCCGGTAGTACCCAGACAATTTTTAACAGGAGCAAAAGGAGCAGAGTAAATGAACCAGATGCCCGCGTTACTGAGCATAATTACATTCACACCGCTGATCGGGGTAATTCTTCTCCTCTTCATGAACAAGAATAACCACTCCGTCCTTCGCGGCCTTGCGATGGTAGTGACCCTGATTACCTTTCTGGCATCCTTGCCACTGGTTACCGGGTTCCAGTCCAACGCAGAGTTTCAGTTCGTGGAGATGGTTCCCTGGATCGCCGCAGGCCCCTTCCAGATGAACTATCATGTCGGCATCGACGGTATCAGCCTCTGGCTCGTGATCCTCACAACCTTTATCATGCCGATTGCGGTACTTTCAACCTGGACTGCCGTTGAGGAGAAGGTCAAGGAGTACATGATCTGTCTGCTGCTCCTTGAAGTCGGTATGCTCGGCGCGTTCATCTCCATCGACCTGTTCCTCTTCTACATATTCTGGGAGGTCATGCTTATCCCGATGTACTTCATAATCGGGATCTGGGGTGGGAAACGCAAGGTTTACGCAGCCGTCAAGTTCTTCATCTACACCATGGTCGGCTCTCTTCTCATGCTGGTGGCGCTTATCTACCTTTATTTCAAGGCAGGCGGCGGCGATTTCAATCTGTTGAACTTCTATCAGCTCGCCCTTGATCCCGCGACACAGACGTGGTTGTTCCTGGCCTTCGCACTCGCATTTGCCATCAAGGTTCCGATGTTCCCTCTTCATACCTGGTTGCCTGATGCACATACCGAAGCGCCGACAGCAGGTTCCGTCATACTTGCCGCCATCCTCCTGAAGATGGGGACCTACGGTTTTGTCCGCTTCGCCATGCCGCTGTTCCCTGATGCAACTGAAAAATTCACACCGCTAATAGCCACGCTTGCAGTGATTGGAATAATCTACGCCGCGCTGGTTGCGATGGTGCAGGAGGACGTCAAGAAACTGGTTGCTTACTCGTCTGTTGCCCACCTCGGTTTCGTTATGCTTGGGGTGTTTGCCCTGAATCAGCAAGGTGTTGCAGGCGGCATGCTGCAGATGCTTAACCATGGTGTTTCCACTGGCGCGCTGTTCCTTATCGTCGGCTTCATATATGAACGCCGACATACACGGCTCATTACGGATTTCGGCGGTCTCTCCAAGCAGATGCCGGTTTTTGCTACTATTTTCATGATAGTAACTCTGTCCTCAATCGGCCTTCCCGGGACCAACGGTTTCATAGGTGAGTTCCTCGTTCTGCTCGGTGCCTTCGAGAGCAATCTGCGCTGGTACGCTGTCATCGCGACGAGTGGTGTTATCCTTTCAGCCGTGTATATGCTCTGGATGTTCCAGCGGGTCATGTTTGGCGAACTGAACAACCCTAAGAACCAGACCTTGAAAGACCTTAACGCTCGCGAGATTGCCATAATGGCTCCCCTCCTTGTGCTTATCTTCTTCATGGGTGTATACCCCACGCCGTTCCTTGACAAGATGAGTCCTGCCATCGACAGGATGATCAAGCTCTCCACAACAAAACACGCAGCACGCCTTCAGCAGCAGGTACCTGCAGGTCTTCAGCAGATGGCCCCAATGGTTACGCCGCCTGCGATGGAGATGAAGTAACACGTTAACGGTTTCAGAATAGTCACCGGAGGAAATATTTGATGGAAACACTCGTTATGCCAGCCATAAACTTCGCCGCAATCATGCCGGAGACAATCCTGTCGATTGTTGCCATGGTGCTGCTGCTCCTCAATGTCTTTGTTCCCGGCGAGCAAAAGGCGTATTTGGGGTACCTGAGCCTCGTCGGAATTGTCCTCGCGTTTTTCAGCGTAGTCAGCGGCTGGAACGCTCCGCTATCGCTTCAGGAGGGATTCAACGGCTCCGTCCTGCAGGACAACTTCTCGCTCTTCTTCAAGGCAATATTTCTGATATCTTCCGGACTTGCGGTCCTGATATCGGATCACTATATGGTCAAGGAAGAGTGCAACCATGGCGAACTCTATCCACTCATCCTCTTCGCCACGTCCGGCATGATGCTCATGTCATCCGGTACCGACATGATGACCATCTTCCTCGGCCTGGAAGTTCTGTCAGTCTCTCTTTACGTGTTGGCTGGATTCAAACGTGCTGATACAAAGTCAAATGAGGCAGGCCTCAAATATTTCCTCCTTGGCGCGTTTTCAACAGGGTTCCTCCTTTATGGTATGGCTCTTACCTACGGTGCGACCGGTACCACCAAAATTGCAGGGATCGCGGCGGCAGCCGCCCAGGATAGTACCCTTGCAGGCAACCCGATGTTCGTTGTCGGAATGCTGCTTATGGCGACGGGATTCTCCTTCAAGGTAGCCGCTGCTCCGTTCCATATGTGGACTCCTGATGTCTACGAGGGAGCACCTACCCCCATGACAGCGTTCATGTCTGCAGGCCCGAAGGCAGCAGGCTTTGCCGCCTTCATCCGGGTGCTCATGGTTGCTATGCCGGTACTTGCCGTAGATTGGCATAATCTGCTCTGGGTACTGGCGGTACTGACCATGACCGTCGGTAACATAATCGCCCTGACTCAGAACAATATCAAACGGATGCTTGCCTACTCCTCAATTGCCCATGCCGGCTATTGCCTGGTCGGCTTTGCCGCAGGAAATGGCGAGGGAACTGCCGGTATCCTCTTCTATATGCTCTCCTATGCGTTCATGAATATCGGTGCATTCGCCATCATAATTCTGGTTGGCAAGAAGGGTGAACCGAACAATAACGTTGAAGATTATGCCGGTTTCGGAGTAAAGCACCCGGTTCTCGCTATGATCATGGCTCTCTTCCTCTTCTCACTGGCAGGTATACCGCCTACGGCCGGCTTCATCGGGAAATTCTATCTCTTTTCCAGTGCCCTCAAGGCAGGGTATGTCTGGCTTGTTGTCATCGGTGTCCTTAACAGCGCCGCATCATGCTATTATTACCTCCGAGTCATGGTTTTCATGTACATGAAGGACCCTGTCGAGGAATTCGACTGGATGAAGCTCAGTCCTCCCGTACTCCTTTGCATCGCTATTTCGGTGGTTGGTGTGGTCGTGCCGGGGGTTGTTCCGAGTATTATTCTTCAGCTTGCACAGAAGGCGATACTTCTCTAGTCCGGTTCATTGTGTGAAAGCAAGCCCCTCTGCCAACGGTAGAGGGGCTTTTTTGTGCTTCCACACAATACAATTCCGTTTATTATGGCAAGCTAAGTTGCTTAATGCTGTTCTCAGATTTGCGGGGCTATAATTCTTTACATTCATACTAGGAATTTTGTATGGAAATGTCACAACTGGAACGTTTGATTGACCGCTTTGCAAGATCAGCCAGGAGTCATGATCATGCGATGGAGACCCTTGACGAAAAGAAGGCAAATCGACAGGCAGCTATTCTTGCCCGGCTTGCAGCAAGCATACTTGCTGAAGGTGAAGAAGGAGAATTGAGTCTTGAGGCTCTCTCACTCAGTTCCGAGTCGGTGGTGGCAGGGATGGCCGCTGTCTACTTACTCCAATGCAATCCTGAACATGCCTTGTCTGTGCTGCGCAGGGTTGCACGAGAACCGACTCTTATTGGATTTCGAGCTGGTTGCGCAATTGAGCGCTGGGAAAAGGGGGAGTGGGGGTAAGCTTCTGAAGCCGCGCGGCAGTCAGATCCTTATGGCGGGTGTTGCGAAAAGTTGATATACTCGCAGGCACAGGTATGAGGTGAGGCAAATGGTCGACGGAAAAGATCGTGAACTGCTCGGTGAGATCCCAAGCCCCGGTAGGGCCGACAGTATCAATGAGCGAATCGAACGGCTACGGAGAGAAATTGTGAAGGGTGAGTCGGTCTATACTCCTGTCGAGCTCAGTACTCTCGAAAGGCAACTGGAAGAGTATGAGCATCTGCAGGATATGCTCCAGTATCGCTGAAAGAGGAGGGGCAGTACGTAATGAAGAAAATAATCATAGCGCTTCTTCTCCTCTTTTTAAGTGGAGTATTCAGCAATCAATCCGCAAAAGCTGGGGACGACGGCCCGGGTATATCCGGTGCCCGTGAGTTCAAGGAAATTGTCGTTATGTGGCGTATTTGGAAAAACGGCGACCAGCTGTCTGTCACCGGAGGTATTCGAGCGGTAGGCCCTCAGCCGCTCCGGAATCTGGAGTTGCGTACGCGTCATATGTCCTCGACGGGAGAGGAACTCGGCCGTGCGATTTTTGCTTTTTCTCCCAGCACGATTGAGCCCGGCACTCTTCTCCATCAAGGGGTCTCCTTGCCGATCCCTCAGGGTAAGAGACCAGCCAGCATCGAATTGGTCTACGCATACTACCACGAAGGTGACGAGGAAGAGGTGCTCCCCACATTCGAGGGTTTTAAGATTGACCTGTCGGATATGAAGTAACGTGTAGAGCCATCATTAATTCAACTCTTCCCTTCAACTTTCCCGATCTCCCAATTATCTCGATAACAGGCACAAGCTTCAAAACATAATCTGAAGCGTGATTCCAGGGAAACAGGTTCTTCCGGCTATGCCACTGCCATGGAGACCTATAAGGACGAGCCTCTATGTTTCAAGCCTGTCCCCCTGCAGCGAACCCCGCTTTTCCATTTCACTGTCTATAGCGTTCAGCACCTCGAACTTTGCCAATGACCATTGAGGAGCGACCAGCTGGTCTCGGCCACCGTCTCCGGTAAGTCGGTGGATGAATATCAGCGGATCCAGCCGCTCAAGGAAGTCGCAAACAAGCCCCACGTACTCGTCTCGATCAAGCAGCCTGACCTCTCCCCTCCCGTACTGATTCGCAAGCTCCGTTTCTGACATAACGTGGAGGAGATGGAGTTTTATCCCGTTCACACCCAAATCGTTCAATATCCTGGCCGTTGCCAGCATATCATCGCGACTCTCGCCCGGCAAACCGAGAATTACGTGGGCGCAGACACGCAAGCCGAGTGATCTCGCGGACTGGATGGCCGCTATCGACGTTGCGGCGTCGTGGCCGCGCCTGATGAGCCTAAGGGACCTGTCGTGGAACGATTGAATTCCCAGTTCAAGCCAGAAATATGTACGCCTGTGGTAGGCTGCAAGAAGGTCAAGGACCTCGGGTGGAAGGCAGTCGGGGCGAGTCCCCACGATGAGGCCGACCACGTCCGGGACAGCCAGCGCCTCGTCGTAAAGGGTACGAAGCGTCTCAACGGGGGCGTAGGTATTGGAGTAAGGCTGGAAGTAGGCCATGAAACGAGCCGCCTTGTACTTTCGAGCCATAACTTCCTTGCCATCTTCCAATTGTCCCGTAACTGAGAGGCCACGTGCAATGCCAAACGATCCGGACCCGTCACCGCCGCAGAAGATGCACCCACCCGAACCTCGTGCGCCATCACGGTTCGGGCAGGTAAACCCGGCATCCACCGATATCCGGTGCACGCGGCAGCCGAAGACTCGTTTCAGCTCCTCGGAGAATGGGTTGTAGCGCTTGTCAGTCATGTATAAGTCCAAGTATCAGCCCAAAGAGCACGGTATACCCGTTTCATCGACCCAGGAGCCTCATGTACTCCTGGACCGTAACTGACGTATGCCAGTGACCGGTCAATCGTCCCGCCATGGTCCCCCCCCAGAAGAGAACCACAACCAGCAGTGCGAACAGCAGGCCGGGAACGATGATCTTCCCGCCGGTCAGTTTCATATCCAGGGCCCCTTCGGCGCGGCAGTAGCTGATACAGCGCCAGCAACCGATGCATTCAGGTGTATGGACCCGCCGCTTTGCCATGACAGGGATGTAAGAGGGGCAAACCTGGGTGCAGACCCCGCAGGAGACGCAGAGTTCTCCATTACGGCCCACCTTGGCGGGAGAAAGCATGGAGATGAGCCCGACGAGGGCTCCGTAAGGGCAGAGAAAGCGGCAGAAGGGATTACGGACCGGCAGGGAGAGGAGCATGAGGAAAAAGACCACTCCGAGAGAAAAAGGAAAGGGATGGAGAAAAAAGTCGAGCATCCGCACGTCAGCGGTCTTATTGTAGTCGGAATAGATGAAGGCGGTCACCTGGTCCGGTCCCATGACCACGAGGATGGAGTAGAGAAAGAAAGCGAGCAGCAGGTACTTGACGCTGCGCAGTGCCATGTCGAGCCAGCGGGGAGGGGGGTAGTTGCGGTGAAACAGGCTGAATCCCCGCTTCCAGAGGAATTCCGACAACGTTCCGACCGGACAGATCCAGGAACAGAAGGAGCGCTTGAGAAGGAGGGAGATTGCGATGATGGTGACGAAAATGACGAGGCCGGCCGGATGAACCGGATTGATCTCTCCCGTCGTCAGCCAATCCTTGAGGCTCACCAGAGCAGAGATGGGGAGGAAACCCTCTACTCCATCCGGCCGGGCAACAAAGGTGGTACTGCCGCCGCTGCGGCAGTAGCGGACGAAACGGAAAAATTCCACGCCGAGATAGACCATGAAGAGGAGATATCCCCACTGCACGGCTATCCTGAGTGGTTGCATGAAACGTTTACCCATGGTGGCTCCCGGTTGCTGACGGTACTGAATAATTACTACTTCCTTTGAGGAAAGAATAAAGAAAGAAACCGATCCTGCCTGGACATCTATTGCGACGTATTGTGTCGCGGTATCCTGCTATCCTTACACCATAGAACAAGAAGGAGGTGACGTCATGGAGCCGATCGTGGTGTTCGGAGCAGGACTGGTGCTGTACTGTGGATATCTGGCAGCTGTGGATACCTGGCGCGATAGGCGGCGGAGCCGGGTGAAAGTCCGGGCCGCGGTCAAGGAAGCCGTCAAGGTGACGAGCCATCGGCGCCGCTCTCTTTGCGCAGCAGCGGGTCGAGCAGGTGCCGTGGCTGCACGTTGGCAAGTGCCCGCAAAAGGCTCCGTTTGACGTGAGGGATATCCTGCTCCAGGTGGTGCAGCAGTTCCTTCATCCTCTTGCGCTGCTGGTCGGCAACGCCGCAAACCGGGCAGCAGCAGCAGACCACCGGGAAGCGGTTTTGGCGGGAGAAGGTGACGATATCCTTCTCCTCAACGTAGACCAGGGGGCGGATAACGGTAGTTTGGCCGTTGTCGGCCAACATTCGCGGTGCCATCGCCTTGAGCGAGCCGACAAAAAACTGGTTCAGGAGCAGGGTTTCCACGAAGTCGTCCAGGTGGTGACCCAAGGCCAGCTTGTTGCAGTTGAAACGCTGGGCGAGGCCGTAGAGAACCCCCCGTTTGAGCCGGGCGCAGATGGAACAGTAGGAAGAACCGGGACGCCGTTTCTCCTGGATGATACCATAGTGCTCGGTCGCCTCCATGTGATGGGTGAAGCCATGATCCCGCAGGTGCTCGGCGATGATGTCGGCCCGGAAGCCAGGATAGCCGGAGTCGATATTGATTGCCATGATGTCGTATTTTACGGGGGCCCGCCGTTGCAGTTCAGCCAGGATGTGGAGCAGCGTATAGGAGTCCTTCCCCCCCGAGACCGCGACCGCTATCCGGTCACCATCCTCGATCAGGCCGAAATCGGCTATCGCCCTCCCCACGCCATTCTTGATCCTCTTATACAGCTTGTCCTCGGTCAGTGCCACGCAAACTCCCCGTCGTTCAGTTAAATCAAGAGTACCGGAAAGCCATTAATCAAGTCAAGGAGAGGATTTCCCGACTGCGATTCACGAGCCGCCATGCCGAGTGTTTTTTAGGCAATTGCGCACCATCCCCCTTGTCGAAACAGGACTAGTTTGGTATTATTTGAGGCGCAGCAGATTTGACGCACCAAACGACAAACAAGGAGACTATCAATATGAACGACGTGATCGAGATAAAACCGGGGCTCTACTGGATAGGGGTCGAGGACCCCGGCCTGCGCACCTTCGACGACCTCTTTCCGACGGAGCAGGGAACCACCTACAACTCCTACCTCATCAAGGGGAAAGCGAAGATCGCCATCGTCGATACGGTGAAGGAAGAGCGGGCCGAGGAGTTTCTTGCCAAGGTGAAAAAGCTCGTCGACCCGGCAGACGTGGATTACTTCATCATCAACCATACCGAGCCGGACCATTCCGGGTCGCTTGCCTTCATGCTCAGGCACTGCCCGAAGGCGACCGTGGTCTCCACCCAGGCGGCCAATACCTTCCTCAAGAACCTGATCCACAGCGAGTTCCCCGCCCACGTCGTCAAGGACGGGGAGGTGATCGACCTGGGGGGAAGGCATGTCCGCTTCATCGTCGCCCCGTTCCTCCACTGGCCCGACACCATGTTTACCCTCCTGGAGGAGGATGGTGCCCTCTTCACCTGCGATGCTTTCGGTGCCCATTACTGTGGCCCGTCCATCTTCAATGACGAATTGCCCGAATACCTCAAGGACATGCAGTTTTACTTCGACTGCATCATGCGCCCCTTCAAGGACCGGGCGCTGGCGGCCATTGCCAAGATCAAGGGTGAGCGGATAGAGGTTGTCTGCCCCTCCCACGGCCCCGTGCTTCGCTCCGACCCCTGGAAATACATCGGCTACTACGAGACCTGGTGCCAGCCGGTTACCGAAGGGAAAAGGGTGGTGATCTTCTATCTTTCCCCCCACGGCAACACGGAAAAGATGGCGGCGGCCGTCGCCAAGGGGGCGGCTCTGCCGGGGGTGGACGTGCTCAACTACCACATCAACCATCTCACCGCCGACGAAATCCGTGACCACATGGAGGAGGCGGACGCCCTGATCTTCGGTATTCCTACCATCAACCGGGACATCCCCAAGCCGATGTGGGACGTGCTCGCCTATCTCTCGTCGGTCAGGCTGAAAACCTCACTTGCCGCCGTCTTCGGCAGCTATGGTTGGAGCGGCGAGGCGTGCAAAATGGCCGAGGAGCGCCTCAAGGGACTCAATTTCAAGCTGCCGGTTCCTTTCGTCCGGACACCCTTCACCCCCCGTCCGGAGGTATTGGAGCAGTGCGAGCTCCTGGGACGGACCATCGCCGAAGAAGTGTTGAAGAAGTAGCGGACATAACCGGTTCAACGAAGGAATTCGAGGGGGATAGACAGCCATGACTCCAGACAATCCAACAGTGAAGCCTGACGAAACCCTGACGCCGCACGATACCCGGTATCTGCTCGTCCTCCCCTTTTCCACAGACCCTGTACTGGCACGGCGCTTTCTCGCCACCGACCGGGATATTGTCGGCAACATCCGCTTCGGCAAGCTGCTCGAAACCCTTGACAAAGTGGCCGAGAACACGGCCCTGGCGTACGTCAACAGGTTCCATCCCGAAGCAAGGGTTGTCACCGCTGCCATCAACAGCGTGGTAGTGCGGCACCCGGCCGATACGAATCACGACCTGGTCTTTTCGGCCCAGGTCAACCACGTAGGGAAATCGTCCCTCGAGGTCGGCATACGAATCGAACACCTGGGACCGGGGTCCGGGCATGTGGCAACAGCCTACTTCACCATGGTGGCCCGTTCCACCGATGAAGGGCAGGCTCGGAGTCTCTCCCTGCCGCCGCTCAACTACGTCCTCGACATCGAGAAGCGCAGGTACGAAAAGGCCAACCAGCGGCGGCAGGCGTATCAGGAGAGCCTGGCCAAGGCCGAAGAGATGCCGTCTCTCGACGAATACCTGCTCCTCAAGAAGCTGCACAAGCAGCAGGAGGAGGAAGGATTCTGCGGCATCCGTGCCAGCGCCCTCGTGCTCCAGTCCATCCAGCGGGCCTATCCGGAACAGGAAAACGTTCCGAAAACCATTTTCGGCGGGTATCTCATCCGGAGGGCCTACGAACTGGCCGCCTTGGCTGCTGAGATGGTGGCCCCGGACCGGGTGGTGCCGTGCCAGGTGAACCGGATCAACTTCAACCAGCCGGTGCTCCTCGGCGACCAGCTGAAGTTCTCCGCACGGGTGGTCTACACCGGCAGGACGACCATTACTGTCCAGTCCGATATCGAGCGGTTTGCCCGGGGTGTCGGCGACAAGGCGCTCTCCAATTCCTGCCTCTTCACCTTCAGGAACGTCGATACCACAATGCAGCCGCAGCCGGTGCCGTTCATCTATCCGGTCACCTACGACGAGGACGCCCGATTCCTCAACGCCTATCGTCAGCGGGTCGACTGAACCCGGCAGGCGTTCTCAGGTAAAGATTGACTTCCGGGGGAAAGCCATATATTGTTTCCGCTATATATCAGCACGTTATAGTCGATATTACAGAACCATCTACTCTACGAGAATCGATCCACGTTCGGATCACACCCAGCAGGAAGGAGAAATTTGAAATGAAGAAGGTACTAGCCAGCATTGCAGGTGTCCTTGCCACTGCCAGTTTCGCCATGGCCGGCGTCGGTGTTGACGTCGCTACCCCCAACGTGAGGGTGCAGGTCGGCACTCCCCAGCCCCCTCCCGTGACTGTCGTGCATCACGATACGGTCATTGTCAAGGAGAAGGGTGACAACGGCAGGCACAAGGGGCATTACAAGGAGAAGAAACACAAGAAACACAAGAAGCATGACGATTGATCCGGCCCCGCCGGTTCATCGCTGACATGGAACGCAAAAAGCCCGCTCGTGCGGGCTTTTTGTTGTGTGGCCTGAGGGTTTCCCTTCAACGGCAGACGACGATGTTCCCTGTTTCCGAACGGAAGTCGAACACCACCTTCACCTTCCTCTCCCGCAACTGTCGCATGACCTGTCCCACCTTGTCGTCGAGCGTATGGCCCGAATCGCTCAGATCCGCCCACTCCCGCGTCACGAACTCCTCGATCATGTTCCGCAAAGTTTCCGGGGCTATCCGGTCGTAGGGGACCTCTATCCCTTCTTCCTCAAGGTCAGGCCGTTTTTCCCCTGTCATCTTCCCCTCGTTGCAATCCATCCAAAACTCCGGGCGGCAGTTAGCGCCGGTTCCCTCCCAGCCTCAGCAGCATGAGAAACAGATTGATGAAGTCCAGGTAAAGAGTGAGGGCTCCCATGATGGCCGGTTTCCGTCCGCCCCCCTGAGCCGCCATCGCCTTGATCTTCCAGGTGTCGTAGGCGGTCAGTCCGGTGAAGACGATCACCCCGACGGCGGAAATGATCCAGGAGACTCTGCTGCTCCCGACGAAGATGTTGACGATGGAAGCTATCACCACGCCGATCAGCCCCATGAAGAGGAAGCTTCCCCATGAGGTGAGGTCACGCCTGGTGATGTAACCGTAGCCGCTCATGGCGCCAAACATCCCGGCGGTGACGAGAAAGGTGGAAGCTATGGAATCTGCGGTGTAGACGAGGAAAATGATGGAGAAGGTAATGCCGTTCAGGGCCGAATAGGCGAGGAACAGCATGGTCGCCGTGGCGGCGCTCAGCCGGTTGATGGCGCCGGAAAGGGCGAACACCAGGCCGAGCTCGCCGAGCATCAGGCCGTAGAAGAGGAGCCGGTTGCCGGTGATGGCCTGCAGGAGAGTCGGGGACGAGAGGGTGACCACCGCCATCAGGGCGGTGAGGAAGAGTCCTGCGCCCATCCAGGCGTAGACCTGGCGGATCAGGGTGTTCTGGGCGGCAACCAGCTGGTCGCTCGTCTGGGGATAACTTATGTCGAACTGGTTCATCGTCTGCTCCTTTTTATCAGGGTAATAACCGGTTCATGGTGGCGGGATTATGCCGGTTTGTCAAGAGAATGCCATGGTATCCGGTTTGCCTTCAGCTCTTCCAGCGGATAAAACGTGCCGCGCCAGTAGATACCTCCCTGCCAGAGGTTCAGCACCATGGTGCGGAGCAGGATGAAGACGAACAGGGCTGACGTCAGGGGGTAACCGACGGCATGCCACGGCCGGGCGCGGTGGAAGCGGGCACTGTCGGCGACCACCAGCACGATCAGGGCCGTTGTGGCCAGGTATATCCCCTGCACCGTACCATGGGTGAGGAAGACGGCCGCAAAAGGCCAGATGCTGCAGAGCGTAAGGAGCAGCGCCCCAGACAGCACCAGCGATATGCTGTAGTCTGCCCCGGAGAAGGCGTTCTTCTCAAGCCCCGCGATCACCTCGCGCAGCGACGCATACCACTCCACCGCCATGAACTCGGGTGCATAGACCACGTCCTGGCGAAAGCCCGCCCGCTTGATGATCTTCCCCAGCTTGATGTCATCGTCCGGCCGGAGACGTATGGTCTCGTGCCCTCCCACCTGCCGGTAGACCGGGGTCCTGATCAGGTTGAAGGCGCCGATGCCGATATGATAGCGGCTTCTGGGGTCTCTGGCCTTCCAGGGGCGCGAGAAGAGCGAAAAGAAGACGATGAAGGCCGTTCCGAACATTCCCAGCAAGGTGGTCGGCATGCGGATGGAAGGGGTCGCTGCCAGATGGTCGAGCCGGTTCTCTTCCAGAAAAGCCACGGCGCGGGCGACAACCGTCGGCTCCATGACGATATCGGCGTCGGTGAACAGCAAAAGCTCCCCGGTGGCCTGCTGGCTGCCGATCCAGAGCGCGTGGTTCTTTCCCAGCCACCCCGGCGGCAGCAGCTCCACATGGATCACCTTCAACCGGCGGTCCGTACCTGCCATCCCGTCCAGCAGGAGGCCGGTATTGTCCTCAGAGCGGTCATCCACCACGATCAGTTCGTAGTCGGGATAGGCGAGGTTCAGCAGCGACTGCAGCGCTTCGCGGATGTTGCGCTGTTCGTTGCGGGCGGCCACGATGACGGAAACGCGGGGGGGACGAGGGGCGAGATTGGGCGGCACATTGCGCAGGGTGGCCACAGAACGATTGCCGACAATCAGGTCGAGGGCGGCCAGCATGGTGAGGACGAATGTCCCGACGGCGATCCAGAAGAGGATGGTCATGGGAGTCATACTACATTACATCAGCTGCCAGCTCAAGATGTACCTTGCGTCCGACACGGGCTTCCAGGGGAATGAGCATTTCAAGAAATTGATAAAGTATCAAGAACCTTAGATAATTTGGGGAAGGTAAGTTACACGGGGATCAGTACGGCCGCAGTTGAGAGCCCGCTCCGATGTGCCAGTGGAGATGTTTGGAGGACTGGTAATCACCCAGGTTGGTGTAGACCCGGGCTCCCCCGTAACGGGCCATGAAGTCGGCGGCGATCATCTTCGCCGTCCCCATCAGCTCCAGCAGCAGGTCGTTGTCCGCCTCTTCCAGGGTGATCAGTGAATCGATGTGCTTTCTGGGGAGGAGGACGACATGGGCCTCCCAGATGGGATTGGTGTGGTTGAAAGCGAAGACCCGGTCGTTCTGGAAATAGACCGGAACCTCCTGAAGGCCGGCCAGAATCTTGCCGCAGTAAAAATCACAGGTGGTATCGGTCATCGGTCGCTCCGGCAGAGTTGATCTGTATCGTGTGTCAGGGGTCAAAACGGGACAGGCTGCGTTTTCTGCAAAGAACGCAGCCTGTCTCACGCGTGCTGCTTATTGGTTGTAGTTACCAGTCTTCCCCTTCATCTCCCGCCATTCTGTCCAGATGGGAATGGGTCGTCATGTGCATATCTTCGCCCGACCGCAACCAGGTGTACACGAAGAGGATGGCCGATACCAGCGCGATGATGAGCAGGCTCATGCCCGTTCCGAACATTTCCCAGCCGATGCCTGTCATGGTGGCAACCTCCTTTCCTTTCCGGGTTCGTTCGCTGTTGGCAGCGTCGAACCGTTGCTTCTACCTGGCTTCATTGTAGCACATCCGGGGCTGGACGGCCCCCGGAATTTCCTGCATTCACTTCCTCCTTGGGCCGGTGGCCGGCCGCTGACGTTTACCCTCGAGCAGGTGCGTGCATACCACCTCCAGCCCCTTGTCCTTGTAGGAAATCCACCAGTCGGCACTCGTCTGCAGGTTCACCAGGGGTTCGATGGCCTTGAAGATCTCGGGAGAGGTCTCCTGCCAGACCTTCAGCCGGTCCTGCCGGATCTTTTCCGCCCAGACCACCAGCTTGGGTGCTCCCGTCAGTTTCATGAACGCTCCTTTCCCTCTGTCCGCACCGATTTGACAAGCCGCAGGTACAATCGTTCGACCTTGGCCCTCGCCCAGGGGGTCCTTCGCAGGAATTGCAGGCTGGACGAGATGCTGGGGGAATTGTGGAAACACCGGATATCGATCCGCCGTCCCATGGCTTCCCAGCCGTAATGTTCCACCAGCCAGGCAAGCATGGCTTCCAGGGTGATGCCGTGCAGGGGGTCTTTCGGTTTATGGTCGGTCATTGTGCGCTCTCTTGGGGGAAAACTATAGTATCCATAATCAGTCCCAGCGCAACTGCTGGGTGGCGAAGTCGATGTGGAAGCGGTGGTCGCGGAGAAAGTTCATGCCGAGGAGCCCGTCGTTTTCCCCCTTTTCCCCCTGAAACGGCATAATGCTGACTTCAATGGGAGAACTGGCCCTTGCTCCGACAGTAATCGAGTCAATCACGGTTGACCTGGTGGCGACCCGACTTCCGTCCGCAATCCGCGCCGACCTTCCGCGAGTAGCGTTCCAGTCGATACCGAGCCGGGCGGCAACATCTTCATGGATCGTGGTCACCGTAGCCCCGGTATCAAGGACGAGCCACACCGGTACGGCAACACTGCCGTTGCGCAGGGTTACCGGCACGAGCACCTGGTTGCCGACAATTTTCACGTCGGTCGTCGATCCCTGCTCGCTGTTTTTGTACTTCGTAACCTGGTCGCGATAGGCAGGGGGGATGCTGTCTTCATTGTCGACGATGTGGATTACACCATTGGTGTCCGTGTACTTGTAGAAGTTGGCTCCTTCCGACGGGGCTGCTACCCCCTCCTGGACCTGCGGCTCATTCCGGGCTGACGGAGGCTGTTGCAGCTCTGTTCCGGTCGCAGTAGCGGCCGGTGCCGGTGGTTGCGCGGGTTGCCCGGTATCATTACTCACCAACAGCGTCCCGAAGTGGCCGGGAGCCAGCATGAAAACGGCAGCCACCCCGACTGCCAGCAGAACCAGCAAGGTGATGAGCATGGAATGGCTCTGCCCTTCGCTGCCACGCCGAAGTCTGCGCGCACGGGGATTATGGATCAGCCCTGCCGGCTCTTCCTTGAGCCACCTTTCCCTGAGCTGGTTCGTGTAGCTTACGAGCTTCTTGCGCACCTGCGGGTCGGCACACTTTCCTGTCACGTCATCGAACACCGTGATGGCACTTCGGTAACTCGTGCTGGAACGAACCAGAGGGATCGCCAGCCAGCTCAAGAGATCGAGGGCAGCCGTCTGAGCTTTGGCATAGTCGTGTGATGCTTCGCCGCCTGCCTCTGCGGCCTTCCGGAGTGCGTCCAGAATGGTATCGGCAAACTCGTAGAGCGCGGAAACGAGGGTAGAGTTCTGCTCGTCGCCGCTACCGGCCCGTTTCAATTCAAGGGCAACCCGCTCCTGAAATTCCCGGCACGAGGCGATAATTCTTGTCATTGGTAAGTCCGTTGTGAAATCCTCGGTTGAATCATGTAGAGAGTTGAGGCACGACCCCTTCTTATACTACTTTAAAAATCTAATGGTACGCAGAAAAACCGGAAACTGAGGATACAAGCCGATTATGGTCAATATGTTTCGTGTTGATTCCAATCTGCCGTTTCGGCCTTGATCTGCGGCTAAAAAAGGTTGTGACGAAACTGATTTAAACAACAAATCTAACGGTACGCAGAAAAAACGGAAACTGTGGATAAATGCCGATTCTGATCAATAAACGTGTTCCGTATTGATTCTGATCCGCCTTTTCGGCCTTGATCTGCGGCTAAAAAAGATTGTGGCGAAACTGTCTTAAACAATAAATCAAATGGTACGCAGAAAAACCGGAAACTGTGGATAAATGCCGATTATGATTGATAAACGTTTTCCGTGTTGATTCCAATCCGCCGTTTCGGCCTTGATCTGCAGCAAAATACAACCACGCATAGTGTGAAGAATAACCGGAATTTACCGATACCCTGGCTAAACCGATGGCCGATAAGCCTTCCGGCTATTTTCAAAACACCGCCGCTTTACCTGGGGTTGTGGCCCGAAGTTGAGCAACAGCCCCACCTCGATCTCTGTTCCCTTAAGATAATTGAGCAACTGCGCTTCATGTTCCGAGACAAGAGTTTTCACCGCCTTGACTTCGATAATAACCGCTTGTTCTACGAGAACATCTGCGAAGAACTCACCGACCTGTCTGCTACCATAGAATACAGAAATTGGACTTTGCGCCGTCGCGGCAATGCCTCTATTCTGAAGCTCGGCCAGCAAGGCATTTTCATATACCTTTTCAAGGAAACCGAAGCCCAGAGTATTATAAACCGTATAGAAGCAGCAGATAATTGCATCCGTAAGCTCTCGGTGCTTATACTCATCTTGCATGGTTATGGCTTCCTCCTCACCGGAATGGTCAAAACAGTTTTGATCCGCCTCTTCCGCCTTGTTCTGTTTAAACAACAAATCAAATGGGTAAGCAGAAAAACCGGAAACTGTGGATAAATTCCGATTATGATCGATAAACGTGTTCCGGGTTGATTCTGATCTGCCGTTTCGGCCTTGATCTGCGGCTAAAAAAGATTGTGACGAAACTGATTTAAACAACAAATCAAATGGTACGCAGAAAAACTGGAAACTATGGATAAATGCCGATTCTGATCAATAAACGTGTTCCGGGTTGATTCTGATCCGCCTTTTTGGCCTTGATCTGCGGCAAAAAAGATTGTGACGAAACTGACTTAAACAACAAATCAAATGGTACGCAGAAAAACTGGAAACTATGGATAAATGCCGATTATGATCAATAAACGTGTTCCGGGTTGATTCTGATCTGCCATTTCGGCCTTGATCTGCGGATAAAAAAGGTTGTGACGAAACTGTCTTAAACAATAAATCAAATGGTACGCAGAAAAACCGGAAACTGTGGATAAATTCCGATTCTGATCAATAAACGTGTTCCGGGTTGATTCTGATCCGCCTATTCGGCCTTGATCTGCGGCAAAAAAGATTGTGACGGAACTGATTTAAACAATAAATCAAATGGTACGCAGAAAAACCGGAAACTGGGGATAAATGCCGATTATGATCAATAAACGTGTTTCGGATTGATTTTTATCTGCCTTTTCGGCCTTGATCTGTGGCTAAAAAGGTCCCCGCCGGTGGCCGACCTTGACCACCCAGACGGTGAGCCGGGCATCCTGGAGGGAGTGGACGATGCGGTAGTTTCCTTGGCGCAAGCGATATTTTTCCTGCCCGGAAAGTTTCTCGCACCCCATGGGGCGGGGATTTTCTGCAAGAGTTCCGATCCGCTCCATGATCCGTTGCAGGTCGCCTTTGGGAATGGCATCCAGGTCCTTCCGGACCGAGTCCTTGAAGAAAATGCTATATGCGGCCATTGGCCTTGAGCTCTTTCAATACCGCTTCGTAGGAAACCAGCGGCTCGTTGACTCGCTCTTCGAAGGCTGCCAGGTCCTCGGCGTCCTCGGCCAGCGCCTGCTGCATCGCGTCGTTGACGATATCGGAAAGGGATCGTGAGGTCGCCAGCGCCTTGTGTTGCAGCGCCCGGTGAATGGCAGGATCAAAGTAGACGGTAGCCCGTTTGGTAAGCGCGCTCATGGTTCTTTCCTCCTGGGCATACGGTAGCATTACAACGTCATGACGTCAAGACGTTGTATGAGCGGTACGCTTGGAGGCAATTGGTCAGGGGTTAGCGTGGTGTTCGTGGGCGATGAAGTAGGGTATTTATTAGCCGAGAAATTTGTGGAAAATTCTTATCATCGGTAAGTTTGTTGTGAAGTCTTCGTTCGAATCTTGTATAGAATGTGAGACACGGCCCAGTTTTCTTCACATTGATAGGTAGTTACAATCGTGACAATACATTCTTGATGATTCTAACAGCACTATCGACGTCATCCACAGTTGTGAATCTACCGAGACTAAATCTGATTGATGAAGCTGCATCTTCCAAAGTTAATCCAATAGCTCTCAAAACGTAAGAGGGCTCCGTAATACCTGACGAACAGGCTGAGCCGGACGATGCGGCAACAAATGGTTGTAATGCCTGCAGAATATCTTGGGCAGAATACCCGTTAAAGCATATGTTTGCATTTCCTGAGTGTCGAGTTTGTAAAGATGGCCCATTAAGTGAAATATCTCTACCTAGCGCAATAATGTCAGATACAAACTTATCACGTAGTTGAGCTAATCTAGTTCTTTCAGTGTATTTCATGGGTTGGTTCAAAATACTGCACGCCGTACCTAAACCTACGCATAGTGGCACTGGAACAGTTCCGGACCTTAGATTGTTCTGTTGCCCACCACCATAAATTATCGGCTCAATCTCTCGTTGAATTTCCCTTTTTACATATAAAGAGCCAATTCCCTTCGGTCCGTAAATTTTATGCCCTGACAGACTTAGCAAATCGATATTCATGGCAATTACATCAATATCGACAGCACAAGGCGCTTGTGCTGCGTCACAATGAAAATACGCACCGTATTTTTTTGCTAACACACCGATTTCATTAAGTGGTTGAATTGTGCCAATTTCATTATTCACTGCCATAATCGAAATTAGCAATACATTTTCGTCCAACAACGCCTCTAATTGATCTAATTGAACAACTCCACCTTTATCAACTGGCACAAATTCTACTTCGTAATGATAATAACTACTTAATATTCTGCCTAACTCTATAAGGCATTTATGCTCAATGCCGCCTACAATTAATCTGTTTCGGTAAAGTTTTTGTGAGTTTCTAGCTAAACCAAGTAAAGCAAGGTTGTTAGATTCGGTGGCACCGGACGTAAATATAATTTCATCGGGTTCAGCACAGATAAGGGTAGCGACTTCAATCTGAGCGTTTTCGACTGCTTGAGAGGCAGTCCACCCTAACGCGTGCTCACTTGAATGCGGGTTTCCGAAAGTCTCTGTGAAATACGGTAACATCGTTTTCATTACGTTGGGATCGACAGGAGTGGTTGCTTGATGGTCTAAGTAAATAGTATTACCTATTCGCATAACTGCGACATATTTTGTCGCGCTCCTTTGCTACTATTTTTGTGAACCTGGAACTTCACTCCAGAACGGATTGACATTACCACAGTTATCCGATAATGTCGACCTGGATGAATCATCCAGGCGAGGGATTATGACACGCGGCCCATTATTTACAGACATCTATAAACCCCAATTTTCAGGGCATGAAACGTTTCCGATGCGTCACGGATGGCTCAAAAAGGCGTATGATGCGGTTTATACTTTCGACAAGTCACCTGACAAACGGGCTGTTTTTACAGAAGATGAGGCCATTTCGCGCTTTGGAGTCGGGAAGAACATGGTTGCTGCAATTCGACATTGGGCCACTACTGTCGGCATCATTTCTGATTACTCACAAGAGCAAGGAATTAACATTACCCCTTTGGGGCGACTTCTCCTTTCAAATGTAGGCCTTGATCCATACCTTGAGCATCCTGCTAGCCTTTGGTTAATCCATTGGCAACTTGCTGGAAGGCCAGATAAAACTACCTGGTATTGGACATTTAACCATTATTCAAGCGACACTTTTGACAGAGATCAATTAGTAAAGGGTTTAGAACGGCTAGCAAAAGAGCGAGGTTGGTTACGAGTTGCCTCTGCAACAATAAAGAGAGATGTCGAATGTTTTGTCCGCACGTACGCAGCGAAGTTCTCAACTGATCATAGTGGATATGAAGACACTCTAGAATCACCTCTGGTTGAACTCGGATTAATTAAACCAATTGGTAAACGAGATGGCTTCCGCCTTGTTCGAGGCCCGAAGGCTTCTCTGGGAGCCGGTGTTTTCCTCTACGCACTTATAGATTTCTGGAACTCATACACATCGACAAGCACCCTTTCATTCGAAGCCATTGCCCACGAACCTGGATCACTCGGCAAAGTATTTCTCCTTGAAGAGAATGATCTCGTTAATAGGCTTCAAGAACTGGAAGACTCGTCTCATGGTGCATATCGATGGTCAGAAACGGCAGGACTTAAACAAGTTATTCGCAAGCAAGATCTTGATCTTGAGGCACGCTACAAAATATTTGCTCAAGATTACGTCTTGAAGGATTAAAAGGGATCTTATGGCTCTCTCAGATATTGTAAATGTTGCTCAACGATTCCAAAGATCTATCCGAATTGACTCTGATCTTGGCAGCCAATCAGCACTTGATGGATTTATTTGCCCGCGATCTTCAACCGACGTACTACTGCAACTTGCCAACCACGTTTCAAGTACTGGGCAAGGTGCTTTTACTTGGACAGGACCATATGGAAGCGGCAAATCAAGTCTTGTCATTGCTCTCTCTGCCCTGTTAAATGGAGATCCTAACTTAAGAAATATTGCTAGAAAAAGCATCGGTAACGATGATGCGGATATAATTTCAGACAGCCTTCCGCTACAAAAAAAAGGATGGAAAATAGTACCGATCGTTGGCCGTAGAAGCGATCCAAAGTTAGCTATTATAGAGGCTCTAGAAGAGAAGAAACTGGCTAATTTTGACAAGAAAAAGCAGATTACTGATGAATATGTTGTTAACAAACTTCTTGATATAGCCAACGAACAGCTCACAACTTATGGTGGATTGATACTATTCATAGATGAAATGGGAAAATTCCTAGAGTCTGCCGCCCGTGATGAATCAGATATCTATATTTTTCAACAATTAGCTGAAGCGGCATCACGAAGTAATCGGAGGCTCATTGTTATAGGCATACTTCATCAATCCTTTCACGAATATGCCTCACGACTTTCGCGTGAACTTCGCGATGAATGGTCGAAAATTCAAGGCCGATACATTGATTTGGCTATTAACACTGCCGGTGAAGAGCAGATTGAACTACTAACAAGGGCTATTGAATCACGTCGGACTCCAAAAAAACCAACAAAAACACCTGTCGCCATTGCCAATCAAATAGCAGTCAACCGTAAAGGCAGTTCTCTACATTTAGCGCAGATGCTGGAAGAAACCTGGCCATTGCATCCGGTTGTTTCTTGCTTATTAGGACCAATCTCCCGACGAAGATTTGGCCAAAATCAGCGAAGTATTTTTGGTTTTTTAAACTCGGCTGAACCTCATGGCTTTCAAGATTTCATAAGAAATGCTGATGACGATCAAATTTACCTGCCAGTGTACTTGTGGGACTATCTGCGGATAAATTTAGAACCTTCTATACTCGCATCTCCAGATGGTCATAAGTGGTCACTTGCGGTTGAAGCAGTCGAACGGTGTGATTCCCTCGGTGGGACGGAACTTGAGCTGTCCTTGCTTAAACTAATTGCACTTGTTGATCTTTTCAAAGAGCGCTCTGGACTAGTTCCGTGTTTTGAACTCCTAGAGCAGTGCTGCCCTCAGTTTACTGCAAACAATATAAACATCGCCCTTGAACGCTTGCAGAAGACGTCTTTTATTATATATCGAAAATTCAACAACTCATTTTCTATCTATGCAGGCAGTGATTTTGACATCGAGCAAGCAGTTGAAGCAGCCCTACAAGAAATTAAATCTATCGACTTTGGCACACTAAGGTCATTGGCAGGACTTCAGCCAATTTTGGCTAAACGTTTTTATTACGAAACAGGAGCATTGTGGTGGTTCGACGTTGAAATCGTACCTCTGTCTGGTCTTCTCGAATATGCGCAACAATTCACTGCAACACAGGGCACTATAGGTGCTTTCTTGCTTGCGATACCAACTGACGGAGAGGCTGAGGAACAAGCAGATAAACTATGCCAAGATGCTTTGGATTGCAAAGCTGATGGCGAACTCGTTGTAGGTGTTTCACAACGTGCATGGGTGATTATTGATCTAGCTCGTGAATTACTTGCATTGCAAAAAGTGCTCAATGAACGATCCGAGTTGTCAGGTGATGCAGTCGCACGTAGGGAGGTAATTGCCCGCCGCATGCAACTCCAAGGGCTCCTCGAAGCAGAACTAAGTCATGCATTTGATAAGGCCGAGTGGTATTCAACGGTTCGCGTTCCCCAAACACTTCATCTTGCTGAATTAAACTCCCTCGCATCTGAACTAGCAAAAAAACGCTTCCCCAAATCACCACGCCTACACAATGAACTACTCAATAGAGTTAAGCCATCTAGCAGTGCCATTGCCGCGCAAAATGTACTTCTTAAAAGAATGGTAATGAACGAAAACGATTCGCGTCTTGGAATTGATGGTTTCCCTGCAGAAGGTGGTTTATACAATTCTCTTCTTCTCACAGCAGGTATTCACCAGAAGACTCCTGAAGGATGGAGATTCATTGCACCTGAAGATGCTTCAAGTGATCCTTATAATCTAAGGCATTTATGGAAGAAAACGACTCAGTATCTACAAAAAAATATGAATCGATCAGTGCCAGTTGCAGAACTTTATTCGCTCTGGCGTAAACCGCCATTTGGTGTCAAAGATGGTTTGATGTCGGTAATCGCCGTAGCCTACATTCAATCTCTCCGGAGTAACTTCGCCTTTTATCGACAAGGAGCTTTTCAGGCACGGTTTAGAGACCTAGACGTCGAATGTTTAGCTAAAGATCCATCTTCTATTCAACTGCGGTGGATGGATCTTACTGAAGTATCGAAAAACCTTCTTTCAGGACTTGCAGAAGTTGTAAGAGAATTTGACAGCCAAAATGAGCTAAATGATTTACAGCCTATTGATGTCGCAAGAGGATTGATAGCGATCTTTGACCACCTTCAACCGTGGACCAAGCGAACAATGAATTTATCAGGTAACGCTAAACGCGTGCGAGATCTATTCAAACAGGCAAAAGATCCAAATAAATTCCTTTTTGATGATATCCCTTCAATTTTTGGCGAGGTAACTCCCTCGAATGCAGATGAAAGTCTAAATACGATCATTACCCAGATTCACCAAGGATTAGATGAACTGTGCCAGGCATACCCAATAATGCTTAAGAAGCTACTTGATATAATAATTAATGAGCTTCAAGTACCGAACGCATCTCCACAAGCTTTAGCAGAATTACGTGAGCGGGCGGAAAACATAAAGCAAGTTGGTGGAGACTTCCGGCTCGATGCATTTATCGGCAGGCTAGCGCAGTTTAATGGTGGTGATGAAGAGATAGAAGGGCTTGCAAGTCTTGCGGCAAATAAACCGCCACGAGACTGGATTGACCTTGACCTTGATCGAGCTGCTGTTGAGCTGACTGATCTGTCCCAGAAATTTATCCGTCTTGAATCGTTTGCCCGCGTAAAAGGCCGTGCAAACAAAAGACACGCCATGGCCGTAGTAGTAGGTATAGATGGACAACCTACGCCTTTTCTTCGGGAATTTGACATTGAGGAGAAGGATAAAGCTTCAATCTCAGGAGTTGTAACTACTGTAGAAAAAGCCCTGTTAAAAAGTGACAACAAGCAGCGCAATATTATCCTGGCAGCGTTAGCGGAACTTAGCGCTAAATATATGAGGCTTACCGATTCAGTTGATGATGAATTCCCAAGAACAACTAAAATTGGATAATGGTATGGGAAACAAAGTAAAACATGTACTCGGTTTATCCGGTGGGCGCGACAGTGCAGCACTTGCGGTATACATGCGCCAAAATCATCCGGAACTCGATATTGACTACTTCTTTACAGATACCGGAAAAGAACTTCCAGAGGTCTATGAATTCCTCATACGACTAGAGGGCTTTCTTGGCAAATCAATCCTGAGGTTGAATCCAGATCGTGACTTTGATTACTGGCTCAAACAATTTAATAACTTCTTGCCATCACCTCAAACACGCTGGTGTACAAGGCAACTAAAGCTCAGACCATTTGAAAGCTGGGTCAAGGAATTTCTTGTAAAAGGCTATACAGTCTACAGCTATGTCGCCATTAGGGCTGATGAGGAGTATCGCGAAGGATACAATTCAAAGAATCAAAGCCTGAAGATACTCCTTCCCTTTAAAGAAGCTGGATTAGATAAGGCTGCAGTAATTGAACTTCTTGATAATGCTGGAGTAGGTTTACCAAAATACTATGAATGGCGCTCTCGCAGCGGTTGCACATTTTGTTTTTTCCAACAGAAAATTGAATGGGTTCGTCTCATGGAACGGCATCCTGATGCGTTTGAAGATGCCAAATGTTACGAAAAAACAGCCGTGGAAAGTGGTTCACCGTTCACCTGGTCACAGGGAGAATCCCTTGATAATCTTGTTAAACCTGAACGTGTATTTCAGATAAAGCAGGATTATGAAAAAAGGCTCGCACGAGCTAAAGGGGCTAAAACAATTAATCCCTTAAGACCTGAGTGCGAGCCTATTGATATTGATGATTTATTTGGACAAGCTAAGGTATGCTTAGCGTGTCATAAATAATCAGAAGTCTCCCAGCCAAGGAATTATACGGTCCCAAGCAAGTTCTAATAGCCGCTTGCTACGCTGCATAACAAAGTCTTTATTCCAGTTATCGTTAAGTTTAGAAATAGCCTTGACATGGGCCAAATATTTAGACCCTTTAAGCTTTTCTATGGTGGCTTGTGGCAGTTCTATTCCCATAGTTCTTGCCTCTAATAAGTATCTATCAAAGTCATCCTGTGTGTCGGCAGAGCATATTTCGTACATCAATTTCTTATCTGCCCAGTTTCTATTCCCAACTATTGAATTCTCAGATCTAGGAAGTAACGTCAAGTTCCCTATCATATCAACTGTTTCTTTTTCTTCATAAAGAGCTCGGTCCCAATCACTATTTGCTAAAGGTGTTTGAGGCGCGATATGTTCGACTGTGTAGTCCTCTTTCTTCAGTTTTTCCCATTCAGAATAATTTAAGGTAGGCAAAATTCCTTCACGGCCTTGTTTCAAAAGGCCCAAATTATCAGCATCTAAACATGAATCATGGGAAGCCGCCAACAGTATAAATCTCGTAATTGGTTTATTGATATCGTATAGAGGAATTGCTTTTGACCTCGTCACCCATTCAGTTTTATCTTCTATATTCCCGCAATTTAGACCACGTTTTTTCAGATGATGCTTAAAGGCTGTCCTCAGTTGTTCAGCAGTTGGCAAATCATTATAAGTAATGCCTGTGTTTTTTGTTGTTGTTCTAGAAAATGGCCCTATCCCTATTTCTGTCACTCCGTCTTTCATAAGCTCTCTATAAATGCTATCAATTCCTTCAGTTCCCTTTCTTGAGGCTCTCCATAAGACGGAGAATGCGGCTATAGACTTTATTACACATTCAAGATCCGCTATAGCTCTATTTCTGTCTTCACCAGACAATAATCTAGTTAAAGAGAAATACCTGATGATCAAGGCTAAAGTTATATTGTGCTTTGAAGATCTAAGTAAATCCAAGCATAGTATTGCCTCATCAGAAATATCATCTAACTGATAAAACTTTGGTCTTATTGCTAAATCAGCAGGCCAAGAATAATTGATTACAAGAGATGAATGCCCAAAATGCTTAACAAATCCACGTTTATCATCAATAATGGTGTTCGCATCATAACGATCTTTCAGATAGCGCCTTTGGTCACTTAGTCGCTTTGACAACTTAAAGCCACTCTCTGCGAGTGCAAATGGTATTACTAATTCGCTAGTAGCATCATGCTTGTCTTGTGCTTTTTTAAAAGCATTTAGATAATCCTCAATGTGGCTCATATGTAGCCGCGACTCTGAATGCTCATATTGGGCAAGTCCTTCAGAGTCTATAACTCTTGGCTTGAATGTCTCATAAGCAGTTAAAGGTTCCCCTGTAGTATTCAATGACTCAAACATATCGAATGCATATGATTCATTTTTGGCACCTACTATTGTAACTGCAATTCTTTCTAGCAAATATCTAGCAAATAATATCAGCCTGAATAATGATCGGTATTCAATGAAATATCTATCAGTTGAGGGGTCATCTAACGAGGCTTTAACATAATCCGGGATTTCTGGCCCTATCAAAACTTCTTTGAAGTGTGGTTGGGATAAATAAATTTCTGTAAGTTTCGGAAAATCAAAATCTGACCCATTATCTTTGTATATTTCTCTCAGATACTTAACGATATGTTTTATATTGTCTTTTATCACTTCATGCTTTTTTAATGATTCAGAAGGTATGTCTCCTAATTCATACTTGAATGCTTTTGAACTATTTTCGATATCTCTAGTGTGCTTCCCATATTTATGTAGATAAGTTGCTATAGGTGATGAGTACTTAGCAGTCGATGAACTTCTTGACCAAGAATCATCATAAGCTCTTATCATACGTGGATACCATTGACTATCGCCATAGTCCATATCGAATTCATAAGTTTTAGCAAGCTGACTCATTGTGGATAATGCTTTTTGGTATAGCCATACGTCCTGAGGCTCAGTTGAAGTCTTTAATCTCTTACTAAAAACAACTATATCGTTATGTATAATCGAATTAAGTAAAAGTAGTGTAGTTAATCTCTGCTGCCCGTCTATAACAACACATACCTTCCCAGGAACTTCTGTTCTAACAATTGGATTAACAGTTTGATATCTAATATCATGTATGTAAATGATAGTACCAATAAATGTTATTGCATCCTCATTATCTAGCAATAACCTAATTCCGTGACAGGTATCGTCGAACAATCTAATGATATTGTCTTTATTCCACGAATATTCTCTTTGATATGCTGGAACATAAAATCCAGTATTAGATTCACACAAAATATGCCAAGTACTTTTAGGTTCCGCTGAGAAAACTTCTCTTACTTCCATTTTAGCTCCATTTCTTTATAAGTTATTATCAACCCGGATTGAGTATATAGTGGTGCAATGAATAACCCCGCCGCAAACAGCGGGGTATCTGTAACCTTAGTTGGTGTTTGAATCGCCCCAAGGGGCGAGGAATTTCACCCTGAGAGATTAAATGTTTGCCACATTACCCCAGCGATACCAGTTCTGTCAACATGTCGCCATTTACCCCACTCACCCCGACCCCCGCAACAACTATCGGCATCTCGAACATAAAACCCAGAAACGGCAACTCCCGCGCAGCCTTCTCGTAACTCATCATCCCCGAATAGACCGGCAAACATTTGCTAACCGAGTTCTCCCGCGCCCGCTTCTGCCCCAGTTCGCACAGCAGCGCCGCAAAAACCGCCGTTGGGCAAAGGAGTAGACCAAGTTGTGCATCACGGTACTTCCTGACCAGCATGAACTTCACGTAATCCTGATAGTAGGAGTGGGCATTGCCGAACTCCACCTCCACCCAGATGCCGTTCTTCTCGAAGTCGCACTTTAGTTAATTCTCTGCTATCGCTATAACTTGACGGCACTTAGGATACGTCGAGCACGCCCAAAAAAAATTGCCCGCGTGGGGACCATTCTTCGCCTGTCGCTTCACCATGCTTGCCGCACATTTCGGACAAGTAGGAACAATTTCTTCAGGTTGTGTCAGATTCTGATCTGCCACTGTCAGAGGGGGTGGCTGCGTAGAAGGATGATCTTTCTTTACAGGGATTTGCTCAGAGAATTCATCTGCAAGCTTGAATGCCTCTACAAGCTTTGTCCTGACCTCCTGGAGACTATATCCTCTCTTTGCAGAAAAGCGGGCAACCGGGATCTTCGCACTTGCCAATGACTGGTCCACGAAATCGTCCCGTGTGGCACGATCTTCGCGCCCATGGGTCTGATCATCAAGCTCCACGATGCCGACCACTGTCAACTCAGCAGCCGAGCAGACTACATAGTCCAAATGCTTTTGGTTGATCTTGTTCTGTGCGGTAGTCCGCTTACTGCTCGATAGCCCCTTTGCCGGCTTTACAATATCGCCGAGGCGAACTTTGCCGAATACCCGGTAGCGCTTGTCGAGAGATTGTTCCAATACCCCAAGAAACGATCGTTCAGCAGGGGAGAACAAAGGTTCCCTTCTCTCAAAAGTAAGGCCATTATCTATCGAAGGCTGTTTTGTTTTCAAAACTGCAAGAACAACAATGATAATGCCGATAAGGATAACAATAATCAAAAGGTTCACTTTATAACTCCCAATGGTTCAAGCATTTCAATAACAAAAAAGCCGCTCCATCAGTCTCACACTGACAAAGCGGCTCTATGCACCTGCATTCCCGCGTCCCATAAGCCCCTCCCGGGCACTGCTTAAATTCATGTATTCTCATACACCCGTGGAGACTGGAGTGTCAAGGTTTAAAGGCGGGGATTAGGGGCTAGGGACTGGGGGCTGGGGAATCTTAGAGGCCGGGACCAGGGACCGGTGATCCAGATCTTTGAAGGCGGGCAATGACGTGTTAACACCAAAACCGATTGTTCACGCGACGACGCAGCGACGCGACGAAAACCTCAAATCATCAATTAAGGTGTAGATGCTGCTGCCTTGTTTTTGGGGTTTCAGTTGTTCGTTGCGACGTCGCGGCGTTGCGTGAGGCTGGTTTTCCCGTCCCGAAGCGTACTCATTGTTCCGCTCCTTGAGTCGCAACTCCTGGGGCAGCCGTGTTTTTTTGTTGTGTGTCGACGAGCCGCAGCTGACGGTCATGCAGCGGCGCAAGCACCAACTGTGCCGCCAACGCCCCCAGAAGCGCAGTGAACATGTCCCACTGAGTATCCCATGGATCGCCCTGCGTTCCCAGGAAGGCATCGGCGCCTTGTCCGAGGGCCACTGCCGACCACCATTCGATGAACTCGTAACATGCGCTGATGGCGAGGCAAATGGAAGCAACGATAAAGAACAACCATCTTCCGCGAACGAGGGGCGTTCGCCGCAGAAGAATTTCCCGGGCTGCGATTGCCGGCACGAAGCCCTGGGCAAAATGGCCGATCCGGTCATAGGGGTTCCGGGTGAGCCCGAACAGATCCTGCAGCGTGAAGCCGAACGGGACCTCGGCGTAGGTGTAATGCCCGCCGATGAAGAGGATGATGGCGTGGACGACGATCAACCGGTAGAGCAGCGGCGTGAGGGGGAATGTGCGGTAGGTTGCGGCAAGAAGCGGCACGGCTAGCAGAAAGGGGAAAATTTCCAGTATCCACGTCAGGCGGTCATGGGGATTGAGGCCCGAAACGGCGAGGGCAAGGAAGGCGCCACCCAGAAGGAGCAATGGCTCAACAGGAATTTTGGCGTGATCGTCGACAGTCATCGGCCCCTCCCGGGTACTGCATAGCAAATTCCTCGTCTACATACACACGTGGAGGCGGGAGTGTCAAGGGGTAAAGGCGGGGATTAGGGACGAGGGACTCGGAAAATCCTTGAAGGCCGGCAATGCTGATTCTACACCAA